>Ga0247768_1000011_pt1 | contig 219863 bp, 214 predicted proteins | sample UWRJL016104C6_FD_179944 | JGI IMG/M metagenome (GOLD analysis project Ga0247768, IMG submission 179944) | Plant litter microbial communities from Arlington Agricultural Research Station in Wisconsin, United States - UWRJ-L016-104C-6 | ecosystem: Environmental > Terrestrial > Plant litter >... | reverse complement strand
CGCTGCCGTTCCTGAAGACGGACGCGAACTACGACCGGATCTTCCCGCAGCCCGCGAGCGTCGGGCTGACCGAGCTGGGGGAGGCCGCGGTCGCCGCGATGGTGGCGGGCGGCGTCGTGGTCGACCTGTCGCACATGCGCTCGGACGCGATCGCCGAGACGCTCGCGCTGCTCGACCGCCTCGATCCCGGCGCGACGCTCCCGGTCATCGCCTCGCACGCGGGCTACCGCTTCGGCGAGCAGGACTACCTGCTGGACGACGCGACGCTGGAGGCGATCCGCCGCCGGGGCGGCGTCGTCGGGCTGATCATGGCGCAGTACCAGCTCAACGACGGGCTCTTCGAGGGCCACACGACGACCTTCGAGCAGACCAAGGACATCATCTTCCGGCATGTCGACAAGATCGCCGAGGTGACCGGCGGCTTCGACCACCTCGGCATCGGGTCCGACCTCGACGGCTTCATCAAGCCGACCGCGACGGGGATCGAGGGCTCCGGCGACCTGGCCAAGCTGGAGGCCGCGCTGCGCGAGCGCTACGGCGACGAGGCGGCCGACAAGATCACGAGCGGCAACGTCCTGCGCGTGCTCCACGACGGCTGGGGGCGCACGGCGTGAGCGTCGAGCGCGCCGCCGACGGCTTCTTCCACCCGGCGACCGAGGAGCAGCTCGTGGAGCTGGTCCGGCGGGCGAACCGCGAGGGGCGCCAGCTGCGGGTGCGCGGCGCCGCGCACTCGGTCGCGCACGCGATCTACCCCGACCCGCACGACGACCTGCCCGACCGCGTCTCGGTCGAGGCGCCGCCGCCCGGGGACGGCATCGCCGTCATGCTGGACCAGTACCGAGGCTGGCGGATCCGCGACCGGGAGCGCAGGATCGTCGAGGTCGACGCGGGCCTCAACCTCGGCGCCGACCCCAACGACCCGACGGGGACCGCGACGCTCGACAGCAGCCTGCTGAGCCAGCTCGCGCACCAGCAGGGCTGGTCGCTGCACGACACGGGCGGCATCACGCACCAGACGGTCAGCGGGTTCACCGCGACGGGCTCGGCGGGCGGGTCGGTCACGGCCTCCTGCCAGGACAACCTGTACGGGTTCCGCGTCGTCGACGGGACCGGCGCCGTGCACGAGGTCACCCGCGAGGACGCCGATCCCGGCCCGTTCTTCGCGATGTCGCCGAGCCTCGGGCTGCTCGGCGTCGTCTCGACCGTGCTGCTGGAGTGCGTCGAGGCCTTCGACATCGCCGGCCAGGAGGCGATCACGACGCGGGAGGGCTGCGCGGTCGACGTGCTCGGCGACGGGAGCGACGGCCGCCCCACGCTCGAGGCGTTCCTGCGCGGCGCCGAGTTCGCGCGGCTGGAGTGGTGGCCGCAGCGCGGCGCGGAGCGGATCCTGACCTGGCAGGCCCAGGCGGTCGCGCCCGAGCCCGGCTTCCAGCGCCACCCCTACTCGCGCTTCGGCCCGGACCCCGAGGGCACCCAGTACCTGATCTCGTTCCTGTACACCATCCTCGGCAACCTGAAGGACCTGGACGGCGCGAAGGCCAAGCTCGTCGACGACTTCGACGGGCTGCAGCGGGTCCTCGACCAGCTCGCGCAGCGCGACGACCTCGGCGAGGTCGGCCGGATCCTCTCCCACGCGCTCGGCGCCGCGCTGGAGGACGGGATCGACGCGGCGCTGGACCTCCTGAAGCCGGCCGCGCCGCTGATCGAGCACGCGATCCCCGACGTCTTCCCCAAGCTCGTCCCGCTGTTCGTCGAGCTCGACGGCGGCAGGCCGCCGCAGTCCTTCCGCGACACGGGCTGGCAGGGGCTGCCCATGGACAACGCGGCCGACGACGTGATCGTGCCGACCGAGTTCACCGAGGCCTGGGTCCCGCTCGGCCGCGCGCGCGAGGTGATGGGGGTGCTCCACGACTACTTCACCGCGCCGCCGGACGCGCACGAGTGCTACCGGCGGACGGGCCTCTACGCGTGGGAGATCTACGCGGCCAAGCCCAACGCCTTCTGGTTGAACCCGTCCTACTCCGACGGCGAGGACGAGTGGGCCGGCGGCGCGCTGCGCATCGACCCCTACTGGTTCGCCGAGAACGCCGACGACCCGTCCGAGACGCTCTTCGCCGGCCTCTGGAGCCTGCTCGCCGAGAACGCGATCCCGATGCGCCTGCACTGGGGCAAGCTCCACCCGCCGGTCGCGCGCGGCGACCGGACCTGGGTCGACCGCCTCCGCGCGCAGTACCCGCGCTGGGACGACTTCCTCGCCCTCCGCGAGCGGCGCGACCCCAACAACCTCTTCCTGACGTCCTACTGGCGCGACCGCCTCGGCCTCTGGGACGCGCCGGCGCCGCGGGCGCAGGAGCCCGGCTAGAAGCGGCCGCTCGCCGCGGCCAGCTCGACCTCGATCGCGCCGAGGCGCTCGGCGAGGCGGACGGCGACGGCGGAGAGGGTGGAGAGGAGCTCGGGATCCGCGGCGTCGTGGGTCTCGCGGACGAGCTCGAGGACCGCGAGGACGCGGCCGTCGGGGTGGACGACCGGGACGGTCGCGAGCGTGCCGAGCTCGGCCCAGGCGGCGGAGCGGCTGCGCGGGCAGGCGAGCATCTCGTCGGTGTCGGCCCAGTGCGCCTCGCCCGAGCCCGCGGCCGCGGGGACCAGGCCGTCCTCGAGGTGCGCGCGCCAGGCCATGGTCTCCCAGGCCTCCAACCCGGACATGTAGGCGCTCCAGGTCTCGAAGCAGCCGAACTCGCCCTCGTCGCGCGGCTGCCAGAGCGCGCCGCCCTTCCAGCCGGTCGCGGTCGCGAGCGCCATCAGCGCGGCGCGGCCCGCGGCGCGGGGGCTGGAGGACTTGGCCAGGCCGCGATCGAGGTCGTCGAGCGCCTCGGGCGTGAAGCCGGGCGGCGGGCCCTCCGGCTCGACCGGCGCGGAGTAGGCGAAGGCCTTGGCCTGCGCGGCGGCGACCTCGAGCGGCGGCAGCGACGGGCGGCCGGTCGCGGCATAGGGCGAGGTCATCACCGCGGGGACCTGCGCGACCGGCTGGACCGGGCCGGCGTCGGCGAGGCGGCGCTCGGCCAGCTCGCGCGCCTGGCGCTCCTGGTCGAGCAGCGCCTGGAGCTCGTCGCGGGCGGCGAGCGCGAGGTCGAGGTCGGCGCGCAGCGTCGCGACCTCCTCGCCGACGTGCTCCTCGGCGCGGGCCAGCGCGGCGCGGACGTCCTCGCGCGCCCCCTCGGCCTCGGCGGCCCGGCGCTCGGCGTCCTCGGCGCGGAGCTCGGCGACCTCGGCGCGGCGGTGCGCGTCGGCGGCGAGGGACTCGGCGTGGGCGGCCTGCTCAGCGGCGGCGCTCGCGAGGGCGGCGGCGTGCTCGGCGTCGGCCTCGGCGCGCGCGTCGGCCAGCGCCGCGTCGCGCTCGGCGCGGGCCTCGCGCAGCGCGGCCTCCGCGCGCTCGGCGCGGGCCACGGCGGCGTCGCGCTCGCGCTCGGCCTCCAGCGCGCGGGCGACTGCGGCGTCGCGGGCCTCGTCGGCGGCGGCGATCGCGAGGTCGGCCTGTCCGGCGACAGCCTGCGCGGCGCCGAGGTCGGCGACGGCCTGGACGCGCGCGGCCTCCGCGGCCTGGGCCTGCGCGAGCGCGTGGGCGAGCTGGGCGTCGGAGCCGCCGAGCGCGTCGGCGGCCTCCTGCGCGCGGGCGAGCGCCTCGGCGACGCGCGCGTCGGCGCCGGCGGCCGCGGCGTGGGCCTCGGCCGCCAGCGCCTCTGCGGCGTTCAGGCGCTCGGCGAGCGCGTCGCGCTCGCCGTGAAGCTCCCAGAGCGCGGCCTCGGCCCGCTCGCGCGCGGCGGTCGCGGCGGCGAGGGCCTCCGCGTCGCCGTCCCGCGCGGTGGCGAGGGCGGACTCCAGCGCGGCGGCGCGCTCGTCCAGGCCCTCCGCGCGCGCCCGCAGCGCGTCGCGCTCGGCGTGCGCCGCGTCCCGCTCGCCCTCGGCCGCGCGCAGCGCCTCGATCGCCTGCGTGCGCGTGTGCTCGGCGGCCTCGCGGCGGGACCGCGCGTCGTCGCGCGCCGCCTCGGCGGCGGCCAGCGCATGGGCCGCGGCCTCGACCTCGGCGCGCAGCGCCTCGGCCCGGGCCAGCGCCTCGTCGCGCGCGGCCTCGGCCGCGCGCAGCTCCTCGCCGGCGTCGCCGCGCTGCGCCTCCGCGGCGTGGGCGCGGGCCAGCAGCTCCTCGCGGGCGGCCTCCGCGGCGGCCAGCCGCGCGTCGGCCTCGGCGCGCACGGCCTCCAGCTCGGCGAGCCGGGACTGCGCCTCCTCGGCGACCGTGCGGTGGTGGTCGAGCGCCTCGCGGGTCCGGGCGTGCGCGTCGCGGGTGCGGTCGCGCTCGAGCTCCGCGGTCCGCCGCGCCTCGCGCTCGCGCGCCAGCTCCTGCACGGCCGCCTCGCCGCCCGCCGCGACCTCGAGCGCCTCCTCCTCGAGCGCCGCCGCGCGCTCGCGCTCGGCCGCGACCCGGCGGTCGGCCTCCTCGGCGAGCGCTGCCACCCGCTCGTGCTCGGTGGCCAGGCGGGCGTCGGCGGCGGCGAGCGCCTGCTGGGCGGCGGTCAGCTCGCGGGCGAGTGACTCGGCGCGCTCGCGGGCGTCGGCCACGGCGGACTCGGCGGCGGCGGAGCGCTCCCGCTCGGCCTCCAGCGCGCCGCTCAGGCGCTCGCCGTCGCCGACGGCGGCGCGGGCGGACTCCAGCTCGCCGAGCAGCGCCTCGGTGCGCTCGTGCGCGGCGTGGAGCGCGCGCTCGAGGTCCTCGCGGCGCGCGTCGGCGGCCGCGGTGGCCTCCTGCGCGGTGCGGACCTCCTCGCGCGCGGCCTCCAGCTCGCCCCCGAGCCACTCGGCGCGGCCGCGCTCCTGCTCGAGTTCGCGCGCGGCGGCGTCGTGGCGCTCGCGCAGCGCGGCCTGCTCGGCGAGCAGCGCCTCGCGGGCGGCGATCGTCTCGTCGAGGAGCCGCTTGAGGCCGTCGTGGGCCTCGTGCAGCGAGCCCAGCTCGGCGGCGAACCCGTCGCGCGCGGCGAGCGCGTCGCGCAGCGCCTCGCGATCGGCCTCGCTCGGCGCGGCGGCGACCGCCTCGACGTCCGCGCGCAGCCGCTCGACCTCGGCCTCGGCGTGCTTCGCCCGCGCCTTCAGCTCCTTGCGGCCGGCGCGGACCTCCTCCAGCTCGGCCTCCAGCGCGGCCGCGCGCGCCGCCGCCTCGGCCAGCTGGGCCTCCACCCCGCCGCGTCCCTCGCGCAGGCCCGCGAGCTCCGCGTCCAGCTCGTCGCGGCGCGCGGCCGCGGCGCCCAGCTCGTGCTGCAGCGCCTCGCAGCGCCCGCCGAGCTCGGCGACCTGGCGCTGCAGCTCGGCGTCGCCGGAGCGCGCGGCTGCCAGCTCGTGGTCCAGCGCGCCCGCGCGCTCGACCGCGTTCGCCAGCTCGCGCGCGAGGTCGTCGTGGCGCGCGGTCGCCTCGGCGACCCGCGCCTCGGCCGCGGCCGCGCGGTCGCGGGCGGCGGCCAGCTCGCCGTCGAGCGACGCGGAGTGGTCGTGGACGGCGGCGAGCTGCGCGGCGAGCTCGTCGACCCGCAGCGCCGCGTCGTCGCGCTCGCCCGCGGCGCGGTCGGCCTCCTCGCGCAGGCGCTCCAGCTCCGCGCCCGCGCGCTCGAGCTGCTCGGCGGCCGACCGCGACGCGATCTCCGCCTCCAGCCGCGCCTCGCGCTCGACCGCCAGCGCCTCGCGCGCGGCGAACGCCTCGGCGTCGGCGGCGGCGCGGGCCTCGCGCTCGGCGACGACCTCCTCGGCCGGCGCCGAGATCCCGGACGTGGCGACCTGGCCGACCGTCGCCTGGAGGCGCTCGCGCTGCTCGCGGCCCAGCTGGCGGTCGTCGCCGGGCGCCATGACGACGCAGATCGCCCACGGCTCGCCCTCGTCGTAGACGGGGAAGCGGCAGGCGCGCATGGCGCGGCGGCCGTCGCGGGCGAGGACGGTCTCGCGGGCGTCGAGGTGGCCGTGGGCCTCCAGGACGAGCGCGTCCAGCTCGGCGACGCGATGCGCCACGTCGGCGGGCTGCAGGGCGTTGTCGGTCTTGCCGACGAGCCGCGAGGCCTCGAGCCCGACGAGGTCCGCGAACGCCGGGTTGACGGCCACGTAGCGGCCCGCGGCGTCGCGGACGCAGGCGGGGAGCGTGGCGTCCAGGAGGGCGTCGGCGAGCGGGCCGAGCCGCTGCGAGGCGCCACCGTTCGGGTTCAGGTTCGATCCGTCGGTCATCCGTGACTCGGGGCAGCATCGACCCCGGGAACCGGTCCATCGGAAGATCGGGCGCGCTCGCGGACGAACGTTCGGGCGCTCGCCGGTATCCTCCCAGACCCCCTTAACGAGGAAACCTGGAGCACGAATGGCCGTCGAGACCAGCGTCTACAACGACACGACGGACGAGCAGAAGGCCATCATCGAGATGGTCCGCCAGTTCGTCGACGAGCAGATCATCCCGAACGCCGAGCACTACGACGGCGCCGACGAGTACCCGGCGCCGATCGTCGACCAGCTCAAGGAGCTGGGCCTGTTCGGCATCACCATCCCGGAGGAGTACGGCGGCCTCGGCCTCGACCTCACGACCTACGTCATGGTCGTCGAGGAGCTCTCGCGCGGCTGGATCTCCATCAGCGGCGTCATCAACACGCACTTCATCGGGTCCTACCTGCTGCTCAAGTACGGCAGCGACGAGCAGAAGGACAAGTACCTGCCGCGCATGGCGACCGGTGAGATCCGCGCCGCGTTCTCGCTGAGCGAGCCGGAGCTGGGCTCCGACGTCCAGGCGATCAAGACCAACGCCAAGAAGGTCGCCGACGGCTCCTACGAGATCAACGGCCAGAAGATGTGGGTGACCAACGGCCTGATGTCGTCCCTGGTCTTCCTCCTGGTCAAGACCGATCCCGACGCGCAGCCCACGCACAAGGGCTTCACCTGCTTCATCACCGAGAAGGAGGCGGGCGTCAGCGAGAACACGGGCGAGTACGCCGGCCTCACGGTGCCCCCGAAGATCAAGAAGATGGGGTACAAGGGCGTCGAGTCCACCGAGTTGGTCTACGACGGGTACAAGTGCCCGGCGGAGAACATCCTCGGCGGCGAGGACGACGGCCTCAACGCGGGCTTCGCGCAGATGATGGACGCGCTCGAGGTCGGCCGCGCCAACGTCGCCGCCCGCGGCGTCGGCCTGGCGCAGCGCGCGCTCGAGCTCGCGCTGAAGTACTCGCAGGAGCGCAAGACGTTCGGCAAGCAGATCGCCCAGCACCAGGCGATCCAGTTCAAGCTCGCCGACATGGCCACGCAGCTCGACGCCGCGCGCCTGCTGACGCGCCGCGCCGCGATGATGAAGGACGCGGGCCTGCGCTCCGACATGGAGGCCGGCATGGCGAAGCTGTTCGCCTCGGAGACCGCGCACTTCTGCGCCGAGCAGTGCCTGCGGATCCACGGCGGCTACGGCTACTCCAAGGAGTACGAGATCGAGCGGATCTACCGCGACGCGCCGCTGCTGCTGATCGGCGAGGGCACGTCGGAGATCCAGCGGATGGTCATCGGCAAGAAGCTGCTCCAGCGGCACAAGATCTAGGACGATCGGGTGGGCGCCGGGCCGATGAGTCCGGCGCCCTCTGGCAGTCTTCGCTCCATGAGCAAGGTCACCGCGCAGGTCGCGATCTCCCTCGACGGCTACGTCGCCGGGCCGGAGCAGAGCGAGGAGCACCCCCTCGGCGTGGGCGGGAGGCGCCTGCACGACTGGCACCTCGACCCGCGCAACGACGTCGACCGCGAGGTCACCGCCCGGATGCTCGATGGCAACGGCGCGTACGTGATGGGGCGCAACATGTTCGGGCCGGTCCGCGGGCCGTGGAGCGGCGACTGGCGCGGCTGGTGGGGACCGGAGCCGCCGTACCACGCGCCCGTGTTCGTGCTGACGCACCACGCGCGCGAGCCGGTCGCGATGGAGGGCGGGACGACCTTCCACTTCGTCACCGACGGGATCGACGCGGCGCTCGCCGCCGCGCGCGAGGCCGCCGGCGAGCTGGACGTCGCGGTCGCCGGCGGGGCGAGCACGATCAACCAGGCGCTCGCCGCGGGCCACGTCGACGAGCTCTTCCTGCACATCGCCCCGGTCGTGCTCGGCGCCGGCGAGCGGCTGCTGGACGGCGTCGGCGACCTCGCCCTGGAGCCGATCGAGACGTTCCACTCACCGGCCGCGACGCACGTGCGCTACCGCGTCGGCGCCGCCACGTAGCCGCGCCGGATCGATAACGTGCGCGGCGTGAGCAGCGACGCCCCGCAGTTGATCGAGCAGGCCGCCCGTTCCCTCCTCGACGAGGTCACGGCGCTCAAGCCCATGAAGCTCGTCGTCGGCATCGACTTCCACGGCCGCGGCGACACGCAGCAGTTCCGCCTGGAGCTGCCCGACGTCAAGGTGACCAAGGACATCGCCGCCGACGCCCGCGTCCGCATCGAGATGCGCCGCGACTTCTTCAACCTCATGGTCGAGCACGGCGCCCGGGTCGACGACTGGGCCCAGGCCGTCCACGAGGGCCGCCTCAAGGCGACCGGCGTCCAGCAGTACCTCCAGCTCATCCAGCGCGTCGTCGAGAAGCACCAGGAGCGCGCGCGGCTGCGCCGCGCGCACAAGGAGCGGCCGGCGAGCTAGGCGGCCAGCGCCGGCACCTGCTGCGTGATGCAGTGGGGGCCGCCGCCGCCGAAGGCGTGGACCACGCCCGGGACGCCGATGACCTCCTTGGCGCCGGCGAAGGCGGCGGAGATGCGGTCGTGGGCCTCGGCGTCGAGGTCGGCTCGGCCGGCGGTCGGGAAGACGACGAAGCGGTCGCCGACGTAGAAGTTCAGGTAGGAGGCGACGACGGTCTCGCCCTCGACCTCGGCGTAGGCGAGCGGGTCGAAGTCGATGACCTCGAGCCCGGCGGCGACGGCGATCTCGCGGTTGCGGGCCAGGTTGTCGTGGTTGGGGTTGTCCGCGGCCGCGCGCTGCAGGAGGACGACGCCCGGGCGGACGAACGCGGCGATCAGGTCGACGTGGCCGTCGGTGTCCTTGTCCTCCAACAACCCCTGGCCGAGCCAGACCACGTCGCGCACGCCGAGGTAGTCCCGCAGGTGCTGCGCGATCTCCTCGCGGCCCAGCGACGGGTTGCGGTTGGGGTGCAGCAGGCACTGCTCGGTGGTCAGCAGGACGCCGGTGCCGTCGACCGCGATCGAGCCGCCCTCCAGCACCAGCGGCGCGCGCACGACCTCGGCGCCGACCCGGCCGGCGAGGAGGCCGCCGATCGCCTGGTCGTTCTCATAGCCCTCGAACTTGTTGCCCCACGAGTTGAAGCCGAAGTGGACGCCCACGCGCGTGCTCGGCTCCTCCACGTGGTCGACCACGAAGATCGGCCCGCTGTCGCGCAGCCAGGAGTCGTCGACCGGCAGCTGGACGACCTCCACGCCGCCGTCGAGGGCCGCGCGCGCCTGCGCGGCGTCGGCCGCGTCGCGGGCGACCATCGTCACCGGCTCGAAGGCCGCGATCGCGTTCGCGACGCCCGCGCTCTCGGCCTTCGCGGCCCCGAGCTGCCCGCCCCACAGCTCCCGCCGGCACGGCCACGCCATCAGCGTGCGCTCGTGCGGGGCCCATTCGGGCGGCATCGTCAGTCCGGCGGCGGCGGGCAGGGTCATCGCGCGCTGGAGCATGCCATCTACGATGTCGCCCATGGGGACGAAGGTGCGGCCGATCAGGTTCCAGAGTGGCCTCCTCGACGAGCTGGAGCAGCGCCTGCACCGCGAGGGCGAGGACCTCTCGCACTTCGTCAACGCCGCCGTCGACCGCGCGCTGCGCGGCGACCCGCGCCCGCTCCGGCTCGTGCCGGCGCCGCCCACCCGGCACGAGCTCGCCGACGCCGCCATCGCCCACCGCCGCGCGCTGCTCGCCCGCGACGACCGCCAGGCCCGCGCGCAGATCGAGGGCCTCCTGCGCCGCGGGGTCCGGATCGTCGACCTCTACACCTTGGTCCTCACGCCCGCGCTCGAGGAGGTCGGGGACCTCTGGGACCGCCAGGAGATCACGGTCGCCGACGAGCACTACGCGACCGAGGCGACCGCGCAGCTGCTCAGCGAGCTCGCGCCCGACCGCCGCCTCGCGCCGACGCGCGGCCGTCTCGCGGTCGTCACCGGCTCGCCCGGCGAGCACCACGCGCTCGGCGCGCGCATGCTCGCCGACCTCCTGGAGCGCGGCGGCTGGGAGGTCATCGCGCTCGGCGCGGGCGCGCCGGCGAGCGCGCTCGCCGACCTCGTCGCCACCGAGTGCCCCGACGTCGTCGCGCTCTCGACCGCCACGGTCGGGCGGCACCCCGGCGCCGAGGAGGCCGTCACGCTGCTGCACCGCGTGCGCCCGCGGCCGCTGATCGTCGTCGGCGGCATGCTCTACACGGGCCCGGTCGCGGAGCTCGCGCGCGCCTGGGGCGCCGACGTCGTCACGAGCGACCTCGCGCTCGCGGTCGCGGAGCTGCGCGAGCGCTTCCCGCCCGCGGCGGCGCCGCTCGCGCCCACGCCCGCGCCCGGCCCGCGCGGCGCGAGCTAGGCTCCGCGGCGATGAGGCTGCTGCCCCAGGAGCAGGATCGCCTGCTGCTCTTCCTCGCCGCCGAGCTGGCCCGGGCCCGCCGCGCGCGCGGCCTGCGGCTCAACCAGGCGGAGGCGACCGCGATCGTCGCCGACGGGATCTGCGAGCTGGCGCGCGACGGGCTCCGCTACGACGCCGTCGTCGCGGGCGCGTACGCGATCCTCGGCGAGGAGGACGTGCTCGACGGCGTCCGCGCGCTCGTGCGCCGGATCGAGGTCGAGGCCGTCTTCCGCGACGGGCGCCACCTCGTGGTGGTGGAGGACCCGCTGGGCCCGGCGCCGGCCGCGGGCGACGCCGCCGCCGAGCCCGAGGTCCCGTGGCTCGCGGACGCCGCCGCGCGGATCACGGTCGTCAACGAGGGCGCGGTCCTGATCGGCGTCACGAGCCACCTGCACTTCTTCGAGACCAACCCCATGCTGTCGTTCGACCGCGCCGCGGCGTGGGGGATGCGCCTCGCGGTCCCGGCGCGCGCGAAGGTCTTCTTCGCGCCCGGCGCGCCCGTGGAGGTCGCGCTCACGCCGATCGGCGGCGCGCGCGTCGTGCGCGGCCACGGCGAGCTGGCCGACGGCGCGCTCGACGCCCCCGGCGCCCGCGCGGCCGCGCTCGCGCTCGCGCGCGAGAAGGGCTACCGCGGTGCCTGAGCCCCAGCCCGTCCGCCTCGGCGACACGTCCCTCCACGTCCTCCCCGAGGCCGACGACGTCCACGGCCCCGACCAGCTCGTCCCCGGCTTCGGCAACACGATGCGCGACGGCCTCGGCGTCCGCGCCGAGCGCGGCGGCGTCGACACCGCGATCGTCGGCGGCCTGGTCCTCGATCCCATCCTCGGCGTCCGCCACGCCTCGATCGGCGTCACCGACGGGCGGATCGTCGCCGTCGGCCGCGCGGGCAACCCCGACACGATGGACGGGATCGACGTCGTCCTCGACGTCGGCACCGCGGTCCTCGACGCGACCGGCATGATCGTCACGCCCGGCGGGATCGACACGCACGTCCACTGGCTCTCGCCGCAGGTCACCGACGCGCTGCTCGCGGGCGGGATCACGACGATGGTCTCGCAGGACTACGGCCCGGTCTGGAACCTCGGCACGAACCCGGAGTCCGGCCTCGCGACGACCTGGGCCGCGCTCGAGGACGCGCCGATCAACGCGGCGCTCTTCGTCCGCGGCTCCTCCTCGCGCCCCGAGCGCGTCGAGGACGGCCTGCGCGCCGGCGGCGCCGCGCTGAAGATCCACGAGGACGTCGGCGCCGGGCCCGCGCAGATCCGCACCGCGCTCGAGCTCTGCGACCGCCACGACGTCCAGCTCGCGATCCACACCGACGGCCTCAACGAGGTGCTCTCGCTCGACGGCACGCTCGCCGCGTTCGCGGGCCGCTCCGTCCACGCCTTCCACGTCGAGGGCGCGGGCGGCGGCCACGCGCCGGACCTCCTGCGCCTCGCGGGCCGCGAGCGGATCCTGACCTCCTCGACCACCCCGACAATCCCGTTCGGCGTCGACACCGCGGCCGAGCACGCGGCGATGGTCGCCGCCGTCCACGTCCTCGAGCCGGGGCGGGTCGCGGGCGACCGGACCGCCGCGAACGCCCGCGTGCGACCCGCGACGATGGCCGCCGAGGGCGTCCTGCACGACCTCGGGATCATCCACATGCTCTCGAGCGACTCGCAGGGGATGGGCCGCGCGGGGGAGGTCGTGCGGCGCGCGTTCCAGAACGCCGACGTCATGAAGCGCGCGCGGGGCGACGCGGGCTACGACGGCCCGGCCGACAACGCCCGCGTCCTGCGCCACCTCGCGAAGGTCACGATCAACCCGGCGATCGTCCACGGGCTCTCCCACGACGTCGGCGCGCTCACGCCCGGCCGGATCGCCGACTGCGTCCTCTGGCTGCCCCAGCACTTCGGGATCCGGCCCGAGCTGGTCGTGAAGATGGGCGTCGCCGCGTGGGGCGCGAGCGGCGACGGCAACGCCACCACCATGCTCTGCGAGCCGGTGCTCGTCCAGCGCCAGGTGGGCGCGCGCGGCGCCGCCGCCGCGCGCCTCTCGCTCGCGTTCACGAGCGCGGCCGCGCGGGACACCGAGCTGCCGACCACGCGGCGGCGCTCGATCGTCCGCGGCTGCCGCGACGTGAGCGCGGCCGACATGGTGCGCAACGACGTCCGCGCCGAGGTCGGCGTGGCGCCCGACGGCTCCGCGGTGACGGTCGACGGCGAGGTCGTCGGCATCGCGCCGGTCAACGAGGTCGCGCTCTCCTGGCGGTACCTGCTCGGATGATCGCGGCGCCGCACATCGTCCACGACCCGATCCCGTTCGGCCCGGCGCGGATCGCCGAGACCCGCGCCTACGCCGTCCGGCACTACGGGCTGCACCGCGCGCGGCTGATCGCGCCGAAGGTCATCGTGGAGCACATGACCGAGAACGCGTCCTTCTCGGCGACGTTCAACACCTTCGCGCCCGACGTCGCCGACCCGGAGCTGCACGAGCTGCCCGCGACCTGCGCGCACTTCGTCATCGACCCGAGCGGGACGATCCACCAGCTCGTCTCGCTGAAGTGGATCTGCCGCCACACGGTCGGGCTGAACTGGACGGCGATCGGGATCGAGCACGTCGGCTTCCGCGAGGCCGGGGTGCTCGGGAGCGTCCGGATGCTGCGCGCGTCGCTGAAGCTCACGCGCTGGTTGCAGGCGAAGTACGGGATCGCGGGCAAGAACGTGATCGGCCACGCCGAGTCGCTGAGCAGTCCGTACCACCACGAGGACGTCGAGCGCCTGCGCACCCAGACGCACGGTGACTGGCCGCGACGCTTCATGGTGACGTACCGCCGCGATCTCGCCGCAGGGTAGGCTCGGGCCATGGCCCTCCCCGCACCGTCCGCGTCCACCGCCGCGCTCGTCACGGGCGCCTCGTCCGGGATCGGCGTCGACCTCGCGCGCGAGCTCGCCGGCCGCGGGCACAACGTCGTCCTCGTGGCGCGGCGCGCCGACCGCCTGGAGGCGCTGGCGGCGGAGTTGAGCGACGCCCACGGGATCCGCGCCGAGGCGCTCTCGGCCGACCTCGTCGACCCCGACGCGGTCGCGGCCCTGCCGGGCCGCGTCGCCGCGCTCGGCCTCGACGTCAGCATCCTCGTCAACAACGCGGGCTACGGCAGCGCCGGCCAGTTCGTCGACCTCGACGCCAAGGCCGAGAGCGACATGGTGCGGTTGAACTGCGAGGCGGTCGTCGCGCTCTCGAGCGCCTACGCGCCCGCCATGGCGCAGCGCGGCGCGGGCGCGATCCTGGTCGTCGCCTCCTCGGCCGGGATCCAGCCGATCCCCGGGCAGGCGACCTACGCCGCGAGCAAGGCCTTCGCCTTGAGCTTCGCGGAGGCGCTCCACACCGAGCTCTCGCACCTCGGCGTCGCGGTCACCGCGCTCTGCCCAGGGCCGATCGACACCGAGTTCGCCGAACGCGCCGGCCTCACCGACGCCTTCGCCGGCGTGCCGTCCTTCGTCCGCGTCTCGCCGGAGGACTGCGCGAAGACCGCGATCGACGGCCTCGCGCGCAACCGCCGCGTCGTCGTCCCGGGCCTCGCGATCAAGGCGACCGTCGCCTCCTCGCGCTACACGCCCCACGCGGTGCTGCTGCCGTTGATGAAGCGCTTCTACCCGGTCTAGCGCCGGTTGCGGCGCCCGGGAAGCGGGCACGACCGGACCATGGCCGAGAACGACACGTACAAGATCGTCGAGCTGGCGGGCACCTCGCCCGACGGCGTGACCGAGGCGATGCGCTCCGGCGTGGAGCGCGCGAACACGACGCTGCGAGGGCTCGACTGGGTCGAGGTCACCGGCATCCGCGGGCACGTGCAGGACGGCGAGATCGCCCACTTCCAGGTGACCATGAAGGTCGGGTTCAAGCTGGAGAGCTAGCTCACGGGCGCGGCGACGCCGCCCTGCTCGCGCGAGCACCAGTAGGTCGTCCGCCCGCCGATCGTCCCGCGCGCCATGTCGGCGCCGCAGCGCGGGCAGACGCCGTCGCGCGTGCGGTGGGGGATGATGTCGCCGGTGTGCACGCCGCCGCGCTCGATGGCGCGGCGGGTCGCGGCCCGGATCGCGCGGCGCAGCGCGTCGAGCTCCTGGTCGTCGAGGCCGCCCGCGGGGCGGCGCGGGTCGAGCTTCGCCTTCCACAGCGCCTCGTCGGCGAGCAGGTTGCCGACGCCGGCGATGACCGACTGGTCCATGATCCGCGCCTTCAGCGGGCCCTCGCCGCGGCCGACGCGCTCGCGGAAGGCGTCGCGCGTGACCTCCGCGGCGTCGGGGCCGAGCCGGTCCAGCCGCGGGTTCAGGACGGCGCGGCCGAGGCGCCGCTTGTCGCGCAGCGCGAGCCACCCGCCGTCGGCGAAGTGGATGGTGAAGCGGTCCCAGACCGGCAGGTGCTTGCGCCCGCCGTCGGACCAGTAGTCGCCCGCGGCCTCGTCGTCGATGACGATCCGCCCGGCCATGCCGAGGTGCAGCCCGAGCACCGGGCCGTCGTCGGTCTCGATCCACATGGACTTGCCCTGGCGATGGGCCGCGACGAGCCGGTGCCCGACCAGCGCGTCGGCGATCTCCCCGGGCGCGTGGGGGCGGCAGACGTAGGTGTCGCTGTCGTCCACCGAGACGATCTCGCGTCCGAGCCCGTGCTCGGCGATCAGGGCGCGGGCGGACTCGACCTCGGGAAGCTCCGGCATCCGCCCCCAGGGTACGAGGTGCCCCGGGGGCGAGGGTCAGCGCCCGCCGGGATCCACCCGGCGGAGGGTCCCGGTGCTGCCGGCCGGCTTGCTCGGTCGGTCGTCGAAGGTCATGAGATTGGCGCATGCCCACTCGCGCGCCGCTTCATCTGCGAGATGATCGGTCCGCGTCCATGTCCCGACCGGTCCTCGTCACGATCCCGATCAGCCACTACTGCGAGAAGGCGCGGTGGGCGCTCGACCGCGCGGGCGTCGCGTACGACGAGCGGCGGCACCTCCCGGCGCTGCATCGCGTGGCGGTGCGGCGGGCCGGCGGGCGGATGACGGCGCCGGTGCTGGTCTGCGAGGAGGCCGGCGTGCTGGACGAGTCGGCCGACATCGTTTGCTACGCCGACACGCGCGCGCCCGCGGGGCGCGGCACGATCCCGGAGGACCCGACGCTCGCCGCCGAGGCCCGCGCGCTGGCCGACGACTACGACGAGCGCCTCGGCCCGGCGACGCGGCGCTGGGTCTACCACCAGATGATCCCGCACCCGAAGCTCGTCACCGCGTCGATGACCGCCGGCGTCCCGGGCTGGCAGCGCGCGACCTTCCGGGTGGGCCACCGCGCGCTCGGCGCCGTGATCGCGCGCGTCCTGAAGATCGACGATGACGCCGTGGCCGGCGACGAGCGCGCGTTCCGCGCGATCTTCGCCGACGTCGAGGACCGCCTCGCCGACGGCCGCCGCTACCTCGTCGGCGACGCGTTCTCGATCGCCGACCTCACCTTCGCGGCGCTCGCCGCGCCGCTGGTCGCGCCGCCGGAGTACGGGGTGCGCCTGCCCGCGGTGGACGAGCTGCCGCCCCAGATGCGCACGGTCGTGCGCGAGCATCGCGGAACACCCGCGGGCGAGCACGCCCTGCGGATGTTCCGCGACGAGCGGCGCTAGGCCAGCGACGCCTCGTTGTCGTACAACTTCAGCACCCTGACCTGCTCGGGCGAGGTCGCGTCGATGCAGAGGCGGCAGAGGACGCACTCGTCCACGTTGCCCGCGACGATCTGGACGGTGCCGTCCGCGTCGCCGTAGATGTCGACGGGGCAGACCTCGCGGAGCTTCGCCGCGACGGCGGCGTCTCCCACGATGGCGTCGTCGACCTCGATGCCGATGAACGTTCCGTCGACCCTCATGCGCTGACGCTCCTCTCCGCGATCTTGGCCTTCATGAGCTCCGGGATCTCGGAGATCTCCTCGGCCACCGTGATGCCCGCCTCGCCGAGGCGCGCGATCTTCTCGGTGGCGGTGTCCTCCTTGCCCTCCACGATCGTGCCCGCGTGGCCGAAGCTCATGCCGGGCATCTCGTCCATGAACCGGCCGGCCATGAACGCGACGATGGGAAGGCGGGAGTCGTTCTCGGTCACCCACCGCGCGAGCTCGGCCTCCATGCGGCCGCCGGGCTCGGTGTAGATGACGATGCCCTGCGTCTCCTCGTCGGCCTCGAAGAGCGGCATCAGCTCGGCGTAGGTCTGGCCGATGATGGCGTCGCCGCCGATCGAGACGGCGGTCGAGATGCCGAGGCCCGCGGCGCTGAGCGTCGAGGACATCTCGGTCGTCATGCCGCCGGAGCGGGAGATGACGCCGATCGAGCCCTTCTTGTAGGACTTGGCCGCGTCCTTGGCCGGGCCGCCGATGCCGCCCATCTTGATGACGTCGGGGACGATGATCCCCAGGCAGTTCGGGCCGATGATGCGCGCGCCGCGCAGGTTGGCCAGCTCGACCATCTGGGCGACGTCGCGGCGCGGGATCCGCTCCGTGACGATCACGATGATCTTGATGCCGTTCTCGATGGCCTCGAAGACCGCGTCCTTGGTGAACGCGGGCGGGACCGTGACGACGGAGCCGTCGATCGGCGCGCCGTGGTGCGCGACCGCCTGGGCGACCGTGTCGAAGACCGGGACGCCGTGGACCTCGCGGCCGAGCCGGCCCGGGGTCACGCCGCCGACGACCTTGGCGCCCGCGCCGTAGTCGAGGCACTCGCGCGTCAGGTTCACGGCCTCGCGGCCGGTGATGCCCTGGACGATGAACGTGGTGTCCGCGTTGACGAGGATGCTCATGCCGCCGCCGCTCCTTGGATCTTCTCGACCGCGCGCCGCGCCGCCTCGTGCAGCGAGACGCTGCGGTCCGCGTACTCCACGCCGTACTTCTCGAGGATCTTGAAGCCCTCTTCCTCCCACGCGCCAGGGATCCGGAAGATCGCGATCTTCTCGGCCGGGTCCAGGCCCAGCTCCAGGCACGCGGCGATGACGCCGCGGGCGACGATGTCGACCCGCGTGTTCGACACGATGGACATCATCACGGCGATCTTGTCCACGCCGGGCTTCGAGAGCACCAGCTTGGCCAGGCCCTTGGCCTTGGAGACCGACGGGTTGCCGCCGATCTCGCAGTAGTTGGCGGGCTCGCCGCCGTACTTGCGGACCGCGTCGAAGAGCGTCAGCGAGCCGCCGCCGGCGCCGATGACCAGGCCGAGGTTGCCGTCGAACTCCGTGACGTTGCCGGCCACGCCGCGGTGGTCCTGGGAGTCGACGGCCTCGCCGGCGAGCTCGAACGGCGTGGGCTCGCGCGCCTCGCGCGTCTCGTCGTCGCCGACGCCGAGGTCCTTGAGCAGCGCCTTGTGGCGGCCGCGGGCCTCGTTCTCCATGTCCATGTGCGCGTCGAGCGCGATGAACGAGCCGTCGGCCATGCGCGCCAGCGGGTTGATCTCCGCGAGCGTCATGTCGTTGTCGACGAAGAGCTTCGCGAGCTTCGTGAGGATCGGCGTCAGCTTGTTGAGGGCCGAGCCGGTCACGCCGGTGGAGGCGATGACCTCCTTGGCCTCGAAGTCGCCGAAGGGCAGGATGTTGGAGAAGTGCCGCCGGCCGACCTTGTCGGGCTGCTCCTCGGCGACCTGCTCGATGTCGATGCCGCCGACCGGCGAGAAGATCATCACCGGCTGCTTGCGCGTGCCGTCCCAGACGACGCCCGCGTAGTACTCCTGCTCGAACTCCGCGCGCGGGTCGACGAGGATGCCGCGGGGGACGTGCCCGTTGATCTCGAGCTGGAGGATGTCCGTGGCGTGCGCCTCGGCCTCCTCGGGCGTGTCGGCGAACTTGACGCCGCCGGCCTTCATGCGGCCGCCGGAGAGGACCTGCGACTTGATGACGGTCGGGCCGCCGATCCGCGCGGCGATCTCCTTCGCCTCCTGCGCGTCGGTCGTGAAGCCGTAGTCGGTGACTGGGATGCCGGCCCGCTTGACGATCTCGCGGGCCTCGTATTCGAAGAATCTCAAGGCTGGACGCCTCCGGTCAGGGGGAGGTGGAAAGCGGCGCCGGAGCCTATAGGGCGGGCGTCTCCGGCGCGCAGTGGGATGCGAGCAGCGCGAGGTTCTCGGCCACCCGTTCGGGGGTGACGCGGAAGGTCGGCGGCGAGAGGACGACGTGGTCGCAGACGCCGTCGAAGCGCCGCAGGCCCGCGCGGACCTCGTCCGGCGTGCCCGCGATCGCGAGCTCGTCGACCATCGGCTCGGTGACCGCGGCGAGCATCCCGTCGACGTCGCCGCGGCGGAACGCCGCCTGGATCGCCGCGGCCTCCCCGGCGAACCCGCAGGTCTCGAAGATCGCGCCGTAGCTGCGCACCGAGCCGTAGAAGGCGATCATCGCGGCGGCGTCGCGGCGCGCCTCCTCGCGGTCGTCGCTCGCGCTCGCCAGCGCGTAGGTGGCGAGGGCGACGTCGTCGGGGTCGCGCCCCGCGTGGGCCGCGCCGCGCTCCAGCTCGGGGACGCAGACCTCGCGCAGGTAGCGCGGACTGCACAGCGTGTGGGCCAGGAGCCCGTCCGCGACGCGGCCGGCGGACTGGACCATCCGCGGGTTCACGCCCGCGGTGTAGATCGGGATCGTCCGGGTCGGCGCGACGGCGAGGTCGTCGAGGCCCTGGATGTGGAGGCGGTAGAAGCGGCCGTCGTGCTTCACGGGCTGGGCATGGAGGTCCCAGACTTCGCGGACGAGCCCGACGAGCTCCTCCATCCGGACCGCGGGCGCCGCGCCGTCGAGGCCGTGCCAGTCGGCGATCATCTTGCGCGTGCCGTTGCCGAGGCCGAGGACGAAGCGGCCGCCGGAGAGCTCGTCGAGGTCGCGCGCCTCGGCGGCGAGCATCAGCGGCGAGCGGCCGACGCCGTAGATGACGCCGGAGCCGATGGCGACGTGCTCGGTGGCCGCCGCGATCGCCGCGAGCGTCACGGTGGCGCTGCGGTTGTAGAGCTCCGAGGTCCAGACCGAGTCGAAGCCCGCGCGGTCGGCGGCGACGGCGGCGTCGACCATGTCGGCCAGCGACGGGCCGAAGGCGCAGAGGCCGAGCAGCGGCCGCTCGCGGGTCGGCGTCACCATGCCATCAGCTCCGCCATGTCCTGGCGCAGGCCCGCGAAGGACCAGCGGCTCCACGCCATCCGGACGTCGGTCGTGCGCCGGTGGGCGTACATCCAGACCGCGGTCAGCTGGGTGGCCAGCAGCATCATGATGCCGAGCATCGAGAACGTCCTCAGGTCGTCGGGGGCGCAGCGGCGGCCGGTGCGCTCGGCGTACCGCTCCAGGAACCACTCCTGCTCGGCGAAGCAGCCCATCAGCGGGCTGCGCATCCGCAGGTGCTTGCCCGCGGCGCGGGCCATGGCGAGGTAGCCGAGGTCGAAGCGCACGTCGCCGCGGTAGGCGAGCTCCCAGTCGAGGACCGCGCGGACGCGGCCGCCGTCCACCAGCGTGTTGCCGATCCGGAAGTCGCCGTGGACGAGGCCGGGCCACGCGTCGGCGGGGGCGCGCTCCGCGACCCAGGCGTAGGCCTCCTCGAGGATCGGGTCGCGGATCAGCGCGCGCTCCTCATAGGCGGCGCGCCAGCGGGCCAGCACGTCGTCGAAGGCGTAGGCCGGGAGGTCGCGCGGCATCGCGTCGCCGGCCAGCGCGTGGATCCGCGCGAGGTTGTCCACCATGTCGGTCGCGACGGCGCGCGGGCCGGCCCAGTCGGCGGCGAGCGCGGCGCGGTCCGCGCGCGAGTACATGTCGGGCGCCGCGCCGGGGACGTGCTCCATGACGAGGAACGGGCCGCCGAAGGGCGTCTCCGCGGTCGCGACGAACGCGTGGACGCGCGGGGCCGGGATCGCGGTCGCCTCGAGCGCCGCGAACGTGCGGTGCTCGAGCCCGAGGTCGGTGTCGAGCAGCGCGCCCGGCGGCTGGGCCCGGACGACGAAGCGTCGCGCGCCCGCGCGCGCGAGGTGCGTGTGGCGCGACCAGCCGCCCGCGAGCTGCTCGACGGCGTCGACCGCCTCGCCGCCCGCGAGCACGCCGGCGCCGCGCAGCGCGCCGGTCACCGCGTCCGCGCGCGCCGCGGCGACGGCGCTCACGGCGCGGGCTCGATCGCGGCCGCGAGCAGGTCGACCTCGCGGTCGGCCATCGCGCGCAGCGCGGCGTGGACCCGCGCGCGCAGCGCGGCGGCCTCGGGCAGCGGGTCGGCGCGCAGCTCGGCGAGCAGGGCGCAGAGCGTGTCGGCGAGGGCGGGGACGGCGCGCGCGTCGCCGCCCGCGCTCCGGAGCCGCTCCGCGAGCGCCGCGTGCCCGCCGTGGCCCTCCAGCGCGTCCGCCACGGTCGCCGCCAGCGCCCGCCGCTCGGCGGCGAAGGACTCCAGCTCCACCGCGAGGTGCCGCGCGCTGCTGCTCGCCGAGGCCAGCTGCCCGCGCGAGAACGCGTCGCCGGGATCCGTGCTGCGCGCCGCCGCGCGGGCGGCGGCGCCGATCGCCGCGACGACCTCGGTGGGCGTCAGCGGATCCAGCATCAGCGCCGGCGGTCGAAGGGCGGCTCGGGGAACGGCGGCACGGCGCCCGGCAGGTCGCCGCTGACCGTGAGCGGGAAGGCGGCCGCCCGCTTCTCCAGGAACGACGCCGCGCCCTCGGCGGCGTCGGCCGACGGGCCGCGCTGCGCGATGTACGCGGACTCCAGGCGGTGCGCGTCCATCGGATGCGCGGCGCCGGCCATCTGCCACAGCAGCTGGCGGTTGAGGGCGACGGAGACCGGCGCGCTGTCGGAGATCAGCTCGCGCGCCTTGGCGCGCGCGGCGTCCAGGAGGTCGTCGGGCGCGTGGAGCGAGCGGACGAGCCCGGCCTCGAGCGCCTCGGCCGCGTCGAAGATCCGGCCGCTCAGCGACCACTCGAGCGCGCGCGAGATCCCGACCGCGCGCGGCAGGAACCAGCTGGAGGCCGCGTCCATGCACATCCCGCGCCGGCTGAAGACGAAGCCGAAGCGCGCCGTCTCCGAGGCGAGGCGGACGTCCATCGCCAGCGGGAACGTCGCGCCGAAGCCGACGCCCGCGCCGTTGATCGCGGCGACGACCGGCTTCAGGCAGCGGAACATCCGCAGGCAGATCAGGCCGCCGCTGTCGCGCGGCACGTCGCCCTCGCGCACCTCCTCGGTGCCGCGCTCGAGCGCGCGCTCGTGGACGTCGAAGCCCGAGGAGAGGTCGTAGCCCGCGCAGAACGCGCGCTGCCCGGCGCCGGTGACGATCACCGCGCGGACCGCGTCGTCGGCGTCGACCTCGTCCCAGACCAGGAGCAGCTCGCGCTCCATCGCGGCGTCGAGCGCGTTGAGCTGGTCGGGGCGGTTCATCGTGATCGTCGCGATGCCGTCCTCGACCGCGTAGGTGATGGCGGTGTGGGTCACAGGTGGGCGATGTCGTTGAAGGAGCGCAGGACCCAGCGGCCGCTGGGCAGCCGCAGCAGCCTCGTGATCGACGCGTTCTCGGCGTAGAGGAAGGCGAACGGGCGGCTGCCGGTCGCCTGGCGGCAGGCCTCGGCGATGACGCCGCCGTGGAGGATCGCGACGGCGGTCGCGTCCGGCCCGACGCGCGCGGCGATCTCCTCGAGGCCGTCGAGCACGCGCGCCGAGAAGGCGTCCATGTCCTCCGCGCCGGGGATGACGTCCCAGCGGCCCGCGTTCAGGACGTCGACCGCGACGGGGTCGTGCGCCTTCATCCGCGCGGTGAACTGGCCCTCCCAGGCGCCGAGGTGGACCTCGCGCAGGCCGGGGACGACGACGGGGTCGAGGCCGAGCCGGTGCGCCAGCGGCGCCGCGGTCTGCGCGGTGCGCTGCAGCGGGGTGACGAAGAGGCCCGCGGCCGGCAGGACGCCGAGCCGGGCGGCGACGGCGTCGGCCTGGGCGATGCCGCGGGCGTTGAGGACGGGGTCGTGGTGGCCGTCGGCGTCGCCGTCGCCCTCCGAGGAGGAGCCGTGGCGGACGCACACGACCTCGGAGGCTCCCGTGGGCAGGGTGAAGGGAGCTTGGAAGTCGCGCGGCATGGCCTCGGCCGACTGTAGGTGCGATGGACCCACCGGTCTGCCTGGCGAAAGCGCCAGTTCTCCGGGTCCCCGCGCGCTGGTTGGATGGCGTCCATGGAGCTGACGCTGCCCGCCGTGCTCGACGCGGCGGCCGAGCGCGACGCGGGCCACGCGGTCCTGCACTGCGACGGGCGCGACGTCACGGCCGGCGAGCTGCATGCGAGTAGCGCGGCGGTGACGGGCGCGCTGCGGGCGTGGGGGATCGCGCCCGGCGACCGCGCCGCGATCATGATGGCCAACGTCCCGGAGTTCGTGGGCACGTGGTTCGGGATCGCGCGCGCCGGGGTGATCGAGGTGCCGGTGCACGGCGCCTACCGCGGGCCGTTGCTGGAGCACATCCTGGCCGAGTCGGGCGCGCGGGTCCTGTTCTGCGACGCGGGGTTCCTGGAGCGTCTGGACGGGCTGGCGCTGCCCGCGCTCGAGCGCGTGGTGGTGCGGGGCGAGATGCCCGCCGGCGTCGCGCCGCCGCCGGGCGTCCTCGTGTCCGGCCTCGCCGAGGCGCTCGCCGCGCCGCCCGATCCCGCGCCGCCGCGGGTGGCGCCCGGCGACGTCTCGTGCATCCTGTACACCTCGGGCACGACCGGGCCCGCGAAGGGCGTCGTCCTGCCCCACAGCGCCAACCTCGCGCTCGCGCGGGCCAACGTCGCGTTGATGGAGTACACGGCGCAGGACGTGTTGTACACCGCCTTCCCGTTGTTCCACGTCAACGCGAAGTTCACCTCGGTGACCTCCGCGCTGCTCACCGGCGCGCGGCTGATCCTCGACGACCGCTTCAGCGCCTCGCGCTTCTGGGCCACGATGGCCGAGCACGGCGTGACGTCCTTCAACTACATGGGGTCGCTCCTGACGATCCTCGCCAAGCAGCCGCCGGGGCCGGGCGACCGCGCGCACGCGGTCACGCGCGCCTACGGCGGCGCCTGCCCCGCGGCGTTGTGGGAGGACTTCGAGGCGCGCTTCGGCGTCCGCCTGCACGAGCACTACGGGATGACCGAGATCGGGATCGCCACCCAGAACACGCGGACGGTCCGCCGCCCCGGGTCGTGCGGGCGCGCGGCGCCCGACTACGAGGTGCGCGTCGCCGACGAGGACGACGACGAGGCGGCCATCGGCGAGCTCGGCGAGCTCCAGGTCCGCCCGCGGCGGCCCGGCGTGATGCTGCGCGAGTACTGGGCCCGCCCCGCCGCGACGATCGAAGCGACGCGCAACCTGTGGTTCCACACCGGCGACCGCGCGCGGATGGACGCCGAGGGGTTCTTCTACTACGCCGACCGCCTGAAGGACTCGATCCGGCGGCGGGGCGAGAACGTCTCCTCCTACGACGTCGAGAGCGTCGTCAACGCGTACGCGGGCGTCGTGGAGTCCGCGGCCTACGGCGTGCCGTCGGAGCTGGGCGAGGACGACGTGATGGTCGCGGTCGTGTGGTCCTCGGAGCCCGACGTCGCGGGGCTGGTGGAGCACTGCGCCGCGCGCCTCGCGGACTTCGCGGTCCCGCGCTACCTGCGCGCCGTCGACGAGCTGCCGAAGACCGCGAGCCAGCGGGTGCAGAAGTTCCGCCTGCGCGAGGAGGGCGTCGTGGCCGGGACCGTCGACCGCGGCGAGCGCGCGGGCGGCCGGCGCGCCCGCTAGCGCAGCCCGCTGCCCTCGCCGGTCAGCACCGTCTTCATCACCCGGTTCATGGCATTGCGCGGCAGCGCGTCGACGAAGTCGATCCGGACGGGCACCTTGTAGTCGGCGAGCCGCTCGGCGCAGTAGGCCTGCAGCTCGGCCTCGGTCGGCGGCGGGTCGCCGAGGGCGACGACGACGCCGCGGACGTCCTGGCCGAGCACGGGGTTCGGCATCCCGACGGCCGCGGCCTCCAGCACGCCGGGGTGCTCGGCGAGCACGCCCTCGACCTCGGCCGAGGAGATGCTCAGGCCGCCGCGGCGGATGATCTGCTTGCCGCGGTCGACGAAGTACACGAAGCCCGCGTCGTCGACGCTCGCCATGTCGCCGGTGTAGAGCCAGCCGTGGCGCAGCGCCGTCGCCGTCGCCTCGGGGTCGCGGACGTAGCGCGACATGATCGACGGCGCGCGCAGGCAGAGCTCGCCCATCACGCCGGGCGCGACCGGCTCGCCGTGCGGGTCGAGGACCGCGTGCTCGACCCACGGGTGGAAGGAGGTCCGGCCGATCGAGAGGCCGTCGGGGCCGATCCGGCGTAGTGCTTCAGGATGGTCCTCGGGCGTGAGCATCAGGCCGGAGGTCCCGCCCTCGGTCAACCCGTACACGTTGGTCAGCTCGACGTCCCACCCTTCACCGATCTCGCGTGCCACGCGCTCGTAGAACGCAGGTCCGTAGGGCTGCGCGCCGTAGCAGACGCGCCGCAGCGCGGGGAAGCGCAGCGCGGCGATCTCCTCGGCGCTGCGGCGCGCGAAGATCAGCTGCAGGACGCTCGAGATCAGGAACGTGGAGGTCGTGCCGTGGCGCGCCATCCGCGCGAGCGTGGCGCCGACCTCGAAGCCCGGCTCGACCACGTAGGTGCAGCCCGCGGTCAGGCAGGCGAGCAGGTTGGTGTGGCAGCCGGTCGAGGTGAAGAACGGGGCGAAGGACTGGTAGACGCTCGTCGGGTCCAGACCCCAGAGCGGCATCGACTGGATGCCGCAGGCGACCGAGTTGCCGTGGGTGAGCGCGACCGCCTTCGGGTGGCCGGTGGTGCCGGAGGTGAAGATCCAGTCGGCGTCGTCGTCCTCGGTGACCGGCGTGCGGACGTGGGCGGGGTCGCCGGCCTCGACCGCGCCGGCGAACGCGTCGCCGAGGGCCGGGGCGCCGGCGACCTCCAGGAGCGCCGCGTCGCCGAGCGCCGCGTCCAGCTCGCCGAGCAGCGGCGCGAACGCGCCCGCGAAGACGACCGCGCGCGGCGCGACGAACGCCAGGACGTAGGCCAGCTCGCGGTGCACGTAGCGCGTGTTGAGCGGGACGCTGATCGCGCCGAGCCGGTGGGCGGCGTGGTAGGCGACGTGCGCCTCGATCGCGCCGTCGTTGTCGAGGAGGATCCCGACGCGGTCGCCGCGGCCCACGCCGCGCGCGGCCAGCGCGCTCGCCAGCCGCGCCGCGCGCTCGCGCAGCTCGGCGTAGGTGATGGCGATCTCCTCGCCCGCGACGAGGCTGCCCGCGATCAGCGCGACGTGGCCGCCGCGCGCGGCGGCCGTCGCGTCGAGCAGGTCCGGCACGGTGCGATGGGTGACGGAGGCCGGCAGCGGGAGCGCGACGGTCATGCTGCGGGCGAGCGTCCCACGCGCGCGGTGGGCGCGCGACTGTCAGTAGCGCCAGTGGCCCCGCGGCGCGCGGAGGCGCAGGGTCGGGCGATGGACTGGTCCTATCCGCTGCGCGCGGCGTGCGAGCGCCACCCGCGGCGCGTCGCGCTGCGCCACGGCGCGCGGTCGCTCACGTTCGCGGAGCTCGAGGAGGAGGTGAGCGCGCTCGCCGCGGGCCTCGCCGCGCGCGGGCTGGCGGGCGCGACGGTCGCGTGGATGCTGCCCAACGCGCCGGAGGCGGTCGTCACGGCGCTCGCGCTGGCGCGCGTCGGCGCGGTGGCGGTCCCGCTCAACGACCGGCTCACCGACGAGGAGCTGGCGTTCATCGCGGACGACGCGGGCGTCGAGCTGCAGATCGGCGGCGCGGGCGGCGTGGCGGTCGAGGAGCTGCGCGGCGTCGCGGACCCGTGGCGCGCGTGGGCGGTGGACGACGACGCGATCGCGACGTCGATCTACACCTCGGGGACGACCGGCTTCCCGAAGGGCGTGCTGCGAACGCACCGCGCGAACGCGTGGAACGTCGTCAACTCGGCGCTCGGCGACCCGCGCGCGGTCGGCGACGTCGAGCTCTTCACGCTCCCCGCCTTCGGCATCGGCCTCCTGCACTTCGCGCTGCCCGCGCTGCTCGGCGGGGCGACCGTCGTGCTCGACGGCGCCTTCGACGCGGAGCGCGCGTGGGCGCTGCTCGGGAGCGGCGAGGTGACGCGGACGTTCCTCGCGCCGACGATGATGAGCGCGATGCTCGCGGTCGACGGGCACGAGCGCCACGACCTCTCCGCGCTGCGGACGGTGTGCACCGCCTACGAGCTGGGCGACGGCCTGCGCGCCCGCGTCCTCGCGCGCTTCGGCGACGTGTTCACCTACATGTACGGGTTGACCGAGGCGCAGCTGACCTGCACGCGGCCGGGGGACTTCACGGCGAAGCCCGGGTCGGTCGGCGGCGCGATGGGCGCACTGCGGATCCGGATCCTCGACGGCGCTGGCGCGCCGCTGCCGGCGGGCGAGGTGGGGGAGATCGCGCTGGAGGGGCCCGCGCTGATGGCGGGCTACCACGAGCGCCCGGAGGAGACCGCGGCGGCGCTGCGGGACGGCTGGCTGCGCACCGGCGACCTCGGCCTGGTCGACGCCGACGGCGACCTGCACTACCGCGGGCGCCTCAAGGAGATGATCAAGACCGGCGGCTTCTCGGTGGACCCGCGCGAGGTCGAGCACGTGCTCGCCGCGGTCGACGGCGTCGCGGACGCCGCCGTGCTCGGCGTGCCCGACGAGCACTGGGGCGAGATGGTGGTGGCCTTCGTCGCGACCGGCGGCGCGGCGGTGCAGGAGGCCGCGCTGCTCGCCGCCTGCCGCACGCACCTCGCGGGCTACAAGGTCCCCAAGCAGGTCCGCCTCCTCGACGCGCTGCCCCTCAACGCGACCGGCAAGGTCGCGCGAGGGGCGCTGCGCGCGGCCTACCGAGCGGTAGGCTGAGCGGCGGCGGCCGCACGCCGGTCGCGCGGGCGATCTGGCAGGGTGGGCGCCATGCCCAGCGTCCTCCTGATCCGCCACGGCCAGGCCTCCTACGGCGCGGAGGACTACGACGTGCTCTCGGAGATCGGGCACCGGCAGTCGGCGGCGCTGGCGGAGGAGCTCGCGCGGCGCGGCGTGGTCCCGGACCGGCTCGTCAGCGGCGGCCTCGCGCGCCAGCGCGACACGGCCGCGGCGTTCGCGGCGAGCACGGGCCTGGAGGTCGAGATCGACCCCGGCTGGGACGAGTACGACTCGCACGACATCCTCAGCCACCACTCCACCACCGAGGTCCGCCCCGACGGCGCCGGCGGCCAGATGGTCACCTCGCGCGACTTCCAGGAGCTGCTCGACGGCGCGCTCGTCGACTGGATCACGGCGGGCGCGGACGGTCCCGCCGACGAGCCGTTCACCGCGTTCGACGCGCGGGTCCGCGGCGCGTTGGAGCGCCTCGTCGGCTCGCTCACCTCCGGCCAGACCGCGTTCGTCTTCAGCTCCGGCGGCGCGATCGGCGGGCTCTGCGCCGCGCTCGTCGGCCTGCCGCCGACGGGCCTCGTGACCTTCAACCGCGTGGCGGTCAACACCGGGATCGCGCGGCTTGTCTCCGGGCGCTCGGGCGTGACGCTCGTCTCGATCAACGAGCACGGGCACCTCGACGGGCTCGACCCGGCGCTGCGGACCTACCGCTAGGACGTCGCCGAGACGCCCCGGAAGTCCGGGCGCCGCTTCTCCGCGAAGGCCTCCAGGCCCTCCTGCGTCGCCGCCGAGCGGCGCACGGCCGCCCACTCCGCGCGCTCGCGCTCGAGCCCCTCGGCGAGCGTGAGGTCCGGCGCGGCGACCGCCAGCCGCTTGGTCGCCTGGATCGCCTCGGCGGGCCCGTCGGCGAGCCTGCGCGCGAGCGCCAGCGCGGCCTCGGCCGCGGTCCCGTCGGGCACGACGCGGCTCGCGATCCCCATCGCGCCCGCCTCGACGCCGGTGATCCGCCGGCCGGTGAGCAGGAGGTCGCGGGCGATCCCCTGCCCGACCGCGCGCACCAGGCGCTGCGTCCCGCCCGCCCCCGCGATCAGGCCGATCGTCGCCTCCGGGAGCCCGAGCGTCGCCGACGCTCCGACCACGCGGATGTCACAGCACAACGCGAGCTCCAGCCCGCCCCCGAGCGCCGGGCCGTCGATCGCGGCGATCGTCGGGGCGGCCGCCGCCTCGAAGGACGAGTACGCCGCCTGGCAGCGCGCGACGAACGCGAGCTGCTCGTCGAGCGGCGCCCGCGCCATCCACGGGAGGTCGCCGCCCGCGGCGAACATCGCGGGCACCGCGCTGCGCACGACGACGGCCCGCACGTCCGGCCCGAGGCCGGCCATCGCGTCGAGCACCAGCCCGACGAAGCGGTCGTCGAACGAGTTGACCGGCGCGCGGTCCAGCACCACCTGCGCCACCCCGTCGTCGTGCTCGACGCGCACCCACGGCTCGCTCGTCATCGTCGCAGGCTACCTAGCGGTAGGGACAGTCGGGGCTTGCGGAGCCCCGGCGCGCGCTGGTAGAGACGGGCGCATGGGACGGCTCGAGGGGCGCGTGGCGATCATCACCGGGGCGGCCGGCGGCTTCGGCCGCGCGACGGCGCGGCGGCTCCACGAGGAGGGCGCGCGCGTCGCGCTGTGGGACCTCGAGGACGCCACCGCGCTCGCGACCGCGCTCGATCCCACCGCCGCCACCGCCCTCGCGCTGACCGTCGACGTCGGCGACTCGGCCGCCGTCGACGCCGCGGCCCAGGCCACGCGCGCGGCGCTCGGGCCGATCGACATCCTGGTCAACAACGCCGGGATCTCCGGCGCCGCCAAGCCCTGGGAGGTCACCGACGAGAGCTGGGAGCGCTACCTGCGGATCAACGCGAGCGGCCCGTTCTACTGCGTCCGCGCCTGCCTCCCGGACATGCGCGCCCGCCGCTCGGGCAAGATCATCAACATCGGCTCGCTCGCGGCGCAGCAGGGCCGCCCGACCACGAGCCCCGCCTACGCCGCCTCCAAGGGCGCGGTGCTCGGGATGACCGTCTCGCTCGCGCGCCACCTCGGCGCCGAGGGCATCTGCGTCAACGCGATCAACCCGGGGTTCATCCGGACCGAGATCCACGACCAGTTCTCGCCCGAGGAGCTCGCGCCGCTGACCGCCGACATCCCGCTGCGACGCGGCGGCGTCCCCGGCGCGCACGGCCTGCCCGAGGACATCGCCGGCGCCGTCGCCTACCTGGCCTCCGCCGACGGCGACTTCGTCAGCGGCGCGTTCCTGAGCGTCAACGGCGCGGTCCGCACGGGCTGAGACGACTCGCGGAAACGCCAGTGACACGGCGGCCCCGCCGCGCGAGGCTGCGCACACATGGCCTACCGACCGGTCGGCCAGCCCACCCGCGAGCGCCGAGGAGCAGACGTGGACGATCCACCGCAGTTCTCCGAGCTCAGCTACGAGCAGCTCGCGGTCGGCCAGCAGTGGGGGCCGTTCGCCGAGCGGCTCGACCAGGAGACCAGCGACGCGCTGCGCGGCGAGGTCGGCGAGGCCGAGCCCGGCGCCACCGCGCCGCTCGGCGTCCTGCCGCTGCTCACGCTCCGCGTCCTGCGCCGCGCGCTCGGCGGGATCATCCCCGGCGGCATCCTCGCCCGCCAGCACTTCGCCGCGGTCGACGCGCTGCCCGCCGCGGGCGCGGTCGAGGTCGCGATCTGGGTGAGCGCGCAGCAGCACCGCCCGTCGGGCTTCTACACCACCTTCACCTTCGCCCTGCACGCGGGCGGCCGGACGCCCGCGATCGTCGAGTGGACGATCCTCGCGCCGCGCGAGACCACGGCGGCCGCGGCATGACGTGGGCGCCGTTCCCCGTCGTCGCGCACGCGATCGACCGCGCGCGGATCGACCGCTACGCCGAGCTCTCCGGCGATCGCAACCCCTTGCACATGGATGCCGGGTACGCGCGCGCCGCGGGCTTCGACGACGTCATCGCCCACGGGCCGATCGGCCTGCAGACGGTCTTCGCCGCGGTGACGCGCTGGCTCGGCGGCGACCGCCTGCCGCCCGGCGTCCGGATCGACGTGCTCTACCGCGGCCCGGTGGGGATCGGCGACGTGATCACCTGCCGCGCCGAGGAGACCTTCGAGCACGGCGGCGACGTGCTGGTGCGCGCGCGGTGTCGCGACGCCGGCGGCCGCGAGGTGCTGCAGACGGTGATCGTCGTCCCGCGCCACCTGGCGCCGGTGGCGCCGTGACTACCGCCCGGTCGGGTGGGGCGGGGATTAGCGCAAGTGCTAGTACCCCCGCGCGCACCCCCTGGAGAGAATGGCCCGCAAGCTTTGGTCGAGACGGAGAGTCCTGATGTCAGACGACGTGCCGAGCCCCGCGCTCGTGCTCGACAAGCAGTTGCCCGACGCGGGCGACGGACCCGGAGGAGCCCCGCTGAGCGCGGCCGCCGGCGGCCGCCGCTCCGGATCGCTCACGGAGCTGGCCAGCCGCTACGGCCTGGTCGCCGCGTTCCTGCTGACGCTGGTCGTCTTCAGCGTCGCGCGCCCCTCGACGTTCCCCACCGGGCGCAACGCCGAGTCGATCCTGACCTCGGCGGCGCCGCCGCTGATCCTGGCGCTCGGCCTCACGGTCGTGCTCGTCATGCAGGACTTCGACCTGTCGATCGGCGCGATGATCGGGCTCGGCTCGGGCGCCGCGACCGACTTCATGGTCACCAACGGCGTGTCCTGGTTCTTCGCCGTGCTCGGCGTCCTGGCGATCGCCATCGCCGCGGGCCTGGTGAACGGCTACATGGTGGCCTTCCTCGGAGGCTCCTCGTTCATCATCACCTTGGCGATGGGGACCGTGCTGACCGGCGTCGAGTTCGCGATGACGTCGCAGAACACCATCTACTCGGGCTTCAGCACGTCCTTCCAGGACATCGCGAGCAAGGAGTTCCTGGGGCTGAGCCACCAGATCTGGATCGCGGCGGTCGTCGCGGTGATCATCTGGCTGCTGCTGGACCGCAGCGAGGTCGGCCGCTACATGTACGCCATCGGCGGCAACACCGAGGCGGCGCGCCTCTCGGGCGTCCGCGTCCGCGTCCTGCGCATGACCGGCTTCGTCATCGTCGCGCTGTCGGCCGCGATCGTCGGCCTGCTGCTGACCTCGCAGTCGGGCTCCTACGCCCCCAACATCGGCACCTCGTACCTGCTGCCCGCGTTCGCCGCCGTCTTCCTCGGCGCCGCCGTCTTCCGGCCGGGGGAGTTCAACGTCGCGGGCACGATCGTCGGCGTCATCTTCCTCGGCGTCATCCAGACGGGCCTGACGATGCTCGACCTCGCGACCTACATGATCAACCTGGTCCAGGGCGGCATCCTCGTCACCGCGGTGCTCGTCAGCCGGCTCGGCCAGCGGAGGGCCGGATGACCGAGGCGGAGCTCCAGGGCATCCGGACCGTCGAGGTCCGCGGGCTGCGCAAGGTCTACCCCGGCGTGGTCGCGCTCGACGGCGCCGACGTCACGATCCCGGGCGGGAGCATCCTCGGCCTGCTCGGCAAGAACGGCGCGGGCAAGTCCACGCTGATCAAGGTCCTGGCCGGCGTCGTGCCCGCCGACGCGGGGGAGATCCTCGTCGACGGCGAGGCCATCACCCTGCACAGCCCGCACGACGCGGCCGCGCAGGGCTTCGCCTTCGTCCACCAGGAGCTCGCCGACGTCCCGAACCTGACGGTCGCCGAGAACGTCGGGCTCGGCCTCGGCTACCCGAAGTACCCGGGCGGCCTGGTCAAGCGCCGCGCGCTGCGCACGTGGGCGTCGAAGGTGCTCGACCGGCTCGAGGCCGACATCGACCCCGGCGCCTCGCTGACGTCGCTGAGCGTCGCGCAGCGGCGGCTGGTCACGATCGCCCGCGGCCTCGCGGCCGACGCGCGGCTCTTCATCCTGGACGAGCCGACCGCGTCGCTCACCGACGACGAGATCGCCCACCTGCACAAGGTGCTGCGCTCGCTGCGCGCCGACGGCGTCGCGATCGTCTACGTGAGCCACCGCCTCGACGAGATCTTCGCCGTCACCGACCGCGTGACGGTCATGCGCGACGGCAACACGGTGTACTCGGCCGCGACGGCCGACATCGACAAGGCCACGCTGATCAACGAGATCACCGGGTCGGCGATCGCGCCGGAGTCGCGCCAGCGCCACGTCCTGCCCGAGGGCGCCGCCGAGCTGCTGCGCGTCGAGGGGATGAGCTCGCCCGGCACGGTCGAGGACGCCAGCTTCACGCTGCGCGAGGGCGAGCTGCTCGGCGTCGCCGGTCTCGTCGGCGCGGGACGGACCGAGTTGATGCGGTTGATCTTCGGCGCCGACACGGCCGCCGCGGGCAAGGTCGTCCTGCGAGGCGAGGAGCTCAAGATCAACTCGCCGCGCGACGCGATGGCCGCGGGCCTCGCGCTGCTGCCCGAGGACCGCAAGGAGCAGGGCGCGGTCCTGGACTTCTCGGTGCGCAAGAACATCACCTTGACGACGATGCCGCGCTTCCGGGTCGCGCGCGGCGTGCCGATCCCGAACGAGCGCCGCGAGCGCGCGAGCACGCGCGAGTACGTCGAGCGCCTCAAGATCAAGGTCGCGAACCCCGAGCACCCGATGCGGTTCCTGTCGGGCGGCAACCAGCAGAAGGCCGTGCTGGCCAAGTGGCTCGGGTCCGACGCCGACGTCTTCATCTTCGACGAGCCCACCCACGGCATCGACGTGGAGGGCAAGGAGGAGATCTACGACCTGATGACGGAGCTGGCGGCGCGCGGGAAGGGCGTCATCTTCATCTCATCGGAGTTCACCGAGCTGGTCGGTGCCTGTAACCGCGTCCTGGTCATGCGAGACGGCCGGGTCGTCAGTCAGTTGGAGGGAAGCGCGATCACCGACGCTGCGCTGGTCGGTCTCTGCTACTCGCACTAGGCACCCCGTCAGGGTCAACGCAATCGCCGGCGCGGGCCAATCCGCAGGCGCCGGAATCGGAGGAGAGGTTCACAAATGAGGAACTACGTGCATCGGTCACGGCGATGGCTGCTGGTCGGCACCGCCGTGTGCCTGACGTTCGCGGTCGCCGCGTGCGGCAGCAGCAACGACAAGGGCTCGGGCTCGAGCGCCGGAGTGGCGAAGGGCGAGGGCATCCGTGCCGGCACCGGCTCGCGGGCGGAGGTCGCCACGAAGGCCGGCACCGCCGCGGCGAAGGCCGCGGGCGGTCCCGTCAGCCTGGGCGCGCCGAAGACCATCGGCATCATCAACTTCCTGAACGGCATCGAGTCGTCGGACCGCCTCGCGTCCACGACGAAGGTCGCCGCCAAGGAGCTCGGCTGGAAGACCATCCAGTGCGACGGCAAGGGCACGCCCGCGCAGTTCGTGACGTGCGGCAACTCGCTGCTCGACCGCAAGGTCGACGGCATCGTGGAGATCGCGATCGAGCCGAGCCAGATCCAGTCGGTGCTGACGAAGGCCAAGAGCGCCGGCGTGCCGGTCATCCAGGTCGGCGGCGGCGCGGTCCCGAACGGGGACCTCAGCGGCAACTACGGCCCGGACGAGGCGAAGGCCGGCCAGGTCCTCACCGACGCGCTGTTCAAGAAGCTCCAGGGCGTCAAGGACCCGACGATCATCGACCACGACTTCCCGGCGGCGTGGGCCAAGACCCGCACCGACCAGCTGCGCGCCGGCCTGAAGGCGCAGAGCACCATCAAGTCGCTCGCCGACACGACGACCGACGCCACCAACCTGGTCCAGTTCACCCGCAAGACGGTGACCGACCAGCTCACGCAGCACCCGGACGTCAAGGCCTTCTGGATGGCCTTCGACACGGTCGGCCAGGTCGGCGGCCAGGTCGTCGCCGCCAAGTACAAGGGCAAGACGTTCCCGGACCGGCCGCTCGTGGTCACGTTCCACGCCGACCTCGGCACGCTGGACCTGATGCGCAAGGGCGACATCGACTTCACGTCGGAGGTCAACTACGACGCCGGCGTGTGGATCGGCATCGACAACATGGCCGAGCTGTTCGCCCGCAAGACGCCGATGATGCAGGAGAACCAGCCGTCCTACCCGGGCGTCGGCGACCTGTTCACGTACAAGATCATCGACAAGACGAACCTCCCGCCCGAGGGCCAGTACGTGCAGCCCAAGGTGGACGTGCCGTCGTACTTCGGCGCGAAGTGGAAGGCGGAGTTCCAGACGTCCTAGAGCCTCCTCCCGGGGTCGTGAGCGCCCGCCGCCGCAGTGGCGGCGGGCGCGACCCGGGGCGGTCCCGACGTCCGGACTTCCCATGCAGCAGCTCAGCTACCGCGGCCGGGGCGCCCTGCGCGTCGAGCAGGTCGGCGCCGCGGCGCTCGAACCCGGGCAGGTGCGGGTGCGCGTCCACTCGACGGGCCTGTGCATGTCCGACATCTACGGCTACAGCGGCGTCAACGACCGCCGCGACGCGGTCCTCGGCGAGGGCGAGACCCTCGTCATGGGCCACGAGATCGCGGGCCACGTGCAGGAGCGCGGCGACGCCGGCCCCGCCGTCGGCACGCCCGTCGCGATCAACCCCATCTTCGGCTGCGGCGCCTGCGAGCGCTGCGCCCGCGGCGACGAGAACCTCTGCGCGCGGCGCACCGTCGTCGGCTGCGCGCCCGGCGCGCCCGGCGGCTACGCGGAGTCCGTCGTCGTCCCCGCCCGCGCCGTCCACCCGCTGCCCGACGGCACCCCGCTCGAGTGGGGCGCGCTCGTCGAGCCGCTGACCGTGGGCTTCCACGGCGTGCGGCTGGCCGACCTCGCGCCCGAGGACTCCGTGCTCGTCATCGGCGGCGGGATCATCGGCCTCGGCGCCGCGCTCGCCGCGCGCCGGCGCGTGGGCGACCGCGTGCTCGTGCTCGAGCCGGTCCCGGCGCGGCGGGCGCTGGCCCAGCGCCTCGGGCTCTTCGCGGTCGCGCCCGAGCGCGTGCTCGGCGGCGAGCGGCGCTTCGACGTCGTCCTCGACTGCGTCGCGCGCCCCGAGACCTTCGCGGGCGCGGTCGCCGCGCTGCCGCCGCAGGGCCTCGTCGTGCTCGTCGGCATCTGGGCCGACGAGATCCCGCTCCCGGTCAGCGCCGTCGTCGGCGCCGAGATCCGCATCATGGGGTCCTACGGCTACGACCACGACGACTTCGCCGACGTCGTCGCGTGGGTCGGCCGCGGCGAGGTCGACCTCGACCCGATCGTCGAGCACCGCGTCGGCTTCGACGGCGTGATCGAGGCGTTCGGCGCGTACGCCGACGGCTCGCTGCGCGCGGTCCGCACCCTCTTCCAGCCGACCAAGGAGTAGTTGATGGACTTCGACCTGCCCGACGACGTGGTGGCGCTCGTGGACGCCGCGCGCGAGTTCCGGCTCGAGCGCCTGGCGCCGCTGGAGCCCGAGTTCCTGCTCGCGGGCAACGTCCCCTGGCCGCTGCGCCCGCAGCTGCAGGCCGAGGCGCGCGAGCGCGGGCTCTGGGCGCTCGACGTCCCGAAGGAGCACGGCGGCCTGGGCCACGGCCAGCTCGCGGTCTGCGCCGTGCACGAGGAGCTCAACCAGCACCCGATGATGTTCGAGACCGGCGGCGCGCCCGAGCCGGTCCTCTACCACTGCGCCGAGCACCAGTGGGACAAGTACTTCGACGCCGTCGTGCGCGGCGAGCGCCGCAGCGCCTACGCCTTCACCGAGCCGGGCACCGGCTCCGACCTCGGCGCGATCACGACGACCGCGGTCCGCGACGGCGACGAGTGGGTCATCAACGGCGGCAAGCTGTTCATCGGGCTGGCCGAGCGCGTCGAGTTCCTGATCCTCTTCGCCTCGACCACGCCGGAGCTCGGCGCGCACGGCGTCAGCGTGTTCCTGGTGGACTCGGGGACGCCGGGCTACGAGGTCGTCCGCACGATCCCGACGATGGGCGACGCGTGGGAGCCGTGCGAGCTGAGGTTCACCGACTGCCGCGTCCCGGACGCGCAGCGGCTCGGCGACGTCGACCGCGGCTTCGCGACCGCCGACCACCAGCTGAGCCACGGGCGGCTGAAGATCGCCAGCTACCAGCTCGGGATCGCGCAGCGCTGCCTCGACCTCGCGGTCGCGTGGGCGCAGGAGCGCACGACGTGGGGCAAGCCGATCGGCTCGCGCCAGGGGATCCAGTTCATGCTGGCCGACAGCGCGGTCGAGCTCGACGTCGCGCGGCTGTTGGTGTACAAGACCGCGTGGGCGGCGGACCAGGGGCGCGACGTGCGCACCGAGGCGTTCAAGTCCAAGCTCTACGCCACGGAGATGGCGATGCGCGTCACCGACCGCTGCCTGCAGGTCTTCGGCGGGCGCGGCTACGCGAAGGACAACCCGATCCAGTCGTTCTTCCGGCAGGTCCGGCTGTGGCGGATCGGCCACGGCACCGCGGAGATCCACCGCTGGATGATCGCCCGCGACCTGCTCGGCGCGGCCGCCTCGGAGCGCCCGTCGTGAGCGTCGAGGGCCTCGCCGGCGTCATCACCGGTGGCGCGAGCGGGATCGGCGCGGGGCTCGTGGAGGCGTTCGTGGCCGCGGGCGCGCGGGTGGCGATCGTCGACGTCGCGGGCGTCGAGGCGGCGGCGGACGCGGCGGGCGGCGGCACGATCGGCCTGACCGCCGACGTGACCGACGAGGCGGCGGTGGCGGCCGCGTTCGCCCGCGCGGCCGACGAGCTGGGGTCCTTCGACTTCCTCATCAACAACGCCGGGATCCGCCATCAGGTGCCGTTCGTCGACTGCCCGGTCGACCTCTGGCGGCGGACGATCGACGTGAACCTCACGGGGTCGTTCATCTGCGCGCAGGCCGCGGTGCGGCTGATGCTCGCGGGCGCGGGGCGCGGCGGGTCGATCGTCAACCTCGCCTCGATCGCGGGCCGGCTGGCGCTGCGCGAGCGCGCGGCCTACGACGCGAGCAAGGGCGGCGTGATCTCGCTGACGCAGGCGATCGCCGCGGAGCTCGCGGGGTCCGGGATCCGCTGCAACGCGATCGCGCCGGGGCTGATCGAGACGCCGCTGAGCGCGCGCTACTTCCGCGCGGGGGAGCCGATGCGCGAGATCATCGCCACCAACACGCCGTCGGGGCACTGGGGCCAGCCCGCGGACATCGCCGGACCGGCGCTGTTCCTGTGCGGCGAGGCCGCGTCGTTCATCCACGGCGAGACGCTGTTCGTCGACGGCGGCTGGAACGCCGCGAAGGGGTATTGAGCATGTTGGAGAGCGGACTCGGCGGGCGCGTGTGCCTCGTCACGGGCGCGGCCAAGGGCATCGGCCTGGCGACCGCGCGGCTGCTGGCGGGCGAGGGCGCGCGGCTCGCGCTGGCCGACAGCGACGGGGAGGGGCTGGCGGCGGCGGAGATCCCGGGCGCCGAGGAGGCGCTGCGGATCACCGCGGACCTCTCGGCGCGCCCCGGCGTCGAGGACGCGCTCGCCCAGGTCGTCGCGCGCTTCGGGCAGCTGGACGTCCTGATCCACTGCGCGGGGATCTACCGCGTCTCGAAGCTCCCGGACGTCACCGACGCGGAGTGGGACGCGGTGATGGACGTCAACCTGCGCAGCTCGTTCCTGCTCGCCCAGGGCGCGGTCGAGCTGATGCGCGAGCACGGCGACGGGCGGATCGTGCTGTTCGGGTCCTTCGCGGCGCGGACCGGCGGCCTGCGCGCGAGCGCGCCGTACGCCGCGTCGAAGGCGGGCGTCGAGGGGCTCACGCGCCACGTCGCGGCCTACGCGGGGCCACTCGGGATCCGCGTCAACTGCCTGCACCCGGGCTTCACCGAGACGCCGATGACCGAGATCCTGAGCGCTGAGGCGCGCGCCGAGGCGCACAGCCGGACGCCGCTGCGGCGCGGCGCGCCGCCGGAGGAGCAGGCGACCGTCGCGGTCGTCCTGGCGTCGGACCTCGCGAGCTTCGTCCACGGGGCGACCCTGGACGTCAACGGCGGGATGTACATGGCATGACCTACCCACCGGTAGGCCTTCGATCGAGGAGCGCTTCGTGTTGGATCCCGTAGGCGATCGGACCCTCAGCCACCTGCTCGACGAGCAGGCCGCGCTGTACCCCGAGGAGACGCTGCTGACCTTCGAGGACCGCGCGGGCGCGGTCGGCTCGCTCAGCTACGCGGAGGTCCGCGCGCGCGTGCTGCGCTGCGCTGCGGGCCTGGCGCGCAGCGGCGTGGGGCAGGGCGACTTCGTCCTCGTGCACCTGCGCAACTGCCCGGAGCTGCTCGTGACGTGGTTCGCGCTCGCGCGCCTCGGCGCGGTGCTCGTTCCGTCGAACGTCGCCAACACCGCGCCGGAGATCGAGCACATCCTGGCGGTCAGCGGCGCGCGGCTGGCGATCACGGAGCCGGACCTCCTGGCGCCGGTCGAGCAGGCGGCGGGCGAGGGCGTGGAGATCGTCATCGCCCGCGGCGAGGCGGGCGCGCGCCGCGCCTTCGCGGAGCTGCTCGAGGGCGACGACGCGCCGCCGGAGGTCGCGGTGTCGTCGAACGACGTCTGCGAGCTGATCTTCACCTCGGGCACGACGCGCAAGCCGAAGGCCGTGATGATCACGCACGCGATGTGCCTGCGGGCGGGGCTCGACGCCGTGCACTGCCTGTGGCTGCAGCCGGGCGAGCGGTGCCTGACGGCGCTGCCGCTGTTCCACGTCAACGCGCAGGCGATGTCGCTCTTCGGCGCGCTGACGGTCGGCGGCACGCTGATCCTGGTCGAGGAGTTCAGCGCGTCGCGCTTCTGGGGCCAGGTCCGCGCGCACGCCGCGACGCAGACCGCGGTGGTCGCGATGCAGCTGCGCACGCTCATCGCCCAGCCGCCGGCGCCGGACGAGCGCGACCACCAGCTGCGGCGGCTGTTCTTCGCGATCAACGTGACCGACCAGGAGAAGGACGCCTTCGAGGCGCGCTACGGCGTGACGCTCATCAACGGCTACGGGCTCTCGGAGGCGATGACGCTGCTGACCGTCTCGCCGATCGCGGGGCCGCGCAAGTGGCCGTCGATCGGGCTGCCCTCGCCGGGGCGCCGCCTGATGCTCGTCGACGCCGAGGGCGAGGAGGTCGCGCCCGGCGAGGTGGGGGAGATCACGGTGCTCGGCGATCCCGGCCGCGACATCCTGCTGGGGTACTACGGCGACGAGGCCGCGACGGCCGCCGCGCTGCGCGACGGCCGGCTCCACACCGGCGACAACGCGTACGCCGACGAGGACGGCTACCTGTACTTCTTCGACCGCAAGAAGGACATGATCAAGCGCGCGGGCGAGAACGTCTCGGCGATCGAGGTCGAGGCGACGCTCATCGACCACCCGGGGATCGCGGAGGCCGCGGTCGTCGGCGTGCCGGACGACATCCGCGACGAGGCGGTGGCGGCGGTCGTCGTCGCGTCGGCCTCCGGCGCGCTGAGCGCCGACGAGGTCATGGAGTACTGCCGCGGGCACCTGTCGAAGTTCAAGGTGCCGACGGTGGTGCGCTTCGTGGAGGAGCTGCCGAAGACGTCGATCGGGAAGATCCGCAAGGACGAGCTGCGGAAGCTGCTGGCCGAGGCGGAGGCCTGAGGGGCGGCGCGGCGCGCAATTCGGGCCCGAACGCCCGTCGATTGACGACTTGACCGGTGATGTGCCGGTGTTGTCGTCCATCGCCACGGGCGGCGCGCCGCGGCGCGCGCCTACGGCGCGCGCGGCGCCGGCGTCGCCGGCCGCAGGAAGGTCACGTCGACGTGCAGGCGCGTGAAGCGCCAGCCGTCGGCGGTGCGGGCGAAGGACGACACGTACTCGCCCGTGTACTTCGGCAGCCCGGCGGGGACCGGCAGCGAGCGGTCGCCCTCGGCGCGGTCGACGCGGAAGTTCGCGAAGTAGGCGAGGCCCGACGCGGCGTCGCCGGCGACGTCAACAGCGATGTTCGTCACGAAGTGCCGCGACACCCGCCGCACCACGCCCTGCCGCCGCAGGAAGTGCGCCCGGATCGCCTCGCGCCCGTCCAGCACCAGCCCCTCGGCCTCCCAGACGCCGGCGTCCACGAACAGGTCCGCCAGCGCGGCCGCCTCGCCGAAGTCCACCCGCCGCACGTACTCCACCAACAACCGCTCGCACGCCCGCTCGTCGAGCAGCGCCCGCAGGGCCGCCTCCACTAGCGCACCTCGAGCCCGCGCAGCGCGATCGTCGCGAACGTGTCGGCGACCTCCTCGGCGGTCAGCGGGCCGTCGGGGTCGAACCAGGTGTAGCCCCAGTTCGCCATCGCCAGGACGGCCTTCGCCGCGACCGACGGCGGCACGTCGACGAACGTGCCCTGCGCGGTGCCCTCGGAGATGATCCGGTGCACCATCTGCTCGTAGAAGTCGCGCTTGAGCACGAGCTCGTTCCAGCGCTGGCCGGTCACCGCGCGGTGCTCGGCGAGGAAGACGGTGACGCCGTCGCGGTGGCGGCCGACGAAGCTCATCGCGACGCGCAGCGCGCCCGCGACCTTCTCCGAAGGGCTCGAGGAGGAGCTGAAGACGGTCATCGTCTCGTCGATGAGCTCGTCGATCATCTGCTCGTGGATCGCGAAGAGCAGGTCCTCCTTCTTGCGCACGTGGTGGTACAGGCTCGGCTTGCGGATGCCCAGCACGTTCGCGATCTCGGTCATCGACGCCGCGTGGTAGCCGCGCTCGCTGAAGACCTTGGTCGCCGCCGCGATCACGTCGGCGCGCACCTGGAGCGCCCCGGAGCCCGTCTCGGGCTTGTCCGGAAGGGCCGGCGGGCGGGCCGCCGCCTTGCTCGGTGTGCGCTTCGTCGCGGTCTTCGGCACTCGTCCTCCTGCGTGGTTGGACCTTGGCGCCAGCAGGGTGTTGCCGCGCTCCGCCGCACACGATACAGTGGCGCCAGCCTACCGTGCGGTAGGGAGATTTTGGGTTCAGGAGGAGATCGGGTTGGCAGAGCACCGCGCGTCCACGGTGGAGTCCCCGGCGGCCGTTGGGACCGATCAGGCGAGGTACCGCCTGATGCGTCTCAGCCGGCGCTTCGAGGAGACCGTCCACGACCAGTTCCACGAGGGCCAGGTCCCCGGCCCGCTGCACCTCTCCATCGGTCAGGAAGCCGTGGCGATCGGCGCCTGCGAGGGGCTGCGCGTCAGCGACGCGATCCTCTCCACGCACCGCGGCCACCACCACTGCCTGGCCAAGGGCGCCGCGCCCGACCGCCTGATGGCCGAGCTGCTCGGCCGGACCGCGGGCTACTCGCGCGGCCGCGGCGGCTCGATGCACGTCGCGATCCCGTCGATCGGCCTGCTCGGCACCAACGGCATCGTCGGCGCGGGCCTCCCGATCGCCACCGGCGCCGCCTACGCGATGCAGGTCCAGGAGCGCGACGACGTCTGCGTCTGCTTCTTCGGCGAGGGCGCGACGGGCACCGGCGCGTTCGGCGAGGCCATCAACATCGCCGCGCTCTGGCAGCTCCCGCTCGTCTTCGTCTGCGAGAACAACCAGTACGTCGAGCTGACGCCGCAGGAGCTGCACGTCGCGGGCGACATCTCGCGCCGCGGCGAGTCCTTCGGGATGCCCGGCGAGCGCGTCGACGGCAACGACGTCGGCGCCGTGGCCGACGCGGTCTCGGCCGCCGTCGCCCGCGCCCGCGACGGCGAGGGACCGACGATGATCGAAGCCCTCACCTACCGCTGGTTCGGCCACTACGCCGGCGACCAGGCCGCCTACCGCGAGGACGAGGAGGTCCAGCGCTGGCGGACCCTCGACCCGCTCGTGCGCAGCCGCGAGGCCCTCGACCCCGCGGAGGCCGACGCGCTCGACGCCTCCGTCGAGGACGAGATCGCCGCGGCGCTCGCCTTCGCGCTGGAGTCCCCGGTCACCGGTCCGGACGCGCTCGCCGTCGACCACCTGGCGGCCGTCTGATGGCCGCCACGACCGAGGCCAAGACGCGCTCGCTCAAGACCTGGCAGGGCATCAACCAGGCCTTGACCGAGGAGATGGAGCGCGACCCGAACGTCGTGCTCGTCGGCGAGGACGTCGGCCGCCCCGGCGGTCCCTACGGCGTCACCCGCGGCCTGCTCGACCGCTACGGCAGCAAGCGCGTCCGCGACACGCCGATCAGCGAGCAGGTGCTCGTCGGGCTCGGCGTCGGCGCGGGCGCCGTCGGCCTGCGCCCCGTGGTCGAGATCATGTTCTTCGACTTCGCGATGATCGCGATGGACCAGATCGTCAACCAGGCCGCGAAGTTCCGCTACTTCTCCGGCCACTCGATGCCGCTCACCATCCGCACGATGTGCGGCGCGGGCGGCCCCAACGGCGCGCAGCACTCGCAGAACTTCGAGGCGTGGTTCTGCGCCGTGCCGGGCCTCAAGGTCGTCATGCCCTCCAACGCGCGGGACGCCAAGGGCCTGCTGAAGGCCGCGATCCGCGACGACGACCCGGTGCTGTTCATCGAGACGCTCGGGCTCCTGCCCACGCGCCGCGAGGTCCCGGTCGACGAGGACTTCGTCCTGCCGATCGGCGTCGCCGAGACGCGCCGCGAGGGCACCGACGTCACCGTCGTCGCCGTCGGCCGCCTGGTCGACCGCGCCCTGGAGGCCGCCGAGACGCTGGCCGCCGAGGGCGTCTCGGTCGAGGTCATCGACCCGCGCACGCTCTCGCCGCTCGACACCGAGTCGATCGTCGACTCCGTCCGGCGCACCGGCCGGCTCGTCGTCGCGCAGGAGGCCACGGCCCCGTGCTCGATCGGCGCCGAGCTCGTCGCGCTCGCCGCCGAGCGGTGCCTCCCGCAGCTCAAGGCCGCGCCGATCCGCGTCGCCTCGCCGTTCATCAACGTCCCCACGCCCGTCCCGCTGGCCGAGGCGCGCGCGCCGAAGGCCACCGACGTCGCCGCCGCCGTCCGCACCGTCATGGAGCCCGCATGAGCGATCGCATCGAGATCCTGATCGAAGAGCCCGGGAACACGGAGGAGATCGAGGTGGTCGCGATCGAGGTGAAGGTCGGCGACACGGTCGCCGCCGGCGACCCGCTGCTCGAGGTCGCCACCGACAAGGCCAACATGGAGATCGAGTCGCCGTCCGCCGGGACGGTCGCCGAGATCCTGGTCGAGGAGGGCGCGATCGTGCCCGTCACGCAGCTGTTGATGGTGTTGAGCGCATGACCGGCGCGGCGACGACGCAGACGACGGAGACGGGCCGCGGCGAGGCGGAGGTCCGCAAGCTCCCGCTGATGCGCCGCGCGATGGCGCGGCGGATGGTCGAGGCGGCGCTCGTGCCGTGCTTCTACCTGCGCGTCACCGCCGACGTGCGCGGCCTCGTCGCCGCGCGCGCCGAGCTGAAGGCCGGCGGCGCCGAGGTGGTGCCGTCGCTCAACGACTTCGTCGTCGCCGCCACCGGCCGCGCGCTGCGCGCCCATCCCGGCGTCAACGCCTCGTGGGCCGAGAACACGCTGGAGCTCCACCCGCGCGTGAACGTGGGCGTCGCGGTCGCCGTCGAGGGCGGCCTCGTCGTCCCCGCGGTCTACGACGCCGATCGCCTCGAGGTCGCGGAGGTCACGCGGGCGGTCCGCGAGATCGCGGGCCTCGCCGCCGCGAAGAAGCTCAACCGCGAGCTGCTCGAGGACCCGACCTTCACGGTGTCCAACCTCGGCATGTACGGGATCGAGGACTTCGACCCGGTGGTCAACCCGCCGCAGGCCGCGATCCTCGGCGTCGGCTCGGTCGTGGACGGCGCGATGCGCCTCACGCTCGGCTGCGACCACCGCGTGCTCACGGGCGCCGAGGGCGCGCCGTTCCTCACCGGGATCCGGGATCGCCTCGAGGATCCCGCCGGGCTGCTCGCCCCGCCGGAGGCCGTCTGATGCCCGTCACCGCCCCGCCCGTCGGCCACGAGATCGGCGCGTTCGTCGCGGGCCTCGCGGGCCGGCCGCTGCCCGACGAGGTGGCCGAGAAGCTCCGCTGCAACCTGCTCCACGACCTCACCTGCGCGATGGCCGCCGCCGGCGAGGGCGAGGCGCTGTGGGCAACCGTCCGCGGCCGCGGGCCGGCCGAGTCCACCATCCTGGTCGACGGCGGCCGCACCACCGCCGAGGACGCCGCGTTCGCGAACGGCGCGCTGATGCACACGCGCGCGCAGGACGACACGCACTTCGCCGCCAAGACGCACGTGGGCTCCGCGGTCATCCCCGCGGCGCTCGCGGTCGCCGAGCGCGAGGGCTCAGACGGCGCCGCGTTCCTGCGCGCGGTCGCCGCGGGCTGCGAGGTCGCGGCGGCGGTGGGGGAGCGGCTGACCGCCGTCTCGACGGCGCGCGGCTTCCGCGCCTCCTCGATCTTCGGCCCGCTCGGCGCCGCCGCGGCCGCCGCCTCGATCCTCGGCCTCGACGCGGAGGGCTCCGCCAACGCCGTCGCGATCGCCGCCAGCCTCTCCGGCGGCCTCAACCAGACCTGGATCGACGGCACCAGCGAGTACCGCATCGAGCTCGGGATGGCCGCGCGCCACGGCGTCCACGCGGCGCGCCTGGCGGCCGGCGGCTTCACCGGCGCGCCGCGCTGGTACGAGGGCGCCGCGGGCTTCGCCCACGCCTTCGCGGGCGAGGACGCCGACCCCGGCGAGCCGTGGGCGCTCGGCGAGCGCTGGCGCGTCCTCGACGTCACCTACAAGCCCTATCCGGTCTGCGCGATCACGCAGAGCGCGGTGCAGGTCGCGATCGACCTCGCCCAACGCCATGATGTCGATCCCGACGCGATCACGAGCGTGCGCTGCCATCTGAACCCGGACGACCGCAGCTACCCCGGCACCGTCAACGAGGGGCCGTTCGGCGACGTCGCCGCGACGCTCATGAGCGCCCAGTTCTGCGTGGCCATGGCCCTGACCGACCGCACCGCGACGCTCTCGGGCCTGCGCCGCTTCGACGACCCCGGGCTCACGCGGCTCGTCGGCGTGACCGAGGTCCTCGGCGACGACGACCTGCCCGCGCTGGCCGGCCGCGTCGAGGTCGACCTGCGGTCGGCGGGCACGATCTCCGGCGAGCTGATCCCCGACGAGGAGACCTACGGCTGGGACTGGGAGGGCGTGCGGCGCAACGTCGTGCGGCTGGAGCCCGAGATCCGCGCGGGGCGGTCGGTGCTCGACGGCCTCGAGGCCGCGGTCGCGGGCGTGACCGGCCTGCCCTCGGTCGACGCGCTCGTCGCGGGGACGCTGGCATGAGCGCCCCGGCCGTGGATCCGGTCCACGACGCCTTCCACGTCCCGGACCCCGGGCGCGAGCGCTGGCGCGAGAGCTTCTACTTCAACTTCTACGACCCGAAGCAGGGGATCGGCGGCTACTCAAGCGTCGGCTACCGCCCGGCGAAGGGCTCGTTCGGCTCGATGCAGGTCGTCTGGGGGCCGGGGCACACGACGCTCGGCGCCAGCGAGTTCGGGCGCTACGAGGTCCACGAGGACCATCGCGAGGTCGCGGGGCTGCTCTACGCTCCGCAGTCCGCGCTCGGCCCGTGGCGCGTGAGCTTCGACGGCCGGCTCAACGACGGCGGCGCGGGCGCGGCCGTCGACAGCGACGCGATGAAGCCGGTGGAGACCTCGCCGTGCCTGTCGGTCGACGTGTCCTACGACCTGACCTTCACCCCCGACCAGCCCGCCTACCTCTACGCCGAGAACCCGGAGTGGGACGGGCTCTTCGACGGCCACCTCGACGAGGTCGGCCGCGTCACCGGGACGATGACCGTCGACGGCCGCACGTTCGCCATCGACGCCCGCGGCGCCAAGGACCACTCCTGGGGCGTGCGCGACTGGGCGCGGCCGAAGGGCTGGCGCTGGGCCGACATGCTCTTCGAGGACGACGGCCCGCAGGTCACGCTCTGGCGCGCGACCTTCGACGGCGTCCGCTGGCTGCAGGACGGCGCGGTCTACGACGGCGGCGAGGTCTTCCCGCTCACGTCGTTCTCCGAGGCGGTGACGTTCGCCGAGCGCCCGCGCGCCGACCGGCCCGCCGTCTGGGAGTTCGCGGTCGGCACCGCGAAGCACGCGCTCCGCGGCCGCGCCGAGATCCTCAACGCGGTGCCGCTGCTCTTCGGGATCACCGACGAGCAGGGCGAGCGCGCGACGATGTGGAACGACCGCACCGTCTGGCGCTGCGAGCTCGAGGACGGGCGCGTCGGCCACGGCAGCGCGGAGTTCCAGTTCCGCGCGCCGCGCAGCGGCGTCGCGCCGCACCCGCTGGTCAGCGGCTGACGCCGGCGCGGACCAGCGCGGTGACGTGGTCGATGTAGCGCTCGACCAACTGGTCGTCCATGGTCTGCCCGAAGGAGCGCTCGAGCAGCGGGCCGGCGGAGAACAGGAACTCGCACAACCCGACGACGCTGAAGAAGAACATGGTGGGGTCGATCTCGCGCCAGCCGCTGCGGGCGCGGCCGTCGGCGAGCAGCGTGACGTAGAAGTCGCGCGCCGGGACCGCGAAGCTCGCGCTGATGTTGTCGACGGCGGTCGGCTCGGCGCGCATGAGGCGCTCGTTCATCAGGCGGTTGACGTAGGGGTAGCGGACGTAGTTGCGGACGATCTCCGCGACGTGGCGGCGGAGCTTCTCGTCGGGGTCGAGGTCGAGCCCGGCCAGCCGCTCGATCTCGCCCGCGAGGCCCTGCAGGACGCGCTCGAGCAGGGCGTCGAGCAACCCGTCCTTGGACCCGAAGCAGTACTTCACCATCGCGACGTTGACCGCGGCGCGCTCGCAGATCTCGCTCACCGAGGCCGTGTGCCCGGCGCGCTCGACGTAGAGGTCGTGCGCGGCGGCGAGCAGCTTCTCGCGCGTGAGGTCGGCGTCGCCGCGGGCCATCGGCGGCCATCTTCGCAGGCTCGCCCTTGACATTCAATTAAACGTTCATTTAGTGTCGTGCCCATGGCTGATCCTGTGCGGCTGGGTTGTTGGGCGGCGTTCTGGGGCGACACGAGCACCGCGGTCGATCAGATCCTCGACGGGGCGGAGGTCGACTACCTGATCTCCGACTACCTCTCGGAGATCACGATGGCCCTGCTGGCCCGCGCGCGGGCCAAGGACCCCGCGGCCGGCTTCGTGCCGGACGCGATCCGCGTGCTCGCGCCGCGGCTGAAGGAGATCCACGCCCGCGGCATCAAGGTGGTGACCAACGCGGGGGCGCTCAACCCGGCCGCGGCGGCCCGCGCCTTCCGCGAGGCGGCGGCCGAGGCCGGCGTCGAGCTCAAGGTCGCCGCCGTGCTCGGCGACGACCTCTCGCCGCAGGCCGACGCGCTCTTCGGCTCGGCGCGCGACATGTTCACCGGCGAGGCGCTGCCCGCGCCGCCGATGACCGTCAACGCCTACCTGGGCGCGCGGCCGATCGCCGCGGCGCTCGACGCCGGCGCCGACATCGTCGTCACCGGCCGCGCCGTCGACTCCGCCGTCGCGCTCGGCCCGCTGCTGCACGAGCTCGGCTGGAAGGACACCGACTACGACCTGCTCTCGGCCGGCACGCTCGCGGGCCACGTCGTCGAGTGCGGCCCGCAGTGCACCGGCGGCAACTTCACCGACTGGGACACGGTCCCGGGCTGGGAGGACATGGGCTTCCCGATCGCCGAGGTCCACGCCGACGGCACCGCGATCATCTCCAAGCCGAAGAACACCGGTGGGCTCGTCTCACCGGCGACCATCGCCGAGCAGATCCTCTACGAGATCGGCGACCCCGGCGCCTACGTCATGCCCGACGTGCTCTGCGACTGGCGCGACGTGCGGCTGGAGTCGGTCGGCGAGAACCGCGTCCGCGTCTCCGGCGCGCGCGGCTCCGTGCCGCCCACGACCTACAAGGTCACGGCCACCCACACCAACGGCTACCGCTGCATGACGACCGCGATGTTCAGCGGGCTCGACGCCGCCGCCAAGGCGCGCCGCGCGGGCCAGGCGCTCATCGCGCGGACCGAGCGGCTGATCGCCGCCGCGGGCCACGCACCGCTGACCGAGACCTCGGTCGAGGTGATCGGCGCGGGGGACACCTTCGGGCCCGAGCGCCGCCACGACACGGCGACCGAGGCCGTCGTGAAGATCGGCGTCCGCCATCCGGAGCGCAAGGCGCTCGAGACCTTCGCGTTGGAGTTCGCGCCGATGGCGCTCGTCGCGCAGGGCATGACGGGGTTCTTCGCGGGCCGCCCGCGCGTCGCGCCGTCGATCGAGGTCTACCACCTGCTCGTCGAGAAGTCCTCGGTCGACGTCCAGGTCCTGCTCGACGACGACCCGCTCGCGGTGACGATCGCCCCCGGCGAGGCGAACCTCGACCTCGGCACGCCGGAGCTGGCCGAGGACGCGGCGGCCGCGGGCGCCGCGCAGGGCGGCTTCACCGTCCCGCTGCGCCGCCTGGCCTACGCCCGCTCGGGCGACAAGGGCAACAACGCCAACATCGGCGTGATCGCCCGGCGGCCGGAGTTCGCGGAGGTCATCGCGCAGCAGCTCACGACCGAGCGGGTCGGCGCGTTCTTCGCGCAGTACCTCACCGGTGGCGTGCGGCGCTGGTCGCTGCCGGGCCTCGACGCCATCAACTTCATCCTGGAAGGCGCGCTCGGCGGCCGCGGCGGGACCTCGACGCTCCGCTACGACCCGCAGGGCAAGTCGTTCGGCGCGATGCTGCTGGAGGTGCCGATCGCGGTGCCGGCCGAGTGGGACGCGAGCGGCCTGCTGATCCGCGACCGGGCGGCCGCGTGAGCGAGCTGCCCGAGAAGGTCCTGGTCGCCAACCGCGGCGAGATCGCCGTGCGCGTCATGCGCACGCTGCGCGCGCTGGGGATCGCGTCGGTCGCGGTCTACCACCGCGAGGACGCCGCGGGCCGGGCGGTGCGCGAGGCCGACGAGGCCGTCGAGCTCTTCGGCGACACGCCGGTCGGGGCGTACCTCGACGTCGCGGGGATCGTCGCCGCGTGCCACGCCACCGGCGCGTCCGCCGTCCACCCGGGCTTCGGCTTCCTCTCCGAGAACGCGGCGTTCGCCGAGGCGCTCGCCGAGGCCGGCATCACGTTCATCGGCCCGCCGCCCTCGGCGATGCGCTCGATGGGCGACAAGATCGAGTCCAAGCGCCTGGCCGCCGCGGCCGGCGTCCCGACGCTGCCGGGCTCGCCCGACGCGGTCGCCGACGTCGAGGAGGCGGTCGCCATCGCCACCGAGATCGGCTTCCCCGTGCTGCTGAAGGCCAGCGCGGGCGGCGGCGGCAAGGGCATGCGGATCGCGAACGACGCCGCGGAGTGCCGCGAGGCCTTCGAGCGGGCGTCGAGCGAGGCGGCCGCGAGCTTCGGCGACGGCCGCGTGTTCGTCGAGCGCTTCATCGGCCGGCCGCGCCACGTCGAGGTCCAGGTGCTGGCCGACGGGCACGGCACCGTCCTGCACCTCGGCGAGCGCGAGTGCTCGATCCAGCGCCGCTACCAGAAGGTGATCGAGGAGAGCCCCTCACCGGCGATCGACGCGACCACGCGTGAGGCCATGGGCGCGACCGCCGTCGCGCTCGCGCGCGCCGTCGGCTACGTCTCGGCCGGGACGGTCGAGATGATCCTCGACGAGGACGGCTCCTTCTACTTCCTGGAGATGAACACGCGGCTCCAGGTCGAGCACCCGGTGACCGAGCTGGTCACGGGGATCGACATCGTCGCCGAGCAGATCCGGATCGCCGCGGGCGAGCCGCTGGCCTTCGGCCAGGACGACGTCCGCATGGACGGCTGGGCGATCGAGGCGCGCGTCTACGCCGAGGACGCCGACAACGACTTCCGGCCGGCGATCGGCCGACTCGGGCTCGTGCGCTTCCCGGCGGGCGAGGGGATCCGGGTCGACCACGGCGTCGTCGAGGGCCAGCAGGTCAGCGCCTCGTTCGACCCCATGATCGCCAAGGTCGCCGCCCACGGGGCGACGCGCGCCGAGGCGATCGCGCGGCTGCGCGACGCGCTGCGGCGCACCGTCCTGCTCGGCACCGTGACGAACACCGCCTACCTGGAGCGCGTGCTCGCCCACCCGGACTTCGGCGCGGGGGAGACGCACACGAACTTCCTCGCCGTCCACGCCACGGAGCTCGAGCCGGTGCCCGCCGACGCGGACGTCGAGCGCTGCCTCGTTGCCGCCGCGGCGCTCGCCAGCCCGCGCTACGACCAGCGCCTCGCGGCGCCCGAGCCGCTCGCGTCCATGGGCAGCTGGAGGCCGTAACCCGATGCCCTTCGAGATCACCCTCGGCGACGGCGCCGCGCACGCGGTCGACGTCGCCCGCCACGGCGGCCGCGCCACCGTCACGATCGACGGCCGCGACTACCACGGCTCGCTGCGCCCGGCCGGCGACGGCTACGAGCTCACGCTCGAGGACCGCGCCGAGCCGATGTGGATCGTCGTCCAGGGCGACGAGGTCCTCGTCCACGCCTTCGGCCGCTCCTGGTCGCTGAGCATCGTCGACCCGATCGAGCGCTCGCGCGGCGGCGGGCCCTCGGAGGACGTCGCGACCGCGCCGATGCCCGGCACCGTCGTGCGCGTCGAGGTCGCCGCGGGCGACGCGGTCGCCAAGGGCGACGTCCTGCTCGTGATCGAGTCCATGAAGATGCAGAGCGAGATCACCGCCCTGCGCGACGGCACCGTCGAGCAGGTCTTCCTCGCCGTCGACGACACCTTCGACCGCGGCGCGGCGCTCGTCGCGCTCGCCCCCGAGCCCGAGGCCGTGGAGGCCGACTGACCGTGCACCGCCTCGAGACCCACGTCGACCCCAACGCGCCCGGCTACCGCGCGTTCTACCAGCACAACAAGGAGCTCTCGGCCGAGCTGCGCGAGACGCTGCGCAAGGCGCGCCACGACCGCCCGCAGAAGGCGCTCGACCGCCTCGCCGAGCAGCAGAAGCTGACGGTCCGCGAGCGGCTCGACCTGCTCCTGGACCACGGCGCGCCGTTCCTGGAGCTGATGCCGCTGGCGGCCAACCGCCACTACGACGGCGAGGCGCCGCAGGCGCTCCTGGTCACCGGCATCGGCGTGGTGAGCGGCCGGGAGGTGATGGTCATCGCCAACGACAGCTCGCTGAAGGGCGGCGCCTGGTACCCGATCACCACGCGCAAGATCGTCCGCGCGCTGCAGGTCGCGCTGGAGAACCGCCTGCCGGTCGTGCACATGCTCGACAGCGGCGGCGCGAACCTCCACCTCCAGGACGAGATCTACTCGGTCGCGGGCCACATCTTCCAGCAGCAGTGCCACCTCAGCGCGCAGGGGATCCCGCAGCTCGCCGTCGTCTTCGGCTACTGCACCGCGGGCGCGGCCTACACGCCGACGCTCTGCGACCAGACGATCATGGTCCGCGAGCGTGGCGCGATCTTCCTCGCCGGCCCGCCGCTGGTGAAGGCGGCCACCGGCGAGGAGAACACGACCGAGGAGCTCGGCGGGGCCGACATGCACACGACGGTCTCCGGCGTGGCCGACTACGCCGTGGACTCCGAGGCCGAGGCGCTCGCCCTGGCCCGCGACGTCGTCGGCGTCTGGGCACGGCGCGACAAGGCCGACTCGGACCGCCGCGCGCCCGAGGACCCGTTCCACGACCCCGACCAGCTCTACGGGATCATCCCCGACGACATCAAGAAGCAGTTCGAGATGCGCGAGGTCATCGCGCGCGTGGTCGACGGCTCGCTCTTCCACGAGTTCAAGCCGGGCTACGGCGACACGATGGTCTGCGGCTGGGCCTTCATCTGGGGGATGAAGGTCGGGATCCTCGGCAACAACGGCGTCATCTACAGCGAGGCGGCCAACAAGGCCACCACCTTCATGCAGCTCTGCGACCGGGACGGCATCCCCCTGCTGTTCCTGCACAACGTCACGGGCTTCATGGTCGGCCGCGAGTACGAGCGGCGGGGCATCACCAAGGACGGGGCCAAGATGCTGATGGTCCAGGCCAACGTGACGGTGCCCAAGCTGTCGGTGCTGTGCCACGCCTCGCAGGGCGCGGGCAACTACGCGATGGCGGGCCGCACGTGGGACCCGCGCTTCGTCTACGCGTGGCCGAACTCGCGCTCCTCGATCATGGGCCCCGAGCAGGCGGCCGACGTGCTCACGCAGGTCCGCGTCGCGGGGTTGAAGCGCCGCGGGGAGGAGCCCTCGCCCGACGAGGTCTCGACGATCAAGAGCGAGGTCACCGCGTACTTCGAGTCGACCTACCACTCCTACTACCTGACCTCGGACCTGCGCGACGACGGGCTCATCGACCCGATCGACACCCGCAACACGCTCGGCATGTCGCTGTCGGCGGTCCTCAACGCCCCCATCGTGCGCGCGCCCGGCGGCGTGCTGCGGATCTAAGGAGATCACCACCATGAACGACGTCGTGACGTACGAGGTGACCGACGCGGTCGCGTGGCTGACCATCGACCGGCCCGAGGCGCGCAACGCGCTGAGCAAGGCGGTGCGCGACGGGCTGTGGGCGGGGTTCCGGCGCTTCGCGGAGGACGACGACGCCGCGGTCCTCGTCCTCACCGCGGCGGGGGAGAAGGCGTTCTGCGCGGGCGGCGACCTCAAGGAGATGGCCGGCGCCGGGATGGGCGTGCCGCCCGCCGACTTCCTGCCCTACCTGCAGCGCTCGGTGAAGACCGACAAGCCGGTCATCGCTGCCGTCAACGGCGTCGCGTTCGCGGGCGGCTTCCTGCTCGCGCAGATGTGCGACCTCGTGATCGCCGCCGACCACGCGAAGTTCGCGATCACCGAGGCGAAGGTCGGCCGCGGCTCGCCGTGGGCGGCGCCGCTGCCGTGGCTGATCCCGCCGCGGGTCGCGATGGAGATCATGGTCACCGGCGACCCGATCACCGCCCAGCGCGCCTACGAGATCGGGCTCGTCAACAAGGTCGTCCCGCTCGCCGAGCTGCGCGAGGCCGCGCAGGCGATGGCCGCGGGGATCGCCGCCAACGCGCCGCTGTCGGTGCGCGCGGCCAAGTCGTTGGTGTACCTGTCGGCCGAGCACGGCTGGTCGGCCGCGCTCGAGGCCGCCGACGCGCTCTACGAGCCCGTCTACCTCAGCGACGACGCCCAGGAGGGCCCGCGCTCCTTCCAGGAGAAGCGCAGGCCCGTCTGGACGGGGCGCTAGCCGGCCGGCGTCTGGCAGACGGCCTCGACGTTGTTGCCGTCGGGGTCGAGCACGAAGGCGGCGTAGTAGTTGGGGTGGTAGTTCTCGCGGACGCCGGGCCCGCCGTTGTCGGTCCCGCCCGCGGCGAGCGCGGCGGCGTGGAACGCGTCCACGGCGCCGCGGTCGGCCGCGACGAACGCGACGTGCACCGGGTCGGAGGTCGGGCCGCCGAGGGCGCGGACCATGAACGAGGACTTGCCGTCGCGGCCGAAGCCGGTGACGGGGACGCTCGGGGCGTCCATCGTCACGCTCAGGCCGACCGGCGCGAGCGCCGGCTCGTAGAAGGCGCGCGAGGTGGGGACGTCGGCGACGTTCAGCGCGACGTGGTCGAACACGGGATCTGGCATCTACACGGCCTCCAAGACCATGGCGTTGGCGAGGCCCCCAGCCTCGCACATCGTCTGCAGGCCGTAGCGGGCGCCGTTCTGGGCCATGGCGTTGACCAGCGTCGCGGTGATGCGCGCACCGCTCGCGCCGAGCGGGTGGCCGATGGCGATCGCGCCGCCGTTGACGTTGACCTTCTCGAGGTCGGCGCCGGTCTCGGCCTGCCAGGCGAGGACGACCGACGAGAACGCCTCGTTGACCTCGAAGAGGTCGATGTCGTCGATCTTCAGCCCGGCCTTGTCGAGGACCTTGGCCGTGGCGGGGATCACGCCGGTCAGCATGTAGATCGGGTCGTCGCCGACGACGGCGAAGGAGTGCAGCTTCGCCTTGGGCGTGAGGCCGAGCTCGCGCGCGATCTCGGGCGTGGTGATCATCACCGCGGCGCTGCCGTCGTTGGTCGGCGAGGAGTTGCCCGCCGTGACGCGCCAGTCGATCTGCGGGAAGCGCTCCTGCATGGACGGGTCCTCGAAGGCGGGCTTGAGCCCGGCGAGCGCCTCGAGCGTCGTGCCCGGGCGGATCGACTCGTCGGTCGCGATCCCGTCGATCGGGACGATCTCCTCGGCGAAGCGGCCGTCCTCGGTGGCCTGCGCGGCGCGCCGGTGGCTCTCCAGCGCGAAGCGGTCGAGCTCGGAGCGCGGCAGCTCCCACTTCGCGGCGATCAGCTCCGCGCTGATGCCCTGCGGGACGAGGCCGTCGGGGTAGCGCGCGGCGACGCCGGGGCCGAACGGGTCGGCGCCCGGAGGCACGTTGGACCACATCGGCACGCGGCTCATCGACTCGACGCCGCAGGCGATGACGATGTCGTAGGCGCCGGAGATGACGCCCTGGGCGCCGAAGTGGACGGCCTGCTGCGAGCTGCCGCACTGGCGGTCGACGGTCGTCGCCGGGACGGACTCCGGCAGGCCCGCGGCGAGGACCGCGTAGCGCGTGGTGTTCATCGCCTGCTCGCCGACCTGGTCGACGCAGCCGCCGATGACGTCGTCGATCCGCGCGGGGTCGACGCCGGTCCGCGCGACGAGCTCGCGGAGGCTGTGGGCCAGCAGGTCCACGGGGTGGATGGGGTTCAGCGCGCCCTTCCCCGCCTTGCCCCGGCCGACCGGGGTCCGGACGGCGTCGACGATGACCGCTTCACGCATGGCACTCCTCCAAGGGGCTCGGTTCAAGTGAGTAGCGTCATGATACTCACTTGGTCGCGCGACCCCCGCGCGGAGGCCGCTCAGCCGGCGGCGTTCAGCTGCCCGCGCAGCTCGCTGCGGCGGATCTTCCCGCTGACCGTCTTGGGCAGCTCGGTCACGAAGTGGATCTCGCGCGGGTACTTGTAGGGCGCGGTGAGGTCCCGCGAGTGCTTCTGGAGCTCGGCGGCGAGGTCGTCGGAGGCCTCGTAGCCGGGGGCGAGGATCACGAAGGCCGTGACGATCTGCGTGCGCTGCGGGTCGTCCTTGCCGACGACCGCCGCCTCGACGACCGCGGGGTGCTCCACGAGCGCGGACTCGACCTCGAACGGGCCGATCCGGTAGGCGGAGGAGGTGATGACGTCGTCGTCGCGGCCCTCGAACCAGAGGTAGCCGTCGCCGTCGCGCCAGGCCTTGTCGCCGGTCAGGTACCAGCCGCCGACGAACGACTTCTCGTTCGCCGCGTCGTCGCGGTGGTAGCCGTCGAAGAGGCCGATCGGCCGCGGGTCGGTGACCTCGACGGCGATCGAGCCGACCGTGTCGTCGGGGGCGCGCGTGCCGTCCTCGGCGAGGACGTCGACGTTCCAGCCGGGGACGGGCTTGCCCATCGAGCCGGGGCGGACGTCGACGGCGCGGTAGTTGGCGACCAGGACGCAGGTCTCCGACTGGCCGTACCCGTCGTACACGGTGAGGCCGCCGGTGCCCTCGCGCCAGGCGCGGATGACCTCCGGGTTGAGCGGCTCGCCGGCGCTCGTGCAGTGGCGCACGCCGGTGAGGTCGAACGACGGCAGGTCGGCCTGGACGAGCATCCGGTAGAGCGTCGGCGGCGCGCAGAACGAGGTGATCCCAGCGTCCTTCAAGATGTTCAGGATCGTCGCGGCGTCGGGCTTGCCGAGTGCGACCTGGACGATCGTGGCGCGCTCGTGCCACTGGCCGAAGAGCCCACCCCAGGCGGCCTTGGCCCAGCCGGTGTCGGTGACCGTCCAGTGGCGGTCGCCGGGGCGCAGGTCGTGCCAGAAGCGCGCGGTCGAGACGTGGCCGAGGCCGTAGGACTGCGGGTGCAGCACCATCTTGGGGTAGCTGACGGTCCCGCTCGTGAAGAACAGGATCATGGGGTCGGTCGCGGCGGTGGGGGCGTCCGGGACCGCGCCGTCGCCGGCGGCGTCCATGGCGTCGTCGAAGTCCGTCCAGCCCTCGCGGCCGCCGGCGTTCCAGGCGATGCGGGTGCGCAGGGTGGGGAGCTCCTCCTCCCACGCGTCGAGCTTCTCGGCGCCGGTCGCGTCGGTGATCGCGGCGACCGCGTCGGCGGCCTTGATCCGGTAGGAGATGTCGCGCGCGGTGAGCTGGTTGGTGCCCGGCATGACGACGGCGCCGATGCGGATCGCGCCGAGCATCGCGAAGTACCACGCGGGGACACGGGGCAACATGATGAAGATCGGGTCGCCCTTGGCGATGCCGAGCTCGAGCAGCGCGCGGGCGGCGCGGCGCGACTCGCGGGCGACCTCGGCGACGGTGTGCTCGGCGACCGTCGCGCCGTCGGGGCCGAGCGAGACGAGCGCGAGGTCGTCGGGCGACTCGGCGGCCCAGGCGTCGATGATGTCGATGACGGGGTTGAACCGCTCAGGGAGGTCGAGGTGATAGGCGGCGCGCGCCTCCTCGTAGCTCGTGAGGTTCGGCGGCGTCGACCGGTCCGGGCGCGTGGTGGTGCTCATCGTCGCGGTCGACGCTATCGCGGGGGTCTTAAGCGCGCATTGGCGGAAGTGACAGTGGCCCCGGGCGCGCCGGGCCGGTCAGATGGGGGCATGAGCCCGGGACGCACCTCGGTCGTCGCGTCCCTTGCGGACGCCGTCGACGGCATCCCCGACGGGGCGACGGTCGGGATCGGCGGCGCGGTCACCGCCGGGCACCCGATGGCGCTCGTCCGCGCGCTGGCGCGGCGGGGGCCGCGGGACCTCACGCTCGTCGCGCCGGTCGCCGGGATCGAGGTGGACCTCCTGATCGCGGCGGGCTGCGTCGCGCGGGTGATGGGCTCCTACGTCGGCGCCGAGAAGGTCGCGGCCGTCGGGCCGGTCTTCCGCCGCGCGGTGCAGGACGGGAGCGTCGCGGTCGTGGACCTCGACGAGGCGCACGTCGTCGCGGGCCTGCGCGCCGCGGGCCAGGGGCTGCCGTTCCTGCCCTGGCGCGGCGGCGTCGGCACCTCCTACCCGCAGCTCAACCCGTCGCTCGTGGAGTTCGACGACCCGGTGCGCGGCGAGCGGCTGCTCGCGGTGCCCGCGCTCGAGCTCGACGTGGCGTTGCTCTACAGCGAGGTGAGCGACGCCTACGGGAACGCGCAGCCGGTCGGGACGGCGCACATGGACGCGCTGCTCGGCGCGGCCGCGGCGCGGGTCGTCCTGCAGGTCGACCGCGTGGTCTCGACCGACGAGATCCGCCGCCGTCCGGAGGCCACGCTCTTCTGGCGCGAGACCGCGGTCGTGCGCGCGCCGTTCGGCACGCATCCCTACTCCAACGCCTGGCTGACCGCCGACGAGGAGCACCTGCGCGCGTTCGTCGCGGCGGGGCGCGCGGGCGGCGAGGAGCTCGAGTCCTACATGTCCACGCACGTCGGCGGACCCGCCGACCACGAGGCCTACCTGGAGGCGGTCGGCATCCGCCGCATCGCCTCCCTCCTGATCTGATGCCGACCGACGCCTCCATCAACGAGCTCTTCGCGATCCTGCTCGCGCGCGACTTCCGGCCCGAGGACCGCACGATCATGGTCGGCGCCAACATGCCGATGGCCCGCGCGGCCGCGACGCTGGCGAGCCTGACGACGCATCCCGACGCGCGCGTGATCGTCGGCCTCGGCGTGCACGGCCTCGGCGACGGCGGCGAGCCGCCCGGCGTCTACCCGTTCCTGTTCGACCCGCGCTCGATGGTCGGCGAGTCGCTGATGTGGCAGAGCCGGATCTTCGACGACGTCAGCCGCCCCGACGTCTTCTTCTTCGGCGGGCTGCAGCTCGACCGGCGCGGCAACCTCAACCTGTTCGGGATCCCGGACGGCAGCGGCGGCTGGAAGATGCGCGGGCCGGGCTCGCTGGCGCTGGCGACGATGAGCACGTCGTGCCGGGGCTACTACATCGTGATGCCGAGCCACGACCCACGGACGTTCGTCGAGGAGGTGGCGCTGATCTCCGCGCTGGGCGACGTCGAGGAGCGCGCGCGGCTGAAGCTGCCCGGCGGCGGCATCCGGCTGGTGCTCTCGCCGCTCGGCGTGTTCGCCGTGGGCGCGGGCGGCGACCTGGAGGTCCGCAGCCTCCACGCCGGCGTGAGCGCCGACGACGTGCGCGCGGCGACCGGCTGGGACATCGCGATCCCCGACGACGTGCCGACGACCGAGCCGCCGAGCGCCGAGGAGCTGGCGGTGCTGCGCGAGCGGGTCGACGTCCACGGCACGCTGGCGTAGGCCGCCGTGCCGCCGCCCCGGATCGCGCCGCCGCCGTCCTTCGACGAGGCGCAGCTCGAGCAGCTGGCCAAGACGCGGCCGCAGCCGGGCGGCCGGCCGCTCAACGTCTTCGCGACCCTGGCGCGGCGGCCGGAGCTCCTGCGCCGCGTGAGCGCGCTCGGCGGCTACTTCCCGCGCCACGCGCTGCTGGGGCTGCGCGAGCGCGAGCTGGTGATCCTGCGCGTGGGCGCCGTGATCGGCAGCGCGTACGTGGTGGCCCAGCACCGCGCGATCGCGGGCGACGCGCTGAGCGCGGAGGAGATCGCCGCGGCGCTCGACCCGGCGGGCGACCACGCGTGGTCGCCCGGCGACGCCGCGCTCCTGGCCTTCGCCGAGGAGCTGGTCGGCGAGCACGGCGTCCGCGACGCGACGTGGGCCGCGGTGGAGATCGCCGACGACGCCCGCCTCGAGTTGGTGGTGTTGATCGGCTTCTACGCCATGTTCGGCACGATGACCAACGCGCTCGCCGTCGAGGTCGACGCACCGCCGTCCTAGGAGTCGATGGCACATGGCCATCGACATGCGGGGGCTATGTGCCATCCACATCGCTCACCGGTCGTCGCGGCGCGTGCGGACGACCCCGGGCGCCGCGCGGCGCGACCGCCTAGAGCACCGCGCGCACGGAGACGACCGTCGTCCCGTCCTGCTTGACGCACTCGGCCTCGACGTCGTGGAGGCCGTCCTCGCGGTCGGCGACGGAGCGGACCTCGGCGGCGACGGAGTCGCCGGGGCGCGTGGGGGCGCGGTAGGTCACCTTGACCGACGTGCCCGCGGGCAGCGCCTCGACGCCGAGCCACGTGGTGGCCGCGCGGAGGAAGGACTGCAGCGCGATCGGCCCGTGGGCGATGATGCCGCCGAACTCGCTGGCGGCGGCGGCCTCGGGGTCGACGTGCAGCGGGTTGAAGTCGCCAGAGAGCTCGGCGTAGGCGTCGATGCCGGGCTGGGTGACGTCGTCGACGACGCGGGGGAACGGCTCGGTCGTGGCCATCAGGCGGCGCTCGCTTCCTCGGGGCCCGTGGGCCAGACGATGATCTTGCGGCCGGTCACGACCTGCGTGCCGGCGGTGTCGCGGATGTCGAACTCGATCGTCACGAACGGCCGCTCCCGCTTCACCTCCTTGTTCCCGACCCAGACCGTGATCTCGACGTCGCGGTCGACGGCCAGCGTCCCGTGGAACTCGAGCTCCTGCTTGGCCAGCACGCTCCCGGCCGGGATCCCGCCCATCGCGCGCCGCAGCCCGTGCAGGAACAGCACGGGGAAGACGGCCGGCGGCGCGAGGCTCACCGGCGAGGGCGTGCCGATCGCGCCCGCCAGCTTCCCGGCCAGCTCGGCGCTGACGGTCTCGGTGAACGGCCCCATCCGCTCGTCGACGACGAGGTCGTTGTAGGCGACGTTGGACAGGGCGGGGGGATCGCCGCTCATCTAGCTCTTGGCTCCTTCGTAGAGGGCGGCGTGCGCCGCGCGCAGCTTGTACTTCAGCACCTTGCCGCCGACCGTGGTCGGCAGCTCGTCGACCAGCACGATGCCCTTGGGGCTCTCGAAGCCGGCCAGCCGCTCGCGGCAGAAGGCCATCAACGCGTCGGGCTCGGGCAACGCGCCCTCCGCCGGGATGACGAACGCGGTGACCGCCTCGCCCCAGTGGTCGTGGGGGAGCCCGACGACCGCGGCGACGCTCACCTCCGGATGCTGGCGCAGCACCGCCTCGACGCGCAGCGACGACACGTTCTCGCCGCCGGACTTCACGATGTCCTTGCTCCGGTCGACCATGATCCGCAGGCCGTCGGCGTCGTACTCGCAGACGTCGCCGGAGTGGAACCACCCGCCGCGGAACGCCTCGCGCGTGGCCTCCTCGTCCTGGTAGTAGCCCGCGGTGACCACCGGCGAGCGGTAGACGACCTCGCCCGGCACGCCCGGCCGGTCGCGCAGCGAGACGCCGTCCTCGTCGACCACGTCGCCCGCGACCATCGGGTTCGGGACGCCCACGTAGTTGTGCTCGGGCGCGGTGCGCAGGAACGTCTCGCGCCACTTGTCCGGCCAGAAGCGGTGGCAGGAGATCGCCTCGGTCTGGCCGAGGATCTCGCAGGTCAGGAAGTCCTCGCCGCAGTGGCGCTTGAGCGCGGCGACCAGGCCGGGCGGGGCCGCCGTCCAGCCGTAGATCGCGACGGTCAGCGACCGCACGTCGTAGGTCAGCGGCTCGCGGTCCAGCGCGGCCACGAGGTCGGTCAGCATCGCGGGCGAGCCGGCCCACAGGGCGGTCGCGCCCTCCTTGGTGATCGCCGCGGCGATCTTCTCCGGGTCCGGCCCGCGGCCCATGATCAGCGTGCCGCCCGAGAGGAACGCCGGGAAGCTGAAGATCTGGTCGGCGATGTGGAAGATCAGCGGGAGGAACGCGCAGAGCCGCAGGTCGCACTCGATCTTCAGCCCGCGCGTGAGCGTCAGCGCGAACGAGTAGCCCGCGAGGTAGCTGTAGTTGTGCGACACCATCGCGCCCTTGGGCATCGCGGTGGTGCCCGAGGTGAAGATGATCTCCCAGACGTCGTCGGCGTGGATCTCGACGTCGGGCTCGTCGGTCGCGGCGCCCTCGACGAACGCGCCGAAGCCGATCGACTCCTCGACCGGCCCGCCGCCGATCTCGATCGTCACGTCGGGCGCGAGGCCCTGCAGCGCGAAGCCCTCGCGCGCCTTCGGCCAGAGCACCGCGTCGACGATCGCGAACCGCGGCGCCGCGCGCTCGAGCAGGTAGCCGATCACGTCGGGCGCCAACATGGGGTTGATCGGCACGACCGTCAGCCCCGCCTTGGCGACGCCGAACTTGAAGAGGTAGGCCTCGACCGAGTTGTCGCAGAACATCGCAACGCGGTCGCCGCGCTCCAGCCCGCGGGCCAGCAGCGCGTTGGCGACGCGGTTGGCCAGCGCGTCCGCCTCGCGATAGGTGACCCGCTGCAGCGCGGGGTCGGCGAACGCGCCGTCCCACGCGACGATGGCCTCCTTGTCGGGGTAGCTCCAGGTGACCCTCTCGAACAGGTCGCCCACGCTGACCCGCTCCCAGCGCGCGACCGCGCGCCTCCCGTGCAGGCTCGTCACATCCATGACGGCGACGCTAATGGCTGCGCGCTGAGCGGTCGCTGGCGCAAGCGCCAGTTTCCCCCGCAGCCCCGGCCCGCGAGCCTGGGACGCGTGCGCACCCGCCGCCTCGTCGTCCTGGACCGCTTCGGCCCGCCCGAGGTGCTGCGCTGGACCGAGGGACCGCTCGCCGACCCCGCCGGCGACGAGGTCCTGGTCGCCGTCGAGGCCATCGGCGTCAACTTCGCCGACACCATGGTCCGCCGCGGCGAGTACCGCCGCGACCAGCCGCTCACGTTCACGCCCGGCTTCGAGGTCGCGGGCCGCACGGTCCCCGGCGGCGCGCCGGTCGTCGCGTTCTGCGAGGACGGCGGCGGCTACGCCGACCACGTGCTCGTCCCGGCGCGCAACGTCTTCCCGGTCCTCGAGGGCGTCGCGCCGCGCGACGCGGTCGCGCTCTTCACCCAGGGCACGACGGCGTGGTTCGCGCTGCACCGCTCCGGCCGGATCCGGCCCGGCGAGACCGTGCTCGTCCACGCCGCCGCGGGGGGCCTCGGCGCGATGGCCGTGATGCTCGCCGTCCATGCCGGCGCGCGCGTCGTCGCCACCGCCTCGACCGAGGAGAAGCTCGCGCTCGCCCGCGCCGACGGCGCGCACGAGGCGGTCCTCGCCGACCCCGCGACGCTCACGGCGGCGGTGCGCGCGGCCACCGGCGGCCGCGGCGCCGACGTGGTCGTCGACGGCGTCGGCGGCGACCTCTTCACGCCCTCGCTGCGCGCGCTCGCCTTCGGCGGGCGCTACGTCGTCGCGGGCTCGGCCAGCCAGATGCCCGCGACGCTCGACGTCCGCGCGCTGATGCCGCGCGGCCAGACGATCTCCGGCCTGCTCGTGCGGCGCGTCGCCGAGGAGGACCCGCGCGAGCCGCGCGCCGCCTTCGACGCCGTCCAGGCGCTCTTCCGCGACGGCGTCGTGCGCCCGCGCATCACCCGCGTGGCCGATCTCGCGGAGGCGCACCGGGCGATCGAGGCGCGCACGGCCACCGGCAAGCTCGTCTTCGACCTCGTCGAGGCCCACTAGCGCTTCTGCCAATGGCCGCCGCGCGCGGCCGGGACTAGTGTCGCGCCCATGGACTTCGAGCCGAGTGACCGCGCGAAGGCGCTCCTGGAGCGCGTGCGCGCGTTCATGGACGAGCACGTCTACCCCAACGAGCGCGAGGCCGAGGAGGCGCTCGACCGTGAGGTCGACGCCGAGACGCCGTTCCCGCAGATCCTTGTCGAGCTGCGCGAGAAGGCCCGCTCCGAGGGCCTCTGGAACCTCGCGCTGCCCGACCCCGAGGTCGGCTCCGGCCTCAGCAACCTCGACTACGGCGTCGTCTCGGAGGAGATCGGCCGCGCCACGCTCGTCGCGCCGTACTGCTTCAACGTGCAGCCGCCCGACAGCGGCAACATGGAGATCCTCGGCGAGCACGCGACGCCCGCCCAGCGCGAGAAGTGGCTCGAGCCGCTGCTCGACGGCGACATCCGCTCCTGCTACTCGATGACCGAGCCCGACACCGCGGGCTCGGACCCCACCGGCCTCGCCTGCGCCGCCGTCCTCGACGGCGGCGACTGGGTCATCAACGGCAAGAAGTGGTGGACGACCAACGCGCTCGGCGCGCAGGTCGCGATCGTCATGGCGGTCACCGACCCGGACGGCCCCAAGCACGCCCGCGCGACGATGATCCTGGTGCCCACCGACACCAAGGGCTTCACCATGGTCCGGCCGCTCTCCAACATGGGGCACACGGCCGGCCCGGGCCACTGGGAGATCCACTACGAGGACTGCCGCGTCCCCGCCGACCTCTCCACGCTCGGCGGCCGCGGCGCGGGCTTCAAGATCAGCCAGGACCGCCTCGGCCCCGGCCGCATCCACCACTGCATGCGGCTGATCGGCGTCGCCGAGCGCGCGCTCGAGATGATGTGCGAGCGCGCCCAGAGCCGCGAGATGTTCGGCACCGCGCTGGCCGAGCGCCAGTTCATCCAGGACTTCATCGCGACCTCGCGCGCCGAGATCGACCAGGCGCGCCTGGTCACCTGGCACGCCGCGTGGAAGCTCGACCAGGTCGGCAACCGCGCCGCCCGCGAGGAGCTGTCGATCACGAAGCTCGCCGTCCCGACGATGGCCCTCAACGTGGTCGACCGCGCGATCCAGGTCTTCGGCGGCGCCGGCGTCTCCGACGACACGCCGCTGGCCGGGATGTACCGCTACAACCGGATGCTGCGGATCGGCGACGGCGCCGACGAGGTCCACAAGCAGGTCATCGCCCGCATGGAGCTCGCGAAGGTCGGCAAGCGCGCCACCGCCACCGCGACGCCGGTGGCCTCATGAGCGGCCCCTACCGCACGCTGGACATCGCGCGCCCGCGCGACGGCGTCGTCCTGGTCACGCTGGACCGCCCCGACCAGCTCAACGCCATCACCTTCGAGATGTTCGACGAGCTGCACGACCTGTGCGACGGGTTGATGGGGGACGCCGACGCGCGCGCCGTCGTCATCACCGGCCGCGGCCGCGGCTTCTGCTCGGGCCTGGACCTCGACGAGGCGTTCACGCTCCCGGACATGAGCGCCCACGAGATGATGCTCGGCCAGCAGCACTGGGCCGGAGCGTTCATCAAGCTCCACGAGCTGCCGCAGCCCGTGATCGCCGCGGTCAACGGCGCCGCGGCCGGCGGCGGGCTCGGGCTTGCGCTGGCCGCCGACATCCGCCTCGCCGCGCCCGAGGCGCGCTTCAACGCGGCGTTCGTGCGGATCGGCCTGAGCGCGGGCGACGTCGGCGTCTCGTGGTCGCTGCCGCGCGTCATCGGCATGGGCCGCGCGGCCGAGATGATGATGACGGGGCGCTTCTACGGCGCCGAGGAGGCCGAGCGGATCGGGCTCGTCAACCGCGTCGTCGCGCGCGAGGACCTCCTGGACGAGGCCTTCGCGATCGCCGACCAGATCGCCTCCAACAGCCCGTTCGGCATCACGCTGACCAAGCGCGTGCTGAACGCCAACGTCGACGCGGGCTCGCTGACGCAGGCCGTCGAGGTCGAGAACCGCGGCCAGACGCTGGCCACCCGCGGCGCCGACTTCCGCGAGGCGCTGGAGGCCTTCCGGGCCAAGCGCGCGCCGCAGTTCACGGCGCGCTGAGCGACCGGTGGCCGGAACGCTGAGCATCGGCATCGAGCCCCAGGGGGCCTCGGTGCGCGACATGGGGGAGATCGCGGCCGCCGCCGACGCGGCCGGGCTCGACGCCGCCTGGACGCCCGAGCTCTACAACCGCTCGGCGACGATCACCGTCGCCGAGATGGCGACGCGCACATCTCGCTGCCGCGTCGGCACCGCGATCGCCTACGGCGTCGGCCGCAGCCCGCTCGTGCTCGCCGCCGAGGCGCGCGACCTGGACGAGATCTCCGACGGGCGCTTCGTCCTCGGCCTCGGCAACGGGACGCGCCGGATGATCTCCGACTGGCACGGCCAGGACCCCGACGCGCCGGCCGTGCGGATGGAGGAGCTCGTCACGCTGGTGCGCAGGCTGTGGCGGATCGACCAGGGCCCGATCGCCCACGACGGCCGCTTCTACCGCCTGCACTTCGCGCCGACCGGGGAGCTGCAGCCGCCGCTCCGCGACCACCTCCCGATCTACACCGCGGGCGTCAACCCGCGGATGATCGAGACCGCGGGCCGCGTCGCCGACGGGCTGCTCGGCCACACGCTGTTCACCACCACCTACCTCGAGGACGTCGTCCTGCCCGCGATCGAGCGCGGCGCGCGCCACGCCGGGCGCGACCCGGGCGAGGTCGCGATCGCCAGCCTCGTCTTCGCCTCCGTCCACGAGGACGCCGAGGTCGCGCGCCGCGAGGCCGCCGCGCAGATCGCCTTCTACTCCTCGGTCAAGTCCTACGCCAAGCTGCTGGAGACGATCGGCTTCGGCGCCGCGGGGGAGGCGATCCGCGAGGCCTTCGGCCGCGGCGACCTCGACGCGATGGTCGCGGCCGTGCCCGAGGCGATGGTCGACGCGCTCGCCGTCGCGGGCACGCCCGACGACGTCCGCGCCGCGCTGCGCCGCTACGACGGCCTGCTCGACCACGCCATCCTCTACACCCCGAGCTTCGGCCTGACCCCGGAGCGGGTCCGCGAGAGCGCGCTCGGCCTGATCGACGCCGTGACGGGAGCCACGTGTTCAACGCCCTGAGATCCGACGAGCTGCTGGTGGGGGTGGGCCGCATGCTGCGGCTGGCCGCCGACCTGCGGGCCGCCCCCGAGGGCTTCGAGCGCAGCCAGCTGCTCTCCGCCTTCAGCGTCACACGGCTGCTCGCCTCCGAGCAGCGCGGCGCCGCCGCGCTGCTGGCGGCCACGCGCGCCGACCTCGACGCGGCGCTCGCGGGCGACGCCCGGCCCGCGGCGACCGCCGCCCGCGCGCAGGTCGCCGCCGCGGTCGACGGCATCGCGATCGGCGACGCGGTCCAGGACCTCCTGGAGGCGCTGCCGCCGGAGGACGCCACGCGCACCGCGGTCCACGGCGCGCTGCGCCGCATGGTCGACGCGGAGGTCGCCACGCTCGCCCGCTCGCCCGAGGAGCCCGCCGCATGAGCGCCCCGGACGCCAAGGCCGAGGCCCTGCTGCGCACCATGATCGCCGCGGGCGACGCGACGAGCGCCGCCCGCGTCACCTACCTCGAGCAGATCGAGGGCGGCTGGTCGCGCCACTCCTACGCCGCGCGCGTCGACCACGGCGACGGCGCGGGCGAGCAGGCCTACATCGTGCGCGCCCGGCCCCGCGGCTCGACGCTCGACACCGACCTCGGCGCCGAGTTCCGCACGTTCGAGCTCGTCGCCGGCGCGCCGATCCCGACGCCCGCGGTGCGCGGCTTCGAGCCGTCGGAGGACACGCCCTACGACGGCCCGTTCTTCGTCATGGACCGCCTCGACGGCCACGCCGTCAACGTCTGGCGCAAGCGCGACCGCGTCGCGCTGGCCGAGGACTGGGCGGGCGAGCGCGGCATCGCCGCCGACCTCGCCGACCACCTCGCGGCCATCCACCGGATCGACCCGGCGCCCGCCGCGGGCGCGATCCCGGTCCGCGACTTCCAGGCCACGGTCGACCACTGGCAGTCGGTCTACCACGCCGCGCGCCTCGTCCGCGACCCCGTCGTCGAGGAGGCCTACAACTGGGTCCGCCGCCGCGAGCCCGACCCCGTCGCGCCGTGCCTCGTGCACGGCGACTACCGGATCGGCAACTGCCTGATCGACGGCGGGCGCGTGTCCGGGATCCTCGACTGGGAGCTGTCGTTCATCGGCGACCCGCGCTTCGACCTGGGGTACATGGCGCTCGACTACCACGCGGGCAAGTTCACGACGCCGGGCTCCGAGCTGCTGAACGCCACCGCCGACCGCGCGTGGTTCCACGCGCGCTACGCGGAGGCCTCCGGCCGCGAGGTCGACCCCGAGGTCGTCCGGACCTTCACCGCGCTCGGCGCGCTCATGCTCTTCGCGATCATGACCACCGGCCTCGGCGTCTACGCGCGCGGCGAGACCACCGACGTCCGCCTGGCCTGGGGGCGCTTCGTGCTCCCCGGCCTGCGCCAGGACCTCGCGGCGCTGATGCAGTGGTGACCCGCGGCCCGATCACTGGCGCTAGCGCCAGTACCGCTCAGGACCCGTCGATGCGACCCTCTCGCCGCAACGGATGATGGAGACGACTGGGATGACGCAGGGCGGGGAGGTCGAGGTGAACGTGCCGCGCGCCGCGCGGTGGAGCTCGCTGACGCTCCCGTACCTGATCGAGCGCGACGGGGTCGACCTCGCCAGGCCGGCGGTGGTCTTCGAGGATGCGAGCCGCACCTACGGCGAGCTGCGCGTCGCGTCGCGGCGCGTCGCCAACGCGCTCATCGGCCTCGGCATCGAGGAGCTCGACCGCGTCGCGGTGCTGAGCTCCAACCGCCTCGAGTTCCTGGAGATCGAGGTCGGGATCGCGGCCGCCCGGGCCATCATGGTGCCCTTGAACTGGCGCCTGCGCGACGGCGAGCTCGCCAACCTCCTGCGCCGCTCCCAGGCCCGCGCGATCTTCGTGGAGGACCGCTTCCTGCCTGCCATCATCGAGCTGCGGCGCTCCGGCCAGGTCCCCGACCTGCGTACGGTCATCGCGCTCGACGGCGGCCCCGGCGACCTCTCCTACGACGAGCTGATCGGCTCGTCCTCGGCCGAGATCCCGCCGCGCGCGGGCCAGCTCGACGACCCGCACGAGATCATCTTCACCTCGGGCACCACCGGCCAGCCCAAGGGCGTCGTGTGGTCCAACGGCACGGTGATGTTCAACAACCTGCAGCAGGTCACCGACTACGGCCTCGGCCCGCAGGACTCCACCTACGCGATCATCGACCTGTACTACATCGGTGGGCGCCACGACTTCACCTGGCCGATCCTGCACCAGGGCGGGACCGTGCACATCAAGGCCTCCAGCGGCTTCGACGCCGAGGACGTCGTGCGCTACGTCGCCGAGCACCGCATCAGCCACGTGCTGTGGGTGCCGACCATGTTGTACGAGATCCTCAACCTCCCCAACATCGCGGAGTACGACCTCTCGGCGCTGAAGATGATCATGTGCGGCGGGCAGCCGGTCTCGGTCGCCACGACCGAGCGCGCGCAGCAGGTCTTCCCGACCACCGACTTCATCCAGGTCTACGGCCTGACCGAGGGCGGCGGCAGCGTCACCTTCGTCCGCCCCGAGCACGCGCGGCGCAAGCCCGGCTCGGCCGGCCGGCCCTCCATGCACGTCGCGATCCGCCTCGTCGACGCCGAGGGGCTCGACGTCCCGCCGGGCATCGACGGCGAGATCCTCGTGCGCGCGCCGTCGGTGACCTCCGGCTACTGGGACGATCCCGAGATGACCGCGCGCCTGATCGTGGACGACTGGCTCCACACGGGCGACATGGGGCACTTCGACGACGAGGGGTTCCTGTACATCTCGGGTCGCAAGGGCGACATGATCATCAGCGGCGGGATGAACGTCTTCCCGTCGGAGATCGAGAGCGTCCTGCGCGAGCACCACACCGTCTCCGACGTGGCCGTCATCGGCCTGCCCCACGAGAAGTGGGGCGAGACCGTGTGCGCCGTCGTCGAGGCCGCGCCCGGCGCGCTCGTCGACGAGCAGGAGCTCATCGGGTTCTGCACGCAGCGGCTCGCGTCCTACAAGAAGCCGACGTCGGTCCACGTGGTCGACGAGCTGCCGCGCACCGCCGGCGGCAAGCCGAAGAAGTTCCTGCTGCGAGAGCGGTTCGCGGGCGCCGAGACGGCGCTCCCGTAACGCCCTGGCAACGGCGACTGGCGGTTCGGACAGTTGCTCGCCCTGCACGTCCCAAGCAGAGTGGGCCACGAGGCAACAAGACCATCGGGTCGAGGAGAGAGATGACGGACAGCGCGGCAAACGGCAATGGCCAGCAGGCGTTCATCGGCGTCGACGTGGGCGGCACGCACACGGACGTCTCGGTGGTCTACGGCGGCCAGGTGGAGCGCGGCAAGGCGCTCACGACGTACGACGACTTCAGCCGCGGCGTGCTGGAGGCGGTCGGCGTGGCGGCGGCGAACTACGACCTGACGATGGAGGAGCTGCTGGAGCGCACGCAGCTCTTCATCAACGGCACGACGGTCGTCACCAACGCGATCACGCAGCTGCGCGGCTCCCGCGTCGGCGTCCTCGTGACCTCCGGCTTCCGCGACGCCTTCCGCCTCGCGGGCGGCCCGCGCACGACCGAGATCGACGACCACCTCCAGCTCAACGTCCCCGACCTCGTCGATCGCCGCGCGATCGTCGACATCGAGGAGCGCGTCGACTGGTCGGGCTCCGTCCTCGTCCCGCTCGACGTCGAGCAGGTCAAGGCCCAGGCCAAGTACCTGGTCGAGGAGATCGGCGTCGACGCGCTGTCGGTCTGCTTCCTCTGGAGCCACGCCAACAGCGCCCACGAGATCGCCGCGCGCGACGCGATCAAGGAGGTCTACCCCGACATCTTCGTCACGATGTCGCACGGCGTCTTCCCGGTCGAGGGCGAGACCCGGCGCTGGACGACCGCGATCCTCAACTCCTTCGTGCAGGACCGCGCCGACGTCTACCTGACGTCGCTCAACGAGAAGCTGCGCTCCGCCGGCCTCAAGGGCGGGCTCGCGTTCTTCCAGGGCCTCGGCGGCGGCATCAGCCTCGAGAAGGCCCGCGAGTACCCGCTCGGCCTGCTCGGCTCCGGCCCGGCGGCCGGCGCGATCGGCTCCAACGAGCTCGCCAAGCGCATGGGCAAGAAGCGCGTCCTGCTCGGCGACATGGGCGGCACCTCGTTCGACACGGGCATCATCGTGGACAACGAGATCACCATCGACAAGAACCTCCAGCTCGGCCCGTTCATGACCGGCGTCAACATCGTCGACGTGGTCTCGGTCGGCGCGGGCGGCGGCTCGATCGGCTGGGTCTCCGAGCGCGGCGTCCCGCAGGTCGGCCCGCACTCCGCGGGCTCGACCCCGGGCCCGGCGGCGCTCGACCGCGGCGGCGCGGACCCGACGGTCACCGACGCCATGGTGACGCTCGGGTTCATCGACCCCGACAACTACCTCGGCGGCCGCGTGCAGCTCGTGCCCGAGCGCTCGAAGGCGGTCCTCGACCGCGTCTTCGGCGAGCGCTTCGGCTGGTCGACGGAGGAGTCGGCCGCGGCGATGCACGACCTCGTCGTCGTCAACATGGCCAACGCCGTGCGCGAGGTCAGCGTCGGCAAGGGCCACGACCCGCGCGAGTTCCTGTTCCTGGCCTACGGCGGCACGCTGCCGCTGTTCGCCTCGCAGATCGCCGAGCGGCTCGGGATCGAGACCATCGTCATCCCGCGCAACTCGTCCGTGTTCTGCGCCCTCGGGCTCCTGTCCTCCGACTACGTCATGCGCAACGACCAGGGCGTGGGCTGGGACCTCTCCAAGCCCGAGGGCGTCGACCGCGTCAACGACATCGCCGACCGCATGGTCATCGAGGCGATCGCGCAGATGGAGTCCGAGGGCTTCGGGCGCGACCAGATCGACGTCCAGCGCAGCGGCGACCTCCGCTTCCACGGCCAGGCCTACGAGCTCACGCTCCCGATGCCGGCCCGCGCGCTCACGCAGGACGACGCCTCGTCGCTCTTCGACGAGTTCCTCGGCTTCTACGAGCGCACCTACGGCGAGGGCACCGCGTGGGAGGGCGTCCCCGCCTCGCTGATCAACTACAGCGTGACGGTCACCGGCCGTCAGGACCGCCCGACGCTCGGCACCGCGCCGCGCGACGGCGGCCCGTCGGGCGACCTCGTGCGCGAGACGCGCGAGGTGTTCCTCCCGACCGAGCGGCGCCTGGAGACCGTCCCGATCATCGACGACGCGAAGTTCACCGTCGGCGCGAAGGTCGAGGGGCCGGCCGTCATCGACGCGGTCGACACCACGATCTACCTCCCGCCCGGAACCACGGCGGAGCGAGATGAGTACATGAACTACGTCCTGACGCGCTAGGAGAGCAGACCTATGAGCACCCCTGACTACGACGTCATCGCGGCCGAGGTCCACCGCAAGGCGCTGCAGAACCTCACCGACGAGATGGCGATCACGCTCGTCCGCACCTCCGGCTCGCCGATCGTGACGGAGTCCAAGGACTTCTCCACGTGCCTGATGGACACGACGCCCGAGCACCTGGGCTTCTCGTCCTACGTCCTGTTCCACGTCGGCTCGTCGCTGGTCGGCACGCAGGTCATCGCCGACCTCGTCCGCGCCGGCGCCGAGCTGAAGCCCGGCGACGGCTGGGTCGTCAACGACCCGCACACCGGCGGCGCCATGCACCAGGGCGACGTCTCGATCATCATGCCGACGTTCTACGAGGGCGAGCACCTCGGCTGGTCGTTCGCGAACATGCACGTCCTGGACGTCGGCGGCGTCGGCATCTCGGGCTACGCCCCAGGCGCCCACGACGTCTGGCAGGAGGGGATGCGCTTCCCGCCGATCCAGATCATCCGCGAGGGCAAGATCGACACCGAGTGGGAGAAGTACATCGCCGCGAACGTCCGCGCGCCGGGCGCCGTGCTCAACGACATCCGCTCGATGGTGGCCTCCAACAACACGGCCTCCAAGAAGCTCAACCAGATCATCGACGAGTTCGGGCTCGAGAACCACAAGAAGTACTGCGAGATCAACAAGGACTTGAGCGAGCAGGTCCTCCGCGACCGCATCTCCAAGCTCCCCGACGGCGTCTACAAGGCCGTCGACTGGAACGAGTTCGACGGCCACGAGGGCCCGGACCGCCTGCTGCAGCTCGAGCTCGAGCTCGTCGTCGACGGCTCGGACCTGCGCTTCAGCTACTCGGGCGTCCCGCAGATCGACGCGTTCGTCAACTCGACGCGCGGCCCGATGTTCGGGCAGGCCATGACCGGCCTGATGACGATGATGGTCTACGGCGACCTGCCGGTGAACGGCGGCCTCTGGCGGCCGATCACCGTCGAGCTCGGCGAGCCGGGCACGATCGTGAACTCGATCCCGCCCGCGCCGGTCTCCAACGCGCACTCCGAGGTCGGCATGCGCGCCTGCAAGCTGGCCAAGGACGTGCTCTCGCAGGCGATGGCGCTGAGCGACGACCCGGTCCTGCGCTCCCGCATCGCGGGCCAGCACCAGGACGGCTTCCCGGGCAACGCGCTGTTCGGCAACAACCAGCACGGCGGCGTCTCGGTGATCTTCTACCCCGACAACGCCATCGGCTCCGGCGGCGGCGCGCAGACGATCAACGACGGGCAGGACGCCTACGGCCTGACCTGCACGACGGGCGGCGGCATCCCGGACATCGAGAACCACGAGGGCGCCGACCCGGTGCTCTTCCTGTGGCGCCGGCTCGTCGCCAACTCGGGCGGCCCCGGCCAGAACCGCGGCGGCCAGTCGCTCGACCAGGCCTACGCCATCCACTACAGCGACGGCATGGCCGGCCCGTGCTTCAACGCCTGCGCGCAGGTCCCGCCGCACGGCTTCGGCGGCGGCTACCCGGGCTCGTCGGGGACGTTCTTCCCGGTGCGCAAGTCGAACGTCGGCGCGCTCCTGGCCGACGGCAAGATGCCGACGATGGAGCGGCTGGAGGGCCAGACCGAGGTCGTGCGCTCCAAGCTGACGCACATCGTCCTCGAGCGCGGCGACGTGTTCGTCGCGACCGCGGGCGGCGGCGCCGGGCTCGGCGACCCGCTGCTGCGGGCGCCGGCGCTCGTCCTCCAGGACGTCGTCGCGGGCTACGTGACGAGCGGCCACGCGGACGCGATCTACGGGGTCGTCCTGGCGGAAGGCGGTCAGGCGGTTGACGAGGACGCCACGACCGCGCGCCGCGCCGCGATCCGCCGCGAGCGGATCGGCAGCGACCCGGCCAAGGAGGCCACGGCGCCGCCGAGCGTCGGCATCTCGCTGGTGCGCGCCGACGGGGCGTGGAGCTGCGCCTCGTGCGACGAGCACCTCGCCGACGAGGGCGGCAACTGGCGCGACGGGGCGGTCACCGCGGAGAACCCGATCGCCGAGCGCTACGACGCGATCGAGATGATCGTGCGCGACCGCAAGGAGGCGCCGCGGGTGCTGATGCTCGAGCACTTCTGCCCGGGCTGCGCCGCGAGCCTCGGCGTCGACGTGGCCACCGACGACCTCGACCAGCTGCCCGCGGCGCAGGCGCTGCGGACCGCGGCGGCCGTCTGACCGCAGCACGCTGAAAACGACCGACCGTGCGGACGGGTGAGCCACTGGCAAGCCCGTCCTTCGCGGTGTATGGTCGGAACCGGAGTCGACCGCTCGGTAGAGGAGAACCATGCGGATCATGATCGTGGACGATCACGACATCGTTCGTGAGGGCGTCAGGGCCGCACTGTCCAGCGACCCGCGCATCGAGGTGGTGGCCGAGGCATCCTCCGGCAAGGAGGCGCTCCGCCGCGTGCGCCAGACGCTGCCCGACGTGGCGCTCGTCGACCTGCGGCTGCCCGACATGCGCGGGGAGGACCTCACGCGCGAGCTGGTCCGGGACTTCCCGTCGACGTCGGTGATCATCCTCACGACGTACCTCAGCGAGGAGACCGTGCGCGGCGCGCTGGAGGCCGGCGCGGTCGCCTACGTCACGAAGGCCGCCGGGCTGCCCGAGCTGGTCGCCGCGCTCGAGCGGGTGATGGACGGCGTCACGGCGCCGGTCGCCGCCGAGGGCCTGCAGATCGTGCGCGAGCTGCACGCGGTCGTCAGCAGCCGGATGACCGGCGTGACGCCGACGCCGCAGCAGGAGCGCGTCCTGGAGCTCGCGGCGCAGGGCTTCACGAACCAGGAGATCGGGACGCGGCTCTTCATCTCGGAGTCGACCGTGCGCTTCCACGTGCAGAAGCTGAAGTCGAAGTTCGAGGCGCGCACGAAGACCGAGCTGATCGCCAAGGCCATCCGGACCGGCTTCATCGCGCCGGCCGGGGAGGCCGGGATGTCCGCCGCCACGGAGTCATGACGCTCGTCGAGGCCGGGCCGGCGCCGGCCGCCCCGGACCTCGGGGGCCTGTCCAAGGCCGCGCGCCGCGCGCTGGGCAGCGAGGCGGTCGTCGTGGTGCGCGAGGTCGCGGGCCATCCGCCGGAGGTCGTCGACCACGCCGGGCTCGCGCCCGCGGCGCTCGCCGCCGTGCGGCGCGGGGTCGCGACCGGCGACCCGCGCTTCCTCGCGCGCGAGTACGCGGGCGTGCTGAGCGCGCCGGTGACGCTCGAGGGCGAGCGGCTCGGCGCGGTCCACGCGCTGCGCCACGACACCGGCGACTTCGTCCACCCGGAGCTGCTGGACATCTTCGCGGCGCAGGTGGCGATCGCGCTGGGGATGGCGCGGCGGCCGCCGGCGCAGCTCGACAGCGCGGGGATCCTGGCGGGGCTCGACCAGCTCGTCGTCTCGGTCCACGACCTGGAGGACCTGAGCCGCGCGGTGACCGAGGCGCTCGGGCCGGTCTTCGGCGGCGCGCTGACCGCGGTGATGGTCGTCGACCAGCAGCGCAACATCCTGCAGATGTCGCCGGGGGCGTTCGGCGCGCCGGGCGAGGTCGCGGCCTCCCACCAGGTCAACCTCTTCGACCCGGCGTCGAACTCGGCGCGCGTCTTCACGACGGGGCAGTCCTACATCTCGAACCTGAGCGCGCAGGACGCGGGCATCCGCCAGGACTACGTGGACGCGTTCGGGATCACGCGGCTGATGACGGTGCCGCTGCACCGCGTGGGCGTCCTGCACATCGCCAACAAGCCGACGCCGTTCACGCTCGACGACCTCGAGCGCGCGCTGACGCTGGCGCCGCGGGTGGCGACGATCGTCGAGCTCGCGACGACGCTCCTGCGGCTGCGCCGGCAGCAGCGGCTCGAGGGGATCCTGGCCGACGTCGCGGTGGCGGTCGCGTCGGGCTCCAGCGTGCAGAGCTTCCTCGTGCCGGTGCTCGAGGAGCTGTGCGCGGCGACCGACGCGAACCTGCTCGCGATCGTGCCGGCCGACTCGCCGCCGATCGTCGCGCGCCGCGGCCTCGCGCACGCCGAGTACGAGGAGGTCGTGCTCGAGGAGGCGGGGAGCAACCCGGGCGTGCGCGCGTACGTGGTCGGGCCGCGCCGCGCCGGCGATCCCGGGCACGCGGCGTTCTACGTGCCGATCCGGCTGGGTCACCAGCGCGTCGGCACGCTCGCGGCGTTCCGCGGGCGCGGCGAGCCGTTCGCGAAGGCGGAGCGGCGGTCGCTGATGCGGATGGCCAACCTCGCCGCGCTGTCGCGCGCGACCGAGCGCTACCAGCACCAGAGCGCCGAGCTGGCGCGGCTGCACGAGCGCCAGCGGATCGCCGACGACCTCCACGACGACGTCGCGCAGATCCTCTTCGCGGCGCAGCTGAGCCTGGACGCGATCCTCCAGCGCGGCGGGCTGGAGGAGGCGACGGCGGACGCGATCGTCCGCTCGCGCGGGCTGCTGATTCGCGGCGACACGGCGATCCGCACGGTCATCCACCAGCTCTCCAGCGCGCCCGCGTCGGACATCACGACCAGGTTGTCGTCGACGGTCGCGAGCGTCGAGGACGAGTTCGAGCTGCCGGTGTCGCTGCACGTCGAGCCCGACGCGGCGCTGCCCGCCCGGCACCTGTCGCGGCCGAAGAGCGACGCGCTGGTCAAGGTCGCGCGCGAGTCGCTCGTGAACGCCGCGAAGCACGCGGGGCCGTGCGAGGTGGAGGTCCGGCTCGAGATCTCGGCGCGCGACCGGCTGGTGCTGACGGTGGCCGACAACGGCTGCGGCGTCCCCGACGACGACGGCGCGCACCACCACGGGCTCTCGTCGCTGCGCCGCGTCGTCGCCGAGCAGGGCGGGACGCTGACCGTCGCGCGGGGCCCGTCGGGCGGGACGCGGGTGACGGCGGGGCTGCCGCTGGAGGCGCTGGGGGAGCTGTAGCGCGCGGCGCCTGGGCGTTCCGCTCGGGCGTCTCGTGCGGCGCGCCACGTGGTCCGTCGTCACCGAGGGAGTGCGGCGCGGCCGGCGCCTCGCGGCGCGGGCTCGTCGTCCGCGGGCTCGTCGATCGATGGCACATGGACGTTGCATCGCAACGTCCATGTGCCATCCGTATTCGATTCGACCCCGAACCGCCGCCCCGCGCGGCGCGCCAGTCACGACTGGCGGGAGCGACAGTCGTCCCGCGACCCCGCGCGTCTACCGTCAACGCCATGAGCACCGTCACGCCCGCGCCCGCGCTCCCGCTCGTCGAGTCCGACGAGCACCGGATGCTGCGGGAGTCGGTCTCCGCGATCGCGCGCTCGTTCGGCCACGCGTACTTCGCGCGCGTGCGCGCGGAGGGCGAGCCGCCGGCGGAGCTGTGGAAGGCGCTGGCGTCGCATGGCTACCTGGGCGTCAACCTGCCGGAGGAGTACGACGGTGGGGGGCAGGGGCTGGTGGAGCTCGCGATCGTCGAGGAGGAGCTGAGCGCCGCGGGCTGTCCGCTGCTGCCGCTGATGGTCTCGCCCGGCGTCGCCGGCACGATCCTCACGCGCCACGGCACGCCCGAGCAGAAGGAGCGCTGGCTGCGGCCGCTCGGCACGGGCGCCGGGCACTACGCGCTCGCGGTCACCGAGCCGGACGCGGGCTCCAACAGCCACAAGATCGCCACCCGCGCGCGGCGCGACGGGGACCGCTGGCTGCTGCGCGGGACCAAGACCTACATCTCGGGTGTCGAGGACGCGCAGGCGATGCTCATGCTCGCCCGCACGAGCGAGCCCGGGCCGGACGGCCGCGCCGAGCTCTCGATGTTCATGGTCGAGGTCGACGCGCCCGGGATGACGCGCCAGCCGATCCCGACCGTCTCCGAGGCGCCCGAACAGCAGTGGACGCTCTTCCTCGACGACGTCGCGGTCCCCGACGACTGCCTGATCGGCGGCCAGGGCGCCGGCCTCGCCGCCGCGTTCGACGGCCTCAACCCCGAGCGGATCCTCGGCGCCGCCGTCGCCAACGGGATCGGCCGCTACGCGCTCGAGAAGGCCTCCGCCTACGCCAACGAGCGCGCGGTCTGGGGCAAGCCGATCGGCGCCCACCAGGGCGTGTCGCACCCGCTGGCCGAGGCCAAGATCGCGCTCGAGGCGGCGCGCCTCATGACGTCGAAGGCCGCGATCCTCCACGACGCGGGCGCGCCCGCGGGCGAGGCATCCAACATGGCCAAGCTGCTCGCCGCCGACGCGGGCGCGCTCTGCCTCGACCGCGCGATCCAGGCCCACGGCGGCAACGGCCTGGCGATGGAGTACGGGCTCGCCGACCTCTGGTTCATCGTGCGCCTGATGAAGATCGCGCCGGTCTCGCGCGAGATGGTCCTCAACTACGTGGCGCAGCACGCGCTGGGGCTGCCGCGCTCGTACTGAGCAGCCCGAGGCGCCGCAGGCGCGTCCCGAGCGCGTGGACGACGCTCAGCTGCTCGGCCTGGCCGAGGATGAACATCACGCCGGTCCAGCCGTCCTCGGCGAGGCCGTCGAGCGTCGCCTTGAAGCGCGCCTCGCCGCCCCACACGCAGAGGCCGTCGATGAGGTGCTCGGTCAGCCGGTCGCTGACGACGCCCGTGTTGCGCGGGCGCGAGCTGTCGGCGTGGTAGCCGTAGTCATAGGCCTTGCGCATCGCCAGGACGTCGTCCTGCACCGCGGCCGGGACGCCGCGCTCGCCCAGGTCGCCGCGCATCGCGCGGTTGGCCATCGCGATGACCATCGCGCCGAGCTCGTCGCGGACGGTCGCGTGGTCCTCGCCGAAGGCCACCGTCGGCGCGATCCACGCCGCGCGCCCCGCGTCGCCGCCCGGCCGCGCCGCGGCGAGCCGCCGGCGCCGCACCTCCGGGTCCATCGTCCCGCCGTAGAGCAGCCCGTCGCCGACCTCGCCCGCGAGCGCCGCCGCGCGCGGGCCGTCGGCGGAGATCAGCAGCGGGCACGCGTCCCGGACCATGCCGGTCACCGGGATGAAGCTGTCGCCGAACGCGCCGCCCTCGCCGCGCCAGTAGCCCTGCATCGCGCCGACCGCCTCGCCCAGCCGCGCGAGCGTCGCGGGCTTCATCCCGAGGCCGCGCGCCGCGCTGTTGCCGGTCGCGAGCGTCCCGACCACGCGCCCGCCGGTGAACGAGTTGAGCGTCGCGAGCTGGTTGGCGACGATCACCGGGTGGCGCGCCACGACGTGGCTGACCATCGGCCCGACCTGCACGCTCGGCGCCGCCTGGGCGACGATCAGCTGGTGCAGGTAGGAGTCCTCGTAGACGGTCGGCGAGTCCGCGACCGAGATCCACGAGAACCCGTAGGACTCGCCCGCCGCGGCGACCGCCCGCGTCTCCTCCATCGAGCGGGGCAGGACCATGAACCCGAAGCGCATCCGGTGAGCATCCGCCGCCGCACGCCCCGCGGAACCTGGCGCTTACGCCAGTGCGACCGCGGGCGCGGCCGGCGCGCCGGGCGCGCGCGGCACCGCCAGCGTGGCGACCGCCGCGACGGCGAGCACCGCCGCGGTCACCGCGAACGCCGTCGTGAAGCCCGCGTCGGTCGGCAGCCCGCTGCCGCCCGCGCTCCCGGCGAGGATCGACGCCGCGACCTGGCTGCCGAACGCGCCGCCGACCCAGCGCGTCACCGTGTTCATCCCGGTCGCGACGCCGGTCTGCGAGGGCGGCACCGAGGCGACGATCAGGCTCGGCATCGCCGCCAGCGCCAGGCCGGTCCCGCCGCCGGAGATCAGCGCGGCGACCGCGATCTCCCAGACGTGGTCGTGCGCGACCGCCAGCAGCACGAACGAGACGACCGAGAGCACCGCGCCGCCGATCAGCGCCGCGCGCAGCCCGAACCGCCGCTCGAACGCGCCCAGCCCCATCCCGGTCGCGAGCATCATCGCCGCCGCCGGGACCAGCAGCAGCCCCGCGGCGCTCTGGCCGAGCCCGAGCCCGACGCCGTTCGAGCGCGGCAGGACCGCGAGCTGCGGGATCAGGATGAACGCGCAGAACATCCCGACGGCGAGCAGCAGCCCGGCGACGTTCGTCGTCCAGACCGCCCGCCGCCGCAGCATCCGCATGTCGACCAGCGGCTCGCGCGCGGTCAGCTCGACGGCCACCCACGCGGCGAGCAGGACGAGGCTCGCGGCGGCGAGCAGCAGCGTCTCCGCGGCGCCCCAGCCGCGCGAGGGCGCCTGCGTGATCGCCAGCAGCGCCGCGCCGAGCCCGGCGCAGAGCAGCGTCGCCGCGCCCCAGTGCACGCCGCCCGCGCCGCGCGCCGGCGAGGGCGGGATCGCGACCGCCGTGGCGACCGCCGCGATCGCGAGCGGGACCAAGGCCATCCAGAACAGCGCCTCGTAGCCGAAGCCCGCGACGATCGGGCCGGAGACCACGATCCCGGCCGTCGTGCCGACGCCGAGCATCGCCGAGACCCAGCCGATCCCGCTCGAGACGCGCTCGCGCGGCAGCTCGTCGCTGACGATCCCGAACGCGAGCGGGAAGACGGCGCCGCCGACGCCCTGGATCCCGCGCGCGGCGATCAGCACGCCGAGCGAGCGGCTGACCGCGGCCAGCAGCGTCCCGGCGACCATCAACCCCAACACGATCGTGAGCACGCGCTGCTTGCCGTGCAGGTCGCCGAGCCGGCCCGCGATCGGCGTCGCGATCGCCGCGGTCAGCAGGAACGCGGTGATGACCCAGGCCGACGCGGTCGCCGAGGCGTGCAACGAGCGCTGGATCGCCGGGACCGCCGGCGTCACGCTGGACTGCAGCAGCGCGTAGGCGACGGCGTCCAGGGTGAGCACCGCGAGCGTCGCCTGGGCGCCGCGGCGGATCGCGGGCGCGGCCGTCTCCATCGCCTCGCGACCGTACGTCCGCGCGGCGCCCGCGGGAACGGGCGGAAGCGCCAGTGTGCGGCGCCGCGCGGCCGCTCTACGGTCGCCCGATGACCGGTGCCAGGCGCAGCAGGGCGGTGGTCCAGACCGGGCCGCGGAGCTTCGAGGTCCACGAGCTGGCGCGCCCGGAGGTCGGGCCCGACGGCGCGATCCTGCGGCTCGAGCTGTGTGGGATCTGCGGCAGCGACGTCGAGCAGTACGACGGCCGCTTCGACGCGATGGGGTGGACGAGCGGCCCGACGATCCCCGGCCACGAGCCGCTCGGGATCATCGACGAGATCGGCGAGCGCGCCGCGCGGCGCTGGGGCGTCGCGGTCGGCGACCGCGTCGCCGTCGAGCCGCTGATCCCGTGCGAGCAGTGCGAGGCCTGCCGCTCCGGCGCGCGCACGCGCTGCGACGGCTGGGGCCGCGTGTTCTCCTACGGGTTGCTCGACACGGGCATCGGCTCCGGCCTCAACGGCGGCTACGCCGAGCTGCTGGCGCTGCACCCCAACACGGTGCTGCACCGGATGTCCAAGGCGCTGCCGGCGTCCGTCGCCGTGTTGTTCAACCCGCTGGCCGCGGGCGTGCGCTGGGCCGTCGCGGAGCCCGCGCTCGGCCTCGGCGACACGCTCGTCGTCCTCGGCGCGGGCCAGCGCGGGCTCTCGTGCGTGATCGCCGCGCGCGCCGCGGGCGCCGGGCAGGTCATCGTCACCGACCTCGCGCGCTCCTCCGACAAGCTCGACTTCGCGCTCGAGCTCGGCGCCGACGCGGCGATCGTCGCCGACGAGGAGGACGTCGTGGCGCGCGTCGAGGAGCTGACCGGGGGGCGCGGCGCGGACGTCGTGGTGGACGTCACGCCCGTGGCCACCCAGCCGATGCTCGACGCCGTGCAGATCGTGCGCAACGGCGGCACCGTGATCTGCGCGGGCGTCAAGGGCGGTCCGACGACGCCGTTCGACACGGACATCATCATGCGCAAGTCCATCACCTTGAAGGGCGTCTTCACGGTGGACTCGCCCTCCTACGTCCAGGCGGTCCGGCTGCTGGAGCGCGGCGACGGGCCGTACGCGCGGATGCACACCGCGAGCTACGCGCTCGAGGACGCCGAGCGGGCGATCCACCACCTCGCGGGGCGGACGGCGGGGCGACCCGCGATCAACGTCGCGATCGCCCCCGCCGCCGCGCGGCGCTAGGCGGCGGCCGGCGCGAAGCCGTAGGCCTCGGCCAGCTCCGGGTCCTTCTGCGCGAGCTGCTCGGCGAGGTCGACCATGACCTTGCACTGCTTCCAGGTCGCGTCGTCCTGCATCTTGCCGTCGATCATGTGGACGCCGCGGCCGTCCGGGATCGCCTCGATGACCTTCTTGGCGAAGGCGACCTCGGCGGGGTCGGGCGAGAAGACCTTCTTGGCGATGTCGATCTGCACGGGGTGCAGCGACCAGGCGCCGACGCAGCCGAGCAGGAACGCGGCGCGGAACTGCGCCTCGCAGGCGACCGTGTCCTTGATGTCGCCGAACGGGCCGTAGAACGGGAGCAGGCCGTTCATCGTGCAGGCGTCGACCATGCGCGCGATCGAGTAGTGCCACGGGTCCTGCTGCGCGGTGACGCGCGGGGCGTCGGGGTGCTCCGGGTCCGGGTCCGACATCGAGACGTAGCCCGGGTGGCCGCCGCCGACGCGCGTGGTCTTCATGCGGCGCGAGGCGGCGAGGTCGGCCGGGCCGAAGGACATGCCCTGCATGCGCGGCGAGGCGGCCGCGATCTCCTCCAGGTGCGCGACGCCCTGGGCGGTCTCGAGCAGCGCGTGGATGAGGATCGGCCGCGAGACGTTGCCCTTGGCCTCGAGCTGGGCCAGGAGGCGGTCGACGTAGTGGATGTCCCACGGGCCCTCGACCTTCGGGACCATGATGACGTCGAGCTTGTCGCCGATCTCGGTGACGAGCGTCGTGAGGTCGTCGAGGACCCACGGGGACTCGAGCGAGTTCACGCGCGTCCAGAGCTGCGTGTCGCCGAGCTCGACGGTCTTGCCGACCTTGACGAGCCCCTCGCGCGCGGCCTCCTTGCGGTCGACCGGCACCGCGTCCTCGAGGTTGCCCAGCACGATGTCCGCCTTGGCGATCGTGTCGGGGAGCTTGGCCACCATCTTCTCGTTCGACGCGTCGAAGAAGTGGATCATCCGCGAGGGCGGGAACGGGATCTCCGTGATCGGATCCGGGGCACCGACGGCCAGCGGCTTGAAGAAGTCTCGAGGGCTGCGCATGTCGGGAACCGTAGTGAACGAGCGATCCACGAGCGTCCCTACCACCCCGAGCATCCCCACCCCCAGCGTCGAGGGACGACTGATGGCCGCTCACCGGCCATTAATCGTCCCTCGACGTCGAGAGGAGGGTGCGGACGGCCGCGAGGACCGATGCCGGCGCGTCGACGACGTCGTCCTCCATGAAGCGTTCGACCCGCCAGCCGGCGTCGCGGATCTGACGATCGAGGTGGCGGTCGCGCCGCGCGGCGGCGTGGGTGGTGTGGACGGCGCCGCCGTCGACCTCGACGGCCAGGCGGCGCTCGGGCCACGCGAAGTCGACCTTGTGCCAGCCACCGGGCGCGAGCTCGATCGGATGCTGGAGGACGGGGCGCGTCAGGCCCGCGTCGAGGCAGAGCCGGAGGAAGCGGCGCTCGAGGGCGCTCTGGGTGAGCGACGCGTCGAGACGCTCGGCCCCGAGGCAGCGGCGGAGGTTCCGGACGCCGCGCGGCCGCGCGATGCGTGCCAGCACGTCGGCGATCGCCGCGAGGTCGAGCAGCCCCAGGAGCTCGGCCTGCTCGACCGCGCGCTCCAGCTGCGGGAGCCGGAGCACCGAGCCGAGGTCGACGAGCGTGCGGGCGACCGTCGTGCACGGGATGCCGTCGACGGTCCAGCGATCCTCGGGCCCGTAGACCTTCGGACGGTGGAACCGGATCCCCGGACGCGCCCGTTCACCGCCGCGCGGCACCATGACGTCGACGTCGCGCGGGCTCCAGGAGAGCAGCCCGACGTGGGCGGCGGCACTGCGGTGCGAGAGCCCCGCGCCCGTCCCGCCGGCGAGCACGGCCGCCAGGAAGCGCGCGCGGGGCGGCTCGGCCCGATGCCCGACGGCGTAGACGCCTCCGTGGACGCGGTGCAGGCGACCGGCCGCGACCCATCGGGCGATCCGGGCGTCGGACAGGCCGAGCTCGCGCAGCTGCTCGCGCGAGATCCGCCCACGCTGGCCGGAGGCGACCTCCGCCACGCGTCGAGGGACGACTGATGGTCGCTCACCGGCCAGTAGTCGTCCCTCGACGCCTGGGGGTGGGGTCGGGGCTGGGGTCCGGCTCGGGGTCGGGCTCGGGGCTCGGTTGACGCTCATGCCTCCAGTAGGGCTGGGGCCCGAAGAACTCGCCCCCGCGTTGACTCGCGAGTCAACGGAGCGCGGACACTGGCATGCTTCGCCGCCGCAGCTTCCCCTCTGAAGGAGACATCGAGATGGCAGACACCGGCTTCACCACCGATCAGCGCGAGCGCGAGAGCAGCGGCGGCCACCCCTACGGCCGCTACCTCGAGGAGTTCGAGGTCGGCGACGTCTACAAGCACTGGCCGGCCAAGACCGTGACCGAGTCCGACGACCACCTGTTCTGCCTCATCACGATGAACCACCACCCGCTGCACCTCAACGACGTGTACGCCGCGGCCAGCCAGCAGGGCCGCAACGTCGTCGTCGGGCCGCTGGTCTACTCGCTCGCGCTCGGCATGAGCGTCAGCGACGTCTCGGGCAAGGCGATCGCCAACCTGGCGACCGAGGAGCTCTCCCACCCGGCCCCGGTCTTCCACGGCGACACGCTGTTCGTCGAGTCCGAGGTCCTGGAGAAGCGCGAGTCCAAGACCAAGCTGGATCGCGGCACGGTCAAGGTCCACACGCGCGTCTACAACCAGGACGGGACGCTCGTCGCCGAGTTCAAGCGGCTCGTGCTCGTCCCCCGCAAGACGCCGGGCGAGTAGCCGCGCGCGGGGTGGCGGGCCGCCCGCCACCCCTTCTGCCGGGTTGGACGAACCGACGGAGAACCAGCCGAAGGTTCAGCCGGGTGAGGTGCCCTTCCGGGCCTCGAATGGGTACCTTTCCCTGGATGCGCACCGAGGTGGGCCGTTGTCCCCTTTTCGCCCGCCTCCTTGAATTCGAATCCGAGGAAGTGACGTGAGCATCACCGTTCCGACGAAGAACGCCAGGTTGACGGCGTGGGTGGAGGAGATCGCCACCCTCACGCAGCCTGACGAGATCCACTGGTGTGACGGCTCGGCGGAGGAGTACGACCGCCTCTGCCAGCAGCTGGTCGACGCGGGCACCTTCAAGCGCCTGTCCGACGCCAAGCGGCCCAACTCGTACCTGGCGTGGTCCGACCCGAGCGACGTCGCTCGCGTGGAGGACCGGACGTTCATCTGCCCGGCCGACGAGAAGGACGCCGGCCCGACGAACAACTGGCGCGCACCCGAGGAGATGCGCTCCACGATGAACGACCTCTTCACCGGCTGCATGCGCGGCCGGACGATGTACGTGGTCCCGTTCTCGATGGGCCCGCTCGGCTCCGACAAGTCGCACGTCGGCGTCGAGATCACCGACTCGCCCTACGTCGTCGTCTCGATGCGGATCATGACCCGCATGGGCGCGGGCGCGCTCGACGTCCTCGGCGAGGACGGCGAGTTCGTCCCCTGCATCCACTCGATCGGCGCCCCGCTCGGGCCCGGCGAGGAGGACGTGCCGTGGCCGACGAACGCCGAGGTCAAGTACATCGTCCACTACCCCGAGACCCGTGAGATCTGGTCCTACGGCTCGGGCTACGGCGGCAACGCGCTCCTCGGCAAGAAGTGCTTCGCGCTGCGGATCGCGTCGATCATGGCGCGCGACGAGGGCTGGATGGCCGAGCACATGCTCATCCTCAAGCTCACCTCGCCGGAGGGCGTCGTCAAGTTCGTCACCGGCGCGTTCCCGAGCGCCTGCGGCAAGACCAACCTGGCGCTGATGGTCCCGACCATCGAGGGCTGGAAGGTCGAGACGATCGGCGACGACATCGCCTGGATGAAGTACGACGACGAGGGCCGCCTGCGGGCGATCAACCCCGAGTACGGCTTCTTCGGCGTCGCGCCGGGCACGGGCTACAGCAACACCCCGAACGCGATGGCCGCGCTCGAGAAGGGCGCGATCTACACGAACACCGCCCTGACCGACGACGGCGACACGTGGTGGGAGGGGATGACCAAGGACGTCCCCGAGCACCTGGTCGACTGGCACGGCGACGACTGGACGCCGGCGGCCGACCATCCCGCCGCGCACCCGAACTCGCGCTTCACGGTCCCGGCGACGCAGGTCCCGTCGATGGCCTCCGAGTGGGAGGACCCGGCCGGCGTGCCGATCGACGCGTTCCTCTTCGGCGGCCGCCGCGCCTCCGTGGTGCCGCTGGTGCGCGAGGCGTTCGACTGGGAGCACGGCGTGTTCCTCGGCGCGACGATGAGCTCCGAGCAGACCGCGGCCGCGTTCGGCACGGTCGGCCAGCTGCGCTTCGACCCGTTCGCGATGCTCCCGTTCTGCGGGTACAACATGGCGTCGTACTTCGAGCACTGGCTGGAGATCGGCGAGCGCGAGGGCGCGCAGCCGCCACGGATCTTCTACGTCAACTGGTTCCGCAAGGGCGCCGACGGCAAGTTCCTGTGGCCGGGCTTCGGCGACAACTCGCGCGTGCTGGAGTGGGTCTTCCGGCGCCTCGAGGGCAAGGTCGAGGCGGACGAGACCGCCGTCGGCCTCGTCCCCAGGCGCGAGGACCTCGACGTCGCGGGCCTCGACATCACCGACGAGGCGCTCACCGAGGTCCTCTCGGTCGACCTCGACGCCCTGCGCGACGAGCTGCCGCAGGTCAAGGAGCACCTCGCGAAGTTCGGCGACTCGCTGCCCGCGCCGGTGCGCGCGCAGTTCGACGCGCTGCAGCAGCGCCTCGGCGCGTAGCGCGCCGCGGCGCATCCGGATTGGCCCGAAGGGCGCCCCGCGTGGGCGCCCTTCGTGCGTTCCGTGGCCGCCGCGAGGGGTAACTTCCCCTCGGTGAGCCTTCAGGAGGAGTCGCCCGCGGCTGGGTCGGCCGACGGGATCGCCGAGGTCGTCGCCCGCCTCGCGCGCGAGCGCGACGGCGAGACGCTCGCGCGCTTCGCCCGCGCCTACCTGCGCCGCGCCCCGAGCCCCGACGCCGAGCAGCCCGACGAGGACCCGGAGGCGCTGCTGGCCGAGGCCCGCGGCGCGTTCGCGCTGGCCGACGCGCGCGGCGGCGCCGTCCTCGGCGTGCGCGCCTTCACGCCGCAGCGTGCGGAGCACGGCTACGAGAGCGCGGGCTCGGTCCTGGAGACCAACACGGACGACCTGCCGTTCCTGGTGGACTCGGTCGCCGCCGAGCTGGGCGCCCGCGGCCTGCGCGTCGTCCGCGTCACGCACCCGATCGTCGGCGTGCGCCGCGAGGCCGCGCCGCCGCACCGCATCGCCGCGATCGAGCACCCGCGCGAGGCGCCGCGCGAGTCGGTCATGCACTTCGAGCTCGACCGCCGGCTGAGCCCCGAGGAGCTCGCCGACCTCGAGGACGCCGCCCGCCACGTCCTCGCCACCGTCCGCGCCGTGGTCGCCGACCTCCCCGCGCTGCGCGCCGGCCTCGAGCGGCTGGCCGAGATCGTCGCCGCCGGCGGGGGCGACGACGCCGCCGAGACCGAGGCGTTCCTGCGCTGGGTCGGCGACAGCCACTTCGTCTTCCTCGGCTTCCGCGAGGACACCGTGCCGGGCAGTGGCCTCGGCCTGCTGCGCGAGTCGCGCGAGGCCGGCGAGCTGCGCGTCCCGGCCCACGACCCGCCGGCGCCGGAGGGCGGCGTGCCGGTCCTCGAGATCTCCAAGTCCTCCACGCTCTCGCCCGTGCACCGCCGCGAGCCGATGAACGTCCTGATGGCCGGCGCGGCGCGCCTGATCGGCCTGTTCACCTCGCGCGCCTACGCCGAGCCCGCGAGCACCACGCCGCTGCTGCGCGACAAGCTGCGCCGGATCCTCGACGCCGAGGACCTGATCGACGGCAGCCACGACTCGAAGGCCGCGGTCGCGCTCTTCGACGGCTACCCCAAGGGCGAGCTGTTCGGCGCGTCGGTCGAGGACCTCCGCGCCCAGCTCTCGGTCCTGCTCGCGCTGCGCGCCGACGAGGTCCGCCTGCTCGGCCGCCGCGCGCGCGACGGCCGCGGCGCCTCGCTCGTCGCCGCGCTCCCACGCGAGCGCTACAGCGCGACGCTGCGCGAGCGGCTGCGCGGGATGGTCGCGAGCGCCTACGCCACCGACCACGTCGAGCAGCACGAGGTCTTCGGCGAGGACGACCGCGTCTTCCTCCACCTCACGGTCCGCGGCGGCGGCGGGCTGCCCGACGTGGACGTCGGCGAGCTCGAGCGCCGGCTGATCCTCGAGGCGCGCACGTGGCGCGACCGCGTCGGCGGCGCGCTCGTGCACCGCCACGGCCCGGAGCGCGGGCGGATGCTCGCCGCGCGCTGGCTCAAGCGGCTGCCGGAGTCCTACCGCGCCGCGGTCGAGCCGCTGATCGCCGCCGAGGACGTCGAGCGCTTCGAGGCGCTCGCCACCGGCCGTGCCGACTTCCTGGTGGGGTTGCAGGACGAGCGCGGCGCGGGCGGCGACGGGCTCACGCGGCGCACGCGCGTCGCCTTCTACCGGCGCGGGCCGAAGGTCGAGCTCTCGCAGGCCACGCCCATGTTGGAGCACTTGGGGCTGCGCGTGATCGAGGAGATCCCGGCGCGCCTGCACGGCGACGACGAGCTGTGGATCCAGGCCTTCGGCGTCCTCAACGCCGACGCGTCCGCGCCCGGCCCGCTGCCGCTCGGCGACGTCGCCGCGCGCGTGGCCGACGCGCTGGAGGCGGTCTGGCGCGGGGAGACCGAGTCGGACTCGCTGAACCGCCTCGTCGTCAGCGCGGGCCTGCGCTGGCCGCAGGTGCAGGTCCTGCGCGCCTACCGGCGCTACCGCCAGCGGATCGGCTCGCGCTACACGGAGTCCTTCCAGAACGACGTGATCGCGGCGAACCCGGCGATCACCGCCAAGCAGATCCGGCTCTTCGAGCTGCGCTTCGCGACCGACGACCGCGCGGGGAGCGCCGAGGACGAGGAGGCGCTGCGCGCCGCGATCCGCGAGGACCTCGACGCCGTCGCGCTGCTCGACCACGACCGGATCCTGCGCAACCAGCTCGGGCTGATCGACGCGACGGTCCGGACCAACGCCTTCAAGAACGGCCGCGACGCGATGGCCTTCAAGCTGCGCAGCGCGGAGGTGCCCGCGATCCCGCAGCCCGCGCCGCTCTTCGAGATCTACGTCTACGCGCCCGACATGGAGGGGATCCACCTGCGCGGCGGGCGGATCGCGCGCGGCGGCATCCGCTGGTCGGACCGCATGGACTACCGCACCGAGGTCTTCGGGCTGATGCGCGCGCAGATGACGAAGAACGCGATCATCGTGCCCGCGGGCGCCAAGGGCGGGTTCTTCCTCAAGGACCGCCCGGAGGACCCGGCGCGGCTCCGGGACGCGGTCAAGCGCCAGTACGTGCGCTACGTCGAGGCCCTGCTCGACGTCACCGACGACCTCTCGGACGACGGCGAGACGGTGCCGCCGGAGGGCGTCCGCGTCCACGACGAGCAGGACTCCTACCTCGTGGTCGCCGCCGACAAGGGCACCGCGGCGTTCAGCGACACGGCCAACGCGGTGTCGCTGCGGCGCGGCTTCTGGCTCGGCGACGCGTTCGCCAGCGGCGGCTCGACGGGCTACGACCACAAGGGCCTCGGCGTCACCGCCCGCGGCGCGTGGGAGTCGGTCAAGCGCCACTTCCGCGAGCTCTCGGTCGACCCCGAGCGCGACGTGATCCGGGCCGTCGGGATCGGCGACATGTCGGGCGACGTCTTCGGCAACGGGATGCTGCTGTCGCGGTCGCTCAAGCTCGTCGCCGCCTACGACCACCGCCACGTCTTCCTCGACCCCGACCCGGATCCGGAGCGCTCGTTCGCCGAGCGCGAGCGGCTCTTCGCGCTGGGCGGCTCGTCGTGGGACGACTACGACCGCGACGTCCTCTCGGCCGGCGGCGGCGTCTTCAGCCGCGACGCCAAGCGGATCGCGCTGACCCCCGAGGTCCGCCGCGCGCTGGCGGTCGAGGACGAGGCGCTCGCGCCGGCCGACCTCATCCGCGCGCTCCTGCGCGCGCCGGTCGACCTGCTGTGGAACGGCGGGATCGGGACCGTCGTGAAGGCCTCGGGCGAGACCGACGCCGACGCGCGCGACCGCTCCAGCGACGCGATCCGCGTCGACGGGCGCGAGGTCCGGGCGCGGGTCGTGGGGGAGGGCGGCAACCTCGGCTTCACCCACCGCGCGCGGATCGAGTACGCGACGGTCGGCGGCCACGAGGGCGGCGGCGGGCTCATCAACGCCGACTTCATCGACAACTCGGCGGGCGTCGACACCTCCGACCACGAGGTCAACCTGAAGATCCTGCTCGACCTCGCGGTGCGCCGCGGCGAGCTGGAGCGCGAGGACCGCGACGCGCTGCTCGCGGAGGTCACCGACGACGTCGTCGCGCACGTGCTCTACGACTCGTTCCTGCAGGCGCAGATCCTCTCGCAGGAGGTCCGCTCGAGCGCCGCGCGCGTGTTCGCCTACGAGGACCTGATGGGCGCGCTGGAGGAGGCGAAGATCCTCCGCCGCCGCGACGAGGCGCTGCCGAGCACCGACGACATGGCCGAGCGGCGGCGCGCGGGCCGCGGGCTCGTGCGGCCCGAGCTGGCGGTGCTCGTCGCCTACGCCAAGCGGCTGCTGACCGACGCCCTGCTGGACTCCGACCTGCCCGACGAGCCGGCGTTCGAGCACGACGTCCGCGCGTACTTCCCGCATCCGGTGGTCGAGCGCTTCGGCCACCTGATCGCCGAGCACCCGCTGCGGCGCGAGCTGGTCGCGACGCTCGCGGCCAACGACGTCGTCGACGCGCTCGGGCCGACGTTCGTGAGCGGGCTCAGCGGCGAGCTCGGCGCCGAGCCCGCCGAGGTGGTGCGCGCGTTCCGGATCGCGCGCGAGGTCACGGGCTCGACCCAGCGCTGGCTGGAGATCGAGGGCCACGTCCAGACGCTCGACCACGACGCCGCGTGGCGGCTGCTCGACGGGGTCGACGACCTCGTCGCGGGCGTCGCGCGCTGGTACCTCATCCACGCCCCGGGCGCCGACGTCGAGGCGACCGTCGCCGCGGTCGGCGACGCGTTCGTGGTCCTCGCCGAGCAGATGCCGGAGCTGCGCTCCGACGCGTGGCGCGAGGAGCACGAGCTGCTCGCGACGGAGCTCGTCGACCTCGGCGTGCCCGACGCGCTCGCGCGCCGCCACGCCTTCCAGCGCGCGCTGCGCCACGCGCCCGACATCATCACCGTCGCGCAGGCCACGGGGCGCGACGTCGTCGCGGTCGCGCGCACGTTCTTCGACCTCGGCGAGCGGCTCGGGCTGGAGTGGCTCGAGCAGGAGGTGCTCGCGCTGCCCGCGGCCACGCGCGTGCACCGCTGGGCGCAGCAGGCGCTGCTCGACGACGTGCTCGACGCGCGCCGCGTCCTGGCCGAGAAGGCGCTCGAGGAGTCGCCGGGCGCCGCGCCCGCCGCGGCGGTCGACGCGTTCCTGGAGGCGCGCGAGGCGCCGCGGCGGCGGCTCGCGTCCGTGGCCCGCGCGCTGCGCGCCGACGGCGACGGCGAGCTGGCCGGCTTGACGCTGGCGATCCGCCACCTGCGGGGGCTGGCGGGATGAGCGCGCCGGAGGAGGGCGCGCTGCGCGTCACGGCGTCCCGCGTCGTCTACGAGAACCCGTGGATGCGCGTGCGCGAGGACACGACCGTCCTGCCCGACGGCCGGCCCGGGCTCTACGCGGTCGTCGAGAAGCCGCCCGCGGCCGTCGTCGTCCCGCGCGAGGGCGACCACCTCTGGCTGGTCGAGCAGTACCGCCATCCGGTCGGCGGGCGGTTCTGGGAGCTGCCGCAGGGCGCGTGGCACGACGGCGGCGACGCGACGCCCGAGGCGGTCGCGCGCGGCGAGCTGGCCGAGGAGACCGGGCTGCGCGCGGGGCGGATGGAGCGCCTCGGCCGCCTCTACTTCGCCTACGGCCTCGCCGACCAGCCGTTCGAGGTCTGGCTCGCGACCGAGCTGACGCAGGGCGAGCAGGCGCTCGAGGAGACCGAGCAGGGGCTCGTCGTCGGGCGCGTGGCGCTGGACGAGGTCCGGGCGATGGTGCGCGACGGGCGGATCGCCGACAGCGCGACGGTCGCGGCGCTCGGGCTCGCGGGGCTGCTCGGCGGCGGCGCCGACGGCGGCGCGGGGGCCTAAGCCGCCTCGCGCGCGAGCGCGGGCTGCTCGTTCGCGCAGACCACGCAGTCGCGGCCCTGCGCCTTGGCGGCGTAGAGCGCGACGTCGGCGCGGCCGACCAGCGCCTCGCCGGTCTCCTCGCCGCTCCACGGCGCCCAGCCGAAGCTCGCGCTGACGCGCAGCTCGAGCAGGCCGTGGACGTTGATCGGGCGGTTCGAGATCGACGCGCGGAGGCGCTCGCAGACGACGGTCGCGTCCGGCGAGTCCGGCAGCAGCAGGAGGAACTCCTCGCCGCCCCAGCGCGCGGCGACGTCCTCCTCGCGCAGGCCGTCGGCGAGGCGGATCGCGATCTCGCGCAGGACCGCGTCGCCGGCGGCGTGGCCGTGGACGTCGTTGACCGACTTGAACTTGTCGACGTCCACGAGCACGGCGGTGAGCGTGCGGCGGTGGCGGCGGGCGCTCGCGATCGTCGCGCGCAGCACGTCGTCGGCGTGGCGGCGGTTGGCCAGGCCGGTCAGGACGTCGGTGCGCGCGAGCTGCTCGAGCTCGGCGTTGCGGCTGGCCAGCTCGTCGTGCAGCGCGCGCAGGCGCAGCGCGGTGCGGATCCGGGCGACCAGCTCGACGGGGTCGACGGGCTTGCGGACGTAGTCGTGGGCGCCGCGCTCGAGGCCCTCGGCCAGGTCGCGCGCGTCGGTGTGGCCGGTGACGAAGACGACGGGCATGTCGGCGGTCCGCGGCTCGGCGCGCAGGGCGTCCAGGACGGCCATCCCGTCCAGGCCCTCCATCTCGCGCGCCATCAGCAGCACGGACGGGTCCTCCTCGCGGGCCATGGCCAGCGCGGTCTCGCCGTCCTTGGCCTCGAGGACCGTCCAGCCGTTCCCGCGCAGGACGTCGCCGAGCATCCGCCGCAGCAGGGCGGAGTCTTCGGCCACGAGGATGCGCTGCAAGGAGCCCATTCGCCTGAGGTAGTCGGCAGAAAGGGCGCCCACCTGGAGTTTGAGCATCCCCCTATCGGGGGAGCGTCCAGTGAACGTGGCTCAGTGGCGGTCCTCGGCCGCGGCGGGCGGCCGCGACTCCTCGGCCAGCGAGGTGATCGTCAGATGGCCGCGCGCGGCCTCCTCGAGCACCTCCGTGGCCTCCTCGACCGAGCGGCCGTAGAGCTCCACGAGCAGGTGGACGACGATGCGGTTGCCGTCCTCGTGCTTGTGGAAGCGCACGTGCGTGAAGAACTCGCGCGTGCCGTGGTCGCCGAAGGCGGCGAAGGACAGCGCGTCGCCGGCCTCGGGGCCGCTGCAGGTCTCGACGTCGTCGGCGTCCACGGTCACGGTGCAGGACGCGACCCACGGCGTCCCGGCGATCATCCGCTCCCAGCGGTCCTCGACGGCCTCGACGCGGCCGTTGGCGAAGGTCAGGTGCGGCTGGTCGTGCATGCACTCCAGGCACTGCACGACGGCCTCCTGGATCTCGTCCACCACGTCGGCGCGCTCGCCGGTCGCGGGGTCGATCCGGTGGATGCCCTCGTAGTGCACCTGGACCTCGAGATCCTGCGACCAGCAGCGGTAGCAGCGCAGCCATGGATGCGCGCTCGTCAGGTCTCCCATGGGTCCCAGGATAAGACAGCGGCGCCCGCACCCGCCCGCGGGGGTAGGCTCGCGGGCCATGGCGGCCGCCCCTCCGATCGGCGTGGTCCTGGCCGGGGGCCGCGGGCGGCGTCTGGGCGGGGACAAGGCGATCGTGGAGCTGGAGGGCCGCCCGCTGCTGCTCTACCCCGTCGAGGCGCTGCACGAGGTCTGCGACGACGTCGTGGTCGTCGCCAAGCGCGACACGATGCTGCCGCCGCTGGCCGGCGTCGCGGACCTGTGGATCGAGCCCGACGAGCCGCGCCACCCGCTGGCCGGGATCGCGTACGCGCTGAGCCTCGCCGCGGGGCGGGCGATCCTGGTCGTGGCCGTCGACCTGCCGCTGATGGACGCGGCGACGCTGCGGCTGCTGCGCGACGCCGACCCGGGCGACGCGGTGGCGGTCGTGCCGCGGGTGCACGGGCGGCTCCAGCCGCTGTGCGCGCGCTACACGCCGCGGGCGCTGGCGGGGCTGGAGGGCTTCGACCCCACGGCCCGCGCCACCGACGTGGTGGCGGCGCTGGGGATCCGCGAGGTCGAGGTGCCGGACCCCGCCGCGTTCGCCAACGTCAACCACCCGGAGGACCTGCTCCAGGTCATGGTGCTGCTGCGCGGCGGCCCTGGATGAGCTCGCGCTGGCGCTGCGCGACGTAGTGCGAGAGCTGGCGCTCGGCGCGGCCCTGCAGCTCGGCGAAGAGGATCCCGCGCGCGCCCTCCGAGGTGCCGCGCACGACGCGGCCGTCGCCCGCGATCGTGATCGCGCCGAGGTCGAGGGCGAAGCGGACGGTGTCGTCGAGCGTGAGCGTGTCGGCGGGCGCGACGAGCATGCCGCCGACCGAGACGTCGAGGGTCCGGGTGGTCAGGCGCTTGTCGGGGGCGATCACCGCGGTGGAGAGCTCGGCGGGCACGCGGACGAACTCGCGGCGCTGGACCTTCAGCGGGTCGCCGATCGGATGCAGGCGCAGCGTGCCCTCCGGGCCGCCGACGAGGACGCCGCGGCGGTGCGCGGCGCCGATCCGGGTCCGCCAGGAGATCGTGGCGCCGCACCAGCGCAGCGCGGCAGGGAGCTGGAGCGGCTCGTCGACGGGGCCGAGGTCGACGTGCTCGCGGCCGACCGAGGCGACGCGGGCGGTCAGCTGCCAGCCGCCGTCGAGGGTGATGTCGACCGGCTGGTCGGTCTCCAGGAGCACCTCCACGTCAGGGTGATCGGCCGGCGCCGCGCGGACTTCAGCCGCCGATGGCGGACATCGTGCGCGCGGGCTGGACGAAGCCCGGGTCGTTGACGCGGTGCTTGAGCTCCTTGGCCCAGACCGCGCCGCGGATCAGCGCCTCGAGGTCGTCGTCGGTCGCGCCCGCGCGCAGCGGGCCGCGGAGATCGGTCTCGTTGAGGCTGAAGAGGCACGTGCGCAGCCGGCCGTCGGCGGTGAGCCGGAGGCGGTTGCAGTCGTCGCAGAACGGCTCGGAGACCGGGTTGATGAAGCCGATCCGGCCCTGGCCGTCGGCGAAGCGGTGCACGCGCGCGGTGGCGTGCGGGTCGCGCACGGCCTCCTCGAGCGGGTACACGGCGTGGATCGCGGCGCGGATCTCGGCCCCGGAGAGCACCTGGTCGGGCTTCCACGAGCGGTCGCCGTCGAGCGGCATGTACTCGATGAAGCGCACCTCGTAGGGGTGCTCGCGGGCGAAGCGCGCGAACGGCAGCGCCTCCTGCTCGGTGAAGCCGCGGATCGCGACCGCGTTGACCTTGATCGGGTGCGCCTCGGGGAACGACGCGAGGTGCGCGAGGCCGGCGAGGACGCGGGGCAGCGCGTCGCGGCGCGTCTGCTCGTAGAAGCGGTCGCGCTGCAGCGAGTCGACCGAGACGTTGAAGCGGTCGATCCCGGCGGCGACGAGCTTCGCGGCGTCGCGCTCCAGCAGGAAGCCGTTGGTGGTGATGGAGACCTCGTCGAGGCCGGGGATCCTCGTCAGCAGGCCGGCGAGCGTCGGGAAGTCGCGGCGCACGAGCGGCTCGCCGCCGGTCAGCCGCAGCGTCGCGACGCCCATCTCGGCCATCACCGTGACGAGGCGCTCGGTCTCCTCGAAGCTGAGGACCTCGGCGCGCTCGAGCCACGGCAGGCCCTCGGCCGGCATGCAGTACTGGCAGCGGAAGTTGCAGCGGTCGGTGACCGAGACGCGCAGATCCGAGATCCGGCGGCCGTGCCCGTCGTGGAGCGGATCGCGCGCCATCGCCTGGAGGGTACCCTGCCGCCGTGGCCCGCCGAACGACGTTCGCCCTGACCGCCGCGCTGGCGCTCGCGCTCGGCGGCTGTGGCGCCGACCAGGAGGGTGGCGGCGGCGGGGGCGGCGGCGTCCCGGCCGACCAGCAGGTCCGGGCGGTCGTGGCGCGCTTCGGCGTCGCGACGCGGTCCAAGGACTACCAGCAGATCTGCGACCAGCTGCTCGCCGACGAGCTCGTCGCGAAGATCGAGGCGATCGGCCTGCCGTGCGAGTCCGCGCTGCAGCGCGGGCTCGGCGACGTGCGCAGCCCGACGCTGTCGATCGAGGAGGTCTCGATCAGCGGGACCCGCGCGCTCGTCTCGATCCACACGACGGCGGCGGGCCAGAAGCCCTCCAACGACGCGCTGCAGGTCGTCCGCGAGGGCGGGCACTGGAAGATCGCCTCGCTGGCCGCGCCCAACGACCAGCGCGCGACGACGCCGACGGTGCCGACGACCACGACCCCGCGGCCGGCGACCAAGACCACCGACAACGGGAAGTAGCGCGCCGCGGCCGCGCCTCAGGCCGGCGCGAGCGTCCCGACGTCGATGACGAAGCGGTAGCGGACGTCGCTGCCGGTGACGCGCGGGTAGGCGTCGTTGACCTCGGCGCCGGAGATCAGCTCGATCGCGGGCGCGACGCCGTGCTCGGCGCAGAAGTCGAGCATCTCCTGCGTGGCCGGCATCCCGCCGGTGTTCGAGCCCGCGTAGATGCGGTTGCGGCCGATCAGCGAGCCCGCGTGGACGCGGTCGGGCTCGACCGGGAGGCCGACCGAGACGAGCGCGCCGCCGGGCTTCAGCAGCCCGAGGTAGGCGTCGATCGGGAGGTTCGCCGAGACCGTGTTGACGATCAGGTCGAAGCGGTTGCGCAGCGCCTTGAACGTGGCCTTGTCGCTCGTCGCGTGGTAGTCGGTGGCGCCGAAGCGGCGGCCGTCCTCCTCCTTGGAGAGCGTCTGGCTGAGCACGGTCACCTCGGCGCCCATCGCGGCGGCGATCTGCACGCCCACGTGGCCGAGGCCGCCCATCCCGACGATGGCCACCGCCTTGCCCGGGCCGGCGCCCCAGCGCTTCAGCGGGTTGTACATGGTGATGCCCGCGCAGAGCAGCGGCGCGGCGACGTCGAGCTCCAGCGCGTCCGGGATGCTCACGACGAAGCGCTCGGTGACGACGACGTGGTCGCTGTAGCCGCCGTAGGTGCGCTCGCCGTCGTAGCCCTCGCCGTTGTAGGTCGCGACGACGCCCTTGACGCAGAAGTTCTCCTCGCCCGCCGCGCACTGCTCGCACGCGCCGCAGGAGTCGACGAAGCAGCCGACGCCGACGCGGTCGCCGACCGCGAAGCGCGTGACGCCGTCGCCGACGGCGGAGACGACGCCCGCGATCTCGTGGCCCGGGACCATCGGGAACAGGCCGCGGCCCCAGTCGGCCTCGACCTGGTGGATGTCGCTGTGGCAGATCCCGCAGAACTTGATGTCGATGGCCACGTCCTGCGCGCCGAGCGCGCGGCGCTCGATGGTCGTGGGCTCCAGCGGGGCCTTCGCGGCGGGGGCGTGCAGGGCACGGGCGGTGGTCGTCATGTGGCCCTCGTTCTAGCGCAGCGCGCGGCCGAGCGCCTGGGCGTCGGCGACGAGCGTGGCGCGCAGGCCGCCGTTGTAGAGCGCGGCGGCGGGGTGGTAGAGCGGGAAGAGGCGGCGGCCCTCGACCTCGATCGCCGTGCCGTGGACCTCGGCGATCTTCGCCTCGGGGGCGAAGCGCGCGAGCGCGTGGCGGCCGAGGGGGACCAGGAGCTGGGGCGCGATGATCTCGAGCTGCGCCTCGAGCCACGGCCAGTGGTGGGCGACCTCGGGGGCCTTGGGGTCGCGGTTCTTCGGCGGGCGCGCCTTGACCACGTTGGTGATGAAGACGGCGTCGCGGGCGATGCCCGCCTCGTCGAAGAGCGTGTTCAGGAGCTTGCCCGCGGCGCCGACGAACGGGACGCCCGCGGCGTCCTCCTTGGCGCCGGGCGCCTCGCCGACGACGACGATCGAGGCGCTCGCGGGCCCGACGCCGGGGACGAGCTGCGTGCACGTCTCGCAGACCTCGAAGCCGCATCCGGCGCCCTTGTGGGCGCGGATCTCGTCGGCGAGCGCGGCGAGGCGCGCCTCCTGCCGCTGGGTGGTGCTCACCGGTCCGCGGGCCCCTGCCCGAGCAGCTCGCGCAGCCGCTGCGCGGCGACCGGCGCGTCGTCTCCACGGTTGTTGTTGAACATCACCCGCACCGTATCCGCCTCCTCGGCCAGCCGCTCCGCCCGCTGCGCGACCTCCTCCAGCTCGGCCTCGTCGTAGCGGTAGCCGAAGCGCTCGGCGACCGTCCGGCCCTTGACCCAGCCGCGGGCGTTGCGGCCGTGGAGGCGCAGGTAGGCGAGGTCGGGGCGGGTGACGGCGTCCAGCCGCGGCATCATCGTCGGCGGCGTGCCCTGCGGCGCGTCGACGGCGACGAAGGCCGCGCCGTGGTCCTCCAGCCAGGCGAGCGTCTCCGCGCGACGCTCGTCGTGCAGCCAGGCGCGGTGGCGGAGCTCGACGGCGACCGGGTGCGGCGCGAGCGCGGCGAGCAGGTCGTCGAGCTCGTCGAGCCGCTTGGACGGCGGCTTGAAGGCGGGGGAGAGCTGGAGGAGGAAGGACGACAGCTTGCCGGCCTCGACCAGCGGGTCGACGGCCTTCAGGTAGCGCTCGGCCAGCTCGCGGTCGAGCTTCGGCGAGGGCCGGACGCGGCCGCGCGGCGTGGTCTCGACGCGGTCGCGCAGCGCCTTGGGCAGCGTGTCGAGCGGCGCGCTGTGGCGCGAGAGCGCCTGGTGGAGCTTGACGTCGAAGGTGAAGCCCGCGGGCGTCACCTCCGCCCAGCGCCGGACGGTCTTGGCCGCCGGGATCCCGTAGTAGGTGGTGTTGACCTCGACGGCCGCGAAGCACTCGGCGTACCAGGGCAGCTGCTCGGCGGCGGGGAGGTCCCGCGGGTACCACTCGGCGACGAAGCCGGGGTCGGCCCAGCTGGAGGTCCCGACGACGACGCGACCGCTGCTCACGCCGGTGGCGCTACCCGTTCGGCCCGTTCGCGATCGCCGCGCGGACGTCCGCGAGCCTCGGCTGGGCGCCGAAGCCGTCGAGGCACCACGTCGCGCCCGCGGCGAACCACGGCGTCGGGTCGGTCCCGGGCGCGTTGGTGACGGCGAGGTCGAAGGGGCCGTCGATCGCCTCGGCGCCGCGCTGCTCCGCGATCTCCTGCGCCAGCTCGGTGAGCGCGGCGGGCTCGGGGAGGTCGATGGGGAAGAGGCCGTCGAGCCGCGCGGCGCGGCGGACGGGCTTGCGCGCGGGCCAGCGCGAGGCGGCCCAGATCGGGATCCGCGGGCGCTGGAGCGGACGCGGCGCGAACGTCCCCGACCAGTAGTCCTCCACCTTGGCCAGCGCGTCGTCGAGCATCGCCGCCTGGGTGCGCGGGTCGCTGACCTCGCCGAAGGGCGCGAGCTCGCCGTGGACGTCGGAGCCGAGGCCGACGCCGAGGACGAGCCGGCCGCCGCTCAGCAGGTCGAGCGTCGCCGTCTCGCGCGCGAGCTTGTGCGGGCGGCGGCGCGAGAGCGGCGTGACCATCGGGCCGGTGATGATCTTCTCCGTGCTCATCGCGATCGCGGCCATCGCGATCCATGGGTCGAGCACGGCGGTGGTCGGCGCGCTGTAGACGATGTGGTCCCAGAGGAAGAAGCCGTCCCAGCCCGCGGCCTCGGCGTCGGCCGCGAGGGTCGCGAGCAGGCGCGGGTCGGCGAGCTCGTCGAACGGGGCGAGGAAGATCGCGCGGCGGCGGGGCGCTTCGGACATGGCCCGAGCCTAGTGCCCGCCCGCGCGCCTGACCTGCCACGCTTGTCGCATCGATGGGTCGTGACGGGTTCGACGCGTTCAAGGTGCAGCTCCTGCTCGAGCAGGCGTGGGAGCTGCTGGAGGCCGGGCGCGACGACGCGCTGCTCGACCACCTGCGGCGCGGCCGCGAGCGCTTCCCGGAGCGGCCGGAGATCACGCTGTGGCTCGCGCACCGGCTGCTGCGCACCGACCACGACGAGGCGGTCGCGCTGATCACCGACGTCGTCGAGGCGCATCCCGACGACGCGACGTGGCTGATCCAGGCCGCGGGCCTGATGGTCAACGCCGACGAGACCGAGCTCGCCCGCCCCTGGATCGCCCGCGCCAAGCAGCGCTCGACCGACCCCGACCAGTGGCCGACGCTCGAGCTGCTCGAGGGCTGCGTCCTGGCCGACGACGGCGAGCACGGCCGCGCCGAGGCGGCGCTGCGCCGCTCGTTCGCCGCCGACCCGACGCTCGACTACGGCTTCACGCTCGCCCGCCTGCTCGTGGAGCGCGGCGACCGCGGCGGCGCGCTGGAGATCGCGGACGCGGGCCTCGCGCTGGACCCGGCCGAGCGCGACCGCGGGCCGCTGGAGGAGCTGCGGGACTACCTGGCGGGCTAGGGCCTACGGGCGCCGCACCAGCACGAACACGAGCACCGCCGCGAACGCCATCTGCCCGAAGGTCAGCGCGGTGCCGAAGTTCGTCGCGCCGAGCAGCTCCGCGACGAGGGTCGCGATGACGAAGGCGGCGAGGACCGCCGCGAGGTCGCGTCTCACAGCTGGGCCTCCAGGACGGCCACGAGCGAGGGCTCGTCGGCGGTGGGGTCGGACTCCGCGAGGAGCCTGGTGGCGGCGCGGCGGCCGCCGACGGCGCGCAGGCCGCGCTCGCCGTGCTCGACGAGGAAGTCCGCGAGCGCGCCGGAGCGGCGGGCGCGGACGCGGCGGGCGCCGAGGTCGACGCGCGCGCGGTGCTCGTCGAGCGCCGCGACGAGGTCGTCGACGCCGCTCACCGGCGCGACCGACGAGACCGCGACGACCTTCGTCTCCCGCGACCCCGCGCTGCGCAGCGCCGCGTTGACGTCGCGCCGGGCGCGCAGCGCGATGTCGCCCAAGTCGGCCTTGGTGACCACCAGGACGTCGGGGATCTCCATGATCCCGGACTTCAAGAACTGCAGGACGTCGCCGGAGCCGGGTTGCACGATGACCGCCACCGTATCGGCCACCTCGCCGACCTCGGTCTCCGACTGCCCGACGCCGACCGTCTCGATCACCACGACGTCGAACGCCGCGGCCAGCGCCTGGGCCGCCGCGCGCGTCGCGGGGGCGAGGCCGCCGAGGCGGTCACCGGCCGCCGTCGAGCGGATGAACAGCCCGCGGTCGTCGGGGTCGAACGCGATCCGCGCGCGGTCGCCGAGCAGCGAGCCCCCGCTGCGCCGCGAGGACGGGTCGACCGCGAGCACCGCGACCGAGCGGCCGCCGGCCCGCCACGTCCGGCACAGCTCGCTCAGCAGGGTGGACTTGCCCGCGCCCGGCGGGCCCGTGATCCCGACGACGTGCCCCGGCGCCTCGTGCCCGAGCACGCCCGGCGAGGTCGCCCGCAGCAGCGCCGCGACCGCCGCGCGATCGTCCGCCGCGCGGCTCTCGACGAGGTTCAGGACCGCGGGCGCCGCGCCGAGGTCGCCCTCGCGCAGCCGCGCGCCCAGCGCCTCGCCGTCGCCCGACGCCAAGGGCCTAGGCCTCGGTCGCGGCCGTGGCGCCGTTGCGCTCGGCCACGAGCGCCACGATGTCGCGCATGATCGTCCCGAGGTCGAAGTCCTTGGGCGTGTAGACCGCGGCGACGCCCGCGTCCTTCAGCGGCTGGACGTCGGCCGTCGGGATGATCCCGCCGACGACGACCGGCGCCTCGACGCCGCGCTCGCGCAGCGCGTCGATGACGCTCGGGATCAGCTCCAGGTGCGAGCCGCTGAGGATCGAGAGCCCGATGATGTGGACGCCCTCCTGCTCGGCGCTCGCCGCGATCTGCGACGGGGTGAGCCGGATGCCCTCGTAGACGACGTCCAGGCCGATGTCGCGAGCGCGCACCGCGATCTGCTCGGCGCCGTTGGAGTGGCCGTCGAGCCCCGGCTTGCCGACGAGGATCTTCGGCCGGCGGCCGATCGCCTCGGTGACGCGCTCGACCTCCTCGCGCAGCGCGTCGAGGTCGGACTCGTCGCGGTCGCCCGCGGCCGCCTCGCCGACGCCGGTCGGCGCGCGGAACTCGCCGAACGTCTCGCGCAGGGCCGCCGACCACTCGCCGGTCGTCACCCCGGCCTTCGCGGCGGCGATCGTCGCGGGCATGATGTTCTCGTCGGTCTGCGCGACGCGGCGCAGCTCCTCCAGCGCGGCCTGCGCGGCCGCGTCGTCGCGGGCGGCGCGCCAGGCGATGACCGCCTCGCGCTGCTCGGCCTCGACCTTCGGGTCGACGGTCATGATCCCGCCCTCCTCGTCGATCAGCGGCGAGGGATTCGTCTCGGTGTACCTGTTCATGCCGACGACGACCTGCTCGCCGTGCTCGATGCGGCGGATGCGCTCGCGGTGCGAGTCGACCAGCGAGGACTTCATGTAGTCCACCGCCTTGACCGCGCCGCCGTGCTCGTCGACGACGGCCATCTCGGCGCGCGCGCCCTCGAGCAGCTCGGCGACGAGGCCGTCCATGACGACCGACCCCTCGAAGATGTCCGGGTACTCCAACATGTCGGTCTCGAAGGCCATCACCTGCTGGATGCGCAGCGACCACTGCTGGTCCCACGGGCGGGGGAGGCCGAGGGCCTCGTTCCAGGCGGGGAGCTGGACGGCGCGGGCGCGCGCGTTGCGGCCCATCGTGACGGCGAGCGCCTCGAGGACGATCCGCTGGACGTTGTTCTCCGGCTGCGCCTCGGTGAGCCCGAGCGAGTTGACCTGCACGCCGTAGCGGAAGCGCAGCTGCTTGTCGTCGCTCACGCCGTAGCGGTCGCGCCCGAGCTCCTCCCACAGCACCGACATCGCGCGGAGCTTCGCGTGCTCCTCGATGAAGCGCACGCCGGCGTTGACGAAGAAGGAGATCCGGCCGAAGACCTTGCCCATCAGCTCCTCGGGCACGCGCAGGCGGACCGCGTCGAGCACCGCGATGGCGTTGGCCATCGAGTAGGCGATCTCCTGCACCGGCGTCGCGCCGGCCTCCTGCAGGTGGTAGGAGCAGATGTTGATGGGGTTCCACTTCGGGACCTCGGTGACCGTGTAGGCCACCATGTCGGCGATCAGCCGCATCGAGGGGCCGGGCGGGAACGCGTAGGTCCCGCGCGCGAGGAACTCCTTGATGATGTCGTTCTGCGTGGTGCCCTGGAGGTCGGCGGCCGCGACGCCGTTCTCCTCCGCGGTGCCGATGTAGAGCGCCAGCAGCCACGCCGCCGTCGCGTTGATCGTCATCGACGTGTTCATCTCGCCGAGCGGGATGCCGTCGAGCAGCTGGTGCATGTCGCCCTTGTGGGCGACCGGCACGCCGACCTTGCCGACCTCGCCGCGGGCGAGCTCGTGGTCGGCGTCGTAGCCGGTCTGGGTCGGCAGGTCGAACGCGATCGAGAGCCCGGTCTGGCCCTTGGCCAGGTTCGCCCGGTAGAGCTCGTTGGACTTCTTCGCGGTGGAGTGACCCGCGTAGGTCCGCATCATCCACGGACGGTCGCGCTCGGGGAGCCGGTGATCCATGCGCGGAATCGTACTTGCGCGCGGCTGCCGATAACGTCAGGTCGCAGTGCCCGCCCCACTCGTGCAACGCGCCCGGACCTCGCTGCGGCTCCGGGCCCTGGACCTGCGCGACCGGCTCGGCGGCCGCGCCGACCCGCTGATCCCGCCGCGGCGGCGGCACTTCGTCGGCCACGCCGACTCCGACTTCGCCGCCACCGGCGACGAGTTCCTCGCGCACTTCCGGGCCTTCGGGGGCCTGCGGCCGACCGACCGCGTCCTCGACATCGGCAGCGGGATCGGCCGGATGGCGCGGCCGCTGGTCGCGTTCCTGGACGGCACCGGCAGCTACGACGGCTTCGACGTCAACCCCGAGGGCATCGCGTGGTGCGCGGAGCGCTACCCGGAGCGCTTCGCCTTCGTCGCCGCCGACCTCTTCAACACGCGCTACAACCCGGCCGGGACGCAGTCCGCCGCGGAGTTCGCGTTCCCCTACCCGGACGCGCGCTTCGACTTCGCGCTCGCGACCTCGGTCTTCACGCACCTGCTCGAGCCCGAGGCCGAGCGCTACGTCGCGGAGGCCGCGCGCACGCTCGCGCCCGGCGGCCGCCTCTTCGCGACGTGGTTCCTGCTCGACGCGGGCTCGCGCGCCGCGGTCGCCTCCGGCCGCGCGGCGCTGCCGTTCCGGACGCCCGAGGCGCGCGTGGCGGTGGTGAGCAACGAGGTGCCCGAAGAGGCGATCGCGTTCGACCGCGCGTGGGTGGCGGAGATCCTCGCGCGCCACGGCCTCGCGCTGAGCGCCGTCCACGAGGGCGGCTGGCGCGGCACGGCCGGCGCCCCGACCTTCCAGGACATCCTCGTGGCGACCAAGGACCAGGCATGAGCACCACGCATCGCGAGATCGACACGCGCTTCCAGGGCGCCGAGCGCGCCGTCTGCACGCACGTCATCGACGGCTTCGTCGTCGACCCGGGGCCGGAGTCCTCGGTGCGGAACGTCTTCGCCGCGCTCGGCGACGAGCGCCCGCGCGGCGTCCTGCTGACGCACATCCACCTCGACCACGCGGGCGCCGCGGGCGCGCTCGTGGAGCGCTGGCCGGGCCTCGAGGTGTGGGTCCACGAGAACGGCGCCAAGCACGTCATCGACCCCTCGCGGCTGGTCGCCAGCGCGTCGCGGATCTACGGCGACCGCATGGAGGCGCTGTGGGGGAAGATCCTCCCGGTCGCCGCGGAGAACGTCCGCGTCCTCGACGACGAGGGCTCGGCCGAGGGCCTGCGCTGGGCCTGGACTCCCGGCCACGCGATCCACCACGTCGCCTACCTGCACGAGGACTCCGGGATCGCGTTCTCCGGCGACGTCGCCGGCGTGCGGATCGGCGACGGCCCGATCCTCCCGCCGACGCCGCCGCCGGACATCGACGTCGAGGCCTGGCACCGCTCGATCGACCTGCTCCAGGAGTGGGCGCCGAGCGCCCTGGCCATCACGCACTTCGGGACGTTCACCGACGTCGCGCCGCACCTGGAGCGGCTGCACACCGAGCTCGACCGCTGGGCGGAGGTCGCCCACCGCACCGACGAGGCGGGCTTCGAGGCCGAGATGCGCGCCGCGCTGGCCGTCGGCGGGGAGGAGGGCAGCTACCTCAAGGCGATGCCCCCGGACACGCTCTACGGGGGACTGGCCCGCTACTGGAAAAAGCGCGATACTGCCTCGTCGACATGAGCCAGACCATCGAGCTCCCCATCACCGCAGGACCCGACGGCGCCCTCGGCGGCGCCTGGCGGGTGATCGTCCGCAACGACGACCACAACACGTTCGACCACGTCGCGGGCACGCTGGCCAAGCTGATCCCGGGCATCGACGTCAACCGCGGCTACGCGATCGCCGATCGCATCCACAGCTCCGGCCTGGCGATCGTGTGGACGGGCCACAAGGAGCTCGCCGAGCACTACTGGGACCAGCTCCGGGACGCGGGCCTCACGATGGCCCCGCTCGAGCAGGGCTGAGAGGCGACGCGTATCGGCCGACGTTCGCGGTCGGACGTCCGCGGCCGATAGCCTGCCTTCCGTGGCCGACGCTGGGGGGCACATCGAGACGGCTGGGCGGGCGGTGCGCGAGCAGGAGCTGCTGCGCCGCTACCACCACGACGGCGACACCCGCGCGCGCGACCAGCTCGCCGAGGAGATGCTGCCGCTGGCCCGCGCCCTGGCCGGCCGCTACGCGGGCCGCGGCGAGCCGATGGACGACCTCGTCCAGGTCGCCTGCGTCGGGATCATGAAGGCCATCGAGGGCTTCGACCTCACGCGCGAGGTGCGGTTCTCGTCCTACGCGACGCCGACGGTGCTCGGCGAGATCAAGCGCCACTTCCGCGACCGCACGTGGGCGATGCGCGTCCCGCGCGGCCTGCAGGAGCTCCAGCTCGAGGTCGCCAAGAAGCGCGACGAGCTCACCGGGACGCTCGGCCGCTCGCCGACCGTGCAGGAGCTGGCCGACGCGATCGAGGCGCCGTTCGAGGAGGTCCTCGCGACGATCCAGTCCGTCGGCGCGCGCCGCACGCGCTCGCTCGACGAGCCGACCGGCGAGGACATGACGCTCGCCGACTCGATCGGCGGCCGCGACGTCGAGCTCGAGCGCGCGGAGATGCGCGTCCTGCTCGACGAGGCGATGGACGTCCTCAGCGAGCGCGACCGCGAGGTCCTGCGGCTGCGCTTCGCCGACGACCTCACGCAGACCGAGATCTCCGACCGCATCGGCGTCTCGCAGATGCAGGTCTCGCGGATCATCCGCCAGTCGATCGCCAAGCTGCGCCTGGACATCGACAAGTCGCCCGCGGCGTAGGCGCGCTGCGCCGGGCCGCGGGCGGGTCCTGCCCGGCGCGCTAGTTGCGCAGGTCGGCCGCGGCCGTCTCGGCGTCGGCGTGCACGACGCTGTCGTCCAGCCCGCCCTCGGCCACGACGTCGGCCCACGAGTAGAGCAGCGGCACCTGGTAGAGGCTCTGGGTCTGCGCGCGGAAGCGCACGAACTCCGGCCCGTACCAGTACTTCTCCCAGTCGCCCTTCTCCTCGAAGGCCGTCATCTGGAGGATCTTGTAGGCGTCGTCCCGGTTGCGGTGGATCGCGTAGGACGTCGCGCCGTAGCGGAGCGCGACGGGCGCGATCTCGGCCAGCGCCGCGGCGAGCTTGTCGCCGCGGAACACGGTCGCGTACCAGGGCACGTGCACGATGCCGGCCATGGGTCAGCCCACCTCCGCGTAGATCGCTCCGGGACCGTCGGCGGTCTTGCCGAGGCCCTCCTTCTCCGCGCCGACCAAGATGGAGATCTTGCCGGCGTGCTTGTTGTCCTTCATCAGCTGGTGAGCCTCCGCGACGCCATCGAAGCCCAGCGTACGCCACAGGACGGGGCGGATGGCGCCCGACTCGATCAGCTCGTTGGCCTTCAGGCACTCGTACGCGTTGGCGAAGTGCGAGCCGATGATCTCCTTCTGCTTCATCCACAGGTAGCGGACGTCGAAGTCGAGGTTGAAGCCCGTCGTGCCGGCGCAGATGACGACCTTGCCGAACGGCTTGACCGTCAGCACCGAGGTCGGGAAGGTCGCGGCGCCGACGTGCTCGAAGACGATGTCGGGCGCGGCGCCGAGGATGTCCTGAACGGCCTTGCCGAAGCGGCGCGACTCCTTGAAGCGCGCCTTCTCCTCCTCCGGCGTCTCGCCGCCCTTGCGCATCATCCCCGCGAACTCGTTGCGGTTGATGAAGCCCGTGGCGCCGAGCTCCATGACGAGCTTGCCCTTCTCGTCGCTGTTGACGACGCCGACGCACTCGGCCCCCGCGGCCTTGCAGATCTGCGTCGCGAAGACGCCCAGGCCGCCGGCGGCGCCCCAGATCAGGACCTTCTGGCCGGCCTGCAGGTTGCAGCGCGTCATGAGCATGCGCCAGGCGGTGAAGTACGTGAGGCCGTAGGAGGCGGCCTCCTCCCACGTCAGGTTCGTGGGCTTGGGCAGCAGCTGCTGGGCCTGGACCTTCGTGAACTGCGCGAAGGAGCCCCAGGTCGTCTCATAGCCCCAGATCCGCTGCGACGGCGCGGCCATCGGGTCGAGGCCGTGGACCTCCGGGTCCTCGTAGGAGGCCTGGTTGCAGTGGATGACGACCTCGTCGCCGACCTTCCAGCGCGTGACGCCCGGGCCGACCTTCCAGACGACGCCGGAGGCGTCCGAGCCGCCGATGTGGTGGCCGAACTCCGGGTGGTCGCCGTACTTCATGACCGAGATCGGCTTGCCGAGCGCCGCCCAGACGTTGTTGTAGTTGACGCCGGCGGCCATGACGCGGACGATGACCTCGAAGGCGGCGGGCTCCGGTACCTCGATGTCCTCGAGCTGGAACGCGTCGATCGGCTCGCCCTCGCGCTCGGGGCGGATGACCCAGGCGGTCATGCGCTCGGGGAGCACGCCGGGCTCGGTATCGACGGTGGCGACCTGCGTGACGTCAACGGCCATGTTCTTGGAAAGACCCTCTGGAAGTCGTTGTTCGGTGCCCTGCGGGCCGGGACTTTACGCCAGATCGGGCTATGCGGGCGGCGGCGTTCAGTCGTCGGCGAGGAAGCCCTGGCGGCGGAAGTACCAGAGCAGGACCGCCGCGGAGGCGAGCATCCCGCCGACGCCGTAGCCCCAGAAGGCGAGCGGGCCGTCGATGTGGCGCACGAGCGTCCCGAAGTTCTGGCCGAAGAAGCCCGTGACGAACGTCAGCGGCAGGAAGATCGTGGCGACCACCGTGAGCTGCTTGGAGATCGCGTTGAGGCGGTTGGAGACGGTGGAGAGGTAGAGGTCGAGCGCGCCGGAGAGCAGGTCGCGGTAGGAGTCGATCAGCTCGGAGATCCGCACGAGGTGGTCGTAGACGTCGCGGAACCAGTCGCGCGCGTCGTCGGCCTCGAGGCCCGGGAGGTTGCCGAGGACGTCGCCGCCGCGAGCGAGGATGTCGCGCTGCGGCGTGGCGATCCGGCGCAGCTCGATGAGCCGGCGGCGCAGGTGGAAGAGCTCCTCGCGCTGGTCCTGGCTCGGCTTCTCGAGCATCGCGTCCATCAGCTCGTCGATGCGCTCGTCGACGCCCTCGAGGACGGGGAAGAACGAGTCGGTCAGCGCGTCGAGGACGCGGTAGATCGCCTCCTCCTCGGTCTTCGGCGGCTCCTTGCCGATGCGCTTCTCGGCCTGGTGGAAGATCTCGTGGCCGTCCTGGTGGACGGTGATCATCCACGAGCCGCTGACGTGGAAGTGGACCTCGACCGGCGTGCCGTCGGGGTCGACGCCGTAGAAGACGAGCAGCGCCGCCTCGTCGTAGTCGTCGAGCTTGGGGCGCTGCCCGAACTCCTGCGTGTCCTCGATCGCGAGCGGGTGCAGGCCGAAGCGCCGCCCGAGCTCGCCGATCTGCTCGGGCGAGCACCCGTGCAGCTTGAGCCAGAAGAACTCGTTGCGCTCGAGGAGCTTCGGGATCTCTGGATCGTCGACCTCGTGGAGGACCTGCACCCGCCGAACGCTAGACCAGCGCGGTCTCCGCTGCGGCGGCGAGCTCGGAGCCGCCGTCGCCGGTGCCGACCTCGGAGGAGTCGGCGTCGTGGACCGGCTGGCGCTTCGGGGCGCCGGCCTCGATGAGGGTCCACGCGGCGACGGCGCCGAGGGCGGCGATCACGGCGGCGATCCGCAGGCCGTCGTTCAAGGCGTACAGGAACGCGGACTGGACCGCGTCGTGCACCGCGCCGGTCCCGCCGGTGGCGCCCGCGCCGAGGCCCTCGGCGAGGTCGTGGCGCGCGGAGGCGGGGAGCTGCGGGAGCGTCTCGTCGATCTTGTGGCGGCCGAGGCCGGTGATCAGCGCGCCCATCGCGGCGACGCCGAACGTGCCGCCGACCATCCGGCTCATCGAGAGGACGCCGGAGGCGACGCCGGCCTTGGTCGGGTCGACCGCGTTCATCGCGGCCGTGCTCATCGGCGACATCACGAGGCCCATGCCGAGGCCCATCAGGACGAAGGCGCCGAGCAGCTGCGTGTAGGGCGTGTCCACGCTCAGGTGGCCCTGCCAGAAGAGCGAGACCGCGTTGAGCAGCAGGCCGATCGTCATCAGCGGCCGCGGGCCGATCTTGTCGCTCAGGCGCCCGGCGATCGGGCCCGCGAAGATGATGACCACGGTCATCGGCAGGAAGCGGACGCCGGCCTGCAGCGGCGAGTAGCCGCGGACGTTCTGGAGGTAGAGGGCGAAGAAGAAGAACGTCGCGAGCATCGCGAAGCTCACGATGAAGGCCACCAGGTTGGCCCCCGCGAACGAGCGCGACTTGAAGAACTTGAAGTCGACCATCGGGTTGGCGATCCGCGACTCGACGACGGCGAAGGCGACCAGGCCGACGACGGCGACGGCGAACAGCGCGGCGATGCGGCCGGAGCCCCAGCCCCAGGCGTTGCCCTCCACCAGCGCGAGGACGAGCGCGGCGAGGCCGATGGTGAGCGCGCTGACGCCCGCGTAGTCGACGGAGCGCGGGGCGGTCTCGTCGCGCGACTCGTGCGTGGCGAAGAGCGTGACGACGACGGCGATCGCGGCGACCGGCAGGTTGAGGAAGAAGATCGACTGCCAGGAGACGTTCTCCACCAGGAACCCGCCGACGACGGGGCCGATGGCGAGCGCGAGGGCGGAGACGCCGGCCCAGGTCCCGATCGCCTTGCCGCGCTCGTGGGGCGGGAAGGCGTTGGAGATGATCGAGAGCGTCGCGGGCATCATGAACGCGGCGCCGATGCCCTGCGCGGCGCGGCCGCTGACGAGCCAGGCCTCGGACTGCGAGAGGCCGATGAAGGCGCTCGAGGCGCCGAAGACGATGACGCCGAAGAGGAACATCCGGCGGCGGCCGAAGATGTCGCCCAGGCGGCCGCCGGTGACCAGCAGCACGGCGAAGCTCAACGTGTAGGCGTTGACGGTCCACTCGAGTCCGGAGATCGAGGCGCCGAGATCCTTCTGGATCGACGGCAGGGCCACGTTCACGACCGTGTTGTCCAACATGATCATGAACAGCGCGAAGCACATCGCGGCGAGGGTCCACCAGCGGCGGTTCTCCTCGTTGACGAAGCGTGTGCGGAGCTGTGTGCGGGTCATCGGCGGCGCTCCTTGGGGAGGAGGGAGAGGGCATCCAGCAGCGACGTGCGCTGGACGGGGGAGAGCTCGGCGGCCCAGGCGGCGAGGCCGTGGAGCCGAGCGGTGTCGACGCGATCGATCAGGGCGCGTGCGGCCGGGGTCGGGCCCACGCGCTTCACGCGCCGGTCGTGCTCGTCCTCGCGACGCTCGACCAGCCCGCGCTGCAGCAGGCCGTCGATCGTGCGGGACGCGTTGGGGAGGGACATGCTGAGCTCTTCCGCGAGCTCCTTGACCGAGGACTCCTTCTCGCACTCCATGAGGATGTGCAGCATCTTCAGCTGCGTCATCGAGAGGTCGACCTCGGCGAGCAGGCGGTACAGGTCCCGCGTCGACCCGGCCAGGATCTGGCGCCAGAGGTCGAGCATCGCGGCGGCGAGGGCTTCCGCCGTCGCTTCCGTGTCCGCACTGCTTGCTTGCATGAAAGTAAGTATTGCGCGGGCGCAGGGGTTGCGCAAGCGCACGGGGTGTGCGGTGGGTCACAGACCGCGGGTCGTTCGTAAGCAGGTGCTCTCGGCGAGCACCTGGATGCGAATGGCACCTGGACGTTGCGATGCAACGTCCAGGTGCCATCCGTCGGCGGATCGCCGCCGCGGACGACGCCGGGCGCCCGCGCCCGCCCTACTTCTTGAACGCCACGTTCTTGTCCGCCGTGCGCGTGAACGTCAGCGCCTTGGCGTCGAACGCGTAGTCCCGCTCCCGGAGCTTCGCCGGGCAGCAGAGGTCGTCGCCCTTGGCGTAGGCGGGCTCGAGCACGCTCAGCGTCGTGCCCGAGATCCGCAGCGACGCGCCGTAGAGCGACTGCAGCCGGAAGACGACCTTCAGCGACGTCGTGTCGTCGGTGCCGGTCGTCGCCTGGCCGTGGGTGGAGAAGACGTACAGCGCGACTGCGCCCGCGGCGCCGCCGGTGGAGACGAGGATCAGCGCGTCCTGGCGGCCGTCGCCGGTGACGTCGACGAAGCCGCTGCGCGGGTCGACGATCGCGGTCTTGTTGGTGAGCATCCGCTTGACGCCGGCGGACGTCTTGGCGTCGTCGAGCAGCTTCTTGGTGAAGACGGTCTGCGACGGCGTCGGGTCGGCCTGCGCGACCGGGCCCGCGAGCGCGGTCGCCGCGACGGCGGCGAGGAGGACCGAAGAGCGGCGGGCGCGGCGCATGGCGACATGGTGGCGCATGCGCGAAGCGGGCCGCTAGGGCTGCAGCAGATCGCCCTGCGAGGAGGCGCGCTGCTTGCCGACCGTGATGCGGGCGGCGCGGACGCCGTCGGCGCCGACCTTCAGCGAGTACGTGCCCTGCTTGACCTCGCCCTTGACCGAAGCGGTCTCGCGCGGGTTGATCGGGCCGGTCTCGATGGCCTTGACCCCGGGGCTCGAGCCGCCGGGATCGTCCTCGGTCTCCAGCGTGACCTGCTGCGAGGAGGTCGACTGGTTGGAGATGATCAGCGTGATCGGGCCCGCGCCGAACCTGCGCGGCGAGACGGACACGGCCTGGTCGTTGATCGACGCGCTGATGACGATCGGCGTCGGCGGGCGCTCCGCGTTCGAGTACTTGTGGTCGCTCCCGCCGCAGGAGGCCAGGACGAGGGCGGCCGCCAGCGCGCAGGCAGCAGCTGCTGCCTGACGGGGCGTCCTTCGCTGTTCGGGGCAGTGGCTCCTCATCCTCGACCCGGACCGGTGCCCATCCGCGAGGACGGGCGACGACCCGGCGCAGACCCTAGCCGAGCGGCGCCCTTCGCGCCAATGGCCGGTGCGCTGGGGAGACGTCAGCCGTCGTGCTCTCCATCGGTGTGCAGCGCGGCGCGGTCGCTCTCGATGTCGCGCAGCGCCTCCTGCAGGCGCTCCCAGGACTCGGCCTCGGCCGTGTCGTACGCCGTGCCCTGCAGCGCGACGAGGTCGTCGCGGTACGCGCTCCACGCCTTGCGGGTGCGCTCGTCCAGCGTGCTGTCGTGGGGGGTGAACGTGGTCATGGGTCCTCCGATCCGCAGGGTTCCGGCACGGTACCCGCAGGCGCGGTCGTACACGCGGGCGGGCCCTGCAACGGCGCGCCCGGTGCGTCCGGGCGCACGAGTACAAACACACGTTCGCCATGGAAGTTGCCGTCTCCGCCCCCGCCCTCCTCGACGCCGCGCTGGCCACCGCGGAGTTCCTCGTCGTCGACACCGAGACCAACGGCCTGAGCGGGGAGCGCTGCGAGGTCACCGAGATCGGCGCGGTCCTCGTCGGCGGCGGCGAGCTGCACGAGCGCTGGGAGACGCTCGTGCCCGTGCGCGCGCCGCTCTCGCACGGGATCCAGCGCTTCACGGGCGTGACGCAGGCGATGGTCGACGCGGCGCCACCCGCGGAGATGACGCTGCCGGAGCTCGCGGAGCAGCTCGAGGGCCGCGTGCTCGTCGCGCACAACGCGGCGTTCGACGCGCGGGTGCTGGCGCAGGCGTTCCGGCGGGCGGGCGTGCCGTGGCCGGACCCGCCGACGCTCTGCACGGTCGCGCTCGCGCGGCGGCTGCACCCGCTGGCGCGGCAGCGCAAGCTGGCGCCGCTGGCCGAGTCGCTGGGGATCGACGTCGAGACCACACACCGCGCGCTCGCGGACGCCGAGACGTGCGCGCGGGTCCTGTGCGCGCTGTTCCCGCGGCTGTGCGCGAACGCGGGGACGGTGGGGCAGGCGCTCGGGCTGCTGCGCGCGAAGCGGCGGCGCGCCGCGCGCGGCGGGCGGACCGACGGCGGCGTCTCGATGCTCGGCGTCCGGCGCCGGAAGGTCGACTGCTCGGCGCTGCCGCCGGAGCCCGGCGTCTACATCTTCCGCAACGCCGAGGGGCAGCCGCTGTACGTGGGCAAGTCGGTGGACATCCGCGCGCGGGCCAAGGCGCACTTCCGGCCCTCCTCGCCGGACACGGGGTGGATCGCGCAGGCCGAGACGGTCGACTGGGAGGAGACCAACAGCGAGGTCGGCGCGCTGCTGCGCGAGCACCAGCTGATCAAGGCGCTGCGGCCGCCGGGCAACGAGCGGCTCAAGCACGACGACAACTGGGTCTACCTCCGGTGTCGGCTGGACATCGCCTACCCGATCCTCGAGGTCGGCGTGGAGCCCGCCCCGGGCCTGGCGGTCAACGTCGGCCCGCTGCGCGGGCGCTTCGCGGCGGCCGAGCTCGTCGATCAGCTGCAGTCGCTCTTCTCGCTGCGCCACTGCGGGCGGGGGATGAAGCGCCGCGAGCACCCGTCGGCCTACGGGCAGATGGGGCGCTGCCTCTCGCCGTGCCTCGGCGACCTGGACCCCAACGCCTACCGGCGCCGGCTCGACGAGGCGCTGTCGCTGTTCACCCGCGACGGCGACGGCGGCCGCGCGCTGCTCGCGCACCTCGACGCGGCGATGCGCGCGGCGGCGGCCGAGCAGAACTTCGAGCGCGCGGGCTGGCTGCGGCGCCGGCGGGTGCGGCTGGCGGAGCTGCTCGAGCGCCTGGGCGGCGCGGTCGGCGCGACGCACGCGCGGCCGCGGCTGGTCCTGGCCTCGCACCCCGAGGTCGCGCGCTTCGACGCCCTGTGGCTGGTCGGGGGCCGCGTGGCCGACTGGGCGCCGCTGCACGATCCGGCCGAGGCGTGGGAGCGGACGCGGCGCGCGCTGCGCGGCGGCGACGGCCGCGGCTCGACGGCCTCGGCGACGCCCGACGAGGTCGGCGCGCTGCGGATCGCCACGACGTGGCTCGCCGCGCATCCGTCGCTGGAGCTCGCGCTGTCGGCGGAGACGACGCAGGCGCGGGTGGAGCGCTTCGCGGCGCGGGCGCTCGCGGCGGGGCCGGGCGCGGCGGCGTAGGGCGGGTCCGTCCAGGCGCGCTGGACGCACGGCCTCCCGCCTTCTGTGGCCCGGATCGGCAGATGTTCGAGCGCATTCGTGCCCGAAGTTGTGCAGAATCTGCAACGGAATCTGCAAGTCGCGGCACGGATCGCCGCACGGAAGGACCGGGAGCGTCCCTTGCCGCAGGGTCGCTCCCGTCCGCTGAGGACGCGTGCCCGGCATCGGCTGAGGGCCGGGCACGCGGCCCACGGCGCCGCGGCCACGCGGTCGTTGGCGCGGGGCGTTTGCCCAGGACGGACCGAACGCCTCGCGCCAACGACCGGCCGCGGCGTGGGCGGGCGGCCGCCGCGTGAGGGCGAGCCCGCGCGTGTGGTGTGGCGGCGGCGCGTGAGGGGCGAGCCCGCGCGTGCGGTGCTGCGGCGGCGCGCGAGGGAGCGAGCCCGCGCGTGCGGTGTGGCGGCGCTGCGCGAGGGGCGAGCCCGCGCGTGCGGTGTGGCGGCGCCGCGCCGCTCGCCGCTACGCGAACGGCGGCGTGACGACCTCGGCCGTCACGGTGCGCTCGCCGTCGGCGACCTGCACGGTGTCGCCGGGGGAGACCTCGCGGCGCAGGATCGCGAGGGCGATCGGGCCGCAGGTGGGGGACACGACGGCGGAGCCGACGGTGCCGACCTCGCGCGGCGCCGCGCCGTCCTCGCCGGCCGCGCTCACCGTGGCGCCCGGCGCGACCGGCTCGGCGAGGCGCAGACCGCGCAGGTGGCGGTTCGGCTTGCCCTTCCAGTGCAGCCGCGCGACCGTCTCCTGGCCGACGTAGCAGCCCTTCGTGAAGCTCACCGCGCGCTCGACGATCCCCGCCTCGGCGGGCATGACGCTCTCGTCCAGGTCGACGCCGTAGCGCGGCCGGCCCTGCTCGACGCGGACGATCTCCGCGACCGCCTCCGCCACCTCGACGGCGCCGGCGCCCAGCAGCGCCGCGCGCACGTCGGCGACGCGGCCGGCCTCCGGCAGGACGTCGAGCCCCGCGGCGGTCCGCACCACGTAGGCCGAGGCGGCGTCGCCGGCGACGTCGTGCTCCTCCGCGCCCGGGACCGGGAGGCCCGCGGCGCGCGCGACCGCCTCCGCGCGCGGGCCGACGAGCGACAGCAGCCCGAGCTCGAGCGTGCGCTTGTGCAGCTCGGCCCGCCAGCCGATCAGCCCGCGGCGGACCTGGTCGAAGAGCGGCTGGAGCGCGACGCGCTCGCACAGCACCAGCAGCCCGTCCGCGGTCGCGACCGCGCGGAGGTCGCCGAGCATCCGGCCCTTGTTGGTCAACAACGCGGCGTAGCGCCCGTGGCCGGTCTCGAGCGCGCCGATCTCGTTGGAGACCTGCCCGTCGAGGAACGCCTGGGCCTGCTCGCCGGTCAGCAGCAGCTTTCCGGTCTCCGAGCGGTCGACCAGGCCGGCACCGCTCGTGCAGGCCTCGTATCCGGGGGAGAGCGCGTCGACGGTGGCCATGGGGTCGAGCATAGAAGGACCATCCCCACAAACGGTTGAAACAGATTTTAGGCTAGGCTAAAATCTATTCCGATGACGCTCGAAGTCTCTTCCGCGGTCCAGGACTACGCCAAGGCCATCTACTCGCTCGAGCAGCGCTGCGACGGCGGCGCCGTCAGCACCAACGCGCTGGCCGAGCGCCTCGGGGTCTCGGCGGCGTCCGCGTCGTCGATGGTCAAGAAGCTCGACGGCCTCGGGATCGTCGAGCACGTCCCGTACCGCGGCGTCGTCCTGACCGAGCGCGGGATGAACGTCGCGCTCGAGGTCCTGCGCCACCACCGCCTGCTCGAGCGCTTCCTGGCCGAGGAGCTCGGCGTGCCGTGGGATCGCGTCCACGACGAGGCCGAGGTGCTCGAGCACGTCCTCTCCGAGGAGCTCGAGGAGCTGATCGCGGCCAAGCTCGGCCATCCGACGATCGACCCGCACGGCGACCCGATCCCCACCGCCGACCTCAAGATCGTCGAGCCCGCGACCGTCGCCATGGACGGCCTCGAGGTCGGCGACCGCGGGCGCTTCGTCCGCGTCTCCGACAGCGACCCCGAGATGCTCCGCTACCTCGGCGCCCGCGGCATCGCGCCCGGCGAGGCCTTCGAGATCGTCGACAAGCAGCCCTTCGGCGGCCCGATCTTCGCGCGCTTCGGCGCCGCGGGCGAGGCCCATCCGCTCGGCGGCCGCCTCGCCGCGGCGATGCGCGTCGAGGTGGGCGCATGACGCCGCCCAACGGGGCCGAGGCCGTGGCGCTCCCGCCGCCCTCGGTGCTCGGGCGCGCGGGCCGGCCGCGCCTGTCGCGCCTCGCGATGCTCGGCCCCGCCTTCGTCGCCTGCATCGCCTACGTCGACCCGGGCAACTTCGCCACCAACATCGCCGGCGGCTCCAAGTACGGGTACATGCTGTTGTGGGTGCTGTTGGGGGCCAACCTGATGGCCATGCTGATCCAGAACCTCTCGGCGAAGATCGGCATCGCGACCGGCAAGAACCTCCCGGAGCTCTGCCGCGAGCACTTCCCGCGCCCCGTCACCTGGGGCCTCTGGGTCCAGGCCGAGCTGATCGCGATGGCCACCGACCTGGCCGAGTTCGTCGGCGCGGCGATCGCGCTCAACCTCCTCTTCGGGATCCCGCTGCTGCCCTCGGGCCTCATCACCGCCGTCGCCGCGTTCGCGATTCTCGGCCTCCAGAACCGCGGCTTCCGGCGCTTCGAGCTGGCGATCATCGGCTTCCTGGCCGTGATTCTGCTCGGGTTCCTCTACGACACGCTGCGGATCGGCTTCGACGCCGGCGACGCCGCGAAGGGCTTCGTCCCGCACTTCGACGGCAGCGACTCGATCCTGCTCGCCACCGGCATCCTCGGCGCGACCGTCATGCCGCACGTCATCTACCTGCACTCGGCGCTCACGCAGAACCGCGTCCACGCGGCCGACGACGTCGAGCGCCGCCTGCTGCTGCGCTTCAACCGCATCGACGTCTCGATCGCGATGACGCTCGCGGGCATCATCAACATGTCCATGTTGGTCATCGCCGCCTCGCTGTTCTTCCACAACGGGCCGGAGATCGACTCCATCGAGAAGGCCCACGCGGGCTTCAAGGACCTCGTCGGCCCGTCGGCGGCGATCGCCTTCGCGCTCGCGCTGCTCGCCTCGGGCTTCGCGTCCTCGAGCGTCGGGACCTACGCGGGCCAGGTCGTCATGCAGGGCTTCATCGCCCGCTCCGTGCCGCTGCTCGTGCGCCGCGCGGTGACGATGACGCCCGCGCTCGTCGTCCTCGCCATCGGCGTCGACCCGACCAACGCGCTGGTGATCAGCCAGGTCGTGCTCTCGTTCGGGATCCCGTTCGCGCTTGTCCCGCTCGTGCTGCTGACGCGCCGCCGCGACGTCATGGGCGCGCTCGTCAACCGCCGCATCACGACGGTCGTCGCCGGCCTCGTCGCGGCGGTCATCTCGGCGCTCAACCTGTTCCTGCTGGTCGACACCTTCGGGTTGGTCTAGAAGACCTACACCTTGGGCTTGCCGCCCTTGGCCTTCGCGACGCAGGTCTTGTACCGGCGCTCGCCCTTCACCGTCTTGCCGCTCTTCAGCTTGAGGGTGATGGACACGGTGAACCGGCCCTTCGGCAGGTTGCGCAGGTCGACGGTGGAGCGCAGGCGCGTGCCCTTGCGGACGGCGACCGTCCTGCCGTTGACCTTCACGGTGGCCTGCGTGACGTCCGAGCCCTTGGGGACGCGGAGGCGGATGCCGAACTTCCGGCGGCTCGCGCAGGACGTCGCGGCGGGGAACGTGACGGACTGCCCAACGGTGACCGCGGGCGTCGCCGGCGTGGTGGGCTTGGGCGCCGCCGTCCCGGTGCCGCCGACGGGCGTGGGCGCGGGCGTCGGCGTCACCGGCGTGGGCGTCACGGGCGTGGGCCCCGGGTCGGTCGGCCCCGGATCGCCCGGCCCCGGGTCGACGGTCGGCGGCTCGGTGACCGCGGCGTAGTTCCAGCGGCCGACGTAGACGCTGCCGGTGTTCGGCGCGCCGTTGCCGGGCGCGACCCAGACGTAGACCATGCGGCCCGCGCCGTCGCTGTCGACGTGCGGGAGCTGGCGCGCGCCCGAGGCGGTCGTGCTCAGGTGCTCGCCGAGCCCGACCGGCGCGTCGTCGGCGCCGAACTGCCGGACGTAGGCCCACTCCTGCGTCCCGACCTGGCCCTCGTAGGCGACCAGCGTGCCGCCGTCGCCGAGCGGCTCGACGTCCGGGTTGATCTGCGAGTAGGTGGTGTAGTCGTTGGCGATGAAGCGGTCGGCCAGCGGCGCGCCGGCCGCGTCGAAGCGCCGCGCCCAGATGTCGGACTCGTACTCGCCCGGCGCCGGGCCGTGGCGGTCGGCGAAGGCGAGGAAGGAGGCGCCGGAGGCGGCCATGCCGATCGCGGTGCCGGTGTAGTTGTTGCCCGCGGCGCCGGTGAACAGCGCGAGCCGCCCGCCGTCCTGCGTCCCGTTCGCGCGGAAGCGCCAGCCGGGGACCAGCTCGTTGGCGAACGTGATCCCGTCCGGGTTCACCGCGGTCGGCAGGACCGCGGTGACGATGTACCTCCCGTCGCCCGCCATCCCGATGCTCGGGCTGTGCTGGACCGTCGCCTCCAGCGCGACGACGCCCGTCTTCGGCGTCCCGTCCGCGTTGTAGGCGCGCTCCTCGAGCCCGGAGCCGATCCACGCGACGGCGAAGCCGCCGTCGTCGGCCATCGCGATCGCGGGCGGCTCGGAGGTGAAGTTGTCCGTGTCGCTCCCGTCGGGCAGGATCGCCGGCCCCACCGGCGCGCCCGCGGCGCTGAAGCGCTGGACCTCGACGTGGTGGTTCGGCGCGGCGTCCGTGAGGTAGGCGACGACGAAGCGGCCGTCGGGCGCCATCGCGATCGACGGGAAGGTGCCGCGCGCGTCCGGCCCGACCGCGATCGGCGCGCCGACCTTGGCCAGGGTGGAGGTGAAGCGCTGGACCCTGACGCGCTCGCCCGCGGAGCCGACCGCGTCGTCCTGCTCGCTGTAGGTCACGGCGAAGCTGCCGTCGGCGGCCATCGCGACGTCGGGGTAGAACTGGTCGAGCGGGCTCGGGGCGTCGGGCGCGACGGCGATCGGGTCGGCGACCTTGGTGAGCGCGGCCGAGGCGGAGGCGGGGAGGGCGCAGGCGAGGAGGGTCGCGACGAGCGCCAGGCGTGGAGGGATGCCCATGCCCCATCTTCGCCCCGTCGTGGTGCGCGCGCCAGCGATCCTGGTCCTTTGGCCGATACGATGGCGCGTGATGGCCCTCGCCGACACGTTCCAGGAGATCGTCGACTCGCTGCCCGACGATTGGACGGACCTCGAGCTCGACGTCCGGATCTTCGACGAGGACCGCTACGTCGACGGCTGCGTCTACCTCAGCACCGTCAACGCGCAGCCGTACTCCAAGCACGACTGGCACTGGAAGATCCTCGTCGCCCACCGCTTCGGCCACGCCTCCGCGGCGCCCGCGGTGCACGGCGCGCTGAAGCTGCTCGACGAGGCCGGCCTGGCGGGCGAGCTCGCGGTGCGCGAGGCGCGCAGCGGCCGCGTCGAGGTCGTGCAGATGTGGGGCCGGCCCGAGTCGGTCCGCCAGGAGTTCAAGCGCATCAGGTCGCAGTAGGCGATGGCGCGGGTCACCGCGCTGATCGGCGACCTGCTGTTCGGGTCCAAGGCGGTCGGGCTGCTGAGCGCGGCCGGCCACGAGGTGCGGCTGAGCGCGAACGTCCCCGCCGACCTGGCGCTGAGCGCCGACGTGGTCGTCGTGGACCTGACGACCGGCGAGATCCCGCAGGGCGTGGTCGGGGTCGGCCCGAAGGTCCTCGGCGTCTTCGCCCACGTCGAGCCCGAGGTGCGCGAGCGCGCGCTGGCCGCGGGCTTCGACCTCGTCGTCCCGCGCTCGCGCTTCATGCGCGACGGCGCGGCGCTCGTGGCCCGACTCGCAGGGTGACCTTTCGCGCCCTCCGGCGCACTATGGGGTGATGCGGTCGCTCACGACCACCGACGACGCCGCGCTCGTGGCCCGGGCGCTCGCCCGCGACGCCGCGGGGCGCGCCGCCTTCGACGCGCTCGTGCGCCGCCACCACCCGATGCTCTCGCGGAGCGTCCTGCGCGTCCTCGACGGCGACGCGAGCGCGGCCGCCGACGCGACGCAGGACGCGGTCCTGCAGGCGCTCGTCGGCCTGCGCTCGCTGCGCGAGCCGAGCGCGTTCGGCGCGTGGTTCACGGGGATCGGCCTGCGCGTCGCGCGGCGGCTGGCCTCGCGGCGGCGCGCGGACGGCGACCCCGGCGACCGCGACCACCTCGACGTCCTCGCCGCGCCCGCGCACGCCGACCCCGCCGAGCAGGCCCAGCGCGCGGCGGTCGTCGCGCGCGTCCGCGCCGCGGTCGCCGCGCTGCCCGCGGGCCAGCGCGACGCCGTCTTCCTGCACTACCTCGCCGGGCTCAGCCAGGCCGAGGTCGCCGAGCAGCTCGGGACGGCCGAGGGCGCCGTCCGCACCCGTCTCCACAAGGCCCGCGCCACGTTGCGCGAGCACCTCGAACCCGAGAGGACCACCATGCCCGAGACCGCGCGGCACGTCCCGATGCGGATCGCCGACGTCCGCCCGACCGGGGAGGACGGCTACTCCGCCACGCACGTCGTCCTGCTCGAGGAGGACGGCGGCGGCGGGCGCACGCTCGCGATCTGGATCGACACCTTCGAGGCGCACGCGCTCGCCGCCGCGCTGGAGGAGGTCGACCTGCCGCGCCCCGGCACCTACGCCTTCGCCGCGGCGCTGCTCGGCGCCGCGGGCGCGCGGGCGACCGCGGTGCGCGTCGCGCGGCTGGAGGGCGGCGTCTTCTACGCGGTCGTCGAGCTGGAGGGCGGGGCGTCGCTCGACGCGCGGCCCAGCGACGCGCTGAACCTCGCGCTGCTCACCGGCGCGCCCGTCACGGTCGCCGCCGACGTGCTCGCCGTGGCGACGGAGCGGCCCGCGGGCGCGGGCGCGGGCCCCGGCGCCCCCGCCCTGGCGGCGGCGCTGCGGGAGCGGATCGCGAGCCGCGCCGGCGCCTAGGCGTCCGGGTCGTCCTTCAGCCCCGACTTCGCGCTGCCGAAGTCGAAGAGCCGCGCCACGTCGGGCTTGCGCTTGACGATCCCCATCCGCTGCTCCCACGTCGCCCACTTCGCGAGCGTCGTGGGGTTGAGCTCGCCGAAGAACCGGGCGCCCGCGGTGAACGACGGGCTGACGGCGTCGAGCTCCTCCTGGGTGAGCACGCGCTTGAGCGTCGGCTCGGCGTCGGTGAGCGCGGAGACGGCGGACTCCGGGTCGTTGATCGCGCTCTCGTAGCCGCGGCGCAGCGCGCGGATCGTCGCGCGGACGACCGGCGCGCTCGTCTCGAGCGTCTCGCGCGAGGTGGCGAGGACCAGCTCGGGGTAGGACGGCGCGCCGTAGTCGTCCACCTTGAACTGCTTGACGCCCGGGCGCCTGCGGGCGAGGGCGACGCCCTCGGCGTTCCAGAACGCGGTCGCGCCGGAGACCTTGCGCGTGAGCAGCGCGGGCACCGCGTCGAAGCCCACGGTCACCCGCTTGACCTTGCTCGGGTCGCCGCCGTCGCCCGCGACGATCGAGTCGAGGACCGCGTCGTCGGAGGGCAGGCCGGTGACGCCGACCGTGCGGCCCTCGAGGTCGCGGGGCCGCGCGACGTCGGGCTGCGCGAGCACGGAGGCCAGCGGCGTCTGGACGATCGCCATCACCCCGACGACGTCCTTGCCCTTGGCCTGGGCGATCGCGAGGTCGTGGATGTCGACGATCGCGAGATCCTCCTGGCCGCTGAGGACGGCCTTGATCCCGTCGGTCGACTGGCCGGGGGTCGTGACGTCGAGGTGGACGCCCTCGGCGTCGTCGTAGCCGCGCTGGATCGCGGCGTAGATCCCGGCGTGGACGGCGTTCGGGGCGAAGTCGAGCAGCAGCCGCGCGTCCTGGTCGGGCCGGCTGTCGCTCCCGCCCGAGGACGTGCCGCAGCCCGCCGCGAGGGCGGCGATCAGGGCGAGGAGGAGGGCGGGAAGGAGGCGGCGGACCATCGGCGCGGGAGGATACGGTCGGGCGCGTCGTAGGATCAGGGAGGTGCGCCGCCGTGTGACCTTCTCGCGCAACCTGACGCTGTCCCTCTCCCGGACGTGCGTCTCCCATTGCAAGTACTGCGCCTTCCAGACGCACCAGACCCATCTGCATACGCCGGATGAGGTCCTGGAGCTGCTCGATCGCGCCGCCAAGCGCTCCGTGAAGGAGCTGCTGATCCTGACGGGGGACGACCCGGCGCACCACCCCGGCGTCAAGGCGCGCCTGGCCGAGCTGGGCTTCGACGACTTCGTCGCCTACGTGGTCTGGTGCTGCGAGCGCGCGCTGGAGCGCGGGCTGCTGCCGCACACGAACCTCGGCGCCGTGACGCGCGAGGAGCTGGCGCGGCTGCGCGAGGTGACGGCGTCGCAGGGGCTGATGCTGGAGTCGATGCGCGACGACCTCGTCGCGCACCAGGGCTCGCCGACCAAGGACCCGGCGCTGCGGCTGCAGACGATCCGCTGGGCGGGTGAGCTGAAGATCCCGTTCACGAGCGGGATCCTCGTCGGCATCGGCGAGAGCAGGCAGGACCGCGTCGACGCGCTGCGGGCGCTCGCCGAGGTCCACGCCGAGCACGGGCACCTCCAGGAGGTCATCCTCCAGAACTTCGTCCCGCACCGGAAGTACTACGGCGAGGAGCCCGCGGACATCGCGACCGACGCCGCCGAGCGGTTCTGGCGCACGGGCCTGCGCGACGTGCCGATCGCGGGCGTCCCGGACTGGGCGAGCGCCGTCTCGCTCGAGGACCTCGTCGAGCTGATCGGCGTGGCGCAGGAGCTGCTGCCGGGCGTCGGGATCCAGGTGCCGCCGAACCTGTCCGAGCACTGGCCGGAGCTCGTGGCGGCGGGCGCGACGGACCTCGGCGGGCTGAGCGCCAACGGCGACCACATCTCGCCGGAGCACCCGTTCCCCTCGCCGCACCAGGTCCGCAAGCGCCTCGCGGAGGACGGCGTCGCGCTCACCGAGCGGCTGTGCGTCTACAGCGAGTACATCGACCCGGACTGGGTCGCCCAGGGCGTGCTCGACACGATCACGACCAAGTACTGGTCCTTCATCCCGCGGCGCGGGAGCGGGCGCACCGCGGCGCCGTTCGCGATCCAGTCAGACCTCGTCGGGCCCGCGGCCGAGAAGGCGCGCCACGGCCACGCGCTCTCGATCGAGGAGCTCACGGCGATGTTCGCCTCGACCGACCCGGCGGCCATCGAGGGCATGCGCCAGGCGGCGGACGAGCTGCGCGCCGAGCTGGCCGGCGACACGGTGACCTTCGTCGTCAACCGCAACATCAACGTCTCGAACGTCTGCATCGTCGGGTGCGCGTTCTGCGGCTTCGGGCAGGGCAAGCGCTCGCCGGACGCCTACCAGCACCCCGAGGAGGAGTTCCGCGACCGGGTCCGCCAGGCCGTGGACTACGGGGCGACCGAGCTGTGCATGCAGTCGGGGATCCACCCCGACTGGAAGTTGGAGGACTACCTCCACTGGCTGCGCGTGGCCAAGGACGAGGCGTCGCACCTGCACCTGCACGCGTACTCGCCCATGGAGATCGCGCACATGTGCGACATCTCGGGGCTCTCGCCCGCGGCGGTCTTCGACCAGCTCCGCGAGGCGGGCCTCGGCTCGACGCCGGGCACCGCGGCGGAGGTCCTCCACGACGGCGTGCGCGAGCGCATCAGCCCCAACAAGCTGCCGGTCGCGCGCTGGGTCGAGATCATCGAGGCCTCGCACCGCGCGGGCCTGCGGTCGACCTCGACCGTGATGTTCGGGCACATCGAGGAGCCGTGGGAGCTCGCCACCCACATGACGGTCATCCGCGAGCTGCAGGAGCGCACGGGCGGCATCACGGAGTTCGTCCCGCTCTCGTTCATCCCGTTCATGACGCTGCTCGGCCGGACGCACGGCGTCGAGGAGATCTCCCGCGAGGAGAACCTCAAGCACACCGCGGTCTTCCGGCTGGCGCTGGGCAAGACCATCACCAACGTGCAGGCGAGCTGGGTCAAGATGGGCCTGGACGCCGCCACCGAGGCGCTCCGCTGGGGCGTCAACGACCTCGGCGGGACGTTGATGGAGGAGTCGATCTCGCGCCTGGCGGGCTCCTACCACGGCGTCCGCCTCGACCCGCCGGAGCTGGTCGCCGCCGCGCACGCCGCGGGCCGTCCCGCCGCCGAGCGGAGCACGTTGTACGACATCCTGCGCGAGCACCCGCTGGGCGCGCCGCGCGAGGCCGTCGCCTAGGCGACCGACAGCACGAGCGCGGCGATCGCCGCGAACGCGACGACGATCGCGAGCAGCCCGGAGGCCATCGTCTGCAGCGTGCGGTCCTCGTCGCTCAGCGCCACGCCCGCGAGCCGTGTGGTCGCCCACCGGTGCAGGCCGAACCCGGCCGCCGCGGCGACGACCAGGACGATGAACGGCCCGAGCGTGCCAAGGAGCGTCACCGTGCCAAGCAGGACGAGCGCGGCGACGAGCACCGCGCCGACGAGGTAGGTCGCGAGGATCCGCCGGCGCTGCCGGTCGGTCTCCGGCGCGGCGACGGCGCGCTTGCGCTCCGCGGCCCGCGGGGCGGGAGCGGCGGTGGCGGTCGTGCGCGCGCGGCGGCGGGAGCGGCCCATGCACCGCAACAGTAGTGCGAGCCCTCGCGCTATAGGTTTGGTGCATGGCCGAAGCGATCACCCGCGAGGGACTGGCACAGCTCAAGCACGAGCTCGAGGAGCTCGAGGGGGAGGGCCGGCGCGCGATCGCGCAGCGGATCCTCATCGCGCGTGAGCTGGGCGACCTGTCCGAGAACGCGGAGTACCACGCCGCCAAGGAGGACCAGGCGCACCACGAGACCAAGATCCTCCGCCTGACCGAGCGCCTCCGCAACGCGCTCGTCGTCGAGTCCGACGCCGACGCGACCGTCGTCACCTTCGGCGCGACGGTCAACGTCACCGACGTGAAGTCCGGCAAGACCGTGAAGTACACGATCGTCGGCGCGACCGAGGCCGACCTCAAGGCCGGCAAGCTGTCGGCGGAGTCCCCGGTCGCCAAGGCGCTCATCGGCACCGCCCCGGGCGACGTCGTCGCCGTGACGACGCCGAGCGGGAAGCGCGAGCTGAAGGTCGAGTCGCTGGGCTAGCCGAAGAGGTCCTCGGCGCGGGAGCGCACGAGGGCCTGGACGCCGGGTCCGTCCTCCGGCGTCACGTGGCGCTCGAGGCCGGTGAGGACGACCGCGGGCTCGCCCGCGTCCTTGCCGCCGCGTGCGAGGTCGGCGGCCGCGGCGGCCTGGTCGGCGGTCGCGATCCAGGTCGCGCGCAGCTCGCGGCCGTGGGCGTCGGTGCGGCCGCGCCAGTCCTCCAGCGGCGCGAGGCCCGCGATCCCGACGGCGACGTCGCACTGGCCGTGGCGCCAGGCGCGGCCGAAGGAGTCGGCGACGATGACGGCGGGATGGCCGGGCAGCGCGGCGCGCAGCGCGCGGGCCGAGGCGTCCGGGTCCTCCGGCAGCAGGATCAGCTCGTCGGGGCTCGCGGCGTTCGAGGCGTCGACCCCGGCGTTCGCGCAGACGAAGCCGTGGCGCGTGCGCGAGATGATGACCTTGTGCTCGGCGCGCACGACCTCCGCGCTCTCGCGCAGGACGACCTCGACGTGGCGCGGGTCCTTGTCCATCTCCGCCGCCAGCTCGAGCGCGCGGGCCGAGGGCTCGACGGTGGCGAGGTCGACCGTGCGGCCCTCGGCCTTCGAGACGACCTTGTGGGCGAGGACGAGGACCTCGCCGGGGGCGAAGCCGTCCGCGCCGCGGGCGGCCGCGAGCAGCGCCGCGAGGTCGTCGCCGCGGCGCACCTCGGGAAGGCCGGGCAGGGCCCGGGCGGCGATCATCGGCCGCCGACGCGGCCGAACCGGGCCAGCAGGCCGCGCGTGTGCGACGCGCCGCCGCGGACGTCCTCGAGCGCGACGCGCAGCGCCGCGAGGTCGTCGCCGGTGTCGACGTCGAGGCCGAGCGTCGGGATCGCGATCGACGCGCAGGACGCGCCCGCCTCGGCGGCGAGCCGCTCGTGGCGCTCGCGCGAGCCGGGGCCGAAGGCGGGGCGGATCGCGTCCGGCGGCGTGAGCAGGAGCGCGTTGGTGCCGTCGCCGTGGCGGTCGGGGACGACGACCACGTCGGGCGGCTCGACGCCGTCGGCGTCCTCCAGCAGCTCGTCGACCTCGGCCGGGTCGAGCGCGGGGCAGTCGCCGGGGACGAGCAGGACGCGCGTCGCGCCGCGCTCCAGCGCCGCCTGGATGCCGCGCTCGGCGGCCGCGCTGTGCCCGGCGTCCTCGGGGTCGTCCACGACCGCCGCGGCGTCGTAGCCCGCGGCCAGCGCGACGGCCATCGTCTCGCCGGAGACGACGAGGACCTCGTCGACGCCCTTGGCGCGGCGCAGCGCGATCAGCACGTCGGTGACCATCGCCTCGGCGAGCGCGCGGCGCGTGCCGTCGGAGAGGTCGTCCTCGAGGCGCTGCTTGGCGGCGCCGAAGCGCTTGACGGGCAGGACGGCGATCGTCCGGCCGCGGCGGGTGGGCATCAGCGCAGGCCCTCGGCGAAGCGCAGGACGTCGGCCGCCACGCGGGCGCGGCCCGCGGGGTCGGCGAGCAGCGTGTCGGTCTTCAAGGTGGGGATGGCGAGGTCGGCGTCCTCGTCGGCGACGAGCCCGTCGAGCAGGTCGCCGTAGTACGCGGCGACCCCGGCGGCGTCGACCGAGACGCCCGCCCAGTCGAGGAACGGCTTGGACGGGCCCTTGAGGATCTGGCCCCCGACGACGGGCGAGATCGCCACGACGGGCGCCGCGGCGGCGCGCAGCGCGTCGGCCATGCCGGGGACGGCGAGGATGGGGCGGATCGAGATCACCGGGTTGGAGGGTCCCACGATGATGGCCCGCGCTGCGGCCAGGGCCGCGCGGACCTCCGGCGGGACGGTCGCCTCGGCGAGGCCGTCGTAGCGCACGTCGTCGATCGGGAGCGCCGCGCGCTCGCGCACCATGAACTCCTGGAACGGCACCCAGCGGTCGCCGCTGCGGACGCTCGTGCGGACCGGCGCGTCGGCCATGGGGAGGACGGTCGCGCGCAGGCCGAGGGCGTGGGTCAGCTCCGCGATCGCCTCGGTCAGCCGCGCGCCACCAGCCAGCAGCTCGGCGCGGCGGACGCCGTAGGCGAGGTCGCGGTCGCCGAGGTTGAACCAGATCTCGACGCCCAGCTCGCGCAGGCCGTCCATCACGTGGAAGGTGTCGCCGGCCAGGCCCCAGCCGCGCTCGTCGATGCGATCGGCGAGCCAGAACGTCACGAGGTCAGGGTCCGGCGCGACGTACGCGCCGTACATGTCGACGTCGTCGCCGGTGTTGGCGATCACGACGAGGTCGTCTCCGGCGACGTCGGCCATCCCGCGGGCGAGCTTCGCGCCACCGGTACCGCCGGCCAGGACGACCACCGGGGAGCGGGAGTCGAAGTCCATGCGGCGGCGGACGATAACGTGCCGCCGGTGAGCACCACCGAGATCCACGAGCACGAGTTCGTCGCGGAGGGGGTGCTGCTCACCGACGTGCGCGGCGCGCTCGCCGTCTCCGTGCTCTCGACGCCCGGGATGATCGGGATGATGGAGCACGCCGCGACGACGCTGGCGCTCCTGCACATCCCGCCGGGCACGGCGACCGTCGGCTTCGAGGTCTGCGTCAAGCACGTCGCCGCGGCGCCCGCGGGCGCGCGCTGCGTGGCGCGGGCCGTGCTGCGCGAGGTCGCCGACGAGCGCAAGCTCCGCTTCGACGTCGAGGTGCTCGAGGGCGACCGGACGATCGGCGTGGGGACGCACGAGCGGCGCGTGGTGCCGGTGACGGCATGAGCCTCCCGGAGCGCGTGCGGATCCGCGAGGTGGGGCCGCGGGACGGCTTCCAGAACGAGCCGGAGGTCATCGCCACCGACGACAAGGTGCGCCTGGTCGACCTGCTGGCGCGGACGGGCGTCCAGCGGCTGGAGGTCACCTCGTTCGTGCGGGCCGACGTCATCCCGCAACTGGCCGACGGCGTCGAGGTGCTGCGGCGGATGGACGTGCCCGACGACGTCGACGTCACCGTCCTGGTGCCCAACGAGCGCGGCTTCGAGAACGCGCTCGCGCTCCGGGACCGGTTCTCGGAGATCAACTGCTTCATGTCGGCGAGCGAGTCCCACAACAAGGCGAACGTGAACCGGTCGGTCGAGGAGTCGCTCGTCGGGCTGGAGCGCGTGATCGGCCGCGCGGTCGCCGAGGGGCTGCGGGCCGAGGGCGTCATCAGCGTGGCCTTCGGCTGCCCGTACGAGGGGCACGTGCCGCCGGAGCGGGTCTTCGCGATCGCCGAGCGGCTGATGGCGGCGGGCGCGCGCGAGATCGCGTTCGGCGACACGACGGGGATGGCCAACCCGGTGCAGGTCGGCGCCTTCTTCCGGGCGGCGCGCGCGGCGTTGGGGGACGAGGTCGAGCTGACCGCGCACTTCCACAACACGCGTGGCCAGGGGCTCGCGAACGTGTACGCCGCGCTCGAGGCGGGGTGCGCGTCGTTCGAGTCGAGCTTCGGCGAGCTGGGCGGCTGCCCGGTGCCCGCGGGCGCCACCGGCAACATCGCGAGCGAGGACCTGGTGTCGATGCTCCACGAGATGGGGATCGCGACCGGGATCGACCTGGGGCTGCTGCTCGACGCGGCCCGCGCGGCCCGCGACGTCCTGGGCCGTCCGCTGGGATCGCACACGCTCGTGGCCGGGCCCGTCGCGTGGAACGACGAGCGCGCGCCGACCGCCTGAGGGCCGACGTCGCGGCGCTGGCCGCGATGGACCGCGGCTCGGCGAGCGCCGGGGAGCGGGCCGCGGCGGCGTGGGTCGCCGAGACGCTGCGGGCGCGCGGCGTGCAGGACGTGCGGCTGCGCGCGTTCCGCGGGTCGAAGACGTACGCGTGGGCGCACGCGCTCCACGTGGCGGTCGCGCTGCGCGGCGGGTGGGCGGCGGTCGCCGCGCTCGCCTCGCTGGAGCTGGAGGTGAGCGGGCGGGCGCCGTGGGTCCGGCGGCTGCTGCCGCGGGGCGCGGGGACGAGCGTGGTGGCGCGGGTGGAGGCGCCCGGAGCGGCCGCGCCCACGGTCGTCCTCGTCGCCCACCTCGACACCGCGCGCACCGGCGTCGTCTGGCATCCGCGCCTGACCACGCCCGGCGCCGCGCGCCGCCGCCGCCGCACGCGCGCCGTGCCGCCGTACCTCGCGCCGGTCGCCGCGGCGATGGTCCTCGCCGCGCTCCCGCACCGCGCCGCCCGGCGCGCCGGCCGCGCGATCCTGGCGGTCGCGCTCGTCGCCGAGCTCGACGTCGCGCGCTCGCCGCACGTCCCCGGCGCGTCCGACAACGCGACCGGCGTGGCCGCCGTGCTCGACCTCCTCGCCGACCCGCCGCCGGGCGTCACGCTCGTCGGCGTCCTCTGCGGCTGCGAGGAGTCCGGGATGGACGGCATGCGCGACTGGCTGCGCCACGAGGGCCGCGCGCTGGACCCCGACCTCGTGCTGAACCTCGACACCCTCGGCGCGGGCACGCCGATCGTCCTGCGCGCGGAGGCGACGCTGCTCCCGCACGCCTACGCCGACGCCGACCTCGCGCTCGTCCCCGACGACGTCCCGCGCTGGCGGATCGGCGGCTGGACCGACGCGGTCCTCGCCCGCTTCGCGGGCCTGCCGACGATCTCGCTGCTCTCGATCGGCCCCGACGGCGCGTTCACGAACTACCACCGCCCGACCGACACCACCAACAACGTCGACTGGCGCTCCGTCGAGGACTGCCTCGCTCTCGCCCGCGGGATCCTCGCGGCGCTCAGCGCCCGCTGAACTCCGGCTGGCGCTTCTCGGCGAACGCCCGCGTCCCCTCGCCGAAGTCCTCCGACCGCGCGCAGAGGTCCTGCGCGAGCACCTCGGCCTCGAGCGACGCGCTCAGCGTCGGCTTGGCGATGCCGTCGAGCAGCCGCTTGGCCAGCGCGACCGCGCGCGGCGCGCACGCCAGCAGCTCGCCCACGAGCTGGTCGGTCGCCGCGTCGAGCTCGTCGGCGGAGGCGACGCGGTTGACCAGCCCGATCCGCTCCGCCTCGGTGCCGTCGATGATCTTCGAGGCCATGATCATCTCCTTCGCGCGCCCGAGCCCGACGACGCTCGGCAGCCGCGAGGAGCCGCCGACGTCCGGGATGAGCCCGACGCGCGTCTCGACCAGGCCGATCACCGCGTCGCTCGCCATGACCCGCAGGTCGGCGGCCAGCGCCAGCTCCATCGCCCCGCCGATGCACGCGCCGTGGATCTGCGCGATCGTCGGCTTCGGCATCTCCTCCAGCAGGTTCCACGTCTCGATGATCGGGCGGCGCGAGGCGCGCAGCCGGCCCGGGTCGGCGGCGAGCCCGCCGAGGAAGTTGACGTCCATCCCGCTCGAGAACATCGGGCCCGCGCCGCGCACGACGACGCAGTGGACGGCGTCGTCGCCGGCCGCCGCGCCCAGCGCGTCGCGCAGGCCGAAGACCAGCTCGTCGTTGAACGCGTTGCGCTTCTCCGGGCGGTTGAGGACGACGTGGCGGACCGCGCCGCGGTCCTCGGTCTCGACGATGGGCATGCCGGGACTGTACGTGGCCGGTTAGGGTGCCGCGCCATGGCCGAGATCAAGAAGGTTGGAATCGTCGGGTGTGGGCTCATGGGTCATGGGATCGCACAGGTCGTCGCGACCGCGGGCTACGACGTCGTCGTCCGCGAGGTGGACGACGCGACCCTGCAGAAGGGCCTCGGGAAGATCGAGAAGCAGCTCGCCCGCGCGGTCGAGAAGGGCAAGTCGAGCCAGGAGGACGCCGACGCGATCCGCGCGCGCCTGACCGGCACGACCGACTACGCCGACCTCGCCGGCAGCGACCTCGTCATCGAGGCCATCACCGAGGACCTCGCGCTCAAGCTGGAGCTGTGGAAGGAGCTCGACGCCATCGTCAAGCCCGAGGCGCTGTTCTTCACCAACACCTCCTCGCTCGCCGTCATCGACCAGGCCGCCGCGACCGCGCGCCCCGCCGCCTTCGCCGGCCTGCACTTCTTCAACCCCGCGCAGGTGATGAAGCTCGTCGAGGTCGTCCGGGGCATCACGACCTCCGACGAGACCTTCGACGCGGCGCTCGCGTTCGCCGGCACGCTGGGCGGCAAGACGCCGATCCCGACCAGGGACAAGGCCGGGTTCATCGTCAACCGGTTGTTGGTGCCCTACATGATCGACGCGATCCGCGCCTACGAGGAGGGCGTCGGCACGATCGCGGAGATCGACGCCGCGATGAAGGCCGGCGCCGGCCACCCGATGGGGCCGCTCGCGCTCTGCGACCTCGTCGGCAACGACACCGTCGGCGCGATCGCCGAGGTCCTCTTCACCGAGTTCCGCTCCGGCCGCTTCGCCCAGCCGCCGCTGCTGCGCAAGATGCTCGCCGCGGGCTGGTACGGCCGCAAGTCCGGGCTCGGGTTCTACGACTACTCGGGCGCCGAGCCGGTCGAGAACCCCGGCCTGGCGCGGTAGCCGGGTTTGCGAGGCTGACGGTCGGGCACCGCTAGGGGCATGAGCTTGACCTCTTCCACCGTCCCGACCGTCACCCTCAACGACGGCGAGCTGATCCCGCAGCTCGGGTTCGGCGTCTTCCAGGTCCCGCCGGAGGACACCGCCGACGTCACGACGCGCGCCCTGCTGGCCGGCTACCGCCACATCGACACCGCCGCGGCGTACCGCAACGAGGCGGGCGTCGGCCAGGCGGTCCACGCCGCGGGCCTCCAGCGCGACGACGTCTACATCACGACCAAGGTCTTCAACGACGACCACGGCTTCGACCAGGCCAAGCGCGCGCTCCACGAGAGCCTCAAGCGCCTGGAGATGGAGCACGTCGACCTGTACCTGATCCACTGGCCCGTCCCGTCGGCCGACAAGTACGTCGAGACGTGGAAGGCGCTCGTGGAGCTCCAGCAGGAGGGGCTGACGCGCTCGATCGGCGTCTCGAACTTCCAGCCCGCGCACCTCGAGCGGATCATCGCCGAGACCGGCGTCACCCCGGCCGTCAACCAGATCGAGCTGCATCCGTACTTCCAGCAGGTCGGGCTGCGGCGCGAGCACGGCGAGCACGGGATCGTGACCGAGGCCTGGAGCCCGCTGGCCCAGGGCAAGGTCCTCGAGGACCCGGCGCTGGTCGAGATCGCCGAGGCGCACGGCGTGAGCACCGGCCAGGTCGTCATCCGCTGGCACCTGCAGCTCGGCAACGTCGTCTTCCCGAAGTCGGTGACGCAGGAGCGCATCGAGCAGAACTTCGACGTCTTCGGCTTCACGCTGACCGCCGCCCAGATGGACGCGATCGCCGCGCTCGACGCCGGCGACCGCACGGGGCCGGACCCGGACACCTTCGTCCGGCCGTAAGGGCAGGACCGCGGCGCCCCGTGGCGAAAGCCGCGGGGTGCCATCCCAGTCAGCGTTCGTGAGCAGCTTGCGTCCGAAGCCGTTCCGCGGGGACGTGGTCGCCGCGGGTGTCGTGGTGCTCACGACGCTCGTGTGGACGGTGGTGGTGCGGTTCCCGGCGTGGGCGGACGGCGTGCAGCTGGCCGTGGCGGCAGTCGCCTGGGCGTTCGTGACCGCGATGGCCGTCCTCGCGCCGCTGGAGGGCGAGGCGCCGCGCGCCTACCAGTCGGTGCTCTACGTCGCCTCGATCGTGCTGTTCGTCGACGTGGTCGAGCAGCTCAGCCTCGTGCTGGGGCACGGCGCCCTGCAGTCCTCGGGCGCCGCGACGTGGGCGCTCGCGGTGGTCGCGGCGTACGCGCTGGGCTTCGCCGTGCGGCGCAACAGCGCGGTCTCGACGCTGATCGGGTCGCTCGCGGCCGCGGCCACGGTGCTCGTCGCCGTGGAGTGGATCTTCTCGTCGGTCCGAGAGTCCTCCTACCGCTGGGTGCTCGCCGGGCTGATGGTGGTCTTCGGGGTCCTCGCGATCGGCCAGCGCGACCGCCGCCCGCGCCACGGGGTCGCGCTGATCGAGGTCGCGGGAGTCGCGGTCCTGGGGATCGCGTGGACGTTCCTGGCCGGGTACGTCTTGGGCGATCTCGTCGACCAGCCCGGCGCGGGCTGGGGCTGGGAGCTGCTGATGCTCGCCGCGGGCTTCGGCCTCATCGCCTACAGCTCGGTCGACCGCCAGCCGGGCCCCGCCTACCTCGGCGTGCTCAACCTCGTCGCGTTCACCATCCTCACCTCGCTGGACGACACCAGCCCGACCTTCCTCGGCTGGCCGCTCGTCCTGGCGCTGATGGCGGCGTTCCTGCTCGTGATCGGCCTCCGTCCCACGACGCCCGCGCCCCCGCCGCCGGACGTCGACGCGCCCGAGCCGCCGCCGCTGCCGCTGCGCTAGGCGCGGTTGGGGCGCAGGCGCACGGCGAGGAAGGCCGCGGTCGCGACGGGCAGGAGCGCCACGAGCACGACGGCGACCACCGCCAGCCACGACGTGCCGCCGTCGTCGCAGGTCGGCCCGGCGCCGGAGGTGTAGATGTCCGCGCCGCTCAACGCGGCGGCGCAGCCCGACGTCACCACTCCGGAGACGATGTCGAGGGTGAGGAGGCTTCCGAGCAGCCCGCCCGGGACCAGCAGCGTCCCCGCCAGCTTGTCGCCGGTGCTCCAGCGCGGCGAGGCCCACAGCAGGACGACGCCGACGAGCCAGCCGACGCCGCCGGCGAAGGCGCCGAAGAGCAGCAGGACGATCGCGGCGGGGGCGCGCCACGTCGCCTCGGCGACCGCGGGCGCGGGCGGCGCCGGCGGGGCGGGAGCCTCGCCGCCCCGCGCCTCGGCCGCGATCTCCTCGGGGCTGCCGAGGCGGTCGAGGACCGTGCGGACCGCGACCTCGTCGAAGGGGTCGTCCAGCTCGCGGCGCGCCTCGGCGATGTGCGCGCCGATCTCGGCGACGAGCTCCTGGCGGCGCATGCGGGGGACCCCGGCGAGCGCGTCGCGGAGGTCGTCGAGGTAGTCCTCGACGGCGTGGTCGGCGATCGTGAGGCTCATGCGGTCCTTCCGGCGATCAGGTGGTCGACGGCCGCGCTGAAGCCGCGCCACTGGGTCACGAAGCGGCTGAGGGCGGCGTCGCCGCCGGCGGTCAGCTCGTAGTAGCGCCGCGGGGGACCGGCGCGCGACTCGCGCCACGAGGTCTCGACGAGCCCCTCGCGCCGCAGGCGGCTGAGCAGCGGGTAGATGGTGCCCTCGCTGGTCACCATGCCCTCGACCTCGGCGAGCCCCTGGACGACGTCGAACGCGTAGCGCGGCCCGTCCGACAGCAGCGCGAGCACGCAGAACTGCAACGTGCCGCGACGGAGCTGCGCGATCAGCGCGTCGTCGCGGTCGGCGTCGTCCGGTGCCATGCGGCGCAAGGTACCTGGCGACGCCGTCGGACGCAACGCCCGCGCGGCCGCCGCGGCGGCGCTCCGCGCTCCTCAGCGTCCCGGGATGATCCGCAGCAGCGCGCGGTCGACGGACTGGCTCGCGCCGTCGGTCGCGGTCATCGTCACGGCGTAGGTCGCGGCCGTGAGCCGGCCGAGCGCGACCTGCTTGCGGCCGCCGGTGCGGAAGGTGAGCCTGCGGGCGAGGACGGTGCGGGTTCCGCGCTTGACGCGCACCGTCACCACCGCGGGGCCGGTGAGCACGACGCGCAGGACGGTGGCGCGCACGGTCCGGCCGGTGAGCTTGCCGGAGGCGAAGGCGGCGGTGAGCGGCGGGGTGAAGAGCCGCGCGTCGGCGCCCGCGGGGCCCGTGGGCCCGGTGCCGCCGTCCGCGCCCGCGGCGCCCGTGGCGCCGCGCGCCCCGGCCAGGCCGTCGAGCCCCGCGCCGCCGAGCGGGCCCGCCGCGCCCGCGGTGCCCGCGGGCCCCGTGGCCGCCTCCGGGATCCGCGCGCGCAGGCGGTTCGTGCCGGTGTCGGCGACGAGGAGCGAGCCGTCCGGGAGGTCGATCGCGGCGCGCGGCGCGTTCAACGACGCGAGCGCCGCCGGGCCCGCGTCGCCGCACAGCAGCGTCGCCGTGGCGCACGCCGCGCCGGACCCGATCATGGTGGTGATGGTCCCCGTGGCGCTGACGCGGCGCACGCGGTTGTCGCCCGTGTCGGCGACGAGGAAGCCGCCGCCCGCCGGGTCGGCGGTCACCGCGGCGGGCGCGCTGAGCAGCGCGAGGCCCGCCGGGCCGTAGTCCCCGCACAGCGCGCCGAGCGTCGCGCACGCGGTCCCGGTCCCCGCGACCGTCGTGATCGTCCCGCCGCCGTCGACGCGGCGGATCCGGTTGCCCGCCGTGTCGGCGACCAGGAACCCGCCGCCGGCGACGGCCGAGACGTCCTGCGGGAGGTTGACGGTGGCCAGCAGCGCCGGGCTGCCGTCGCCGGTCGAGGACGCGGTGCCCGTCCCGGCGACCGTGGAGATCGTGCCGCCGCTGACCAGGCGGATCCGGTTGTTGGTGGTGTCGGCGATCAGGAGCGCGCCGCCGGGCGTGACGCTCACGCCGCTCGGCCCGTTGAGCGTGGCGAGCGTCGCCGCGGTGCCGTCGCCGCTGAAGGACGCGGTGCCGGTGCCCGCGACGGTGGTGATCGTCCCGCTCGCGTCCACGCGGCGGATCCGGTTGCCGCCCGTCTCGGCGATGAAGTACGAGACGCCGTCGGGCGCCACGGCGACGTCGCGCGGCGCGTTGACCTGCGCCAGCAGCGCCGGGCCGGTGTCGCCCGCGCTGCCCGCCACGCCGGAGCCCGCGACGGTCGCGATCGTCCCGTCGGGCGCGATCCGCCGGACGCGGTTGTTGCCCGTGTCGGCCACGAGCAGCGAGCCGTCGGCGAGGCGCGCGATCCCGCGCGGGCCGCTCAGCTGCGCGGCGGCGGCGAAGGAGCCGTCGCCGATCGCGCCCGCGACGCCGGTCCCGGCGCGCGTGAGCGCGAGGTCGGCGCGCGCGGCGGTCGGCGCCAGGAGCGGGAGCGCGGCGAAGGCCGCGACGAGCGCGAGGTGACGAGGGCCCACGGTGAGCATGGGTCAGTGGTCGGCAGCGCACGCTCGAACACCCGTCCAGACGCCGCCTTTGCGGAGGTTCGCGGGCCGGAAGCTCCGCGAACCCCGCGCGCCGCGGCCGGCGCCGGCCGCGGCCGCCTAGCCCAGCGGGTCGCCGCTCGAGAGCCCGCCGCTGCCGCGCGGCGCCTCGGGGGCCGCGGGCGGCGCGGCCGTCGGCGGCGCGGGCGGCAGGCCGGAGCCGCCGGGGCTGCCCGCGAGCGCGGGCTGCGGGTCGGTGAACGCCGGCCAGTCCTCGGTCAGCAGCAGGAGGTAGGCGTACGCGCGCTGCTGGTAGGAGAGCCCGAGCACGATCATGTCCTGCAGGCCCTTGGGCTGCCGGCCGAGCACGACGATCACGAACCAGGCGATGAACGTGCCGAGCTCCCACACGATCTGCATCGCGTAGGAGATGATCAGGACCGGGATCGCGAGGATGATCCGGAACAGCACCTTGAGCCGGTCGTACTCGGCCTTCGGCGGCGGGATCACGACGTGGACGGGGTAGTTGTCCGTGTCGCTTCCGAACGGCGGGTACTCGTCGGTCAACAGGCCGACGTAGCCGTAGACGGCGGTGCTGTAGCGCTCGAGGCCCGCGACGAAGTCGTAGAGCCCCTGCGGGTAGCGCGCGGTGAACAGGAGCGCGAACCACGCCACGATCACGGCGAGCGCGGCGACGAGCCCCCACACGTAGAGCACGATGAAGTGCGGGATCGCGAGGAAGAAGCGGAAGAACGTCGTGGCGCGGCTGCGCTGCTCGACGTACTCGGCGACGAAGGTCGGCTGATCGGTCATCGCGGGCGAGCCTAGACCGCTCGGCGGCCGATGACCAGTGCGGCTAGCCGTCCTGCGCGGCGGCCATCGCGACGAAGACGTCGAGCGCCGCCGGGTTCGCCAGCGAGTCGCGCGCCGCGGCCTGGTCGGCCGGCTGACCCATGAGGATCCGCTTGACCGGCACCTCCAGCACCTTGCCGCTCAGCGTTCGCGGGATCTCGGCGATCTGGTGGATCTCGTTCGGCACGTGGCGCGGCGAGCAGTCGGTGCGGATCCGGCGCTTGATCGAGGCGACCAGCTCGTCGGTCAGCTCCTCGCCCTCGCGCAGGACCACGAACAGCGGCATCCAGCCCTCGGTGCCGTCGCGCGGGACGTCCACCACCAGCGCGTCGACCACCGCGTCGTCGGCGAGCACGGCGCGGTAGATCTCGCTCGTGCCCATCCGGATCCCGCCGCGGTTGATGGTGGAGTCGCTGCGGCCGGAGATGACGACCGTGCCGCGCTCGGTGATCTCGACCCAGTCGCCGTGGCGCCACACGCCCGGGTAGGTGGAGAAGTACGAGTCGCGCAGGCGCGAGCCGTCCGCGTCGCCCCAGAACGACGTCGGCATCGAGGGCATCGGCTCGGTGAGCACCAGCTCGCCGACCACGCCGACGTGCGGGACGCCGTCGGGGTCCCACGACTCGACCTTCGCGCCCAGCGCGCGGCCCTGGATCTCGCCGCGGTGGACGGGCAGCGTCGGCACGCCGCCGACGAACGCGCTCACCACGTCGGTCCCGCCGCTGGTCGAGAAGAGCCACGTGCCGGCGCCGACGTGGTCGTAGACCCACTGGAACCCCTCGGGCGCCAGCGGCGAGCCGGTCGAGCCGACCGCGCGCAGCGCGCTCAGGTCGCGGCCGCCGCCGCCCGGCTCGGTGCCCTCCTTCACGCACGAGGCCAGGAACGAGGCGCTCGTCCCGAACGTCGTCGTCCCCGACTGCGCGGCGAGGTCCCAGAGGCGGTCGAGCGACGGCGTGCCCGGGTTGCCGTCGTAGAGCACGATCGACGCGGGCGTCAGCAGCACGCCGACGAGGAAGTTCCACATCATCCAGCCGGTCGTCGTGAACCAGAAGACGCGGTCGCCCTCCTGCGCGTCCAGGTGCAGGTGCATCAACTTGAGGTGCTCGACCAGCACGCCGCCCTGGCCGTGGACGATCGGCTTCGGCAGTCCCGTCGTCCCGGACGAGTACAACACCCACAACGGATGGTCGAACGGGAGCTGGGCGAACGCCAGCGGCTCCTGCTGGCGGATGAGCTCGCGCCACGTGATCATGCCCTCGGGCCGGCCCTCGCCCGCGCCCGTGCCGAGGTAGTCCAGGAGCACGACGTGCTCCAGTGAGGGGATCTCCGCGCGTAGCCCCGCCACGACCTCGCGCCGGTCGAAGTCCTTGCCGCCGTAGCGGTAGCCGTCGACGGCGAGCAGGACCTTCGGCTCGATCTGCGCGAAGCGGTCGATGACCGAGCGCGCGCCGAAGTCCGGCGAGCACGAGGACCACGTCGCGCCGATCGACGCGCAGGCGAGGAACGCCGCGATCGCCTCGGGGATGTTCGGGACGTAGGCGACGACGCGGTCGCCCTCCTCCACGCCGAGGAAGCGCAGGCCGGTCGCGATCCGCGCGGTCATGTCGCGCAGCTCGCCCCACGTCATGAAGTCGAGCTCGCGCAGCTCGGAGGCGTGCTGGAGCGCGATCGCCGAGTCCGGCTTGCCGCGGAAGACGTGCTCGGCGTAGCTCAGCCGCGCGCCCGGGAACCACTCGGCGCCGGGCATCGCGCGCGAGCCCAGGACGCGGTCGTACGGGGTCGAGGCCTGCACGTCGAAGAACTCCCAGATCGCCGCCCAGAAGCCGTCGAGGTCGTCGACCGACCACCGCCAGAGCGCGTCGTAGGAGCCGGTGACGTCGACGCCGCGGGTGGAGGCGACCCAGCGCGCGAACCGCGTGAGGGTCGCGGCCTCCACGCGCTCCGGCGTGGGGGACCAGAGGACCTGCGGCTCGGCGTCGGGCATCTGCACCCGAACTCTTGCACAGAGCGATCAGGACACGGCCAGCGTCGCGTTCATCCCGGCGAGCTCGTGGTTGACGGGCGCCGTGAGCGTGCAGAAGAGGCGGTAGCTGCCCGCGCTCAGCGTGAGCGTCCGCGTGGCGTTCTGGCCGGAGCCGGTGAGCGGGAAGTCGACGGCGGCGCCGGCGTGGTCGGTCGGGACGACGCGCAGGTTGTGGTCGTCCTCGCCCTGGTTGCGGAGCTGGACGACGACGGCGCCGGCGGTGACGCTCGCGCGCGAAAGGCGGGCGGAGTAGCCGCCGCGGTCGTCGAGGGTGACGCCGACGGCCTGGGTGGAGGGCGGGGCGGGGTCGCTCGACGGGGGCGCGGTCGCGGTCGGGGCGGCCGGGGCCGGCGCGGGCGGCGCGCCGGGCGTCGTGGCCCCGGCGCCGGGCGCGCCGCCGGCCGCGGGGACCGCGCCCGTCAGCGGCGCGGCGCCGCCCGCGAGCGCGGCGAGCGGGACCCACGCGAGGCTCGCGTCGAGCTTGACCGCCCGCGCCCGCGGGCGCTTGACGACCTTGCGCTTCGCGGTCCGGTGCTTCGCGGGCGCCTTCGCCACGGCCTCGCCCGCGCCGCCGCCGAGCGCGGCGACGAGCGCCAGCACCAGCAGCCTCCGGGCGGACATCGGCATCTCCCGCCGTGCATCGGCCGGCCCGCGCCGGATCTCAAGCCGCCGGGCGGTAGCGTGGACCCCAATGGACGCCACCACGCTCGCCTACGCCGGCGCCGCCGAGCAGGCCCGTCTGATCCGCGCGGGGGAGGTCAGCTCGCGCGAGGTGGTCGAGGCCACCCTCGCGCGCATCGCGACGATCGACCCCGTGCTCAACGCCTACCGCGTGGTGCTCGCCGAGCGCGCGCTGGTCGAGGCCGACCAGGCCGACGCGCGCCGCGGTGCCGGGGACGGCTCCCGGCCGCTGCTCGGCGTGCCGGTCGCGATCAAGGACGACGTCGACGTCGCGGGCGAGGCGACCGCCTGGGGCACCGCCGCCCACGCCGGCCCGGTCGCGCGCGACGCCGAGGTCATCCGGCGGCTGCGCGCCGCGGGCGCGATCGTCGTCGGCAAGACGCTCGTCCCGGAGCTCACGATGCTCCCGGCGACCGACACCACCACCTTCGGCTCGGCCCGCAACCCGTGGGACCTCACGCGCACGCCGGGCGGCTCGAGCGGTGGCAGCGCGGCCGCGATGGCCGCGGGCCTCGCCGGCGTCGTGCTCGGCTCCGACGGCGCCGGGTCGATCCGCAACCCCGCGGCCTGGAACGGCCTGTTCGGCATCAAGCCGACGCGCGACCGCGTCCCGGTCGCGCCGCACGCGGACGCCTGGCAGGGCCTGTCGGTCAACGGCCCGCTGGCCCGACGCGTCGTCGACGCGGCGCTCTTCCTGGACGCGACGGTCGAGGACGGCGGCGTGCCCGAGGGCGGGTTCGTCGGCGCCGCGGCGCGCGAGCCGGGGCGGCTGCGGATCGCGGTCAGCACCAAGGCGCCGCCCGGCGCGCTGCCGCGCCTGGGCCGCGAGGAGCGGCGCGCGGTCGCGGCGACCGCGGCGCTGCTGCGCGGCCTCGGCCACGACGTCGTCGAGCGCGACCCGGACTACGCGGGCTCGCTCTACCCCGCGGGCCTGCTGCGGATCACGCGCGGGGTCAGCGACGACGTCCGCGCCTCGATGCCCCACCCCGAGCGCCTGGAGCCGCGCACGCGGCACATCGCGGCGCTCGGCGGCGCGATCCCGGCCGGGCTCATGCGCTGGGCGCGCGCGGCCGAGGCCGAGCAGACCGCGCGGCTGGCGAAGCTGTGGGAGGACGTCGACGTCCTGCTCACCCCGGCCGCCGCCGACGGGCCGTACCGCGTGGGCGTCGTGGGGCGCTGGTCGACGCCGACCTACGTCGCGCGCGGCGCCGAGCGCCTGACCTGGATGCCGGTGTGGAACATCACCGGCCAGCCCGCGGCCGCGGTCCCGGCGGGCCTCGACGACGACGGCCTGCCGGTCGGCGTCCAGCTCGTGGGGCGCTCCGGCGAGGACGCGCTGCTGCTGTCCCTGTCGGCGCAGATCGAGGCCGCGCAGCCGTGGATCAGCCGCCGCCCGGCGGCGATCGCGTGAGCGACGCCGTCGACCACGAGGCGCTGCTCGAGATCGCCGTCGAGGCTGCGCGCGCCGCGGGCGCGCTCCTGCTCGAGCGCTTCGGGACCGAGGAGATCCTCGCGACCAAGTCCACCACCACGGACCTCGTGAGCGCGGCGGACCTCGCGGCCGAGGCGGGGATCCGGGAGATCCTGGCCCGCCGCGCGCCCGAGGACGCGATCATGGGCGAGGAGGGCGAGGACACCGGCGGCACGTCCGGCCGGCGCTGGGTGGTGGACCCGCTCGACGGGACCGTGAACTTCTTGTACGGGTTGCCGATGTGGTGCGTGAGCGTCGCGTGCGAGGGCCTCGTGGGCGTCGTGTTCGACCCGACGCGCGACGAGCTCTTCACCGCCACGGCCGACGGCCCGGCGCGGCTGAACGGTGTGCCGCTGCGGCCGGCGCCGCCCGCCGACCTCGCGCACACGCTGGTCGCCAGCGGCTTCGGCTACGACACGCGGCGGCGCGAGCTGCAGGCGGAGGTCATCGCGCGGGTGATCCCGCGCGCCCGCGACGTGCGCCGCGGCGGGGCGGCGGCGCTCGACCTCGCGTGGGTGGCCGCGGGCCGGCTCGACGCCTACTACGAGCGCGGGATCAACCTGTGGGACATCGCCGCCGGTGAGCTGATCTGCGCGCGGGCGGGCCTGCGCGTCGAGCGGCTGGAGCCGGCGGGCGAGCTGCCGTGGGGCCTGCTCGCCGCGCCGGAGGCGATCGCGGACGACCTCCGCGCGCTCGTCGCCTGAGTCAGCCGTGGAGCGAGACGCGCTCGGGCTCGAGCGCGAACTGGATCCGGACCTCGCCCTCGGTGCGGCCCGGGTAGCTGTCGGCGTCGAGGTACTTCTTGGCGAGCGCGTCGATGCCGGCGTCGGCGCCGTCGTGCGTGTCGAGCACGAGCTTGCCGGTCACGGCGACGAACTGGAACGGGTTCGCGGCGTCGGCGACGCTGATCGTCGCCTGGCCCGCGCGGCGCAGGTTCTTCGGCCAGGCGCGGCCCTCGGCCGAGTTGACGAGCACGCGGCCGTCGTCGTCGACGTCGGCCCAGACGACGACGCTCTGGATCGAGCCGTCCTCGCGGGGCACCGAGAGGTGGGCGTAGTTCTTGTCCGCGATGATCTCGCGGGCGCGGCCTTCGAGCTTGGTGGGCATGGGATCCACCCTAGCCGCGGCGGGTCGGCACGCCGCCGCCGCGCGCGTAGCGGGCGGCGAGGCGCGCGAAGAGGCCGCCGTCGGTGCGCTCGCTCGTGGTGCCCGGCGCGCCGCCGCCGAAGAGCAGGGCGATGACGCCGGCGTGGGCGTAGGCCTCGAGCGTGGCTGGGTTGCCGAGGAGCTGCTGGACGTGGGTGTCGCGGTAGTGGTTGGCGGTGTTGCCCAGCCTGACGTTGCCGAGGGGGATCTGCCACATGGCGATGGGGAGCTTCGTGGCGGCGTGGACGTCGCCCAGCCAGCGCTCGTCGCGGCGGTAGTCGCCCGCGGTCCAGCGGCCCTTGCCGCCGTCGTGCAGCACCTTGGCCTTGAAGCCGTCGTCGCGGTCGGAGGGGTCGGAGAAGATCAGGTCGAAGCGCGCGTGCAGGTTGGTGTAGAAGGTCGCGCTGCGGGCGGCGAGGCGGTCGACCTGGGGAAGGGACGGGTCCTGGAGGACGGGGTCCGTCCTGGTGCCCCACGTGGAGAGGTGGTAGCCGAGGCGCACCTCGGGCGCGAGCGCGTCGCGGAGGCGGACGATCGCCTGGGCGAAGCCGGGGACGGTGTCCGGGAGGCCCTGGAGGCGCGGGTCGCCGGTCGACGCGACGGCGGCCGGGACGGACGCGGGGTCCTCCTGCGCGCGCTGCTGGACGTAGCCCCAGAAGTCGGGCTCGACGTGGAGGACGACGAGACGGCCCTCGGCGGCCGCGTGCGCGCGGCGGAGCGCGAGGGCGAGGTCGTCGTAGTAGGCCTTCATCAACGTCGTGTTGTCGATGTTGCTCAGGTCCCGCTCGGCCTCCCCGCCGTTGTTGGTGCCCTTGGAGGGGAGGAGCTGGTAGTAGGTGAAGACCGGCGTCCGGCCCGCGGCGCGCGACTCGGCGACGTACTTCGAGACGAAGGTCCCGTCCGGGTTCCAGGTGCGCCAGCCGGTGCCGGTGTTCGCGCCGCCGGTGAGGTACTGGTAGCGCCAGCCCGCGTGCAGGGCGCGGACGTGCGCCGCGCCGCCGGGCTGGCTTGCGAGGCCGAGCTGGACGTGGGTGGGCGCCCAGGCGGCGAGCGCCGTCGCGGCGAGCGTGGCGAGGAGTCCGCTCATGCGCCCGGGGCCTTCGCGACGAGCGGGGCGGTCCGGTAGGGGATCGGCTGGCTGAGCGCGATGTAGCTCGTCGAGCGGCGGATCGCGTTGTTGGAGAGCAGGCGGTTGACGATCTCCTGGAGGTGCTCGGTGTCGCGGGCGACGATCCGGCAGAGGAGGTCGGACGGGCCGCTGGTGGCCGTGGCCTCGAGGACCTCGGCGGTGGAGTCGAGGACGGCGACGGCCTCGGTCAGGCGGCCCTGCGCGATCTGGAGGAAGACGAACGCGAGCACGGGGTAGCCGAGGCGCGCGGGGTCGATCTCCGGGCCGTGGCCGCGGACGACGCCGCCGGCCTCCAGCTTGGCGAGGCGCGCCTGGACGGTGCCGCGCGCGACCTCGAGGCGGCGCGATGCCTCCATCAGCCCCAGGCGCGGCTCGTCGCGCAGGAGGGCGATGAGGCGGGCGTCCAGCTCGTCGATGGTCATGATGCACAGAGGATACGGGTCTGGACTGGGCGTTTCTGAGCGGAATGCGTGGTTCCATTGCGCGCTCTTGAGGTCCGCGGGCCGTGGTGGTGTCCTGATGTCCATGTTCGAAGAAGGCCAGCTCTACTCGCCCGTGACGCGCGCGGAGGACGGCAGCGTCGAGGTCCACCTCGGTGAGGACCACCCGGGCTTCCACGACGCGGCGTACCGCGAGCGCCGCAACGCGATCGCCGCGGCGGCGATGGGGTGGACGGAGGGCGCGCCGGTCCCGCAGATCGCCTACACGGACGCCGAGCACGAGATCTGGCGGACGGTCTGCCGCGAGCTGCACGTCAAGCACGAGCGCTACGCGTGCCGGGAGTTCCTCGAGGCCAAGGCGGCGCTCGGGCTGCCGGAGGACCGCGTGCCGCAGCTCGACGAGGTCACCGCCGGGCTGGAGCTCCTGTCCGGGTTCGCCTACCACCCGGCGCCCGGGCTGGTGGCGCTGCGCGAGTTCTACGGGTCGCTCGGCGACCGCGTGTTCCACTCGACGCAGTACGTGCGCCATCCGAGCGAGCCGCTGTACACGCCCGAGCCCGACGTCATCCACGAGGTCATCGGCCACGGGAACCTGCTCGCGTCCCCGCGCTTCGCGGCCCTCAAGGAGGAGGCGGGCCTCGCCGCCCAGCGCGTCGAGACCGACGCGGCGCTGCAGGCGATCGCCGACGTCTTCTGGTTCACGATGGAGTTCGGCGTGCTCTGGGAGGACGACGAGCTCCGCGCCTACGGCGCCGGCATCCTCTCCAGCTACGGCGAGATCGAGGAGTTCCGCCACATGGAGATCCGCCCCCTCGACTTCGCCGACATGGTGTCCATCGACTACGACATCACCAAGTACCAGCCGGTCCTCTACGCCGCCCGCTCCCTCGACCACCTCGAGGCCGAGGTCGGGACCTTCTTCGCGACGGCGGACGACGAGACGCCGGGGCGGCTGGGGGTGGGGACGGCGGCGCGCTGAGCCGTCCTGCGCGGACGGCATGCTCCCGGAGGTGAGCAGCTTCGGGGAGCAGGTCATCGCGGCCGAGACGCGCTGGGACGCGGCGGCCGCGCTGCTGCGAGCGTGGAGCGCGCGGCCCGCGGGCACGCCCGTCCGGCGCGGCGGCGACGGCTTCCTGGAGCTGGTCGACGAGGTGCGGGCGCACTTCGACGCGCGGCCGGACACGCTGGAGCTCGACGACGTCGACCGCGGCGAGATCCTGCGCTGGACCGCGGCGGGCGCCGACCTGCAGCGCGTGGACGCCGTCGGCTTCGGGCTGAGCTTCTCGGCGTCGGCGGGCTTCGCGCAGGCGTGGCGCGAGCGGTTGGGGGAGGGCATCCACCGGCCGGCGGTCGGCGACGTGTTCCCGGCCGCGGACGCGCCGTGGCCGGCCACGCGGGGCGGCGCCGCGCGGACGCCGTCGCCGGGCTCGATGGCCATCGACGAAGACGACCATCCGCACGCGCGCGTCGTCCGCGAGGACATGCTGCCGGTCGCGTTCGACTTCCGCCTGTGGCGGCCGCTGCGGGCGATCGGCCTCGGGCTCGAGACGATCGCGGCGATCACCGTCAACGAGGACCTGGCGGAGCTCGGCCTCGATCCGCCGGCGCCGTCGGCGTACCCGGCGCGGCTCGCCGACGAGGCCGAGCAGGGGCGCCGCGTGCTGGCGCAGCTGGAGGTGGCGATCGCGGAAGGGGCGCAGATCGTCGTGCTGCCGGAGCTGGCGACGACGCCGGGGATCGTGGAGCGCGTCCGGGCGCGGCTCGACGAGGACGAGGAGCAGCGGCTGGTGGTCTGCGGCAGCTGGCACGCGCCGGACCCGGAGGACGGGCGCCCCGCCAACCGGTCGGTCGGGCTGGTCTCCGGCGTGGGCGCGCGGATGGAGCACCGCAAGATCGCCGAGTTCGGCGACCTCTACCCGCGTGATCCCGACGCCCGCCGCCGCGAGGGGATCGCCGCGCCCGAGGCGCCGCTGCTGCGCGTCCACGTCGCCGACCAGTTCCGGTTCGCGCTGGTCATCTGCAAGGACTTCCTGCATCCGCCGGTGACGCGGACGCTCGACCGGCTCGGCGCCAACGTGCTGCTCGTCCCCGCGCTCTCGCGCAAGGTGCAGCCGTTCGCGGCGCGGGCGCACGCGCACGTCGCCGACGCGCAGGCGGTCTCCGTCGTCGCCAACGGGCCGCGGGCGTGGCTGGGGGAGCCGGTCGTCCCGACCGCGCTGATCGCGCGGCCGTACGCGCCGCGGGACGTGATCCAGGCGACGGCGGGCGCCGCGCCGTCGGTCGTGCTCTTCTCGTTGCGGGGAGAGCCCGCGCGCGGGCTCTAGCTCCGGGGCCCGCGGCCGATATGTGACAATATGCTTGACAACCCGCCTTCCCCGGGTACCGTGACAGCACGATGATCGCCGAGCGCATCGACTTCGAGGGCTCCTACAAGGAGCTCGAGCAGGCCGCGCTCGGAGTGCTGAGCGGGACCGCGCAGGAGCCGGCCATGGCCTGGCTCCGCGAGCTGGGCCAGCATGTCGAGCACGTCATCGGCGAAGCCGACCTCACCGCTGTCGCGCGCTGGTCGGCTCGCGTCGACCGCCTCGTCGCCAACCTGCCCGCCGACGGCCTGGGCGAGATGGCCCGCGGCTACCTCACGGCGACGCTGCACCAGCTCGACCGCAGCGCCGCGACGCTGGCGCAACGGCGCGACGTCGAGCAGCGCGCCGAGATCGCCCTCGGCGTCCGGGACCGCGTCCTGGACCTCGTCGCCCGCCGCCCGCGCATCCGCTCCGGCGAGATCGCCGAAGAGCTGCAGATCGCCACGTCCCAGGCCTCCCGCGCGCTCCGCGAGCTCCAGCAGCGCGGCCAGGTCTTCCTCGCCGAGGCCCACGCCTCCGACCACGACCAGCGGGTCCACCGCTACGTGGCGGCGAGCACCGCGCACGCGACGGCGGCGTAGCGCGAGGGCAGTACCCGGGGTGGGATTCGAACCCACACGCCCTTGCGGGCAGAGGATTTTGAGTCCTCCGTGTCTACCGTTCCACCACCCGGGCGGGAGGTGGGGTGGAGTCTAAAGCCGTCGGCGCTACGCCGGTTGCGGCGCGGACGAGCGGCTGGTGGTGCTCTCGGCGGTGCGCTCGACCTCGACGTTCCAGGCCTGGTTGAAGGCCCGCATCGCGAAGCCGATGAGGAGGATCTGGACCGGGATGATCAGCGCGGTCACGATCGCGAGGACGCCGGAGTCGATCGCGGGCTGGGCGAAGCCGGTCTCGTCGCGGTCCAGCCAGCCGGGGACGGCGACGGCGGCGAAGATCAGCAGGAGGATCGCGAGCGCGGCGGCGACCGGGAGGACGCCGCGGTTCCAGCGCGCCACGTAGAACGCCATGATCAGGTAGATCAAGATGTAGGCGATCTGGACAGGCTTGGCGCCCTGCAGGGCGTCCCACCCGCCGATGGTCACGACGAGCATCAGCCCGACGGAGACGAGGAGCAGCAGCAGCACGACCGCCTTGGTCGCCTTGCTCGCGGCCTTCTCCCGATTCGGGTGCTCGATGATGACGTCGTTCTCCTCCATCCCGTGCCGACCTTACAATCCCTCGCGGTCGCGCGCGACGGTGGACGTTCCGGAGCGCGTGCCGCCGAAGCCCTGCGGGCGTGGCGGAACTGGCAGACGCGCGAGGTTTAGGTCCTCGTGGCCTGATGGCTGTGGGGGTTCGAGTCCCTCCGCCCGCACTAGGCTCGGCCCATGCTCGAAGCGACCATCGCGGCGCACGGCTGCCGGATCGTGGTGTCGGTCAGCGGCTATGAGCGCGCCTCGGCGGAGGACTACCACGACGCCAACTGGCTCGACGGCGCCGTCGCGGTGGAGCTCGACGGCTACCGCGCCCGGCAGGCGGTCTCGTGGCAGGCGGCGGAGCTGCTCGCGTTCGCCGACGACCTCGATCGCCTCGGCCGGGACCTCACCGGGACGGCCCAGCTGACGCACCTCGAGGACGAGGTCGCGCTCCGGATCGCGCTCGACCACGGCCGCGGGGAGCTCGAGGGCGTCGTCCGCCGGCCTGCGCGGGCCGCGCTCACGTTCGAGGGCGTCGAGATCGACCAGACGCAGGTCGGCGTCGCGGCGCGCGAGCTGCGCGCGATCCTCCGCGCGTTCCCGGTGCGGCTGCCCGGCGAGGTGTGAGCGCGGCTACTTCTTCTTCGCCTTCGCCTTCTTCGCCACCTTCAGCGTGAGCTTGTGCGTCAGGACCTCGGCGGCTGCGCCGGGGCGCTTGATGGTCACGGTCACGTAGCCGGTGAGCGACTTCTTCTTCTTGCCGAGCTTGCGGGCGGCGGAGGAGAGCTTCACGGTCAGCGTGCGCTTCTGGCCGCTCTTGAGCGAGAAGCTGGCCTTGCCGTAGGGCGCCGGCGCCTTCTTGGGCTTGGCGGCGGCGGCCGACGCGACGGCGCGCGGCGCGCCCGTGACCGGCTTCTGCGCGCCGAAGGTGATCGTGCCGTTGCAGCCGTCGGGCTGGTGGCAGACGGCGATGAAGACGAACTCGCCCCAGTTGCTCGTCGCGCCGGAGCCGGGCGTGATGCCGAGGAGGTTCGCGGCGACGTCGCCCCAGCCGATGTCGTTGGCCACGCGCGTCGGCGCCGGGACGAAGTTCGTGACCGCGGTCGACGGGGCCTGCGCCGGGGCGGGGATCGGCACGGGAGCCGGCGTGGTGGTGTCCCCGCCGCCCGTCCCGCCGCCGCCGGTCCCGCCGCCGCCCGTCCCGCCACCGCCATCGCCCCCGCCGCCGCCCGTTCCCGGACCCGCGCCCGCGGTGTCGAAGACGTACGCGGCGCCCTGCTGGTTCGTGCTCCCGACCTTGGCGTACTTCGCGCTCGAGACCAGGGTCGTGCCGGAGATCCCGATCGCGTCGGCCTGCTCGACGTTGCCGTCGGACCCGTTGACCTTGCCGATCGGGGCGTTCGACGAGGTCCAGGTCGCGCCGCCGCGGGCGAAGACGTAGGTCGCGCCGGCGGTCCCGGAGCTCGGCCCGGCCGTGTAGGCCGAGGCCGCCGCGATCGTCGCGCCCGAGATCGCGACCGCGCCGCCGAAGTGGTCCGCGTTGGAGTTGTCGGGCTGGGTCAGCCGCGCGGTCGAGGTCGCCGCGCCGACCCAGCCGCCGGCCGGCTGGTCGAAGACGTAGACCGACGGCGTGGCGGTGCCCGGGTTGCGGTTGTTGGGCGCGCCGGCGACGAGCGTCGTGCCGTCGAGGGCGACGGAGACGCCGAGCGTCTCGTTGGCGATCGGCGCGGCGGAGGTCAGCTTCGCCGTCTGGGTCGTGCTCGTCCAGCCCGCGTCGGGCTTCTTGTAGACGTAGACCGAGCCCGGGTCGCTCGTCGGCGACGCCGGCGCCCCGACGGCGATCCACGCCCCCGAGACCGCGACGGCGGCGCCGAGCAGCCGGTCGGTCGCGCCGTCGGTGGTGCTGAGGCGGGCGTTCTGCGTCGCGCTGACCCAGCCGCCCGCCGGCTTGGTGTACACGTACGCGGCGCCGAAGTTCGAGGAGCCCGCGCTCGGGGAGCCGCTGACGACGGTGTCGCCGTCGATCGCGACCGCGCTGCCGAAGTAGTCGTAGGTCGTGGCGTCGGAGGCCGCGAGCTCGGCCGTCTGGAAGCTCGACGGCGCCCAGCCGCCGGACGGCTTCACGAAGACGTACACCTTGCCCGCGTAGCCCTGGGCGGAGCCGCCGGTGCCCACCGTGGCGCGCGGCGCGCCGGCGACGATCGTGTCGCCGGAGATCGCGACGGTGGCGCCGAGGGTGTCGCCGTAGACGTTGGAGGTCGAGTTGCCGCCGGGCGCCGGGTCCGAGGCGTACAGCTTGGAGACCTGCGTCCCGTTGCTCCAGCCGCCGGCCGGCTTGGTGAAGACGTAGACCGCGCCCTGGAGGTTGCCGGCGATCGCGGCGTTCTGGTTGCCGAGGACGATGGTGTCGCCGGAGATCGCGACCGTCTCGCCGACGTGCTGGCCGACGACCCCGTCCGATGCCGTGAGGCGCGCCTGCTGGACGACCGGGTCGACGGTGACGGGGTAGCGGGTGTCGCTCGCGGTGGCGACGTGGAGGGCGACGCCGGCGCGGGTGCGGGTCATGCGCGCGGGCAGCGCGCGGCCGCGGGCGTCGTGGGCGACGAGGCCGCGGTAGCGCAGGACGGTCGCGCCGCGGGCGTCGCGGAGGGCGAGGCCGTCGCCGCCGGCGGCGCGGGCGCTCAGCGTCCCGCCCAGCGCGAGGCCGAGGGTCAGCGTGCGCGCGCCGGGCGCGGGCGCCGCGGCGATCCGGAAGCTCTGCTCGAGGCCGAGCGCGGTGTTGTCGTAGAGCTCGGTCACCGGCCCGCGGGCGTAGGACACGCGGTTGGCCCGGGCGACGGGCGCCGCGGCCGGGAGCGCCACGCGCGTCCCGCCGCCGGCGAGGCTGCCGAGCGTCAGGCGGAGCTGGTGCGCGCCGGCGCGGACGGTGACGCCGGAGCGGCTGAAGGACTCGGTGAGCCGCTGCGCCGGGGACGCGCCGGCCGCCCCGGCCGGCGTGGCGCGCAGGGCGTAGGCGGGGAGGTCGGCGGCGACCGTGCGGGCGATCGAGAGGCGCGCGGCGAGCGGCAGGTGGGCGAGGAGCGCGAGGTCGGTGGAGGTCGCCCCGGCCCCGGCGGCTGCCACACGGGGCGCGGGCGCGTGCGGCGCCTCGGCGCGCAGGGCCGGCAGCGCGAGCGCCCCGGCGAGCGCCGCGAGCGCGACGGCGGAGCGGATCCCGGGCCGGCGTCGGGTGACGCGCAGGCGCGGCAGGGCGGGCGCGGGGGCGGCGGCGTAGGACATGTAGAAGCTCTTCCCTCCGTGGAACGGGGCACGCGCGGGCGGCTGGACGCGCGCGCGGCGATGGCGGCGCCGAGCGTACTTCGAGAACTTGCGCACGTCCGCTGCGCGGCGGGCCGGTACGCGGTTGCGCGTACGCGCCTCAGAAGGCCGCGCGCCCGACGACGCGCCCGAGCCACACGGCGACCAGCCCGGCCGCGAGGCTGACCGCGACGTTCGCGACCGCGTGCCCGCGGCGGCCCGCGACCCAGCCGTGGCGCGTCTCGAGCATCCACGTGCTGAACGTCGTGTAGGCGCCCACGAAGCCGGTCCCGGCGATCCGCAGCGCGTCGCCGCTCAGCCCGGAGCCCGCCAGGACGCCGAGCGCGACCGCGCCGCTGAGGTTCACCGCGAGCGTCCCGTAAGGGAACGCGCGGCCCGCCGCGGCGTTGACGGCGTGCGTCAGGAGCGCGCGCGCCACGGCGCCGCAGCCGCCCGCGAGCGCGACGGCGACCCACGCCCAGACGCTCACGCGGCCACCGCGGGCGCCGGCCCGGCCCGCGCCCCCAGCGTCACGCCGATCAGCCCCGCGACGACGCTGCCGCCCGCGTACGCCGCCGCCAGCCCCACGCGATCCGCGTCCAGCATCCCCAACAGCTCGAGCTGCAGGGTGGAGAAGGTGGTCAAGGCCCCGCAGAACCCCGTCCCGACGAGCGCGCGCACGCGGTCGGCCGGGGCGCGACGCGTCGCGATCCACCCCAACAACGCCGCGCCCGCCACGTTCACGCCGAAGGTGACCCACGGCCAGTGGCCGGCGTGCGGCGGCGCCAGCTCGATCAGCCCGGACCGCGCCAGCGCGCCCGCGCATCCGCCGGCGAAGATCGCGAGCAGGAGCCGGACTTCGAGGAGCACCCCGGCTGTCTATCAGCGCGAGCGGTCGCTCAGGCGAGCGTGAACCACACCGTCAGGCCGCCGCCCGGCGTCCCGCGGCCCCACACCCGCCCGCCGTGCCGCGCCGCGATCCGCTGCGCGATCGCCAGCCCCGCGCCGGTCCCCGCGAACGCCTCGCGGCCCTGCAGCCGCCCGAAGATCGCGAACGCCTGCTCGGGCAGCTCGCCGTCGACCCCGATCCCGTCGTCGCGCACGAAGTACGCGCCCGCGCCCGCGTCCCACCCGAGCTCGATCCGCGCGCGCCCGTGCGGGGCGCTGAACTTCAGCGCGTTGTCGAGCAGCTCCTCCAGCAGCCGCCGCAGCAGCGCCTGGTCGGCCCGGCACGCCGGCACGTCGCCGATCACCCACGCGACCTCGCGCCCGTCCGCGCGCGGCGCGAGCACCGCCTCGACCAGCTCGGCGGCCAGCACCCCGGGCGAGCGCTCCGCGAGCTCGAGCGGCACCTGCGTCATCCGCACGACGTCCACCAGCCCGTCGAGGAGGTCGGCCAGCTCCGTGCCCGCGTCGCGCACGAGCGCCAGGTAGCGCTCGGTCGCCTCCGGCAGCGTGCCCGCGTGGTCGGCCAGGAGGATCCGCGAGAAGCCGTCGATCGCCCGCAGCGGCGCGCGCAGGTCGTGGGCCAGGGCGGTGGCGATCGCGTCGAGCTCGCGCTCGCACGGGTCGGTGCGATGTTCTGCCATGGGGAGCAGTGAGTGGACTACCGTGCGACGGCGTGCTGGAAACCCATCGATCAGTCGTCGTGGTCGAGGACCACCCGACCGTGCGCGAGGGACTGTGCCTCGTGCTCGAGCGCGAGGGGTTCGTCGTGACCGCGCGCGTGGGCACCGCGGAGGAGGGCCACGCGGCGATCGTCGCGGCCACCCCCGACGTCGCGCTGATCGACGTCGACCTCCCGGACGGCAGCGGCGTCGACCTCACCCGCCGGCTGCTGCGCCGCGACGGCCGCCTCGGGGTCCTGCTCTACACCGGCGTCGAGGATCCCGCCGTCCTCGAGGACGCGCTGGCCTGCGGCGCCCGCGGCTTCACGCTGAAGACCTCGGACCCGGAGACGATGCTCAACGCGGTCCGCGCGGTGGCGGCGGGCGGCGCGTTCGTGGATCCCGGCGTCCGCCACCGCCTCGCCCAGCGCGAGGCGCCGGTCGACCGCGTCCTCACCGTCCGCGAGCGCGAGGTGCTCGGGCGGCTGGCCGAGGGGCGGTCGATCGAGGAGATCGCGGGCGAGCTGGTCCTCTCGACCGAGACGATCCGCACGCACGTGCGCAACGCGATGGGCAAGCTCGGCACCCGCACGCGCGCCCACGCGATCGTCGTGGCGCTGCGCCGCGGCGAGCTGGCGCTCTAGGGCCCGTCGCGGCGCGTCGCCGCGCCAACAGGGGAGACAGGAATCGAACCTGCAACCTTCGGCTTTGGAGGCCGCTGCTCTGCCAATTGAGCTACTCCCCTAGGGCGATCGGGCCATTCTAACCGCCAATTCCGCGTTTCTGCGGGGACGGCGTCGGACATGATGTCCTTCATGAAGGTCGGGCTGGTCCTCGGAGCGGGTGGCGTCGTCGGTGCCTCGTGGCTGATCGGCGCCCTCGAGGCGCTCGCCGCCGAGACGGGCTGGGACCCGTCCTCGGCCGACCACATCGTCGGCACGTCGGCGGGCTCGGTCGTCGGGAGCCTCGTCGCCGACGGGATCGCGCCCGAGTACCTGGCCGCCTACAGCTCCGGACAGACGGTGAGCGAGGTCGCCGACGTCGACGGCCGCGTCGCGAAGCTCGCCGCGCGCATGGGCGGTCCGCGCGAGCTCGACGCGCTCGCCCGGCAGATGGGCGGCGACGAGCTGCGGCTCGCGTTCGCGCCGCCGCCGATCGGGCCCGGGTCCTGGCGGCTCGCGCTCTCGACGCTGCGCCGTCCGCGCAGCCACGCCGCGAGCGCGCTGATGGCGGGCTGGCTGCCGCGGGGCGTCGTCTCGACGGGGCCGATCAGCGAGCTGGTCGAGACCTTCGTCGCCGGCGAGTGGCCCGACCACCCCAACTACTGGGCCGTGGCGACCGACTACCGCGACGGCCACCGCGTCGTCTTCGGCCGCGAGGACGCGCCACGGGCCGGCGTCGGCGACGCCGTCGCGGCCTCCTGCGCGATCCCGGGCTTCTACCACCCGGTCACGGTCGACGGCCGCCGCTACGTCGACGGCGGCGTCTGCTCGCTCTCCAACCTCGACCTCCTCGCGGGCCAGGACCTCGACCTGGTCATCTGCCTCAACCCCACGTCCTCGCTGGCCGAGGCGATGGGCGGGAACCCCGGTGAGCGCTTCGGCGCGGTCATGCGCTCGCTCTCCGGACGGCGCCTGGGCCACGAGGCGCGCAAGCTGCGCGCCGAGGGCACCGAGGTCCTGCTCGTCCAGCCGACGCGCGACGACGTCGCCGAGATGGGGCTGAACCTGATGGCGCGCGGCCGGCGCGTGACGGTCCTGGAGCGCGCGCGGCGGACGACCGCGCTGGCGCTGCGCGAGCTGCGCGGCACCGACCAGCTGCTCCCCGAGCGCAACCGCCCGCGGACGGCCGCGCCCGGCAAGCGCGCCCCGCGCGCCGCAGCCTGAACGATCGGCGAGGTCTGCGCCCGGAAGCTGGCGCAACGGGTACGAAGCGCTCTAGTGTTGGTCGCCGGCGCCTGGGGAGGTGCCCTGAATGGATTCGAGAGTGCTGTTGCCATGAAGCGCCTGTCACGCCACACGGTCGTGGTCCTGCTCGTCGCCCTGCTGTCCAGCCTGGGCGGCATGACGGTGGCCGTCGTCGCCTTCGGGCAGGGCGCCGGGGACCCGGACGCGACGGTTCCCACCGGCGACTACACCGGGACGACGCCGAGCACGGCCCCGCTGTCCTCCTACACGTCGACGACGCCCGCCACGACGCCGGCGACCACGCCCACGACGACGCCGACCGACACGCAGTCGAGCGACACGGTCACGACGAAGTCCGAGCGCAAGCACGGCACGTCGACGACGGTGCCCTCCGGCGGCGGGGACATCCCGTCACGGGCGACGCGCAACGGCCCGACGCACCTCGCGTTCACCGGCGGGGAGCCGATCTACGTCGGCTTCCTCGGCGTCGCGCTGATGCTCGGCGGGCTCACGCTGCATCGGCGCCGCCGGGCCGCGACGGACCGGTAGCGGCCGCCGCCGCGGCGCCGCGCGGGGTCGCCCGGTCGAGCCGGGCGATCACGACGAGCCGCTGCGCCGCGCTGTAGAGCGGGTGGCAGGCGGTGAGGACGAGGCGCTGGCGGCCGATCGCGGTGAGCGCGGAGACGTCGGAGGGCTTGACGATCCGCGTGCCCTCGACGCGGTAGGTGAAGCGGCCGTAGGGCATCGTGATGGTGATGGGGTCGCCGCGGCGCAGCGCGTCGAGGTGGCGGAAGGGCGCGCCGTAGGTCGTGCGGTGGCCGGCGATCCCGACGGTCCCGGGCTGGCCGGGCAGCGCGGTGCCGTAGTAGTGGCCGGGGCCGCGGCGCAGGCTGCCGGAGCCCGTGCCCTGGACGACGACGTAGCGCGCGTCGATGCGCGGGATGCGCAGCTCGCCGAGCGGCTTCGCGCTCCCGGTGCGCGACTCGAGCGCATGGGCGAGGGTCCGGATGCGGGCCTGCGCGGCGAGGGCGGGGTTCGTCGCGGCGGCGGCGGGCGCGCTCGCGGTGGCGGCGGCGGTCGCGGCCGGCGAGTCGTAGGCGGCGTCGAGGCGGGCGAGGTCGCCCTGGAGCGCGTGCTGCTCGTGGGCGGCCCAGAGCGCCGAGACCGGCTCCTGCCAGGCGACGGTGGCGACCGCGTCGCCGACGGCGAGCGCGCCGGTGGCGACGAGCAGCGCGGGAAGGGTGGGGCGGAAGCTGCGGAGGCGGCCGCGGCGGGGGACGGGGACGGCGCGGGCGGTGGGGGCGCGCGGGGCGTCGGCCTCGGTCGCGCCCTCGTCGGCCGCGCCCTCGTCCTCGACGACGCGGGCGCGGAGGGCGGCGAGCTCGGCGCCCAGGGCGGCGACACGGCCGGCCAGGTCCGCGATCCGCGCGCGGTCGGGATCCGCGAGCGCCGGGCCCGGCTCCAGCCACCACGCGCCGTCGCCGAGCGCGAGGTGGAGCGGGACCTCGAAGGCGACCGCGAACGGCGCGCCCTCCGGGGTCGCCTGCAGGACCGGCGTGCCCGGCACCGCGGCGAGCCGCCGCCACTGCGCGCCGTCGGCGATCAGCAGCGTCGGGGGCGCGAGCCGCGCCGGGGTCTCGCCGCGGGCAGCGCCGGTCAGCCGGACGAGCGCGTAGCCCGGTCCGCCGCCCGCGTACTCCGTGTGCGCGACCACCAGCGTCAAGGTCGGCCAGTGTACGGGCCCGAACGGTCGCCGGACCTGGACTTCAGGCGTGCTTGGCGATCAGATAGTCGGCGACGCGCTGGGAGGCCGCGCGCAGGCGGCGGAAGTAGGTCGCGCGGCTCACGTGCAGCTCGTCGGCGGCGAGCTCGTGGCTGCCGCCCGGGTCGAGGTAGCCGCGCTGGACGATCCGGCGCAGCAGCTGCTCGTCGGGCGAGTCGCCGAAGGCGCTCGCGACCGCGTCGGCGATCTCCGCCCGGACCGACGTCGCGCGCTCCTCGGTGCTCGTGCCGGAGGCGAGCGGGGAGGCGGCGAGCTCCATCGGCTGGTGCAGGTTGCGCAGCGCGTCGCGGACGGCCTCGAGCGTGACGGGCTCGTGCCCGGCGGCCTGCGCCAGCGGGCCGGCGTCCCCGCCGAGGCGGATCGGGCCGGGCGCGCCGAGCCCGAGCTCGCCGTAGACCGCGCCGCGCAGCGCGCCGAGGAGCCCGTCACCCGAGTGATCGACCTGATGGCATTGGACGACCTTCTCGCCGAGGTCGACGTCGAGGTGCTCGAGGTGCGTGGTGTCGACCGCGCGCGCGAAGGCGACCGCTGCCTCGTTGCTCGGGTCGATCGGGATGTAGGACCAGCGCGGGTTGTTGAGGCCCGAGCGGAGGATCGCCGCGGTGTTGAGGATCGAGAGGACGGGCGAGCCGAGGTCGCCGTGGGCGACGAAGTCGATCGAGTCGCGCCAGATCAGCACCTCGTCACCCGCGTGCGCGTCGCGCGCGTGTGACAGCCACGGGCCGAGGCAGAGGTCCCGCGCGGCGGCCGGCGGCGCGTTGTCGGGGGTGACGGCGATGGCCATCCCGCAGAGCGCGTCGCGCGCGTCGCGGACGGTGACGACGCGATCCGGCGCCTCCGCGAGCAGCTGCTCGGTCGCCGTCCACCAGCGTTCGTCGCCCGCGGTCTTGGCGAGGATCCGCTCGCGCGCGACCGGCGCGTCCTCCGGGCGCCAGAGGTCCGGGCGGTACGTGGTCGAGCCGTCGGCGCCGAAGCCCCAGCGGACGGCGGGGTTCTCACCAGCTCGGAGAGGTCCACGACCGTGCGCGGGCCCGCGCGCAGGCCGCGGAGGAAGAGGTGGTCGGCGATCCGCCGCCGCAGCTCGCGGTCGCGCTCGGGGTCGCGGGTGCGGAGGTCGGAGCGCATCGCCTGGCGGACGATCTCGTGCAGCGCCACCCCGCCGGCGACCGGCTCGGAGAACGTGCGCTCGCGCAGCCAGTGGTAGGCGGCGGCCGGATCCACCTCGGGCAGGACGTCGCGCAGCATCGGCTCGTCGCAGGCGCGCGCGATCGCGGCGACGGCCGCGACGTCGAGGTTGCCGCCGTCGAGCTCGGTCCGGGCGACGCGGTGGAGGATCGCCTGGACGAGGTTCGGGTGCTCGTGGATGCGCTCGGGCGCCCAGCTGCCGCCGTCGCGCTGGGCGGCGTCGGCGGCGAGCGCGAGCGCGAGCGGCGAGCCGTCCGCCCAGAGGATCAGCTGCTGGGCGAGATCCCCGTCGGGGAGGCCGTGGGCGCGGATGAGGCTGAGCGCCGCGTCGGCGGGCATCGGCTCGAGCTTCAGCTCGACCGAGAGGCGCTCCCAGCCGCCCTCGAACCAGCCGGGCTCGGGCGCGGTCCGGCCCGCGAGGATGACGACCGCGCGCGCGGGGAGGGACGGCAGCAGGCGGGTGCGGAGCCAGCCGTCGGCGGCGGACATCCGCTCGTAGGTGTCGAAGAGGATCAGCGGCTGGGGCGCGGCCTTGAGGTCGCCGAGCGCGGTCTCGATCTCGCCGGGGACGGGCGCGAGGTCGCGGCCCTCGACGATCCGCGGCGACCAGCCGCGGCGCGTGGCGCGGCGGGCGACCTCGCGCAGCAGCGTGCTCTTGCCGATCCCGCCCGGGCCGTGCACGAGCACGACCTGCGCGGGCGGGTCCTCGACGAACAGGGAGTCGAAGAAGGCCAGCTCGCGCTCACGGCCGACGAAGCGCTGGGCGTCGCGCGCGGCGAGGCGTTCGGCAAGGGTGCTGGACACGGTGGGTCTCGGCCTTAAGCGTGCCACGCCTGTCCACTGAAGTGGGCCCGTCCATAGACTCCCCGCCATATGGGTGGGTCCTCGGAGATGGGCGGGTCCTCGGAGATCTTCCGCGAGGGGTTGCTGGCGGGCCGGTCGGCGATCGTCACGGGTGGCGGGACGAACCTCGGGCGCCAGGCGGCGGCGGAGCTGCTGGCGTGCGGCGCGAAGGTCGTGATCGCGGGGCGGCGGGAGGACGTGCTGGCGGAGGCGGCCGTCGCGTTGGGGGAGGGGTGCTCGTGGGTGAGCGGGGACATCCGCTCCGCCGAGGACGCCGCGCGGATCGTCGACGTCGCGGTCTCGCGCCACGGCGGGGTGGACATCTTGGTGAACAACGCCGGCGGGCAGTACTTCGTGCCGGCGGAGGCGATCGGTGCCAAGGGGTGGCGCGCGGTGATGCGGCTGAACGTCGAGGGGACGATGGCGATGACGTCGGCGGCGGCGGAGGCGCTGCGGTCGGGCGGGGGCGGGGGCGTCGTGGTGAACGTGACGGTGAGCCCCCACCACGGGATGCCGGCGATGGCGCACACGGGCGCGGCGCGCGCCGCCGTCGAGGCGCTGACGGTCGAGCTCGCGTCGCGCTGGCGGGACGACCGCGTCGCCGTCGTCGCCGCCGCGATCGGCCGCTTCGACACCGAGTCGCTGCGGAAGTACCCGGAGCACGTCTGGCGCGGCGCGGCCGCCACGGTGCCGCTGCAGCGGCTCGGCACCATGCAGGAGTTCGCCTGGCTGATCGCGATGCTCGCCTCCCCGCTGGGCAGCGCGCTGACCGGCACGACCGTGACCCTGGACGGCTCCGTCGACAACTGGTGGGGCGCCTGGCCTCCCGCCACGATCGTCGACGGAGCCGGCGCCGTCCCGACCGAGACCCGCAAGCCCACCCCCTGAAGTACACTCACCCGAGGCCTGCGGGCGAGGTGTCAACGGCTGCACGGGAGCCTTCCAAGCTCTAGGAGCGGGTTCGAGTCCCGTCGCCCGCTTCGCCCGCAACGCCGCAGCACCTTGAGCAGCAAGCCACGGGGAGTGGCGCAGTCTGGTAGCGCACCCGGCTGGGGGCCGGGCGGTCGCAGGTTCAAATCCTGTCTCCCCGATCGAGAGGAAAGGCCCGCAAATGCGGGCCTTTTTCGTTCCTGCGAGCGGTCTCAGCGAGGTGCTCGCGGAACAATTTGCGGAACAAATCCTGCACGTCACGCCCCATCGGCGAGCATCGGACGATGGATAACTCGGCGACACCGTCGATTCCGCCTCCGAGCTGGGACGTCCTTTCGGACATGCATGCGCGAGCTAACCGCCCTGATGCGTGGGCGACAGCCGTCGGCTGGGCGGTGGATCTGCTCCGGAGCACGCTCGGAGAAGACTGGGCGGCGGAAGTCGCCCGGCGGGATCCGGAGCACCCGCTCTGGGCCGCTCTCCTGCGTGCCATGTCTCACCCGGCAGCCGCGGCAGCGCTGCTCGAATGGGCTCTACGACTGAGGCTCCTCACCGGCTACGACGGAATGGGCGACGTCCGCCGGGATCTCAGGCGCGACATCACCGCGGCTCGCGGCCTCCACACTCAGCTGCAATTGGAAGTTGCCGGCCATGTGCTCCGTGTGGGCTGCGGCGAAGACCTTGCGGTCCCCGGCGTGCGTGAGTGCTGCGTCCAGGACCCAGCCGGGCTGGCTGGCCAGGCGTGAGGCGACCGCGGCGTTGCCGTCGTCGAGGTAGGCGACGAGCGTGTCCAGCAGTTCGGGCGCGACGGCGCCGATCGCGCGCAGCTGGTCGACGGCGGCGAGGTGGATGACCCCGTCGCCGATGAGCCGCTGGGCGCGCTCGGGCAGCTCGAGGATCTTCATGCGGGCGGTGACGTGCGCCTTCGGCCAGCCGAGGGCCTGCGCGGCGCCGTCCTCCGTGAGGCCGTCGTCGAGCATCGCCCGGACGGACTTGGCCTCCTCGTAGGGGTTGAGCTGCTTGCGGACGATGTTCTCGACCGCGCGGTCGGTGTGCTCGCCCTCGGCGTCGCGCAGGACGTAGGGGACCTCGGCTAAGTCGAGTCGTCGTCGCGCTCGCGCAACACGACCGGCACGAGCATGCCCTTCAACTTGATCGAGCCGGCGAGCGCCTCGACGTGGGCCTCGTCCAGGACGCGGACGTTCTCGGGGATGTGGATCCGCGCGACCGCGACGCTTTGCGTGGGCGCCATGGGGGTGGTGGACATGTGCTGGTTCTCCTGTCGGAGTCGGGACCCGCCGGGGTGGCAGGCCGGTCAGCCGTCACCCGCCCGCCCGTCAGGGCGTGCCACCATCGGGTGGCGCTCGGCCCGCCTCCGCGGCGGGCTGGTCGGGACCAACCGGTCGCGACGCTGGTCCGGACGTCGACGAGGCGCAGCCGTGATTCGGCGGCCGATTCGCTTCCGCTGCTCGCGAGTTACGCTGCGGCGGCAGCCCGCGGCGGTCACGAGCGTCCCTGCTTCCACGCGGCCGTGCTGCCGCAGCCCTCGGTCTCGATCTCGTGGCGGACGCGGGCGGCGTCGCCTCGGCGGACGGCCATGTCGTCCTGGACGGCGCGGACCTCACGGCGGCGATCGGCCACCGGCTCGGGTGCGCGGCGCTTCAACTCGTCGATGGCTCGCGAGGCTTCCGCCCGGGTGCGAGGCGGGACGAAGCTCACGCCGCGCTGGAGCGCCAGCTGCCGGAGGTAGCGCTGCTGCTTGGCGGTCGGTGGAGGCTCTGCGGGAGAGGGCTGGTGCTCGGTCATGGCCGCGCCGCAGCACGGCGCGCGGGAACGTCCAGGACCCGCTTCGGTCAGGGCCCGCAGAAACGACGGGTAGCCCAGGGCCTGACGTCCGCCCGGCGCGCCGTGCTATCGGTGGCCGGACCTGACCGAGCACCAGCTCCAAGACTTCAGAACAAGCGTCATGGGGGGTGTGCGGTACGACCGGCTGACGGCACGATCGCGCCGCACACCCCCAGACCGCTTCAGCTCACCGGCTCCTCAGGACGCAGGGGCAGGACGGCATCCTCGATGCGACGCGCGAGGCGGTCGATCGTCTCGGCCGCCCGCTCGATGGTCTCCAGCGGCGCGCTATCCGACCACGACGCCAAGTACGGGATCGAGAAGCTCGACGTATCCAGCCCGAGGCTCGCGGTCACCGTGAACGCCACGGCCTCCACGGTGAGCTCCTCCTCGGCATAGCTGAAGGACTCGCCGCTCTCGTCGGTGTCGTCGCCGTGGATCAACATGTGCGACAACTTGTGCACCAACGTCTTGGCACGCTGGTTGATCGCGCTCTTGTCGTTGAGGCCGATCAGGCGCTCGCGCGGGTTGCAGTAGCCGCCGACGTTCTCGCTCATGGGCTCGGTCACGACGCGATAGCCCGCCTCGGCGGCGACGCCGGCCAACGGCCGAAGGGTCCACGCCAGGTCGTCGCCGTCGATCGGCGAGATCGGCGGGTCCAGCACGGCGGGCTGCGCCGGGGCGGGCAGCGGGTCGACCTGGGAGCGGTCGAAGACCGGGCCTATCCGGAACCGCGTCCGCGGCTTCTGGTCCTTGTCGGCGCCGGCCGCCTCCCACTCGGCGATTGCCTTCCGGCTCGGCGGCACCGGCATCCAGATGTACAACGCCTTCTCGCCGCGCCGCACGCAGTAGCCGAGCTCCAGCCACTTCCGGAAGCCGGTGACGTAGGTCGCCCCCGGGCGCTGCATCGCGATCAACAGCTGGTTGGCGAAGCTGTAGTTGTGGAACTTGGAACGGGCACGCAGCCAGCTCCGCCAGCCTTCGCTGGACTTCAGCGCTTCAACGGCTTGCGCGGCACGGCGGCGATCGGCCTCCCGTCGCTCCTGGCGCTCGGCCTCGGTCGTGGTCGACACGAGATCCTCCTCTGTGGAGGTCCCGCCCGGTGCGGGACCGTTGCCATCCCGCCGCACGCACGGACGCGTGCCATCGTGGGATGGCTCCGGTCACCGCATGCTGGGCGGGACAGCGGAGCCGGTGTCGTCTGCACCGCACCAGGGTGTCGATCGGATCCTCCACACGATCTCGCCCGTCTAGTCGAGTCCGCGACGCGTCACACGAGGCGCTCGCATGCGCGTGCCACCTCGCCTCGACTGACCTCCGCGCCGGCTCGTACGTCGTCGCGCTACTTGCCGCGGCCACCGTGGCGGTTGCGCTGGCGCGAGGCCTCATCGGATCGCGCGCTGCGGCCGTCGTCGGCGACTCCTGGAAGATCCTCACCATCGAGCATCGTGCTCAACGTCGCGGTCTCCACATCGACCGCGGGCAACTCGTTCTACGGCCTGGCCATTGGCTTCACGGTCACCGCTGGCGCGCTGGCGGTTGGCGGGATCTCAGGCGGCGCCGTCGATCCGGCGGTGGCCCTCGGGCTCTGCGATACGGGGGCTTCCCATCGGACCACCTGTGGATCCACGTGGTGGCCGGGAGCGCTGGAGGTTGCCTGGCTGCCGCGACGGGTGCCTTCCTGCTCTTCGACGATGACGAGGCCCGCGAGGCATGAGTGGTTGCGGACGAGCGCACGGTCGGTGGACGCGCCATCCGTCACGCGATCGCCCTCGATCGGCGAGCCGCGCGGCGGGGTGGCACCCGCTCGGCGGCAGTCTCGTGCGTGCGCACGGTCATGCCGAGGACCGGCAGGTCGCCGGCGCGGTACTGCAGGACGTGGGCTTTGCCGCTCACGCTCGCGATGGACTTCCACCGCCGGTAGACCTCCTTGCGAAAGACGGCAAGCGCCGCTCCTCGAGCGGCCGCGTACTGGCTCGCCGTTCCTTGCAACAGCCGTGGCTGCGGATCCTCGCTGACCGAGCTCGACCAGGCACCGCGGGCCATGCCAATGCCGTTCTCGACGTGCTCGTGCGCCAGCGAGCCGGTGAGAGTGATACGGCGCGGGTTGAGCATCAGGATGGGGCCCGCGAGCGCGTGGCCGAGCAGCTGGCCGATGTCTTCGAGGGCCGCCTTGGCGGGCGGGCCGTTCAGGCGCTTGACGATGTCGTCCATGCGCGCGGGGCCCTCCCGCGTCGGGCCAGTCTGGAGTCCGAGCGCCTCAGCGTCGAGTTCCGGGCTGGCCTCGATGCGTCGCGCGAGCGCCGCGCCACCGGCCACGGACTCGAGGTGTCCGGCCCGGCCGCAACTACACTGGGCCTTGAGGTCGAGCCGCGCCAGGCCGGGGTGCTTCCGCTTGTTCAGCTCCGCGACAACGCCGGGCGGGATCTCGAGGTGTCCGAGCTCGCCGGCCAGCCCTTGCGTCCCCTCGACGAGTCTTGACCACGTGAACGCGGAGTGCGTCGGGTCGTACTTGTCGACTAATACGGTCGCCGCTCCGATGCCGCCGCCGAGCCGCAACACCAGTGACACCCAACTGCGGTGCACCCCCGCGTCCACGTCTGCAGAACGTGTGTCGTCAAAGACGGCGGACAGCGCACAGGCATTCGCATCATTTAGCGCGCTAGAGCGCTCGGCGGGCACGCCGAGCCGATGGGCGACACGCTCCGGCAGCGAGGGCGGGTCGCCCCACTCGAGATGCAGCGACTGGCCGGTCGGCAGCTTCGTCTGGCGGTGCAGTGGCGTGGGCCAGGCGACGGCGACTCCCAGGAGAGGGAGATAGGGCTCCCCGCGGTCGACCGCGACAAGCAACTCGGGCTGCGCGAGAGCCTGCTGAAGAACTGTGCGGGTCATGACGGCCAGATCCTCGAGCAACTGCTCGGGCTTGGCCTTGGCGCGTAGCGGAGAGGCGTCGTCCTCGGCGGTGATGACGAGATCGCCGTTTGCGTCGACGAGCGCGACACGTAGTGACTCAGTGCCTAACGAGGCGCCGAGCACGTAGCCAAGGCGCTTGCCGAACGCCATGCGCGTCCGTAAGTGTCTCCCTCCGCCGAGGTCGCGCAGCGTCCCGTTGACCAAGAATTGCTGCTTGATCTTCGTGCCCTCGGTCTTGCCGATCTCGGCCACGTCCCAGAACTCCTCCTGGGTGAGATCCTCGCGCTCGATTCGGCCGCCGTGGATGAGCAAGCCTTCGAGCAGCCGTTCTGTGACGGTCCGGTGTGTTGTCCTCACCGGATGACCCTAGTTCGGCCTGACCACAAAAGCGAACTTCAAGACTCCGGAGATCGTTTTAGCAGCGCTTGCGCGGCCTTGGTCGCGAGCGAGACTCTTGTCTGCCGAGTACGGAGTCCTCAATGCGTCGCAACACCTACAACTACTTCCCTCAGATCATTAACCTCGCCAGTCATGGCCTGATGGCGCTCGCGGACGTCCGGCGCGTCCGCCGGCTGTTGGACCTCGGCGGCGCTGTCGTCGCTCCCTCGGACACCGGCTACGCGATCGTCTCGTTGCCTTTCACGGCGGCCGGGCAGCGCGCGCTGGGCGCGCTCACGGTCGCGCAGCAGGACATGACGCCGCTTGCTTTCGGTTCGTCGGGCCAGGTCCGTGCGTTCTTGAGCCTTGGCGCTGCCTCGGAGCGCGTTGTCGATGCGCTCTGCCCGGGCCCGGTCACGCTTGTCACGGACGTTCCCCACGGCCCGACGGGCGCCAAGATGGCAACGGCGCTCGGGACGCCGGGGACGATCGGAGTTCGCATCCCGGCCAGCGCCGTGCAGTGCCAGCTGTCCACGGAGCTGGGGCAGGCTCTGACGACGGCCGCGCTGCGGGACGACGACGGCCGAATCGTCCGCGACGCGGAGACCGCGATCGGGCTCATCCGCCGCCGCGCCGTGGGGATGGACCGCCCCGACCTCGTCGCGTTCGTGGCGCACTGCACGTTCGCCTACAGCGAGCACTCCACGGTCGTCGAGCTGATCGACCGCGCGTTCGCGCCGCCGATCGTGCGCACCCACCGCGAGGGGGCTCTCGACATCGCTGTCATCGCACGCGCCGCGCGCACCGTGGGCGCCTCCGACATGGAGGACTGGACGTGATCTCGCTCGACGTGATCCGGCGCGGCGTTGGCGCCACGCTCGTCCTGGCCGCTGCGGCGTGGCCAATCGCGAGCGCCACAGGGCACCTGCGGATCACCGACGACAAGCTCAACCCGTCGGACAAGGGCCCGCGCGTGATCCACATCACACGCGCGCCCGAGCCGACAGACCTCGCGCCCGCGCTGCTGATCGGGCTTGTGCTGTGGCTCCCGGACGCCGCGACGATCGCGGTGCCAGGCCTCTCGGTCACGCGCCGCCTCGAGCAGGCCGAGGAGCACCTCGGACGAATCGAGAACGCGGTCCATGCCCAGCAGCAGATGGCCGTGACCATGGTCCTGGGCGATGAGCGGCTATCCACGATCATGCGTGAGAAGGCCCCGCTGCTGCATGAGTCGGGCCCGCTGCCGGAGGCGAGATCGCTGTCGGAGCGTCTGCAGCAACTGTACGCCCACGCGGCGACGTATGAGGCCTCCGGGCCGCAGGAGGCGGCCGCCGTGCTGCGCTGGCGGACGGTCTTCACGGACGAGCTTAGGATCGTGCAGACGGCGGCCGAGGCCACGGGCACCGACCTCGGTCACAGCGTCTCAAGCGCGGCATTGAGCACGCTGGCCACCCTTGAGCGTTACTTGGACGAGAGCGTGACAGAAGCCCGCCGCCCCACGTCGCATCTCGGTCTAGCCTGAGGCGGCGTCCGGCCCGTCGGGAGAACGCGGTCTTGTTCATCGACAACGATCATTGCGTCGAACGCGGCGACCCTGACCCCTGGGACAGCGGCCCGGTGCTCGAGCTGATCAGGCAGAAAGCGCTCAGACTTGTGCTACGTCGAGGGCTACGCAAACGAGTTCGGGTTCGGAATGACGAAGGCGCACGCCTGCGTGTGGGACGGCGGTGGTCGGGTGGTGGATCCGACGCGTGGTTGTAGGCAGCCGCCGTTGCCGGCTGCGATGCGCGGCGTCGTCCTGCCACTGGATCTCGTGGATCTCAAGGCCATTGCCTACTCGCGCGGGACGCTCAGCGACCCTGCGTCCATGTCCAAATTGCGCGAAAGCCTCGGCGTCCCTCGGGCCTAGCCGTTGTCGTTGGTCGACTCTGCTCAATGCTGGTTAGGATTTCGGATGCGATGGCAGAGCCGCAACCCGACATCGACCCACGACCGGCATCAGCCAAGGGGCAGCGACGAGTCTCAGTGCGTGCCTGGGGCATGGGCACTACCCTGACGCTGCTCGGCGCGTTGACCATCGTTGTCGGTGGCGGAACGCTTCGCGTCGTGTCGCTCAGCGCCTATTGGCAGGGAGTCGCTGCCAATATCGGAGCTGGCGTACTTCTGATCGGCCCTCTGTCCGTCGTCGAGCGGGCAATCAGTAGTCAGCTGAATCGAGTCGACAAGAGCGTCAAGGCGGCGCGGGAAGAATCACGAGAGGCTCGGCAGGAAGTGCAGCGAGTCGCCAGCGCGACCGAGGCCTCCCTGTCAGAGCTTTCTCGTGAAGTTCGCGCGGGACTCGACCGCGTGCGCAACAGGGACAGCGAGCTCTTCGAGCGCGTCCTTGATGACGTCTCGCAGGAGAATCTCGTCGCGCTCTATCGTCGCGCCCTTGAGCTCGCTGCTATAGACCGGCTCGGTGTACGAATTGCGCTGGGCGACGACGCGCCGATCTGGATTCGCGCTCGCGCCGTGGAACGTCAGGCACCCGCAGGTCCTGGCTCGGAATGGCTGGTAGAGCTCCAAGCACAACACGAGAATGGAGCACCGATTGAAAAGGCAACTGAGATTTGGTCTCCGGAGGAGCTTGCGTCGGAACCGTTCATTCGACTTGGTCAAGCACTCCAAGGGGCCGGCGTTTACCCCGGTGACGAGGACTTCGACGCGGCCCGGTTGCTCACGGAGTTGGCCGACCTCGTACGCCAAGCGATCGCGATGCGTACCGCGCCGACCGGAGACCGGCAGGTTCGTCCGATCGCCGAGATCGTGAACGACGATTGGGCGATCACCCAGATGGGCCTTGACTCCTTGGTGTTCGATCTGTGGGTGGAATCTCGCGAGCTGACGAGAGAGCCAGAGCCTGCCTGGGCCCGTCTCGAGTCTGACCCGCGCCTGGCCGGCGAGGCTCACCAAGAACGGCTGCGAGAGGCGTTCGACCGCGCCCAGGCGTTCCATCGTCAGCGAGGTATTCAGGAGCTCGGTGAGACTTGGGGGCGGATCTTCCGTACCCGCTCGTGAACCCGGAGCGTGACGAGTCGACGCCCGGAGATAGGCCAGCGCGTCCGCTGCAGAGCTGTTCGTCCGGTCAGCCGGCGTCGGCGGCTGACTCGACCTCTGGGCTTGCCTGGACCATCGGCTCTGGGAGATGCTCGGCATGTTTGCGCCGCAAGTAGTCGAGCGCCTCCTGATCACCGGGCGAGTACCCGAGCTTGGCCTGAACGAACTTCAGGCGGTGCTCGGCCTCTTGCAGGATCTCAGCCCAGGTCTTGATCCAAATTTGGATCTGATGAGACTCGTATTCGGCGGCGAGACCGAAGGGTTTGTTCTTCTGTCGGCGGTCCTCGTCGGCGGTCCCCTTGACGCTGCCGGAAACCACCCAGAACTCCCACCGTGTGCTGGTGGTATTGAACCGGTCCTCCTTGGCGACCGCGAGCGCGTAGTTCTTGATCTGCTCCAGCTCGGTCGGTCCTACGGGCACCTTCGGACGCTTCAGTTCTACAACGAGGTGGTGCCGTCTGTTTTCGCCCTGCGGGATCTGGGCGTCGAACATCAAGTCGACGACACGACGATGTCCTTCAGCGTCAAAGACCTCGGAGCCCGCCGCTAGCTCATCGCGGCCGAGTAGACGGATGTGCTGAGCAAGTACCTCTGTTAGGCCCTTGTCGCTCGCGGCCAGGGCATACTCCTCGCCGAAGACCCACGTCTCCTTCTCCAACACCTTGTGAAGCTGGGAGCGCTCGAGTACGAGCGGCTTCCAATTCGGGCTGGTCGTCATAGCGGCCAACCCCTGCAGGAACTCCAACCGGTCGGCAATCGCGGTCGAGGCGGCGATCACGCTTACGAGCGGCGTCTTCTCGAGCAACGCGGACAGCTCCGCGACCTTGTCCTCGTCCAAGCTCAAAACGTCGCGCAGGACGTGGTGTACCGCGCCTGGGCTCCGTTCGAGCGCCTCCCGCAGGAGGTGGAGAGACAGCTTCTTCGCTTGGGTGCGGCCTGAGTTGATGACGTCGGACGCTTGCAGCGCCACGAGATCGAACGTGTCGCGGGTTGCCTCTTCGGCAGCGTTGGCCGGCTCCCCGACAAACGGGTACACGCCTTCGTCGCGCCACTTCGTGACGAGGTGGCGTCGTCGCTCACCGCGTCGATCGTCAAAGTGCTGCTTCAGTCGCTCGCGTGAAGCGTCCAGCACAGCCTTCGCGGTGCCGTGCCCCAACTCGATCACGGCTAGCTCGTTGATCTGTTCTTTGAAACCGTCCCACCTGATGTAAGCCGAATAGCGGAAGTCCGAAGTCCGGAAGCCCGGCTCCATCTCGTGGAGAGCGATGCCTGCGGAGTTGCACAGGAAGACGCTGCGGCGAGCGTTCACGGACCACTCGATGACGGACATCGACACCGGCAGGTCGTTGACGGCCTCGAGCGTGTAGTCCGAACGGTGGTTCTGGATCTCAGATGGATCCAGGCGTTCGCCGTCGAAGACGACGGTCAAGCCGTATGCCTCGATGGGGAGCGCCAGCCTCGTCATGAGCTGGTGCCGCGGCCCGGCGCCGTCAAGGCCGACCACCGGCTGCGCAAGCCCGCGAAGCTCGACCCGTGTTCCGGTCGGGGCACGAGTCGGTGACGCGTCGGAGATGTCGCAGGCGTCGATGTCATCCGCCGAGATCTCGATGACGGTCTCAACCGCTTCGCCATCAACATCCGCCACGGATGTCCACTTCGCAAACCCGCCCATGTTGAAGGCGCTGAAGCGTCCCTGGCCAAGCTTGCCGTGCAGAGGCCGGTCGCCGGGGGACCGGCCCGTGAGGTGCTTCCACGACCCGCCCAGCTTCAAGAAGTACGTGCGAGCGAACTCCGGTGTGATCCCGTGGCCGTCATCCTGCACGGCATAGCCGGTGACGCCGTCCGCCTCGTTGCGCAGGATCTCGATCACGATTCGCTGCGCGTCGGCATCGATCGCGTTCCAGATCAGCTCCGTGATTCCCGCCAACGTGGAGCCGCTGAGCGTCGCGATATGACTGCGGTCAAGCTCGACTGGATAGCGCAAGCGGGCGAGTATCTCAGCGGCGTCGGTCGCCTGCTCGGACATCAGTTGCCCGACTACCCGACGGTCAATCGGCGTGCCGGAGCGCGGCTGGGCGGTACCCGTCGGAGTTGGGAAGCAGGACCGAGATTCGCGTGTGTCAGCACCGTCCCATTCGGTCGATGCCCTGCTCGGATGACCCGAGTTTCGGCCAAGCAAGGGATTTACTGTTCTCGGTACCGGGGCCTCAACGACAGAAGGCCGCGCTATGTAGGGCCTTTTAGGATGGGCGCGGCGGGTTGCGAACTTGCGACCTCTCGCGTGTGAGGAGGGGGACAGGCGTCTGCGTTCTGCCTCTCGTGCCATGAGACAGGGAGAATCGGGGGTGTGCCGGTGGCGTCCTGATGCGCGCGGCGGCGCTCCGTTGCTTCCAAATCTGCTTCCACGTATGTGTCCGTGCGAGGGCAGTCGTCACGTTGGTCCGCCATGCTGCCGGATACATGCATCAGCTCCTCTCCGATGGTCGGATTGCCGAGGCTGCGCGTGTTGGGCCCGGCACGCTGAGGGTCCTTCGCGAGAAGTTCCTTCCTCCCGACTCGCCGGATCGCGCCGGGTTCGCTACCGCGCTCATCAGCCACGCGGTGATCGTCCGCGAGTTGGACGTCGACGAAGCGGTCCTCCACGGCCGCCGCCTCACCTACGCCGAGGCTGCGGCGCTGCCCGAAGCGGATTGCGCGGTGATGCTGGCGATGCTTGCAGAGGCATTCGGAGTACCAGCGGCGGACGCCGGGCGAATCACGTCAAGCGACGCGCTCGTGCTGGCACTGGAACGTCACGGGGCCTTCCGCGAGCAAGAACCTGCACAAGGCATCTTGGGGTTCGTGCGGTCGCTTTTTGATGGCTCCGAGAGCCTGGGCGCACGCGTCCATCACGCCGTTGGCGGCGCGGACATCGTCGATGTGGTCACTGCGGTCAGCGAATCGGTCGAGGAGACCCTCAGGGATCTCCGGCGCGACCTCAACGATCTCGAACAGCGCCCCGAGTTCTTCGTTCTGAGAGATCTCCCCGCTTCGACGGTCCGAGTCCTGATGCACGAAGGCCCCCAGGAGATCGAGCCGCTCGTTGCCGCGTGTGTGATGAACGACGACTCGCTCGTCGGTCTCGCCTCAGAGGCGGTCGCGAGCGCTCCCTATCTCTGCGGACCTCAACGGGAGGACCTCGCTCGAGGCTTCGCAGGGGTCGAGCGTGGCGACGTGTACGCCTGCCGTCATCTGCTCGCCGGTCTCGAAGGAGCGTTGTGGCTGACCGCCCGGCAAGAGGGTGTCATCAACGCGGAGCGCCACCTCGTCAACTCCAAGAGGCCGCCAGGGTTGCATGCGAAAGGCGTTAACGCCCTTCTGAGACCAGATGGTGGCTTGGAGGTCGGTACCGGCCTCAGCATCTTGCTGCTCGCCGGGGTCTTCAACGACACCGGCAACGACATTCGTCACGGACGCGCGGAGAGCGGGCACGAGTCGCACACGTTGTGGGCGTACATCGGCGTTCTTGGCTGGCTCGACCGCTTCGCCGGAACGGCGCTCATGCGGCGCGTTCGGGAGCGCCTACACGACGAACTTCGGCAGTCGCGAGCAGGCTAAGTCGGTGGAAGTTGGGGCACAACGAACGGCTGTCCGGTCTCCTTCCCGAGGATCTGCAAGCAGTCCACGCGTGAAGCACTTCGATACCACGCGAGTGATGATCCGCCTCATTGAGACCGCAGAAGTAGACGCCGACCTCAACGCGGGAACCCCCGAAGCCGGGCGCGCACGGACGTCGGCGTGTCGTTCAATCCGGTTCGAGCCAGGGGCGTTGCAAGCGCCGGCAGCGGATCGCGCGCGTCTACGGTGGCTGCCGTGAAGGCGGGGCGGAACGATGAGGCGGTGCAACAGCGGATTGCGGATGCTGGACTTATCGCCAGGCTCGTCGAATTGGCCGAGCTCTGCGACGGGCGTGATCCGACCCATTCGACGGATTCGTGGTTGCATCGGGTCGCCTTCCGCCAGGTTGCTGAATTGCTAGAGGTTTTGCCGATAGCTCCGGAGGCGCGCGGGCGTCCCGGTGGTGCCCCGCCGCTGGTCGTGTGGACTGAGGCTGGCGCGAACGCCACCTACGACCGCGAAGGAATGCTGCGCGAGTTCATCTACCGCGGCCGCGACATGGCGCGTGACGAGCGAGTGACCCTCGGCAAGGCGTTGCTTCGAGGATTGCGACCCGTGCAAGATGGCGTCGAGGTCGACGTAAGCACTACGCTCGTTGGCGTCGAACTGGTTGACGGGGTAGACGAACTGACCGTGGCGTTCGGGATGTTGTGCCCGGCGGATTCGACCTCGTTCCAAGTCACGACCGACGCTCCCCGGCCCGCGCTCCCGCCAGCAGTCGTCTTCACCTACACCTTGCAATCACCTGCTCGCGTGGCCTTGCGCGATGCCTTCACGGACGAGGTCGGGCAGCGACTGCGCGACCGCGCGCGGCAGGACCACGAGAGAGCGATCGGACGCTTACTGCTAGCGCTCGTGCTGGCCGGGAACGGCCCAGCGCAGGAGCACCTAACGATGCGCTCGGTGTGGTTCTCGGCTTCCGCCCATGGAGAGACCGTGCCGCGGATCTCGCCGCTCGTGACGCCGTCGGCCTATCGGATCGATGAGGAAGGCGCGCGACGGTTGCGCGCCGCCGCAGATCGCGTGGCCGGACTCGACATGCGCCGACTGACGGTGCCGGCGCGAATGGTGCTCCGCGCTCGCGGTGAGCGCGCTCGACCGGCAGACCAGCTCGTCGATTTGCACACGGCAATCGAAGCCCTCGGAGGAGGAGGGCGGCAAGGCCGGGACTTGGTCTCCGCGCTGGCGACGACCGCCGAAGAGGCGACGGCGCTGAGCGCAAGACGGGCGCGGCTCAGCACCGCGCGCGGGCGGATCCTCCATGAGGGCCGGACACCGCGGGATGTGCATGAGCTGGCCGACGACGCGCGCGAACTCGTCGCCGCGGGTATTGAGGCGGAGATCGGACGGCAAGAGGGCAACGTCGCGGCTCGCCCGGCACTGCGGGCGCTCTACCCCGGCGCCCATGCCCATGTCGAGGGCTGGGACCCTCGGCGCTTCGACGCCCGGATTCACAGCCCGGCGTCGTCACAGGCGCTGTGCGTCTCGGTCTGGGGGACGATCGCGTCGCTCCGGCGTCGCGGGCGGATCCTTGACGACGTCTTCGCCGCCGCAGGCTTCGCCCAGCCGAAGCTGAGTCAGGCGCAGATCACATGCGAGGTTCGAGACCAGGGTGCGCTGCTCAACGAACTCGGGGCGCGGTCGACAGCGACTTGCCTCGACGCGCTGCTCACTTGGCCACTCGGCGTTATGGCAATCGAGTCCAAGTTCACCGAGCGCGAGTTCGGCGCTTGCTCGCAGCCCCGCAACGGCTGGTGCTCTGGCGAGCACGCCCCGGGGTCGGACCTCAAGCACGGAACGAGCGCGCCCTGTCGCCTGACCACCTACGACGGCGAGCGAACGCCGCGGCTGTACTGGACGGTCGGTGAGCAGTTGTTCCGCGCGGATGTCCTAGCGGCTCCGCGATCACCGTGCCCGTTTGCCGGACCGAGCTTCCAGCTGATGCGCAATCTCGCGTTCGCTGCGGCGGCCGCCGGCCGGCGGCGCCTTCCCTGGTTTGGGTTCTTGGTGTCGTATGTTGCGGCGGCGCCTGGCGCCCCAAAGCTCCTGTCAGAGGTTGCGACGTTTCGCGCGCTGCTGCGCGACGATGTGCAGTCCCGCGTGCAGGCGGTGAGCTACGAGCAGATCGCCGAAGTGCTCCGCCATCGTGGGGAGCGCGAGTTGGCGAGCGACATCGACCGTCGGCTCGAAGCGGGGCTTGCGCACGCCTCTTGAGCTTCCACACCTGCGCTCAGCTGATCCGTCTGAAGGCAGAGTGAGACAACGATCAGTGGGCGCCGCGCTAAGGGTCTGGTAGCTCCCCGTGTCGCTTCGCCCAGCGCCCGGCGCGAAGAAGCTCTTGAACGTCGCCGACGTGGGCGATCGCGGTCCCTTCGCCGTCTCGAATCGGGATGCTGACGTATGTCGTCAGGACCTTGCCGCGTCTGACGACGCCCTTGACGACGAACGGCTTGAGATCATCGGGCTGGGGTGGGATGTGGATGAACGCGACACCGCGGCCGGCCTCGTGCTCGACCGCGCGAACTTCTAGGCCCTCGATGTGGGGGCGGACCTTGTCGCGGATCGTCTTGCGGTAGGTCTCTGCGTCCACCAGGTCGAGCGGTATGTCCTTGATGGTCACGATGACGTCACTGCCGTTGCGAGGTTCGGTGTGCGCCCCGATGACGATGAGGCCGCCGTCGTCGGCGTTTGCGAAGGATGTGACGTCCTTCGCCAACTCCCACTTCTTCGCGTTGTCCTTAAGGACGTATGGCGTGCGCTTGGCTTCGAGCCACGGGCCTTCTGGACGCTCGATGAGCGTCCGCGCGAAGCCGGCACGCACCAGTTCGACCGATCTCTGCAAGGTCAGCGGACCCAACTCGGCATCGTTCATGAGGGCAGAAGCGTGCGCTGCGATGTGAAGGGCCTGCCCAACTTGCTTGAGTCGGGCAGGCAGCGGCAGGTACGCGACGAAGCGCTCGTCGTCGTAGTAGCTGTCGAGTTCGATCCGCGCGTCGCCGCATCCGTAGCTTCGGAGGAGCGGCGCGAGCAGCGTTAGGAGGTCGCTTTGCCAGTCATCGCTGCTGTCGTCCTGGTCATCGACCCGTTGGTCGAGCATGAGCGCGGCTTGAAAGGAACCATCGCTTAGAAGCTCGACGCGTACGTCATCGCGGAGCGATGGCTCCTCGGTCGACGAGAAGCGCTCTGGTGAGTCTGTGCTGCACCAGAGCTGGCGTTCGCCGCCTCGATCCATCGCCAGACGAACGGATGAGAGCGAGAGTGGCGCGAGGATGACCTCCGGGCCGGCAAGGAGGCCGTAGCTGAACTTGGGCTCTAGCTCGTAGCCGTCGCTCGTCTTGTAGCGGCCGTCTCTGAGATAGCGCAGGGCTGGAAGCACCCGGAGAATCATTGCGCACCTGCCTCGCGCGACAACGATGCTTGCGCATAGGCGGGCGATGGCATCACGCTGCTTCCCTATGCGCAGGACAACTATTTGAGTCAAGACCAGGCATGGCGCGTCCACCGCGACTTTCGAGGGCTCGGCGTCGGCGCTGTATCGCACACCGAGTGGGCGTGCCAATCCCCGGGGGCAGCGATGCGAGAGTTCGTTTCTCGGAAGGCCGGTACTACTAGTACTCGCCGGTCCGGCGGTTCGCGCGGGTGGAGTGAGGGGCTGCCGTCTGATATTCAGATGCCGTGTCCGCCGTCTCCCGCCCGCTGCCCTACCCGGCATGCCGGTGACCGTCATGCACCTCGGCGTCGGCCTGAGATGATGGAAACGGCATTCCAACCGAGCTCCGGGGACCTCGCCCGGGTCGTCCTCGAAGGCGCCGCCGTCGAGACGGTCTTTCCCATGGGTGAGTGCTCGGTGCCGGGGATCCTGATCGACCGGACGTGGCCGGAGATCGCCTCAGCCGAGCAGCGGGGCCGCGCGACAGAGCTGATCGCGCACCTGTACTACAAGCTCGCGTTCACCACGGATCTGGTACTCCAGCCGGCGCCGAGTTTCGAGGACGGGATCCTGGAGGCGGCGCGCCTGCTGGGGCGTGGACTGTCCCGCGTCATCGAACCTAGAGGCGACGAACACCTGCTGCTCGACAAGCCCAGCGCGCACCGGTTCGACATGTTCCAGAGGACCGCGCACGGGAGCACGACGCGGCAGATCGAGGTTCGGCTGGAGGCGATCCTGCGCCTGTGGCCGTACCGCTTTTGGCCGCCAGGCTCCTTCTTCCTCGTGCACGGCGGGCTATGGGTGATCGACGCCCTCGGCCCCGAGCGCATCGCCGAGGTGGCCGACTACCATGGGCTGGCCCCCTTGTCGCCGCGGGCGGCCCGCTACTCCGGAGCGGACGAGCGCGGCATCCGGGCCGCGCTACGCGTGATCGTCGATCGTCTCGACGCCGCCTCGCCCTGGCCGACGTGGAACGCCCTGGAGCAGCAGCTAACTGCCGACACGGGTGCGCTCTACTGGCTGACCGGCGGCCACCGGCGCTGGTCGCGGGAATTCGCGCACGGTCACGCCGCCTGGGCGTAGCCGTCTCGGAACACGGCCGCGGGGGCATCGAACCTGCGGCCTCCAGCGTGTGAAGCGCGGCGTCACGGCTGACCACCTGTCGCATGATCGTCCAGTAGCGCAGGGCCTCGTGCGACGTCAACGCGGTGGTGACCTTGTGAGGCCGGATCGGCGAACTCGGCTGCGTCCGTGACGCGAACTCGGTGGCGAATATGCTCGTGTCATGCCGATGGTCAATCAACCTGGCGATATCGGTGACATGAGCGTCCAGGGTCGTCTGTATACGCTCGCGGAAGGCCAGTGCGGGTTCTTTACGGCGCAGCAGGCGATCGGAGCTGGAGTGGCGCGGTCGACCCTGACGTATCACGCACAGGACGGTGGGATGCTTCGGCGGGCGGGACGCGGTGTCTACCGTCTGCGTCGCTTTCCGAGTTCACCCTATGAGCACGTCATTTGTGCGTGGTTGGGCCTGTCGCGTGCTGGTGCGGTCGTGTCTCATGTGAGCGCGTTGGAGCTGATGGAGCTCACGGACCTGATCGCCGATGAGGTTCATGTCACGGTGCCGCGATCGAAGCGCGGTGCTGCGGTCCCCGCCGGGGTCCGGGTCCATTTCTCGGTCCGACCGATCGAGGGACGTCACCGGCACACCGTCTCGGGGATGCCGGTCAGCGGGGTGGAGCGCACGATCGCTGATGTCGTTCGGTCGGATGGGTGGAGCGAGCAGGTCGATCTCGCGGTGTGCCAGTCGTTGAGTCGTGGCATGACGACGCCCGGTCGGCTGAGCGAGGCGCTGCCCAAGAGGTGGCAGAGGCGGTTGCAGCTGGCCGCGAGCGTCGCTGATCGTGATCGGCCTCCGCGGCCGGGCTGAATCGGGCGAGGGGTGATGGCCGGCCTCGTCGACTAGGGATCATGGAGTTGCGCGACGAGCAGCCACCGGAGGACCGTCTTCTGACCGCTGAGGAGGTGGCGGCCTTCATGCGCGTGACGCGGTCGTGGGTCTATGCCGAGACGCGTCGTGACGGGCTGCCGCATGTGCGGCTCGGTCGCTATGTCCGCTACCGGCGTTCTGCGATCGAGCGTTGGCTGGAGGTCGGGGAGCGGGGGCCGCGCGCGCGATGACATGGCGGGGGCGAGATCCGGCCGCTGAGGCCTCTAGGGGTCATGGGTAAGCGCGACTACGGCACGGGACAGCTATACGTGGAGTTCGGCTCGTACTACGGCCGCTGGCGCACGCTGGACGGCCGCAAGCTGAACCGCAAGATCGGCCAGGCTCGCGAGAAGGGGTCTGCGGAGGGCTTGACGCGCAGCGAGGCCGAGCGGCGCTTCCGGCGCATGCAGCAGGAGGAGGAGGCCCGGCCGCGGCCCTCCAGCGACGAGCGGCGCACGGTCGACGACGCGACCGACTCGCTGCGGGGGAAGTTAAAGATCGAGGGCTGCCGGACCTCGTATCTCCAGGGCACGGAGTCGATGCAACGGGTGCACATCTCGCCACGGATCGGATCGACGCCTGTCGACCGGGTGACCCGGTCACAAGTTGAAGCGGTGGCGGTCGACATGCTCGAGGCGGGGCTGGCGCCGAAGTCGGTTCGCAATGTCATTACCTTCCTGCACTCGGTCTTTGAGCACGCGATCGACAAGGGGTGGGCGGCGGAGAACCCGGTGCGGCGCGCGACGCGTCCCAAGCGCCGCCGCGCCGGCGACGCCAACCCGGACCTTCAGTTCTTGACGGTGGCCGAGCTCAAGCGCGTCCTCGCGGTCATTCCCGACGAGGTGGTGCATCGCGAGCCTGCGCCGACGCGCCGCGGTCGCGGTGGGCCGGCGCCGCCGATCCCGCCGGACGTGCTGGGGCCAGTGCTGCGGGTGATCATCCTGGTGGCGGCGTTGACGGGGTTGCGGCAGTCCGAACTGCTGGGGCTGCGGTGGCGCGATGTCGACTGGGAGGCGCAGCGCATCCGCGTTCGCAACACCTTCGTGCGCGGTGAGCACTCGGGGGAGGGCAAGTCGGACCTGTCGACGAGACGGTCGGTTCCGATGGCTGACCTGGTCGCAGACGCTCTACGCGCCTGGCGGCAGCGCTCGAACTACGCGACAGCCGACGATCTCGTCTTCGCCCACCCGGAGACGGGCCGCCCGGTGGACCGCACGAAGGTGAGCCGCCGGTTCAAGCAGGCATGCAGCGACGCGGGGTGCGCGTGATCCCGTTCAAGAACTTGCGCCACACGTTCGCGACGCGGTTGGCGGCCTCGGGGCAGCCGCTGCGCTCGATCCAGGAGTTCCTAGGACACGCCGATTCCAAGACCACCCAGATCTACGCGCACTACGCGCCGTCTGAGCATGAGGTCGACATGGTCAACCAGGCGTTCGCCGAGGATGACGATGGATAGCCGCGGTCGCCGACGCGACGTTAGGGTCGAGAGTGATGGCCCATCCGCGTGGAGATCACCCGCCGAGGTACCCGGCCGGCGTGGCGGCGCTGATCGAGCGCGGCACGCTGATCCCGGCTCGCCGGCGTCTGTCGGAGGTCCTGGCCGCGCATCCGCCGCTCAAGCTCGAGCGGCGACCGATGACGGCGGCACGGGCGTTGGACGAGCAGCGCCGAGACCGGGACTGACCGCGGGGAGCTTGGGCCTGAGCGTCCTGATGGTGCGCTCTCCTGAGCGTGATACTCGATCAGGTATCATGACGGGCATGGACGCCATGGTCCTCCTTCGCGACGCGCGCATGCACGCGGGTCTGTCGCAGGCCGCGCTGGCCGCGGCGGCAGGTACGTCGCAGTCGGCCATCGCGCGCTACGAGACCGGGGCGGCGCGACCGTCGCTGACGACGCTTGAGCGGCTGTTGGCCGCCTGCGGCCAGCGGCTGGAGCTGCGCGCGGTGCCGACCGCGCGTCTGATCGGGGTCAACGGGTCTGTCGTGCGGCGCCATCGCCGCGCACTGCTGGAAGTCGCGCGCCGCTACGGGGCACGCAACGTGCGCGTCTTCGGATCGACCGCCCGCGGCGACGCCCGCCCGGACAGCGACGTCGACCTCCTAATCGATCTGGAGCCGGGGCGGACGCTGCTTGACCTCGTCGCGCTGCGACGCGAGGCCAGCGCGCTGCTGGGCCTGAAGGTCGACGTGGCCACGTCCGACACCCTGCGAGACGCCGTGCGTGTCGAGGCCCAACGAGACGCGGTGCCGGTATGAGCCGCGAGGACCGCGAGCGCCTGTTCGACATCGTCGAGGTCCGGAGAGATGATCCGCGTGACGCCATCAAAGATGCTCGTTGGCGGGGCCGATTTTTGCGAGCATTCAACGATGGAGTTCGCCGAGATCGCACCCGTGCTTTGCGCCGTCGCGATGTCGGCAGCCGCTGCGGAAGCGCTCGACCCTTCGGCGATCGCTTCCGAGCTCGGCCGTGCCCCGGACGCGGTCGTCGAGGACCTGCGCTCGCTCGACGCCGCAGGGTTGATCCAGCTGGGCGACGAGGGGCATGTCCCGTCGCTCCTGCGCGCCGGTCATCAGTATCTGGCGGCGCGGGGTGACGTCGACGACGACGTTCTCTTCTACCTGCCGTCGGTCATGGACGACCTCCACGCACGAGCCGCGTTGGCGAGCGCAGCCTCTCAGCTGACTGACGAGTTCCGCGAAGCGGTCATCAACGGGCAAGCAACGTCGGTGGCCCATCGTCTCGTGCCGTCCGCCTTCGCCGGCGCACTGGATGAGTCGTTGGCCATCAACTTTTTCGCCGCCACAGTGGCGCTGACTACCCGACTCGGCCTGCAAGAAGCGGCAGGTTGCCTGGCCGAGGAGATCGTCGCGGTCGAACTGCTGACCATCGCGCGGGGCGAGCTTCACGCTCAGCTCGGCAGCGGCCTCCTGAGTACCGACGAGACCGAGCGCGCCAGAGACGAGCTCAGAGGGCTCTTCGAGCTCTTCGAAGATGACGACGTCCTCGACCTCTTCGACATGTTCGAACCGGCCGACGCCGCGCTCGCCGGACACGACGCGGTCAACCAGCAGATCGGCAAGGTCGACCAACGACTCGAGGCGTGGTTCCGACCCTTCGGCGGCGTGAACGCGAGCGGCTACTACCGACCCTGAGGCAGCGAGGACGGCGACGGATTCCTGCGTCCCCATGAACCCGACGAGCAGGAGTCTCCGGAGAGACTGCAAGTGGTGCTGAGGCCCGGCGGGGCAAGCTAGGCGGACCGCACGCCGTCTGACCGCAAGGACGCGCGGTTCGACGTGAACGGCTTGCGGCGCGCTGCTGCTGCGGGGTGGGCGCGTCGCCTCTTGTGGAGCCCGATAGGGCGATTGGGCACCGATCAGCTGACCCCCGGTCGCCGAGTTCAACGAGACGCTCAGTCGACGGCGACGACAAGGGCGCCGCGGCGGGGTCCGGTCAGGACGTCGCGGCGTCGAGCCGGTCGATGTCGGTGGCGGCCTGTTCGACTCTGGCGGACGTGAAGCCGGGCGTCTTGGCCAGCTCGCTGGCGTAGATCGCGGGCCACGCTGGCAGCACCTAACCGACGCCGAGTTTGTGCCGTCCGATGCGTCACATGGGGGGACCAACGACCCCCATGTCCTGGGCGAGATCGCCGGAGGATCGCTGCTGAGCACCATGCACAGCCGTCGGCTGGCACCGCGCGGCTCGTACGCCGTGCATGTGCCCCAAAAAGGGGGCACGGTCGGCCCGGCGCTTCGCGCTGGAGCCTGTCCATCGCATCCGGCCACGACCCGGCTTCAATATGACCGATCTCCAAGGTCCGATAACGCCGCGTATTCTTCGTTAGGTGCGTACTACGCGCAACTTGCGTAGCGCGCGTAGAAGCGTTATCTTGGAGTCTGTGGCCAAATCCTCGTCTGATCTGTCCTTCGCCGAATCCGGGGCGCTTTACGTGGGCGGAGAGTTGGTCGGCTTCAAGGAGATCGTCGTACCAGCCGGGCGCGGGAAGCGGACGAAGTTCGACCCAGCGAAGCTCGGTGCACAGGAGTTTCTCGTCGATCCGACCAAGCGCGGCAAGAACGTGCCCCTTGGCAAAACGTCAAGGCGGCCGGACGGCGGAGAGACGATCGTCATCCGCATCAAGGTCGGAGCTAAAAAGGCTGACCGGACTTATGTGATTAGCGACCTCAAGCCACGTGACTCCAAGCGACCGAGCAAGATCCAACGGGCCGCACTCGAGAAAGTTCTAGAGGGCAAGAACAAGACGCAGGCGAGCGTCGCGGTAAAGGAGATTGCGGACGCTCTGTGGGACTCTGACCCTCAGGCAGCCCTCGATCTACGCATCGAGTTGGATGAGCGGCTTGCTGCCGTCGTGACCGTCCCAGCGCCAGCGGACGAAGGGCTTGCCGCTCTTTGGGGTCCCGAGCCCTCGGTGGAAGAGGTCAAGGCGGCGACGCGTGATGGTGCACGCGAACGCCGAAGCGCTCTCCAAGACCTCAAGAAGAGGGCCTGGACGCGCGAGCAAGCCGCTGAACATCTGCACATCACGCCCCAGTCGGTCTCTTCTCGCATCGACAAGCATGACCTACTCGGACTCAAAATTGGCCGGACCTGGTGGCTTCCCGACTGGCAATTTACCGACGACGGCAGTGTCGACGGGATGCGTCAGCTCTTTGCGGCTTGGCCCTCATCGGTCGTCGCGCTCGACGTGTGGGCGCGCGAACCCCACCCCGATCTCAAACCCACGCCTGCCGGCGTGCTCAGACGCTCAGGTGGCATCGACCGTGTACTAGATGTCCTAGGAGTCGAGGCCGACAGTCGGTGGTAGAAAAACTCGATCTGCCGACCCGGCCTTTGCCCGGCGGATCGGCTCAGCCCCTGGGCGCGGGAGAGCAGTTCGATGAGTGGACCTGGGAGCCAGACGACCCGTGGTATCGCGTTTACCACGTCAACCCTGCCTACGACCCGCATGACTACCGATACTTCGGGCCATTCAATCGATTCGATCCGCACCCACGCAACGCTGACGGCGAGCCAGACACCGCCCGAGACGGCCGTGGAGTGTCATATTTCGCAAGGGATCTAGAGTGCGGGCTCGTCGAGACACATCCTGGGCAGCGCCCCGATGTGGCGCTATGTCCGAATAGTCGCGTCTATCTCGCTTCCCCGAAGAAGTCCGCTCTGCTCCTCGACCTCCGGGGTAACACGAGTATGGCGATCGGGGCTCTGAACACGCTTGGCAGCGGCGATGAGTCGCGAGATGTGACCCAGACATGGGCACTTGCCATCTATGAGGATCTGCCGCGATACAGCGGTGTCCTCTACCGCGGCGCGCATCAGGGTGGTGATTGCATCGCACTGTGGGAGCGGGCAGGTCCGTTTGAGATCCTGGACGATCTGGACCTGATTCGCAAACTGCGCAGCAGAACAATTGCTGCGTTGCGCAAGGTTCGTCGCGCCCCGCTTTGGATTGGCACAAAGGAATGCCCCGACTGCGAGCGGGCAGGACTGACCTAACGATTGGAGCGCGGTATGCGAACAGCGCTAGGTGGTAGGCGGACTGACCAGATTGTGACGGCAACTTGGAGTCTTGGCGGTCGTCCGCGAAAGGTGCGCTGCTCGAGTACACCGAGAACTCGACTGGGGGAAGGGCTCGGTCGCGCCCGGTCCAATTCCCGGTCCAAATTGAGCGCAACTCACAGGCACTCGCAGACCACGAACCCTTACAAACAAAGGGAATCCGCCTGAGCGAAACACCCTTGCCCTGGCTGGGGGCCGGGCGGTCGCAGGTTCAAATCCTGTCTCCCCGATCACTAGAAAAGGCCCGCATTTGCGGGCCTTTTTCGTGGGCTGAGGCGGGAGTGGCGCGATGGGGGCCGGGCGGTCGCAGGTTCAAAATCCTGGCCATGTCGTCCGCAGACCGCCGGGGAGGGCCCCTCCTCAGCGCGTCGGTGCTCGCCTCCAGCTCACGCCGGCCGCATCGAGCTCCGCGGAGCGCGGTGGGTCGGCGCCGGCCCTCGAGCAGGTGAGCGCGGCGATCTCGACGGCGAAGGTCAGGCCCTCGGCGACGACCCCGAGATGGTGGGTCGCGTCGCGGGGCAGGCGCCGAGCAGCGCACCAGGCCATCAGCCCGCCGACGAGCGCGTCCCCGGCGCCGACGGTGTCCACGATCGGGCGACTGGGCACGGCGACCGTGGTCTCGCCGTCGTGGCTGAAGGCGTGGACGGGATCGGGGCCGTCGGTGACGACGACCACCGCGGCGCCGTCGTCCAGCAGCCGGCTCACCTGGTCGTGGCGCGCCGGGCCCGGATGCAGGAAGTCGAGGTCCTCGGTGCTGACCTTCACGACGTCGGCGCGCGAGAGCAGGCGGCGGACGCGGTCGCGGTAGGCGCGGGGATCGGGCGTCGCCGACGGGCGGCAGTTGGGATCCAGGACCATCACGGCCGATGGGTCGATCGCGGCCACGACGTCCTCCACCATCGTCGCCATCGGGTCGACCACCAGGCCCAGCGTCCCGACGTAGAGGGCGCCGACGGGCAGCGAGCGGATCGCGCTCACGCCCTCGTCGCCCGTGATCCCGAACGCGGCGGTGTCGCGCAGGTGGAAGGCGTAGCGAGGCGCGACGGCGGCGTCGTCCACCACGGCCAACGCGGTGGGACGATCGACGGGCGGATCGAACGCGAGCGCGACCCGGTCTTCGTCCAGGACGCGTCGCATGACGCGGCCGAAGGCGTCCGAGGAGACGCGAGAGACGAAGGTCGCGGACTCCCCGAGCCGCGCGATCGTGCGCGCGACGTTGAACGGCCCGCCGCCCGGCACGGCCGTCACGGCGCCTGCCTCGTCGACGAGCAGGTCGACGAGGTTCTCCCCGATCACGACGGCGGTGGGCTCGGCGCTGCTCGACATCGCGATCAGCGAGCCTTGGCCGCGGCACGCCGGCGCGGCGCCCGGATCTCGCCCGAGCCGCGCTCGATCAGCTGGACGGGGACGACTTCCCGGCGCGCGGGTCCGTCGTCGCCGGCGATGCGCCGGAACAGCAGCTCCGCGCCCAGGGTGCCCATCAGCCCCGGGTCCTGCGCGACGACCGTGATGGCCGGGCTCAGCAGGTCGAACAGCTCGAAGTCGTCGAAGCCGACGAGCGCGACGCGCTCCTCGAGGCCGAGCTCCCGCAGCGCGCGGATCGCGCCGAGGGTCAGGCGGTTGTGGGCGGTGAAGAGCGCCGTGGGCGGGCGCTTGGCGGCGAAGAGCTCCAAGCAGGCGTTGCGCGCCTCCTCCTCGGTCTGCAGCCCGCGGCGGACCAGCGCGGGATCGACCTCGGCGTCGAGCGACCGCATCGCCCGCTCATAGCCCCGGTAGCGCAGACGCGCGGGCTCGTGCGCGCCCGGCTCGCCGATGAAGGCGATGCGCCGGTGGCCGTGCTCGGCGAGGTGCAGGACGCCGAGGTGCGCGCCTTCCTGGTTGTCGGAGATCACGCAGTCGGCGTCGAGCTCGGTCGGCGGGCGGTCCAGGAAGACACACGGCATCCCCGACTGCTGCTCGCTCTGGAGGTAGCGCTGGCTCTGGCCGGCCGGCACGAGGATCAGGCCGCTGATCCGCCGCGAGAGCAGGCTGTCGACCAGCTCGCGCTCACGCTCGGAATCCTCGTCGACGTTGCTGCACAGAACGCTCACATTCGCTTGGTGCGCAACGTTCTCGACTGCGCGGAACAGGCTGGCGGAGAACTGGTTGGAGACGTCCTGTATGAGCAATCCGATGCTCGACGGGCGCCCGTCGCGCCGCCGGAGGTCGCTGGCCGCCCGATTGGGTCGATAGTCGATCTCCTCCGCCGCCCGGAGGACCTTGACCGCGATCTCGCCGGCCACTGTGGGCTCCTGATTGAAGACGCGCGAGACCGAGGCGAGGCTGACGCCGGCGTGCTTGGCGACGTCGCGCATGGTCGGGCGCTGGACGAGTCGCGCTTGGTCCTTGGGGGTGGATTCTCTCGCCACGGGCGGCGAGCATACAGCGGGAAACGTTTCCTGCCAGGTCCTTGACAGCCGCGAAACGCACCTGTTAGCTTGCCGCCCCGGCCGTCGGGAAACGTTTTCCCAAGCAGCCGGGTGGAGCAGGACCAGGGTCCCAGCGTCGGGTCAATGAGGAGGAGACATGAGGTTGTCGAAGGGAGCCGCGCCGATCGTCGCGGCGGTCTTGGGGTGTGCGGCGATGTCGCTGACGGCATGCGGCGGCGGCAGCACGACCGCCGGTCCCGACGCGGGCGGTGGTGGTGGCGCCGGCGCTGGGCAGGGGAACGGCACGCTGACCCTCGCCGAGGTCGCGGTCACGCCGACGTGGGACTCCTACAAGATGGACACCGGCGGCTTCATCCAGCCGGAGCAGGCGGCCTACGACACGTTGATCCGCCAGAACCCGGACGGCTCCTACAAGCCGGGCCTGGCGTCGGCCTACAAGTACACCGACCCGTCCACGTTCGTGATGACGATCCGCAACGGGATCAGCTTCGACGACGGCACGCCGCTCACGGCCGACGCGGTCGTGCAGAACATCAAGCGGGCCAAGACGGTCACCGGCCCCAAGACGAGCGCGTTGGCGGACGTCAAGAGCGTCACCGCCAGTGGTCAGGACGTCACGATCAAGCTCGCCTCCCCGGATCCCGAGCTGCCGTACTACTTCAGCGAGACCCTGGGGATGATGATGAGCCCCAAGACGCTCGCGCACCCGGGGTCGCTGACCAAGACGCCCTCCGGCGTCGGTCCCTACACACTGGACCAGGCGCGGACGGTCATCAACAGCAAGTACGTCTTCACGCGGAACCCGAAGTTCTGGGACCCGTCCTACACGGCCGGCTACAAGACGATGGTCTTCCAGGTCTCGAGCCCGTCGGCGATCCTCAACGGCGTCGTGTCGGGGCAGTACGCCGGCGGCGCGATCTCCTACCGCGAGATCGGCGCGGCCAAGGCGGCCGGCATGAAGGTCCTGTCGCAGACGAGCTTCTTCATGGGCGTCTGGACGCGCGACCTCAAGGGGCCGTTCGGCAACCCGCTGGTCCGCCAGGCCCTCAACTACGCCGTGGACCGCAAGGCCCTCCAGCCGCTGATCGGCGGCGGCATGCCGACGGCCACGATCTTCCCCCCGGGGACGCCGGCCTACGACAAGGCGGCCAACGACCGGTACCCCTACGACCCTGCCAAGGCCAAGCAGCTGCTGGCGCAGGCCGGCTACCCGAAGGGGATCTCGTTCACCGCCGTCAACACCAACTACCAGTTCTTCGACGCCTACGCGCAGGCCGTCGCCTCGCAGATGGCCAAGGCGGGGATCGAGGTCAAGATCAAGGACGTGTCCTCGGCGGCCTACGGCGCGGCGCTGTTCGACGCCAAGGTGCCGAACATGTTCCTCTACTACAACCCGACGCCCGGCGCCTTCCTCGACGCGTCGACGCTCTTCACCCGCAAGGGCAGCTTCAACTTCAACCACAACGAGTTCCCCTCGATCGAGGCGCTGCTCGAGAAGGCGTCGGCGGCGCCGTCCACCGCGGAGGCCGGCAAGCTCTACCAGCAGCTGGCGACGGAGACGGCCGAGCAGGCGCCGCTGGGCGCGGTGACGAACTTCGGTGAGGCGTACTACGCCTACAACCCGAAGCTCGTCGCCAACATGCGCTTCACGGTGTTCCAGGTGTACCCGTTCATCGGCGGCCTGCGGCCGCCGGCGAGCTAGGACCGATCCGGGCCGGGTCGTGGCGATGAGCGCGTCAGAGCGAAGGGGGGAGGCGGCATGGGCAAGGTGATCGTCCGGCGCCTGGCCGTCTCCGTGCCGATCCTGCTCGTCGTCGCGACCCTGTCGTTCGCGCTCGTGCACCTGCTGCCGGGCGACCCGGGCCGGGTCGTGCTCGGCAACAGCGCCACCGCCGAGCAGGTGCGGGCGGTCAACCAGCAGCTGGGCTACGACCGCCCGCTCGCCACGCAGTACACGAGCTGGCTCGGCGACGCGCTCCAGGGAGACCTGGGCACGTCGATCATCAACGGCCGCGCCGTCTCGGAGGACCTGAGCTCACGGATCCCGGTCACCCTGTCGCTGGCGATCGGCGCGACGCTCCTGTCGGCGGTGCTCGGGATCGCGCTGGGCATGGTCAGCGCGATCCGCGGCGGCTGGGCCGACCGCACCGGGCAGGGCCTCGCTGCCCTGGGCCTGGCGATCCCGAACTTCTGGCTCGCCGTGCTCCTGGTGCTGGTCTTCGCGATCAAGCTCAAGTGGCTCCCCGCGGTGGGGTACGTGTCCTACGAGGACTCGGTCGGCCAGTGGGCCCGGTACCTGATCCTCCCGGTGCTCGCCGTCGGCGTGAGCGGCATCACGGGGATCGCGCGACAGACCCGCGGCGCGATGATCGACGTCCTCTCGCGCGACTACATCCGGACCCTGGCCGCCGCCGGCGTCCCGCGGCGCTCGATCCTGTTCAAGCACGCGCTGCGCAACGCGTCGATCCCGGTGATCTCCAACATCGGCTTCACCTTCATCTCGATGCTCGGCGGCGCGGTCATCATCGAGCAGCTGTTCAACCTGCCCGGCATCGGCCAGTGGACGCTCGCGGTGGTGGACAAGCACGACCTGCCCGAGATCCAAGGCGTCGTCGTGTACTCGACGGCCATCGTGCTCGTGGTCAACCTCCTGGCCGACGTGGGAGCCGCGTGGCTGAACCCGAAGGTGCGACGCCGATGAGCGAGCGGGCCGACCCCAGGCCGACGTACTTCGGCCGCCTGCGCGGCAAGCCCTCGTTCTGGATCAGCGTCGGCTGGCTGGTCCTCGTGCTGATCGCCTCGTTCGGGGCGCCGCTGCTCGCGCCCTACGGCTCCGACGAGCAGAACCTGACCGACCTGCTGGCGGGCCCGAGCGCCCATCACCTGCTCGGGACCGACGATGTCGGCCGCGACATCCTCTCGCGCCTCATGCACGGCGGGGCGCTCAGCCTCCTCGGCGCGGGGTGGGCGACCCTGGTCGCGCTGGTCGTCGGCCTGCCCCTCGGCGTCGTCGCCGGCTACTTCGGCGGCTGGGCCGACTCGCTGGCCAACCGCTTTGCGGACCTGATCTTCTCGGTCCCCGGCCTGATCGTCCTGCTGGCGGTGGAGGCGATCTTCGGCTCGAGCCAGTGGGTCGTGATGAGCGTCCTCGGGGTGATCCTGTCGGCGCCGCTCATCCGCCTGGTCAGCGTCACGGCGCGCGCTGCGAGGGGCGAGCTCTACGTCGACGCGGCGTTCGTCTCCGGTCTGTCGCATCAGCGCGTCATCGCGCGGCACATCGTCCCCAACATCGCCGCGCCGACGATCATCCTCACGGCGTCCACGCTGAGCCTGGCTCTGCTGATCGAGACCGGGCTTGGCTTCCTCGGCCTGGGGCCGCAGCCGCCGACGCCCAGCTGGGGCGCGATGGTGGCGACGGCCTCGACGGTGATCTACACCGACCCGTGGATGGTCGTGCCCACCGGCGTGGTGCTGATCCTCACCGTCCTGGCCTTCAACTTCATCGGCGACGCGGTCCGCGACGCGGGCCCCGGAGCCCAGCGGGCGAGCATCCTGCGGCTGCGCGGGCGCGGGCGGCGCGGGACGCGGGACGGCGTCGCGAGGACGCTGCTCACCCCTGCGCCCGCGATCGACGCGCCGCGCGCGGCGGCCGCCGCCGCGGACGACGCGCCGCTGCTGACCGTGGACGGGCTGCGCGTGGCCTTCCCGGCGGGAAAGGGCGACGTCGCCGTCGTCGACCGGGTCGGCTTCGACGTGCGCCGTGGGGAGACGCTGGGCCTCGTCGGCGAGTCCGGCAGCGGCAAGACGATCACGGGCCTCGCGGTGCTCGGGCTGGTCCCGCCGCCCGGCCGGATCGTCGATGGCTCGGTGCACTTCGGCGACCTCGACCTGACGGAGCTCGACGAGCGGGGATGGGCGAAGGTCCGCGGCGCGCGCATCGCCTACGTGGCGCAGGAGCCGATGGTCGCGCTCGACCCGTCGTTCACCGTCGGCAGCCAGCTCGTCGAGCCGATCCGCAGGCACCGGTCGTCGAGCCGGCGGGAGGCCAGGCGGCGGGCGATCGAGTTGCTGTCCACGGTCGGGATCCCGCAGCCCGAGGCCATCTTCCGGAGCTATCCGCACCAGCTCTCGGGCGGCATGGCGCAGCGGGTCGGGATCGCGATCGCGCTGACGGGCGAGCCCGAGCTGCTGATCGCCGACGAGCCCACGACGGCGCTCGACGTCACCGTCCAAGGGGAGATCCTGGACCTCCTGAGGTCGCTGCAGTCCGAGCTGGGGATGTCGCTGATCCTGGTCACGCACAACCTCGGCGTCGTCGCCGACATCTGCGACCGCGCGCTGGTGATGTACGCGGGGCAGATCGTCGAGGAGGGCGCGGTCGACGACCTCTTCGAGCGCCCGCGGCATCCGTACACCGAGGGCCTGCTGCGCTCCGATCCCGAGCTCGGCGAGCTCGGCGCCCCGCTGCCGACCATCCGCGGGACGGTCCCGCTGCCGGTCGACTGGCCGGCGGGCTGCCGGTTCGCCCCGCGCTGCCCCTACGCCGTGGCCGAGTGCTCCGCCGCGCCCGTGGCGATGGCCGTCCCGGAGCCGGGGCGCCGGAGCCGGTGCGTCCGGATCGAGGAGATGACGAGGCGCGAGCCGCTGCAGGAGGCGACGCCATGACGAGGCTCCTGGACGTGTCGGGCCTGAGCGTGGAGTTCACCCGCGAGGGCCGCCTCGGCCGCAAGGGCGTCACCTTCAAGGCGGTCGACGACGTGAGCTTCGGCGTGGAGGCGGGGGAGACCGCGGGCCTGGTCGGCGAGTCCGGCTCGGGGAAGTCGACGATCGGTCGCGCGATCCTCGGCCTGACGCGGCCCTCGGCCGGGCGGATCGCCTTCGACGGCACCGACCTGACCCATCTGCGGGGACGCGCGCGCCGCGACCTCGCGAGCGACCTGCAGGTGGTCTTCCAGGATCCGTTCGGCTCGTTGAACCCGTCCCTCACGATCGGCGAGAGCCTGGCCGAGCCGCTGCGCGTGCACGAGGGCAACAGCCAGGCCGAGGCCGCGCGGCTGGTCCGGGAGGCGCTGGACTCCGTCGGCCTGCCCGCGGACTCGGCGCGGCGCTACCCGAGCGAGTTCTCCGGCGGGCAGCGCCAGCGGGTCGCGATCGCGCGGGCGCTGTCGGTCAAGCCCCGGCTGATCGTCTGCGACGAAGCGGTCAGCGCGCTGGATCGCTCGACCCAGGCGCAGGTCGTCAACCTCCTGAGCGAGCTGCAGCGGGAGACCGGGGTCGCGTACCTGTTCATCTCCCACGACCTGGCCGTGGTGCGCCACCTGTCGAAGACCGCGCTGGTCCTCTATCGCGGCCAGATGATGGAGTCCGGACCGGCCGGCGAGGTGTCGGACCGTCCCCTGCACCCGTACACGCGCGCGTTGCTGGCCGCCGTCCCGACGGCGAACCCGAAGGCGCAGCGGGCGCGCCGCCGGCAGCGGGCGCTGCTGTCCTCGGCGACGACCGTCGACGCGACGCGCACGGCGCCCGGCGGGTGCCCGTTCGCCCCGCGGTGCCCGCACGCGGAAGCGGTCTGCTGGACGGCCCGCCCGGTCGCCTCGCCGGTCGGCGAGAGCCGGGTCGCCTGCCACATCTACGACCCGACGTCGGGTCACACCCAGCGAACGACGAAACGGAGCACGGCATGAAGTTGCACGTCCGCGAAGAGGGATCCGGCGAGAAGATCGCGATCCTGATCCACGGGGGCACGGGCGACAGCGGGACCTGGTTCGACACGACGCCGACGCTGCTCGAGAAGGGCTACCGCGTCCTGATGCCGGATCTCCGCGGCCACGGCGAGAGCGCGTGGGCCGACAGCTACACCCAGGAGGACTTCGCCGACGACCTGGTGGAGTCGCTGCCCGTCGGCGCCGACGTGATCATGGGGCACTCGCTCGGCGGCCGCGCGCTGATCCTGGCGGTCGACCGGCTGCTGCCCAAGCGGGCGATCTACCTCGATCCCGGCTGGATCATCCCCGAGGTCCCCGACGAGGAGAACACGCCGATCCGCCGTGACGGCTCGATCGCGTCGGTCGAGGAGTACCAGGCGATGAACCCACGCTGGTCCAGGGCCCACATCGAGCAGTCACTCGCATCACTGGCCAAGTTCGACCGTCGGATCATCCCGGTCAACCGCATCCAGCTCGACGACTACCACCCGTCCGTCCCGCCCGCCGTGCCGTCGCTCGTCGTCCTCGCCGACCCCTCGCCGCTCGTGCCGCCCAGCGAGGAGGAGCGCCTGCGCGAGGGCGGCTACGAGTTCCGGACGGTCAAGGGCTCCGGCCACGTCTTCTTCGCCGACGACCACGAGGGCTACCTGCGCGCTCTCGAAGGATGGATCTAGCGCTGAGGGCCGGCTCGCTCGGGCGTCTCGCCGAGCACGTCGCCGTGCCGGCCTACGACCGCCGCGCGGTCACGCCGGGCATCCTGCACGTCGGGGTCGGCGGCTTCCACCGCGCGCACCAGGCCATGTACGTCGACGCGCTGCTGAACGCGGGGCGGGCGAGCGAGTGGGGGATCTGCGGCGTCGGCGTCCTGCCCGCCGACCGGGCCATGCGCGCCGCGCTGGCCCGGCAGGACCACCTGTACACGTTGGTGGAGAAGCACGCCTCAGGGCGCTACGACGCCCGGGTGATCGGCTCGATCGTGGCGTACCTCTACGGTCCCGAGGACCCGGAGGCGCTGATCCGCAGGCTGGCCGACGCGGCGACCCGCGTGGTGTCGCTCACCATCACCGAGGGCGGGTACGCGATCGACGACGTGACCGGTCGCTTCGACGTGGACGCCCCGGGCATCAAGGCCGACCTGGAGCGCGACGCGGTGCCTCGCACCGTCTTCGGCTTCGTCACCGCGGCCCTCCAGCGCCGCCGGGCCGCCGGGCTCGAGCCGTTCACCATCATGTCGTGCGACAACCTGGCGGGCAACGGCGAGCTGGCGCGCGAGGCGTTCTCGGCCTTCGGCGAGCTGCGCGAGCCCGGCCTCGGTGGGTGGATCCAGGAGGCGGTGCGGTTCCCGAGCTCGATGGTCGACCGGATCACGCCGGTGACCACCGACGAGGACCGCGCCGAGCTCCTCGCCCGGTTCCACGTCGCCGACGCGTGGCCGGTGGTCTGCGAGCCGTTCACGCAGTGGGTGCTGGAGGACTCGTTCACGCTCTCGCGGCCACCGCTGGAGGAGGCCGGCGTGCAGATCGTCAGCGACGTGGCGCCCTACGAGCTGATGAAGCTCCGCCTGCTGAACGCCGGCCACCAGGGCCTCTGCTACTTCGCTCGTCTCTGTGGCTACGAGCACGTGCACGAGGCCGCCCAGGACCCGCTCTTGCGTCGATTCCTGAAGGCCTACATGGACGAGGAGGCGACGGCGTCGCTCGACCCGGTGCCGGGCATCGACCTGACCGCCTACAAGAACCAGCTGATCGAGCGCTTCTCCAACGCGGAGGTCCGCGACACGATCGCCCGGCTGTGCGCGGAGAGCTCGGACCGGATCCCGAAGTGGGTCCTGCCCGTGGCCCGCCACCAGCTCGCGACGGGCGGACCCGTCGCGCTGACGGCGGCGATCGTCGCCAGCTGGGCGCGGTACGCCGAGGGCGTCGACGAGCAGGGCCGGCCGATCGAGGTCGTCGACCGCCGCCGCGACGCGGTGATGGCGCGCGCCCGCCGCCAGGCCTCCGACCCCATCGCCTTCCTGAGGAGCCCGGAGCTGTTCGGCGACCTGACCGCGAACGAGCGTTTCGTCGCCTCCTACTCGGCGACGCTCCGGTCGTTGCACGAGCGCGGCGCCCGGCGGACGCTCGAGGCGCTGGTCGATGCGGGGCCGGGCCGTCTGACATCATAGATCGATGTCGCGTTTGAGGACGGGCGTCGGTGGTGGCTGAGGGGCGCGGGGGAGGCGGGCGGCTGGCCGGCCGGACCGCGCTGGTCACCGGCGCGGGCACCGGCATCGGGCGCAGCTGCTGCCTCGCGCTGGCGGACGCGGGCGCCTTCGTCGCCGTCACCGACCTCGACGCCGCGACCGCGCAGGAGACCCTCGCGCTCGTCGAGGCCGAGGGCGCTCGCGGCGCCGCCTACGCGCTCGACGTGACGAGCGAGGCGGCGTGGGCCGAGATGCTCGCGGCGCTCCGGCGCGAGGCCGGACCCGTCGGCATCCTGGTCAACAACGCCGGGCTCAAGGCCGTGGTCGAAGGCACCGACGTGGGCCTGAAGGACTTGCCGACCGCGTCCTGGGACCGGATGATGGCCGTGAACCTCCGCGGCCCCATGCTCGGCGCCCGCGCCGTGCTGCCGGACATGGTCGAGGCGGGTTGGGGGTCGATCGCGATGATCACCTCCGTCATGGCGCGGGCGGCGCTGACCGGCTTCGCGACCGCCTACAGCAGCTCGAAGGCGGGGCTCGAGGCCCTGACGCGATCGATCGCGGTCACCTACGGGTCGGCTGGGGTGCGGTGCAACGCGATCGCCCCCGGCGTGATCGACGTCAGCGGCGCCGGCCGCGCGCAGGTCGGCCTGCGACCGTCCGGGGAGGGGATCCTCACCCGGCGCGGGCTGCCCGCCGACATCGCCGCCACCGCGGTCTTCCTCGCGGCCGAGGGCGAGTACGTCAACGGCCAGACGATCGTGGTCGACGGCGGCGTGATGGCTCACGTGCCCGACATGCTGCCGGGCGCCTGAGCGACGGCCGGAGGGCGGCGGCGCAGCGCGGGGTCGGTCAGCGCCGGCGGCACGAAGTCCGCCGCGAGCGCGGCGAGCGTCGTGCCCGGCGCGACGATCGCGTCGATGCGGTCGAGGATCTCGGTGCCGAGCGCGACGTCGACGGCGCCGAGGTGGCTCTCGAGCTCCTGCACGCTGCGCGGGCCGATGATCGGCGTCGTGACCGCCGGATGCTGCAGGACGAAGGCCAGCGCCAGATGCACGAGCGAGATCCCGGCCTCCTCGGCCAGCCGGGCCAGCTGCTCGACGGCCCGCAGCTGGGCCGCCGCGGCGGGCGCGGCGAACGTCGCGTCGTCCTCGTGGCGGCGGTCCGTCAGCCACCCACCGGCCAGCGGGCTCCAGGTCATCACGCCCAGGCCGTGGCGCTGGCACGTGGGCAGGACCTCGCCCTCGGCCCCGCGCGCGAGCAGCGAGTAGCGCGGCTGCTCGGTGACGAAGCGCTCGCGGGCGCGGCGCTCGGCGGTCCACTGGGCCTCGACGATCTGCGATGCGGTGCGCTTCGAGCTGCCGAACGCGCGGATCTTCCCGGCGCGGACGAGGTCGGTGAGCGCGCCGAGGGTCTCGTCGACATCGACGTCGGGGTCGGGACGATGGATCTGGTACAGGTCGATCCAGTCGGTCCCCAGCCGCCGCAGGCTGTCCTCGCAGGCCTGCGTGATCCAGCGCCGCGAGCTCCCGCGCCGGTTGGGATCGCTGCCCTGCACCTGGCCGTGGACCTTCGTCGCCAGGATCACGCCGTCGCGCCGGCCGCCGGCCAGCGCGCGTCCGACGATGCGCTCCGCCTCGCCCGCGGAGTAGACGTCGGCCGTGTCGACGAAGTTGATCCCGGCGTCGAGCGCCGCGTGGACGACCGCGACCGACGCGTCGCGGTCCGGGGTGCCCCACGAGGCGCCGAACATGAACGTCCCGAGGCACAGCGGGCTGACCCGCATCCCGGTCCTCCCCAATAGCCGATACGTCATAGATGCATGGTACCGGCGCCTACGGCCCGGTGATGGGCAGCTCGACGACAGCGGCCGGCTCGCGGCGTCCGGGTCCGGCCCGACTGCGCCCGGTGACGGCCACCGCGGCGAAGACGCCGATCAGGCTGACGAAGGTCGTCGCGGCGATCGCCCCGCCCTCGGGCGGCGCGACGAGGTCGAGCGCGAGCGCCCCGATCGACTGGCCGGTGATGCCGAGCAGCGCCAGGCGCAGGATCCCGAGCACCTTGACCGCGACCACCAACATGATGCCGACGGCCATCCCGCACAGGCCGCCGGTCACCCAGTAGGCCGGTGGCGCCGACCAGCCGCCGGGAGCGGTCCAGCCCGTCACGGCGAGCGCCACGACCACCACGCCGGCGCCGCTGATGGAGGACTGGATCAGGCCGGCGACCAGCGGCTCGCCCGTGGCCCGGGCCACGTGGCTCATCCCCGCCGGGATGAAGCCGAACAGGGCGCCCGCGAGGACCGCGAGGAGCAGCAGCCCGGGGTGCAGCTCGCCGCGCGTGCCGAACGCGCCGACGGCGACGGAGGCGCCGGCCAGGCCCGCGCCGGCCAGGCGCGTGGGTGTCATGTCGTGCCGGCCGGCGGTGCTGATGCCGAGGCGGTCGAGCAGCAGGCTGCCGAACGTCTGCCCGCACACCATCGCGACGGTGAGGCGGGCGATCCCGATCCGCGGCGCGGCGTGGACGGACACGAGCATCACGACGACGCCGTTGAGGCTCATCGCGAAGTGCCACCAGCGCGGGCGCACGCGGGCATTGCGATAGCGGTGGCGGGCGCGGGCGAGCGCGCCGGTGAAGGCACCGACCACCAGTCCGGCGACGACGCTCACCGCGGAGTTGACCACGGCGGCCAGCTCCGGCGACCCGAGGTGCTGCCCCAGGCGCCCGTTCGCGAAGGACTGCACCGAGATCGCCACGCCCGCGAGCAGGCCGAGCAGCGGCGCCAGCAGTCGAGCGTGCCGGCGCTCCTCCACGGGCGGGTGTCCCCGGCGCTACTGGCCGGGGAGCTCGACGATCAGGGGGCGCTGGAAGGACGGGTCGGAGCGATCGCGCGCGCCCGCCGGGTCCAGCGGGTTGTCCGCGACGGCCTGCAGCTTCGTCGTCCACTCCACCGGCACGGTGCGGGCCGCGATCTTCCACTCGCCGTCGCGGCGCTCGAAGCGCGCGATGTAGCGGGCCGAGCACATGACGAGCTCGCCGTCGCGCTTGAACCCGCCGCGGATGTAGGTCTCGGCGTGCGCGACGTCGCCGTCGAGCTCGACGAAGTGGTTGCCGATCAGGTGGTGGTCGCTCTCGCGCACCTCGAGCTGCGGCCAGATCCACTCGACGAACCCCTGCGGCGAGCCGCAGTACTCGCCGTGCCGTTCGACGGCGTCCGCGTGGAACGCCGACAGCACGAGCTCCTTGTCCTGGCGGTCGATCCCGCGGCAGTACCGCAGCACGCAGTCGAGGATCTCCTGCCGGTCGAGCAGCTCGCGGACCTGCGACGCGTCCAGACCGTCCAGAGCGGCCATGTGTTCCTCCCTCGTCAGCGCTTCCATCGGGTTGCGTACATCATAGATTCTAGTTGTCCCGCCCGTCAACGCGCGCCGCGCCGCGGGTCATGAGCCGCGGCGCCAGGACGGCGAAGCCGGCCAGGAGCGTCGCAGCTCCGGCGAACGCCGCGGACGCGCCGAACGCGTCGAAGGTCATGCCGACGGCGACCGAGCCGAGGGCGCCGATCGCGTTGGCCACGAACGAGAACAGCGACAGCGCGCTCGCCCGCCGCGTCGGCGCGACCTCCGTCGCCGCCGACTGGAGGGTCGCGTGCGCCAGCGTCATCCCGAGCCCGAGCCCGAGGATGCCCGCGGCCGACAGCGCCACCCCGCGCTCGAGCGCCAGCGCCGCGAACCCGCCGGCCAGCAGGGCTCCGCCCCACCGCAGCCGCGGCGCGACGCCGTCGACCCGCAGCCGCGCGCCGACCACGCCGCCCACCGCGTAGAGCGCGAGCAGCGCGCCCGTGGCGCCGTAGCCGAGCCCGTAGGCGGCGACCAGCGCGGCGCCGACGAACGGGAACGCTCCGCCCACCGCGAAGGCCTCGACGGCCAGGCTGCCGAACAGGACGGGGTCGCGGCGCAGCAGCCCGAGCGTCGCGAGCACCCCGGAGCGCTCCGTCGAACGCGGCGAGGGCGCCGGCGGCGCGCGGCGCAGGGCGAGGGCCGACGCCGCCGCGCAGACCCCGATGAGCACGAAGATCGCCCGCCAGGACAGGAGCTCGGCGAGCAGCCCGCCGAGCGCCGCCCCGAGCGCCTGGCCGCCGAGCAGCACCGCCATGAAGCCGCCGATGACCCGCGTGCGGTGCTCGAGCGCCACGCTGTTGCCGAGGTGAGCCAGACCCATCGGGATGACCGCCGCGGCGCTCATGCCCGTCAGGACGCGCAGGGCGACGAGGCCGCCGAGGCTCGGCGACAGCGCGCACAGCGTCGTGCCGACCGCGAACAGCGCCAGCGACCCGCGGATCAGCGTCAGCGGCCCGATGCGATCGCCGAAGGGGCCGTAGGCGAGCTGGCACAGCGCGTAGGCGGCGAGGTACCCGCTGACCACGAACCCCGCCGCGCCCGTGGAGGAGTGGAACGTCTGCTCGATCGCCGGGAGCAGCGGGGCCGCCAGGCGCGCGTCGGCGGCGACCAGGAACGCCGCGGCCGCCAACGCCAGGGGAAGGCGCGGAGGTGAGCGGTCGGCGCCGGGCCGCCGGAGCGCCGCCGGACGGTCCGCGCTGATCAGAGGTCGAGCACCAGCGTGGGCGTCTTCGCGCGCCCGCAACAGACCATCATGATGTCGTTGCCCTCCTGCTCGGCGGGCGTGAGGATCGAGTCCCGGTGGTCGGGGATGCCCTCGAGCACCACGGTCTCGCACGTTCCGCAGGTGCCTTCGCGGCACGAGGTCGGCACGTCGATGCCGTGCTCGCCCAAGACGTCGACGATCGAGCTCCCGGCCGGGACCTCGACCTCGATCCCGGACGTCGCGCACACGACCGTGAAGGCCACGTCGGGACCGTCGAGCGCGCCGTCCTTGGGGTGGAAGCGCTCGACGTTCAGCACGCCCTCGGGCCACCCTGTCGCCAGCGCCTCGACGGCCTCGATCAGCGGCTCGGGGCCGCAGGCGTAGACGCGCGTGCCCGCGCTCAGCCCGTCGAGGAAGCCGGCCAGGTCGAGCAGGCCGAACTCGTCCTGCGGGCGGCACTGGACCTTGCCGTCGAAGCGGCCGAGCCGGTCGAGGAACGCCATCGACGCTCTACGGCGGCCGCCGTAGAGCATCCGCCACGGCGCGCCGGTCGCCTCGAGCTCCTCGACCATGGCCAGCAGCGGCGTGATGCCGATGCCGCCCGCGATCATGCGGTACTCCTCACCGTCCAGCAGCGGGAAGTGGTTGCGCGGGCCGCGCACCTCCATGCGCGCGCCCGGCCTGAGCTCGTCGTGCACGTAGGCCGACCCGCCGCGGCTCTCGGGCTCGCGGAGGACCGCCACGCGCCAGGATCCCGGCGTGGCCGGGTCGCCGCAGAGGGAGTACTGGCGCTCGATCCCGTTGTCCAGGATCAGGTCGACGTGCGCTCCGGGCGTCCAGTCCGGGAGCGGCTCGCCGTCGGGCGCGCGCAGCTCCAGCGCGACGACGTCCTCGGCCTCGCGGGTGATCGCCGCGACCTCGAGCGTGAGGACCGGCTCCTGCGTGTCCATCAGCGGAAGAGTCTTAGATCGATGATGCATCTAAGAATAGGATGCTCGTATCACGCGGTCAAGGGGATGCGCTATAGATCAACCATGTCCGCATCCGCCACGGCCTACGCGTTCGCCAAGCAGCAGATCTTGGAGGGCGGCTTCAAGGGCGGGGACCTCATCAGCGAGGGCGACGTCGCCGACCACCTCGGCCTCAGCCGGACGCCGGTCCGCGAGGCGTTCCTCATGCTCGAGTCCGAAGGGCTCCTGCGGCTCTACCCGAAGCGCGGGGCGCTCGTGGTGCCGGTCTCCGCGGCCGAGGTCACCGACGTCATGGAGACGCGCGAGCTCGTGGAGTGCTTCGCGATCGAGCGTGCGGCGCGCATCGGCGCCGACCTCGAGGCCCCGCTCAACGCGGCCCTCGAGCGCCAGCAGAAGCTGATCGACGACGGCGACTACGCGGGCTTCGTCGACGCGGATCGCGAGTTCCACCGCATGTTCATCGACGCCGGCGGCAACGCGATCCTGTTGGGGCTCTACGACTCGCTGCGCGACCGCCAGGCGCGCATGGGCCTGGCGGCCGTCGCGCGCACCGGCGCGAGCCTGCGCCTCGACGAGCATCGCGCGCTCGTCGACGCGGTCGTCTCCGGCCACGGTGGGCTCGCGGTCGAGCTCCTCAGGAAGCACCTCGGCGGGACCCTGCGCCTGCTGCGCGAGCAGCCCGCGCGCTGACGCGACCTCAGCGTCGGGCGGCGTAGTACTGGAGGTTGATCCCGGCGAAGTGCTGGTACTGCTCGGGCAGCTGCTCCTCGGCGAAGCACGCGTCGACCGGGCAGGCCTCGAAGCAGGCGTCGCAGTCGATGCACTCCTCCGGGTCGATGTAGAGCATCTCGGCGTCGTCGTAGCCGGGCTCGTCCGGAGCCGGGTGGATGCAGCCGACGGGGCACACCTCGACGCAGGCGCCGTTCTTGGTTCCGATGCAGGGCTCGGTGATGACGTAAGCCATGTGTCTATCCTTGTATCTAACAGACCGGGCGCGCATCGTAGCAAGGGCCCGCGACCGACAAGGAGAGCCATGCAGCAGCGTTTGTTGGGCACGACCGGCATGCGGGTCAGTCCCCTGTGCCTCGGGGCGTTCGGGTTCGGCCAGTGGGGCAACCCGGACCACGACGCGTGCGTGGCGATCGTGCACGCGGCGCTCGACGCGGGGGTCAACTTCATCGACACGGCCGACGTGTACTCGGCGGGCGAGTCGGAGCGGATCGTGGCCAAGGCGCTCGCGGGCGGTCGGCGCGACGGCGTCATCCTGGCGACCAAGTGCCACATGCAGGTCGAGGGCGACGACCCCAACCGGCGTGGCAACTCGCGGCGCTGGATCACCCAGGCCTGCGAGGACAGCCTGCGGCGGCTGGGCACCGACTGGATCGACCTGTACCAGATCCACCGTCCCGATCCCGACGTCGACGTCGACGAGACCCTGGGTGCGCTGACCGACCTGGTCCGCGCCGGGAAGATCCGCGCGTTCGGCAGCTCGACCTTCCCCGCGTCGCAGATCGTCGAGGCCCAGTGGACCGCCGAGCGCCGCGCCCGCGAGCGCTTCGTCACCGAGCAGCCGCCCTACTCGATCCTGGTCCGCGGGGTGGAGGGCGAGGTGCTGCCGACCTGCCGTCGCTACGGGATGGGCGTGATGACCTGGAGCCCGCTGGCCGGCGGGTGGCTGACCGGCCGCTACCGCAAGGGCCGCGAAGTGCCCGAGTCGCGTCGCGCGTCGATCGTGCCCGAGCGCTACGACATCACGCTGCCCGGCAACCAGGCCAAGCTCGAGGCGGCCGAGCAGCTCGCGTTCCTGGCCGAGGAGGCGGGCATGTCGCTGATCCACCTCGCGATCGCCTTCGTCCTGCAGCACCCGGCGGTCACGACGCCGATCCTCGGTCCGCGGACCATGGAGCAGCTCGAGAGCCAGATCGGCGCCGTCGACGTCGCGCTCACCACGGAGGTGCTCGACCGCATCGACGCGATCGTGCCGCCGGGCGTGACGCTCGAGGTGGGGGACGAGGGCTACGTCCCGCCGGAGCTCACCGACCCCGCGCTGCGCCGCCGTCCGGCGCTGATCTGAGCTGATGCTTGACAAGCGCGGAAGCGCACCGCTAGGCTCGGCCCAGGTCATGTATCTATCTCCAACACGGGATAGATAAGAAGCGTATGAGTATGTCCCGCTGTCTCCACTGGTCAAGCCCCTCAACTGCCGAGCGCGCGCCTCTGGCGCGCCCGGCGATCGGACGCTGATGTCGACGTCGACCGCCCCTTTGTCCTTCCCGATGCTGCGCACGGGCGAATGCCCGTTCCACTCGCCGCCGGGTTACAAGCCCCTGATCGAGGACGCCCCCGTCACCCGCGCGAAGATGTGGGATGGTCAGGACGTCTGGCTGGTGACGGGCTACAAGGAGGCACGTTTCGTGCTCTCCGACGCCCGCTTCAGCGGTCGCAACGACCTGCCGGGCTTCCCCTTCACCAACTCGGGCATCAAGGGGCTGCGGACGGGCTCGCGCCAGTACACCAACATGGACAACCCGGAGCACAACCGCTTCCGGCGCATGATCACCGAGCTCACCGGGGCCGGCGTGGCGCAGATGCGCCCCACCGTCGAGAAGATCATCGACGAGCGGATCGACGCGATGCTCGCCTCGCCGACGCGGACCGCCGACCTCTACGCGGAGTTCGCGCTGGCCGTGCCCTCCCTGGTGATCTGCGAGCTCCTCGGCGTGCCCGTCGAGGACCAGGACTTCTTCCAGGAGCGCAGCGTCATCACGATGTCCCCGCAGGCGACCGTCGAGGATGCCGCGGAGGCGGCCGACGAGCTGCTCACGTACGTGTTGGACCTCATCGACCGCCGTGAGCGCGAGCCCGCGGCGGGGCTCATCAGCCGGATGACCCACGATCACGTGCTCAACGGGGACATCACACGCCTCGAGTTGGCCGAGATCGGGCGGATCCAGCTGATCGCGGGCCACGACACCACCGCGAACATGCTGTCCCTCGGCGCGCTGCTGCTGATGCTCAACCCCGAGCAGGCGGCGGAGCTGCGCGACGCCGACGACCCGGCGGTGATGGCCAACGCCATCGAGGAGATGATGCGCTACCTCAGCATCGCCCACGCCGGGCGCCCGCGCGTCGCGCTCGAGGACGTCGAGGTCGCCGGCCGGCAGATCGCCGCCGGCGACGGGGTGGTCGTGGCCGCCGACGCCAACAACCACGACGAGTCGATCTTCCCCGACTCCGAGGTCTTCGACATCCATCGCGACAACGCCAAGCGCCACCTCGGCTTCGGGTTCGGGACCCACCGCTGCCACGGCGAGCTGCTGGCCGAGGCCGAGATGGAGATCGCCTTCGGCGCGCTGCTGAAGCGCATCCCGACGCTGCGGCTCGCGGTCGACGTCGACCAGCTCACGTTCAAGCGCGAGTCGACCAACTACGGCGTCGCGGAGCTGCCCGTCACGTGGTGAGCGGCCGGCGCTCGACGCCGGCCGTGGGGAGCAGGACCAGCAGGGTCAGCCGTGCCATGGGCGCGGACGTGAAGTGGGCCTGGGGAGGCCCACCGGAGGAGGAGAGGAGTGTGATCACATCAGCTGGAACGAGTTCGGTCTCTATGTGGTGAACGGCCTCACGACCGGCGCGGGCTACGCGCTGATCGCCATGGCCATCAGCCTGGTGTACGGGGCCACCCGTGTCGTGAACTTCCCGCTCGGCGACATCACCGCGGTCGCGGTGCTGTTCGGGGGTTCGACGTTGGCGCTGCGCAGCGGCGTCCCGATGGTCCCGGCCATCCTGCTGGCGATGATCGTGGCCGGGGGGCTGTCGGTCCTCGTCTCCTATCTGCTCCTGCCACCGTTCCGCAAGGGCGCGCGCTCCGAGCACGACCACGGCTGGATGATCGCCGCGGTCGCCACGAGCATCGTGATCTCGGAGCTGGCCAGCATGATCTGGGGCTCCGACCAGGTGCCGGTCGCCTCGCTGGTCTCGACCGACGTCTTCACCATCGCGGACGTCCTCGTCCGCAAGCCGGCGTTGGCGCTGTTCATCGCCGCGATCGTGGTCTGGGTGCTGCTCGACCTCGCGCTGCGGCGGACCCGCTGGGGCATCCGTGTCCGCGCCGCCGGCAGCGACGCGGTCGGCGTCGCCGTCGCCGGCATCCACCTGCGCCGCATCTACATCGAGGTGTTCTTCGTCTGCGGTGCGGTCGCCGGCCTGACGGGGATGCTGCTCGGCCCGATCAACCCACCCTCGGCGTTCATCGGCTTCACGTTGACCATCAAGGCGTTCATCGCCGCGTCCATCGGCGGCCTCGGCAACGTCCGCGGGGCGTTCTTCGGAGCGTTCCTGCTCGGGCTGCTCGAGGCCTTCGGCGGACGCTTCCTCGGCAGCCAATGGCAGGACCCCGTCGCCCTCATGTTGCTCATCGTCGTCCTGCTCGTGACCCCCACCGGGATCATGCGGATCCGCCGGGTGCGTGCCGTATGAACCGGCTTCCGGAGCGCTACCGCAAGGCCCTCGGGGGCCGCGGCGTCGAGACGACGCTGCTGGCGATCCTGCTCGGCGCGCCCCTCCTGTTCCTGCAGGAGGGCAGCTACCGCCTGTACCTCACCGACGAGATGATCGTCTACGCCGGTGCGGCCGTCGGGCTCACCGTGCTGCTCGGCGTCGCCAAGCAGCTGCACCTCGGACAGGCGGCCTTCATGGCGATGGGCGCCTACGCCGCAGGCATCATCAGCCAGCGCCACGGCGCCTCGCTGCCCAAGGAGGTCCTGGTCGGCGTGCTGCTCGGCGGCGCCCTCGGCCTGGCGATCGCCGCCGCGACGCTGCGCCTCACCGGCCTGTACTTCGCGCTCGGCACGCTCGGCATCGTGCTCGGCGTCCAGAGCCTCGGTGGCAACTGGGACTCGTTGACCGGTGGCAACGCCGGCATCTCGTCGATCGAGGGCGTCGTGCTGTGGAGTGGACACGAGCCGCTCGGCAGCCGCGACACCTACATGCTCACCGCGGGGCTCCTGCTCCTGCAGGGCGCGGTGATCTTCGGGATCAAGCGCTCGACCTACTGGGGTGCGCTGAAGCTGATCGGCGACCGCGCCTACCTGGCGAGCTGCGTCGGCATCCAGGTGTTCTGGTACCGCGTGATCGCGTTCGTGCTCGTCGCGATGACCGGGGCCATCTGGGGCGCGTTGTTCGCCCATCTCGTCGGCTTCATCGACCCGCAGTCGTTCGGCCTGCCGTTGACGATCTCGCTGCTCATGATGGTCGTGCTCGGCGGCCTCGGCAGCTTCTGGGGGGCGATCGCCGGAGCGATCATCCTCGTGCAGATCCCCGAGTGGCTGGCGTCGCTGGCCTCGCGCCAGCAGCTGGTCTACGGCGGCATCCTGCTGTTCGTCATCCTCGTGCTGCCCGACGGGCTCCTGCCGACGCTGGGCAAGGCGTTCCAGCGGGGTATCTCCCGGTACAAGGCGCGCGGCGCGAAGGGCGAGGGCCAAGCGGCGCCGGTGCGCGACAACGCCAGCCTCCTGTCCAGCCCGATGTCGTTCGACGGCGTCGCGATGCAGGCCACCGACGTCGCCGTCAACTTCGCCGGCGTCCACGCGCTGCGGGGAGCGACGATCAACGCCGCGGCCGGTCGCATCGAGGGGCTGATCGGACCCAACGGCTCCGGCAAGACCACGATGCTCAACTCGGTCTCGGGGATCGTCAACCCGGACTCCGGGTCGATCCTGCTCGACGGCGAGGAGATCGCCGGGATGCCCCCGTACAAGATCGCCGGGCGCGGGCTGATCCGCACCTTCCAGACGCCGCAGGTCGTGCTCGACATGACGGCGCTGGAGAACGCGGTGATCGGTTGGCATCAGCGCCGCAAGACGAACGTCCTCGGGGTCGCGCTCGGGTTGCCGGGCGCGCGCCGCGAGGAGGCGCGTCAGCTCGAGGAGGCGCGGCAGATGTGCATCGAGCTCGGGCTCGAGCACGTGCTGAACCGCCCATGCTCAGAGCTCTCGACCGGCGACCGCCGCTTCGTGGAGATCGCCCGCGCGCTGGGCAGCAGGCCGAAGGTCCTGTTCCTCGACGAGCCCGCGACCGGCATGACGGGGCTCGAGCGTGAGCGCCTGATGATCGTGCTCGATCGCCTGCGCGATTCCGGGCTGACGGTCGTCGTCATCGACCACGACATGGAGTTCCTGTTCCAGATGTCCGACCACGTCACCGTGCTGGATCGCGGGGAGAACATCGCGTTCGGCTCGCCGGCCGAGGTTCGTGACTCGCAGGCCGTCATCGACGCCTACTTCGGGGGAGCGACGGCCCATGCTTAGGCTCGACGACGTCTCGATCGGCCACCCGCACCGCCCGTTGGCGGTGCAGAACGCCAGCCTCGAGGTCGCCCATGGCGAGTTCATCGGCATCATCGGGACCAACGGCTCGGGGAAGTCCGAGCTGGTCCAGGGCATCGCCGGGCTGATCCCGGTGCAGTCCGGCCGGATCACGTTGGACGACCGCCAGCTCAACGGCATGGCGGCGCACAACCTGACCCGTGCCGGCGTGGCGCTGGTCCCGGAAGGGCGGCACGTCTTCGTCGACCTCACCGTGCGCGAGAACCTCGAGGTCGCGGTGCCGCGCAAGAAGCGCCACCTGATCGACGCGGTGATCGAGCGCTTCCCGATCCTCGCCGAGCGCGGCGACCAGCCGGCCGGCGCGCTGTCGGGAGGCGAGCAGCAGCAGCTCGCCATCGGCCGCGCGCTGCTGATGGAGCCGGAGGTGCTGCTGCTCGACGAGCCGAGCGCCGGGCTCTCGCCGCTGCTGGTGGATCTCGTCTACGACGAGCTCGCCAAGTCGCGTGGGTCGATGTCGATCATCGTGGTCGAGCAGGTCGCGAGCCTGCTGCTGCACCGCGTCGACCGGCTGTACGTGATGCGCGCCGGGCGGATCGTCAAGGAGGCGCCGCCGGAGGAGCTGGCCGATGCCAACGAGCTGCGGCGGCTGTACTTCGGCGACGCGGGCCCGGAGATCCGCGGCGCCGTCCCAACGTCTGATCGCGGTGAGCGATGAGCATCGCTCAGCGAGGCGCTCGGCGCCGAGATCGGGTTCTGGTGCCCTGGACGGGGCGCCGCATCATCACAGGAGGAGCATCGATGAGACGGAGTGCACGTAGTGTGTCGGGTGGGACGAGAGTCGGCACGTTGGTCGCCGTCGCGGCCACGGCCCTGGCGCTCGGCGCATGCGGCGGGTCGGACTCGGACTCGGCGGCGTCGTCGGGTGGGGGCACGTTGACGATCCCGTTCCTCGGGGCCTTCAGCGGTGCGTCCAAGCAGGTCGGCACGAGCATGGAGCACGGGGCCAACCAGGCCATCAAGGAGATCAACGCCGATGGCGGTCTCCTGGGCAAGAAGCTCAAGACCACCTACCGCGACGACGCGGGCGTCCCGGCGCAGTCGGTCACGCAGGCCCGCTCGATCATCACGAAGCTGCGGCCGCCGGTCGTGTTCGGCGCCTCGATGACCGGCAACAGCGACGCGATCGCGCCGCTGCTCAGCCAGGCCAAGATCATCAACTTCCCGGGCTCGTCGAACTCCAAGGGGATCGACGCCGAGAAGTTCCCGTACGCCTTCCGCGGCTACATCACCGAGGTGTCCTACGACACGTCGCTGGTCACCTACATGAAGGCCCACAACCTGAAGACGGCCACGCTCGTCATGCCCAGCGTCTCGACGCTGCCGCTGGTCGAGGATCTCACGCCGCGCCTGCAGGCGGCGGGCCTGTCGCTCAAGAGCGTCGCCAAGTACACCGTCGGCAACGCCGACTTCACCCCGCTCGCCCTGCAGGTCAAGAAGGCGAACGCGGACGTGGTGACGTTCGCGGCGGTCGCCGTCGGCGACGCGGCCAACTACGTCAAGGCCGCGAAGTCCGTCGGCGTCCGCGGCCAGTTCATCGGCCAGCCGGGCGTCTCGAGCAGCACGTTCGCCTCGCTGGCCGGATCGGCTGGCGGCGATGCCCTCGGGCAGGTCCTCAAGAACCTGGCCTACACCAAGGAGGGCGGGCCGAACAACAAGGCCATGGTCAAGTTCCTCCAGGACATCAAGTCGGCCGGCGGCGACGGCGACCTGTTCCTCGTCGACGCCTACTGGTACGACATGGTCAAGCTCTGGGCGACGGCGGTCAAGAAGGCGAACTCGACCGACCCCGACAAGGTCAAGGCGGCACTGGAGACCATCCAGGACTACCAGGGCCTGCAGGGTCCGATGAGCTTCAGCGCGACCCAGCACGACGGCCTCTCGCCGAACTCGATCGCCTACGCGAGCATCGGCAAGGCCCCGAACGCGGACGGCCTCTGGCTGCAGGGCGAGGACTGAGGCCCGAGAGGGCCAACGGCGCGGGTACGCGCCCGCCTCGGGGCGGGCGCGGCCTGACGCGCCTCAGCTGCGACCACGTGCCAACCACTCAGTGACAACGAACGAAGACGCCATGGCCACACCACCGGATATGCAGATCATCGACACCTGTGTCCACCATGCGTGGCGGTCTGCCACCGAGGCCGAGATCAGCGGCTACCTGCCCGAGGGCTGGAAGGAGTACGTCACCCGGCCCAGCGCGGCGCAGCAGCACTCCGCCTCGGAGGAGCGCCCGTTGGCCGCCTTCGAGGTCTGGCACACCAAGCGGACCCTCCCGGACCTCATCTGGACCAACCCCCAGGGCGACCACCGGGCCGACCTCCAGCGCGATGACGGCGTGCATCCGGCCGCCGGACCGGACGCCATCGAGGACGCGCTGCTGCGGCCGCACGGCGTCAGCCGCGCGCTGCTCGTCCACGACCGCGCGATGTTCATCCCGGCCGGGACGAACCCGTTCCTGGTCGACGCGTTCTGCACCGCGCTCAACGACTGGACGATCGGCCGCTTCCTCGCGGCGGACGACCGGCTCCACGGCGCGATCGTCGCGAACACCCAGACGCCGGAGCGCGGGGCGGAAGAGATCCGCCGCGTCGGCGCCCATCCGCAGATGGCCGCCGTCCTGCTCGCCGTCTCGCCCTCGGGCAAGTTCTTCGGCCACCCCATGTACTGGCCGATCATCGAGGCGGCCGTCGAGATGGGGCTCCCGTTGATCGTGCACAAGGGAGGCGACGGGGTGCACGGGATGCCCACCGGCCCCGCCGGCGGCCCGCCGTTCACCTTCGCCGAGTACGTGGCGTTGGCCCCCAACAACGTGGCCAACCACATGCTCAGCTTCATGACCAACGGCGTCTTCGAGCGCTTCCCGTCGCTGAAGGTCTGCCTGGCCGGTCCCGGCCTGACCTGGGTGCCCGGGTTCCTGCGCCGCGCCGACGCCGGCTGGCGCGCCCAGCGCGTCGAGGTGCCGTGGATGGTGCGCTCGCCGCACGAGTACTTCAAGGACCACGTCAGCATCACCACCTACGGGCTCGAGAACGGCAGCCAGGGCGGCGCCCTGGTGCGGCGGTTCCTCGAGGCGCACCCCGAGCTGCGCCACTCGATCGTCTTCGGGAGCGGGCACCCGTCGTGGGACGCGTCGTTCCCCTCGGAGCTCGAGGAGGTCCTGCCCGAGGACTGGCGGCAGGCCGTCCTGCACGACAACGCCGAGCGCCTCTTCCGCTGGGAGGGCGGGCCGCCCGTGGCGGCCGCCGCCGGCGCCGAGGTCGGGCAGGGGCTCCGATGAGCGCCACGGAGACCACCTTCCACCCGGTCGGCCACGCCGAGGACTTCGTCGACGGGGAGTTCCGCGTCACGGAGCTCGACGGCCGCTCGGTCGGCGTCGTGCGCGTCGACGGCACCTACCACGCGGTCCTCAACGTCTGCCCGCATGCGCTGGCGCCGATCTGCGCCGGCAAGCTCCGGGGCACGTCGCTGCCCTCGCAGCCCGGCGAGGAGCCGGCGTTCGGCCTGCAGGGGCGGATCCTGGTGTGTCCCTGGCACCACTACGAGTTCGACCTGGGCAACAACGGACGCGCGGTCTTCACCGACTACCGCGCGCGCGTCCGGCTCTTCCCGGTGCACGTCGGCGACGACGGCCGGGTCAGCGTCGAGCTGCCCAAGCGCGCAGAGCCTGCGACCCGCACGGCGCGTGTCGCCGACGCGACAGCCAGCTGAAGGAAAGGTCTTCCCATGTTCGACGGACCCATCATCGACTGCGACATCCACAACAGCCCGGTCACTCCGGAGGAGTACCTGGAGTACATGCCGCGCGCGTGGCGCGAGCGCCTGATGGTCGACGGCAGGATGCGATCGCTCGTGCCGCCGCTGGTGTCCTCGGCGCAGCTGCCGGACGGCATGACGCGGCGCGCGGAGACCTACCCGCCCGACGGCGGCCCGCCCGGCTCCAGCTACGACCTGCTGCGCGAGCAGCTGCTCGAGCCGTTCCGCGTGGGCGCGGCGATCCTCGACCACGACATCGGTCACGAGGCGGGCCTGCCCGACGGCGAGCTGGCGCTCGTGTGCGTCCGGGCGCTCAACGACTGGATGCTGGAGCGCTGGCTGACGGACCCGCGCGACGAGCGCCTGTTCTCCCTGATCCTGGCGCCCGTGCAGAACCCGGCCGACGGCGTCGCCGAGATCCACCGGCTCGGGGCCAACGAGCGCTTCGTCGGGGCGATGCTGCCGTTCAACGGCCTCGGCAAGCCCTTCGGCCACCCGGTCTACCACGACGTCTACGCGGCGATGGCCGAGTTCGACCTCCCGTTGTACATGCACATCAACGGCGGCGAGTTCTTCGGGGTGACCGCCAACTACGGCAGCGGCGGGGGCCCGGCCGCCTACAAGGTCGAGCAGTACCAGTACGAGTACCAGCCGACCGCCAACCACCTCGCGAGCATGATCGTGCACGGCGTCTTCGAGAAGTTCCCCGACTTCAAGGTCCTGCTCAGCGAGACGGGCCTGTCGTGGCTCGGAGGCTTCGCCGCGCGCCTGGACTCCTGCTACGACCTGATGCGCCGCGAGAGCCCGTGGGTGAAGCGCCGGCCTTCGGAGTACCTGCGCGAGCGGCTCGTCGTCACCACGCAGCCGATCGAGGCGCTCCCCGGCCAGGGCCGGGCGCTGCTCGAGGACCTCTCGCTGATCGAGGGCGCGGAGGACATGGTGAGCTTCGCGAGCGACTACCCGCACTACGACGCCGACGATCCGACCTACGCGTTCTCGTTCTTCCCCGAGAGCTGGCACAAGAAGATCGCCTACGAGAACGCCCGGCGCGTGCTGCGCTTCCCCTCGTCGTTCGCGGCCACCTTCGACCGACCGCTCGCCGGTCAGGCGTGAGCTGGGGGCGGGTGGGGGATGACCGCTGCGAGCTGCGCATCGAGGGCGACGCGCTCGACGCCGTGCTGGCCGAGACGGCGACGGCGTTCGCGCGCCGCAACGTCGAGCAGCTCGGCGAGGGCGAGCTCGATCGCCTGCCCGCGCTGGCGATCGAGTCCGACCCGGCCGCGGCGCTCCGCCGCCTCCTCGATCAGGTGATCGAGCTGGCCGAGTCCGAGGGGTTCGTGGTGCAGGGCGTCGACAAGCTCAAGTTCGACGCGGGGGAGCTGCGCGCCGTGCTGGTCGGCGTCACCGCGCCCTCGCGCATCCGTGGACGGGCGACCGACGACGTCTCGGTCGAGCGCGGCGATCTCGGCTGGACCAGCCGGGTGATCTCAACACAACTTGCTGTTTGAACGACAGGACGAAGAAGATGCATGAAGACACGGTCAAGCCCGAGTCGCCGTCGCAGGAGGTGGTCGCCAACTTCTTCCGGTCGATGGAGACCGCAGACGGCACGGCGTTCGCCGCGGCGCTCGCCGACGACGTCACGTGGACCGCCCCGAAGGAGCTGCCGTTCGGCGGGACCTATCGCGGCAAGCACGCGGTGCTCAACGACATGCGCGCGAAGGTCGCGCCGCTCTTCACGGCGCCGGCCAAGATCGAGCTGCTCAGCCTGATCGGCACGGGGCCCGTCGTCGCGGCCGAGTTCATCGGCCGGCGCCCGACCGCCATCGGCCGCCAATACGAGAACCACTACGTCGAGGTCTTCGAGATCGAGGACGGGCTCATCAAGTCGGTGCGCCAGTACATGGACACCCACCACTTCATGATCAGTTGTTACGAGTGATGAAGGACAACATGGAAACGACGGACAGGGGGACAAGCTCATGAAGGCCGCGGTCTTCTACGGACAGCGCGACGTGCGCGTGGAGTCGGTGCCGGAGCCCGGTGCGCCGGGGCCGCACGAGGTGCAGATCCAGGTGTCGCTGTGCGGGACCTGCGGCAGCGACTCGCACGCCTTCGGCGCGGGCTCGAAGTTCATCCCGGTCGACCACCCGCACCCGGTGACCCATCACTGCGGGCCGACGGTGATCGGCCACGAGTTCATCGGCACCGTGATCGCTCGCGGCTCGGAGGTCGATGACCTCGAGGTCGGCGACCGCGTCGCCTGCGGCGCAGGCTACTTCTGCGGCGAGTGCGAGTGGTGCAAGGCCGGGCGCATCAACATCTGCCCGGAGTACTTCGTCTACGGGGTCGCCTCGCACGGCGGGATGACGCAGCGCGTCAACGTGCCGTCGAAGCTGAACCGCCGGATCCCGGAGGGCTGCTCGGACACCGCGGCCGCCTGCGCGCAGGCGCTCTCGGTCTCGTTGCACGCCGTGAGCCGCAGCGGCATGGGCGCGGACGACAGCGTCGCCGTCATCGGCGCGGGCGGCGTCGGCGCGGGCGTCATCGCGGGCGCGGCGCGCAGAGGCGTCCGGTCGCTCATGGCCGTCGACCTGAGCGCCGAGCGCCTGGCCGTGGCCACGCGCCTGGGGGCCGGGCACGAGGTCAACGGGTCGACGGGCAGCTCCGTGGACCAGATCAAGGAGATCACCGACGGGTTCGGCGCCCACGTCGTCGTGGAGGCGTCGGGGACCCGAGCCGGGATGCAGATGGCGCTCGACGCCGTCCGGCGGGGCGGCACCGTGCTGCAGATGGGACTGCCGTCCGAGCCGGCGAGCATCGACCTGCTCGCGCTGACCGTGCGGGAGATCAACATCATCCCGAGCGTCTCGCACATCTGCACCGAGGACCTCCCCGAGGCGCTCGACCTGCTGACGACGACGGACTTCGCGCAGATCACGACCGAAGGCGTCGTGCCACTCGAGCACATCGTCGAGGGCGCGCTGGCGCCGATGGCCGAGGGACGCGCCAAGGGCAAGCTCCTGATCGACCCGACGGAGGCCTGAGCCATGGGCCACGACGACCTGACCGTCTCGGGCACCTACAGCTGGGACGACATGCCGAAGTCCAGCGCGGTCGACCCGCGGGCATCGGTGAGCAAGATCAACGGCCACGGGACCACGATCCTGCGGGGCGAGATCAAGGCCGGCTTCAAGATGCCCCGCCACGACCACCCGCAGGAGCAGATCACGATGGTGATGTCCGGGCGCTTGCACGTCTGGTCGGAGTCCGACCAGGAGGGCACGGTCCTCGGCCCCGGTGGCGTCGCACGCGTCCCCGGCGGGATGCCCCATGGCGCCGAGGCGCTGGAGGACGTGGTCCTGTTCGACGTCTTCGCGCCGGCGCGGCCATGAGCGTCGCCGTCCGCAGCGTGCAGCACACCGGGCTGGTGGTCTCGAGCCTGGACGCGTCGCTGGCCTTCTACCGCGAGATGTTCGGCGTGGAGCCGGACTTCGTGGAGCGCAGCGAGGGTCCAGGGCTCGACCAGGCCACCGGGCTGGAGGGCGCTGTCGTCAAGTGGGCGTTCGTGACGCTCGGCAGCTCGCGGCTGGAGCTCCTGGAGTACGAGGCGCCGGAGGGGAAGGCGTACGCGATCAGCAGCGCCGACGTCGGCTGCGCCCACATCTGCCTGGAGGTGGACGACATCCACCAGGCCTACGAGGAGCTGGCGGCCAAGGGCGTCGAGTTCCGGACCCCGCCGACCAAGCTCGACGACCCGCTCAAGGACTACTGGATGTGCCACTTCGTGGACCCGGACGGTCTGCCCATGGAGCTCTTCCAGCTCCCGTCAACCGCAAGCTCGAGGTGAGGCAAGAATGTTGTACGTGTTGACCGTCCGGCGGATCAAGCCGGGTCGGTTCGAGGAGTTCCGCTCGGCCTTCATGGGCGACAACGCCGCGAAGATCCCGCCGAACCCGACGGCCGCCGGCCGCTTCGTGCGCTTCAACCTGGTCCGGGACGTGACCGACGAGAACACCATCGTCACGTTCGGGATGTTCGACGGCACGCGCGACGAGCTCGAGGCCACCCAGAAGGCCGTCGGCTACTACGAGCGGCGCGCGGCCGCCGACGCCTTCGTCGACGAGGTGCTCGTCAACGGCGTGTTCGACGTGCTGATCAACAACGAGGCGGCGTAGCGGTGCAGGCACCGGTCATCAACCAGATCGGGCACGTCGCCCTGCGCGTGCGGGACCTCGAGGCGGCGGAGGAGTTCGCCACCAACCTGGTCGGGCTCCACGTCACCGAGCGCGGCGACGACGCGCTCTGGCTCTCGCACGGCACCGCCCACCACACGCTCCAGTACCTGCGCGCCGACGAGGACGCCTTCGACCACCTGGGCCTGGTCGCGACCGACGCCGAGTCGGTGCAGATCATCCGCGAGCGCGTGGAGGCGGCCGGCCTGGAGGTCCTCGAGACCCCGGCGCCGCGACCGGCGGTCGAGGATGGGCTCTTCTTCCGCGCCGAGGGCTTCACGTTTGAGATCTACACGCGGATGGCGACGGTCGCGCCGGTCGTGACCACCGCGCTGCGGCCCTCGCGCCTCGGCCACGCGAACTTCTTCGTGGCCGAGCCCGCGCGGCTGCAGAAGGTGCTCAAGGAGATCCTGGACTTCCGCGTCTCCGACCATGCCGGGCCGCAGGGCGAGTTCCTGCGCTGCAACGTCGACCACCATGGCATCGGCGTGTTCCCGGGCGAGGGCGTCGTCCACCACTACGCGTGGGAGTACCCGTCGATGTTCGAGGTGGCGGGCATGGCCGACGCCATCGACGCTCGCGGCGGATCGACGCTGTGGGGTCCGCTGCGACACGGGATGGGGCGCAACATCGCCACCTACGTCAAAGAGCCCAGCGGCATGCTCGTCGAGTTCTACGCCGACCTGGAGCGCATCTACGACGAGCACCACGTCCCCGGACGGTGGGACTTCGAGGGCGACCACAAGGCCGTGAGCCTGTGGGCGCGCCACGACATCGTCGACGAGTTCATGGCCGCCGGGCTCCCGGCGGCCCAGCAACAGCGCCAATCACAGAGAGCTACTGAGAGATGAGCATCATCGAGCTTGCGCAGCTGCGCGCGAAGGCCGGGCATGAGGACGCCATGAGCGACGCGCTCCCGGACGCCCTGGCGATCCTCGAGACCGCCGAGGGGTGCCTGGCTGCCTCGGCACTGCGGTGCATCGAGCGCCCGGACGAGTTCACGTTCTTCGTGCGGTGGAACGAGGTCCAGGACCACCTCGACTTCCGTGAGGCCGCGGACTTCGCGCGCTACCGCGCCACGTTCTCCGAGCACCTCGAGGAGGTCATCGGGTTCGCGCACCACCGCGAGCTCCCGGCCGCGGGGCACGGCGGATGAGGCTGGTCACGTTCGCCGTCCAGCGGCCGGACGGGCCGGTGCTGCGGGCCGGGGTGCACCACGACGACGTCGTCGTCGACATCGACATGGCGCTGGCCGCCCGCGGCGGCGAGCCGGTGGCCGCTGTCGGCGTCGGCGCCGGCTCGGAGCTGCTGACGCTGCTGCGCGGCGGCGAGCGGGCGATCGAGATCACGCGCGAGGCGACGGGCCGCGCGCTGGACGCCGGCGACGACCGCTGGGACGACGGGGTGATCCTGCGCCCCGCCTCGGAGGTGCAGTTCGTCTCGCCGCTGCCACGCCCCAACAGCCTGCGCGACTTCCTGACCATGAAGGGCCACCTGGTCGGCTGCGTCGAGGCCGGGATCCTCGACGCGATCCCCGACGAGTGGTACACGACGCCGGCCCACTACAAGGGCAACGTCGACGAGGTCTACGGGCCCGACGACACCGTCCCCTGGCCGCCGTACACCGACAAGCTCGACTACGAGCTGGAGATCTGCGCCGTGATCGGCACGGCCGGCCGGCGGATCGACGCCGAGGACGCGGGCCGACACATCGTCGGCTACACGCTCTTCAACGACTGGAGCGCGCGCGACATCCAGGGGCGCGAGACGGCGATGGGCACGGGCCCCGCGATCGCCAAGGACTTCGCGGCCTCGTTCGGCCCCTGCATCGCGACCCCCGACGAGTTCGACCGCGAGAACGCGCGCCTGGAGGCGCGGATCGACGGGGAGGTGTGGTCGTCGGGCCGCCTGGAGGCGATGCAGTTCTCCTTCGAGCAGCTGATCGAGTGGACGAGCCAGGAGGCGACGCTGCGGCCGGGTGACCTGCTGGGCAGCGGCACGGTGGGCGGCGGCTGCGGGCTGGAGCTCGACCGCTGGCTCCAGCCCGGGGCCGTCGTCGAGCTCGAGGCCGAGGGCATCGGCGTGCTGCGCAATCGCGTGGGGCGCAAGGGCGAGGGCCCCGGACGCGTCATCGAGACCTTGGGCGCCTACTAGCGCGCGACACACGACCCGAACGAGGTGGCTGAACCCATGTACGAGGACTACGAGTTCCTGCAGGTCGAGCCGGGCGAGGATCGCGTCCTGCGCATCACGATGAACCGCCCGGACAAGCTCAACGCCTCCGGCGAGGTCGGGCACGGCGAGCAGGGTCGGATCTGGCGTGACTTCGACGCCGACCCGGCCATGAACGTCGCGCTGATCACCGGCGCCGGCCGGGCCTTCTCCGCCGGCGGCGACCTCGAGCTCGGCAACGGCGGGATCCCGACCGACATGCGCGACGCGCGGGCGATCGTCCGCAACATGATCGACTGCCGCAAGCCGATCGTCTCGGCGATCAACGGCGCCGCCGTCGGCGGTGGGCTGGCCGTGGCGCTGCTGGCCGACATCAGCATCGCGGCCGAGAAGGCGGTGCTCATCGACGGGCACATGAAGATCGGCCTCGTGGCCGGCGACCACGCCGCGCTGGTGTGGCCGCTGTCGATCGGCATGGCCCGCGCGAAGTACCACCTGTTGCTGTGCAACCGCCTCACGGGCCGGGAGGCGGCCGACATGGGGCTGGTCTCCAAGAGCGTGCCGGCGGACGAGCTGATGGAGACCGCGAACGCGATCGCCGTCCAGCTGGCCGAAGGGCCGCAGTTCGCGCTGCAGGCGACCAAGGCCGCGCTCAACGACTGGTACCAGCAGAACATCAGCATCTTCGAGCACTCCCTGTACATGGAGGCGCTCAGCATGACCCTGCCCGACCACGAGGCCGGGATCGAGGCGTTCAAGGAGCGCCGGGACCCCTCGTTCCCGGGCGCGGGCCACTCGAACCTGTACTGAGAACCCCGCGCTGATAGCGGGCTGTCAACGATGAGAATGGAGTAGAGGATGCGGTTTGCGACGATCAGGACCGGCGACGGGAACACGGCGGCGCGGGTGGACGGGGAGGAGCTCGTGCTGCTGGACGTCAGCGACGTCGGGCAGCTCATCGCGTCCGGGCCCGGCTGGGCGGAGCGCGCAGCCGAGGTCGACGGCGAGCGCGTGCCGCTGGCCGACGCGGACTTCGCGCCGCTGACGCCGGCGCCGGAGAAGATCTTCTTCGTCGGGCTCAACTACCACGACCATGCCGTGGAGTCCGACATGGCGCTCCCCGAGGTCCCGGTGATCTTCCCCAAGTTCGCGCGCAGCCTCATCGGGGCCAACGACGACATCGTCATCCCCGGGCCGCTGTCGGAGCAGGTCGACTGGGAGATCGAGCTCGGCGTGGTGATCGGCAGCCCCGCGCGCTTCGTGGACGAGGACGAGGCCGAAGCCGCGATCGCCGGCTACACGCTCGTCAACGACGTCACGGCGCGGGACTGGCAGCTGCGGACGTCGCAGTGGATGCCGGGCAAGATCATCGAGGGCTTCACGCCGGTCGGGCCGTTCCTCGTCACGCCCGACGAGGTCGACCACGCGCGCTCGCTCGGCATGCGCCTCACGCTGGACGGCGAGGTCATGCAGGACTCCTCGACGAGCCAGCTGGTGTTCACGCCCAAGCAGATCATCGCCTACCTGAGCCAGCTCATCACGCTCGCGCCGGGCGACCTGATCTCGACCGGGACGCCGGCCGGCGTCGGCCACCTGCGCGATCCCCGCGTCTACCTGACGCCGGGCAAGGTCGTGGAGGCCACGATGGAGGGCCTCGGCACGCAGACCAACCACTGCGTCGCGGACGGCGCCACGCGCTGATGGACCGCTCGCCGGCGACGTTCACGACCCTCGCGGAGCGCTGGTCGCTCGCGGCGGCCGCGGCGGCCGACGCGACCTTCCTGGAGTTCGACCAGTCCGGCCAGGACGTCGCCGCGTGGACCTACCGCGAGTTCGACGCCGTCGTGGACCGGGTGCGGCGCACGCTCGCCGCGCGGGGGGTGCGGCCGGGCGACTGCGTCCATGTCGTCCTGCCGAACTGCCCGGCGTTCCTCGCGGTCATGCTGGCGGCGGCGCAGAGCGGCGTGACCTTCCTGCCGAGCGACCCCCGCAGCACGGCTGAGGAGCTGGGGCGCCAGTCGGCGCGGGTCACCCCGGCGCTGGCCGTCTGCGGCAGCGACCAGGTCGCGGTCTACGAGGCGTCCGGGGCCACCGCGCCGGCGCTCGTCGTGGCCCCCGGCGATCCGAGCTTCGGCGATCTCTGCGCGCCCGGCGCGGAGGTCGCCGAAGGGCCTGACGTCATGCCCGCGCCCGACGACACGCTCGCCTTGATGTTCACGTCGGGGACGACGTCGGAGCCGAAGATCGTCGAGCTCACGCAGGCCAACTACGCCTTCGCCGGCGAGGTGATGGCGGCGGCCGCGGGGCTGCGCCTCGGGTCGCGGTTCCTGGTCGTGCTGCCGCTCTTCCATGCCAATGCCCAGTACTACTCGGTCGCGGCGTCGATCTGGGTCGGCGGGACGGTGGTCCTCGCCGGCGCGTTCTCGGCGTCGCGGTTCCTCGAGCAGGCCGGACGGCTCCGGGCCACGCACGCGTCGTTGTTCGCGGCGCCGATCCGCATGATCCTCGCCCGGGCCGAGCCGACGCCGCTGGCGCGGCCGCTGGAGAACGTCTGGTTCTCGCAGAACCTGACCGAGGACGAGTACGAGCGCTTCGCGGCGCTCGTCGGCTGCCGGCCGCGGCAGATCTACGGGATGACCGAGACGGCCCCGGCCGTCCTCGCCTGCCGGCGCCTGGATCCCCCGGCGATGACGGTGGGCACGCCCACGCTGGGATGCCACGTGCGCCTGCGCGACCCGGCGACCGGCGCGCCGGTCGCCGCCGGCGCGACCGGCGAGATCCAGGTCGGTGGGTTCCCGGGCCGGTCGCTGTTCGCCGGCTACCGCGACAACCCCGCGGCGACGGCGGCGGCGCTCGTCGACGCCGAGCCCGGCGGCTTCGCGTGGCTGAAGACCGGCGACCTCGGCCGCGTCGGGCCGGGCGGCGACGTGCGCTTCGTCGGCCGCGGTGGCGACATGCTCAAGGTCGCGGGCGAGAACGTGTCGGTGGTCGAGATCGAGTCGCTGATCGTCGAGCACGAGGGCGTGCGCGACGCGGCGGTCGTCGGGGTCGCCGACCCCGTGCGCGACGAGGTGCCGATCGCGTTCGTCGTGGCGGCCGACGGGGCCTCGGAGGACCTGGCCGACGAGCTGATGGCCTGGTGCCACCAGCGCCTGTCGGGCCCGCGGCGCCCGGCCGAGATCCACGTCGTCGACGAGCTGCCCCGGACCGCGGTCGGCAAGATCCAGCGCTTCCGCCTGACCGCGGCGCGGGGCGGCTGAGCGGCCAGGCGGAAGCGTCCGCCGTCAGCCGGCGGCGGCGAAGTCGAGGTTGCGGGTGATGCGCGTGCCGTCCTGCGCGAACGCGTCGAGGTACGCGCGGATGCGCCGCTCGGCGACGTCCAGGTCGGTGGTGCCGAGCGCGACGTTGAGGAGGTCGATGTACCAGGGCGCCTTGACGGGCTCGCGCACGTACGCGTCGACGATGGCCCGGGCGATCGGCAGCGTCGTCGGCTTGGAGTCGTCGTGGACGTCCTTGTCGTCGGCCGCGAGGAGCTTCTCGTGCTCCTCTTCGAGCAGGCGCGCGAAGAGCTCGGTGGTGAGCGTGTCGCCGGCCGTGACCCCGGTGTCCGGGTCGTCGGCCGTGAACCCGGCGCCCTTGTGCAGCCACTCCCAGAGCACCGACAGCCGGATCTCGCCGGTGGCCGCGTCCTCCATGAGGTAGAGGACGTCGTCGTCGGAGAAGAAGTCGGCGGGCTTGAGCGCCGCGGCCTGGAAGCCCTGCTCGAACGCGTTGCCGTACTGCAGGGCGACGCTGAGCAGGTCGCGCGCGCCGCGCACGGTGCGCGGGGCGTCCTCGAGCTGGGAGAGCGCCGCGCCGTCCTGCGCGGTGTAGGTCAGGGGCGGGAACTCGCGGCCGAGCTGGTTGTCGGCCCCGGCCCGCTCCCAGACCGGGCGCATGATGTGCACCATCTTCCAGTGGGCGACCCACTTGCCCGACGCCCCGGCCGCCTGCTCGCGCTCGCCGCCGGCGACCGCCTTGGCCATCGCCGCGTCGACCGCGGCGGGGTTGCCGACCGGGATGTTGGGCTCCATGCCACCCTGCCAGAGCGCGAAGTTGCCATTGGCGTCCGGCGTGTTGACGGCCCGGCGCACGCGGTCCTCGTAGGCGCGCATGTAGGCGTAGGTCATGGTGACCGCGTCGATGTTGGGGTTGACGAAGGCGGGATCCCAGGCCAGGGCGTCGGAGACCGAGTTGATGTAGTCCCACCGGCCGGTGTTGAACCCGACGAAGTGCGGGCCCAGCGCGGCGCGGATCTCCATCAGCTGGAAGGACGCCTCGATCTGCTCGACCAGCACGTAGCCGATGACGCTGCCGCGCTCGAGCCCGAGGTGGTCCTCCAGGGTGTCGAGCAGCAGCGCCCAGCACGCCGCCTCGGCGGCGGTCTGGATCTTCGGCATGTACACCACGATCGAGCGGCCCTGCGCGCGCAGCGGCTCGTGGTTGTTGACGACGTAGGTCACGAGGTCGGCGATCGTCGCGGAGAAGCCGCGGCCGTCGGCGTGCTCGACGTGCCGATCGTCGAGGTGCAGCCCGCGGGCGCGGAAGATCCGCGTCGTGAAGCGGAGCTGCTCCCGCCAGTCGGCGATCGTCTCGCGGCCGAGGAAGCCCTGGGCCCAGGCGTTCATCTCGCCGGCGACCTGCTCGGCGACCTCCAGGAACGCCGGGTCCTCGGCGATCATCAGCTTCAGGTTGCGCTGGTTGTCGAGGGACATCTCGTCGACCTGGCCGACGGCGTCCTCACCGTCGAACATCCAGCCGTCGGCGCCCGAGAGCATCGCGTAGGCGACGTTGCGCAGCCCCGAGGCCGTGGAGGACCGCGGCCGGGTCGCCGGGCCGGTGCCCTGGATCCACTGGCGCCGCAGGTCGGCCGGGATCCCGGCGCCCACGAACCGGCCTGCGCGCGCGTCGGCGACGCTGATGTCCGTGCCGTCGATCAGCAGGTCCTCCGGGAGGAAGTCGATGCGCCGGCCATCGCGGGCGCGGGCCGCGCGCCGCGCGATCCGCTCGGCCATCAGCTGCTGCCGCCGCGCGTCCAGCGGCGCGAGCGCCTCCAGCGCGGCGACGGCTTCGCCGGTGAGGACGTCGGGGTGGGACTGCAGCGCAGAGGGGCGGATCGTGATGGCGGACATGGTGGCGGGACCTCGTTCCGGTGGCAACGTTTGCATGCAGCATAGATGCAACTGGGCCGACGTGCGATCAGGGCTCAGGCGTCGTCGTCGCCGCGCTCCTTGATCTTGTCCTGGAGCTGGGCCATGACGTCGGGGTCGCGGAGGGTGGTGACGTCGCCGAGCTCGCGGCCTTCGGCGATGTCCTTCAACAAGCGGCGCATGATCTTGCCGGAGCGGGTCTTGGGGAGGTCGTCGGCCCAGATGATGCGCTTGGGCCGGGCGAGCTTGCCGATGCGCTGGGCGACGTGGTCGCGGATCTCGGCGACGAGCTCGTCGGTGCCCTGCAGCTCGCCGTCGAGGGTGACGAAGGCGGCCACGGACTGGCCGGTGTCCTCGTCGGTGGCGCCGATCACGGCGGCCTCGGCGACCTTCGGGTGCGAGACGATCGCCGACTCGATCTCCGCGGTCGACATCCGGTGGCCGCTGACGTTGAGCACGTCGTCGACGCGGCCGATCACCGAGATGTAGTTCTCGTCGTCCTGCTTGGAGGCGTCGCCGACCAGGTAGGTCTCGGGGTGGGCGGGCCACTTTCCCCAATACGTGGAGACGTAGCGGTCGTCGTCGCCG
>Ga0247768_1000010_pt1 | contig 220699 bp, 218 predicted proteins | sample UWRJL016104C6_FD_179944 | JGI IMG/M metagenome (GOLD analysis project Ga0247768, IMG submission 179944) | Plant litter microbial communities from Arlington Agricultural Research Station in Wisconsin, United States - UWRJ-L016-104C-6 | ecosystem: Environmental > Terrestrial > Plant litter >... | reverse complement strand
GGCATCGTCTTGCCACCGAGCCCATCAAGCCGCGGTAGTTCTTCGCCTTCGGGTTCCAGGCCTTGAAGCCGACGAGCTTGACGCCGAGCTTGCGGGCGGCGCCGCGGAAGGTCTTCGCCTGGCCGAGGCTGGTCGGGTCCTTGCCGGCGTAGAGGACGAAGGCCCGCTTAACGCCGTGCTTCTTGGCGAAGCTGGCGAGGCCGGCGCCCTGGTAGGCGTCGTTCGGGACCACCCGCGCGTAGTTGCGGACCCCGGGGTAAAGGCTGCCGGGCTGGCCCTGGGGACAGCTCGGGCTCGACTGGGTGAGGCAGATCAGGGTGTTGCCGGGCGAGACCATCGCGACGCCGCCGCCGGGTGCGTTGCTGAGAATCGGGATCATCGCTTCGGCGCAGCCGGAGTTGTAGGTGCCGACAACGGCGAGGACGCTGGGGTCGGCGGCGTAGGCGTTCGCGTTGGCCTGGCACTGCGCCACGGTCCAGAGGCCGGTCTTGGCGCTCGAGTCGTCGCAGGCCTGGAAGCCGACTTTGACCCCGCCGGCCTGCCAGTTGGCGCCTTCGAGGACGAGGCGGATCGCGTCGTTCATTTGCAGAGAGCGCTGCTGTGAGTCCCCCTGTAGCGGCAGGTCGGAGACGATCAGCGCCTCGGGCTGCCCTTTGCCGCCGTACTGGATCTGCCCGCAGGCGGGCGAGGCGACGGCGGTGGCGTTCGGAGAGGCGGCGCGGCTGTGGTCGCCGAGGGCGAAGATCGCGACGGCGGCGAGCAGCAGCGCAGCGACCGCGAAGTTGGGGAGGCGGAGCGACACTGCGCACACCCTAACCCGCGGACCGGCGGGGTCAAGGCGTCGGCGAGGTCTCAGCCGGCTTCCTCAGCCGTCGCCGGTTCCGCTCCCAGTTCCACGTGCGCCTTGCTGTCGGCGTTGCGGATCAGGAGGAGGGTCGCGAGGAGGCCGAGGACCGCGAAGCCGGCGCCGACCAGGAAGGCGGTGCTGAAGCCGTCGGTGAGGACAGCGGGGTCCTGGGAGTCGCCGATCGTCGAGTTGGCGATCGCGGCGAGGACGGCGAGGCCGAGGGCACCGCCGACCTGCTGAGAGGTGTTGATCAGCCCGCTCGCCAGGCCCTGCTCGCGGTCCTCGACCCCGGAAACGGCGGCGATCGTCACAGGTACGAAGGCGAAGCCGAGGCCGACGGCGGCGAAGAGCGAGGGGCCGAGGATGTCGGCGAGGAAGCTGCCTTCGGTGGAGATCTGGCTGAACCAGAGGAGGCCGATGGCGATGAAGACCATGCCGGCGGCAAGGATCGGCTTGAAACCGACTTTCGTCACCAGCCCCGAGGCGACGCCGGCGGAGAGCATGATCGCGACCGCCAGCGGCAGGTAGGAGAGGCCGGCCTTGATCGCGCTGTAGCCGAGCACCTGCTGCATGTAGAGGCTGATGAAGAAGAACATCGAGAAGAGCGAGGCGCCGACGAGGATGCCGACGACATTGGCGCCGGTGATCGTCCGCAGGCGGAAGATCGAGAAGGGGACGAGCGGGGCGCGGGAGCGGCGCTCGATCGCGACGAAGGCGATCAGCAGGATCGCCGCGAGGGCGAGGACGCCGATCGTTTGGGTCGAGCCCCAGCCGGCGTCTTCGGCGTCGAGTAGGGCAAAGACGAGGGCGGAGAGGCCGAGGGTGATCGTGGTCGCGCCGGCGACGTCGAAGGTGCGCACCTCCTGTTCGGCATGCGACTCGGCGATTAGGCGCGGCGCCAGGGCCGCCGCGGCGATCCCGATCGGAACGTTGACCCAGAGCACCCATTCCCAGCCGAGGTATTCGGTGAGGATGCCGCCGAGCAGGACCCCAGCGGCTCCGCCGGAGCCGGCGACCGCGCCCCAGATCCCCAGCGCTTTGTTGCGCTCGGCGCCGTCTTTGAAGGTGGTTGCGACGATCGAGAGGGCGGCCGGGGAGAGGATCGCGGCGCCGAGGCCCTGGACAGCGCGGGCGGCGATCAGCTGTCCGGAGTTGCCGGCCAACCCACCGGCCAGCGAGGCCAGCGCGAAGAGGACGAGGCCGAACATAAAGACCCGCCGCCGCCCGAGCAGGTCGGCGAGCCGGCCGCCGAGCAGGAGGAAGCCGCCGAAGGTCAGCACGTAAGCGTTGACGACCCAGGGCAGGCTGCTCTCGGTGAAGTTCAGCGCGTCGCCGATCGTCGGCAGGGCGACGTTGACGATCGAGGCGTCGAGGACGACGACGAACTGGGCGCTGCAGAGCAGGATCAGGGCGATCCAGCGTTTGTCGCGAGCCTCGGCGGCGTCGGTCATCGGACGAGCTCCATCGCCGCTGAGGATTTCACACGGGCCACCTCGGCTCTTCTCGAATCGTGCGCTCTTAGGAGGCGAGGAATTCCGCGAACAGCCGCTCGACCGTCTCCGGCGCGTCGGCGAAGGGCCAGTGGCCGCTGGCCGGGAGCACGTGGACCTCGGCGGCCGGAAAGGCGTCGCGCTGGCGCTCGGCGTATTTCCAGGGCAGGTAGGCGTCGTGCTCGCCCCAGACCACCAGCGCCGGGATCTCGCGGTCGGCGAACAGCCCGACCAACGCCTCCGACATGCCGCCGGGATCGTCGGTCGCCCGATACAGCTTCAGCACGGCTTTACGGGTGCGGCGGTCGAAGTGGTCGTACATCGCTTCGACGAAGTCGCGGGGCAGACCACGCGGCTCATTGCGGTTGAGCAGGAAGCGGAATGCGGACCGGGTCGCCGTCGCCTGGAAGAGCTCACCGACCACCGGCGTGCGCCAGATCCGGGCGAGGGAGTGCCACTTGTAGCCGGGGAGGAGGCCGGTGTCGATCAGGGTGATACTGGTGAGCGCCTCAGGGTGCGAGGCCGCCCAGTAGAGCCCGATCGGGCCGCCGAAGTCGTGCAGGACCAGGTGGACGCGCTCGATCCCGAGCTCCGTCAGCGCCGCATCGACGAAACCGGCGTAGCCCGGGACGTCGTGCTGGAAGCCGTCCGGCGCCACGGTCTCGCCGAAGTCCGGGAGGTCGAAGGCGACGGCGCGCTTGTCGGCGCCCGCTGCCGTCGCGGCCAGCCCGATCCAGTCGTCGGATGAGCCGGGGTTGCCGTGGAGGAAGACGACCGCCTCGCTCGCCTCGACCGGACCCGCCTGCACAAGGCGGGTCCGGGTGCCGCCAGCGAGCAGGCTGCCGCGCTCGACCGGGGACGTGGGGACGTTGGCGCTCATCGGGCGAGGGCGTGACGGGCGTTGACAGCAAGCGCCCGCGGCACCGCCCGCGGGAGCATTTCCTGCGGCCGGATCTGCCGCGTCGCGAACCGCTCAAGGACATCAGCGGTCTTTGCGTCGCGGGTCGCGGCCGAGAACAACAGCCGCTCGGCCGGGTTGAAGCGGCGCCCGGTCGAGTAGTCGTGGAGGAAGAACGAGTGGGCGTTGAGCTCGCGAGCGTGGCGGCGGCGGTACCGCGCCAAGCCCTCGTCCAGCGGCTCGGACCCCTGCAACGCCGGCTCGACGCTCTCGCGCAGCCACTCGGCCGACTGGAAGGCCCAGCCGCAGCCGACTCCGAACAGGGGATCGGCCGCCAGGGCCGCATCGCCGATTAGGGCCAGCCCGGGCGCCGTCGGCCGCCGCAGCCGGCTGGTCATGTCGATCTTGCCGAACACGGTGCCGACGGGGCGCCCCTTGCGGATCGGCGGTGGGTCGGGAACGAGCGAGAGGTAGTCGACGAGCGCTCCCTGGGGGTCGCGCTTGAAGTCCGGCAGCCGCTCCTTGGTCGGCATCGCGGCGTAGAAGGTGAGGCCCTCGTCGGTGGGAAAGGCCGCCGCCCACTGCGGGTCCATGAACCAGACGACGGCGTCCGGCGCCTGCTCGGGGTTGGCGCCCTCGAAGTAGCCGCCGTAGGCGAAGCGGGCGTTCGGGTAGGTCTTGACGGGCGCTTCGGCCCACTCGGCAATCCGCGAGTCGCGGCCGTCGGCGCCGATCGTCAGTCGCCCCCGCAGCTCACGCTCCTCCCCCTTGGGGTTGCGGACGGCGACCCCGGCGAAGCTGCCTTCCTCGCGCAGCAGCCGCTCCGCGGTCCAGCCGAGCAGCATCTCGACCCCGGGCGTCTCGGCGGCGGTCGTGCGAACCAGCGGGTCGAGCACCTCGCGGCGGAGGTTGATGCCGCGGGAGCCGCCGTCCGGCGGCGGCGTGATCCAGCCCCAGCGGGTCCAGCTGTGGACGCGCGGCCGCGCCGCCCCGGCGGCCTCGATCGGCTCCAGCAGCCCGAGCCGTTCGATCGCCGGCACGCCCGAAGCCTGGATGAAGTGCGAGCAGGTGCGCTTGTAGGCAGCCGGATCGGGCTGTTTCTCGACCAGCGCCACCTTCAGGCCGGCGCGGCCGAGCCCGATCGCGGTGGCGCAGCCGGCGAGGCTGGCGCCGACGATGACCGCGTCGTACGCCGGGCCGTCGCTGAAGATGGGGGAGTGGGGATCGGTGCTGGGCATCCGTGTACCTCCAAGCAAGTTTGCCGATATATGCCGTTACCGTTCGTCCCGTACTATACGACTCGAATCATGAAAAGCAACTCGAAAGTGATCAAGCTCACGGGTAACTCCTACGCGGTGCTCGCCCTGCTGGAGCAGTTCGGCGAGTCGACCTCGTACGACATCAAACATGCGATCGAGCTCTCGATCCAGAACTTCTGGCCGGTTCCCCACACCACCGCCTACGAGGAGCCGGCCCGCCTCGCCGCCGCCGGTTATCTCTCAGTGCGCCAGGAGGAGGAGGGACGCCGGCGCCGTTTCTACTCCCTGACCGAGAAGGGGCACGAGGCGCTCGCGGCCTGGGCCGCGGACCCGGAGGTGGCACCGCCGCAGCTGCGCGAGGAAGCGATCCTCAAGGTCTTCGCGGGCGGCGCCCCCGGCCCACTGGTCGACTCGCGCCGCGCCTGGCACGAAGCGAAGCGCGAGGAACTGGCGGCGATGCTGCGCGAGGTCCGCGAGTCCGGCGACTCGTCGTTCGCCGCCTCCGAGCGCACCCTGATGACCGGCGTCGGCTACCACCAGAAGATGCTCGAGCTGATGGACCTGCTGATGAAGGAAAGAGACCCGACTTAAGCCTGGCTACTCGCAAGCTAGACCATCGTCGTCTGCATCAAGGTCGTACGGGTCACGTCTCGGTCCTCCGCCGTGCGTGAGGAAGAAGGCTTGTGCTTGGGCGTGGGTTGAGAACACCGCGCAGTCCCAATCGCGGCGCCTGGTCTCGGGGCCGCAGGGTCCGCTCACGTCGCCGTCACCGCGGGCAGGGTAGCTTTGCTCTTGGACCTTTTCGTCTTCGGCGTTGCGAAGGATGATGGTGTCGCCCGAGTTGGTCCAGCGCGGACGAATCGCGGCTCCATAGACGTCGAAGAGGTTATCCCGCAGGGGTCTGCCGCCGGGGTGGACTCTGACGCTTTCTCCCGAGCGAAGTGAAAACTGACTGAATTCGTTGACCCGGCCCGCCGAGTCGTAAAGCTTCCATGCAGTGAGGCTCACCGACTCGTCATCCTCGTTGACGATGCAGATGTACTCGGATCGGGCACTGTCTTCTCGTTCTGGGTTGACCATCGACGATTCGGCGACGATCCGCAGGCCCGAATCCTGATCTTCCTTCTTGCCAAGGACCTCCTCGCCGTAATGGCTTACGAGGAAGGCGACGGTAGAGGTAGCTACCGCTACCAGTAGCCACTTCGCGGCGGTTCGCCAGTGCTTCTTCAGCGATTTCGAAGGCCTCAACGCGCCGCAGGGTACTGCCACCGCCGGGTATAGGAACAAATCCGGTCAGACAAGACTAGTTTGCTAAACTAATTACCGAAGCTAACTAATGAACAAGGCGATCGACAACCCCCTCAGCGAGCGCGCCGCGCATCTGCGTACGGCAATCGTCCGCACCGCCCGGCGGCTGCGCCAGGAGGCGGCGGCGGAGACCACCGGGCTCACCCCGACCTCGGTTGCGGCGCTGGCGACGATCGAGCGGCATGGGCCGATGACCCCGAGCGAGATCGCTCAGATCGAGCGGGTGAAGCGGCCGACGATCACCCGCACGCTCGGCTGCCTGGAACGGGAGGGGCTGATCGATCGCTCCCAGGACCCGACCGACAAACGCAGCGCCCTGGTTTCCGTCAACGGTGCCGGGCGTGAGCGGCTGCGGCGGCTGCGCAAGCGCAAGAACGCCTACCTGGCGCGGCGCATGCGCGATCTCTCCGACGAGGAGGTCGAGACGCTCGAGCGGGCGGCCGAGATTCTCGAGCAGATGCGGGAGGGAGAGCAGCTTTGACGGCTGCGATCCGCCACTCGTTCAACTCGCTGGAGGTCCCCAACTACCGCCGCTACTTCGCCGGCCAGCTGATTTCCTTGTCGGGGACCTGGATGCAGACGGTCGCCGCCCTCTGGGTGATCCTCAGCCTCACCGGCAGCGGCGTCGCCGTCGGTGCGACCACGGCGCTGCAGTTCCTGCCGATGCTGCTGATCGGCGCGTGGGGCGGCCTGCTTGCCGACCGGATCCCGAAGCGGCGGCTGCTGATCACGACCCAGGCGCTGATGGCGATCCCCGCCGTCGGCCTCTTCGCCGTCACTGCGGCCGGGGTAGTCACGCCCTGGATGGTCTTCCTCGCCGTCTTCGCGATGGGCGCGGTAAACGCCGTCGACAACCCCACCCGGCAGAGCTTTGTGATCGAGATGGTCGGCGCCGACCGGGTCGTCAACGCGGTCAGCCTCAACAGCGTCATCGTCCAGGCGGCGCGGATCGTCGGCCCGGCCTTCGCCGGGATCCTGATCGCCACCGTCGGCGTCGTCCCCTGCTTCGCGATCAACGCGCTGACCTTCGTGGCGATGATCCTGGCGCTCTGGCGGATGGACCCGAGCCGCCTCCACGCCGCCCCGCCCGCCAGGCACGAGCGCGGCGCGATCCGCGCCGGCCTCCGCTACGTCCGCCACACCCCCGAGCTGCTAGTCCCGCTGGCGCTGATGGCCCTGGTCGGCACCCTCGGCTTCAACTTCCAGGTTGTCCTGCCGCTGCTCGCCAAGTTCAGCTTCGAATCCGGGGCGATGACCTACGCGACCCTGGTCTCGGCGATGGCGGTCGGCTCGATCATCGGCGCTCTCGTCAACGGCCACCGCGGCCGCACCGGCCCCCGCCTGATCGCCGCCGGCTCCCTCGCCTTCGGCATCGCCGCCCTGCTCTCGGCCCTGATGCCGACCCTCGCCTTCGAGATCCCCGCCCTGATGCTCCTCGGCGCCGCCTCCGTCACCTTCGCCGCCACCATCAACTCCACCCTGCAGCTGGCGGTGTCGCCGGAGATGCGAGGAAGAGTGATGGCGCTCTACTCCGTGGTCTTCCTCGGCAGCACCCCCATCGGCGGCCCCCTCGCCGGCTGGTTAGCCCAGAGCTATGACCCCCGTGTAGCCCTACTTCTAGCTGCGGCCTCGGGCCTAGTGGCGGCCTGGGTAGCCCGCATCTCCTTCAACCACTTCGAGATCCAGACTCGCGAACACGTCCTGACTTAAGCGTCTGCCAGTCCCCGTCGTAGCGGGGGTCGGCACCCCTCCGCAGGAATGTTCGGCGATATGCAATCTGATCTCTGCGGCGAAGCCGCAGCATCTTCTCCCCGCAGCGAAGCGGAGGGGAGGTCAATTCCGGAGGAGGGGTGCCGACCCCCTCCCCCGGAAGAGAACATCTTTATTCGACGTACCCCGCCGATTCGAGGTAGGCCTTGGCCGCCTGCTTCGGCGTTTCCTTTTCGAGTTCGACGCGGGCGTCGAGCTCCTGGACGACCTTGAGGTCAAGTCCTTCCTGCACCTGCAGGATCGTCTTTTCGTAGTCCGGGCCCGCTTCTTCGGCGACCGCTTTCTTGGTCACGAAGATCACGTTGCCGGCCGGGAAGACTTCCTTGTCGTCTTCGAGGATGACGAACTTGTCCTTCTCGGCGGAGAGCTGCGGGTCGGTGGTGAAGAGGATCGAGAGATCGGCCTGACCCTTTTCCAGCACCGTGTAGCGGAGGCCGATGTCAATCGGGGTGAAGGACTTGAACTTCAGCCCGTACAGTTTTTCCAGCCCGGCCAGGCAGTCGATCCGCTGGCGGCACTCGGGCGAGCCGTAGAGCGACAGTTCTTCGGAGACCCCTTCGAGGTCGGAGATCGTCTTCAGCCCGTACTTCTTCGCCGTTGCGGTGGTGGTGCCGACCGCGTTGGCGCTGGCGAACGGCGTCGGTTCAAACGCCTGCAGGCCTTCTTTTTCGAATTCCTGATTCGCTTTTTCCCACGCTTCGTCGGCGTTGGCGGGGACTTCTTCGGGTTCGAGGCCGAAGAACGAGGTGAGGGCGGTCGAGGCGTACTCCGGGTAGCCGGAGATCTGCCCGGTCTTCACCGCTTTCAGGGCAACGGTTTCGGAGCCGAGGTTGAGCGCGCTCTTCACCTTGTAGCCGGCCGCGGTCAGTGCCTGCGCGTAGATTTCGCCGAGGATTTCCTGTTCGGGGAAGTTCTTCGAGCCGATCGTCAGGCTGACTTTGCCGTTTTCGGGGTTGGACTTGATCGCCGAAGCCGAAGAGCCGCCTTCTTCGCTGCTGGATTCGCCGGTGGTGCTGTCGCTACCGCCACACGCGGCGATGCCGACCGCCAGCGCCATCGCGGCCAGTACCGCGAGCAGCGCGCGCCATCTCGTCTTGTCGGTCCTCACTGATTGCCTCCTCTTGGGGTGGGTGGTGTGTTGGGGTAAGTCTGGAAGTCGTAGATCTGGGCTAGACAGTCTTCAACTTCAGCCCGTCGGAAGTCAGGCGGCGCTGCAGGAGCGCGAGCGAGCCCTCGAGGGTGAGGGCAAGCAGGGCGACGAGAATCGCCCCGGCTAATAGCCCGTTTTCGCCGTAGACGTTGCGGTTGATGATGAAGTCGCCGAGCGTTTCGACGCCGGCGAGGGGCGCAATGGTGGCGGTGGCGACGATCACGATCGCCGCCCCTCGCACGCCTCCCATCACCGTCGGTATTGCCAACGGCAGCTCGACTTTGCGCATGATGTCCAGCTCGCTCATGCCCATTCCGCGAGCGGCTTCGACGGTAGCGGAATCGACCTGGCGGACGCCGACGTAGGTGTTAACGAGGATCGGGGCGAGACCGAGGATCGCCAGCGCCGGAGCCACGGTCTTCAAGCCGACGCCGATCAGGACGGCGACGAGGGCGATCACGGCCAGCTCGGGGATCGCTCTGCCGGCGGTGCCGATGCCGACGGCGAACAGTTCCCCGCGGCCGCGATGGCCGAGGTAGAGCCCCAGCGGCAGCGCCACGATTAGGGCGATCGCCAGCGCGATCACCGTCACCTCGAGGTGCTTCAGCACCAGTTCCAACGACTTCTCGAACCCTCCGACCTGGTTGCCGCCGGTGACGTTCGAATCCTGCGGCGCGAAGATGAATTCGAAGGCGCCCGTGAAGGAAGCGAAGGGAAGGGTGGTCATGCCTGTCGCACCCTTCGCCAGGGGGTGGTCAGCCGCTGCAGGGTCAGCAGCACGAGGTCGAAAAGGAGCGCCATCCCCATCACGATCGCCATCGCGATGACGATGCTGGTCGGGAAGGTGAGGTTGCCGCTGCCGTAGATCTGGGTCCCCAGCCCGCCCGCGTTGATGAAGACGACGAGCGTGGCGATCGCGATCGTGCTGACCACCGCGACCCGCAGCCCGGCGATGATCTCGGGAATCGCCAGCGGCAGCTCGACCTGCCAGAGGATCTGACGATTGGTGAGGCCCATTCCCCTGGCGGCGTCTTTGACCGAGGCGGGGACGTTGGCCAGGCCGAGGATCGTGTTGCGGTAGATGATCTGCAGGGTGTAGGCGGCGAGGACGATGATCGCCGTGTCGCGGCCGAAGCCGGTGATCGGCAGCAGCAGGAAGAAAAAGGCGATGCTGGGGATCGTGTAGAGGATGCCGGTGGCGGCGAGCAGGGGCGGCTGCAGTTGGCGGCGGCGGTGTGCGAAGAGCGCCAGCCCAAAGGCGACGACGAACCCGATTACCACCGAGAGGAGGACGATTTCGAGGTGCTGCACGGTCGGGGTCCCGTAGCGATCGATGTTTTCTTTCGCCCAGTCCCAGCAGAAGAGATGGCTCGACTGCGCTTGGCACGGCAGCGTCCCGGAGCTGCGTTCGCGGAAGAAGTCGCCGCCGACTTCGGCCGCCGCGGTCAGCAGCAGGGGGCTAGCCATGGGGCCGCTCGACCGCAGGGTGCTCGTCGCTCTTCGCCTCCGGCGAGGCGAGGAACTCGGAGATGATCTCGACCGAGAGGACGCCGGTGATCCGGCCCTCGTGGTCGACCACCGGCGCGTACTGGGACTCTCCCTGCAGGAGGTCGGCGAGGGCGTCGCGCATGACGTCGTCGCGCTCGAGCACTGGGCCGAGCGGTGAGTCCGGCCGCTGTGGCACCGTGTCGGCGCCGAGGTCGCGCTCGCTGAGCCAGCCGAGCGGCCGCCGCTCGCTGTCAACCAGCAGGGGATAGGGGATTTCGACGTCGGGGGCGGCCAGCTTCTTGCGGACCTCGGCGGTCGCCTGGCCGACGTAGGCGAGCGGCGCCTCCCAGAGGTTGATGTCGCCGACCCGCATCAGCGCCAGGCGCTTCAGCGCCCGGTCGGCGCCGACGAAGTCCTCGACGAACTCGTTGGCCGGCGCCATCAGCAGCTCCGCGGGGGTCGCGTACTGCTCGACCCGGCCGCCCTCACGCATCACCGCGATCCGGTCGCCCATCTTGATCGCCTCGTCGATGTCGTGGGTTACGAAGAGGACGGTCTTGCGGATCTCCGCCTGGAGGCGGAGGAACTCGTTCTGCAGGCGCTCGCGGTTGATCGGGTCGATCGCGCCGAAGGGCTCGTCCATCAGCATCACCAGCGGGTCGGCGGCCAGCGCCCGGGCGACGCCGACGCGCTGCTGCTGGCCGCCGGAGAGCTGAGCGGGGTAGCGGTCGCCGAGCTCGGGGTCGAGCCCGATCAGCTCCAGCAGCTCGGCGCTGCGCTCGCGGATCCGCTGCTTATCCCAGCCCAGCAGCTGCGGGACGGCGCCGATGTTCTCGGTGATCGTGCGATGGGGGAAGAGGCCAATCTGCTGGATCACGTAGCCGATCTCCCGCCGCAGCTGGGCGGGCTCGCGGTCGCGGACCGAGTGGTCGCCGATCAGGACGTCGCCGGAGGTGATCTCGACGGTGCGATTGACCATCCGCATCGCCGTCGTCTTGCCGCAGCCGGAGGGACCGACGAGGACGCAGATCTCGCCGGCCGGGACCTCGAGCGTCAGCTCGTCGACCGCGGGCGCGCTGGCGCCCGGGTACTGCTTGGTCGTTTCCTCGTAACGGACGGAGGAGGCCCCGGGCTGGGACTGCGCGTCGCTTTCCCCAGACGGCATCGCGGCGAGCCTATACCCCGGCCGCCTCCGGCTTATGCGCCTGGTTATCCATGTGGTGGAAGTGCGCGTCGCGGGCGTGGTTCTCGCAGCCGTGGCCGCCGCTCTGTCCGCGGCTGACCCACCACAGCGCCGCGAAGATCGCCAGGCCGATGATGTTGAGGAAGAGCTTGTAGTCGACCTCGACCGAGCCGAAGACGTCCTCGCGGGTGGGGCGGGGGCCGGTCGGGATCAGGCCGCCGAGGCTGAAGAGGCCGTCGACGACCAGCGCCGCGATGACGATCGTGACCAGCATCAGCGCCACGATCCGGATTGCGAAGGTGATGCCGTAGTACTTGCGGTAGGCGAGGATGATCGGGATCACGACCAGGTCGGCGAAGAGGAAGGCGATGACGCCGCCAAAGCTGATCCCGCCCGACCAGAGCACCGCCGCCAGCGGCACGTTGCCGACCGAGCAGACGAAGCTGAGGATGGCGATCAGCGGGCCGACGATGACGTTCTCGATCGTCTGCACGGCCGGCGGCGCGTCGGTGACGAAGAGGAAGTTGAAGAAGTCGTCGCCGAGCAGGCCGATGAAGCCGGCGAGCAGGAAGCCGAGCGAGATCTCCTTCCAGAGCATCTGCACGTCGCCGCGGAAGTTGCTGCCGACGCCGGCCCAGGCGTCGCGGGTGGCCAGGCGCTCGCGCCAGGAGAGCGACTGGGCCTCCCCGTCGTCGCCCTGGTGGTGGCCGGCCTGCGCCTGCTGGGCGTGGCGCCGAGCCTGCTCCTCGAGCCGGGGCGAGACGAAGAGGCGCAGCATCACCGCCATCAGCCCGATCAGGACGATGCCACCGAAGAACTCGGCGAGGGTGAACTGCCAGCCCATCAGCACCCAGAGGACCAGCCCGAGCTCCCAGACCAGGTTGGTCGAGGCGAACTGGAAGGCGAGCGCGGTGACCGCGGAGGCGCCCTTCTGGAAGAGCGACTTGGCGATCGCGATCGCCGCGTACGAGCAGGAGGAGGAGGCGGCGCCGAGTGCGGTCGCCTTGGCGACGGGGGCGAAGCCTTCGCCGGAGAGCGCGCCTTCGATCCGGGCGCGTGGGACCCACGCCTGGACGATCGCGCTGATCGCAAAGCCGAGGACCAGCGCCCACCAGACCTCGTAGGCCATCAGGAAGGACATTTCGAGGCCCTCCCAGATCTTCGAGAGCACGTCGCTCATCGCTTCACCAGCCTTCCGACCGCGGCCATCAGCTCATCCACTTTCTCTACCCGCTCAGCGCCGTCGGTTTCGACCACGCAGTGGCGGGTGTGCTCGTCGAGCAGGCCCAGGGCCACCTTGTCGAGCGCCGCCTGGATCGCCCCGATCTGCGTTAGCACGTCGATGCAGTACCGCTCCTCCTCGACCATCTTCGAGACCCCGCGCACCTGTCCCTCCACGCGCGCCAGCCGTTTCAGCAGTTTCTCTTTGTCCTCCTGGTATCCGACCATGAGGCGACTATAGCACATACCCCCAGGGGGTATCAGGGGCCGAGCAAGGCTGCTGGCACTACGGCGATGCCGTCGGGTCGCCGGTACGCGACCTCCCCCGTCGTGATTACTACCGCGTCGAGCAGTTCATCCCCGATCTTGTCCCGAAGCCACCGCAGGCCAGCGACGTCTTCGTCTCTGATCGTGCGTTTCAGCTTCACCTCGATCGCCACCACCCGTTTATTCGGACCCTCGACGATGAGGTCCACCTCGCGGCTCCCGCTGAAGGTACGCATGTGCCCGACAGCGGCCTCTGCGTTTTGTGCATAGACGCGGACGCAGAGGGTGACCAGGGACTCGAACAGTGCCCCCAGCAACGTCCCATCACGGGAAATGGGAGGCCCCAGCTCCTGGTCTTCAAGCAATGCCTCACGGGTTGCTCCCAGCAGTCGTGCGGCAAGTGCCGGATCCACAAGATGCTGCTTCGAGGCAGCGGTCAGCCGTGAGAGATGCCGCCGGGTCGGCTGCCAGGCCGGGACCGGGTCGAGGATCCAGAGGCGCTCGAGAATGGTGCGATAGGGGAGAGCGGCGTCCTTCGACAATCGGGCGCCATCGTCTCCGGTGGCCCCTGCGCGGATCTTCTCGAACGAGGTGGTCGTAGCAGTCGCGGCTGCGTAGGCGGCCATCCATCGGCGCAGTCCCGCGGGATTGCGCACCTGATGCCCGAGCTCGGCGAAGTCTCGGTCGACGATGCGAGCGGTATAGCTGTCGAGCTGCAAGCGCAGGGCCCGGTCGCCGAGACCGCGGAGACCTGGAAAACCAGAGAGAAGGATCTCGTCGACGTAGTCCTCGAGCCTCATCGAGGTCTTGCCGTCGATCGCGGGCCGCCTGCCCTCGAGCAGCTCTGAGAGGCTGACGGGAGTGGGGTGATCGAGGCGCTCGGCGAGGGTGAGGGGTCGCAGGCGAATGGTGGGGATTCGGCCGGCGCCGGAATGTCGGCCTCCGCCATCGGGCGAAGCCGACCCGGTCAAGAGAAAGCTTTCTACTCCTGCTCCATCGTCGACAGCACGACGAACCAGGTCCCAGGTCTCAGGCAGACGCTGCCACTCGTCGATCAGGATTGGCGTCTTGCCGGCTAGTAAACGTTTGGGATCAGCTTCGGCAAGAGACAGCTGGTTCGGTTCGTCGAGACGATGAACAGTGGCTGCTCGGCGAGAGGCGCTCTCCGTCTTTCCCACGCCTTTCGCGCCCTCGATCGACAGCGCGGGCAGGGACCCCAATAGCTCATCTAGCTCATAATCGAGAATCCGGCGCTGGTACGGCATGGGCCCTCCCTCCTAAGTCACCCTTCCATTTCACAGGAGCTTACACTTCCATTTCGTAAGATTCTACCCTGCTATTACGCAGCAACTTATCCTGCTATTTCGTGAAGTAGGTGCGGATCGAGGGAGCTAGAGGCCGAGGCGTTCGGCGCGTTCGGCGGCGTTAGCGACGATTTCGTCGAGGCCGTCGATTTCGCCATTGTGCATCAGGACACGCCCGGCGACGACGGTGGTATCGACGACGGTGCCGCTGGCGGCGTAGACGAGGTCGGAGGTGAGGTCGCCGATCCCGAGCTCGGGGGCGTCGGGGCGGAGGAGGAGGAAGTCGGCGGGGGCGCCGGGCTCGAGCGGGGTGGCGCCGAGGAGCGGCGCGCGGGCGCCGGTGGCGACCGCCCAGGCCTCGCCCGCCTCGATCGCGGTCGGGTCGGCGGCGGCGTGCTTCTGGGCGAGAGCGAAGAGCTTGAGGTCGGCCAGCAGGTCGAGCGAGTCGTTGGAGCCGGCGCCGTCGGTCCCGAGCCCGACCGCGACCCCGGCCGTCCTCGCGGCTGGGTAGGGGAAGACGCCCCCGACCGCGAGCTTCATGTTCGCCGCTGGGTTGGAGACAACGGTGGCGCCGCGCTCGGCGATCAGCGCCAGCTCCTCGGGGTCGAGCCAGACGCCGTGGGCGAGGATCGTCCGCTCGCTCAAGAGGCCCAGGCGGTCGAGGTAGTGGGCGGGCCGTTCGCGGTGCTCGGCGAGGCAGTCCTGGACCTCTTTCTCGGTCTCGGAGAGGTGGATCTGCACCGGCAGCCCGCGCTCGGCGCTGAGCTCGGCGATCCAGCGCAGCGACTCTTCGCTGACCGTGTAGATCGCGTGCGGGGCCAGGGAGGGCACGATTCGCGGCCCGCAGCCGTCGAGCGCCTCGAGGCCCCGCTCGGCCATCTCGCGCAGGTCGGCTGGGCTGCCGTGGAGGTCGAACAGCGGCGCTCCGATCGCGGCGCGGATGCCGCTCTCCTCAACCGCCCGCGCCGTTGCTCCCGGCTGCCAGTACATGTCCCAGAACCGGGTGGTGCCGCTGCGGATCATCTCCGCGCAGGCAAGCCGAGCGCCCCAGTAGACGTCCTCGTCGTCGAGCTTCGCCTCGACCGGCCAGATCTTCTCTTCCAGCCACGGCATCAGCGGTAAGTCGCCACCGCTGCCGCGGAACAGCGTCATCGCCGCATGGGTGTGCCCGTTGATCAGCGGCGGCACCAGGTGGGCTCCACCCGCATCGATCACCTCATCCCCAGCCTCGGGAACAACGTCAGCCCCAAGCGCCGCGATCACACCATCCGCGCACCGAACCCCCACCCGCTCCCCGCCCCAGAGCGCATTGATGACCGTCAGCTCCATTCAGCTGTTCCTTTTGGTTGTAGAGCGCCCAGAAGGAACAGGTAACTCACCGGCCCACTGCCCCGAGGCGCGGGAGCACCGCGGCGAGGCCCTCGCGGAGTCGCTCGGCGTTGGCCCGGCGGTCGGCTTCCATGCCGGCGGTGCTGACCGGCTCGGCGGCGAGGCCGTTGGCGAGGTTGTCGACGACGCAGAGGGCGGCGTAGTCGAGGCCGAGCTCGCCGGCGACGACGCACTCGGAGGCGATCGTCATCCCGACAACGTCGGCGTGCGCCGCCATCAGCCGAATTTCGGCCGGGGTCTCGAAGCGCGGCCCGCGCGCCTGCCAGTAGACGCCGCCGTCGCGCGGCGCCTGTCCACTCTCGCCCCAGGCTGTGATCACTTCCTCGCGCCAGCGGGGGGCGAACCCCGGCGCCGAGTGGGCACGGGCGTCGCCGAAGATCGATTTGCCGAGGTTGAGGGCGATGAAGTCGCTCGGGCAGACGAGGCTGCCGACCTCGAGCTCGGCTTTCAGCGAACCGACCGAGCCGATACCGAGCACCCGGTCACAGCCCTGCTCAAGCAGCGGCCGCAAGTTCGCCTCATGGTCGATCGCATGCGGGAGGACAAAGCCGCCTTCGGCATCGTGCCGCTGCACGATCGCCGCCCCCTGCTCAGCCGCCGCAGCCGCAATCTCCTCCCCGCCCGGCCCCAGAGCGTTGCTGCCAAGGATCACCGCGAGTCGCCCCATCGCGCGATCCTATGCGGCGACCGGACCGAACTGCATCAACTTCTACACCCAGCAGAAGTAGAAGTTGATGCAGTTCGGTCCTCAGCCTTCGCGCTGCGCTTTGAAGGCCGCGGCGGCCTCGTCGTGGTCGACCAGGGGCTCGGGGTAGTCGAGGCGGTCGAAGCCTTCCATCGCCCAGGGGCGGAAGATCGCTTTGCCGCGGACGCCCTCCAGCTCAGGCAGGTAGCGGCGCACGTAGTGGCCTTCGGGATCGAAGCGTTCGGCCTGGCGGACAGGGTTCAAGACGCGGTTCGGCCGGGTGTCGTTGCCGGTGCCGGCGACCCACTGCCAGTTGCCGGCGTTGTTGGCGATCTCGCCGTCGGTCAGCAGGTCCCAGAAGTGCCAAGCGCCTGGGCGCCAGTCGACGTAGAGGTCCTTGCAGAGGAAGGAGGCCACGGTCATCCGCGCCCGGTTGTGCATGAAGCCCTCCGCGGCCAGCTGCCGCATCGCCGCGTCAACCAGCGGGTAGCCGGTGCGGCCCTCCTTCCAGGCCTCGAAGGCGCGCTTCGACTTCGACCAGCGGTCGCGCCGCGGCCGGTAGTCACGGTGGGGGAGGGAGGGCGTCGCCGCCAGCACCTGGTGGTGGAAGTCGCGCCAGCAGAGCTGTCGCACGAAGGCCGCGCCGCCGCGCCGCTCGTCTGCCTCCCCCGCCAGCTCCAGCGGCGAGACGCAGCCCCAGCGGATGTAGGCGCTGAGCCGGGAGGTGTCGTCGCCCGGCAGATCGTTGTGCTGATCCTCATAATGGCCGAGGCCGTCGCGGAGGAAGGAGCGCATCCGCTTGCGACCCTCGACCTCGCCGCCGGGCAGGCGTCCCTTTGAGGGGCTGCCGCTGACCAGCGCCTCGAGCTTCGGCAACCGCCCCGCCGCAAGCTTCGAAGGGATCGAGAGCTTGCGGGGCGCCGGCGCCAGCTCCCGTTTCTGCAGGCCGCTCCAGGCGCGGTGGTAGGGGGTGAAGACCTTGAAGTGATCACCGCTCGCTGGCGTCACCGCGCCGGGCGGGACGATCGTCACCCCCGGGTGGGCGGTGAACTCGATCCGCTCCTCCTCGCAGGCCCGCGCCAGCCGTTCCTCGCGGCCGCGCGCGTAGGCGCTCCAGTCGGCGCTGACGTGGAGCCGGGTGGCGCCGCACTCGCGGGCGACCGCGATCACCTCGCGCACGGGATCGCCTTCGCGCACGAACAGCCGCCCGCCTGCCTTGCGCAACGCCTCGTCGAGGTCGCCCAGCGCCTCGAGCATGAACGCAACCCTGTTCGGAGCCGCGAAGCGGGAGCGCAGCAGGCGCTGGTCGAAGACGAACAGCGGCACCGTCCGCTCCGCCTTCGCCGCGGCGGCGAGGGCCGGGTTGTCGTGCACCCGCAGATCGCGGTTGAAAAGGACGAGCGCCGTCTCGATTGCCATATGGTCCTGCAATGGAGAACGGGGAGAGCCGCAAGGCGGATCAGCGCTCGCGCCAAGGCGACGAGGCCGAGGAAACCGACGACGGGCTCCACCCCGAATCTGGCCGCGACGAGACCGAGCAGGAACGCCTCGACCGCAACCTCGGCGAGCTCCTGCAGGAGCTCCGCGTCGCCCTTCCCGGCGTCCAGGTCCTCTTCGCCTTCCTGCTCGCGGTCCCGTTCCAGCAGGGCTTCGAAGAAGTCACCGAGTTCCAGAAGGTCGTCTACTTCGCGACCCTGATGCTGACCGCGATCTCGGCGACGATGCTGATCTCGCCCTCCGCCTACCACCGGATCACCTTCCGCTACCAGCAGAAGCGCCGCCTCGTCTACTACTCCAACCGCTTCGCGATCATCGGCCTCGCCCTGCTGGCCCTGGCGATGACCGGCGCGATCCTCCTGGTCACCGACTTCCTCTTCTCCAAGGCCGCGGCCTTCGTCGCTGCCGGGGTGGCGCTCTCGATCTTCGGCTTCTTCTGGTTTGCCTTGCCGTTACGGCGGCGGCTCAAGCTCAGTGCGGGGCAGGAGCCTCTAGGCAAGCCCGAAGACGACTGAGCTCCTCGGTCAGCTCGTCGAGGTAGGGCAACTCCGGGGCCTTCTCGCGCAGTAGCTCCAGGTCCAGTTCCCAGATCTCCAGCTTCAGCTCCAGCGGCACCTTGAATTCGTCGCGGACCGCATCGCCTTCGGAGGCGTAGGCGTCACGCAGCGTCTTCGAGTTGGTGAGCTTGTCGGCGCCGTAAATCGCCAGCGCCTCGACCGGGGCGGCGGCCAGCCGTTCGCGGTGCTCGGCCTTGCGCTCGCGGTAGTCCTCGAGCTCCTCGTCGTCGGTCATCGCCCCGACCAGCCCGGCGACCTCGTCGCCGAACTTCTCCCGTAGCTCGTCGAGCGTCGTCTCGGAGTCCTCGACGACGTCGTGCAGGAGCGCTGCCGCCAGCACCTCGTCGCCGTAGCCGAGCTCGTCGAGGATCGCCGCCACCCGGATCGGGTGGTCGACGTAGGGCATGCCGCCGCTGCCATTGCGGACCTGGCCCGCGTGGTCGGAGCGCGCCTGCTCGAGCGCGCTATGCACCAGCGGCGAGCGCTCAGCGGCTGCCTCGATCCGGTCGCCAGAGGACACGCCCGCAGCGTAGAGGATCGAATCCTCAGGGATGCCAGTTCGGCTGGTTAAGCGGTGGCGACAGGCCGCGCGGCCCGCACCGGCAGCTCGTACTCGCTGCGCTCCTCGGCCAGCTCGATCGCCGCCGGGTCCCCGCCCATCTCGCTCCAGCGCTGCTTCGCTTCCCTGCCGAGCCCGTCGAGGAACTCGTCGGAGTGGAGCGGGTCGTGGTGGAAGAGGACGGTCCGCTCGGCGCCGGTGCGGCGGGCGAAGCTGAGCGCATGCGAGGTAGCCGAGTGGCCCCAGCCGACGTGGTTCGGGTACTCGGCGTCTGAGTACTGGCCGTCGTGGAGCAGCAACGAGGCGTCCTTGGCGAGGGCGAAGCCGGAGATCCAGTCCTCCTCGAGCTGATCGAGGTCAGCGCCGAGTGCCGGCTCGTGGTCGGGGATATAGGCAAAGGAGGAGTCGCCGTCGTCGATTCGGTAGCCGAGGGTGGGGCCGCGGTGGGAGACGGAGGCGGAGCGGATGCGGGCTGGGCCGATCTCCCACTCGCTCTCCGGGCAGTGGCGGAAGGAGACGTCGCAGGGCAGCTCGCGGACCTCGACCGGGGAGAGCGGCGCCGAGATGTAGCGGGCGATGCGGTCGCGCAGCGAGGCCTCGGGGGAGGCCGGGCCCCAGATCACGATCTCGGTCTGCGGTCGGAAGGCGGGGGCGAAGAAGACGAGGCCCTGGATGTGGTCGAGGTGGAGGTGGGTGAGGAGGATGTGGAGACGGCTCGGCTCGTCGGGGAGCGCGAGGCCGAGGCAGCGGATCCCGGTCCCGGCGTCGAGGGCGAGGACCGAGCCGTCGGAGAGGGTGACGCCGACGCAGGAGGTGTTGCCGCCGTAGCGGATCGTTTCCGGCCCGGGGGCCGGGATCGAGCCGCGGGTCCCCCAGAGCTTGACCTTCACGCCGGTCCGGCTCCGTTGCCGTTGGCGCCGGCGAGCGAGGGCCAGAAGACGGCGATTGCGCCCTGCGAGCCGTGGGCGGTGAGGATCGGGAAGGCGGAGACCTCGACGTCGTGGCTCGAGCCGTCGGTCGAGCGCACTGTCATCTCGGCGTGCGCCGGCCGGCCCGCCCGCACCGCCTTGACGATCGGCAGGTCGTCGTAAGGGATCGGCTCGCCGCTCTCGTCGAAGGGGCCGAACAGTGATCCCCACTCCTGCGGGCCGACCGTCCCCAGCTCCTCGAAGCGTTTGCCGAGCAGCAGCCCGGCGGCCTCGTTGTAGAAGACCAGCAGCCCGCCCTCGTCGACAAGGAAGGCAGGGGTTGATAGAGCCGACATCAGGTTGCGGGCAAGGATCAGCTCTAGAGGCCGCTGCGTCACAAAAGACACTTTAGTTCCCCGGTCCTAATCGCCTGGGGAATTGCCGGGTTTTGCGCTGCAGGGAGCCAAGATCGACACTGTCCCGTTACACCGGTGGCTAAGACGTGACTTTGGTCACTTAGATCACTTGAACCGGTGTGATCAGCCAGCAGCTTCGGCGCTGCGGAGGCCGCCGCGGGCCCAGAGGGCGAAGAGGAGGGGGAGGGCGAAGGCGACTGCGAAGGCGAGCAGGACGACGGTTGGGTCGCCGGAGATGAAGCCTCGGCCGGCCTCTAGGAGGGCGGTGATGGGGTTGATCGAGGCGACGGCGTGGATCCAGCCGGTGAGCAGGCTGAGGGGGACGTAGACGGGGGCTAAGAAGAGGATGAGGAAGGTGGGGAACTGCATCAGCGGGCCGCCTTGGATCGAGCGCACGCGCAGGGCGACGCCGGCGGACCAGAGGGTGGCGGCGAGGTTGACGAAGATCGCCAGCACGTAGAGGGCGACGATTTCGCCGCCACTGCCGGCGATTTCCATCCCGGCGATCAGCGCTACCGCGGTCAGCACCGTCCAGGTGATGAAGGCGCGGGCGAGCGCCGCCAGCGCGTAGCCGGCGACGATGCCGCTGCGGTGGCCGGCGGCGAGCATGTAGCGGCGGCCGAAGCCGGTCTCGAAGTCGCGGGCCATCGCGAAGCCGGTGAAGACGCCGCCGAAGGCGGCCGACTGCAGAAGCACGAAGACGAACTGGAAGGCGGTGTAGCCGCTCGGGAAGTCGAACCCGGGGACTTCCCCGATCGCCGCCAGCCCGCCAGCGAAGGAGACGAAGAAGAACAGCGGGAACATCAGCGCCGGGATCAGGAAGGCCGGGTTGTGGAGGAAGTTGTGGACGCTGCGCCAGGCGACCGCGCGGGCAACGGTGATCCTGTTGGTGATCAGGGGCTCGGGGGCGGCCACGGGAGATTTTTGCGCGCTCACGTCCGCACCAGCCTCGTCTTCAGGGCGCTGCTCGCCGCCAGCATCCCGAGCGCGCCGACCGCCGCCGCGATCCCGAACCCGAGCGCTAGGTCGCCGAGGTTCCAGCCTTCGATCAGCAGCGAGCGGATCGCCTCCAAAAGGTAGGTGACCGGGTTGATGCTGGCGATCGTGTGGAACCAGTCGGTGGTCAGCAGGTTCAGCGGCAGCGCCATCGCCGAGAGGAAGAGGAAGACGAAGAAGACCGGGAACAGTCCCTGCACAGCCTCGCCGGAGCCGAAGCGCAGGGCGGCGAAGAGTCCGATCGTGCCGAAGGCGACGGTGATCGAGACCGAGAGGGCGAGGAGGACGAGGGCGCCGGCCGGCCCGGCTGCCAGTTCGGCGCCGGCGATCAGGCCGACGCTGAGGTAGACGACCGCTTGGACGACGCCGAGGACGAAGGCGCCGGCGAGCAGTCCGCTGAGCAGGGCGGCCCCGCGCAACGGGGTCAACGCGAGGCGGTTGAGGAAGCCGGTCTCGATGTCGCGGGCGAGGTCGGTGCCGGTGTTCATCACCGAGAAGAGCGCGCCCTGGATGAAGGGGACGGCGAGGATGAAGGTGAGGTAAGAGTCGGTCGGGAAGCCGGGCAGGTTGGTTGCGTCTTTGAGCCCGCCGGCGTTGACCGCGAGGAGGAAGAGCGGGAAGACGAGCGCGGGGACGATTTGGGCCGGCTGGCGCAGGGTCCGCAGGATCGAGCGGCGGGCGAGCAGCCCGACCTGACTTCCGAGGCCGCCGCTCACGTGGCTGCGACCGCCTCGGGCTCGGCGTCCTCCGGCTCCTCCTCGTCGCCGGCGCCCTCGAGCGAGCGGCCGGTCTTGGCGAGGAAGACGTCGTCGAGCGAGGGAGCGTGGAGCTGCAGGTGCTCAATCGCGATGTTCTCGGCGTCGAGCGCACGGACCACCTCAGCCAGCTGCGACTCGCCGCCGGCCAGGAGCACGGCGACGGCCTGGGGGGCACAGTTCGCGCGCTCGCCGAACCGCCCAAGGACGGCGGCGGCGCGCTCGCGCTCGCCCGCCTCGCGCGGGATCACCTCGACGGTCGGGCGGCCGATTTCGGCCTTCAGCTCGCCAGGCGTGCCCTCGGCGACGATCTGGCCGTGGTCGATGATCCCGACCCGGTTGGCGAGCGCATCGGCCTCCTCCAGGTACTGGGTGGTGAGGAAGACGGTGACCCCGTCCTCGGCGGCGAGCCGGGCGACCTCGTCCCAGAGCGCGGTGCGGCTCTGGATGTCGAGCCCGGTCGTCGGCTCGTCGAGGAAGAGGATGCGGGGGCGGTGCGCGAGCGCCAGGGCGAGATCGAGCCGGCGCTTCATCCCGCCCGAGTAGCCGCCGACTTTGCGGTCTGCGGCGTAGGCGAGGCCGACCCGCTCCAGCAGCTCGCCGCCGCGGGTTTCGCGCTCGGCCTTGCCGAGGCCGTGGAGGGCGGTCTGCAGGCGCATGTGCTCGCGGCCGGTCAGCAGCGGGTCGAGGGCGGCCTCCTGCAGGGCGGCGCCGATCGAGGCGCGCACCTGCGGCCCCTCCTTGACGACGTCGTAGCCGGCGACCCGGGCGCTGCCGGCGGTGGGCGGCAGCAGCGTGGTCAACATCAGCACCGTCGTCGACTTGCCGGCGCCGTTGGGCCCGAGGAAGCCGTAGATCTCTCCCTGGTCGACCTGCAGGTCGATCCCGTCAACTGCCCGCGGTCCGTTCTTGAACTCGCGGACGAGGCCTTCGACCTCGATGCCGCCGCTGCGGCCGTTGCTGCTCTCCATCAACTGGTCTCCACTTCGCTCGCTTCTTGGAGGAGCTGAGACTACGGAGGTCGGCCGACCGCCAATGTGCGCAAACCCATAGAACTCCCAGTCCGTGAGGGAGAGGACCCGTACTTATGCCGTGGCGATGGCTGTTAACCGGCCGGTCGCCTGGTGGGGCCGGCTGCAGGTCGAGGGGCTGGAGGCACTGCCCAAGCAGGGGCCGCTGCTGATCCTTGGCAACCACGACAGCCACTGGGACCCGGTGATGGTCGGCATCGCCGCCCGCAAGCGCCGGCAGATCCGCGCCCTCGCCAAATCCGAGCTCTGGGACGTGCGCGGCCTCGCCCCGATCCTCAACGGGATGGGGCAGATCCCGATCCAGCGCGGCAAGGGCGACAAAGATGCCCTGGCGAAAGCGATCGAGACCCTGCGGTCGGGGGCCTGTATCGGCGTCTTCCCCGAGGGGACCCGCTCCAAGGGCAAGGTCTTGCGCGCCCGCAGCGGCGTCGGCCGCCTCGCCCTCGAGGTGCCGGAGGCCCACGTCACCCTGGTCGCGATCGAGGGCACCAGCGACCTCACCGGCTTCCCCCGCCGCCCCCGCATCCGCCTCCGCTTCTTCGACCCGGCCGGCGGCCAGCCCCGCCCCGACGAGGACCCCGGCGAGCTCTCCGCCCGCCTCCTAGCCGAGATCCGCGCCCTGGTCCCCCCGTCGCTGAGCTACCGCAAGCGCGCGAAGCTAAGCGCCGTCTCCGAAGACTGAGCAGCGACTCCGAACTTTGGTGCCCTATAGGGGCCCAAAGTTCGGAGAGGCGAGCGCGGGCTCAGTCCTCGGGCTCTTGACCGTTGGGCTGCAGGGCGTACCACTCGGCACCGAACTGGTCGATGTCGTTTCCGTTGGCTTCGCCGGGGCTCTGGTCGCCGGCGTAGGTGTAGAGGGGCCAGCCGTTGTAGGTGACCTGGATGCTCCCGTCTTGGCGCTTGGTCGTGCCGAGCATGCTGCGGTCGGCTGCTCCTTGCGCCTGGGCGTTGCCGTCGGTCAGGAGTGGGGGCCAAGCCGAGGCGCAGGCGCCATAGCAGGCGGATTGCGACCCCTTGTCCTTGTGGAAGTCGTAGAGGGTCCGGCCTTCGGAGTCGACGAGGATCGTGCCGAGGTCGCCGACCTTCGCTGCCGAGACGATCCCGTCGCCCCCGCTCGGCGGTTCCTCGGTCGAGGCCTTCTTGCTCGCGCCGCCGCCGCCCTTGCCGCCGTAGGCGCTGCCGCTGCTCGAATCGCTGCTCCCGCCGCAGCCGGCGACGATCAGCGCCAGGGCGCCGAGCACCACCAGCAGGGAGAGCGGATAGGTCTTGTTGAACTTGTTGGTTCTGGCGATCACGTCGGTTCCTCCTGGGTTGGGATGTCTGCCGTTGCCGGCGCGCTCCCCAGGGGCGCGACGAAGGTCCGCTTCCCGGCGTGGACGACGACCGCGCGGGTGCGGGAAAGATCGAGAGCCGAGCTCAGGACCGCTTCGGAGTCGTCTCCCCAGCGGTAGCGGAAGGTCCCGGCCGGATAAGAGGCGCCGCCCGGCCCGCGCAGCGAGACCCGGCAGAGGGTGCCGGACTCGACCCCGTGCACGTACATGCGGATCTCGGTCCCGTAGGCGTGGGGCTCGAGGGTGGCGTCGATGGTCACCCCCTGGGTCGCGAAGGTGATATGCCGCTCGGGCTCGCCGCCACTGCCGCCGCCGAGGACGAAGATCGCCAGCACCGCCGCGGCCAGGGCCGCCGTCGCCCCGCCCAGCGCGAAGCCGCCGAACAGTCGGCGCCGGCGCCGCGTCTCGCTCTGCCGCCGTTCGCTGGCGATCGTCGCCGCGATCCGTGCGCCCAGCTCCGGCGGCGGCTGCGGCGCCGACTCGAACCGCTCCGGGTCGGCGTGGGGGAGCATCGCCGCCACTGGCTGCAGCAGCGCCAGCTCCTCGCGGCACTGGGCGCAGCCGTCGAGGTGGGCCTCCAGCCCCGCCCGCTCGTCGCCCTCCAGCTGCCCCAGCGCGTAGGCGCCAAGCAGCTCCCGCCAGTCGCGGCAGTTGTTCCTAATCTTCATAGCCCATCTCCTCCAGCACGACCCGCAGCGCCCGCAGCCCGTAGTAGACGCGGCTCTTGATCGTCCCCTCCGGCACGCCCAGTTCCTCGGCGACCTCCGTGTAGGGGCGTCCCTTGTAATAGGTCTCGACGATCACCCGCCGGTGGTCCTCGCCGATCCGCCGCATCGCCTCCTCGACCTGCCAGGAGAGCAGCGCCTCCTCCAGCGGCTCGATGCTCGGCTCGATACCGCCCTCGGCAACCCCTGGCCGCACCGCCCGTGCCCGGCCGAGGTCGATGACGACGTTGCGGAGGATCGCGAACAGCCAGGTCCGCAGCGAGCCGATCTTCGGGTCGAAGCGCTCGCCCGCCCGCCAGGCGCGGACGAAGGTCTCCTGCACCGCCTCTTCGGCGAGGCCCGCGTCGCCGAGCGAGCGGACCGCGAAGCCGTACAGCTCACCGGAGTGGGCGGCGTAGGCCTCGCGGACGTCGCGTTCGCGGCTGAGCGCGCCCCGGGTCGAATTTCCCCTCTTCAGGGTTTCAGGGATCATCCGACCCGGCATACGCTCCCCGGCCGCGCCGGGTTCAAATTCCTCTCAGAGAGCTCCTATTCGAGTTTCCCGATCTTGAAGATCTTCGTCCCGCAGTCCGGGCAGACGCCCTGGATTGCCGGGCGACCGTTCTTCATCGTCACCTGTTTGGCGTCTTTGATCTCGACCTTCTTCCGCTCCTTGACGCAGTAACCCTCAGGCATCTAGGAACCCTCCTTTCGTTGCCGCCGGGCGGCAGCACTCGCGGTACGCACGAGGTGGATTGAGGCGAATGTAACGCAGGTCCATGACGCTGCCGCGAAACTTCGTGACAAACCGCACGAGACGCCCGCGGTCCCCGTCAACTACCCTCCTGCCGCAGTCGCAAGCCCTTCCCAGCCTTAGAGGAGATAAAGGAATGCCCGAAGCAGTAATCGTCGACACCATCCGCACGCCGATCGGCCGTGCCTTCAAGGGCTCGCTGGCCTCACTGCGCCCCGAGGAGACGGGCGCCTTCGTGGTCGACCAGCTGCTCGAGCGCAACCCCGAGGTCGACCCGGCCCTGATCGAAGATGTCTTCTGCGGCGTCGGCATGCCGCAGGGCCTCGAGGCCTTCAACATCGCCCGGATCATCTCCCTGCTCAGCGAGAAGCTGCCGCAGGAGGTCAACGGGGTCACCGTCTCCCGCTACTGCTCCTCCAGCCTTGACGCGATCCGTCACGCCGGCAATGCGATCAAGGCCGGCGAGGGCGACGCCTACCTGGCCGTCGGAGTCGAGTGGGTGAGCAAGTTCAACGAGCGGACCGAGCCGGCCGGTGCCGCCGACCGCAACCCCAACCTGATCGGCGAGAACGGCCAGCCCAACGCCTACATCGACATGGGCATAACCGCCGTCAACGTCGCCAAGAAGTACGAGGTCAGTCGCGCCGACATGGACAAGTTCGCGCAGCGCTCTCAGGAACGCGCCGTCCAGTCGCAGGAGGACGGCTTCTTCGACCGCGAAATCGTCCCGGTCAAGCTTGAGGACGGGACCGAGGTCAGCAAAGACGACGGCCCCCGCGCCTCCTCGACCCTGGAGAAGCTCTCCGAACTGCCGGAGGCCTTCGAAGGCGGCGGCGGCGTCACCGCCGGCAACTCCTGCCCGCTCAACGACGGCGCCGCCGCGGTGCTGCTGATGAGCGCAGAGAAAGCCCAGGAGCTCGGTCTCAAGCCGCGCGCCCGGATCATCACCGCCGCCACCCACGGCAACGAGCCGGAGCTGATGGGCGTGGCACCGATCGGCGCGATCAAGAAGGTGCTCGACCGCGCCGGGATGACGATCAATGACGTCGACCGGGTCGAGCTGAACGAGGCCTTCGCCGCCCAGGTGATCCCGATCATGGCCGAATGCGGGATCGACGAAGACAAGCTCAACACCCACGGCGGCGCGATCGCCCTCGGCCACCCCTTCGGGATGACCGGCGCCCGGATCATGGGCACCCTGCTGAACGTCCTCGAGACCGACGACAAGCAGGTCGGCCTCGAGACCATGTGCGTGGCGGGCGGTCAGGGCAAGGCCATGCTGGTCGAAAGGCTCAACTAAGCAGCGATTGGTGAGTTGTGGGGGCTATGACCCCTACAACTCACCATCCAGCAGCTAGGGTCAGCTCGTGGAGACCCTTCTTTATGAGACCGAGGGCTTAATTGCGCGGATAACGCTCAACCGGCCCGAGCGGGGGAACGGGATCACCGCCCGGATGCCGATCGAGCTGGCCGAGTGCGTGGAGCGGGCGAACCTCGACCCTGAGGTCCATGCGATCGCCCTCGCCGGCAACGGCACGGGCTTCTGTGGCGGCTACGACCTCGTCGCCTCCGCTGAGGGCGACATGAGCGAGCTTGGGGAGGGGTCTGCGCCGTCACCCGGCTCCCCACTCGACCCTGCCGTGATCGGCGCCAACCACGCACCCGACACCAACTGGGACCCGGTCACCGACTACCAGTTCATGAGCCGCAACGTCCGCGGCTTCATGAGTCTCTTCCACTCCGAGAAGCCGGTTCTCTGCAAGGTCCACGGCTACTGCGTCGCCGGCGGCACCGACATGGCGCTCTGCTCGGACCTGCTGGTAATCGCCGAAAACGCGAAGATCGGCTACCCGCCGGCCCGCGTCTGGGGATCGCCGACCACTGCGATGTGGGCGAGCCGGCTGGGACCGATGCGGGCCAAGCGCCTGCTGCTGACCGGCGACTCGCTGACCGGCGCCGAGGCGGCGGAGTGGGGGCTGGCGACCGAGGCGGCGCCGGCCGACCGGCTCGACGAGCGCTTCGAGCGGCTGCTGGAGCGCGTCGCCCGGATGCCGATCAACCAGCTCGTGATGATGAAGCTGCTGGTCAACCAGACCGTCCACGCGCAGGGCCTGGCCCAGACGCAGGTGCTCGGCACCTTCTTCGACGGCATTGCCCGCCACACCGAGGAGGGCCACGCCTTCGTCCGCCGCGCCAGCGAATCGGGCTTCCGAGAGGCGGTCCGCGAGCGCGACGAGCCCTACGGCGATCACGGGCTCAAAGGTTTTGGTCTCGACCCCGAGGGATAGGCTGCCGCCCCGATGAACGAGGCGCCGCATCCGAGCTCGATGATCACCCCGGAGTCGGTCCGGGCCTTCCTGCCCGGCAGCTTCCCTGGCGACCTCGGGATCGAACCGCTCGAGGTCGAGGACTCGCACGCCCGCGGCAGCATCGTCGTCGACAAGCGCCACCTGCACCCGGGCGGCTTCGTCCACGGCGGCGTCTGGACCGCGCTCGGCGACACCGTCGCCGCCTGGTCGACCTTCCGCTGCATCCCTCCCGGCCACAACTTCACCACGATCGAGCTGAAGCTGAACGTCTTCGCCGCCGGCATCCTCGGCGACGAGATCGAGGCGACCGCCGAGCCCCTGCACGTCGGCAAGAGCACGGTCGTGATCGAGGTCCGGATCGAGCGCCGCCGCGAGGCCAAGGAGCCCCGCCTCGCCGCGAACCTGATCGTCAGCCAGTTCGTGCTGCCGCCGAGCGACGGCTAGGCGCGCGCCAGGAAGTCGCTCGCCAGCACCCCGACGACTCGCGGCAACGACTCCAGCGAGCGCGCCAGCTCGATCTGGCGCTGAGCCCCGGTCCGTCGCCCCAGCTCCGGCACCCGTTCCAGCTCCGCCTCGCAGCCGAGGTCCTGGGCGTGGGGGTGGCAGATGACGACGAGGTCGGCGAGTAGGTCGCGTGCCGGCACCCGCCGGTCGAGCTCGGGCTCGATCAGCTCGGCGTCCATACCGTCGCGGGCGGCGAGGAAGCGGTTCTCCGAGAGCACCTCCTGTGGCATCCACCGTTCCAGGTGCGTGCCTTCCTCGACCTCCGCTCGGACGATGCATTGGACGAGGGCGGCGATCGCCGCGGTGTCGCCGAGCGTCGTCTGCGCGTCCATGATCCGGACCTCGACGGTGCCGAAGCGCGGCTGCGGCCGCACGTCCCACCAGAGGAAGGTCGGCTCGGGCACGGCGCCGCTGCGGATCAGCACGTCGACCGACTCGACGTAATCGCCGTAGTCCTCGAAGTCGCGGGGGATCCCGACTCGCGGGAAGGCTTGGAAGAGCGGCGTCCGGGCCGAGGCGAGGCCGGTGTCGCGCCCCTGCCAGAAGGGCGAGTTGACCGAGAGCGCGAGCAGGAGGGGGATGTGGGTGCGGAGGCGGTTGGCGACGTGGATCGCCTCCTCGGGATCGGGGACGGCGACGTGCACGTGGAGGCCGAAGGTGGGCTCCCGCCGCGCCAGCTCGCGCATCGAGCCGTAGACGAACTGGTACCGCTCGCCGGCGGAGACGACGATCTCCTGCCAGACCGCGAAGGGATGGATGCCGGCGCCGGCCGCCCGCATCGAGAGCGGCCGCAGCGTCTCCTCGAGCTCGCGCCGCAGCGCCCCCAGCTCGGCGATCGAGCCGGCGATCGTCGCGTGGACGCCGGTCTGGATCTCCAGGGCCGATCCGTGGGTCTCGGCGGTGAAGCTGTCGGCGCGGTGCGGCAGCCGCGGCAGCACGCTGTCGATTCGGTGGGCGAGCGCCCAGCTGACCTCGTCGAGGAGCATCACCTCCTCCTCGATGCCGACGGTGTAAGGGCCGAGCTCGTGCGGCTCAGCCCAGGAGGCCCAGGCCGGCAGCGTGCTGGCCCCTTCGCTCACGCAACCTCGCGCTTGCCGGCGCTGCCTCGGGCGGCGGAGGCCTCGCCCTTGCAGGCGGTGACGAAGTGCTGGAAGAGAGCCGCCTCGTAGGGGCGGTGGACGAGCGTCTCCGCGTGCCACTGGACGCCGATCAGGAACTCGCGCCGCGGGTCCTCGATCGCCTCGATCGTGCCGTCGGGGGCGCGGGCGGTCACTTCCAGCCCCTCGCCGAGGCGGTCGATCGCCTGGTGGTGGAAGGAGTTGACGTCGAGGTCGTCGGCGACCTCGAGCTCGCGCTCGTAGCCGAGCGCGGCGGCAAGCCGGCTGCCGCGGGTGATCCGCACCGGGTGGCTGGTCTGGGTGCCTGGCGCATCCTGGCGGTGCGGGACCTCTTCGCCGAGCTCGGGCAGGTGCTGGTGGAGGACCCCGCCGCGGACCACGTTCAGGGCCTGGGTGCCGCGGCAGATCGCCAGGATCGGCATCTGGCGGGCGTCGGCGCAACGGGCGACCTGCAACTCGAAACGGTCGAGGTCGGGCTCGGTCGGCCCCAGCTCGGCGTGGGGGTCGGCGCCGTAGTGCTGGGGGTCGAGGTCAGGACCGCCGGAGAGGCAGATGCCGTCGAGCCGGTCGAGCAGCGGCTCGATCGCCTCTTCCTCCATTAGCGGGATCACCATCGGCAGACCGCCCGCCGCCTCCACCGCCCGCATGTAGGTGAGACCGAGCGCCAGCTCTTTGACTTTCGGCTCCCCCTCGGGGATCGACTTCACCCGCTCGGGCGAGCGCACCTCAGACGTCGTCACTCCGATCAGCGGTCGCATGTATCGCGAAGCTAACGAACGCCGCTTCATCGGGCCACCTTGACCACCCAGGTGTCCTTGCAGCCGCCGCCCTGGGAGCTGTTGACGACCATCTCGCCGGCGGCCTGCGCGTAGCGGGTGAGGCCTCCGCACATCGCCGCCTCGCCGTCCGGCCGGCTGACGACGAACGGGCGCAGGTCGATGCGCCGCGGCTGCAGACCCTCGCCGACGATCGTCGGATGGCTGGAGATCTCGATCGTCTCCTGGGCGATGAACCGCTCGGGCCGGCGGCGCAGGAGGCCGATCGCTCGCCGGCGCTCGGGCTCCGTCGCCCGCGGCATGATCGTCACCCCGTGGCCGCCAAAGCCACCGCGCGGCTTGATCACCAGCTGGTCGAGGCACTCCATCGCCCGCTCGCGGTCGCCGGGATCGGAGAGGTCGAAACTGGGGACCGAGCGCAGTAGCGGCTCCTCGCCGAGGTAGAACTCGATCATGGGCTCGACGTAGGCGTGGGTGAGCTTGTCGTCGGCGAGCCCGGTCCCAAAGGCGTTGGCGCAGCGCACCCGTCCGGAGCGCAGCGCCGGCAGCAGCAGCTCGCCGAGGTCGGTGAGGTTGCCCTGCGGATCGCAGAGCCGGTCTTCGTCGAGGCGCCGGTAGATCACGTCGACCTGTTGGCGCTCGCGGCCACGGCGGGCGAAGAGCCGACCCCGGCTCACCTCGAGCTGGTCGGGCGTCACCACCGCCAGCCCCAGTTCGCGCCCGTAGCGCTCGTGCTCGTACCAGGCGCCGTTCTCGGGACCGTCGGAGAGGATCACGGCGTGCGGCTCGTCCCGGCCCTCCGGGGCAGCGCCAAGAACCGCGGCCCGCATCTCCTCCAGGTAGCCATCGAGCGGCCGCGGCACCAGCCCGGCCTCGATCTCCGGGGCGACTACTTCGCGCACGGCGAATGCGTAGCAGGCCCCTGACGGCATCCGCAGGTTGTCCTCGAGCACCCGAAAGCGGCCCTCCTCGTCGCGGACCAGGTCGAGGCCGGCGACGGTCGCCGGCGGCCCTCCCGTCTCGAGCAAGCCGTGCATCACCGGCTCGTAGCCGTCGGAGGTCTCGAGCAGGCGCCGCGGCACTACCCCGGCATCGAAGATCCGCTGCGGCCCGTAGGCGTCGGCGATGAAGGCGTTCAGCGCCCGGGCTCGCTGCAGGAGCCCCGGTTCCAGCGCTTCCCACTCGGTCGCCTCGATCAACCGCGGCACCGGGTCGACCGGGATCTCCCGTTCGGGGCCGAAACTCAGGCCGGCGGCGGCCACGTTCGACCGAACGCGCTCGCGCAGCGAGTGCAGGTCCTGCTGCGCGAGCGCGCCAAGGAGCTCCGCGTAGGGGGGACGCGGAGCCCCGGTCTCGGCAAAGCCCTCGTCGAAGTTCCCGCCTTCGAGCGGGTACTTCCCGGCGCCGGGAGAGGAGCGCGCCGGATTCAAGGTCATCGCCATCCCTTCACGCTAGGCGGCTACTACCCGGCCTCCCTTGGCCCTTAGTCGAAAATCAGGGCGCTGAGGCTGGCCCGGCTGGCGAAGCGGGGGCGGCGGCTTCAACCCGCTCCTCCGGCACTTCCCATCTTTCGATCAACGGCAGTTTCCACAGCAGGCTGGCGACCGTGAGCCCGATCGCCGCTGAGAGGAGGGCCAGGAACCATTCGGGGGCGCTGAGCAGGACTAGGTCGAAGAAGTCGCGCAGGAACGGCAGGGCGAGGATCCCGGCAAAGATTCCGCCCAGCCCCATCACCATCGCCAGCATGTTGCTCTGGATCGCGATGTGCTCGCGGCCGGGGCCGCGCTCGAGCAGGAGGATGAAGGCGAGCCCGAGCACGATCAGCGTCGTCGTCGCCGCGGTGCGCCCGGCGGCGAGGCTGGCCCCGGCGACGGTGTCGACGAGGAAGAAGGAGAGGATCGAGGCGAGCGCCGTTGCCACGCCGGCCGGCACCGCGAAGGCGGCGAGCGCCCGCAGCAGCCGGCCGCGGTAGAGCGGCCCGTCGGAGGGCAGCAGGGCGAGGGCGAAGGAGGGAATGCCGATCGTCAGGAAGGCCGCCACGGTCAGGTGGCGGGGCAGGAAGGGGAAGACAAAGCCGGGCACGGCGACGAGCAGGATCAGGGTCGCCGCGTAGACGGTCTTGGTCAGGTAGAGGCGGCCGAGGCGGTGGATGTTGCGGGCGATCCGGCGCCCTTCGCCGACCGCCTCCGGCAGCCGCGAGAACTGGTCTTTCAGCAGGACGACGTCGGCGACCCCTTTCGTCACCTGCGTCCCCGAGCCCATCGAGACCGCCATCCGCGCCCGCTTCAGCGCCGGCACGTCGTTGACCCCGTCGCCGATCATCGCCACGTAGCGCCCGGCCGCGACCAGCGCCCCGACCAGGGCTTTCTTCTGCTCGGGCTTGATCCGGCAGAAGATCGTGTTCTCCAGCGCCGCTTTTTTCAGCCCCTCCTCGTCTTCGGGGAGGTCGGGACCCTCGATCACGCCGGCGTCCCGCGGCACCCCGACTGCGTAGGCGACCGCGGTGACGGTGGCGGCGGCGTCGCCGGAAATCAGCTTCAGGTCGACGTTCTCCTCGCGCATCGTCGCGATCGTCTCCGCCGCGTCGGGCCGCAGCGTCTCCTCCAGCACGACCAGCGCCAGCGGCTCCAGCTTCGGCGCCCCGCTCGCCGCCGGGTCGTCGGGCAGCGCCTCGCTGGTCTGGCCGAAGGCGACGACGCGCCGCCCGGCCGCAGTTTCCTCTTCGAGCTTGGCGGCAAGCCGCGAGGGCAGGGTGAGCGCCCCGGTCTCGGTGAGGATGTCGGGGGCGCCCATCACGTAGGTGGCGCCGCCCGTGCCGCCGTCGAGTGCGACCCCGCTCCACTTGTACTCGGAGGAGAACGGCACCTCGCCGCGCACGCTCCCCGCCTGGCCGGGGAACTTCTGGGCGATCGTCTCCAGGGTCTGGTTGCGATCGCCGGCGCTGGCGGCAAAGCGGCCGAGCGCCTGCGCGCCCGTGTCGGGATCGACGCCGTCGGCGTACTCGACGCTCGCCAGCCGCAGCTTGCCGGCGGTCAGGGTGCCGGTCTTGTCGACGCAGATCGTGTCGACGGCGGCGAGGCTCTCGGTCGCGCTCATCTGCTGGACCAGCGTGTCCCGTTTCGCCAGCCGCACCGCGGCGACCGCGAAGGTGACGCTCATCAGCAGCACCAGTCCCTCAGGGATCAGCGTCACCAGGCCGGCGGTGGCGGTCTGCGCGGCGCTTTGGAGGTCGACCGCGCGCAGCTTCAGGCTGATGACAAGTAACGCCGCCAGCGGCAGCATCACGTAGGTGGAGGCGAGGATCACCCGGTTGACCTCCTCCTGCAGCGGCGAGGGCGGGTGGCGGAAGGTTTTCGCCTCGCCGGCGAGTTTGCCCGCGTAGCTCTCCTCCCGCACCGCGTTGACCAGGTAGCGCCCGGAGCCGGAGACGCAGAAGGAGCCGGAGAGGACCTCGTCGCCCTCGCCCTTCTTGATCCCGTCGCTCTCGCCGGTCAGCAGCGACTCGTCCATCGTCATCCCGCGCGAGTGGACGACCTCGCCGTCGGCGACCAGCTGGTCTCCCGGCCCGACCTGGATCACATCGCCGGGGACGACCTCGGTCGCCAGCAGCTCCGTCACGGCTCCGTCACGGACCACCTCGGCGCGCGGCGCCACCAGCACGGCCAGCTCATCCAGCGTCGCCTTCGCCTTCAGCTCCTGGCGGATGCCGATGTAGGAGTTGACGACGGCGATCAAGCCGAAGATCGAGTCCGCGTAGAGGCCGAGTGCCAGATCGAGGACGAAGAAAGCGCCGATGATCGCGTTGAAGAGGGTGAAGACGTTGCCGGCGACGATGCTCGCGGTCGAACGCGAGGAGCTTTCCGGCGGCGGCCCGAGCTTGCGCAGCCGCGCCTGCGCCTCCTTGCTTGAGAGTCCTTGATCCACGTCAGCTCGGCCGTTACCCATCTGGTCCCCTATTCAATAGGGTGGTGGCACTGTGGGCCTGAAGCTCGGACTCAACCTCGGTTACTGGGGGATCGGACCGGCCGGCGAGGAGGCCGCGGAGCTGGTCCTCGCCGCCGAGGGGATGGGCTACGAGTCAGTCTGGGCGGCCGAGTCCTACGGCTCCGACGTGGTCAGCGTGCTCGCTTGGCTGGCGGCGCGGACCGAGAAGATCAACCTCGGCGCGGCGATCCTGCAGGTGCCGGCGCGCCCGCCCGCGGCGGCGGCGATGGCCGGGGCGACGATCGACAAACTCTCCGGCGGCCGCTTCCTCTTCGGCTTCGGCCCCTCTGGCCCGCAGGTCTCAGAGGGCTGGTACGGGGTCCCGTACGCGAAGCCCTGGGGCCGCACCCGCGAGTACATCGAAGTGGTGCGCGAGATCATCGCCCGCGAGGGCGCGGTCAACCACCAGGGCGAGCACTACACGCTGCCGCTGCCGGGCGGCGAGGGCAAGCCGCTGAAGCTCAACTTCCACCCCCTGCGCAATGAGATCCCCGTCTTCGTCGGCGCGATCGGGCGCAAATCGGTGGAGATGGCGGCGGAGATTTGCGACGGCTGGATTCCGATCTTCTTCAGCGTCGACGCCTTCGAGCAGACCTGGGGCGAGCACCTGGAGGCCGGGTTCGCCAAGGGCGGCCGCCAGCGCTCCGACCTCGAGGTAAGCCCCTCCCTGCAGGTGGCAATCGATGGCGATCTCGAGGCGGCGAAGAACGTCGTCAAGGCCGGGCTGGTCCTCTACTTCGGCGGCATGGGCAGCCGCAAAACCAACTTCTATGTCGACCTCGCCCACCGCTTCGGCTTCGGTGAGGTCGCCGACGAGGTTCAGAAGCGGTTCCAGGACGGTGATCGCGGTGGCGCCTTCGAGGCGATGCCGGACGAGATCGTCGAGGCGACCTCGCTGGTCGGGACCGAGGCCGAAGTGGCCGAGCGGATCGAGCGCTTCCGCGGTGCCGGCATCGACCGCCTGATCTGCTCCCCGGTTCACGTCGACCAGGGCGAGCAGCGCCACACCCTGGAGCGCCTGGCCGCCCTGGCGGGCGTTTCTGCCTGAACGGCAGGGCTCCTGACGTTGTCCTGGCCTGATCGCATATCCTCCCGCGCCGCGTCATGAAGATCGGAGTGCCGAAAGAGACCGCCGAGGGGGAGCGCCGGGTCGCGCTCATCCCTGACGTTGTCAAATCGCTGAAGAAGAACGAGCACGTCGACGTGCTCGTCGAGTCCGGTGCCGGCGTCGCCGCCGGGCACACCGACGAGGCCTACAAGGAGGCGGGTGCTGAGGTCGGCTCGGCCGAGGGGGCCTGGGGCGCCGACGTCGTCCTTCACGTCGCGGTCCCGAGTGCCGGCGACATCGCCAAGCTCAACGGCAACCAGCTCTTCATCTCGCACCTCAACCCGTGGGTTGCGGCGGAGACGAACAACGCGCTCGCCGGCGCCGGCGTCACTGCCTTCGCGATGGAGGCAATCCCGCGCACGACCCGGGCCCAGGCGATGGACGCGCTTTCCTCGCAGGCCGCCGCCGCTGGTTATGCGGCGACCCTGATCGGGGCCCGCGAGTCCGGCCGCTTCTTCGGGATGATGACCACCGCCGCCGGCACCGTGCCTCCGGCCAAGGTCCTCGTCCTCGGCGCCGGCGTCGCCGGGCTGCAGGCGGTCGCCACCGCCAAGCGCCTTGGCGCGATCGTTACCGGCTTCGACATCCGCCGCGCCGCCTGGGAGCAGATCGCCTCGCTCGGCGGGCGCCCGCTGGAACTGGACTTCATCCCCGACGCCGAGGGGGAGGGCGGTTACGCCCGGCCGCTGACCGACGAGGAGAACGCGCAGGTGCGCGACGCCCTCGCCGAGAACGCAGCGAAACAGGACATCATCGTCACCACCGCCGCGATCCCCGGCCGTCCCGCGCCGACCCTGATTACCGCCGAGGGCGTCCGCAACATGGCCCCGGGCTCGGTGATCGTCGACCTCGCCGCCGAGACCGGCGGCAACTGCGAGTTGACCCAGCCGGGCCAGACCGTGGTCGAGGGCGGGGTCAAAGTGATCGGCACCCGCAACCTCCCCTCGGAGATGCCGGCGCCGGCCTCCCAGCTCTACGCGAAGAACCTCGAGAACCTGCTCGGCCTGATCGTCGGCGAGGACGGGGCCGTCAAGGTGGACTTCGAGGACGACATCATCGCCGCAGCGGTCATCACTGAGGGCGGCGAAATCAAAAACGAGAGGGCCGCCAAGTAATGAGCTTGATGACCGAGATCACGATCTTCGTGCTGGCCGTGTTCGTCGGCTTCGAGGTGATCTCGAAGGTGCCGACCACCCTGCACACGCCGCTGATGTCGCAGACCAACGCGATCCACGGCATCGTCATGCTCGGCGGCCTGATCGTCGTCGGCTTCGCCAACGACAGGGTCGAGTACGTGATCGGCACGATCGCGATCGCCTTCGGCGCGATCAACATCGTCGGCGGCTTCATGGTCACCGACCGGATGCTCGGCATGTTCTCGCGGAAACCGCGCCCCAAAGCTGAGGCCGACGCGAAGAAAGGCGCCGGCTGATGATCGAGGCCGTGCTGAAGCCGGGCGGGGACGCAGCCACCGCTCTTTACATCGTCGCCTTCTCGCTGTTCATCATCGGGATCAAACAGGGCACCCACCCGACCACGGCCAAGCGCGGCAATCTGATCGCCGCCGCCGGCATGGCGGTCGCGGTGGTTACCACCCTCCTGCTCGACGGGATGGGCAACTGGGGCCTGATCGTCCTTGGCCTCGGGATCGGCACCGCGATCGGCGTCATCGCCTCGATCCGCGTGCAGATGACCGAGATGCCGCAGATGGTCGCCCTCTACAACGGCGTCGGCGGCGGCGCCGTGGCGCTGATCGCCTGGTCGGAGATCCGCCACGGGATCTCGCTCGGCGAGGACTTCCCACTCGACTCGCTGATCCCGGTCATCTTCGCCGGAATCGTCGGCTCGGTCTCCTTCTGGGGCTCGAACATCGCCTTCGCCAAGCTCCAGGACCTGATTCCGACCCGGCCGATCGCCGCGCCCGGGCAGCAGGTGATCAACGCAGTCCTGCTGCTGGCGATCATCGTCATCTCCGTCGTCCTCGCGGTCGACCACGAGTCGCCCTCGCAGGGCCTCTTCATCCTTCTGCTGGTCCTGGCAGCGATCCTCGGCAACCTCGTCGTCCTGCCGATCGGCGGCGCCGACATGCCGGTGGTGATCTCGCTGCTGAACGCCTTCACCGGACTCTCGGCCGCGGCCGCCGGCTTCGCGCTCGACAACGTCGCCCTGATCGTCGCCGGCACCCTGGTCGGCTCCTCGGGAACGATCCTGACGATGGAGATGGCGACGGCGATGAACCGCTCGGTCTCCAACATTCTCTTCTCCGGCTTCGGCGGTGCCCCCTCGGGCGGCGGCGGCGGGAGCACCGAGGAAAGGCCGCACGTCTCGATCGGCGCCCAGGACGCGGCGATCAAGCTTGCCTATGCCGACTCGGTCGTGATCGTCCCCGGCTACGGCCTCGCTGTTGCCCAGGCGCAGCACGCGATCAAGGAGGTCGCCGACGAGCTCGAGAAACGCGGCGTCACCGTCAACTATGCGATCCACCCGGTGGCCGGCCGGATGCCGGGCCACATGAACGTCCTCCTCGCCGAGGCCGACGTGCCTTACGAGAACCTGAAGGAGATGGAGGAGATCAACCCGGAGATGCCGCGCACCGACGTGGCAGTCGTGGTCGGCGCCAACGATGTCACCAATCCGGCGGCAAAAAACGACCCCGACTCACCGATCGCCGGGATGCCGATCATTGAGGTCAACGAGGCCCAGCAGGTGATCGTGATCAAGCGCTCCCTCAGCCCCGGCTTCGCCGGCATCGACAACGACCTCTTCTACGAACCGAACACCTCGATGCTCTTCGCCGACGCCAAAGCGGCCGCGGCGGAAATCGCCGCCGAGATCGGCAACCTGTAGATCAACGATCACGCGAGGTTTGCGTGCTTCTCGGATACGTCGACGAGTCCTATTCGAGGGGGGACCGGTACTGGCTTGCTGTCGCACTCGTTCCTGCCGAGAACGTGCCGCAGCTGACGGAGGAAGTTCAGGCTGTTCCGCAAATCCTTCCCCCGGAGTATCGATCTGTCGCCGATGTCGAGATGCATGGGCACGCTCTGTTTCACGGGAACAAGGGATTTGAGCCACTTGCCAACCTGATCGATCTTCGAAGCCGCCTGTACCGACGAGGGTTGGAGGCCCTTGTACGCGCTGCCACCGATGTGATCTTCGTTGGGGTCGATTGGGCAGACCCAGGCGCTCCACATGACCTGGGAATGCACCGTATGCACGCCGTTCGGCAACTGCTGCCGTCGGTGGAGGGTCGTGTCGCACAGATGCGTGAGCATTGCCTTCTCATAGCCGATGAGGAGGAGGCGACGCACCGTGAGTTCACTGCCGCAGTGCGTGAGCACAAGCGCTGCTGTCGTGAGGATGCAGGAGAGTGCCGCATCGTCGACAACGTCGTCTTCGTTGACAGTCGGGATAGCCCCGCCGTCCAGTGCGTTGACCTCGCCGCTTTTCTTCATCACAGGATCTACAGCGCGAGAGACCGCAATAAGCAGGCTCGCAAGGCAAACCAGAAGCTGTATCGGGTGCTCGAAGGCTGCCGGCTGCATTCGTTCGTGGCCGGAGCCCCGACCCTGGCTGAGTCGGTCGCCGGCTAAATGCACGAAGAGCCGCACGGAGGCGGCTCAACGGCGGGCAATGCACGTTTTACCGTGCGATCGCAACTGCGATTCTACAAACAATCAACGGCGGAAACAAACACGACTCCTAAATGCACGAAGAGCCGCACGGAGGCGGCTCAACGGCGGGCAATGCACGTTTACCCGTGCGATCGCAGGCGCCACGATAGCGATTTTGTTTCGTGTCGCCTACGCATCGACGCGTCTGCACAGAAACTTCACGGACTCGTGCGGCAAACGGCACACCAGACACACACGTGTAGGTCTTTGCCTCCTAGCTTCGAGCCATGGGCTCGGAGCGGGGTCAAGGGACGGTGGAGTGGGTCGGGCTCGTCACGCTTGTCTCGCTGTTGCTGCTGGGAATGGTGGCAGCGGGGGTGCGGGTGCCGGGGGCGGTGCTGGCGCGGGCGGTTGCCGATCGGCTGCTCTGCGCCGCCTCCCTTGCCGACGGCTGCGGTGACGAGCCGACCCTGATCGCCGCCTACGGGAGCGAAGTCGGGAAGCTGGTGCGGGAGCACATGCCCTCGCTGGTCTTCGAGCAGGGTTCGCGGGCGGTGCCCGTCGATTTCCGCCACTGCCGCAGCACCGAATGCGGGGACGGGCCGGAAGACGGGCTGGTCCACCGCACCGACGAGCGCATGCCGGTCACCGCCTTCGTCCACATCGTCGATTGTCGCGAGGAGGCAGCGGAGGAGACGGAAGCGGCTGGGGCCGATTGCACCGGCGACCGCGCCGGCAATCTCTACATCCAGTATTGGACCTACTACGCCAACTCGGCGACCTTGCGGGGGATGCCGATCGTCGGGCCGAAGGGCTACCACGACGACGATTGGGAGGGGGTGCAGCTGCGCTTCGGCCTCGACGGCAAAATCGACGAGCGCGCCTCTTCGCACAACGGCTACAACTCTGAACCCGGCGGCCCCAACAACTGGGGATCGGACATGGGCTCGAAGGCGGCAAAGGGCGTGGTCGAACTGGTCGGAGCCCGCGGCCGCAACGGCTGGGGCGAGGAGACCCACCTCCTCTTTGTCTCCGGCGGCAGCCACGCCGGCAACACGATGGACCTGGTCGACATCGACCGCTACACCCCCGGCCGCCGCGTCCACCTGATCCCCCTCGAGGACATCGCCTCCACCAGCACCGCCCGCTTCGCAATCTCCCCGCCCTGGCTGAAGGAGGTCTGGCTCGACCCCGAGGCGGAAGGGACCAGCTGATGGGCACGAGGAGGTGGCGTCACGTGCTGCTGCCTCTCCTTGTCTTAAAAAAGAAGACCCCAGAGAACGCCACCGCAAGCCATCCGGTTGGCGCAGAGTCGTCTACGGGACTGGGAGGAAAGAGGGAAGAAGCAGAGGACGCTTCATATCTAATTCGGTATCTTGTTAAAGAGATACTCGAACGGATGGAGAAGCAAGATGGATCACGAGCCAGATGCGCTGGAAGAGCTGATCGCAGAGAGGACCGCTCAAAACCCCGACTTTCCTAAGCTGGTGGAAGCCGCGGCCCGACGGCGAACTCTCTTGAGGGAACTCGGAAGGATGCGGGAAAGACACCGGCTCTCGCAAACGGTTGTTGCTGCCGACATGGAAACCTCCCAGTCTTCTGTTGCTCGACTCGAGGGAGCTTCGGGCGATGCTCGGCTCTCAACGGTTGACCGCTATGCGCAGGCCTTGGGCTTCAGGGTCCAGTTGCATCTGCTTCCCCTCGATGGTTCTGAGAAGGAGCCGCCGCTGGTCGTCCATGGCGGGTGACCCACATCAACGGGTTCGCCTGCCGGTAAGGAATGGCTCGATAAGGTCTGCGCATCGGTACCGGTGTGTCCTCCCAGTCGAACCTGGCAATCGCTGCGGCGCTCGCGGAGGCGCGGGAGCGGACGCTGGCGCTGGTCGAGCCGCTCGATGACGAGCAGCTGAACCGGGTCTGGGCGCCGATTCTCAGCCCACTCGCCTGGGATCTCGGGCACATCGCCAACTTCGAGGAGCTGTGGCTGGTGCAGCGGATCGGCGGGCGGGAGCCGTTGCGGGGGGAGCTGGGGCGCTTCTACGACGCGATCGAGAACCCGCGCAAGGAGCGCGGGAAGCTGCCGATCCTGCGCGACGAAGAGCTGCGCGCCTACATGGCGGACGTCCGCGAGCGCACGCTTGACGTACTAGAGGGTGTGGATGTCGGCCCCGACGTCGAGGACCCGCTGCTGCGGGACGGGTTCGTCTACGAGCTGCTGCTTGCGCATGAGCTGCAGCACAACGAGACGATGCTGCAGTTGCTGCAGCTGGTCCCGGGCTACGAGCCGGGGCGGGGGGTGGGGCACCTCTCGCCCGGACAAGCGTCGGGCCAGTTGGCCCGACGCTTTGAGTATCCGCCCGTTCGAGAGGCGCCCCACCCCCCTGATGCAGTCGTCGTGGAGGCTGGCAGCTACGAGGTCGGGGCTCCGGGAAACGGTTTCGCCTACGACAACGAGCGGCCGCGGCACATGGTGGAGCTAGAGGCCTTTGAGATCGATCGAACTCCGGTCAGCAATGGCGCGTACATCAGGTTCATGGAGGAGGCCGAGGCGGAGCCGCCGCTGCACTGGGAGCGCGACGACGAGGGTTGGGTCGACACCGCCCGCGGTCGCCGCGCCCCCATCGATCCCGCCGCTCCCGTGATCCACGTCTCCTGGGACCAGGCCGACGGCTTCGCCCGCTGGGCGGGCAAGCGGCTGCCGACCGAGTTCGAGTGGGAGGCGGCGCGTGAGCAGCTCGAGGGCGTCGGCCACGGCTGGGAATGGACCTCTTCGCACTTCCTCGCCTACCCGGGGTTCGAGGCTTTCCCCTATCGCGAGTACTCCGAGCCGTTTTTCGGCGACGAGTACCGGGTGCTGCGGGGCAGCTCTTGGGCGACGCACCCTCGGGTCGCGCGGGCGAGCTTCCGCAACTGGGACCTGCCGCAGCGCAACCAGATCTTCAGCGGCATCCGCTGTGCGAGGGGCGCATGACGATCGCGATCGACGTCCACCTCGATGCCGACGCCGCGGCGAAGATGGCCGGCGATGTCCGCGAGGGCCTCTGCTCCTATCCGAAGGAGGTGGCGCCGAAATACTTCTACGACGAACGCGGCTCGCTGTTGTTCGAGCAGATCACCGAGCTGCCCGAGTACTACCCGACCCGGGCCGAGCGCGAGATCCTCACGACCCGCTCCGCAGAGATCCACGACGCCGCCGGCTGCCCGCAGACGCTGATCGAGCTCGGCTCAGGCTCGGCTGCGAAGACGCGGCACCTCTTAAGCGCCATGCGCGACTGCGGCAGCCTCGACACCTACGTGCCGGTCGACATCTCCGAGGAGATCACTGAGCGCACCGCCAACGAACTGGTTGAGGAGTACCCCGGCCTCAACGTCCACGGGATGGTCTGCGATTACGAGCAGCACCTGGAGCGGGTCCCGCACGGCGCCGGAACCCGGATGATCGCCTTCCTCGGCGGCACGATCGGCAACCTCTATCCGCGCGAGCGCCACGCCTTCCTCGAGCGGATCCGCGCCCTGCTCGGCCCCGGCGACTGCCTCCTGCTCGGCACCGACCTGATCAAGGACCGGGACCGCCTCGAGGCCGCCTATGACGACGCCGCCGGGGTCACCGCCGAATTCAACAAGAACGTTCTCGCGGTTCTCAACAGCCAGCTTGGCGCCGACTTTGACCTCGAGGCGTTCGAGCACGTCGCCCGCTACGACGAGGAGGCTGAGCGGATGGACATCCGCCTGCGCTCGCTCGCCGACCAGGACGTTCGCCTCGACGGCCTCGACCTCGAGATCCACTTCGCCGCCGAAGAGGAGATGCGGACCGAGATCTCGACCAAGTTCTCCCGCGAACGGATTGAAGCCGCCTACGACGGCGCCGGCCTCGAGCTGCGCGGCTGGTTCACCGACGCCGCCGGCGACTACGCGCTCAGCCTCGCCAGCCCCGCTTGAGTTCTAAGTCGCCGCCGGCACCTGCTGGGTGATGCAGTGGATGTTGCCGCCGCCGAGGAGGATCTCGCGCGCCGGCACGCCGACCACCTCGCGATCGGGGAAGACCCGACGGAGGATCGCCGCCGCCTCCTCGTCGTGGCGCGGGTCGAGCAGCGGGTAGATGATCCGCGAGTTGCCGAGGTAGAAGTTGACGTAGGAGGCGGCGAGGCGGTCACCGGCGCTCCGCGGCACGGTGCCCTCGGCGACATCAACGCCTTCCGCCTCCTCGGCCGAGATCTGCAGCGGGCCGGGGGAGGGGAGGAGGATCACCTCGAACGGGCGCCCCCGGGCGTCGGTCGCCGCTTCCAGGCGCTCGCGGGCGTCGCGGGAGATCGGGTGCTGAGGGTCGTCCTCGTCGTCGGTCCAGGTCAACAGGACGACGCCGGGTCGGGCGAAGCAGGCGAGGTTGTCGACATGGCCGTCGGTCTCGTCTTCGAAGACTCCGGCACCGAGCCAGACCACCTTCTCGCCGCCAAGGTAGTCGAGCAACACCCGCTCGATCTGCTCCTTCGAGAGCTCCGGGTTGCGGTTCGGGTTCAGCAAGCACTCTTCCGTGGTCAGCACGGTCCCCTCGCCGTCGACGTGGATCGCCCCGCCCTCGAGCACGATTGGCGCCCGGTAACGGTCATCGCCTTCGATCTCCAGCACCTTCGCCGCGACCCGGTCGTCGCGATCCCAGGGGAAGTAGAGGCCACCCTCGGTCCCGCCCCAGGCGTTGAAGCGCCAGTCGACCCCGCGCCGGCCACCCTCGCCGTCGACGACGAAGCTCGGGCCGTGGTCGCGGATCCAGGCGTCGTCGGTCGAGACCTCGACCACCCGCACCTGCGGCGGCAACAGTGAGCGGGCGTTCTCGAACTGGGCGTCAGAGACCGCCATCGTCACCGGCTCGGAGCCGGCGATTGCCGCCGCCACCGCCGCGTAGGCCTCCTGCGCCGGCTTCGCCCCCAGCCGCCAGTTGTCAGGGCGTTCGGGCCAGGCCATCCAGCAGCCGCTGTGCGGCTCGAACTCGCCCGGCATGTGGAAGCCGTCGGCCGCGGGGGTGATCTTGTGACTGGTGGTCACGGCCCTCTATCTTGAACACCCGTGGATGCGATCCGCCTGATTCACGCCGCTGATCCGCCCGAGTCGCCCGCCCGGACCCGCCCTGCGAGCCGCGCGCCGTTCCGGATCGCGGCCGTCCAGCACCGCTGGAACCCGGACCCCGAAGAGCACGAAGCGGCGCTCGGCGAGGGGATCGAGATGGCCGCGGAGGCCGGCGCGAAGCTGGTCTGCCTGCAGGAGCTGACCCTGAGCCGCTACTTCGCGGTCGATCCCTCCGGGCCGTCGGCCGCCGGCGCTGAGCCGGAGGAGCTGCCCGGCGGTCGCACCTTCACCTTCGCGACCCGGATGGCCGCCGCGACCGGCGTCCACGTCCACGCCTCGCTCTACGAGCGCGCCGATGCCGACGACGGCCTCGGCTTCAACACCGCGATCATCGTCTCTCCCCAAGGCGAGCTCGTCGCCCGCACCCGCAAGCTCCACATCCCGATCACCGCCGGCTACCACGAGGACAAGTACTTCCGCCCCGGCCCCGGCGACTCCGACGCCTTTCCACTGGTCCGCCTCGACCCCGAACTGCATCAACTTAAGCACCCAGCAGGAGTAGAAGTTGATGCAGTTCGGGAGGAGGTGCGTCTGGGGCTGCCGACCTGCTGGGACCAGTGGTTCCCCGAGGTCGCTCGTGCCTACAGCCTCGAGGGGGCCGAGGTGCTGGTCTACCCGACCGCGATCGGCTCCGAGCCCGACCACCCTGACTTCGACACCCAGTCGCTCTGGCAGCACGTGATCGTCGGCAACGGGATCGCCAACGGCGTCTTCATGGTCGCCGTCAACCGGATCGGCGATGAGCCGCCGCTGACCTTCTACGGCTCCTCCTTCATCAGCGACCCCTACGGCCGCGTCCTCGTCCAGGCCCCCCGCGACGAGCCCGCGGTGATCGTCGCCGACCTCGACCTCGACCAGCGCCGCGACTGGCTCGAGCTCTTCCCCTTCCTCACCACCCGTCGCCCCGACACCTACGCCAAGCTGGCCGAAGAGGCGACGAAGCTGCAGACCGAATAGGCGCTCTCAGCTGCGCGGGGCCAGCGCGTCGATCGTCTCGGCCAGTTTGTCCGGAGTGACGATCGGGGTGAGGATCGGCAGGGTGATGCCGCCGGCGACGAAGGCGGCGAGGCGCTCCTGCATCTGCTCGGGGGTGCCGAAGATGAACATGTCCTCGATCAGCTCGCAGGGGGCGGCCGCGGCGGCGGCCTGGCGGTCGCCGGCCTCCCAGGCGGTGACCATCGGCTCGATCTGCTCGGCGTAGCCGAGCCAGCGATAGAAGTTGGCGTAGACCGGAACGGTGATGTAAGAGGAGAACATGAAACGGGCGAGCGGCTCGACCTGCTCGCGCTCGCCGGGGATGCAGAAGAAGCGGCAGAGCAGCTCGAAGCCCTCCGGTGCCCCATCCAGCTGCGCGGTCACCTGCGGCAACCCCGCCAGCGGCAGGAAGTTGGTGAAGGCGCCGTTGGCGCGCTCGACCGCCAGCTCGAGCATCTTCCCCCGCAAGGCCGCCAGCACGATCGGCACCTCGTGCGCCGGCTTCTGTTCGAGCTTGAAGCCCGACTCGGTCCGCTCGCCCTTCAGCGCCACGTCGAGGAAATCGAGCATCTCTCGCACCTTGCTCAGCGGCCGCTCGAAGGGGATCCCGTTCCAGCCTTCGACGATCCGGTCCGAGGAGGAGCCGATCCCGAGGACGAACCGCCCTTCGGAGGCGTCGGCCAGGGCCGCCGCCTGCTGTGCCAGCAGGGCCGGCCCGCGCTGGAAGACGCCGACGATCCCGGTCCCCAGACGCGCCCGCTCAGTCCAGGCGGCGCTCAGCGCCAGCGGCGTGAAGCCGTCGGGGCCAGCGGTCTCTCCCGTCCAGAGGTCGGTGTAGCCGGCTGCCTCGGCGCGCCGGACCAGCTCCTCGTGGTCGGCGAGCGTCAGCCCCGGCAGCGGCAGCGTCAGGCCCCAGCGATCCATACGCGTTGACCCTAATCGTTCCAATAGGGTTGCGGGCGATGGAGGCCACCCCAGCCACCGCCAAGCCCGACCGCAACCTCGCGCTCGAGCTCGTTCGCGTCACCGAGGCGGCGGCGCTTGCCTCCGCCCGCTGGGTCGGCCGCGGTGACAAGATCGCCGCCGACCAGGCCGCTGTCGACGCGATGCGCCACGTCCTCGACTCGGTCTCGATGGACGGCACCGTCGTCATCGGCGAGGGCGAGAAGGACGAGGCGCCGATGCTCTACAACGGCGAGCGGATCGGCGACGGCACGCCGCCGGTCGTCGACATCGCCGTCGACCCGCTGGAGGGGACGCGGCTCTGCGCCCTGGGGATGCCGAGCGCGATCGCCGTCATCGCCCTCGCCGAGAAAGGGTCGATGTTCGATCCCGGACCCTGCGTCTACATGGAAAAGATGGCGGGCGGGGAGGAGATCGCCGACATGCTCGACCTCGACCGGCCGCTGCCGGAGACCTTGAAGCTGATCGCCGACCGCAAGGGCGAGTCGATCGGCGACGTGATTGTCGTCATGCTCGACCGCCCCCGCCACGAGCAGGCGATGAAAGAAGTGCGCGACGCCGGCGCCCGCATCCGCCTGATCACCGACGGCGACGTCTCCGCCTCACTGCTAGCAGTGAGCGAACGCTCGCCGGTCGATTTGCTGTGGGGTATCGGCGGCACCCCAGAGGGCGTGATCTCCGCCGCGGCGCTGAAGTCGATGGGCGGGCAGTTGATCGGCCGTCTCTGGCCGCGCAACGACGAGGAGCGCTCGGAGGCTGTCAACGCTGGCTACGACCTCGACCGCGTCCTCACCGCCGACGACCTCTGCTCCGGCGACGACGTCTTCTTCTCCGCCACCGGCGTCACCGACGGCGACGTCCTCCAGGGCGTCCGCTACCGCGGCCCCGGAGCCACCACCGAGTCGCTGGTGATGCGCTCGCGCTCAGGCACGGTCCGCCGCGTTCACGCCCGCCACGACCGCTCGAAGCTCCGCGCGGTCACCGGCGAGCGATACGGCTGATTCTTTTCGCTCCCGCGGGTAGCGTGGAGGCGTGATCGCGGTTGCCGGCTCGACCGGCTACATCGGCGGGTTGCTCAGCAGGCGTCTCCGTGACGACGGCCAGCAGGTGCGGGCGCTGGCCCGGCATCCGGAGCGGGCGGGGGAGCTGCGGGAGGCTGGATGCGAGGTGGTCCAGGCCGACGTGCTCGAGCCGGAGACGCTTGGTCCCGCGCTCGAGGGGGTGGAAGTCGCCTATTACCTCGTCCACTCGATGGGGCGCGGCTCCGACGGCGACTTCGCCGAGCGCGACCACCAGGGCGCCGAGAACTTCGCCGCTGCCGCGGCTGCTGCCGGGGTGAAGCGGATCGTCTATCTCGGCGGCTTGGGGGAGGGCTCGAAGCACCTCGACAGCCGCCACGCGACCGCGGAAACGCTGCGCGAAGGGCAGGTGCCGGTCGCCTACTTCCGCGCCGCCGCGGTCCTCGGCCCGGGCAGCGAGTCGTTCCGAACCGTCTTCTACCTCGTCCGCCGTCTGCCGGTGATGGTGACCCCGCGCTGGGTCGCGACCCAAACTCAGCCGATCGCAATCGACGACGCGATCGGCCTCCTCGCCGCCGCTTCGGACCTAGGCCTGCCGGTCGACCGCGAGATCCAGATCGGCGGCCCCGACGTCACCACCTACGCGGGCATGATCGACGAGCTCGCCCGCGCGCTCGGCCGTCGGCCGCCGCTGCGGATCGTCGTCCCCGTCCTCACCCCGCGCCTCTCCTCGCTTTGGATCGGCCTGGTCACCCCCGTCGACGCCGGCGTTGCCAAGCCGCTAATCGAGGGGCTCTCGACTGAGACGGTCGTTACCGACCCCAGCGGCATGGAGCTGCTCGGCGGTCCGCCGCGGACGCCGCTGCTGGCGGCGCTGCGCAGCGCCGCCGCCGGTCTCGACCGAGGCTAGCTGCCGGCCGCCTCGCGGGCGCGCTCTTCGCCGACGAACGGCACCAACAGCTCGTAGGTGAGGTCGGGAAGTCGCTGTGGCAGCTCGGCGGCGCGGCCCAGCAGGACCTCCTCGTAAATCCGGGCCAGGATCGTTCCCACAGCCAGAGCGTTGGCCTGGGCGAGCTCGGGCTTGGGGTCCTCGTCACCCATCCCCTCTTCGAGCAGCGAGATCGCACGGGCGAACTCGGCCTGGAAGGTAGGCCGGAACGCCGGGCCGACGGTGCTGAGGTCGACCAGGGTGAAGCGAGCCGCGTCGGCATCGGCGGCGAACCAGTCGAGCGTTGCCGAGAGGGCGCGCCGCATCCGTTCGGTCCAGGGTGCATCGCCTAAGTAGGCCTCGCGCACCCGCTCCTCGAGGTCGTCAATGAGGAGCTTGTGGGCGCTGAGCATGCAGTCGAGTTTGTCGTCGAAGAGTTCGTAGAAGCTCTCGCGGCCGACTCCAGCCTCGCCGAGGATGTCGCCGACGGTGGTCGCCTCGTACCCACGCTCGGCGGTCACCTTGACGACGGCGGCCAGCAGCCGCTCCCGCTGCGAGCGCTCGACCAGCTCACGCGGCAGCCCGTGGCGTCCGCGCGGCAGCCGCCAGCGCCGCAGGTCCTCGGGGCTGTCACTCACCGGGAGTGACACCGGTCGTCGCGCTTTCGGTTGCAAGCTGGGATTGGTGCAGGGCGGCCTCGTGGCCGCCGAAGGGGCTGACGGCGAGGTAGACGAGCTCGGGGAGAAGCTCCGGCAGCCGGTCGGCCTTGCCGAGGGCGATGTGGTTGAGGATCAGGACCTGGGCCTTGCCGAAGGCGAGGCGGGGGTCGCTGTGGGTCTCGGCGCCGCCGTTGTCACGCGGCCAGAGCCCTTCCAGGGCCGGGATCATCGCCTTGCGATAGCACTCGATCACCTTTGGTTCGACCGCGATCGCGTCGCCGGTCAGCAGTTGCGCGAGGCCGGGCCGCTCGGCCAGCGCTTCGATCACCGCGGTCGTCCCCTTGCGAACCGCGTCGGCCGGCGGGTCCTCACGATCGTGGGAGGCGGCGGCGACCTCCTGCAGCTGCTGGATGCAGTCCGCCACGGCCGCCTCGAAGCAAGCTCGTTTGTCGTCGAACTGCTTGTAGAAGGTGGTGCGGGAGATCCGCGCCCCGGCGACGATGTCGGTAATCGTCGTCGCCGCGTAGGTCTTCTCGGCGCAGCTGTCGATCATCGCGTCGATGATCCGTCGCCGCTGATCGTTCCCGTCGAGATCGAGACCGCTGGCCGGTCGCAGAGCGCTGCTCGCCAATTCAGAACTCCGATGTTTTTGCATCACTGCAGATTGTCCCACCCTACCCGGCGATCTGGACTCGGGGTCCAGCCGGTAGTGATTCCCCGCACAAAAGGATACGACAGTTTTTATTAAGTGTTGGAGGAAATCCGTTGACTGGTGGTTTCTCCAGTGTCCTCCTGGCATCCGCAGGGACGCGGCGCGTAGGGCAGCTCACCCGTGTCGTGCAGCTCAAAGCGCAGGGAGTTGATCACCGCGCCGACCATCAAGGCCAAGCTGAGCACGTAGAACCAAAGCAGGGCGATGAGGACAAATCCCAGAGTTGAGCCGAAGCGGGAGAGACTGGACACGTTGGAGAGATAGATCGGAAAGAGCCAGTTTGCGACACCGGCGCCAATCGTGACGAAGAGAGCACCCGGCCAGACCGCCCGCCACGGCATATGACCTTTGGGGACGGCCCAGAAGATCACCGAACAGATGCCGAAGGTGACCAGCAGCGCGGCGCCGAGGACCAGTGCCGTGTCGATCGCCTTGATGTCGGAGAGGCCGAAGGGGAGCCGGTCGGTGCTCGAGAGGACGCCGCTCTCCACCGCCGGAGCGAAGATGCTGGCGGCGATGAAGAGGAGGACGACGGCGAGCATCGCGAAGGAAAAGCGCTTCTGCTCGACCCAGCCACGGCACTCGACGTGGTAGATGCGGCAGAAGGCGGTGTCCATCGCGCCCCAGAAGGAGGCGCCGATCCAGAGCGAGCCGGCGAAGGCGGCGATCCCGATCGTGGTCGAGTTGTCCTCGATCCGGCGCAGGACGTCGGTCAGCGTCTGCTGCTCGGTGTTGGGAAAGAGGCGCTGGAGGTCGGCGAGGACGCTGTCCTCGACACCGCCGATCTTCAGCACCTGGCCGAAGACGAAGAGCACGAGCAGGGCGAAGGGGAAGACCGCCAGCATCAGGTTGTAGGCGACCATCGCCGAGAGCCCGGTGACGTTCTCGCGGTAGGCGCGGTTCCAGAAGGCTCGCAGCCAGGGGGTGGGGTGGCGGAGGGAGCTCGGCATTTAGCGCAAGATGCGGGGAATTCGACTTGACTTCAGAAAGTGAAGCGACTACTATGCGAACAGGTGTTTGAGAAGTTTCAGACGCCCGCCCACTTGGGCACAATGACGATGTAGACGCTACTTTCGCGGACCGACTCTAGGGTCCGCTTTTTGTCGGCGCAGCGCGAGGGCGCAGCGCGACTTTCGAGTCGCGGCGGCCTTTTCGTTGAGCAGGTCTAAATAACGAGCGCAAGGGAAACGAGTAAGAACGGATGCTGGTAGCAGAGCTTCAGGAACTGGACGAGGTCAAAAACCTCATCAATCGCGGGCAGCAGCTTGGCGTGCTGACCTTCGGCGACGTCGCCTCCGCAGTCTCGGAGGTCGATCTCGACGAGTCTGACGTCGAGGATCTTTACGGCCACCTCGAGAAGTCGGGGATCGAGCTTGTAGAGGACATGGATCCGGCGCAGAAAGCCGCCGCCGAAGCGCTCCCCGCCGACACCGGCAAAAAAGGCCGCCGGCGCCAGAAACAGGCGCTCGACCTGAAACCGGATATGACCACGGACTCCTTGCAGCTGTTCCTTAAGGACATCGGCAAAGTCCGCCTGCTGACCGCCGCAGAGGAGGTCGAACTCGCCAAACGGATCGAGCGCGGCGACCTCGACGCGAAGCAGAAAATGGTCGAGTCGAACCTGCGACTGGTCGTCTCGATCGCGAAAAATTATCGGAACCAGGGCCTGCCCTTCCTCGACCTGATCCAGGAGGGGACGCTCGGTCTGGTCCGCGCGGCGGAGAAGTTCGACTACCGCAAGGGGTTCAAGTTCTCCACCTACGCGACCTGGTGGATCCGCCAGGCGATCGCCCGCGCTCTGGCTGACAAGGCTCGGACGATCCGGATCCCGGTCCACGTCGTCGAGAAGCTGAACAAGATCGGCCGCGCCGAGCGCAAGCTGGTCACCGAGCTGGGCCGCGAGCCCACCCCGGAGGAGATCGCCGAGGTAACGGGGATCGATCCCGAGGAGGTCGACTCAATCAAGCGCTCCGCTCAGGCCCCGGTCTCCCTCGAGAAGCCGGTCGGCGACGAGGAGGAGTCGGAGTTCGGCCAGTTCATCGCCGACGAGAAGGCGGAGAGCCCGTTCGATCGGGCCGCGGACCTGCTGACCAAAGAGGCGCTGAAAGAGGCGCTGGAGAACCTCTCCTACCGCGAGCGCCGCGTGCTCGAGCTCCGTTACGGGCTCGGCGGTGAGCACCCGCGGACCCTGGACGAGGTCGGCCGTACCTTCAACGTCACCCGCGAGCGGATCCGCCAGATCGAGAACCAGAGCCTGAAAAAGCTGCAGTCGCTGGGCGAGGCCCAGAAACTGCGCGAGGTCGCTTAAGCAGTTCGCTCGGTTGCGGGGGAGGGGGTCGGCACCCCTCCTCCGGAATTGACCTCCCCTCCGCTGGCGCTCCGGGGAGAACATGCTGCGCAGGCTCCGCCTGCGCAAGAACGAGATTGCATATCGCCGAACATTCCTGCGGAGGGGTGCCGACCCCTCCTGCGACACGTCCTGGGCAGACGCCGTAGGACGGAAGCAAAAGTCGTGGTTCCTTTGTCGTCTATGACCCGGCAAAGGAACCACGGGATGCTGCAGGTCGCCACCAGCTTGAGCTACCTGTTCCTTTTGGTCGCTATAGAGCCAAAAGGAACAGCCACCTCGCTTTCGCGATCAGCGTCTGCCAGAGCGTGTCGCTATGGGGTCCGGTCGTCCTCCGCGGGAATGTTCGGGCGACGTGCAATCTGATTTTCGCCCGCCATAGGCGGGCAGCATGTTCCGGAGCTGGCCCGACATAGGGCCGCGACAAATTCACGCGGAGGATGACCGGACTCCTTACGGCACCACGTCCGAACAGCCGTTGTTAAGTGATCTGGCTGACTGGCCGATAACGGTCGGGATGTTCGATATTGATTCAGCGCTGCGCACGATGGTGGAGCGCGGCGGGTCCGATCTGCACGTCAAGGTCGGAGTGCCGCCGACGATTCGGCTCCACGGCGACCTCTGCCCGATCGAGGGCTTTGAGGTCCTGACCGGCAAGGACACCGAACAGGCTTTTCAGGACATCGGCGAGGTGCGGTCGATTACCGAGTTTGAGGAAGCGGGGGAGGCCGACTTCTCCTACTCGATCCCGGGTCTGAGTCGCTTCCGCGTCAACGTCTTCAAACAACGCGGCTCGATCTCGATCGTCTGTCGGGCGATCCCCTTCGAAATCCGCTCGGTCGAGGATCTGGGGCTGCCGCCGGTGGTCACCAAGCTGGCCGAAGAGCAGCGCGGGATCATCCTCGTCACCGGCACCACCGGCTCGGGCAAGAGCACGACCCTGGCGGCGATGATCGACCACATCAACCGCACCCGGACCGACCACATCATCACCCTCGAGGACCCGATCGAGTACCTGCACGAAGACAAAGGCTCGATCGTCAACCAGCGCGAAGTCGGGTCGGACACCGAAAGCTTTGGCCGGGCGATGCGCCGCGTCCTGCGCCAGGACCCCGACTGCATCCTGATCGGCGAGATGCGCGACGAGGAGACCGTCCGCACCGCCCTGTCTGCGGCGGAGACCGGCCACCTCGTGCTCTCGACCGTCCACACCCTGGACGCGACCGAGACGATCAACCGCATCGTCGACTTCTTCCCGCCCCACCTCCAGCACCAAGCTCGCGTCATGCTGGCCGCGACCCTCAAGGGCGCGATCGCCCAGCGCCTAGTCCCGGACATAACCGGCGACGGCCGCGTCCCCGCTTCGGAGATCCTCGTCGTCACCGGCCGGGTCAAAGACCTGATCATGAACCCGGAGGAGACCGGCAAGATCACCGAGGTGATCTCCGAGGGCGAGTTCTACGGCATGCGCACCTTCGACCAGTCCCTCCTCCAGTACGTCATGGAGGGCAAGGTCTCCGAGCACGTAGCCCTCGAGTACGCCTCCAGCCCCCACGACTTCAAACTGATGCTGGCGGCAGGCGGGCAGCGGGCGAGTGGCATCGAGCAGCTCGAGCCTCAGGCTACGTCTTAGTACGGGCGTCCACGGGCAACGCCACGCCCGGACCGCGGTTCAAGCCGCAGAGTCTCAGCGCCGATCAACTAGCGATGGTCGCCATAGATCGCTTCATCCTGCTTGTCCGGGACCTGCGCCGTAACGAGAGCGGGATGGCCGTTCCGACGGCGCTGATGGCCCTGATCGCAACCTTCGCCCTTGCCAGCGTCACGGTGATGTCAACTGTCCATACGCAGCGGGGAACCGCCCGCGACCACAGCTCCAAGGAAGCGATCGCCGCGGCCGACGCTGGCGCCAGCATCGCGATGCTGAGGCTCAACCGCTACCTGCCCAGCATGACCCTCCCAGGTGGGCCCACCTGCGTGAGCGCGAGCGGACTGAGTCAGACGCCGACCAACGGATGGTGTCCTAAAACGACTCCGGAAAAAATCGGAGCCGCGGAAATCAGCTACCAGGTGAGCGCATACGGGGCCAGCAAAGAAGTCCAGGTCGTGGCGTGGGGGGAATCAGGCGGCGTAACTAGGCGGGTAAACGTTGGCCTGCACGCAATCGACGGGAAAAACGTCTTCGCGGAAGAGAAGGTGATCGGCGAAGAAGGGATCGAATTCAACGGCAGCGCCGCCGAGATCTACACCTCCATGGGGACCAACGGCGAAATCACCAGCAGCGGCAACAGCCACCCGACTCTCTGCGGCAACGGTCGCCATGGGATCGGCAAAGGCGAGGTCCCGCCCCTGAGTTGCGGCGGCGTCGAATCGGAAGGCAACATGGTTCTGCCGCCCGTGGTGGCGCCGGCAGAAGTCGAAAAGGACGATTGTCGGCTGCTTGCGACCGCACCTGCGGGTTGCAGCGGCACCGACGTCTATGTCGCCAAGAACAATGCGAAACGCAGCGAAACCGTCCCCTGGTACGCGACCAAGAAGGAATTGAGCCTCGACAACAATGCGGCTCTGACGTTAGGGGGCCACAACTATCTCGTCTGCAAGCTCTACGTCGAAGGCGGCAAGCTCTACATGCCGTTCAACACCGAAGTCAACATCTACGTCGACACCCCCCAGCACTGTGGCCTTGCTCCTGGGGCGGTCCAGTTCGCGGTGCTGAACAACGGCGAAATCCTTTCGACCGCGTTCAACCCGTCGCAGTCGAGCTATGCGATCCCGAACATCTACCTGCTCGGCGAAAGCAAGGTGTACCTGAAAGGGAACCCCTCGAACGTCAGCACCGAAAAAGGGGTGACCTCGAACGAAATCATGATCTACGGGCCGCAGAGCACGATCGAATTCGACGGCTCGGCCACTTGGAAGGGCATGGTCGCCGGCAGAAAAGTGATCGTCAAAGGCAACGGCCGGATCGAATCGAGCTCGAAATTCAAACTGCCGGAAAAAAACGTGCAGCCCCTCTTCGAACGCACCCATTACGTGGAGTGCTCCAGCAGCGGCTCTTCGACGCCGAACTCCAACTGCTGATCCGACTCCGGACCTGATCTCGCGCCGACGGCTGCAGCGCTCAAGCGAGCCGTTCCTCCTGCCGACGTAACCAGGAGACGTATGCGCGAGAAACTGAACGAAAATCCGGCGGCCCAGGTCGCTGTAGTTGCGCTTCTGCTGGTTGTCGCAGCCGTTTTCCTGCTCGGGAAAATGGGCGGTGGCTCCGAAGAAGCAGGCGAAGAAGAAGCGGCGCCGACCCCCGCCGCCGCTTCGGCGATCGCCGCGGCGGAAGCCGGCCCGAGCACGCAGCTGCCACCGCTCCCCGCGCCTGGTTCGGGTCCGGGCGCTCCGCCGCCACTGCCGCGCGCTGTCATCGCAGCCTTCGACTCCGATCAAACGGTGGCCCTGCTCTTCGTTCGCTCCGGCGGGATCGACGACCGCCTGACCAAGGCCGCGGCCACGCGCCTCGACGGCATGTCCGACGTCGCGAGTTTCGTCGTCCCGGTGGACAGGATCGCGCGCTATGCCTCCGTCGCCCAAGGCGTCAACCTCAACCGCGTCCCCGCCCTCGTGGTCATCCGCCCGCGACGCCTGTCGACCGGGGTGCCGACCGCCTCCGTTCGCTACGGCTTCCAAAGTCCCGAGAGCGTCGTGCAGGCGATCGTCGACGCCGGCTACACGGGTCCCACGCTGTCCTACCACCCCTAAGCCATGGACAACAGGGACTTCCCGAGCCATCTGCGGCCGGTCCCCCAGTCCGGCGATTCGACTGCTCCCGCGCTGACCGAGCAGACCACCGGCACGCTGGGGTTGACGCCGCCGCGATCGCGCGGGCGCTCCAGCGGCTTCCTCACCGACGTGCTGATCGAACTCGGCTACGTCGCGCCCGAGAGGGTGGAGCAGGCCGTGGAGGAAGCGCGTACCGCCGGCCGCCGGCCGGAGCAATTGCTGCTCGAACAGGGCGCAGTCACCGGCGATCAGCTCTCCCGCGCGACGGCTGAGCGCTACGGCCACGACCACATCGACCTGACCGCATACCAGGTGGATATGGCGGCGGCCAACCTGATTCCGGTCAACACGGCACGCCGCTATCTGGCGATTCCGGTCGGCTTCGTCGACAAGGAGACGCTGCTGCTCGCGATCGCCGACCCCTCCAACGTGCTCGCGGTCGACGACATCCAGATGGCGACCTCCCTCGACTGCCGCGTGGCGGTGGCGGCCGACGAGGACATCGAGGCTCTGATCGGCCGCCTCAACACCTTGCAGAGCGCGGTCACCGAGGCGACCATCGAGGAAGAGGCCGAGGAAGACCTCGCCGAAGTCAGCGACATCCAGGTCAGCGCCGAAGACGCGCCGGTCATCAAGCTCGTCTACAGCATCCTCGGCCAGGGAGTAGGGGAGGGGGCGTCCGACATCCACTTCGAGGCCGTCGACGGTGAGATGCGGGTCCGATTCCGGGTCGACGGCGTCCTCCGCGAGGCGGCTCACGTGCCGAAGCGGATGGTCAACGCCGTGGTCTCGCGGCTGAAGATCATGAGCGACCTCAACATCGCCGAGAAACGGGTACCGCAGGACGGCCGCGTCAGCGTCACCGTCGAGGATCGGCGGGTAGACCTGCGCATCACGACGCTCCCGACCCAGCAGGGCGAGGGGGCGACGATCCGTATCCTCGACAAAGACAACGCCCAGCGCTCGCTCGACGAACTGGGGATGGACGGGTCGGGGAGGGAGCGCTTCGAGCGTGCTTTCCACCAGGCCTACGGCGCCGTCTTGGTCACCGGCCCGACCGGCTCGGGTAAGAGCACGACCCTCTACGCCGCGCTGCGCGACCTCAACCACGTCGAGAAGAAGATCATCACGATCGAGGACCCGGTCGAGTATCAGCTCAACGGGATCAACCAGATCAACGTCAACCGCAAGGCAGGCCTGGACTTCGCCACCGGTTTGCGGTCGATCCTGCGCGCCGATCCCGACATCGTGATGGTCGGCGAGATCCGCGACGGCGAGACCGCCCGGATCTCGATCGAGGCGGCGTTGACCGGGCACCTGATGCTCACCACCCTCCACACCAACGACGCCCCGGGTGCGATCACCCGACTGACGAAGATGGGGATCGAGTCCTTCCTGATCGCCTCCGCGGTCGACTGCGTCGTCGCGCAGCGGCTTGCCCGCAAGCTCTGCAGCCACTGCAAGAGGCGGACCCTGATCCCCGTCCAAGCACTGATGGATGCGGGGATCCGAACCGGGACGGAGCTCGAGGCCTACGAGCCCGTCGGCTGCGCCCGCTGCAACCAGAGTGGCTACAAAGGCCGCGTCGGCGTCTACTCCGTGATGGAGCTGAGCGAGGGCATCAAGGAGATGACCGTCGCCCAGCGGCCGGAGGCCGAGATCGCGGTGGCGGCGCGGGAAGAGGGGATGCTGACCCTGCGGGAGGACGGGGTCGGCAAAGTCCGCGACGGACTGACGAGCCTCGAGGAGATCCTCCGTGTCACCGCTTAAGGGATCGGCTTAGGGAGCCGATCTAGGAGCCATGGACTTCGATTTCGCAGAGGTCCTGCGCCGCATGGTCGAGGCGCGGGCCTCCGACGTGCACCTGACTCCGGGTTTCCCGCCGGCGATCCGCGACAAGGGCAAGATCACGCCGATGGAGGGCTTCCCGGTGCTCACCGGGCAGGAGACCCGCGAGGTGGTCTTCAGCATCCTCAACGACGACCAGCGCAAACGCTTCGAGAACAACAAGCAGCTCGACTTCGCCTACGCGATCCCCAACGTCGCCCGCTTCCGCGTCAACTGCTTCTTCCAGCGCGGCGCGGTCAGCGCCGCCTTCCGCTTCGTGCCACAGGAGATCCCGGAACTCGATTCGCTCGGAGGCCCCGCGGTGCTGCGCGAGCTGACCGAAAAACCGCGCGGCTTCGTCCTCGTCACCGGACCGACCGGCTCGGGCAAGAGCACGACGCTGGCGGCGATGATCGACATCATCAACCGAGAGCGGCAGGACCACATCCTCACGATCGAGGATCCGATCGAGTTCCTGCACCGGCACAAACAGTCGATCGTCAACCAACGCGAGGTCGGCGCCGACGCCGAGAGCTTCGCCCTCGGGCTCAAAGCCGCCCTGCGAGAGGACCCGGACGTGATCCTGGTCGGCGAGATGAGGGATCTGGAGACGGTCGGCACCGCTCTGACCGCGGCCGAGACCGGCCACCTCGTCTTTGCCACCCTGCATACCCAGTCGACCGCGCAGACGGTCGACCGGATCATCGACGTCTTCCCGCCTGAGCAGCAGGGGCAGGTTCGGACCCAGCTTTCGATCGCCCTGCAGGGCATCGTTACCCAGCAGCTGCTGCCGACCGCCGACGGCATGGGCCGAGTCGTCGCCACCGAGGTGCTGGTGCCGACGCCGGCGATCCGCAACCTGATCCGGGAGGGCAAGACCCACCAGATCTACGCCGCCGTGCAGACTTCCGGCGCGGTTGGGATGCAGACGATGGACACCGATCTCGCCCGTCTTGTTCGCGCCGGCAAGATCACCCGCGCGCTTGCCGAGCAGCGATCTTCGGTGCCTGAGGAGCTCAAACGGGTCCTGGGCGGCGAGGGCGCGGTGATGCCGCAGCAGATGCAGGCCGGCGGGCCGCCCTACAACGGCGCCCCCGCCGCGCCGGCGCAGCAGCCCTCCTACGTCCAGGGCGGGTAACCGATGGCCGCTGCCACCACCTTCACGTTCCGCGCGATGGATCTGGCGGGCACGTCGACGTCCGGCGAGCTGGAGGCCGAGTCGAAGTCGCAGGTCTCCGAGCAGTTGCGCCAGCGCGGGCTGATCGTCCTCGACGTCAGCGAAAAGAGCGCTCCGTTCAAGATCGAGGACATGATGCGGCGCTGGAAGAGCGTCGACATGCGAGAACTCGCGATCTTCTCTCGTCAGTTCGCAACCCTGGTCGCTTCGGGCATGCCGATGCTGCGCACCCTGCACACGCTCGAGCAGCAGACCAAAGACGAGGAGATCAAAGAGGCCGTGGCCGGGCTGCGTGCCGACGTCGAGGCCGGGAGCACGCTCGAGCAGGCGATGGAACGCCACCCGCGGGTGTTCGACCGGCTCTTCCGGGCGATGGTCCGCTCAGGTGAGCAGTCGGGGCGGCTCGACGAGGCTCTTGACCGGATCGCGTACCAGGTGGAGAAGCAGGACGCTCTCCGCCGGCAGGTCAAATCGGCGCTGATGTACCCGACGTTGGTCTTCGGCTTCGCGATCGTCGTCCTGATCGCGATCGTCGTCTTCGTCATTCCCGTCTTCGCCAACATCTTCAAGGAACTCGAAGAGGAAAACCCCGAAGAAGGCGGGGGGATGCCTGCGCCTACCCAGCTCTGCATCGGCCTCTCCAACCTCATCACCCATTACTGGTTTTTGCTGATTCCCGGAATCGCCCTCGCCTTCTGGCTCTTCTTCAAGTGGAAGAAGACCGAAAAAGGAAAAGACCAGTGGGACCGGTTCATCCTCCGCCTGCCGTTCAAAATCGGAGACGTGATTCAGAAGGTGGCGCTGGCCCGGTGGTCACGGACCTTCTCCGGCTCGGTCGCCGCGGGGGTGCCGATGCTGCAGGCGATTCAGCTGACCGGCGAGACCGCCGGCAACATTGTCGTCGAGAACGCGATGGAGGACATGTACACCTCGGTCAAGCAGGGTGGCTCGCTGGCCGCGCCGATCGAGAACACGGACATCTTCCCGCCGATGGTCGGACACATGGTCTCGGTCGGCGAGGAGACTGGGCAGCTGGAGACGATGCTGTCGAAAATCGCCGACTTCTACGAGGCCGAGGTCGATGCCAACGTCAAGGCCCTGACCTCGCTGATCGAGCCGATCATGATCTGCTTCGTCGGCGCCATGGTCGGGTTCATCGTCATCTCGATGTACCTGCCGCTGTTCAGCATCTACGAAAAGATCCGCTGAACCGATAATCGGTTTTCGGCTCCCTGGTTGGACGCGCGTCCAGAAAGCCGAATTTTTCCGGGATGTAACCCCAATTTCAGGGATCAAGTCTCCGGTGCAGCGGCCGATGTAGGCCCTGTGATGAATCTGCCAGTGCTTCGGTGCAAAAGGCAAACCCGTCGTGAGGCGGGGGCGCAAAGCCGTCGGGACTCCCTGGGAGTCAGCCGGGCTACCACCGGGGTCGACAGACACCACGTGGCTTCTCGCGACGGGGCTCTGGCTCTAACGATTAGGACCATAGGAGGTCACTAATGTCAGTCCAGAATCTCCGGGCCAAGATCGGTGCCCGGCTCGACGGCGACAGCGAGGCGGGCTTCACGCTCATCGAGCTTCTCGTCGTCATGCTCATCCTCGGAATCCTCGCCGCGATCGCGCTGCCGGCTTTCTTCAACCAGAAGGAAAAGGCCAGCGACGCGAAGGCGAAGGAGATCCTCCACTCCGCCCAGGTCGCGATGGAGACCTGCTCGACCGAAAACAGCGGCCAGTACAGCACCACCAACTGTGACTCTGCTGGGCTTCATAAGATCGAGCCGACCATCCCGGCAACCCTGCCGACCACGCCGAAGCCTGGCGAATTCAAGGAACTCAAGCCGGAAACGACGGGCTACACGCTGGTCGCCGAAGGAAGCAGCGGCACGTTCACCATCAAGAACGTTGCTGGTGCCCTGACGTTCACTTGCTCGGGGGCCACCGAAACCGAAGGTAAAGGCGGTTGCCCGGCTGGCAAAAGCTGGAGTAACGGCTAGAACCACGGCTGTCTAATAGAACCGACGTGACGAAGGGCGGGCCTCTGTGCCCGCCCTTCGCCGTTCAGAGGCCTAAGCAGATCGCTCGATCGAGCCGATAGAGCTAAAGATGCGCAAGTCGTTCACCTTCACGCTGCTCTGCTTACTGCTCGTCGCCCTGCTGCCGATGGCAGCTGCCGCCTCCGTTCCGCAGTTCGAGGCCGCTTCGGCCGACGGCGGCATCGTCTTCTTCACCACCAGCGAGCCGCTGGTGCCCGGCGACAAGGACAACCGGATCGACATCTACGAGCGCTCCTACGAGACCGCCGCCGGCGAATACGTGACCCGCGAGCTCTCCAACGGTCCGACCGGCGGCAACGATGCGGAAGACGCCCTCTTCGAGGCGATCTCCGAAGACGGCTCGGAAGTCTTCTTCCAGACGACCGAGCCGCTCGTCGCCGCGGACACCGACCGCAACAACGACGTCTACGTCCGCAAGGTCGGCGCCGGGTCGCCGGAGTTGGTCACGGTCGACGAGGCGGACCACAACGGGGTGGCCGACGCCAGCTACGTGGGCTCGACTCCGGACGGCGAAGAGGTCTTCTTCGTCACCGCGGAATCGCTCTCGGTTGAAGACAACGACAGCGCCGACGACATCTACGAGCGCGACCTCGCGACCGGCGAAACCCATCTCGTCTCTACTCCCGCCTCGGGCTGTCCTGACTGCGAACCGAATGCCTTTCCCTTCTTCAACGGCGTCTCCCCCGGCGGGCAGCGCCTCTTCTTCGCCACCTCAGGCAAGTTCTCTGCCGCCGACACCGACTCGGCGATCGACATCTATGCCCGCACGCTTCCGAGCGGCCCGACCGAACTGGTCTCGACCGGCAACGTCGGCTGTTCCTGCGGCAACGACAGCACCGAGGACGCCGTCTTCGCCGGCAGCTCGAGCAACGGCGCCAAAGCCTTCTTCGAAACCGCCGAGCCTCTCGCCGCAGACGACACCGACGAAGGCAACGACGTCTATGAAAGGGCGGGCGGGGCTACGACGCTGATCTCGCCGGGCACGGATCAGAAAACGCCGGCCAACGCGGCTCGCGAAAGCGGGACCTTCCGGCCGGCGATCTCGGCCGACGGCAGCAAGGTCTTCTTCCAGACGACCGAGGCGCTGCCGGGCGACACCGACGCAGCCAACGACGTCTACGAATACTCGGCCGGGACCGTGCGGCTGGTCACCCCCAACGGCTGTAGCGGCAGCGGCTGCGGCGCCACCTTCGACGCGGTCACCCAGGACGGGTCGGTGATGGCCTTCTCCAGCGAAGAGCAACTCGCCGCAGGGGACGAAGACTCCGAACCCGACATCTACGTGGTTCCGACTGCCGGGGGAGCGCCGACCCTTGCCTCGGGCCGGGCCTCGTCGTGCTCTACCGCCTGCGGCAGCGACGAAATCGCGGCGGTGTTCAGCCGGATGTCCATTGACGGCTCGGTGATTCTGTTCAGCTCCGACGAGAGGCTCTTCCCGCTTGACGGGGACAGCGATAGCGACCTCTTTGCCCACGATCTCGAAACCGAAGGCACCGACCTTGTCAGCGCTCCGGGTTTCTGCCCCCTGATCAACGGCTGCGATGTCGGCTTCGCCGGGGCCTCCAGCGACGGAGCCAAGGTCTTCTTCATGACGGCCGAGCGCCTCGACGGCGAAGACAAAGACTCCGAACTCGACCTCTACGAACGTGATCGCGGCGCGGCTGTCACGCGCCTCGTCTCCAGGGAAAACGAAAAGGTGATCGGTCCTTCGATCCCGGTACTGAGCGGAACGGACCCCGCCTCCCCCGGGGCTTCGACCACCCCCGCCATCCTCGGCAAGTCGGACCCCGGCACGACGATCAAGCTCTACCTGGGCGCCGGCTGCCGCGGGCTGCCCCTGCAGACGCAGACTCCCTCCACCGCGGCGCAGCTCGAAGGCGGCGGCATCGTCGTCTCGGTAGATCCGGGCACGACTACCTTCTTCAGCGCAAGCGCCACTGACGACGAAGGAGTCGATTCGGACTGTTCGGGGAGCATCTCCTACACCCAGCAGGATCCGACTCCGCCACCGCCGCCGGATGAAGGCAGCGGCAGTGGTGGCAGCGGCGGCAGCAGCGGCTCGACTGCGGGTGGATCGACCAGCGGAGGCAGCACCGCCGGCACTCGCACCGGCGGCGGTTCGAAGGCCAAGCCCGGGGTCGTCTACGTGACCCCCTTGACCCGGATCACCTACGGCCCGTCGGCAAAGACGCGCTTGCGCCGCCCGGTCTTCCGCTTCGCCGATGCCACCGAACAGCCCGGCACCGCCTTCTTCTGCAAGGTCGACCGCAAGCGCTGGAAGTCCTGCGCCTCGCCGCTGAAGCTGCCGCGCCTGGGTCTCGGCAAGCACGTCTTGAAGGTCACGGCTGTGAACGCCGTCGGCACGAAGTCACCGGCGCCGGTGGCGCGGAAGTTCAAGGTGGTCCACCGATGACCCGCATCGGCAGCGTCTGGCGGCGTCGTTCGGACGAGGGCGGTTTCACCCTGATCGAGTTGCTCGTCGCCGCGACGATGGGAGTCGTCCTGATGGGGGCAGTCGCCTCGCTGGTAATCGGCGCCCTCAGGTTCCAGCCGCGGATCACCAAGAAGGCGGAAAACGTGTCGACGGCTCGCTACGTGCTGGAGCGGATGACGCGTGAGCTGCGCAGCGGCGAAACAATCGAAGCCGGAACCGCCTCTCAAGTCGTCTTTGTCGGTTACGGACGCCACAGCCCCTGTGGCAGTGCCACGCTCCTCGCGGAAGGGCAGGCATCGGTGCCCTGCAAGATCACCTACACCTGCACCACCACCTCCTGCTCCCGCACCGAAGCGGCGCCCGGCAGCGCCGCCGGCAGCGGCACGACCCGGCTGCTCTTCTCCGGCATCAACAGCAATCAGGTTTTCAGCTTTCAGCCGACCGGCCCTGTGACCGAAGCCACCTACGTGAAAGTCACCTTCCGCATGCCCGACCCTCAGGGCTCCGGCTCTTTGAAGGTCTCCGACGGCGCCAGCCTCAGGAACGCGACCCTGGGCTACTGATGAGATCCCGCTTCTCAGATCAGGAGGGCTTCACGATCGTCGAGGTCCTGGTGGCGATCTTCATCGTCTCGATCGCGGCGATGGTCACCTTCAGCCTGATGACCACCGCGACCCGTAGCGCGCAGCGGGCGAAGGCGAACCAGGTGGCGATCGAGTTTGCCGAACAGGAACTGGAGCGCCTGCGGAGCGAGCCTGACGAAGACCTGGCGATGAACGGGATTCCGAGTCCCTCGACGAACCCGAACAGCCCGAACTACCGCATCCGCACCGATGAATTCGCGCTGAGAAGGCAACCACTCGGCGAATACGGCGAAATGGTGCGCATCGGCGGGAAACTCGAAGGCAAAGGAACGAACGAAGAAGGCTCCAACCTGATCACGCAAGGGGATGTCGTACCCGCCGAAAGCTTCGAAAGCGGCGATGTCACCGGCAAGGTCTTCCGCTATGTCGTCTGGCGGAACGACGAAGCCTGTGGCGCCTCCTGCCCCACTCAGCAGGACTACAAACAGATCGTCGTCGCGGTGCAGGTAAACGGCACGCCCAACGACCCCTATCAGCACGGCTACTTCGAAGTGCAGTCGAAGTTCATCAACCCCAAAAAGAATTCGGAAACCGATCCGGTCAAAAACAAAGAAGGGAACTACGTCACCGCGCAGCAGTTCTTCTTGACCGATACCCCATGCGCCGCCAGCGGCGAAACGCAAAGGGTGGAACCGACCGAAGAGCACCCCCTTCACAACACCCTCGGCACCTGCGCGAACGGCCCGAAGACCGGCAGCAGCGAAGTCGGGGCGCCCGATGCCTTGAGCCTGTATCCCCCGTCGGATCCGGCTCCCGAAAACCCGGAAGTGCCTTCTCTGTTCGACTACGCGAACGACTTCTACCTCGAGCCCTCGCCCGACACCGACAAGGGCCTGCAGATCCCACGCTCGACCACGACCGGATGCAACAGCTTCAAACCGCCGAGCGTGGAACACCCGGAGTCCCTTGTCCACCGTTGGGTGACCGATCAGATGCCGCAGAACTTCATTCTCAGCGGCAAAGTGACGTTCGAATTCTATAGTCGAACGATCAACAACGGCCAGTACAGCGGCGGCCTTTGTATCTACCTCTTCAAGCGCGAAGAATCGCAAGAACCTGTCCTCCTCTCGGACCTGGTGGGAGCGACGAAATACTGGCTCTACGCGCCGCCGGGGTACTGGCCGCTCTCAGAAGCACAGGCGCCGCGCGAATGGAAGCGGGTGCGGGTGACGATGCAGCTGAGCGGAGTGCCGATCACGATTCCGAAAAACGCCCGCTTCGGCTTGGGCTTGAGCGTCGACCCGGCTCACACCAACGCCGATGCGATTCCGATCATGTACGACTTCCCGACCATGGCCAGCCGGCTCGAGGTCGACACCACGACTCCGCTGGAAGGCTGATCCACCATGGCGCCAATAGCCGTGTTCGCCTTCATCGGCGGCCTGATGGCCGGCAGCTTCACCACCGTGGTGTCCCATCGGGTCCCCAGGGGGGAATCGATCGTTGGGCCCCGCTCTCGCTGTACTACGTGCGGCACCCAGATTGCCGCCTACGACAACATCCCGGTCTTCTCCTGGGTCCTCCTGCGCGGCCGTAGCCGCTGCTGTCGGGAGCGGATCTCCGCCCGCTATCCGATCACCGAGTTGGTGCTCGCGACGCTCTATGTCATCACGGTGGTGGCGCTGTGGGGTGACGCTGCGCAGATCGCCCTTGGGCTCGTCTTCGTGACGATGCTCGTGGCGATCACCGTCACGGACCTCGAACAGCGGATCATTCCGAACAAGGTCCTCCTGGTGGCTGCGGCCCTGGCTGTTCTCATAGCTGCGGTAGGCGACCCCGGGAGCCTGCCCGAACGCGCGATCGCCGCCGCCGTGGCGGGAGGCGGCCTCTTTCTCGTTGCTCTGGCTTACCCGCGGGGCATGGGCCTGGGCGACGTCAAGCTGGCGGCGGTGATGGGCCTGTTCCTCGGCCGCAACGTGGCGTCGGCGATCCTGATCGCCCTGCTAGCCGGCTCCCTCGTCGGCCTGACGATGATCGCCCGCCATGGCGCCGAAGCGCGCAAGCAGGCGATTCCCTTCGGCCCCTTCTTGGCGCTGGGCGGCCTCGTCGCCCTGCTGGCGGGGGATCAGATCGTCGACTGGTACCTGTCGACGTTTTCCTAGAACTGAGTAGCCCGAGGGCGAAAGTCGGTTGCAGGGCAAAAGTTCGGCCGTGTTTCTGCCGATTCAAGAGCTACGCGCATCAGCGCGCCTATCTATGGACCTGACTTCTCTCACCAAGCAACTGAGCATCGGCCGCAAGAAGAGCGGCGACCTGGTCGGCCTCGACATCGAGGCCGGCAGCGTCGCGGCTGCCGAGGTCCACGTCAACGGCTCGGCTCAGCTGAAGGCGGCGGCGGTCCGCCCGCTTCCCCCGGGCGTGTTCCAAGACGGAGAGGTGGCCGATCCCGACGGCCTGGCAGAGGCGCTGAAAGCGCTTTTTTCCGAAAACAAGCTTTCGAAGACGGTGAGGCTCGGCATCGGCAACCAGCGCGTGATCGCCCGGACCCTGCGTCTGCCCGCGATCGAGGACCCGAAAGAGATGGAGGCGGCGGTCCGCTTCCAGGCTCAAGAGCAGATTCCGATGCCGCTCGACCAAGCGGTGCTGGAGCACCAGGTAGTCGGGGGGGTGCCGGCCGCGCCGGATACCCCGCCCCAGGTCGACGTCGTCGTGATCGCCGCGCGACGGGACATGGTCGCCACCTTCCTCGACCCGATCCGCCGCGCCGGGCTGGAACCGGTCGGGGTGGATCTCTCCGCATTCGGGATGATCAGGTCGCTGGCCGGAGCTTCCGGTCGCGGTTCCGTCTCGGCGGAGACGGAGGCACCCGCAGAGGAGGCGGTCCTCTACTGCAACCTCGGCAGCGTCATGAACCTCGCTGTCGCGCGCCGGCGGGCATGTCTCTTTACCCGCGTCTCGGGAATCGGCGTCGAGGGGATCGTCGGTCGGGTCGTGTCCGAGGGGGGCCTGCTCCCTGAGCACGCGACCCAGTGGCTCGTCCACGTCGGCCTCGAGCGGCCCGTTGCCGAGATCGAAGGCGATCCGCAGATCGTCGCGATCGCCCGGCGCGCCCTCGAGGAGGGCATCTCGGGAATCGTCGACGAGCTGCGCCTGTCGCTCGACTACTACGGCGCCCAAGAGAGCGCGGTCCCCGTTTCCGAAGTCGTCCTCTGTGGTCTAGGTAGCGCGATCCCCGGTCTGCCCGCCCGCATCGAGGAGCAGATCGGCTTGCCGATCGCGGCGGTGCGGCCCGGTGCCCTCGCCGGCTATGACGACGTTGCCGCGGCGCGACTGACGCTGCCGCTCGGATTGGCGCTGGAGGGCTGAGATGCGTCCCGTCAACCTGATTCCCACCGATCAGCGCCGCGGCCAGAACGCTCCGATGCGGACGGGCCCGTTGCCCTACCTATTGGTGGGGGTCCTCGTCGCTCTTCTCGCGGGCGTCGCCCTGTTGGTGAGCGCCAACAACGAGATCTCCGAAAAGAAGAGCGAAATCGCGACCCTCGAAAGCGAAGACCGGGCGGCCGAAGCGCAGGCGCAGCGGCTTGCTGCCTACGTCCAGTTCGAGGCGGTGCACAAACAGCGCCTGGAAACGATCGCCAGCCTCGCCGACAGCCGTTTCGACTGGGAGCGGGTGATGCGTGAACTGGCTCTGGTCCTGCCGGGCAACGTCTGGTTGAGCGACATAAACGCATCCGCCGGGGTGGGCGCAGGCGCCGAAGGCGGTGGGGGGTCCGGGTTGAGCGGGGGAGTCACCGGGCCGTCCCTCTCGCTGTCGGGGTGTGCGACCGGGCAGGAAGGTGTGGCCGGCTTCGTCACCGCAGTCGAAGACATCGACGGCGTCACCCGGGTCGGGGTCGAAGAATCGTCGTTGCCGACGCAGGGGGAGGGGACGGTCAGTGCCGCCGGCGGCGAAGAAGGTGGCGCCGGCGCCTGCCAGACCCGTGACTTCATCGCCGCCTTCAACATGACCGTCGCTTTCGACGCCGCTCCGGTCCCCGCGGCCCCGGAAGGCGAAGTGCCGGGCACGGTGACCGAAGGGGCGGAAGAAACCGCTGCAAGCAGCGAAGCCGAACCGGAAGAAGCGACGGAAGAATGAAGCTGACCTCGTCGAACAGGTTGATCGTCGCGATGCTCGTCGTCGTGGCGCTGGTCATTGCCTTCTGGATGCTGCTGCTGAGCCCGAAGCGGGAGGAAGCCGCGAAGCTGGGGGACGAAGTCGCCCAGGCCCAGGAATCGCTGGCCCTGCACCAATCCGAAGTGGAGCAGGCACTGGCGGCGCGGAAGCGCTTTCCGACTGAGTACCAGCAGCTCGTGGTGTTGGGGAAGGCGGTGCCGAAGGGCGACGAAACCGCCTCGCTGTTGGTCGAGCTGAACCGGCTGGCGGGCCGTTCCAAGGTTCGCTTCGAGTCGATGCACCTTTCCGCGGCAGGTGGTGGATCGGAAACGGCCGCCCCGGTCGAAGGCGCCTCACCGACGGAGGTGAGCGCTTCTCTGCTTCCGCTCGGCGCCACGATCGGCCCGGCCGGCCTGGCGGTGATGCCGTACGAATTGACCTTCAAGGGCAGCTTCTTCCAGATGGCCGACTTCATTCAGGGTCTTGATTCCTTGGTCAAGACGAAGAACGCGGCGGTGGATGTGACCGGCCGCCTGATCACGATCAACGGCTTCACGTTGACGCCGGATGCAACCGTCGGCTTCCCCCAGCTCGAAGCCAAATTCTCCGTCGCCACCTTCGTGCTGCCGCCGGAAGAAACGCCCACCGCCGGGGCGACTCCGACGAGCCCCGAAACGGTGACGGCAACCCCGGCCTCCGCGACCGTGGAAGGAACGCCATGAAGCGCGTCGGCCCCGAGCTGAAGATGCCCGACCTGAAGTCGCTGAAGGTCCCGCCGGTTCTTCAGGACCTCTACCAAGACCTCCGCGACCGCCGGCTTCTCCCACTGGTCGCCCTCATCCTCGTCGCCATCGTCGCGACGCCGTTCCTACTCGGAGGGGGTGCGGAGGAAGAACCGGCGCCGGCCCCGGCCGTGCCGTTGGAAGCTTCCACGTCCTCGTCGGCCGGCCGCTCGCTGACGGTCGTCGAAGCCCAGCCCGGCGTGCGGGACTACCGCAAGCGCCTGCGCCACCGTAGGGCAACCAACCCCTTCAAGCCCCACTACACCGGTCCGGTGCTTGCCGGAACCCAGCTGAACGGTTCGCCGGAAACGTCCTCGAGCTCGAGCGGTAGCACGAGCGAATCGTCCAGCTCTGTGACCGTCGAATCCGGACCCAGCTCCTCACCCGAACCTGTTCCTGCGCCCTCGGGTGGCGCGCCGGCCGGAAACGGCAATTCGGGCGGGCACGGGAACAGCGGTGACGGCGGCACTACCGGTACCGATGAGCTCACCTTCTACGCCTTCGCGATCGACGTGAAGATCACCAAGACGAAGACCGAAGCGGACGGGAGCAAGTCGAAGCCGGAAGAGATCGAAAAGGAGCGCGTCTTGCCGCCCGTGGCCTTGCCGGGGGAGAAGGCGCAGGTCGTCACCTACATGGGGATCAGCCCGAAGACGAAGAAGCCGCTGCTGCTGGTCTCTGAAGAAGTCGAATCCGTCTTCGGCGAAACCGAGTGCCTGGCGGGCAACGGGCGCTGCCAGTTGATCGAAGTGGAACCGAAAATGCCGGTGACTTTCGTCTATGGCGAAAACAAGGTCCGCTACAAGATCGTCGTCGAGAAGATCTATCCGGTTCCGACCGGCCATTCCTGAGCACAGCGCGCTTTGACCAAAACTTCAGTTTGTGAAGCTATGGCGCTACACTTGTTGAAGCGAGGCAAATGCCACTAGGTCTCGCTACGGATCATGAGCGCCGAGAGCAACTCCACCTGCCCCGTCTGTAAGACCGCTGAAGTCGTCTGCGGGAAGTGGACGCTGCTGCTGATTCGTGATCTGGCTGAGGGCAGCGCGCGGTTCTGCGAGCTCGAGCGGTCGCTCGAGGGCATCAGTCCTCGCACGCTTTCGCTGCGGCTGCGGGCGCTCGAGGACGAGGGGATCGTCGAGCGCCACACCTACCCCGAGGTGCCGCCGCGGGTCGAGTACGCGCTGACCTCCAAGGGCAAGGCGCTGGTTCCGCTGGTCGAGGACATGCGCGCCTACGGGATGCGCTGGCTGCTGGGCGACGCCGCCGAGCGCGAGCCGGCGGTCGTTTAGGCCCCGCCCTCCTGCAAGGCATCGTGCAAGCGCAGGAGCCCCACGCACGGGGCGGAAGCCTGCGGTGTGCGTGACTTCCTCCTGAACGAATCGATCAAGCGGCTTGCCACTGAGGCCGCCGGGCGCTTGAGCTCGCTCGTTGCGATGGGGGACGAGATTCCGTTCGACGTCGCCGCCGACTCGGCTGACGATTCCGCCTTCTACAGCTACGTACCGATGACCGGGCGCTATGTGCTCGAGCACGCCGAGGAGCTGCGCTCGCTGCCGAGCTTCCCGGCCGCCCGCGAGGCCGCGGTTGAAGCCGGTGTAGCCGCTCCCTATCTGGAGTCTCGCGGCGAGGCGGTGCCCGCCGATCCGGCCGCCCGCGCCGAGCTGATGCTGACCACCTTCTTCGCATCCCTTTGGGAGGGATCTGCCGGGTTCGCACTCGACCGCGAAGGTCTCGAGGGCGCCTTGGCGACGCTCGACGCCGAATCCCGCGACGCCGACGAGGCCGACGTCCTGCTCGTCCCGCTGGTCGGGCTGCGGATGTCGATGCCCCGCCTGCAGCTGCCGCACGACGTCCGCATCGTCCGCGCCGACTCGATCGAGGCGCCGGTCGACGCGATGCGCAGCGAGGGCATGGGCCGCGCCGCCTGGGAGCCGCAGTACCTGGCCGTCGCCGAGCAGGACGCCGACGGGGGCGCCGAGGCGGCCCTGATGCAACTGCGCGAGCTGGTCAGCGTGATGAGGATGTTCAAGGGTGGCGGGATCGGCCTCGGTCCCTACGCCTTCGCCCCGACCGGCGAGAGCTGCTGGCGGCGGATCGCCACCGGCGCCCCCTCGACCCGCCCCGGCGGCTACCGCCTCAGCGAGGACGAGGCCGCCGAGTTGAACGACTTTGCCGCCGCCCTGGAGGCGCGCCCGGACCCGGACAGTGCCCTCAGCTGGGCTGTCGGCCGCTTCGAGATGGGCTGCGAGCGCCCGACCGCGCTCGAGGGGCTGAGCGACCACCTGCTGGCGATGCGCGCGGTGCTGGAGGGCCACGGCCCGGTCGGCGCCTCGCTGCCGCTGCGCGCCGCCGCCCTGATCGAGGACGAGTCGATGGACCGCCTGCAGGCCCGCGAACGGGTCGAGGACGTGCTCGAGCTGGAGCGGGCGATGATGAACGGCCTGCCGATCGAACGCGCCGTAGAGCTCGCGACCTGGATGGAGGAGGGGACCCGCAAGCTGCTGCGCCAGGCCGCCCTGGGCGAGCTCGGCAGCGACCTCAGCACGACCGCCGACGAGACCCTGATCGTCAACGGCCTAGAAGCTGGCGACGCCGAGATCACCGTCTCGGTCCCGTCGCAGCCGCCCGTCGAGGAGGAACCCGAGCTCACGACCGAGCCGGACTTCGTCCCCGAGCCCACCTACGAGGAGATCTCGATCGAAGCCGTCGAGCCCGAGCCCTCAGCCGAACTTCAGCTGCCCGTCGACGAACTAGCGGAGGAGGAGTACGTGGAGCAGGAGACCCGCATCATGGAGCCCGTCCCGGCCGAAGAAGAGATCAGGATCACGGCCACCCCGTGGCTTGAGGAGGTCACCGACTCCCGCGAGGGCGAAACGATCGACTGGCCGGCCGACGCCGACCGCGACATCCAGCACCGCGAGCGGATTGACACCCCCCGCGTGCGCCACCTCTTCCCGGTCCCCGAGGACGCCGACTGGGAGGTCTCGCACCTCGAGTTCGAGTACTCGCGCCGCGCCCGCTGAAGTAGTACCGTCAGTTCCCTTACAGAACGGACACGTACTCGTTTGGGGGAGATTCATGCGCAAGTACCTGGCGATTCCGGTCGCCGCTCTAGCTTTGGCATTCGCGGCAAGCCCGGCCACCGCCTTCGTCGACAAGGACTGCTCCGACTTCAGCAGCTGGCAGCAGGCCCAGCACTACTACAAGAAGCACGGCGGCCCCCGCCACGACCCGAGCCGCCTCGACGCCGACCACGACGGCATCGCCTGCGAGGATCTGCGGTAGGGCTATCCGAGTTCAGGTCGAGCCCAGGCTTCGATCTCTTCAACCAGCCGGACCGTGTCTTCACGGTCAAGAGGCTCGGCGTCAAGTAGATCGTCGTATCGAAGGGGGACGGCGTAGATCGTCAGCTCGTCAAGACGGTCTGCGTCGTCGGGTAGTGAAGCGCCATCGTCCCGAAGTAGTTGCAAGAGGCGGCCGATGTCATGGATGCGGGCCTGTGGGATGTCGCGCCGCGCCATTACGGCCTTGAGCCACTTCTCGATCGCTTGCTGCGCGTGGAAGCCGATGATCCCATCAGCGATCTCCGAGTTCCCCGCGAACTCCCGAACCGCGATGGCGTCCTCCTGTGCCTTCCGCGCTAGAAGTTCAGCGAGTCCCGCTTCCTCATCTCTCGACAAGGATTCGTCCCGTTTGAAGTGCCTCGTTGATCATGGTTCCGGCAATCTCTCCGAGTGCGTCAGCTTGCTTCCTGCTGACCACGATCACGTCAAGAGCGACTTCTAGATCCCGCAGCTCACGACGTAGACGAGCCGACTCGGCTCGCGGGGCGGCCACTTCCGGCTCGATCACGAGGAGGTCGAGGTCACTCAACTCATTGGCCTCGCCTCGGGCATACGACCCGAAAAGGATCACTTGGGAACCCTCCGTTACGGCAGCGAGTCTCCGGCCGGCCTCCATGATCAGGTGCTCGTCGGTCACCGCATCAAGGTAGCCGAAAACCGCGACGGAGCAGGAGAATCAGGCCCGTCCGGCTGCCATCTCGACTCGCTCCTCGGCGGTTGCGAAGAGGTAGCGGTCGATTTGGGAGAGGCCGGCTAGGTCGTGGACGTCCTCGTCTAGATAGGGGACGCGGATGACGCAGCTGGTGCGGAGCTCGTTGGCTAGGTGGTCGATGTTGCGGGAATCGCGCTCCGCCAGCGCTTGGTAGTCGGCGAAGTTGTCGGCGACCCGTTTGGCTAGGGCTGAGTCATCCAGCTTCTCGGCGAGGGCGGTGGGGAGGTCGTCGACCTCGGCGACCGGCTCGTCGGCGGCGTAGTGGACCTTGTTGACAACGACGCCGCCGAAGGGCAATTTCGCCTCGACCAGTTTGCGGTGGAAATAGACGGCCTCGTCAATCGGCTCGCCCTGGGGGCCGCAGACGACGAGGAAGCAGGTCTCGGGATCACCGAGAAGTTTGTTGACGCGCTTGGCCCGGGCCTGGAAGCCGTCGACCATGCTGCTGAAGGCGTTGAAGAACTCGGCCAGGTCGGCGAGCAGGTCGAAGCCGACGAGCTTCTTGAAGACGCCGAGGGCGACGGAGACGCCGCGGCCGGTCACCTTCGCCGCCAGCCCGGTCGGCTTCATGAACACGCGCAGCGATTTCCCCTCGATGAACTGGGTCAGCCGCCGCGGCGCGTCGAGGAAGTCGAGGGCGTTGCGGGTCGGGGGCGTGTCGAGGACGAGCAGGTCGAAGTCGCCTTCGGTGTGCAGCTCGAACAGCTTCTCCATCGCCATGTACTCCTGCGATCCGGCGAGGGCGCTGGAGATCTGCTGGTAGATGCGGTTGTTGAGGACCCGGTCGCGCGACTCCTCGTCGGGCGCCTGCCGCGCGATCAACTCGTCGAAGGTCGCCTTCGCGTCGAGCATCATCGCCCACAGCTCGCCCTTCATCTCGACGCCCTGCTCTTCAAACAGCGCCGGGTCGACCTGCCGAGCCTCGTTCCCCAGCTCCGCCAGACCGAGCGAGTCCGCCAGCCGCTTCGCCGGGTCGATCGTCAGCACGCAGACGCGCAGACCCTGCTGCGCCATCCCCAGCGCGATCGCCGCCGAGGTAGTCGTCTTGCCGACCCCGCCGGAACCGGCGCAGATGCAGATCGACTTGCCCTCGAGGACTTCGCCCACCGAGGCCATCAGCCGAGCTTCCCCGCCAGCTTGCGCGCCGCCTCGACGTCGAGCTCGGGCTCGAAGAGGAAGGGCAGGGTTTTCACCGGCGCCTCGACGCCTTTCTTCAGCCGGCTCAGCTGGGCGCGCTGGGTTTTCGCCCGCCCGTACTCAGAGAGCGCCGCTCGTGCTGCCGCCTTTGCCGCCCCGTTCTCGCTCTCGGCCAGCGCTGCCAGCTTCTCCGCCTCGGCTTTTTTGAAACGCTCGGGATAGAGCCCGTTGAGGTAGACGCGGTCGACCGCGACCCCGACCTCCTCGCGCAGGTCGCGCTCCAGCGTCATCGACTCGTTCACCGGCATCTCCTCGGGCAGGGCGACGATCGCGGTGCCGGTGTGCTCCTGGTCGGTGATGAAGCGGTCGAGCTGCTGGGCCTGCGAGTGGATCGGGCCGACCCGGGCGATCGAGGCGAAGGTGCGCGGCGTCTGCAAGAAGCCGACCCCATGGCCGGTCGCCGGCGCGTCGACGATCACCAGGTCGTACTTGCGCCCCTTCTTCACCTTGCGGTCGAGCTGGGCGAGCTCCCAGATCTTCCCGATCGTCACCAGCTCCTTCAGCCCCGGCGTGGCCGCGGCGAGGTAATTGAAGATGCGGCTGCGGAAGAGCATGTCCCGCATCGCCCGCACCTTCAGCTGCAGCAGCACGTACTCGCGCATCGACTCGTCAGGGTCGATCGAGATCGACCAGAGGTTCTCCTCCATCTCGACCTCGTGGAAGCCGACGGCGGTGTGCTCGAACATCCGCGAAGCGTTCTCCTGAGAGGAGACCTCGCAGACGATCGTCCGCTTGCCTTCGCTCGCCGCCCGCAGCCCGAGGGCCACGGCGACGGTCGTCTTGCCGACGCCACCCTTGCCGGTGACGATCACGAGCCGCTTGTCTAAAAGATTGGGGATTGGCTGATTCCTAGCAATTTCGGTGGCCGGCAGGAAAAGCGGAGCTTCATACGAATATCCGCGCAATGGGATTTCTAAGCCGAAAGAAGCCGAAGCCTGCTCCCGTCGAGATCGAGGAGGAGCGTCCGATCGTTGATGAGCTGCAGCAGATGGAAGAGGCTGTGCCAGAGCGGGCCGTCGAGCCACCACCTGTGATCGAAGAGCAGCCCACGGCAGTGGTAGAGCCTGAGCCTGTCGAGGAGGAGCCCGAGGAGCCTGCTCTCAATGCGCAGGATGAGGACGAAGAGGAGGGGCCGGCTCGCCTGAAGGCCGTTGAGCTTCTGGCGCCTACTCGTCTCGACTTCTTGAAGGAGAAAGAGGCTGTCGCCGAGGAGCCGGTGAAGACGGCTGAAGTCATCGCCTTCGCCAATCAGAAGGGCGGGGTCGCGAAGACGACTACGACTCTGAATCTGGCGGTTGCCTTCGCTGAGTCCGGCTACCGGGTCCTCTGCATTGACCTGGATCCGCAGGGGAACTTGACGATGAGTCAGGGGATCGATCCAGACAAGGTCGAGAAGAGCCTTTACGACGTGCTGGTCAACGACATGCCGATCTCCGAGATCATCGTCAAGCGTGAGATCGACATCGCCGTCGCCTCGATTGACCTGGCCGGCGCCGAGATCGCGATGAGCACCAAGATCGGCCGCGAGCGCTCGCTGGAGAAAGCGCTGAAAGAGGTCCACGGCGATTACGACTTCGTCTGCATCGACACGCCGCCGAGCCTTGGCCTGCTGACGATCAACGCGCTGACCGCGGCGAACAAAGTGATCGTCCCGGTCCAGTGCGAGTACCTCTCGATGCGCGGCCTGGTCCAGCTCCAGAACACCCTGCGGATGATCCAGGAGAACCTCAACCCCGACGTTCGGATCGAGGGGATCCTGCCGACGATGCTCGACTCGCGGACGATCCACGCCAAGGAGGCGGTGGAAATCCTCGAGGAGAACTTCGGCGACCTCGTCTTCCAGTCCCGGATCAAAAAGGCGATCAAGTTCGCCGAGGCCCCGGTCAAAGGGGCCAGCGTGCTCAAGTACGATTCAGCTTCGAGCGCTGCGAACTACTACCGGGAGCTGGCGAAGGAGGTTCTGTCTCATGTCGAGGCGTGACAAGCGCGCAAGCATGCGCGAGGGCCCGCTGTCCGACCTGTTCCGGTCGACGACCGAGGACGCGCCGATGGATCCGCCGGAGGCGCCCCGCTACGGGCGCCAGGATCCCGCCGAGGCGCAGAAGGAGCAGCAGCAGGAGTCGCCGCCGCCCCGCGAGCCCGCCCCTGAGCCCGTTGCCGAGGAAGAGACCTCGACCGACGTTCCCCTCCAGCAGGAGGAGGCACCCACTTTCTTCGATCAGGATGCCGGCGAGATCGAGACTTCCACTGAGCCCGCGCCTGAGCGGCTGAAGCGAGTCTTTAACGAGGAGCCGCAGCCGCGGCGGGAACAGTTCACGACCGAAAACCCGCGGTACGGGCGGGAGGAGCCTGCTTACGAGCCGCCGGGTAGCGGCGAGCCGCACCAGCCGGTAATCAAAGTTGTCGGTGTTGGTGGCGCGGGCGTCAACGCGGTCAATCGGATGGTCGATGCTCGAGTCCCCGGCGTTGAGTTCATGGCTGTCAACACGGACCTTCAGTCCTTGCAGCTCTGCGTCGCTGACGTCACCGTCCACATCGGTGACGAGCAGACGCGGGGGCTTGGTGCCGGTGCCGACCCTGAGGTCGGACATCGCTCGGCCTTCGAGGAGCAGGACAAGATCAAGCGCCTGCTGAAGGGCTCCGACATGGTCTTCGTCGCCGCCGGCGCCGGCGGCGGCACCGGCTCGGGCGCCGCCCCGGTCGTCGCCCGCCTCGCCCGCGAGGTCGGGGCGCTGACCGTCGGCATCGTCACCAAGCCGTTCTCCTTCGAGGGCAGCCGCCGCGGCACCCAGGCCCAGAAGGGCATCGAAGAACTTGCTGCCGAGGTCGACACGCTGATCGTCGTCCCCAACGACCGCCTGCTTGAGGTGCTCGACCAGCAGACCTCGATGGTCGAGGCCTTCAAGGTCGCCGACGACGTCCTCCGCCAGGGCGTCCAGGGCATCTCCGACCTGGTCACGCTGCCCGCGGTGATCAACCTCGACTTCGCCGACGTCCGCTCGATCATGTCCGACGCCGGGCGGGCGCTGCTCGGGATCGGGATGGCCCACGGCGACGGCCGCGCGATCGAAGCAGCTGAAAAAGCGATCTCTTCGCCGCTGCTCGAGACCTCGATGGATGGGGCCCGCTCGATCCTGCTCTCGATCACCGGCGGCGCCGACCTCTCGCTGGTCGAGGTCTCCGAGGCGGCCAAGGTGGTTGGCGAGGCCGCCCACCCCGACGCCAACATCATCTTCGGCGCCAACGTCGACGAGGAGATCGGCGACCAGATCTGGGTAACCGTCGTCGCCACCCGCTTCGACGGCCGCACGACGCCGCCGCGCCGGGCCGAGGAGCCGACGATCCGCCGCACCAAAGACGCCGGCACCTCTCGCCGCGGCCGCTCCGGCGACCGTGAGCTCGGCATCGACGTCCCAGAGTTCCTGCCCAGCTAGAGACCGCCGGTGCCATGGCGAGGCACGCCTGGATGACGCACCTGGCACTGCGCATCTCTGCGTCCTCGGGCTTGCCTTTGCCACCAGCAAAGGCTGCACCCTGCGTCCTTGATCTGCTTGGCCGGGTGCGCCCCCAGACGCACCTCGCCATGGCACCGGCGGTCTGACCCCCATGCGAGGGGTCGTCGCAGCCGGCCATCCGCTGACCGCCGAGGCCGGCGCCGCCGTCCTGCGCAAGGGCGGCAACGCGGTCGATGCCGCGGTCTGCGCGGTGCTCGCTTCATTCGCGGTCGAGAGCCCGCTGACCGGGTTCGGGGCCGGCGGCCACATGATGGTCCACGACGCTGGGGAGACGACCCTGATCGACTTCTTCGTCGCCGCGCCCGGCCTCGACGGGATCGAGCGGACGACTGAGCTGGTCCCGGTCCCGGTCCGCTTCGATGCCGACACCGTGCAGACGTTCTACGTCGGCCCGGCCTCCTGCGGGGTGCCGGGGACGGCGGCGGGCCTCGCGCACGCGCTCGGTCGCTTCGGCTCGATGCCGCTCTCGACCCTGGTCGAGCCGGGCATCCGGCTCGCCCGCGAGGGCGCACCGGTGAACCGCCAGCAGGCCTACATCCTCGAGATCCTGGCGCCGATCCACGACCACATGACCGGGACCCGGGAGCTCTACGCCCCGCAGGGCCGGCGGCTGGAGGAGGGCGATCTGTTCGCCTTCCCGGAGCTGGCGGGGACGCTCGAACGCTACGCGGAGGAAGGTGCCAAGACCTTCTACCGCGGCGAACTGGCGCGGACGATCAGTGACTTCGTCGTCGGCAAGGGCGGCTACATCGGCCCCGGCGACCTCGCCTCCTACGAGCCGATCGAGCGCAAGCCGATCGACACCGCCTTCCGCGGCACCGAAGTCCTCACCAACCCACCGCCGTCCTCCGGCGGCATCCTCATCTCCTACTGTCTCGGCCTGCTGGAGCGGCTCGGGCCGACCAGCGGCCCCGAGCAGCTGGTGGCGGCGATGGAAGCGGCCAACTCCCGCCGAGATCTCGCCTTCGCCGAGTCGCTCTACGAGGAGGGGATGGAGGTCGGCTTCCTCGACCCGATCGGGCTCGATCTTGCGGCCGCCGACCTGCTCGGCTCGACCACCCACATCTCGGTCCTCGACGCCGACGGCAACTGCGCCAGCGTCACCTGCTCCAACGGCTCGGGCTCCGGCGTGCTGGTGCCGGAGACGGGGGTGATCCTCAACAACATGCTCGGCGAGGAGGACCTCAACCCGGCCGGGTTCCACCTGATCGCCCCGGGCCGGCGGGTGCCCTCGATGATGGCCCCGACGGTGGTCCTGCGCGAGGGCGAGATCGTCCTCGCGCTCGGCAGCGCCGGCTCCAACCGGATCCGCTCGGCGATCCTGCAGACGGTGGTGCGGGCGATCGAGCAGGGGTTCCCGGTCGACGCCGCGATCGAGGCGGCTCGGTTGCATTTCGAGCAGGGGGTGGTCCAGGCCGAGCCCGGGATCGACGAGGAGGCCCTGCGGCGGATCGAGGCCCGCGGCGTCCCGGTGGCGCGCCGGCCGGCGATCAACCTCTTCTTCGGCGGCGTGCAGGCAGTCGCCCGCGACCCGCGCACCGGCGAGCTCAGCGGCGGCGGCGACCCCCGTCGCGGCGGCGCCGTCGCCTACGCCTGAACCACGTAGCCGATCGAGGCGCTTGAATGGCCCCCGTGGCGGCGGGGCCGAACATCGATTTCGAGGCCGAGGGCCTGCTCGAGGGGGTGGAGGGCGACTCGCGGGCGGCGCGGGTAGAACTGCTCGAAGAGCTCGCCGATGAAGGCTGCACGCTCGAAGAGCTGAAGGCGGCGGTCGCGGCCGGGCGGCTGGCGCTGCTGCCGGTCGAGCGGGTGCTCGCCGGGGAGGGCCCCCGCTATACGGCGCGGGAGATCGCCGAGCAGGTTGAGCTCGAGCTCGACGTCCTGCAGCGCTTCAGCTCGGCGCTGGGTGTCCCCTACGGCGACCCCGATGAGCGCCGCGGCACCGACGCCGACCTCGAGGCGGCGCGCATGGTCAAAGCCTTCATGGAGACGGGCCTGCCGGAAGACGGTCTCCTTGGTGTCGCCCGCACGATCGGCATGGGGACGGCGAGGATCGCCGAAGCCAACCGCGAGCTGATCGTCCGCACCCTGATTCGGCCCGGCGACAACGAGCACGACGTCGCCCGCCGCTTCGTCGCGGCAGCCGACTACATGATGCCCCTGGTCGGTCCCACCGTTGTCTACGCCCTGCAGGCGCACCTGATCGAACAGATCCGGCGCGACGTGATCGCCGCCACCGACCTCGCTTCGGGAGCGGTGGGCGGGACCGTCGAGCTGACCGTCTGCTTCGCCGACCTGGTCGAGTTCACCCGGCTCGGCGAGGAAATCGACGCCGAGGAACTGGGGATGGTTGCCGGGCGGCTGGAAGAGATGGCTAGCGCCGTCGCCGAGCCGCCGGTGCGGCTGGTGAAGACGATCGGCGACGAGGTGATGTTGGTCTCAACCGAGCCCGAGCCGATGGTCGCGGCGGCGCTCGAGCTGATCGCCGCCGCCGAGGCCGAAGGCCAGCAGTTCCCCTGGCTGCGCGCCGGGATCGCCAGCGGCCCGACCCTGCCGCAGTCGGGCGACTACTACGGCCGTGCCGTCAACCTCGCCAGCCGCCTCACCAACGTCGCCCGTCCCGGCAGCGTCGTCCTCGACGAGGCGACCAAGGACATCGCCGGCGACGGCTTCGATTACTCCTACGTCGGCGAACGCCGCCTCAAGGGCCTCGACTACCGCGTGAAGATCTTCCGCGCCCGCACCCCGGGCGAATCGAAAGATCGCGGCCCCCGCCTGCGGCGCTAGACGAGCCTACGCCGGCTTGCGGGCCGAGACGAGGAGGTTGTAGAAGAGCTCGGCCGGGAGGTAGGGCTCGAGCAGGCGGGTGTCGACCTTCTGCAGGGCGATGTAGCTCTTGAAGGCGAAGCGGCGCCAGCCGAAGGAGATCGATTCGGGCTCGGCGCTCGACTCGACCGTGCGTAGGCCCCAGCCCCAGGCGTTTGAAAGCAGCTCCTCGCCGCCGACGTGGCGCTTCTCGAAGCCGGCGTCGCGGAGCAGGCGACGGAGGTCGGCGGGGGCGAAGGCGTGGACGTCGACCTCGCCCTCCAGCGAGTGGCCCTCCGACTGCTCGTACTCGGCGACCGCGCGCTCCTGGGCGCCGATCGCGCGGCGCCAGACCGGCGCTAGCGCCAGCCCGGCGCGCTTCGGCAGCGCCGCCAGGGTGTCGCCGTAGCGCGAGGGCTCGCCGGCGAAGGCGATCATCCCGCCCGGCCGCAGGACGCGGCGGAATTCGGCGAAGGCTTTGTCGAGGTCGGGGATGTGGTGGAGGACGGCGTGGCCGAGGACGAGATCGAAGCTCTCGTCCTCGAAGGGCAGGATCTCGGCCTCGGTCTCCACGGTGGTGACGTCCTCGAGCCCGAGCGCTTCGGCGGTGGCGGCGAGCCGGTCCAGCATCCCGGGCGAGATGTCGGTCGCGGTCAGCCGCTCGATCACCCCGAGCTGGACCAGGTTGAGCGAGAAGTAGCCGGTCCCCGAGCCGATCTCCAGGGCGTCCCCGAAGCTGCGCCCCCTCTGCCCGCCGAGCGCCTTGATCAGCTTCAGCCGCACCTGGCGCTGGCCGATCTCGCCGAAGTCGATGCCCCACTTGGCGTCGTATTCGTGCGCCGCCGCGTCGTGGTAGCGGGTGTTGACGTCCTTGATGTGCTCGGGGGTGGCGGTGGGGGAGGCCGGCATCGGGCGGGAACTCTATGCGGAACGGCTTGAGGTGTTCCTTTTGGTCGCTATGCGCCCAAAAGGAACACCGCTATACGGTCTCGGGAAGTGGAGCGCCACTACCTGCAGGAGAACCAGCCGCCTGGCGTACCGCCTCTGCCCCTGACGGGCGAGCGGACGTTGCCCGACGTCCCGGAGGAGAACTACTGGTTCCGGCGCCACCTGGTCGTCTACGAGTGGATCGCCGAGCGGGTGCGTGGGAAGCGGGTGGTCGACATGGCCTGCGGCGAGGGCTACGGCTCCGACGTCCTCGCGCGAGGTGCGGCGAGCGTCGTTGGTGTCGACGCCAACCCCGAGGCGCATGAGCACGCGCGGCTGCGCTACCAGCGGCCGAACCTGCGCTACGAGCGCGACCTGGTCGAAAGCTTCGCCGAGCCCTGCGACGCCGTCGTCTTCCTGCAGACGATCGAGCACGTCCAGGATCCCGGCGCGATCCTCGAGCACTTCAAGTCGATGCTGGCGCCGGGCGGGGTCGCCTTCGTCTCGACCCCGAACCTCTTGACGCTCGCCCCTCCCGGGGCCGAGAAGTCCGATAATCCCTGGCACGTGAAGGAGTACCGGGCCGAGGAGTTCCGGGCGCTCTGCGAGGCGCACTTCGACCGGGTCGAGATGCTCGGTCTCTTCCACGCCCGCAAGCTCCGCGCCCATGAGCTGGCGATCAAGCTCGGCTGGGACTCGGTCCACAAGCGCCTCGGCCTGACCAAGCCCTTCTACGACCGCTTCACGCCGGCGATCGCCGCCTCCGACTTCAGCCTGCGCGAAGGGGGTCTCGACCGCGCCCTCGACTTCCTCGCCGTCTGTCGTGTCCCCTGACGTCCGCCGAACTGCATCAACTTCTACTTCTGCCGGGTGTAGAAGTTGATGCAGTTCGGGAGGGAGGGGGTCGGGGACGTCGCGATCGTCCTCCACAGCCATATGCCCTACGTGGAGGGGTTTGGGACGTATCCGTTTGGCGAGGAGTGGCTGTTCGACGCGGTGATCCGTTCCTACCTGCCGGTGCTGGAGGTGGCGCGGGACCTGACCCTGACGGTGACGCCGGTGCTGGCCGACCAGCTCGAGGACGCCGGTGCGGCGGAGCGGCTGCGGCGCTTCCTGATCGAGTGGCGGATCGGGGCGGCCGAGGCCGATCTGCCGCAGGTGCCCGAGGAGTGCCGCGCTGCTTGCGAAGGGGAGCGCGAGCGTTACCGCCACGCGCTGCACCTGCTCGACGCCGCGGGCGGCGACCCGCTCGCGCCCTTCCAGCAGGCGGCAGCGGAGGGGCGGGTCGCGCTCGCCGCCTCCTCGGCCACCCACGCCGTCCTGCCGATGCTGGCGACCCGGCAAGGCCTGCGGCTGCAGCTCGACGCCGGCATCCGCTCGCACCGGCGCCGCTTCGATTGGAACGGCGGCTTCTGGCTGCCCGAGTGCGCCTACGAGCCTGGCTTGGAGTGGGATCTGGCGCGGGAGGGGGTGGGGTGGTTCTGCATCGACCAGAGCGCCCACGCCGATCCCCTGGAGGCGCTGTCGCCGGTGCGGACCGAGGCGGGGTCGGTGGCGCTGCCAATCGACTGGGAGGCGATCTCCTGGCTTTGGTCTCTCGAGGGCTACCCCTCGCATCCCGACCACGCCCAGTTCGCCGGCAAATCCCTGCGCGGCATCCGCATCTGGCGGGTCGGCGGCGGCGCCTACGATCCCGCGGCCGCCGAGGCCGCCGCCCGCCGCCAGGCCGAGGAGTTCCTGGCCGCCGCCGCCGCGCGCCTGCGTACCTACGCCGAGCAGCGCGACCGCCGGGGCCTGCTCGTCTTCGCGATCGACACCGAGCTGCTTGGCCACTGGTGGTCGGAGGGGCCGATCTGGCTGCAGGCGGTGCTGGAGGGCGCCGCCGGCGCGGGCATCCGCCTGCTCACCGTGCCGCAAGCGCTGGCCGAGCACGAGCCGGTCGACCGCCCCCTGCGCGCCTCGACCTGGGGCGAGGGGAAGGACCTGCGGACCTGGGACTCACCGGCGGTCGCCGACCTCGCCTGGGGCAACCGGCGGATGGAGCTGCGCCTGCTGCGGGCGGTCTCCGGCGGCCTCCGCGGTCCTGCTCTCGAACGCGCCGCCCGCGAGCTGCTGGCCGCGCAGGCGAGCGACTGGGCGTTTCTCGATCAGCGCAAGCAGGCCGGCGACTACGCCTACCAGCGGGCCACCGATCACTCACGGGCGATGCTGGAGGCCATAGACTCCGGCCGCGCCGTCGAACCGCGCCTGCGCTCGCTTGCCCCCGACCTCAGCGTCGCGCCGCTCCTGGAGCCTTGACCAGCCACCCAGCCCCAGACACGATTTGACCCGCGTCCTGATCCTTTCCTGGGAGTACCCGCCGCTGATCGAGGGCGGCCTCGCCCGCCACGTGCGCAAGCTCTCCGAGGCGCTGGTCGAGCGCGACGTCGAGGTCCACGTGCTGACCCGCGGGGGAGAGGAGTCGCCGGCCGAGGAGCGCCGCGAAGGCGTCGTCATCCACCGCATCCGCGAGCCGAAACGGCCGACCGACCTCGGCGAGTTCGTCGCCTGGATCGAACGGATGAACTCCGACATGCTCGCCGCCGGGGTCGAGCTCGGCGACCGCTACAGCTACGACCTCGTCCACGGCCACGACTGGCTCGTCGCCAACGCCTGCGACCACCTCGCCAAGCGCTTCGACGCACCGCTGATCACGACGATCCACGCGACCGAGTACGGGCGCCACCAGGGCTGGGTCGACAAGCACCCGCAGACCTACATCCACGGGGTCGAGCGCTGGATCACCAACCGCTCCCACCGGGTCATCACCTGCTCGCACTACATGCGCGAACAGGTCGTTGACATCTTCGGCGTCGAGGAGCAGCGGGTGACCGTGATCCCGAATGGAATCGACCCCGATGACCTGCCGGCACAGCCGGCCGAGGACCTGGCGCGACTGCGCGCCGAGTTCGCCGCGCCGGAGGAGAAGCTGGTGCTGCTGATCGGCCGCCTCGTCTACGAGAAGGGCTTCCAGCTGGCGCTGGAGGCGATGCCGCGGGTGCTCGAAGAGGCGCCGGGGACGCGCTTCCTGGTCGCCGGCTCCGGCACCCACGAGGCCGAACTGAAGCGCCAGGCGACCGAGCTGGGGCTGATGGACCACGGCACCTTCCTCGGCTGGATCGGCGATGACGTCCTCCACTCGCTCTACCGGATCTCCGACCTCACCGTGGTGCCCTCGATCTACGAGCCCTTCGGACTGGTGGCGCTGGAGGCGATGGCCTCCGGCTGTCCCTGCATCGTCGCCGACACCGGTGGCCTGCGCGAGGTCGTCCCCCACGAGGAGGCCGGCCTGCGTTTCAGAGCCCACGATCCCGAAGCGCTGGCCGAGGTGGCGATCCGCGTCCTTAGTGACGACGAGCTCGGCCGCCGCCTCGTCGCCGAAGCCTACGAGCACCTCCGCCGCTTCGACTGGGGCGACGTCGCCGAACAGACCGCCGCGGTCTACGCCGAACTCTCCGGCGCCAAGCTCCCCTAGCGCCATCCCTAGTTGCAGTCGCCGCGACAGCGCTGGGAGAGCGTGCGCTCGCTGATGCTGAAGCCGCCCTCGTTGCTGTTCCCGGGCGCCCAGTGAATGCCCTCGAGCAGCTCGGCGGGGGCGATGCCGAGCGAGCCGGCCAGCTTCATCAGCGTGTCGACCCGGGCAAGCCGCGTCCCGTGCTCGAGCATCCCGATCTCGGTCCGGTGCAGCCCGGCGCGGTTACCGAGCTCTTCCTGCGAGAGCGCCGCACGCCGCCGGCAGCGCCAGAGGTTGCGACCGAACTTGGTCGCCACCTCTTCCGAACGAAGTCTTCCGTCAAGTCCCATGCGTTCATCTTTCGTCTGAGAATTCATTGTCAGTCAGACAATAACCCTCAGCACTGACGGAAAAGTTGTAGACAACAACACGCAACAGGTCACTACTCGTGGTGGGCGCCCTCCGGGGGTTGCATCGTCGTCCAGGCAGCTGGGTCCGGTTCGACCGGGCGATCCCAGCGCAGCTCCTGCGGTGCCTCACGCATGCGAATGATCCGGGCGGGGGCGCCGGCGACGATCGCGTTGGCGGGAACGTCCTTGGTGACCACGGCGTTGGTGCCGATCACCGAGTTATCGCCGACGCTGACGCCGCGCAGGACGCAGGCGCCGTAGCCGATCCAGACGTTGTTGCCGACCTCGACGTCGCGCTTGTAAATGCCCTGCAGCCGGATCGGCCGCTCGACCTCGACGACGCCGTGGTCGAAGTCGATGAACATCGCCCGGTCGGCGATCACGCACTGCTCGCCGATGCGGACGTGCTGGTAGGCGGAGATCGTGCACTCCTGTCCCATCACCGTCTTGGCGCCGATCTCGACCAGCCCCTCGTGGCAGCGGATCTTGGTCTCGTCGCCGATCCAGACGAAGCGGCCGAAGCGGATCTGGCCGCGCGGCTCGATCTTCAATTCGAGGCCGCGGCCAAGGAAGAAGGGGCCTTCGGAAGCCCAGCGGCGCCCCGCCGGGGTAAGGAGGCGTCGCCACAAGTAGCGCCAGAAGAGGCGTGCGTAGCGGGGGGTGAGCATTCGATTCTGGGACAAGAAGCGCAGCACGGCGGGGCAACTTTAAAGGCCGCCTCTTAGACTGGGCCGCCCTTGCCCGACGCCGCCAAAACCGCGCCCCTCGCAGAGCGCCTCCTCAGCGGTGAAAAGCGGGCGCTGGCGCGGGCGATCACGCTGATCGAGTCAGATGACCCGGCCGGCTGGGAGCTCGTCCGCGAGGTCTACCCGCGGACCGGCAACGCCCGCATCGTCGGCTTCACCGGCCCGCCCGGGGTCGGCAAGAGCACCCTGATCGGAGCTCTGACGGGGGAGCTGCGCAAAGCCGAGCGCGAAGTGGCGGTGCTCTCGATCGATCCCTCGAGCCCCTTCACCCGCGGCGCCCTGCTCGGTGACCGGATCCGCCTCACCGAGCACTTCCTCGATCCCGGCGTCTTCATCCGCTCGATGGCCTCGCGCGGCGCCCTCGGCGGACTCTCCGAGGCGGCCTTGCAGGTGGCGCTGATCATGGACGCCGCCGGCAAAGACGACGTCCTGATCGAGACCGTCGGCGTCGGGCAGGCCGAGATCGACATCGTCGACCACGCCGACACGATCGTCCTCGCGCTGATGCCCGGCTCCGGCGACTCGATCCAGGCGCTGAAGGCGGGCGTGATGGAGATCCCCGACATCATCGTCGTCAACAAGGCCGACCACCCGATGACCGACACGATGGTCCGCGAGGTCCGCGGCGTGCTGGCGCTCTCCCACGACCCCGAGGGCTGGAAGGTGCCGATCCTGCGCACCGAGGCCGCCCGCGGCGAGGGGGTCGAGGAGCTGGCGGTGCAGATCAAGGCCCATCGCGAGTTCATCGAGCAGCAGGGGACGCTGGCCGAGCGCCGCGCCCGCAACCTGCGCAGCGAGGTACTGGGGATCGCCACCTCACGGATGCGCCGCCGCCTCGAAGCAACGATTGCCGAGGACCCGGCGACGGCGGAGCTGCTGGACCGGGTGGTGCGGCGCGAACTCGACCCCGCAACCGCCGCCAGCGAGTTGCTGGAGAAGCACGTCGATGACTGACGGAGCGAGGCCGAGCATCGCCGAGGCGATGACCTGGGTTGGCGCCGAGCTTGCCGAGATGGGTGGCGACAACGTCGGCCAGGTTCAAGGCGTCTTCGTCGACGCCGACAGCGGAGAGCCCGCCTGGCTGGTCGTCCGACTCGGACGCCGCCGCCGCGCTCGTGTCGTCGCCATCCCCTTCGCCAACTGCGCCGGTGCCCCCTTTGGCGTCTGGGTCGCTCAAGAGGGCGACGCGATCCGCAGCGCCCCGGTTGTCGACCCGACCCGTCCCCTGCGCCGCGAGCACGAGCTGACGATCTGCGCCCACTTCGGGATCGGCGAGAAAGCCGGCCGCGCTGCGGCTGTCACCGGCCGCGAAGAAGGCGGAATAACCGCCACGCCTCCAGGGAGCTCACGTACTATCTGAGTAATGAAGGTCTACTTATGGGTGGTTGCCGTGATAGCGGCTGCCGCCCTAGCGGTTGGCTGCGGACAGGGCGATTCCTCCCAGGCTGTTGAAACCACCCATCCTCACCCGCAACGCCAGGAACACCCCAAGCCTTCAGCCAGGAAGCCGCATAAGAAGCTAAAGCGGATCTACCTGACCTTGGATGAACATGAAGGGCCTACTTCCGTCGGCATCATGATGGCCGCCAAACGCGGTTACTTCGCTGACGTCGGTCTCTCAGTCTGGATCGGCGACCCGCAGACCCCGAACCGGCCGGTTCGCTATGTCGCCGGCGAAACCGTCGACCTCGGCGTCACTCATCTGCCGGAAGTCGCCTTGGCTCAGCAAAGGGGCGCGCCGATCATCGCTGTCGGCAGCCTGGTGCCAGAGGCGACGGCGGCGATGATTTGGACGCAGGACTCGAAGGTCCACCGTTTCGAGGATCTGAAGGGGAAGACGATCGCGATCACCGGCCTCCCGTTCCAAGAAAAGTTCCTCCAGAGTGTCCTCGCGCGGCAGGGGGTGGACCCCAAGGACGTCACGGTGAAGAAGGTGGGATACGAACTGGTGAACAGCCTGCTCTTTGACAAGGCGGATGCGATCTTCGGCGGTTCTTGGAACCTCGAGGCGATCGAACTCGAGGAACTGGCGCAGAAGCCGACGGTGACCCGGATCGGGAAGCTTGGCGTCCCCGCCTACGACGAACTCGTGGTGATAGCGAGGAAGGACCGCGTCGCCAAAGATCCGAAGCTGATCCGCGACTTCATGTCAGCGGTGGCCCGCGGGACCGAGGCCGCTGTCAAGGACCCCGCCGCCGCCGTGGAAGTAATCGAGGAAGGCGATGAAGGCAACCCGGACTCGACGCCTGAAATCACCGAAGCCGAGACCGAAGCGACTCTTCCCCTGCTTTCGCGAGATGGCTATATGAGCCCAAAGCGGGCCAAGCGCCTGGTGGAATGGATGGTGGGGCAGGGGATGCTCGACCATGAACCGGAAGTCTCGGAACTCCTCACGAATCGCTATCGCTGAGGCATCCGCCGCCGTCATCTCCTCGTAATCCCTAGCTGGAAGGGTGAAGGTCGATGGTCTTGCTGATCCTCTTCGGTTTCCTCGCGGGGGCCGCTACTGCGGTCTCGCCGTGCGTGCTGCCGGTGCTGCCGATCGCGCTCTCGGCGGGGGCGACGGGAGGGCGGCGGCGGCCGCTCGGCATCGTCGCCGGGCTGGCGCTCTCCTTCACCTTCGCCACCGTCGCCCTCGTTTACGTGATCGCGGCCCTGGGCCTGCCGGACGACCTCCTGCGCAAGCTGGCGATCGCGGTCCTGATCGCCTTCGGCCTCACCCTGATGGCGCCGCCGCTGGCGGCCCGGGTCGAGGCCTGGATCAGCCGCTTTGCCGCCCGCGGCGGCGGGCCGAAGACCGGCGACGACGGCTTCTGGTCCGGCACCTTGATCGGCCTTAGCCTCGGGCTCGTCTACGCCCCCTGCGCCGGCCCGATCCTCGCCGGCGTGATCACCGTCTCCGCCTCCCAGGATTTCAACGCCGGGCGCCTGGCGGTCGCGCTCAGCTACGGGATCGGCTCCGCCGTCGTCCTCTACTTCCTGATGCTCGGCGGCCGCCGCGCGATCGCGCCGCTGGCCCGCCGCGGCACCGCCTTCCAGATCGCGATGGGCGGGGTAATGGTCGTGGTCGGACTGGCGATGCTCGGCAACTACGACATCCGCTTCCAGAACGCGATCGCCTCCGATCTCCCGAGCTTCCTCGTCAACCCCAGCGAAGCGCTCGAGGACAGCGCCTCGGCGAAAAGCGCCCTGGTCGACCTCCGCGGCGGCGGTCACGGCGTCGGCTCAGAAGCCACGGGTGCGGCGCCCGAACAAGGCGCCGACGGCAGTCTCGACCTGCCGGTGCTCGCCAAAGCGCCAGAATTCGTCGGCACCGAGCGCTGGTTCAACACGCCTGATGACCAACCGCTCACCTTGAAGAGCCTGCGCGGCCGCGTCGTCCTCGTCGACTTTTGGACCTACAGCTGCATCAACTGCCTGCGCACGCTGCCCTATCTGAAGGCCTGGGATGCCCGCTACCGCAAAGACGGCCTAACGATCGTCGGTGTCCACACGCCGGAGTTCCCGTTCGAGCGCGACGCCGGCAACGTCGAAGAAGCGATCGAGCGCAATGGCATCCACTATCCAGTTGTCCAGGACAACGAACAGCAGACCTGGAGCGCCTACGGCAATCAGTACTGGCCGGCCGAGTACTTCATCGACGCCCATGGCAACGTCCGCTACGTCCACTTCGGCGAGGGCGAATACGGTGAGAAAGAGGAGGTGATCCGGCAGCTGTTGGCCGAAGCCGGCGACCGGGTCGGGAAGCGGATGTCGGGTGCGCGCGGGATCGAAGCCTCGGCCGGGGTGACGACTCCCGAGACCTACCTTGGCGTTGCCCGGGCCGAACGCTTCACGAATCCGGAACTCTCGCCGGGTCTGCACGACTTCCGGGCGCCGCCGCGGGTGCCGCCGAACGAATTTGCGCTCCGCGGCCCCTGGCGGGAGGAATTCCACTCGGCCACCGCGGCTGGTGGCTCACTCGAACTGAACTTCGGCGCCCGCCACGTCTACCTTGTCCTCGGCACCGCTACCGGGAAGCCGCGGCACGTCCGTGTCCTGCTCGACGGCAAGCCGATCGAGGCCGCGGCGGCGGGCGCCGACGTGCACGGCTCCGAGGTCATTGTCGACTCGCAGCGCCTCTACGAGCTGGTCGACCTGCCGCGGGTCGGGCACCACCTCCTGCGGCTGGAACCCGAAGCGGGGGTGACGGGCTATGCCTTCACCTTTGGCTAGCGCCGCCCCAGCGGCGAGAATCGCGCCGATGGCCGCAAGTGACAACGGCACCGTGCTGGTCGTCGACGATGAGCCGACGATCGTCGAGATTGTCGCCCGCTACCTCGAGCGCGCCGGTTTGGAGACCCTGCAGGCAATGGACGGGCCGGAGGCGCTGCGGCTCGCCGACCTCCACCGACCCGACCTCGTCGTCCTCGACCTGATGCTGCCGGGGATCGACGGGATCGAGGTGATGCGCCGACTGCACGAGCGGCCCGGTAAGCGAGTGGCGGTGATTCTGCTGACCGCCCGCGGCGAGGAGAACGACCGCCTAGTCGGCCTCCGCCACGGCGCTGACGACTACGTCGTCAAGCCCTTCTCCCCGGCCGAGCTGGTCGCCCGGGTAGAGGCGGTGATGCGGCGGGTCTCGCCGCCAACCGAGGAGGACGAGGAGGCGCCACCAATCGAGCACGGCCAGCTGCGGGTGGAGCCGGCGACGCGCCGGGTCTTCCTCGACGGCGAGGAGCTCTCGCTGACCCAACGCGAGTTCGACCTGCTCGCCTACCTCGCCGCCCGTCCCGGCCGCGTCTTCAGCCGCGACCAGCTGATGGAAGCGGTCTGGGAATACCCCTTCTTCACCGACACCAGCACCGTCACCGTCCACATCCGCCGCCTCCGCGCCAAGCTTGGCGACGACTCTGCCGAGCCCCGCTTCATCGAGACCGTGTGGGGCGTTGGCTACAGGTTCAAGCCGTGAAGCGCGGTTTCCTCATCGCCCTCATCGCCTTCCTCGCCGGCGGTGCCGCGGTCGCGGTCCCCCACGGGATGGGCGCCGAGCAGATCGTCCTCGCCCTGCTTGCCGCGGCCGGCATCGCCCTCGCCGGGGCCCTGGCGGCGCGGCTGGCGATGGAGGAGCGGGCCGCCCGCGAAGTCGAGGAGGCGCGCCGCAGCCTGGTCGCCGCCGCCTCCCACGACCTGCGCACGCCGCTCGCCTCGCTGCGCCTGCTGGTCGAGTCGATCGACGACGGGGTCGCCACCGGCGAGACCCGCGACCGCTACCTGAAGGAGATCCGCACCCACGTCGCCGTCCTCAGCGGCCTGATCGACGACCTCTTCGAGCTCTCCCGGATCGAGGCGGGCGAGATCTCCTGGACGATGCGCCAGGTCGAGCTGCGGGCACTGATCGACGAGGCGGTGGCGGCGATGCGTGCCGCCGCGGCAGAGCGCGGGGTGGAGGTCACCGCCGACCTCCCTGCCGAGGCCCTGCTCGCCCAGGCCGACGCCGAGAAGGTGCAACGGGTCCTCTTCAACCTGATCCAGAACGCAATCCGCCACACCCCCGCCGACGGCAGCGTCACCGTCCGCGCCCGCCCCGCCGGCAAGGGCGTCGAAGTCGAGGTCGACGACTCCGGCGAAGGCATCCCCGCCGCCGACGGCGAGCGCGTCTTCGAGCCCTTCTACCGCGGCGACGCCAGTCGCAACGACGACGGCGCCGGCCTCGGCCTAGCGATCTCCAAAGCAATCGTCGAGGCCCACGGCGGCAAGATCTGGCTCGAACCGGGAGAGCCCGGAACCACGGTCCGGTTCACCCTGCAGGGGTAGCGTCGTCGGGGGAACCGGACGCCGGCTGGAAGCCTTCCGCTAGCCCGGACTCGGCTCCCCCGACCTTCTGTTAGGCGCCCTTGCCGACTTCCGCTAGCGGGAGCCCGCGCCCATTGGCCTGAGTCTTCATTTGGTCACCCCCCTTCGTCAAAAAAGAGAGGGCAGCGTTTTTACTAGAGGAGCCTCAAACGATGGAGGGGGACCAAACAAATCGAGCCTGCCCTGACTCAAGATTCCTCCGGTACGCAGTTAGACTCGACTGCTCAATAACCTCGGATGGAAGGACAGGACCGCACCGTGGCGAGCAGCTCCGAAGGCCCGAAGGAATTGAAAGCCGAAACTGACGTCAAACCAGAGAAGAGCGTCAAAGGCGGTAAGACCAACCGCATTAAGGCAATGGAACACCCGCTGCGGGCGCGAATCTTGCGGACCTTGGTGGAACGGGACGTAATGAGCCCAGCCCAGCTCGCGCGGTACCTCGGCGCGGAGCTTTCAGACGTGAGCTATCACGTCCGCCGCCTCGACCAGCTCGACTGCATCGAGCTGGTCGAGATCCGTCCAGTTCGCGGGGCCGTGGAGCACTTCTACCGCGCTACCGAGCGGCACTTGATCGACCTGGAGGAGTGGGAGCAGCTAGATCCGTTCACGGCAGACGACTTGATCTGCGGCTTCGTGCAGAGAATCCTTGATGACTTCATCGACTCGCGAAAAGCCGAAATCGTTGGGTATGACAAACACTTCCACATCACCCGCACTCCTCTGATCCTCGACCCGAAGGGATTTGAGGAGGCCATGGGCTCGTACGAACGCCATCGCCTAGAGATTTCGGAGATCGAGAAACGAAGTGCTGAACGCCGGCATGAGGAAGGAACCCCAGCTGTCCCCACTTCCTCTTCACTGCTCCTTTTCAAAATTCCCCGCAGGTCTCTCGACGGTTGAGGACAGAAATCCATCATGACTTCTGACGCAGGTTCGTTCGGTGGAGAACATCCGAGCGGGTTGCAATTTCTACCGGTAGAGACCACTCTCTTATAAAAGTCGGTATTCCCGATTGGTCAGTGTGGTGTACGTTGCCGACCGTCATCCACTCGGTACGCGCGCGGTATCGCGGGTTCCGATCTCGGCACACTCACAGTGGGAGGAACCTTGCGCTTCAAGTACGGACTGCTTTTTGCCTGTCTTCTGATGACCGTTGTCGCCTTGGCGTCATCTGTTACGGCGCCATCAGCCCAAAGCGAGGGAACTACGGCAGAAAGCGTCACGAGCGACATTGCGGCCCCTCCTTCGGCGGTCGAGCTCCCCGATAAACGCACCGCGACCTCAGACACTTACGAATTGCACTCCGGGCTGCTCGAAACCCGGATCTATGGCACCGCCGTCAACTTTGAAGAGTCCGATGGCGATTGGCAGCCGATCGAAGAAGGACTCGAAGAAGGAGACGACGGGGAAATCGTCAACGGCGCGAGTTCAATCGACGTCAACCTGCCGTCGGAACTGCAAGAGGGCGCGGCCCGTCTGACTTTCGGGGACCAGTGGATCGCTTCCCGCCTGCTGGGCACCGATACCGAACCGGCCGAGCTAAGCGAAGGAGCCGCCGTCTACGAAAGCAAAGGCAGCGAAGTCGCCTTCGAATACACCACCCTCCCAGACGGCCTCAAGGAGAACATCGTGCTCGAAGGCCCCTTGAGCCCCTCGAGCTTCCACTACGAGCTCACCGCCTCGCCGGGCCTGAGCGCGGAGATGGTTGCCGACGGCTCGGTCGCCTTCAAAGATGAGCAAGGCGATGTAGTGGCCTCGCTGCCAGCCCCGACCGTCGCCGATGAAGCGATGTCCGCTCCCAGCACCGATCAGGTCAGCTACCAGCTAGCTCCTCGTGAAGGGGGAGGTTGGACGCTGAAGGTCTCGGTTGATCCGGAATGGCTTGAAGCCCCCGAACGGTCGTGGCCGGTTCGCATCGATCCCAGCGTGACCAAGGAAGGCTCAGACCTCGACTGTGTGATCGGCGGCAAGACCGGGCAGGAAGGCTGGATCGACTGTGCCAGCTCGGGTCGCAAAGACCTCCTCGCCGGCTACAACGCCGAACTCAATCAGGCCGAAGACAACTGGTACCACTCGCTGCTCAAACTGAAGACCTCAGAACTGATCCAGGGCGCCGATCTCTATTCCGCTGACCTGATGCTGCACGCCCCCGAAGCGGCACAGAACACGAGCGGCATCCTTGTGGGGGAAGTGACCAAGCCCTGGACCTCGCAGGCGAATTGGCGGAACTACGACAAAGACCCCGCGAAATTCTGGGCCACGGAAGGGGGAGACTCGGTATTGCTCGGCGAGCAAGAAACCTCTACCCGCGGCAGCGGGTCGGGTTGGTGGAGCGTGCCGATCCCGCCCGTCAAGGTCCAGGCAAGGGCCAACGGCAACGAAGACCTGAGCGTCCTGGTCAAGCTGCTCGACGACAAAACGCGCTCCTGCACGGCCACGGGTTGCACCCACCGCCTGTTGAAGTTCGACTCAAGCGCCTATGGCACCGAGGTCCCATACGAACTCTGGAGGGCCCCATACCTGCGCGTTGTCTACGGCTTTCAGGACGCCCCTCCGTCGAGCAAATTGTCTTCACCCGAAGAAGGACGCAAGTCCAGCCACTTCTTCACGTTGCAGTCGTCCTGGACCACCAGCGGCTACGAAGCTACTGGGGTCACCTATCAGATGAAGCAGTCCAACTGGGACAGGTTCCGCACGATTCCAGCTCAGTACGTGATCAACGGCAAAGGCGAAGAAGTCGATTGGCCTCTTTCGCTTGATGTCAACAGCTACCACAGCGAACCGGTCTACTTCGACTACAGGAGGTGGGTTGGCCCGACCAGTTGGCCACAGCACAACCAAGACATCAAACTGCGAGCGGTTTTCGCGGGCGGCACCGCCTCCCGCGGAGCGACCCAGCCCGTGACGGTCGAATATGCCGACAAGGAACACGGCGGTGTCGGTGGACCGACGGATGCAAGCCAGGAAGTCGGGCCGGCCAACCTCGATCTCGTCACCGGCTTCTACACCCTCAACAGGAGCGATGTCTCGATCCCGGTACCCGGCTCGGAAGCCAACCTGGAATTTGCGCGCACCTACCAATCCAACGAGGGCGCCCAAGGTGTCTCCTCCTATGCGCTCGGTCAAGGCTGGCAACCCTCGGCCCCCGTTGAACAGGAATCGATGGGCGCAGCGTGGTCCAGCCTGATCGAACGCCACGAACCGGCAGTCCCACCCGTATACGACAAAGAATGCCTCGAAGAAGGCTGGCCGGAATTCGAATGCATGGTCGAAGAAGAAGTTCCGGCGGCTAACTGGATCGAAATCAACGACAACGAAGGTGGTGGCGCAACCTTCGAAATCAGCGGCGAATCCTACGTCGCTCCCGAATACATGAAGGGTTGGATTCTCAGCAAGTCCGGTGAAAATTTCCTGCTCGCGGGACCGGAAGGTATCAAGACCACCTTCGTCCCCAATGCGGGCGGTACGGCAGGAGAATTCCGCCCCAGCACGGTCGCATGGCAGGCGACGTCGAAGTCCGTCAAGATGATCTACACGGTTCCCAGCGGCAGCACGAAATACAGGCTGCTGAGGGAGATCGCTCCGGCCCAGGTCACCTGTCCTGAAGTTGAACCATGGAAAACGGCCGGCTGTCGTACCCTCGAATTCAACTACTTCTCATGCTCGTGCTGGGGGAACTACCGGTTGGGGTCGATCTTCTATTACGACGCCACCGGTTCAGGGGCGGTCCAGACCGTCGCCAGCTATGCGTATAACACCACCAGCTACCGCCTAATCAAAGAGTGGGACCCGCGAACCACGGGACCGAAAGGCAACTCTGTCAAAGAGACCTATACCTACGGTGAAGGGGGCCTTGCGTCGCTGACGCCGCCCGGCCAGCAACCCTGGAACTTCGCCTACTACAACGCGGAAGAATTCAAAGTGGAACCGGGTCCCTACCTTCCCGACTACAACCCGCGCGACCGCGAATTGTTCGGGAGGCTGAAGGCGGTCAGTCGGGCGAGTCTCGTGGAAAGCGCCCCGACCGCCACCACGACCATCGCCTACCAGGTACCCTTGAGCGGCCCTGGCGCCCCTTATGAAATGAGTTCGGCCGAGGTCGCGAAATGGGGGCAGGCCGACCTTCCGCTCGACGCCACCGCGATATTTCCGCCTGATCAGGTTCCCACCAGCCCACGCCCGACCGACTTCTCTCATGCCACGGTCCACTACATGGACGCCGAAGGCTACGAGGTCAATACTGCCTCACCTCCCGCACCAGGGGCGGAAGGGCCGTCGATCTCGACGAGTGAAGCCGACTCCCACGGTAACATTGTGCGCCAACTCACCCCACAGAACCGTCTGCGGGCGCTTTCGGCCGGATCGAGCTCGGCGACGCGTTCCCTTGAGCTCGACAGCCACTCGGTATACAACTCAGACGGTACCGAGATGCGGGAATCCTGGGGTCCCCTGCATCAGGTCCGCCTTGCAAGCGGCAAAGTGGAACCAGCGCGGCTACATACGGTTGTCAAATATGAAGATCCGGAACCGCCTGCCGGACAGGCTCCCTATCACCTCGCCACCAAGGAAACTCTCGGAGCGGCGATTGTTGGCCAGAATGAAGATGCCGATCAGCGTGTGACGGAATATGGCTATGACTGGAGCCTGCGCAAGCCCAGCGCCACGGTGGTCGACCCGGGAACGAACCACCTCAACATTGGTTCGCTGACCACCTACGACAAAGAAACCGGCCTTCCGACTTCGGTCCGACAGCCTTCGACGTTTCTCGTGGGAGGGGGATCCGGCACGACGAAGTTTATCTATTACACGGCAAGCTCGAACGCCTCCTATCCAGAATGCGGCGGCCTGGCAAAGTACGCCGGTCTTCTTTGCCGAGTGACGCCTGTCGCCCAATCAAGCGGCACCGGCCGACCCGAACTCGTGGTCAAGAGGTTCACGAAATACAACAATCTCGATGAGCCGGAAGTTATTCTCGAAAGTCCGGGTGGGGGATCTGGAAACGTCCGCAAGACCGAACTCAATTACGACGGTTCCGGCCGCCAGAAGACCAAGAAGATCGAAGGCGGCGGTCAAGAAGTTCCTAGAGTCGAAACCGAATACAGCGAAACCAGCGGAGTCCCCGTGGCCGAACGCTTCAAGTGTGACTACGGGTGCGAAATCTCCAATCCACAGTTCCAGACCTCTATCGGCTATTCCGGACAGAACCACCCGGGCGTGAAAACGCCGACCGATGTCGCCGTCGACGCTTCCGGCAATACCTGGGTGGTAGACAAGGGCAACAACCGCATCGTCCAATACAACGAATCCGGCGAATTCCTCCGTGAAGCCGGCTCGCTCGGCTCTGCCGGCGGCCAGTTGAAAACCCCGTCGGCAATCGCCATCGATACCTGGGGGAATCTCGACGTGGCCGACACCGGCAATAACCGGGTTGTTCGCTTCACGTCGGAAGGAAAATTCCAGGCTGTGGTCGGGGCCAACGTCAACAAGACGAAGGTCGAAGCGGGCGGCACTGCGGCCGAACGCAACTACTGTACCGCCTCCTCGGGCAATGTCTGCCAGGCAGGGAGTGCCGGGAGCGGAGAAGGCCAGATGGCAGAACCGGTCGGAATCGCCTCGAGCGCCGGAGGCGGCGGATCCGTCTATGTCGTGGAGAGGGCCAACAACAGGGTCGAGAAGATCGGCCTGCAAGGCGAATTCCTGGCCAAATTCGGCTCCACGGGCAGCGGGGCTGGGCAGATGAGCCAGCCGAGCTCGATCGCGATCGGCCCTAAACACCTCTGGGTCGCCGACACCGGCAACACCCGGATCCAGAAGTGGAGCTTCTCGTGGGCCTATGAAGGTCAGTTCGGCACGGAAGGCTCCGGCAACGGCCAGCTGAAAGCACCGGCCGCCGTTGAGTCCGATGCTGAAGGCAACGTGTGGGTGGCAGAGCAGGGCAACAACCGAGTTCAGAAGTTCTCTGAAGCTGGTGGCTACCTGGCCAAGTTCGGGACCGGCGGGGCCTCGGAAGGCCAATTCAGCCTCAGCAGCCCGGCGGGCCTTGCATTTGACGGCAAAGGCAACGTCTTTGTCGCTGATCCCGGGAACAACCGGGTCCAGAAGTGGTCGACCTCCGGCTTCGACAACCAGGAAACGAAGACGACCTACGACGGCCTCGGTCGTCCTCAAACCTACGAAGACGCGGACGGCAACAAAGCTGAAACCTTCTACGACCTTGACGGGCGGCCAATTAAAACGACCGACAACAAGGGCAGCCAGACCCTTCGCTACGACGCAGCTTCCGGCTTGCCGGTCGAACTCGAAGATTCTGCAGCCGGCAAATTCACGGGCAGCTATGACGCCGATGGAAAACTCGTCAGCAGAACGCTGCCTAACGGACTCACCGCGAAAACCACCTACAACGAGGCCGGTGAACCGATGCAGCTCTCCTATGTCAAGTCGAGCTACTGCGGGGCGAGCTGCACTTGGCTTCAATTCAGCCTCGAACGGTCCGTGTCGGGCCAAATTGTCACCGAAACCGGGAACTTGGGAACGGATCACTATCGCTACGACAAAGCTGGGCGTCTCACCTATGCGGATGAAACCTTGCCGAACGGTGCGTGCACCACCCGCATATATGCCTATGACCTAGATTCCAACCGCACTTGGCTTTCGACTAGCGGCTCGGCAATCGGCGCGGGGTGTTCGGAAGCGGGAGGAAGCACCCAGACCTATAAATACGACGGTGCTGATCGGCTGGAAGGGCCCACCTACGACAGCTTCGGCCGGACCACGAGTCTGCCGGGTGAATTTGCCGGCGGTAAAACGTTGTCGACCAGCTACTTCTCCAACGACATGGTGGCAACGCAGTCCCAGAACGGGGTAACCAACACCTTCATTCTCGACGCCTCCCTGCGGCAGAGGTCGCGGCTCCAGGGTGGCGGCCTTGAAGGGACGGAAGTTTTCCACTTCGACGGCCCAAGCGATTCTGCCGCCTGGATGGAACGAGGTACGAGTTGGACCCGCACCATCGTTGGTATCGGAGGAGAACTTGCCGCCATCCAAGAAAGCGGTAAAGAAATCACGTTGCAGCTGACTAACCTTCACGGCGACGTGTCGGCCACGGCCGCGGTCACTCCCGAAGTCACTGCACTGAAAGGTGCCGGTACGCAGGACGAGTTCGGAAATCTGACCTCGGGCAGCGCAGCGCGCTTTGGTTGGCTCGGTGGGAAGCAGCGCCGCACGGAACTTCCCTCCGGCGTCATTCAGATGGGTGCCCGAAGCTATGTTCCAGCCTTAGGCCGCTTTCTTACCCCAGACCCAGTCTTCGGGGGTTCGGCGAACCCGTATGACTATGCAAATCAGGATCCGATCAACAACTTTGACCTGAACGGGCAAAAATGCTATGGCAAAACCAAGGCACAGATTGATCGTTGCAAGCAGTGGAAGCTCGCTGCCTGGGCAAAAAGGGCGAACAAGAAGCACGCCATCATGCTTAAGTTCAAAAACCAAGTTGCTGCCGACAGGTTCATGGAATACCTGAGCAAGAGCTCCAACTACCTCGAAAAACTACGGCACAAAGTTGGCGAATGGGAAGCGGAAGATATTCGGAAGTTGAAGGAGAAAGCGGCGAAAGCTGCTCAGGAACACCCTGCTGGCGATGACAACGCGCACGCCTGTGGTTGGATAGCCTTTGGTGCGGGGGCCGTAAGTCTTGCATCGGCCCCCGTGACTATGGGAGGGAGTGTTGTAGTCGGTATCTTGGGTCTCGGGACCAGCCTAGGCGATCTAACCGACTCGTGCTAATGGGGGCGTTTGAAAGGTATTGTGAGGGACTTCGGATACTTTAGGAGACAGCCGTGGACGCGCCTTGAATTGGGCGGCTTCTTCTTGGCGTTGCTTGCTGTACTCACTCTGGGCACGCTGGCCGTGACCGGTGTACTTGGGTCTTGGGCCTTGGTTGTGCAAGCCGCGATCGCTACCTCCGTAGGGCTTCTCCGATACCGAGCAGTAAATGCCCGAGGCAAGAGGAACCTTGGCGATCACGAAGAGTGAGCAAACTGAGAGAGATGCATCTAGATACGCGCTCGTCCCTTCTTGCCTCTTTTCCCGGCTAGGCAATAGGTCGAAAAATCGTGCAAAGGTAGGCCATGTTAGACACGGTGCTGGTCCTCCTGGAGGCGCCTTAGCTTGACCCTCGGAGTAGCGGCCGTGGCCAGCTGATTCCCAAGATTGTGCCCCTCGCTTGCGAAACCATTTTTGTCGCAGATTCTTCCCCTTCCCTGTCGCCAAAATGATGTTCGAGGATGTCCGCATGAGCTAGCCAGTCCAGCCACTTCCGCTAGCAAGTCGGATCGGTCCGAACAATTCATACAAAGGCAAGCCCTTCTCCCCGGCCGAGCTGGTCGCCCGGGTCGAGGCGGTGATGCGGCCGGTCTCGCCGCCAACCGAGGAGGACGAGGAGGTGCCACCAATCGAGCACGGCCAGCTGCGGGTGGAGCCGGCGACGCGCCGGGTCTTCCTCGACGGCGAGGAGCTCTCGCTGACCCAGCGCGAGTTCGACCCGCTCGCCTACCACGCCGCCCGCCCCGGCCGCGTCTGGTCTGGGAATACCCCTTCTTCACCGACACCAGCACCGTCACCGTCCACATCCGCCGCCTCCGCGCCAAGCTTGGCGACGACTCTGCCGAGCCCCGCTTCATCGAGACCGTGTGGGGCGTCGGCTACAGGTTCAAGGTTTTAATTGGGATTGTAGGTTGGCCCTCCAGATCTGGGCGTGGCCAAATGGCTATCAGTAGCAATGGCGTGGGTATTTCTAACCCGAGAGTGGTTTGAAAGCGGAGGGAAATGTGCCGATGAGGAGTTGTAGGCAGGTTGGCAGTCTGATCACCATCGGCTTTGTACTAGGCCTGCTGTTGGCCGGGTGCTCAACCCCACAGTCGCTTGCAGGGGAGGGATCGGGTTGTCGGCGACCGTACGCTGGTGGCACGGGGGTGGACGTTCCAGAAACCAGCGGGCTCAGCTGCGCTGACATCAACAATCTGACCTTCGACATGCCGAGTGAGCCGGAAACGTATCTGGCCACGGGCGACTCCCCGCGTCACCTTCTATGGAAATGCAAATTCCACGGGTCTGAAGCGCGACGAATCCTGCTCAGATGCGAGCATCATCAGCGCCACTTCAGTGTCGTTAAGAGCCGTGGCTAGTTGTAGTTCTCGATCCGGGTTCTCCCTCAGGTGAGGCGCGGCGAGGACGGTGTCGGCCTCGGCCTGGCGATCTCCAAGGCGATCGTCGAAGCCCACGGAGGCAAGATCTGGCTCGAGCCGGGAGAGCCCGGGACCACGGTCCGGTTCACCCTGCAGGGGACCTAGTTCTGGCTAGCCCTTCGGCGTGCAGGTGCGGATGATGGTTGCACTCGCCGTGGTCGCGTCGGCAAAGTTCGCCTCTACATTCGCTTGGAGTTTCCCGTCCGGGCATTTGGCGGAGATCAGGCTCATCTTCTTGCCTTGATAGGTCCACTTCTTGTCAAGCTTCAAGGTGAACGATTTGACTGAGCCGGCACCGCCCGCGATCTTCGGGATGGTCGAGGTGGAGAGGGTGCCGTAGCGGCCGTTGTGGACTTTTTTGATCTTCACCACGGTGACGATCGCCGCGGCCACCGGAGCGCTCAGGTAGGCGTGGACGTAGAGCGTCACCACCCCGCCCCTTTCGCCGCCGTTGACGGCGAGGATCTTGCTCTTGGCGAGGATCGGTTTCTGTTCGGGGAAGGCAACCTCAGCCGTGGCCTGGCCTTCGCCGACGATGGCGCCCCGGCAGGCTGCTTCGGCGGCCCTGGTGTCGCGCGACTGAAGCGCGCCCGCCGAACAGGTGGGATAACCCTTAACCGTGAGTTCGACGTTCTTGTCGCCCTGGATCACAGAAGTCTTGGCGGCCGGGAGGTGGGTACCGTCTAGCGTCGCGATCTTGCCTTCGGCCCAGAACCCCGCCGGAGCGAACTTCGAGCGTGGAAATGCCTGCGGCGTGATGTTCCCATCGGCGGTCACCTTGAGGTTGCCGACGGTCACCGTGACCGGCCCCTCGCCGCCCGCGGCCGCCGCTATCGAGGCGACGGCAAAAAGCATGGCAGCCACCGCAACGGCGATTGCCCGCCGGACTCCTTGACTGGTCTCCACTTGAATCCTCCCTTGGCAAATAACTGGCGGTACCGAAACTAGAAGACCGGGGAGGGCAAAGCAAGGGCGCGGGTCGCCGGCGACGTCTAGCCTCCGGTCGGTGCGGATCGCGACTTGGAACGTCAACTCGGTCAAGCAGCGGCTGCCGCGGTTGCTGCCGTGGCTGGACGAACGGCAACCGGACGTCGTCTGCCTGCAGGAGACGAAGCTTGCTGACGAGGCGTTTCAGGAGCTGCTGCGGGAGGAGCTGGACGAGCGGGGGTACGAGGTTGCCGTCCACGGTGAGGCGACCTGGAACGGCGTCGCGATCCTCTCCCGCACCGGGCTCGAGGATGTCGTTCCCGGGCTCGCCGGGGCGCCCGGCTTCCCGAACCCGGAGGCCCGGGTCATCGCCGCCACCTGCGGCGGCATCCGGGTCGTCTCGGTCTACGTGCCGAACGGGCGCGAACCGGGCTCCGACCACTACGCGTACAAGCTCGAGTGGCTGGCGGCGCTGCGCGAGGTGGTGGCGGCGGGCCCGGAGGCGACCGTCGTCTGCGGCGACATGAACATCGCCCCCGCCGACGCCGACGTCTTCGACCCCGCGGCCTACGAGGGGCACACCCACGTCACCGAGCCCGAGCGGGCTGCGTTGGCGGAGCTGCAGGCGCTCGGTCTGCGCGACGTCGTCCGCGACCGCTGGCCCGATGAGCGCGTCTTCACTTACTGGGACTACCGAGCCGGGATGTTCCACCGCGACCTCGGGATGCGGATCGACCTGGTCCTTGCCGGCGCCCCGGTCGCGGAGCGCGTCCGCGCCGCCTGGGTCGACCGCAAGGCGCGCAAAGGCAAAGGCCCGAGCGACCACGCGCCGGTCGTCGTCGACCTCGACGAGGCCCCCGACGGAGACATCGGCCCGGTCGTCCCGCCGCCCTCGCGGCCGGCAGGAAAAGGCGCGGCGAAACTGCCGCAGTCGCGCTAGGCGCGCCTGCTCGCTACAGCTGTAGCGCCTTGACCTGCAGCAGCTCCTCGATTCCGTAGCGGCCGTTCTCGCGACCGTGGCCGGACTGGCCGTAGCCGCCGAACGGGGCGTGGGGGTTGAAGGCGCCGCCGTTGATCTCGACCTGGCCGGTGCGGATCCGCTTGGCGACCGCGATCGCGCGATCGGTGTCCGCCGCCCAGACGCCGCCGGAGAGGCCGTAGGGGGTCGAGTTGGCAATCCGCACCGCGTCGTCCTCGCCTTCGTAAGGCTGGATCACCAACACCGGGCCGAAGATCTCCTTTTGGCCGATCGTCATCTCGGCCGTCACCTCGGAGAAGACGGTGGGGCGGACGAAGTAGCCGCGCTCGAGGCCCTCGGGCGGTTCGGCGCCGCCGGTCAGCAGCCGCGCGCCCTCCTCGATCCCCTTCTCGATATAGCCGCGGACGCGCTCGCGCTGAACGTCGGAGACCAGCGGCCCGAGCCGCGTGCCGGAGTCGAACGGGTCACCGGGGGTGAAGGTCTCGGCCGCAGCTTTCGCCAGCTCCTCGACCTCGGCCAGCCGCTGGCGCGGGACCAGCATCCGGGTCAGGGCGCTGCAGGTCTGGCCCGAGTTGAGGAAGCACTTGGCGACCCCGTCCGGGACCGCCTTCGTCAGGTCGGCGTCGTCGAGGATCAGGTTCGGCGACTTGCCGCCGAGCTCCATCGCCACCGGCTTCACGGTCGCCGCTGCCAGCTCGCTGACCCGGCGCCCGGCCCGGGTCGAGCCGGTGAAGGAGACCATGTCGACGCCGGGATGGCTGGCGATCGCCTCGCCGACCACCGGACCGGTGCCGGTCACCAGGTTGAAGACGCCGGCCGGCAGCCCGGCGGCCTCGATCACCTCGGTCAGCAAAAAGGCATTCAGCGGCGTCACCTCGCTCGGCTTCAGGACGACGGTGCAACCGGCGGCAAGCGCCGGCGCGACCTTGCAGGCGATCTGGTTGAGGGGGTAGTTCCAGGGCGTGATCGCGCCGAGGACGCCGACCGGCTCGCGCACGACTCGCGAATTGCCGATCTCCTCCTCCCACACGACCTCCTCCATCAGCTGCGGGGTGGAGGCGAACTGCGAGGTCGGGAGCCCGACCTGGACAATCCGGCTCAGCTTCAGCGGCATCCCCAGCTCCTGGGTGATCGTCGTCGCGATCTCCTCAGCCCGCTCGTTCAAGCCGGCGGCGATCGCAGCGATGTAGCCCGCCCGAGTCTCGCGTGAAGTCTGCGACCAGCTCTCGAAGGCGTCCCGAGCAGCCTCCACGGCCTGGTCGACATCAACGGGCGTGCATCCCGGGATGGTCCCCATGACCTCCTCGGTCGTCGAGTTCACCACCTCAATCGGGTCCGCCCCGCTGGGCTCAACCCACTCACCGCCAATGAAGATCCTGTCCCGCACCTGAAGCTCAGCCGCCGTCGCCATTCCTGCTCCTCTCATCGCCGTTCGCCTAGAAAGCTAACCCATGGGACTCCATCTCATATAAGCTATTATCGCTTTTAAGCTATGACCCTGGAACCAGGACGATTGCTGCGGGATGCCCGGGTGCGACATGGGCTCAGCCAGCAGCGCTTGGCAAAGCGTGCAGGAACCACCCAATCTGCAATCTCGCGGATCGAGCAGGAACGGATCTCCCCGACGGTGCAAACCCTGGCCGAGCTCCTGCACCTCATGGGCGAGGAGTTGGTGCTGCAGGCGGAGAGGCGCGAGACGGGAGTCGACTTGACTCTCAATCGAGCCAACATGGAGCTGACCCCCGAACAGCGAGTTGAGAAAGGTCTGGAATTTGCTGACTTCGTGCGGACTAATAGGGGGGGAGAAGCCCCTCCGCAGGAGCCTTAGAAGCCATGGCTCTCGAGGATCTCGGAAAACCGCTTCAGGCCGGACCGCTCTTAAAAGCGTTGGAGCGCCATGGGGTCGACTTCGTAGTTATCGGCGGCATCGCGGGATTGGCTCAGGGTTCGTCGTACCCCACCTATGACCTCGACGTGGCATATGCACGCGATCCATCGAACCTGCGGCGCCTTGTCGATGCGCTCGCGGAGATCGGGGTGACTCTTCGAGGCGCCCCGCCCGATCTCCCGTTTCAGCACGATGTCCAGACGCTGGCCAACGGTGCCAACTTCACCTTCGACACCGAGTTCGGCAGCTTCGACGTTCTCGCGGACATCGCTGGGATCAAGAGCTACGACGAGGTTCGAGCGGCGTCGCGGCTAAAGCGAATCGCCGGCGTTGACGTCCGTGTTGCCTCGCTTGATGATCTGATTTCCATGAAGCGCGCCGCTAACCGGGTCAAGGATCAGTTGATGGTTGTGGAGTACGTGGCGCTAGCCGAAGACCTAAACCGCGGGGAAGGCGACGCTTAGGTTTAGGTAGCGGTGCGCCCGGCGGTCTTCGCCGCAACCTTCGCCCCGGGTCCCGGCACCTGGATCGCATCTCGCGCCGTTAGGACCTGGCCGCAGCGTTCGCAGATGCCGCGCTCGCTGACCTCGCCGCCGCACTCCTTGTGGACGATCAGGCGGCTGGGGCCGCCGGGGTCGGGGGAGTAGCGCTCGCCCCAGTGGAGGAGGGCAATTAGGGCGGGCCAGAGGTCGAGGCCCTTCTGGGTAAGGAAGTACTCGTAGCGGGGCGGGTTTTCGGAGTAGGCGCGGCGTTCGAGGATCTCTTCATCGACCAGACGCTGGAGGCGGGCGGAGAGGACGTTGCGGGCGATCCCGAGGTTCTCCTGCATCTCACCGAAGCGGCGGTTGCCGTGCATCACCGTGCGGACGATCAGCAGCGACCAGCGCTCGCCGATCACCTCGAGCGCCTTGGCGACGGGGGAGTCGACACCGGGATAGTCGCGACGGAGCACGAATGTGATCTTCGCACACTTAGTTGCATCAAGCAACTTACTTCGGTTAGGCTCGCGAGAGAGGGTTTCTTGATGCAACCAAGTCGCAACAACAAGCGCAGCCGATTCTTGCCACACCAGGGTGGGGCAAAAGTCCGATGCGCTCCGATCGGAGGCTGACCATGAGGCTGATTCCAAGGCACAGGCACTCGCAAAGGCGGTTGAAGTCGCGGATCACGATCACGCAGGAGGAGATCAGCGCCGATCTGCACTACCCGGTGGGAGCAGCTGACCGCCAGCGCGCGACCGCCTACCGGAGGATCGAGATCCGGTGAGTGGCGACAGCGTCGTCACCGCCCCGGAGGGCACCGCGGCCGAGCTGGCCGAGACCTTCGCCGCCTCCAACCCCGACAGCTCGCGCAGCCGCACCCTGGTCTGGCAGGACCCGGTGCCGACTGCGGCCGCCGGGGCGACGATGACCGGCATGGAGTACATGACCGCGGTCGTCCGCGGCGAGATGCCGCCGCCGCCGATCGCGGTGACGATGCGGTTGCGGCCGGTCGAGCTGGAGGAGGGGAGGGTGATCTTCGAGGGCGAACCCGGCGAGGAGCACTACAACCCGATCGGCGTCGTTCACGGCGGCTACGCCGCGACCCTGCTCGACTCCGCCCTCGGCTGCGCCGTTCACACGACGCTGCCGGCCGGCGTCGCCTACACCTCGCTCGGCCTCGAGGCGAAGTACGTCCGCCCGATCACCCGCGACACCGGCCGCGTCCTCTGCGAGGCGACCGTCATGTACCGGGGCCGCAAGCAGGCGACGGCGGAGGCGAACCTGGTCGCGGCCGACAGCAACAAGCTGCTCGCCCACGGCATCGCCACCTGCATGCTGCTGGGAGAAGGCTAGGAAGAGTGCTGGCGGGCGAGCTCGATCAGCAGCCGCACGCCGAAGCCGTTGGCTTCGTTGCCGACGTACTCGCGGCCGATGTCCCAGGCGCTGCCGGCGATGTCGAGGTGCGCCCAGGGCGTCTCGCCGACGAACTCCTCGAGGAAGGAGGCGGCGGTGATCGTTCCGGCCTTGCGCTTCTTGCCGAGGTTGGAGAGGTCGGCGACGGTCCCCTTCATCAGCTCCTTGTACTCCGGGTGCAGCGGCAGCCGCCAGGACAGCTCGCCGGTCGTCTCGCTGGCGCTGGTGACCGCGGCGGCGAGCGCGTCGTCGTTGGAGATCAAGCCGGCGTAGGTCGAGCCGAGGGCGACCTCGACCGCCCCGGTCAGGGTCGCGATGTCGACCAGCCGCTTGGCGCCGAGCTCGACCGCGTAGGCGAGAGCGTCGGCGAGGATCAGCCGTCCCTCGGCGTCGGTGTTGTTGACCTCAACCGTCTTGCCGTTGTACTGGGTGATGATGTCGCCGGGCTTGATCGCGGTCCCCGAGGGCATGTTCTCGGTCGTGGGGACCAGGGCAATCAGGTTCAGCGGCAGCCCCAGCTCGGCGATCGCCGCGGTCGCCTCCAGCACCGCGGCCGCGCCGGACATGTCCATCTTCATCTCCTGCATCCCGGCGCCGGGCTTGAGCGAGATGCCGCCGGTATCGAAGGTGACGCCCTTGCCGATGTAGGCGAGGGGAGACCCGGCGCCACCGCCTTCGTAGCGGAGGACGATCAACTTCGGCTCCTGCGGCCCGCCCTGGCCGACCGCGATCAGGCCGCCCATGCCCTTCTGCTCGAGCTCGGCGCGACCAAACACCTCGACCGAGATCGAGTCGGCGGCGGCGGCGATCTCTTCGGCGCGCTCGGCGAGGTAGGTCGGGGTGGCGACGTTGGCGGGGGTGAGCTGGAGGTCGCGGGCCCGGTTCTGGGCCTCGGCGGCAATCCGAGCCACCGCGACGGCGTCTTCGATCTCCGTCGACCCGAGCAGCGTCAGCGTCTCCAGCCGCGGCGGGTTGTCGCCGTCGCCGGACTTGAAGCGGTCGAAGCGGTAGGCGGCGAGGATCGTCCCGGTGACGAGCGCCTCAGCGGCCGCGGCCGCGTCCCCGCCCTCGGGCAGCACCCAAGCGATGGAGGTGGCCTGCAAGCGCCCCGCCTCCTGGGCGGCCAGCGCGGCGGCGACTCGCAGCTTCTCGGGGTCGATCTCCCCGCGCTCCCCAAGCCCGACCACGACGACCGGCGGGAAGCCGTCCGGGCGCAGCAGCGAGACCTTCTTGAAGCCGGGGCGCGCATCGTCGGCGCCGGCAGCGGCCGCGATGCCCTCGGGCAGCTCCGCGCCCTCGAACAGCCCGACCGCAAGCAGGTCGGCGCCGCTCTCGGCCATCTCGACTGGCTTCACCTCGACCTTCATCGGCCGCGAGTTTACGTTGCCCTGTCGGTATCGTCATCCGCTGGACCTGGCGGACAGGGGCCAGGCCTAGCGAAACTTGAAAGGAAAGGCAGTAGATGCCCAGCTCAGTGATTCTCGGAACCGCGCGCACCCCATTCGGAAAGATGGGCGGCGGTCTCAAATCCCTTGACGCCACCGACCTCGGCGGCACCGTGATCGAGGCGGCGCTGGACCGCTCCGGCGTTGCCCCCGAGCAGGTCGAGCAGGTTGTCTTCGGCCAGGTTCTGCAGGCCGGCCAGGGCCAGATCCCCTCGCGCCAGGCCCAGATCAAGGGCGGGATTCCGAAGGAGGTCCCCTCCGAGACGATCAACAAAGTCTGCGCCTCGGGCATGCGCTCGGTCGGCATCGCCGATCAGGCGATCCGTGCCGGCGACTCCAACGTCGCCGTCACCGGCGGCATGGAGTCGATGAGCAACGCTCCCTACCTGCTGCCCGGCGCCCGCTTCGGCTTCCGGATGGGCGACATCAAGGCGCTCGACGCGATGACCCACGACGGCCTCACCAACCCCTTCACCAACAAGCAGATGATCAACGAGGCGAGCGAGGTCGGCAACGAGCTCGAGATCAGCCGCGTCGACATGGACCGCTTCGCCGAGCGCTCGCACCGGCTCGCCAACGAGGCGACCGAAGCCGGCCGCCTCGCCGAAGAGATCGTCGGCGTCACCGTCAAGTCGCGCAAGGGCGAGAGCACGGTCGAGGCCGACGAGGCGATCCGTCCCGACACCACCCTGGAGACGCTGGCGAAGCTGAAGGCGATCGGCGGCGATGACGCCACCCACACCGCCGGCAACGCCCCGGGGGTCAACGACGGCGCCGGCGCGATCGTCGTCGCCTCCGAGGAGTGGGCCGAAAAGGAAGGCAAGACGCCGCTGGCCCGGATCCTCTCCTACGGCACCGTCGCCGACGACTTCCCCTACCTGGCGAAAACGCCGGCCAACGCCGCCAAGCAGGCGCTGGAGAAAATCGGCAAGAGCGCCGACGAAGTCGACCTTTGGGAGATCAACGAGGCCTTCGCCTCCGTCGCTCTCAATTCGGTGCGGATGCTCGGCGTCGACGAGGAGAAGGTCAACGTCAACGGCGGCGCGATCGCCCTCGGCCACCCGATCGGCGCCTCCGGCTCCCGCATTATCGGCGCCCTGGTGCACGAGCTCAGGCGCCGCGGCGGCGGTCTCGGCGTCGCCGCGATCTGCTCCGGCGGTGGCCAGGGCGATGCGATCGTGCTCGAGGTCAACGGAGGCTGAGCTTGGACCCGCAGCCCGCGAGCGACTGCACGCCGCGGGCTGCGGCTTTTTTTGACCTCGACAAGACCCTGATGGCGGGGTCGAGCGGGATGCAGTTCGCCCGCATCGCCGCGAAGCAGGGGATCGTCGGCAAACGCCAGCTGGCCAGCTGGGGCTTCGAGCACACCCGCTACCGCCTCCGCGGTACCACCGACGCCCGCACCGCCGAGGTGCTGAAGGTGGCGCGGGAGCTGATCACCGGCGTCTCGGCAAGATCGATCGACCGGATGGGTCCGGAAGTGATGGCGGCGATCCTGCCGCGGATCTTTCCCCAGATGCTGGAAGAGGTCTACGCACATCAGGACGCCGGCCGTCCCACCTTCATCGTCAGCGCCGCCGGCAACGGCGTCGTCGAGCAGCTGGCCCACGTGCTGGGGATGGACGGCGGCATCGGCACCCGCTACGAGGTCGACGCCGACGGCAACTTCACCGGCCGTCTCGACGGCCCCTTCGTCTACGGCGCCGGCAAGGTCGAGGCGATGCGGGAATTCGCGGCCGCCCACAGGATCGAGCTGGCCGACTCCTACGCCTATTCCGACTCGCTCTCCGACCTGCCGATGCTGCGCGCGGTCGGCAACCCGGTCGCCGTCAACCCCGACCCGCCGCTTGCCCAGATCGCCCGCGCCGAGGGCTGGCAGGTGATGCGCTTCGAGCGCCTCGGCCGCCGCCTCGTCGCCCTCGCGGTGACCCTGCTGGCGACCGTCGCCGGCTTCGGCGCCTCGCGGGTCGCCGCTCGCAGGCGGGTCCCGCCGCCGCGCCGGCTGCGCGTCGGTCGCTAGGGTTCCGGGCCGATGGAGGCCGCAACCGCCCGCAAGATCCGCGTCGTCGTCGCCAAGCCCGGCCTGGACGGGCACGATCGCGGCGCCAAGATCATCGCCCGCGCCCTGCGCGACGCCGGCATGGAGGTCATCTACACCGGCCTGCACCAGACGCCGGAGCAGATCGCCGAGACGGTGATTCAGGAGGACGCCGACGCGATCGGGCTCTCGATCCTCTCGGGCGCTCACATGACGCTGGTCCCGAAAGTCGTCGAGCTGCTGCAGGCGCAGGGGGTGGACGACGTGCTGGTGACCGTCGGCGGGACGATCCCCGCTGACGACATCCCCGAGTTGAAGAACCTGGGCGTCGCCGAGGTCTTTACGCCTGGCTCCGGAACCGACGAGATCGTCGAGTTCATCCGCGAGCGCGCCAGCGCCCGCCACGAAGCTGAAGCCTGAGCCGGCTCCAGGCGCCGCAGGCGCGCATTCCGTGACATCTGACACGGATCGGTGCATAGGTCCGTCCGATCCGGGTATCATCCTGATTGACTCGTCAGTCAACCGCAGGCAGGCGTTAGTATCGCGCCCCGCGAAAGACCTGAGAATCACCCCTAAGGAGGCTTTGCTTTGAAGATCTGCGTCCTGGTCAAGGAGGTACCGGACGCCGCCGTTCAGAAGCGCATCGATCCGAACACGATGCGGCTGGACCGTAGCGGCGAGAAAAATCTCAACCCCTTCGACACGCACGCCCTCGAGGCGGCGATGCAGATCAAGGAGGGTGGCGCGATCCCGGTCGAGGAGGTCGTCGCCGTGACGATGGGGCCGAGCTCCGCCGTCCGCGCTCTGCACAAGGCCGTCGCGCTCGGCGCCGACCGCTCGGTGCACCTCGCCGACGATGCTCTGGCCGGCTCCGACGTCTGCGCGACCGGTTACGCGCTGGCGAAGGTGCTCGAGTCGGAGAGCCCCGACCTGGTCCTGCTGGGCCAGCAGTCGGATGACGGCGAGTGCTACACGATCGGCGCCGTCGTCGCCGACCACCTGAAGATGCCGTCGCTGACCCAGGTGATTCAGATCGACGTCGCTGACGGCAAACTGCGCTGCGAGCGCCAGGCCGAGTACGGCTACGACACCGTCGAGGTCGAGCTCCCGGCCGTGATCAGCGTCGGTGACGCGATCAACGAGCCGCGCTACCCGAGCCTGAAAGCGATCATGGGCGCGAAAAAGAAACCGCTCGACTCGAAGGCGACCGGCGATGTCGGCATCGAGGCCGGCAGCGTTGGCGAGGGCGGTTCGAAGACCAAAGTGCTCGCTCTGAACCCGCCGCCGGCCAAGGAAGCGGGCGAGATCATCGAGGACGAGGACACCAACGAGACGGTCGAAAAGATCGTCGCGTGGCTCGACGAGAGGAAGCTGATCTAAATGGCAGGGATCCTGGTTTACGCCCTCCACGACGACGAGGGCAACTTCAACAAGAACTCGCTCGGAGCGATCTCCGAGGCGGCCAAGCTGGCCGGCGAAGTCGGCGGTGAAGCCGCTGCGCTGGTCGTCGGCGACGTCGCTGACGACGCCTGCGCCGGGCTCGGCAAGTACGGCGCCGCCAAGGTCTACCGGGCCAAGAGCGTGCCCGAGGGCCTGGCTCAGCCGATCGTCGACGCGATGGCCAAGGTGATCGGCGATCAGGGCTTTTCCTACGCCCTCTTCGGCGGCGGCCTGCTCGGCTTCGAGATCGGCGCCGGCCTCACCGCCCGCCTCAACGCCGGTGTGACCATGGAGGTCACCGCGGTGAAAGTCCAGGACGGCGGGTTAGTCGTCGAGCGGCCGATCCTGCAGGACTCTGAGATCGCCGACGTCGGCTACGTCTCCGAGCCCGGCATCATCATCGGGCGCCTCAACGCCTTCGACATCAACGAGTCCGGCGGCAGCGCCGAGGTCGTCGATGTCGACGTCGAGCTCTCCGAGTGGTCGTCGAAGGCAAAGCTCGTCCAGCGCGGCGAGCAGCGCGGCGCTGACGTCAACATTGAGGACGCCGATATCCTCGTCGGCGGCGGTCGTGGCCTCGGGGCCAAAGAGGGCTTCGAGCTCTGCGAGCAGCTCGCCGACTCGATGGGCGGAGCCGTTGCCGCGACCCGCGCGGTCGTCGACGCCGGCTGGTACCCCTACGCCGCCCAGATCGGCCAGACCGGGAAGACGGTGGCGCCGAAGCTGTACCTCGCCGCCGGTGTCTCCGGGGCGATCCAGCACAAGGTCGGGATGCAGAACTCGGAGAACATCCTCGCGATCAACAAGGACCCGAACGCGCCGATCTTCGAGTTCTCGGACCTCGGCGTGGTCGGCGATCTCCACAAGATCGTCCCCAAGCTGACCGAGGCGATCAAAGCCAAGAAAGGCGGCTGAGCTCCGGCTCAGTCGCTTCCGCAAAGGAGCCCACAATGCCCGCCGTCGCCCCCGCTGAGTTCCCGCCGCCGTTCGATCCCAACAGCGTTATCGGTCCGCCGACCGACGCACCCGAGGATCGGATCGAGGTCGGGGTGGCGATTGTCGGCGGCGGGCCGGCCGGGCTCGCTTGCGCCAACAAGCTCCTGCAGTTGCTCGAGAACGAGCCGGAGCTGACCGAGCAGCTGGGCGAAGTCCCGGTTGCGGTGATCGAGAAGGGCAAAGTCGCCGGAGCGCACCTGCTCTCCGGGGCGAACATGAAGCCCTCGGCGATGGAAGAGCTCTTCCCCGACCTGCCGAAGGAGGAGTGGCCGGTCTACCAGGAGGTCACCAAGGACGCGGTCTACCTGCTGACCTCGAAGGCGGCGCTGCCGTTGAAGCCGATGCCGCCGAACTTCAAAAACCACGGCAACTACGTCACCTCGGTCTCGAAACTGGGCCGCTTCCTCGCCGAGAAAGCCGAAGAAGCCGGCGCCTACATCCTCAGCGAGACCGCGGCGACCAAACTGCTGGTCGAGGACCGGATCGTCAAGGGCGTGCGCTCGGGCGACCGCGGCCGCGGCAAGGAGGGCCAGGAGCTTCCTAACTTCGAGCCCGGCTCCGACGTGACCGCGAAGGCGACCGTGCTCGCCGAGGGAACCGTCGGCCACCTCACCTACGCCGCCTACGACTACTTCGACATGCACGGCGCCGACCCGATGCGCTGGGAGCTCGGGGTGAAAGAGGTCTGGGAGGTCAAGGAGCCGCTCGACCGGGTCATCCACACGATGGGTTGGCCGCTGCGCAAATCGCCGCGCTTCAACGAGTTCGGCGGCAGCTTCATCTACCCGATGGGCGAGGACAAGATCTGCATCGGCCTGGTCGCCGGCCTCGACTACACCGATGCCACCTTCAGCGTCCACGACGCCCTGCAGCTGATGAAGACCCACCCCTTCATCAAGAAGCTGATCGACGGCGGCAAGCGGGTCGCCTGGGGCGCGAAGACGATCCCCTCGGGCGGCTACTTCTCGATGCCGAAGCGGCTTGCGGTGCCAGGGATGATGGTCGCCGGCGACGCGGCCTCGATGGTCAACGTCCCGACCCTGAAGGGCGTTCACTACGCGATGCACGCCGGGATGTACGCGGCGGAGACGATCGTCGAGTCGCTGAAGCAGGACATCGACTCGGTCAACTTCGAGGCCTACGACGACAAGGTCCGCAACTCGCTGATCGAGAAGGAGATCAAGCAGTCGCGCAACATGCGCCAACCCTTCTCCAAGGGCTTCTTCATGGGCGGCGCGATCGTCTCGGCGATGACGGTCACCAAAGGCGCCTTCCCGGGCGGCCACTGGAGCCAGGAGCACGACTCCGAGATCGAGATGGACATCGGCAAGGCCGGGGACATGTACCCCAAGCCGGACAACGAGCTGACCTTCAACAAGCTCGACTCGGTCTTCCTCTCCGGCAACGCGACCCGCGACGATGCCCCCAACCATGTCCGCGTCCAGACCCATGTTCCCCGTGAGATCGCCCAGACCTGGGTCTCGATGTGCCCGGCCCAGGTCTACGAGATCCCCGAGGACCAGCTGGAAAACGGCGCCGCCGAGGTCGACGTCCACGTCACCGCCTCCAACTGCGTCCAGTGCGGCGCGATCACCGCCAAGGGCGGCCGCCTCACCCTCCCCGAGGGCGGCGACGGCCCGCTCTACCAAGAGACCTGATCTCGTAGGAAAGTTGTTCGCCTAAAGGCACGATCTGCGCGCCACGCGTGCGGATTTGCCGCCTACGCTCGGCGGGTGCTTCCCGTCGGGACCATCGCGAATGACGTCGCGTTCAGCTTCGGGCTGATGGCAGCGACGATCGCCGTTTTCGGCTTTCTCGGTCAAGCTCCGGCGGCGCTGATGCGGAAGGACGACGAGACCGTGAGGGCGATGACGGTGATCGGAGGGTTGGCCGGCCTCGTCTTCGCGGGAGCAATCATCTGCGTGGACCGGATGTTGTAAGCTTTTGTCTAAGGAGGCCTATCTTGACCGAGCGACAAGCATTCATTTCCTTTGTAGCCGTTGTTCTGTTTCTCGAGGTTGCTCTCATGGGCGGCCTATCCCTCCTGGGAGCTGATTCGGAAACGCAGGCGGCGGCTCTCGTAATGCTGGGCTCCGGAGCGGGGCTCGGCGTCGGGTTCATCGGACTCCACTACCACTAGCCAGTAGGTTCCGCGCCGTGGTGGCGCTGGGCATAGCTGCGGCGATTACGGCTTCGCTGCTCTACAACACTTCGATCGTCTTGCAGGCGTTGGAGGTGCGGGAGGTGCCGGGGGGGCATGGGCTGCGGCCGTCGCTGCTGGGGCGGCTGCTGCGGAACCGACGCTGGCTGGGGGCGACGGCGCTGGGGCTGCTGGGGTGGCCGTTCGAGATCGCGGCGCTGCTGCTGGCGCCGCTGACCGTGGTGCAGCCCTGCATCGCCAGCGGCCTGTTGCTGCTCCTGTGGCTGGGGGCGACGCGGCTGGGGGAGAGGCCGGGACGGCGGGAGTTGGTGGCAGTGGCGGCGATCGTCGTTGGGATCGCCGGCGTCGCCTGGGCGGCGCCCGAGCGGACTACCGACCACGCCGATGCGGGAGCGGTTGCGCTGGCGCTGGCCCTGGTCGCAGTGCCGGCCCTGTTGCCTTACCTACTGCGTAGGCCGCTGGCCGGCCGACCTCAGCGGCTTGCCCTGCTTGCCACCGTCAGCGCCGGCTGCGGCTACGCCTGGACGGCGATCGCCAGCAAGCTCCTGACCGACGAGCTGGTTGCGGGGGCAGTGCTGATCGCGGCGGTGTGGCTGGCCACGGCCGCGGCTTCCGAGGGACTGGCGTTGCTGAGCGAGATGAGCGCGCTGCAGCGACGCCCGGCGACGCACGTCGCCCCGACGATGTTCGCGGTTCAGGTGCTGCTGCCGGTGCTGCTGGCGCCGCTGATCTTCGGCGAGTCCTGGGCGGGGACGCCGGGAGGCGGGGCCGCGCTCGCTGCATTCGTCGCCCTAGCGCTCGTTGGCACCGTGCTCCTTGCCGGCTCGCAGGCGGTCGGAAAGGTGATCGAGTTCGCACACGCCGAGGAATAGCCGCGACCAGGTGGGGTAGATGATCCGGTTTCGCTGGTAGATTTCCCGCGCCTCCGGCGATGCGGTGTCTAGTCCCGCCGAGGCAGACCCCAGCACCAGCCACCCCAGCAAGGAGCCACCGTGGGCGCCGCAGAGAACACTCTGCCCGACGCGAGCAAGTTCGCGATCGGGTTCGACCACCGCGACCGCGGCCGGCTGTTCGAGCTCTGGACGGAGGTGCTCGACTCCGAGCAATGGTCGGAGGGCGCCAAGCTGCAGGCGTTCGAGGCCTGCTGGGCGAAGTGGAACGGACTGCCGAGCCTCGGCCTCTCGAGCTGGGCGGGCGGCGCCCTTGCGGCGCTGGAGTTCGCCGGGGTCCGCGGCGGGACCGTCCTTTGCCCCTCCAACACCTTCATGGCGACGCCGCTGGCGGCGATCAACGCCGGCGCCCAGGTCGAGTTCGTCGACTGCAACCGCGAGGACCTCTGCATGTCCTTCGAGGACTTCGAGCGTCAGGCCGAGCGGCACCAGCCGCGCGCGGCGATCCTCGTCCACATCGGCGGCCACATCGCCTTCGACGCCGAGCGGATCGCCGCCTATTGCCGCGACCACGGGATCTTCCTGCTCGAGGACTGCGCCCACGCCCATGGCGCCGACTGGAAGGGCTCCCGGCCGGGCAGCTTCGGCGACGCCGGCGTTTACTCGCTCTACGCGACGAAGACGGTCTCGACCGGCGAGGGCGGCGTCCTCGTCTCCGGCAATCCTGAGCTGATCGAGTTCGCCGCCAAGTTCCGTAACTACGGCAAGTTCGAGCACGAGGTCGACGGCCTCAACTTCCGGATGAGTGAGTTCACCGCCGCGCTCGGCCTCGTCCAGGCGGAACGGATGGAGGAGATTGTCGCCTGGAAGAACGAGTACGCCCGCGAGCATCTCGACCCGCTGTACCCGGCCCGCCTCGAGCTGCCCGAGGGAATGATCTCTGGCTTCTACAAGTACATCGTCTTCGAAGAGCTGGAGAAGAGCACCGGCAAGGTCTACGACCAGCCCTGTCACCGGATCATGGGGCGCGCGGACGAGTTGCCGAACACCGACTGGGTGGCCGAGAACCATTGGTGCGTCCCGCTCTACTACCGCCCCCCGTCAAGAGAAGCGGCCTTGAGCGAGGCGGCGCCGAAGGGAGAGTCATGAGAGTCCTGGTCACTGGAGGGGGCGGCTTCATCGGCTCCCACGTCGTCGATCGCCTGCTCGACCGCGGAATGACCCCGCGCATCTTCGACCTCAGCGCCTCGCCCTACCACTCGCCGCTCGAAGTAGAGACCTTCACCGGCAGCATCACCGACGCGGCCAACCTCGACCTGGCGATGCGCGACTGCGACGCGGTCATCCACCTTGCCGCGGTCGCCGACGTCGGCCACGTCCTTGCCGACCCGGTCCTCGCCGAGGAGGTCAACACCCGCGGCACGCTGAACGTGCTCGAGGCGGCCTGCCGGGCCAAGGTCGGACGCGTCGTCTACGGCTCGACCACCTGGGCCTACAGCGACTGCGTCGAGCAAGAGGTAGACGAGGAAACGCCGATTCCGGCGCCGCGCCACCTCTACACCGCGACCAAGCTCGCCGGCGAGACCTACTGCGCAGGCTACGCCGAGCTCTACGACCTCGAGAGCACGATTCTCCGCTTCGGCATCCCCTACGGGCCGCGCGCCCGCGCCGCCGGCGTCGTCGCCAAGTTCACCGACCTCGCCTTCGAAGGCAAGCCGCTGACGATCGCCGGCGACGGCAGCACCACCCGCAGCTTCATCTACGTCGAGGACCTTGCCGACGGCATCGTCGCGGCGCTGGCGCCGGAGGCGGCGGGACGCACCTACAACCTCTCCGGCGACGAGATCGTGACGATCCTCGAAATCGCCGAGCGGGTCCAGGAAAACACCGACGACTGCGAGATCGTCCACACGCCGCCGCGCCCGGGCGACTTCCCCGGCAAGGTGATCTCCAACGAGCGGGCGCTCGCCGAGCTCGGCTGGAAAGCGGAAACGAGCTTCAAGGACGGCGTTCGCCAGTACGTCGAATGGGTGCGCTCGAGCACCCGCCCGCCGGACCCGGTGCCAGGCAAGCGGCCGTCGCTGAACGGCAACGAAGCCGCGGCCGGGGCGCTGCTCGCCGGCGCCTCCCGCTTCACCGAGCGGCCGCCGCGGGTGCTGATCCTCTCCGCCGACATCGGCGAGGGCCACGACCTGCCGGCGCGGATCATCAAGGCCGACCTCGAAGAGGCCTACCCAGACTCCGAGGTCGAGATCGAAAACGGGCTCGAGGCGATGGGGAAGCTGGCCGCCTCGGTGTTGCGCACCGGCTCCAAGATCACCTTCCGCTGGGCTCCTTGGATCTTCGACGTCCAGTACTGGTTGATCACCAGGTTCGCCCCGACCCGCCGGCTCTTCCAGGGCATCGGCCGGCTGACCTCCACCCGTGGGGTGCTGCGGATGGTCGAGAAGAGCGACCCCGACGTGGTCATCTCCACCTATCCGGGTGTCACCGCGGTGCTCGGAATGCTGCGCGAAAGCGGTCGCCTGCAGATCCCGGTGCAGTCCGCGATCACCGATCTGGCGGGGCTGCGCTACTGGGCGCATCCGGGAGTCGACCTTCACTACGTGACCCACCCGGAGTCGATCGAGGAGGTGGAGAGACTGGTGGGGCCCGGGACCGTCGAGTGGGCGCGGCCGCCGATCTCGCCGGACTTCCTGATGCCGCGGACCCGGCGCGACGCCCGCGAGGCGCTTGGCGTCCCCGCGCACGCCCGCCTGGTGCTCGTCTCCGGCGGCGGCTGGGGGGTCGGCGACCTCGAGGGCGCGATCAGGACCGCCAGCGCCGACGGCGACACCCTCGTCGTCTGCATCACCGGCCGCAACGACGCCCTGCGCGAGCGGCTGGAGCAGCGCTTCGGCGACAACGAGCAGGTGCGGGTACTCGGCTTCACCGAGGAGATGAGCGACTGGATGGCCGCCGCCGACGCGATGATCCACGCGACCGCTGGCCTGACCGTGCTCGAGGCCCACATCCGCGGCTGCCCCGTGGTCTCCTACGGCTTCTCGGCCGGCCACCTGCGCGCCAACAACGCCGCCTTCGAGCGCTTCGGCCTCGCCGAGGTCGCCCGCTCAGAGCACGAGCTTGAGTCGGTCCTACGCCACGTCACTCGCGAGCGACAGGCACCCGACTCCTCATTCGCCTCGCTGCCCTCGATCGCCTCGCGGACGCTGGAGGTGCGGCCGCGGGTGAAGCCGCAGCCGGTCTGGCGGGTGCGCGCCGGCCGCACCGCCGCCGCCGTCACTACCGCCGCCCTGGCGCTGATCCTGATGCTCGCCGTCATCCACCGCGAGAGTCCGTGGAAGCCGGTCACCAACCACGTCCACCTCGGCGCCGACGCCGACACGCGCTAGGCGCCGGCGCCCTCGCCGGCGCTGCCGTCTGGCATGCCGGCCCGGCCCTGGCTCCGGTCGTACCGCCGCTCGGGCGGGCGCTCGGCGTCGTCCTGCGCCAGGAGGACCTCGACGGCGTCGCGCTGACTTTCGACGACGGCCCGCACCCGCACGGCACCGTCGCTGTCCTCGAGACCCTGCGCGAGCACGACGCGAAGGCGACCTTCTTCCTCGCTGGCGAGCAGGTCGAGCGGAGGCCGGCCCTGGCGGCGGAGATCGTCGCTGCCGGTCACCGGGTCGAGCTGCACTGCCACCGCCATCGCAATCATCTGCGGCTGACGCCGCAGATGCTGCTCGACGACGCCGAACGCGGCCGGGCGGCGATCGAGGAGGCAACCGGCCAGGCGATCGCCGACTACCGGCCGCCCTACGGGATCTTCAGCGGTTCCGGCCTACGCGCGATCCGCGGACGCGGCTGGCGACCGGTGCTGTGGTCGCAGTGGGGGCGGGATTGGGACCGCGGGGCGACCGCTTCCTCGATCACGCGTCGCCTAACCACCGGCGCCAGGGCCGGGGATGTCCTCCTCCTGCACGACGCCGACTACTACAGCGCCCGCGGCTCCTGGGTCTCAACCGCCGCAGCCCTGTCGAAGATCCTCGAGCTGCTGGAGGCACGGGGGCTGAAGTCGAGGCTGCTGCGCCGCGAGGGCGCCGCCACGACCGTCCACTGATCGCAACCGGCAAACGCTTCATCGAGGCGCTGGGCCATCGTGCTGCGGGGCCGATCCTGATCGAAGATCTGCTTGGACATACCGCTCCGTCCTGTAGGGGGCATTGCCGAATGATTCCCCAGCCCGTCGGACGAAAAATATGCTCTTTGCGGCCCTTTGGGAACGCTTGTTCGTTTTTGACCGTTAGGACGAAGCCGCAAACTCGGCGATCTGCGGGTCGTGGGGGAGGGGTCCGGTCATCCTCCTCCGGAATTGCGCGACACGCCGCTTCGCGGCTTAGCCGCAATGAGCCAGCGCGCCTTCGGCGCGCCCCAGATCAGATTGCATATCGCCGAACATTCCTCCGGAGGACGACCGGACCCCTCTAACCGGGCCGAGTCGTGGTTCCTTTTGCACCTATTTCGTCTGAAAGGAACCGCGCCTTTTGGCTCCCGTCCTTCGGCGTCTGCCGGGGCGTGTTGCTCGGAGGGGTGGGTGTCCCTCTCGGGGCCGGCGTCCTGTTGCCGGCACAGATCACTCGGCGAGAGACGGTTGCTTAGAGGCCGGCAACCCAGGTCTCGAGAGGGATACCCACCCCTCCCTACGGCACCACCTTCGTCAGCCGACGAAGCTCACGATCTCTTCAGCTACACGCTGCGGTTGGTCCAGCGCGACGAAGGTTTTAGCGTTCTCGATCTGGACGATTTTGGCGTTGGGGACTTCGTTCGCCAGGCGTTCCGCGTACTTGAGCGGGAAGAACTTGTCGCCGGGGGCCCAGAGGAGGCGGAGGGGGAGGTCGGAGGTGCTGAGCTTCTTGGCTGCTTCGAGGGTGTAGCGCTTGTTCATCCCGGCGGTCACCTTCTTCGTGTCGCGCATGATCGCGCTGTCCGAGGTGGCGGGGCGCATCCAGGAGGCGATGAGGTCGGGCGGGATCTTCGTGCGGGAGAAGGGCTCGAAGGCACGTCGCGCTACCGCTGGGATTCGGAAGGGAGCCGAGAGAGCGACCATGCCGCCGGGGAGCTTCGCCAGCGGCGGCATCGCCTTGAAGATCCCAGGCGGGAAGTTCTCGTGGGTGTCGCAGTTGGTGAGCGCGAGGCGGGCGATCTTGTCCGGGTGGTTGGCGGCGAAGACCTGGGAGATAGCGCCGCCGGAGTCGTTGCCGACCACGGTCACGTCCTCGAGCCCGAGCCGCTCGATGAACTCGGCGATCAGGCGGGCAATGCCGGTAGGCGAGAGATCTGCATCCGGGTTCATCGCCACCTGTTGCGCCCCCAGCGGCCAGTCGGGTGCCAGGCAGCGGTAGCGGTCCGAGAGGGCATCGACGACGCCGCTCCAGAGCCGGCCGTCGACGAGGTAGCCGTGGACGAAGACGACCGGTTTGCCCTCACCGGCCTCGCGGTAGCGGATCGGTCCGCCGGAGAGGCGGATCTCTTTGCGTTCGTCGGTCACGGTCGTCATGCTCGCCTCCGATTCGTTTGGCTTCAACCAGTGTGGGCAACTAAAATACATACAGCATGAATGTAAGTCCAGACCCGGAGAAAAATCGAGAGCCACGACGAACGCAGGCCGAGCGGACCGAAGCGACGCGGGAGGCGCTGAGCGCCGCCGCCCGCCGCCTCTTCACTGAGCGCGGATACGAGAACGTCGGCACGGAAGAGATCGTGCGGGCGGCGGGGGTCACCCGCGGTGCCCTCTACCACCACTACGGCGACAAGGCGAGCCTGCTCGAGGCGGTCTACAACCGGATCGAGGCCGAATCGACCGAGCGGGTCGCCCGCATCGTCCTCGGCTCCGAGCTGCACAGCCCGCTGGCGGCGATGAAGGCGGGGATCGAGGCCTTCCTCGAAGAGTGCGAAAAGCCGGAGCTGCGCCAGATCGCCCTCCACGACGCCCCCGCGGTGCTCGGTTGGGAGCGCTGGCGGGAGATCGGCGCCGCCAACGGGCTCGGCCTGATCGAGGCCAGCCTCGCCGCCGCGATCGAGGCGGGGGAGGTCCGGCCGCTACCGGTGAAGCCGACCGCGCACCTGCTGATGGGGGCGCTTGATGAGGCGGCGATGCTGCTCGCCCGCGACGAGCGCCCGGAGGCGCGGCTGGAGGTGACCGAGGTCCTAGTAGCGCTGCTCGACAGCTTCGCTGTCCGGCAGCGGGATTGAGCTAGCCAGCCGCCGCGACTCCTTTTGCGCGTACATCCGCACGTCGGCGAGCTGCATTGCCTCCTCCGGCGAGTCCGCCTCCTCCGGGACCGAGGCGATCCCCCAGGAGGCACTGAGGTCGTAACCGCGGCCGCGCGAGGTCAGCGCTTCGGCCGCCCGCACCGCCAGCTCGTCGCGCGCCCCGAGGCCGACGTCGACGATCCCGCCCTCGACGAAGACCAGGAACTCGTCGCCGCCGAGGCGGTAGGCGGTCGCCTCCGCCGGCGCCCCCTCCATCGCCAGGCCAAGCCGTTTGCCTAGGGTGCCGAGCATCTTGTCGCCGGCGGGGTGGCCGAAGGTGTCGTTGTAGTGCTTGAAGCCGTTGAGGTCGAGCATCAGCACGGTCATCGGCGCCCCCGGCGTCCGTTCGCGCTTCTCGAGGTCCATCTGCATCCGCGCCTGGCTGCCGAGCCCGCTGAGGCGGTCGGTGCGCACCTGGTCGAGCAGCCGCTTGTTCTCGCGCAGGCTGAGGACCAGCCGTCCGATCACCGAGAGCATCGTCGCCGACCACAGCAGCGTGGTCAGGGCGCTGGCGTGGTTGAAGTACTGGAGGACGACGAGGGCGATCATCGCCGTGGCGACGATGCCCGGCACCATCATTTCCCGCCAGCCGTCGAAGCGGGCGTCGGGGAGGATCGGCGACGCCTGCGGCTGCCAGGCCTCGACCCCGAGGAGGACGGCGGAGATTAGGTAGAGCGGTTCGACCCAGTCGCCGCCGGGAATCGTCGCTTCGTAGGTCTGCAGGGTGAATGCGACGTCGGCGACCGCCATCACCGTCAGCCCGGCCAGCAGCAGCGTCCAGGTGCGGCCGGGGCGCCAGCGGGTGAGGGCGATGACCCCGACCACGAGCGAGACCAGGACCACGTCGCCGAAGGGGTAGGCCAGGGTGGTTGCGACTTCGATGCCCGAGCCGGAGGTGTGGTCGGCGACGAACTCGAAGAGCAGCGCCGCGCCGAGGGCGCCGGTGCCGAGGGCGGCGATCAGGCCGTCCATCCAGAGGCGGCGGTCGAGTTCCTGCGCCCGTGCCCGGACCAGCAGGTAGAGCCCGAGAATCGCGAGTGGATAGAAGGCGAGGTAGCCGAGGTCGGCGGGCGAGGGGTAGGGGGCGTTCGGGTTGCCTTCGATGTAGAGCGTCCACCAGATCTCACCGCCCGCCCAGGCGATGATCGAGGCGGCGATCGCGATCCAGGCGCCGCGCTCGGGGCCGCCGCGGGAGGCGCGCAGGAAGCAGGCGAGGCCGGCGCAGACGACGACCGAGTCGTAGATGACGCCGTTGATCGCGTCGTTGAGACTGGGACCGCCGATCCCAAACCAGTCGTAGATGATGACCACGGCCATGCCGCCAAAGAGAACGGCGCCGATCGCCGTCTTCAGGGCGGCTAAATCGCGCGTTTTCGCGAGCTTGGCAGCGGCGTGCACAGACACCTATCGGCAAGGCTTGCGCGGTTCTCTAGACTTGGTGGAGATGAAGGCTCAAATCCACCCCGAATACAAGCTTGCCAACGTGCACTGCTCGTGCGGCAACCAGTTCTACACGCGGTCGACGAAAGACGACCTGCATGTCGAGCTTTGCTCCGAGTGCCACCCCTTCTACACGGGCAAGCAGAAGCTGGTCGACACCGGCGGCCGCGTTGAGCGTTTCCAGCGCCGCGCCGCTAAGCACAGGGCTGGGAAGTAGCGCGTGAGCCCCCCGTCGGGCTCGGCACTCGCATCCCACGAAAACTCCTCCGCGACTAACGGAGGAGACCCCCTGCGCATGCCCGACGGGGCGCTGGTCGCCAAGCGCGACGCGCCGGTCGGCGGCCAGGCCGTCCTCGAGGGCGTGATGATGCGCGGCATCTCCGTCTGGGCGGTCGCCGTGCGCTCGCCCGAGGGCCAGATCGAGGTCGAAACCGAGCCGATCAAGCCCTGGGCCTCCCGGCACCGGATCTGGCGCCTGCCGGTGATCCGCGGCGTCGTCGCCCTCGGCGAGTCGCTGAAGATCGGTTTCAAAGCCCTGGCGATCTCCGCCAACGCCCAGCTCGACGAGGACGAGGAGGGCGAGAAGGAAGAAATTGGCGGCTGGGTCTGGGGCCTGACCATCGTCCTCTCGATGCTGATGGCAATCGGCCTCTTCTTCGTCGTCCCGGTCGGCCTCACCAGCTTGATAAAGGACCAGCTCGGCTCGCCCTTCCTCTTCTGGCTGGTCGAGGGGGTCCTGCGGACGGGGATCTTCATCGGCTACATCGCCGCGATCAGCAAAATGCCGGACCTGCGCCGCGTCTTCGAGTACCACGGGGCCGAGCACAAGACGATCTCCTGCTACGAGGCCGAAGACGAACTGGTGCCGGCGCGGGCGAAGCTCTACTCGCGGCTGCACCCGCGCTGCGGGACCAGCTTCCTGCTGATCGTGATGGTGCTGGCGATCTTCGTCTTCGCCCCGCTCGGCCTGCCGGCCTGGTACTGGCTGGTGCTCTCGCGCATCCTCGGCATCCCGCTGATCGCCGGCCTCTCCTACGAGGTGATCAAGTGGGCCGGGAAAAACCGGCGCAAAGGCTGGGTGCGGGCGATCATGTGGCCGGGCCTGATGCTGCAGAACCTGACCACCCGCGAGCCCGACGAAGAGCAGCTCGCGGTGGCCATCGCCTCCCTCAACGCGGTTCTGGCTCGGGAGACTCCCGAGGAGGCGGCGAAGAAGCCCCACATCGAGATCGTCGCTTAGTCCCTGTCTAGGGTTGTTTCCGATGATCGAGTCGTTGGTTCAGCAAATTGAGAGCCGGTTTGCGGAGCTCGAGGGGCAGATGTCGGACCCCGAGGTGATCTCCGATCGTGAGCGTTATGCCGCTGTGGGGCGTGAATACCGCGAGCTGCAGCCTGCGCATGAACTGGCGGGGCGGTGGCGGACGCTGCGCGACGACCTCGAAGGGGCGCGGGAGTTGCTGGCGGAGGGGGAGGACGCGGAAATGCGCCAGCTGGTCGAGGAGGCGCCGGCGCAGCTCGAGGAGCTGGAAGAGGAGATCCGCCTGGCGATGGTCGAGCGCGACCCAAACGACGAGAAGAACGTGATCGTCGAGATCCGCGCCGGGACCGGCGGCGACGAGGCGGCGCTGTTCGCTGGCGACCTCTTCAAAATGCTGAACCGCTACGCCGACGAGCTCGGCTTCTCAATCGAAGTGCTTTCGCAGAGCGCCTCGGATTCCGGCGGCTTCAAGGAGGTCACCTTCGAGGTCAAGGGCGAGGGCGCATACTCTGTCTTCAAGTTCGAGGGTGGCACCCACCGGGTGCAGCGGGTGCCGGAGACCGAGTCGCAGGGCCGCATCCATACCTCGACCGCGACGATCGCGGTGCTGCCGGAGGTCGAGGAGGTTGAGGTTGAAATAGACCAAAACGACCTCCAGATCGACGTCTACCGCTCCTCCGGTCCCGGCGGCCAGTCGGTCAACACGACCGACTCGGCGGTGCGGATCACCCATAAGCCGACCGGGGTCGTCGTCTCGATGCAGGACGAGAAGAGCCAGCTGCAGAACCGCGAGCGGGCGATGCGGGTGCTGCGAGCGCGGCTGTATGAGCGCGAGCTGGCCGAGCAGCAGGCAAAGGTCGCCTCCGAGCGCAAGGCCCAGGTCGGCAGCGGCGAGCGCTCGGAGAAGATCCGCACTTACAACTTCCCCCAGGGCCGGGTCACCGACCACCGGATCAAGCACACCTCCCACAACCTCGAGGGTGTGCTGGCGGGGCAGCTGCGCGAGTTCACCGATGCGCTCAGCGCCGAGGAGAAGCGGCAGCGGTTGGAGGCTGCGGCCTCGGCGGCTGCTTGAGCCTTCGAGGATGACCAGCGCAAGCGTGCGGGAAGCGCTGGACGCCGCGGTCGATGCGCTGGCGGCGGCGGGGGTGGACGAACCGCGCCTGGATGCGGAACTGCTGCTGGGTGAGGCGATGGGGCGCGAGCGCTCTGCGCTGGTCGCCGACGCGGGGGCGGAGGTGCCGGCGTCGGCAGGGCGGGCGTTCGGGGAAATGGTGCGGCGGCGGCTGCGGCGCGAGCCGATCGCTTACATCCTCGGGCGCAAAGGGTTCCGGCGGCTGGAACTGGCGGTCGATTCGCGTGTGCTGATCCCGCGGCCGGAGACCGAGCTGCTGGTCGAGCTGGCGCTGGAGCTGCGGCCGCAGCGGGTCCTGGACGTTGGCACCGGCTCGGGTGCGATCGCCCTGGCCGTGGCGGACGAGCTCCCGGACGCCCAGGTCACCGCAACCGACACATCGCCTGCGGCGCTGGAAGTGGCGCGCGCCAACGCGCAGCGCCTCGGCCTGACCGAGCGCGTGCGCTTCGTCGAAGGTACGCTCCCAGACGAAGGCCACAGCTTCGACCTAATCCTCGCCAACCTCCCTTATATCCCTGAGCGCGACTGGCCCTCCCTCCAGTCTGAGGTCACCCAGTACGAGCCGCGCGAGGCGCTCCTGGCGGGCCCCGACGGATTGGACGCCTATCGCGCGCTGATCCCAGAGTGCGCCCCACGTTTGTCTCGCTATGCGGAACAAATGCGGGGAGCACTTGCGGTGGAGGTAGGGGAGGGTCAGGCCGGGGCGGTGGCGGAGCTGATGGGCGCGGCGGGGTTCGGCGAGGTCGAGACTCGGCGCGACCTGGCGGGGATCGAGCGCGTCGTCATCGGGCGCTCGGTAGAAACTGAGACGTGACCGAGTCGATACAGCTGCGCAGCGGTGAGGCAGACGTCGCCCGCAGGGCGCTCGAGCGCTGCATCGCTGACGGCGGCGTCGCCGTCTTTCCTGCCGACGGGCTCTACGGGCTCGCCTGCGACCCGCTCGATGCGGGGGCGATCTCGAGGATCCACCGGCTCAAGGGCCGCGACGACGGCAAACCCTCCGCGGTCATGTACTTCTCGCCGCTGGCGATTCGGGAGCTGCTCTCGGGGCTGGGGCCGAAGACGAAAGCGGTGGCCAGCGCCCTGATGCCGGGGCCGGTGACGCTGGTCATCGATAACCCGCAGCGACGCTACCCGCTTGCCTGCCGCCAGGACCCCGAACGGCTCGGCATCCGCCTGATCGGCGGGCCGCTGGCAGGAACGATGTGCCCGATCTTCCAGACCTCGGCCAACCGCAGCGGCGAGCCGGCGCCGGCTCGCTTTGAGGACGTTCCGAAGTCGATCCTCGAGGGGGTCGATTTGGTGATCGACGGCGGCCAGCTGCCGGGCCTTCCATCGACCGTGATCGACGTCGCCGCGATCGACGAGGACGGCAGCTGGCGCATCCTCCGCGACGGCGCCCTCAGCCCCGGCGACGTCGCCAGCGCCCTGCACTCGGTGGGTCTCGACTAGCAGCCGGTGTGGCCCGGGTAGGGCAGGTGCACCAGGACTTGGGAGGTGTTGTCGTCCTCGTTTGACTCGAAGAGGACTTCCTTCGGGTCGACGATCATTCGGTAGGCAAAGCAGCCACGCAGGCCGGCGACGTTGATCCACTGCTGGTGGTAGGCGGCGGGGTAGATGTCCGACCAGCCGACCGAGGTGCCGAGCGTTACCCGGTCCTGGAAAGGGTTTTGGTTGCAGCCGGGATAGATCCAGTGCGCGGGCGAGCGCTGGCCGGGCCGGGTGTGGGCGAGGTCGCGAAGGCAGTAGTTGAGCTTCGGGCTGGTACGGACGATCTCCCCAAGGCTGCCGTCGGGGCGGACCCGCAGGAGGTCGAAGTGGGCGAGCTGGTGGACCTTCCAGTAGGAGCCGCCGAAGTAGGTGCCGACGTAGGTGAAATGGAGGGTGGCCCGGCTGGGGACGGTGATGTGGCCGCCACCGGCCTTGTAGATGCGCTGGTTGGTGCGCATTTTGTGCCAGCCGTTGCGCTGGCCGCGCAGCTCCATCGGGCCGCGGCCGCGGCTGCGGACGTCGCTGGTCGCGCGCAGGAGGACCTGGCCGCCGCCGGTGCGATCGACGTAGAGCTCGCTCGGCGGGCCGATCCGCAGGTTGGGGCAGAGCAGGTGCTGGGAGCCCGGCCCGATGCAGGGGTTGTCGACCGCGGCGGTGCCTGCGGCAGGCAGCGCTACTGCCAGTGCTGCCAGCAGGGCGATGGAAGCGAGGAAAAAGCGGATTCGCAAGAGGTCGAGACTATCCCTGGCCATTGCTAAGGTCGCCGTCATGTCCCCGCTGCCCGATGACTTTCAAACCGCTCCGCTTGCCGAGGTCGATCCCGAGATCGCCGACGTCCTCGAGGCCGAGCTGAAGCGCCAGCAGCGGACGCTGGAGATGATCGCCTCGGAGAACTTCGTCCCGCAGGCGGTCCTCGACGCGGTCGGCTCGGTGCTGACCAACAAGTACGCCGAGGGATACCCCGGGCGCCGCTATTACGGGGGCTGCGAGGAGGTCGACATCGCCGAGGAACTGGCGATCGAGCGGGCGAAGAGCCTGTTCGGGGCCGACCACGCGAACGTCCAGCCCCACGCCGGTGCCCAGGCCAACAACGCCGCTTACATGGCGCTGATGGAGCCGGGCGACACCTTCCTCGGCCTCGCCCTCGACCACGGCGGCCACCTCAGCCACGGGATGAAAATCAACGTCAGCGGCAAGCTCTACAACCCGGTGCCCTACCACGTTAGCCGTGACGACTTCCTCGTCGACATGGAAGAGGTCGAGCGGCTGGCCCAGGAGCACAAGCCGGCGCTGATCGTCACCGGCTGGTCCGCCTACCCGCGCCAGCTCGACTTCGCCGCTTTCCGCGAGATCGCCGACTCGGTCGGCGCCAAGCTGATGGTCGACATGGCCCATTTCGCCGGCCTCGTCGCCGCCGGCGAGCACCCGAACCCGGTGCCTCATGCCGACGTCGTCACGACGACGATCCACAAGACCCTCGCCGGACCGCGCAGCGGGATGATTCTCTGCCGCGAGGAGCACGCGAAAGCGATCGACAAAGCGATCTTCCCCGGCCAGCAGGGCGGGCCGCTGATGCACACCGTTGCGGCCAAGGCGGTGGCGCTGAAGATCGCCGCCAGCGAGCAGTTCAAGGTGCGCCAACAGCAGACGATCGCCAACGCCAGGGCGCTCGCCGCCGGCCTCGAAGCGGGCGGCGTGCCGGTGCTGACCGGAGGTACCGACGTGCACCTCGTCCTCGTCGACCTCACCCCGACCGGCCTCGACGGGCAGACCGGCGAGGACCGCCTCGACGAGGTCGGGATCACCGTCAACCGCAACGCGATCCCCTTCGACCCGCGGCCGCCGATGAACCCCTCCGGCCTGCGGATCGGCACCCCGGCGCTGACCACGCGCGGAATGGGGGAGGCGGAGATGACCGAGATCGCCGAGGTGATCGTCGCCGCTCTCGGCTCCGACTTCGAGTCCTCGAAGGAGGACCTGCGTGCCCGCACCGGCGCCCTGATGGACCGCTTCCCGCTCTACGCCGAGCTCGCCGCCGTCTAAATCCCGGTGCGCGTTTGGGTTGACATGAGCGCGCCAGCGCACGTGCTGGTGCTGCGGCCGATCCTCCAGCGGCTCGAAGCCGAAGGCCACGAGATCGAGGTCACCGCTCGCGACTACGCACAGACGCTGGCCCTCCTGCAACTGCACGGGATGCCGCACACGGCGATCGGCCAACACGGCGGCGCTTCGCGGTTGCGCAAGGCGTACCGGCTCGCTGGCCGCAGCGCCCAGATGCTGATGTTTGGCCGCGGTCGACACTTCGACCTCGCGCTCGCCCACGGCTCGAACGACCTCGCGATCGCCGCCAAGGGGCTGGGCATCCCCGAGGCCAACATGCACGATTACGAGTACGCAGTCACCCAGCACCGGATCGGCTGCCGCTTTGCCCGCCGGGTGATGTTCCCGGATGCCGTTCCCTACGAGCGCCTGCGCCGCTTCGGCGTCACCCCGGAGAAGTACTTCCCCTATCTCGGCCTGAAGGAGGAGTACTACCTCTACGACTTCGAACCCGACTCCGAGGCGCTGCGGCGGCTCGGAGTTGAGGAGGAGCGGGTCGTGGTGATCGTCCGCCCGCCGCCCGACGTCTCGCTCTATCACCGCAAGTCGAACCCGCTCTTCCCCAAGGTGCTCGACCGGCTCGGCAACGACGCCGACGTCCACGCGGTGGTGCTGCCGCGTACGCAGGCGCAGCGCCAGTTCATCGAAGGCCTGCGGTTGCCCTCGGTGATCGTGCCGCCCGGCGCGGTCGAGGCCCAGAGCCTGGTCGCCCTCGCCGACCTCGTCGTCTCCGCCGGCGGGACGATGAACCGCGAGGCCGCCGCCCTCGGCACCCCCGTCTACACGACCTATGGCGGCCGCCTCGGCGGGGTCGACGAAGCGCTGATCCGTTCCGGTCGCCTACGGCCGCTGACCGACTCCCGCGCCGTCGTCCTGGAGAAGCGGACCGCCGAGGCGACGCCGACGCGACGCGATCCGTCCTATCTAGTCGAGACGATCCTAGGTACCGTCGGAGCCTCACCATTGCGCGAAGAGCCTCATCCCGTAACGCCTTCCTGAGCGAGCCGCTCGAGGCCGAGCCCGGCCTCGAAGAACTCGTCGCGCCCGCAGCCGAAGGCGACCCGCGACCAGTCGACCCGCTCCTGCGGGCGCTAGACCTCCTCATCTCCGCCTCGATCCTGTTGGTCCTCTCGCCCCTTCTGGCCCTGGTCGCGGCGGCGATCGCGATCAGCTCGGGCCGGCCGGTCCTCTACCGCGGCGCCCGCGTCGGCAAAGCCGGCCACCTCTTCTGGATGTACAAGTTCCGCACCCTGAAGCCGGACGCGGAAACTCGGCTCGGCCCTTACTACGGCGAGGAGCTGACCCGACGGACCGAGGAAGAGCGGACCAGGATCGGCGGCGTCCTGCGCAAAACCCACCTCGACGAGGTGCCGCAGCTCTGGAACGTCTTGCGCGGCGACATGTCGATCGTCGGCCCCCGCCCAATCCGGCCGACCTTCTACGCCGAGCTCTGCCGCGAGATCCCTCAGTATTGGCAGCGCCTCGTCGTCCGCCCCGGCGTCACCGGCTTCGCCCAGACCCGGATCACCCGCGAGGAGACCTGGGCCGACAAGCTCGCCCACGACATGGAGTACATCGCCGACCGCTCGATCGGCCTCTACTTCCAGGTTCTCCTTGCAACCGTGAACAAGGTCCTCGGCCGCGGCCAGCCGACTTCCTAGGTCCTAAACGCCGGCCCGGCAGCGCCGTCGCCCCTGCGAGACTGCCGGCCATGTGCGGCATCTGCGGCCTGGTGGCCGGCGAGCGGGAACGGGCCCCCGACCGGGAGGTCGTGGCGCGGATGAGCGGGCGGCTTGTGCATCGGGGTCCCGATGACGACGGGGTCTTCTGCGAGGGGCCGGTGGCACTGGCGGCGCGGCGTCTCTCGATCATCGACCTGGCCGGCGGCCATCAGCCGATCGAGAACGAGGATGGCTCTGCGGTCGTGGTCCAGAACGGGGAGATCTACAACTACCGCGAGCTGAAGCGGGAGCTTGAGGGGCGCGGGCACCGCTTCGCCACCGACTGCGACACCGAGGTCCTCGTCCACGGCTACGAGGAGTGGGGGGAGACCTTCGTCGAGCGGCTGCGGGGGATGTTCGCGATCGCCCTCTGGGACAAGCGGCGCCAGCGCCTGCTGCTGGCCCGCGACCGCTTCGGGATCAAGCCGCTCTACTACCGCGACGCCGGCGGCGGCCTTGCCTTCGCCTCAGAGTTGAAGGCGATGCTCGAGCAGCCGGGCTTCTCGCGCGAGATCGCCCCGCAGGCGGTCGCTGCCTACCTTGCCTTCAACTCGATCCCGGCACCGCTAACGATCTTCAAGGAGGCGCGCAAGCTGCCCCCGGGTTATCTGCTGACGTGGCAGGGGGGAGAGGTGGCCCTGCGCCGTTACGCCCGGCCGGGGCCGCCGCCCGCCGGCGGGGTCCGCGGCGGCTCCGCTGAGGAGCTGGCCGCCGAGCTGCGGGAGGTTCTCGACGACAGCGTCCGCGCCCATCTGGTCGCCGACGTCCCGGTTGGCGTCCTCCTTTCCGGCGGCGTCGACTCCGGCGGCCTCGCCGCCCTTGCCTCCCGCCACGTCGACGAACCCCTGCGCACCTTCTCGATCGGCTTCGAGGAGGAGGGCTTCAACGAGCTCTCGCGGGCGCGCCTGGTCGCCGAGCGCTACGGCACCGACCACCACGAGCTGGTCCTGCGGCCGAACGCCGTCGAGCTCTTGCCGAAGCTGGTCGAGGCCTTCGACGAGCCCTTCGGCGACTCCTCGGCCCTGCCGACGTATCTGGTCTCCGAGCTGGCGGTGGGAGAGGTCAAGGTCGCCCTCTCCGGCGAGGGCGGCGATGAGCTCTTCGGCGGCTACTACACCTACGTCGCCGATCTGCTGGCCCGCCGGGTCGGCCGCCTCGCGGCGCTGGCGCGGCCGCTGGCCGAGGCGCTGCCGAGCCGCACCGACCGGGTCGGCTTCGACTACAAAGCCAAGCGCTTCGCCCGCGCCGCCGCCCTGCCGCCGCTGGAGCGCCATCACGGCTGGAAGGAGATCTTTTCCCCCCAAGCGCGGGCCGACCTGGCCGGCCCCGGCGCCTCGGCCTGGGACCCGCTCGACCTCTACCGCGAGCGCTACGCCGAAACGGCTGGCGCCGAGCCGCTGGCGCGGATGCAGGACGTTGATCTCGGCATCTACCTGGCCGACGACCTCCTGGTCAAGACCGACCGCCTCAGCATGGCCCACTCGCTGGAGCTGCGCGTCCCCTTTCTGGACCCGCGGGTCGCCGATTTCGCCTTTTCGCTGCCGACGAACCTCAAAGTCCGCGGCTTCGCCAAGAAGCGGCTGCTGCGCCAGGCGCTGGCACCGCTCTTGCCGCGGGAGATCGTCCACGGCCGCAAGCAGGGTTTCTCGATCCCCATCGCCGCCTGGCTGCGCGGCCCCCTGGAGCCGTTCGCCCGCGAGGTCCTGGCGCCGAGCGCAGTCGCCCGCCAGGGTCTCCTCGACCCCGCCGCGGTGACCCCGATCCTCGACCGCCACATAGCCGGCCAGGAGGACCTGAGTCGGCAGATCTGGGGCCTGATGGCGCTTACCCTCTGGTTCGACCGCTATGCCCACTGACACCGACGCCTACCTCGCCTTTCTCGTCGCCGGCGTCCTCGCGCTGCTGCTGGTGCCGCTGACCAAGCGGCTGGCGCTGCGGGTGGGCGCGATCGATTACCCGAGCGAGCGCAAGCTCCACACGGTGCCGACGCCGAAGCTCGGCGGCCTGGGCATCCTCGGCGGCGTCCTCGTCGCCGGCCTGATCTGGCTCCCCGCTGACACCGAAAGCCACTCGATCCTGATCGGCGCCGCCGCGATCGCCTGGGTCGGCGTCCTCGACGACGTCTTCGACCTCAACCCGGCGGTGAAGCTGCTGGGGCAGACGGTCGCGGTGGTGATCCCGGTCTCTGTCGGCGTCACCGTCGACAACTTCACCTTCCCCTTCTTCGGCCGCCTCACCCCGGGAACCGTCGACCTGCTGACCCTGCCGGGCGGCGGCGTCGTCCACCTCGGCGACGTCGCCACCGTGCTCGGGATCGTCGCGATGATCAACGTGATCAACCTGATTGACGGCGTCGACGGTCTCGCCGCCGGCGTAGCCGTGATCTCCGGGATCACCTTGGCGACGATCGCCCTCTCGCTCGACCGCACCGCCGCCGGCGTCCTCGCCGCGCTGGTCGCCGGCGCCGCCCTCGGCTTCCTGCGCTGGGGCTTCCCCCCAGCCAGCACCTTCATGGGCGACACCGGCTCCAACCTGCTCGGCTACCTGCTCGGGGTCGTCGCCGTCCAGGGAGCGCTGAAGACGAACGCGGTGATTGCCCTCTTCATCCCCCTGATCATCCTCGCGGTGCCGATCCTCGACACTGGCTTCGTGGTCGCCAAACGGCTCAAATACCGCCGCCCCGTCTACAAAGCCGACCGCTGGCACTTCCACCACCGGATGGCCGACATCGGCTTCTCTCAGCGCCGCACCCTGCTCTACCTCTACGGCTGGACCGCGGTCATGGCCGCCCTGGCCTTGGCCCTGCGCTTCGTCCCCTACAGCGACAACCACGGCCACTTCGACGCCTTCTGGACCGCGGTGATCGCCGTCTTCGGCCTCCTCGCCCTCGCCGCCTCGATCTACCTGGTCGAGGTCCTGGAGATCCTCAAGCTGCGCCAGACCCGCCTCCGCCAGATCGTCACCCTGCGCCGCCAGGCCGGCGCCCCCGAGCCCGAGCTGCAAGAGGTCAACACGGCGGTCGAGCAGGAGCTCGAGACTGGGTCCTTCCCAGCCGTCGATCCCGAAACCGGAGAATTCGAGGCTCTAAAGAAGTAGGACCGTCAGTTGAGCTCGGCAATATTCGAGTTGTACCACTAGTGGTACATTTTCTGCATGGCAGCGGCGAGGGACAGGAAACCCGCGGCACTTGGCACGAGCGAGGCCCGCCGCAGCCTGCCGTCGCTCGTGAAGAAAGCCTCCTCGCGTCGCAAGCCATCGCCTGACCTGGAGAGCAACGTAGTCCGGATCATGACCCGCGGCCAAGAGGGATCGGCATCACTTGTACCCACTGTGGACCTGCTGGCGGCCAAGGAGAGGATCGAAGAGCTTGAAGAGGAGCTCGAGAACGCCGGCCTGGCGCTCTTCCTGCAGGAGCGCCTCACGAGCAGCGAGGGCAACCGCTTAAGCGCTGGCGGTTTCCTCACGGAGATCGGCATGGGGGAGTTCGTTGAGCAACTCCCCAAAGACTGAACGGCATCACGTTGAAGCTTTGGCGGAGGCAACGGCCGACGCCAACGCACTCGACGAGCCCCTCAAGCGTGAGGTCGCGCGCATCGTGGTCGAGCTGTACGGCAACCCGCACCACGGCGAGCTGATGGGGGACAAGCCTCCCCGGGTGCTTAAAGGCTGCCGCAAGATTCGCTTCGACGAACCCGGCTGGAAGGGAAAACCTCGCTATCGGTTCGTCTACCGCAATGAACCCAGCGACGGTGCACCGGCAACGAGCGTCATCCTCGCGATCGGTCGCCGCGATCGGATGATCGCCTACGCCAAGGCCGCGCGTCGGGTGAAAGAACAGGCGACGCTGGAAGGGCAATCGAGCTGAGAGAAGTCAGCAGCACTCGGTAGTGGCAACCCTCACGAAGTGGCTTCCTAAAGCCATTCCGGGGGTCGTTTCTATATAGTCGAGATACGCCCGCTCTGCCCCGAGCTGGGCGTTTTCTTGCAGTAGCTGCGGTTCTTATCTATGTCTCCTCCCAAGTACGTCGACCTCATCGCGCTCGCTGCCGCGCTTGCAATCTTCCTGCTCGGCGGGTTTCCCCTGCTCGGGTACGCCGTTGCGGCCGCTGCCTGGCTAACGCAGCGGGGGCTGCAGTCGCTGGCCAACCGCCGCATGCGCGAACACCTCGCCGCCGGCAACCGCCAGAAGGCAATGGGGATCGTCGCCGGCACCACCCTCGGCCGCGTCTGGCTGATGGCCACCGCGGTGCTGCTGGTGGGGCTGGCAGAACGGGAGTCGGGGCTGGCCGCGGCGGTGCTGCTGGCGGGCCTCTTCACGATCTCCTTCGCCGCGCAGGGCATCTCGCACCTGCTCGAGCAACCTGAGGGCCAGGGGGCGGCGTAGCCATGGAGTCGGCCACCGTGACGGCGCCGGGCGGCGCCCCCAAGCGCGACGGCATGAGCACCAAAGCCAAGGTCTTCATCGGGCTTGGGATCTACCTCGCGGTCGCGATCCTGCTGCTGCTGATCTTTGGCAACGCCGGCAAGAACGAAGAGTTCAAGCCGCAGAACGAGTTCAAACTTGAACCGTGGGTCTCGATCCACCTTGCCGGGATCGATCTCAGCATCAACAAGGCGGTCCTCTACCTGGTCCTCGCCAGCCTGGCGACGATCGGGACGATGGTCTGGATCGCCCGGCGGATGCAGCAGAAACCGAACAGCCGGGTTCAGACCGCGGTCGAGGTCGCCTACGACCTGACCAAAAACACGATCACCGGCGGCAGCCTCTCCGGCGAGCTGGCCCGCAAGTGGTTCCCCTTCATCGGCGCCCTCTTCTTCTGGATCTGGTTCTCGAACATGCTCGGCTTCCTGCCGCTGCCGACCAACACCGAGCACCATTTCACCCTCTTCGGCCTCGAAATCCCCTCCTTCGCGATCTACGCCGCCACCGCCAACATCGCCATCCCCCTGGTCCTCACTCTCGTGGTCTGGCTCAGCTACCACGTCGAGGGCATCAGGGCCAAGGGCTTCGTCCCCTACTTCAAGAGCTGGCTGCCCCCGGGCCTGGAGGAGATGAGCCCGGTCGGCAAGGGCGCGATCTTCATCATCGAGGTGATCTCGCACTTCGTGCGGCTGATCTCCCTCTCCGTCCGTCTTTTCGCCAACATTCTCGCCGGCCACCTGCTGCTGCTCTTCATGGGCGGCGGCTTGGCGGTGCTGCTGGGGATCGCGGCCCTCGGGGCGCTCACCTTCCCGCTCGCCTTCGCCTTCTTCATCTTCGAGGTCGGGCTTGTGGCGACCCTGCAGGCATTCATCTTCTCGACGCTTAGCGCTATTTACATCGGCGGAGCGACCTCCGCCACTCACTAGAAAAGGAGTCAATCTCGATGGATCTCACTGCCCTGCCGCTTGCTGAAGTCACCGACGAAGGTGTCAAAGGCGCCGGCAAAGCGATCGCCCTCGGCGTCGGTGCGGGTCTCGGTTCGATCGGCGCCGGTATCGGCGTGGGCTTCATCTTCGGTAAGGAGATCGAGTCGGTCGCCCGTCAGCCCGAGATGAAAAGCGACCTGGAAAGCATCCGCTGGCTCGGCTTTGCGCTGACCGAGGCGGTCGCCTTCTACACCTTCATCTTCGGCCTCATCGCCTTCTTCCTCTCGTAGGCCGCGAATGGAGCTTCTCGGCTACATAGGAGCGGTGCTCCCGTTCGCCGCCGAGAGCGGCGGCGAGGAAAGCGGCGGCAGCTTCCTGGTCAGCCCAGGCCTCGGCCTGATGATCTGGACGCTGGTCCTCTTCCTGTTCACGATGTGGGTGTTGAGCAAGGTCGCCTTCCCGAAGATCCAGGAAGCGCTCGACAAACGCGCCAACGCGATCAGCGAGTCGATCGAGGCCGCCGAACGGCAGCGCAAGGAATCCGACGAGCTGCTGACCGAGTACCGGGCCCGGCTGGCCGAGGCACGGGAGCAGGCCGACGACATCATGGCCCGCGCCCGCAAATCCGCCGAGACCGCTGAAGCGGAGGCCGCGGCCGCCGGACGCGAGAAACGGGAGGAGCTGGTCGAGGCCGCCAAACGCGATATCGAAGCGGAGACGCGGCGCTCGCTCGACCAGATCCGCCAGGAGGTCGCTGACCTCACCGTGCTCGCCACCGAGCGCGTGACCCGCAAATCGCTCAACCCCGACGACCAGAAAAGGCTCGTCGAGGAGGCCCTCAGCGAGGTCGACTTCTCCTCGCTCTCGGGGGCGGAGAAGAACTAGATGGCCGACGCAGCTCGCGTATACGCGGAGGCCCTCTTCGAGGTCGGCCGCGACAAAGGCAAGCTGGACGTGCTGCAGCAGCAGCTCGCCCAGTTCGCCGACGAGGTCGATCGCAACCGCGAGCTGCAGGTCTTCTTTTTCAGCCCGTACCTCTCCACGGCGGAGAAGCAGGAGGGGATCGAGCGGGCGATCTCGGGCGCCGAGCCCGAGCTGGTGAATTTCCTCGAGCTGCTCGTCGACAAGCACCGGATGACGGAGGTCTTCCGCATCCGCCGCGAGCTCGACGAGCTCTGGAAGCAGGAGAACCGCCGCCTCGACGTCACCGTCACCAGCGCCGTCGAGCTGGACCCGGCGGTGGTCGAGAAAATCGGCCAGGAGGTCGAACGCCAGACCGGGGAGAAGGTCGACCTCTCGAGCAGGGTCGACCCCGAGATCCTCGGCGGCATCGTCCTGCAGGTCGGCAACATGGTCCTGGACGCGAGCATCCGCAGTCGCCTGGAGAAACTTCGAAAGAGCGTCGCCCAAGCGGCGTAAGGAGGCAGAGAGCACCCGATGGAGATCAAGCCCGACGAGATCGCAAGCATCCTGCGAGAGCGGATCGAGGGACTGGAGACCGGTTCCGCCGACCTCACCGAGGTCGGAACGGTCCTGTCCGTCGCCGACGGAATCGCCCGCATCCACGGGCTCGACAACTGCATGGCGCTGGAGATGCTGGACCTGCCCCACGGGGTCACCGGCCTGGCGCTGAACCTCGAGGCCGACAACGTCGGCGCGGTGCTGTTCGGTGAGTGGGAACACATCGTCGAGGGCGATACGGTCAAACGGACCGGCCGCCTGCTCGAGATCCCGGTCGGCGAGGCGCTGCTCGGCCGCATGGTCGACCCGCTCGGCCGCCCGCTCGATGATCGCGGCGAGGTCGCCACGACCGAGACCCGCCCGGCCGAGTTCAAAGCCCCCGGCGTCGTCCAGCGCCAGCCGGTCGAGGAACCGGTCCAGACCGGCCTGATGTCGATCGACGGATGATCCCGATCGGCCGCGGCCAGCGAGAGCTGATCATCGGCGACCGTCAGACCGGCAAGACCGCGATCGCGATCGACACGATCATCAACAACAAGGACAAGGACCTGATCTGCATCTACGTCGCGATCGGGCAGCGGATGTCCACCGTGGTCCAGCTGAAAGAGACGCTGGAGGAAAACGGGGCGATGGAGAACACGATCATCGTCGCCGCGCCTGCCGACGAGGCGGCGCCGATCAAGTACATCGCTCCCTACGCCGGCTGCGCGATGGGCGAGTACTTCCTCTACAACGGCAAAGCCGCGCTCTGCGTCTACGACGACCTCACCAAACACGCTTCCGCCTACCGCCAGATGTCGCTGCTGCTGCGACGCCCGCCGGGCCGCGAGGCGTACCCGGGCGACGTCTTCTACCTGCATTCGCGCCTCCTGGAGCGGGCGGTGAAGTTGAACGACGAGCTCGGCGGTGGCTCGCTGACGGCGCTGCCGATCATCGAGACCCAGGCCTCCGACGTCTCCGCCTACATCCCGACCAACGTCATCTCGATCACCGACGGCCAGATCTTCCTCGAGTCCGACCTCTTCTTCTCGGGCGTGCGGCCGGCGATCAACGTCGGCATCTCGGTCTCCCGGGTCGGCGGAAACGCGCAGACCAAGGCGATGAAGAAAGTCGCCGGAAAACTGCGCCTCGATCTCTCCCAGTACCGCGACCTCGAGGCCTTCGCCCAGTTCGGCTCCGAGCTCGACGCGGAGACGCAGAAAGCGCTGACCCGCGGTGAACGGCTGGTCGAGCTGCTGAAACAGAAAGAGCGCGAACCGCTTTCGGTCGGCGACCAGGTTGCCTCGATCTACTCGGGCACCGGCGGCTACCTCGACCGGATCAAAGTCGAGCGCGTCGGCGAGTTCCTCGCCGACCTGCGGGTCCGCCTGCACTCCGAGCAGTCGGAGCTGCTGGGCCGGATCGAAGAGAGCGGCAAGCTCTCCGACGAGGACGAGGAGGCGCTGGGCAAGGCGATCGCCGACTTCGTCGACGACTTCGGCCCCGACTTCGACGAGCACGGTGATCCGTTGGAGGCCGGCGAGTCCGACCGGATCCACTCCAAAGAGGAGCGCGAGGCTCCGGCCCGCACCCCCGGCTCGGACACCGCGCCCGAGAGCAGCGAGGACGAGGAGGCGGCGACTCCGGCCTAGCCGCCGGACTCCGGTTCTCTCATGGCATCGCAGAAGGAAGTCAAGAACCGCATCGCGTCGGTCAAGAACATCAACAAGATCACGCGAGCGATGGAGATGGTTGCCGCGGCGCGCCTGCGCCGCGCCGAACAGCGGATCTCCGACATGCGGCCCTACGCGGAGGGGATGCGCAAGCTGACCCGCCGCGCCGCCGCCCAGGCGGGCGGGATCCCGCGGGTGCCGGTGCTGGAAGAGCGCGAGAACGTGAAACGGGTCGGGATCGTCCTCGTCACCGGAGACCGCGGCCTGGCCGGCGCCTTCAACAGCAACATCATTCGCGAGGGCATGCGGATGGGGGCCAAAGTCCGCCAGGAAGGCGCCGAGCCCTCCTACGCCGTCGTCGGTCGCAAGGGTGTTTCGGCGCTGACCTTCCGCAAGCAGGACGTCTCCGCCTCCTACGTTGGCTTCACCGATCGCCCCGCCTTCGCCAACGCGCGTGAAATCGGCGAGGAGATGACCGCCCGCTACGTCGACGAGGACCTCGATCGGGTCGAGCTGGTCTATAACCGCTTCGTCTCACCGCTCACCCAGCACGTCTGGCGTCAGACCCTGCTGCCCCTGCAGCAGGCCGAGGTGATGGGCGAGGGCGCCGAGGAGGAGGCCGCGGCCGAAGAGGAGGAAACCGACGCCGAGAAGGCCCAGAGCCGCTCGGAGTGGTTCTACGAGCCCGATCCCGAGGAGCTGCTGGGCCGGCTGATCCCCGAGTACGTGACGATCTCCGTGTACCGGGCGCTGTTGGAGTCGGCGGCCTCGGAGCTGGGCGCGCGGATGACCGCGATGCGCAACGCCGCCGAGAACGCGGAGTCGATGATCGGCGACCTGACCCTGGAGATGAACCGGGCCCGGCAGGCGGAAATCACGCAGGAGATCCTGGAGGTCGTCGGCGGCGCCGAGGCGCTCGGGTAAGACGACGACAGAGCAACCAACTTCGATTTAAGGACGAGAAAAGGAAGCCATGGCTGAGAGCAACGGAGCAAACGGAAGCAACGTAGGGCGTGTCGAGCAGGTCACCGGCGTGGTGATCGACGCCGCCTTCCCCGACCAGCTGCCGGAGATCTTCTCGGCGGTGACGATCGAGACTGCCGGTGACGGCGACGGCGAAGCCACGCAGCTGGTCTGCGAGGTGCAGCAGCACCTCGGCGACGACCGTGTCCGCGCGGTGGCGATGGACGCGACCGATGGCGTCCAGCGCGGCGACCGCGTGGTTGACACCGGCGGCCCGATCACGGTCCCTGTCGGAGACATCACCCTCGGCCGGATCTTCAACCTGCTCGGCGAGCCGATCGACAACGGCGAGGAGATCGGCGAGGTCGAGCGCTGGCCGATCCACCGCCCGGCGCCAAAGGCCTCCGACCTGACCCCGACCCAGGAGATCCTCGAGACCGGGATCAAGGTCATCGACCTGCTCGCCCCTTACGCCAAAGGCGGCAAGGTCGGGCTGTTCGGCGGTGCCGGCGTCGGCAAGACCGTGCTGATCCAGGAGCTGATCCGCAACATCGCCGAGGAGCACTCCGGCCTCTCCGCCTTCGTCGGCGTCGGCGAGCGCTCCCGCGAGGGGAACGACCTCTGGCTGGAGATGAAAGAGTCGGGCGTGATCGACAAAACCATGCTCGTTTTCGGCCAGATGAACGAGCCCCCGGGCGCCCGTCTGCGCGTCGCCCTCTCCGGTCTGACGATGGCCGAGTACTACCGCGAGCAGGGCGGGCAGGACGTGCTTCTGTTCATCGACAACATCTTCCGCTTCGTCCAGGCGGGCTCCGAGGTCTCGGCGCTACTCGGGCGGATGCCTTCGGCGGTCGGCTACCAGCCGACGCTGGAGACCGAGATGGGCGGCCTGCAGGAGCGGATCACCTCGACCGACCGCGGCTCGGTGACCTCGATCCAGGCGGTCTACGTTCCGGCCGACGACTACACCGACCCGGCTCCGGCCTCGGTGTTCGCCCACTTGAACGCGACCACGGCGCTGTCGCGGTCGATCTCCGAGAAAGGGATCTACCCGGCGGTCGACCCGCTCGACTCGACCTCGACGATCCTCAAGCCGGACGTCGTCGGCGACGAGCATTACCGCACCGCGACCGAGGTCCAGGAGGTCCTGCAGCGCTACAAAGAGCTCCAGGACATCATCGCCATCCTTGGCATTGACGAGCTCTCCGACGAGGACCGCCAGACGGTCTCCCGGGCCCGCAAGATCGAGCGCTTCCTCAGCCAGCCGTTCTTCGTCGCCGAACAGTTCACCGGCCGCAGCGGCGAGTACGTGCCGGTGGCCGAGACGGTCCGCGGCTTCCGCGAGATCCTTGACGGCCAGCACGACGAGCTCTCCGAGGGCGCCTTCTACATGCAGGGCTCCATCGACCAGGTCCTCGAGAACGCCAAAGCGGCCGCCTAGTTGCTGAGGAGCTGAACGATGGCCGCGGAGCACATGGTCGACGTCGAGATCCTGACCCCGGAGGGCGAGGTCTGGAGCGGTGAAGCGCGCCAGGTCTCGACCCGGACCGAGGTCGGCGAAATCGGCATCCTCGCGAACCACGCGCCCGTCCTTGCGGCACTGCGGCCGACCGAGCTGCGCCTCCACCTCTCCGAGTCGGAGACGAAACGCTACGCTCAGGCCCACGGCTGGTTGCAGGTCTACGGCAACCGCGCCCGGCTTCTGCTCGAGGAGGCGATCCCCCCCGAGGACCTCGACGGCGGCACCCTCAAAGAGCAGCTCTCCGATGCCGAACGGCGGCTTTCCGAGAGCGAGGAGGGCAGCGCCGATCACGCGCGGGCGCAGAAGGACAAGGACCGCGCCGAAGCGTTCCTCGCGATCGCTGGGAGGTAGGGGCGCAAGCCCTCGCGCTCGGCCATGAGTGACGAGCTCCTCGTTCTCGCCAAGCGGCTGATCAGCTTCGAGACCTGCGAGCCGGACGCGATCTCCGAGGCCGCTGGGTTCATCCAGGGATGGCTGGAAGCTCGGGGGATCGAGACGGTTGGCGATGAAGTGCGCGGCCTGCCGGTGGTCAAGGCGGAAGTCGGTCCTGCGGATGCTCCGACCGTCGTTCTGCACGGGCATATCGACGTGGTGCCAGGGTATGCCGCACAGTTCGTGCCTGAGACTTCCGGCGATCGGCTGATCGGGCGCGGTGCCTACGACATGAAGGGCGCGATCGCGGCGATGTTGCTGGTGACCGCGGCGATGCGCGATCAGGATCGGGTGCGGGTGCGGCTGGGGATCGTCGGCGACGAGGAGTCCGAGGAGGACGCCGAGCGCGGCTCCGACCACCTCGTCGATACCGGGTTTACCGGGGACTTCGCGATCACCGGCGAGCCGACCGACCTGCACATCGGGATCGAGGCCAAGGGCGTGTTGGCGCTACGGCTGGAGGTGGGGGGGACGGCGGCGCACGGCGCCACCCCCTGGCTCGGCGACAACGCCGTCCTCAACGCGATCGACGTTTTCCGCAGTATCGAGTCGCTACCGTTTGCGCGGCACAGCTCGGAGCTGTTCGACCGGCCATCGATCAACCTGGGGAGGATCGTCGGCGGCGACGCTCTCAACAAGGTGCCCGACCGATGCGTGATCGACGTCGACATCCGCTACCTCCCCGGCCAGGACCCGGAGGCAATCCTTGCCGAAGTGCGGGAAATCTCGGGCAGCGAGGCGAAGGCCCTGCTGACCCGGCCGCCGGCCACGGTCGATCGCAATTCCGCCTACGTGCGGGCACTTCGCTCCTCGGCCCGCGATCACCACGACGGCGAGCCGATGAGCGTCGGCCGCGACGGCGCCTCCGACGCGGTTTCGTTCCTGCGGGTGGGTGTACCGGCGGTCGAGTTCGGTCCGGTCGGGGCTGGGCACCACGGGCCGGCCGAGTGGGTCTCGCTCTCCTCGCTGGAGACCTACCGCCAGACGCTCGAGTCGTTCCTGCGGGAGATTCCGGACCGCCTCGATGAGTAGCGAGGGGCCGCTTAACGCGGGCGGGTGGTCGCCGAAGAAGCCGCCGCCGTCCGGCGACGGCGAGCAGGCGCCGAAGCCGAAACGCTTCTGGTGGCGGTTCGTCCTCGCCTCGGTGCTGATCGTCGCCATCTCCGCGGCGGCGACCGCGACCAGCATCCTCCTCTACATCGACAGCATCGCCGAAGCGATCGCGCCGCAGAACAACAAGATTCAGAAGAAACTGAACCGGTTCCTGGCCGACGCGGACTCCGGGGCGCCGGAGAACTTCCTCCTGATCGGCTCCGACAAACGCGCCGGCGCCGAATTCGCCGAAGACCAGGGGCGTTCGGACACGACGATGCTGATCCGCCTCGATCCGGAGAAGCAGCTGATCTCGATGATGTCGATCCCGCGCGACCTCAAGGTCGAAATCCCCGAAGTCGGGACCGGCAAGTTCAACGAAGCCTATTTCTACGGCGGCACGAAGCTGACCCTGCGGGTGGTCAAGGAACTGACCGGGCTGCCGATCAACCACGTGGTGAACATCGACTTCCTCGGCTTTGCGCAGGGCGTCTACGCGATCGGCTGCGTCTATGTCGACGTCGACCGCCGCTACTACCACTCCAACGCCGGGTTACCGCCTTCCGAACAGTACGCCGAAATCAACGTCACGCCCGGCTACCAGCTGATGTGCGGCAAGCAGGCCCTCGACTACGTGCGCTACCGCCACACCGACACCGACATCGTCCGCTCCGCCCGCCAGCAGGAGTTCCTCAGCGCCGCCCGCCAGCGGGTCTCGGTCAAGGACATCGTCCTCGATCAGGGGGATCTGATTGAGGCCTTCACCGACTACACGACCTCCGACATCAGCGACGGCAAGACCCTGCTCGAAGTGCTGAAGCTGCTGGCCGCCTCGCGCAACGCGACGATCAACGAGGTCCACTTCCCGGCCGAACTCGGGCCCAGCTTCGTCTATGCATCCCAGGGAGCGATCGACGAAGCGGTCGAAGAATTCCTCGGCGGCGAGACGGTCAAGCAGGCGCGGGCGCAAGCCAAGGCCGCCAAGCAGGCGAAGAAGAAAAAGAAGAAGGCGCAGTCGCAGGCTGCGAAGAAGCCGAAGAAGCAGAAGCCGAAGGTCGAAATCGACAAGTCCGGCAGCGACGGCTTGGTCCCAGCTCGCGAAGCGGGCGAAGCTGAGGCGAAGATCGCCGCGCGCCGTTCCGGCGGCAACTTCCCGGTTTACTACCCGACGCGGTTGCCTCCCGGCACCCGCTTCGTCGAAACCGACCCCTACGAAAAGGTCGTCGACCCCTGGGTTTACCACGTCAAAGACGAAGACGAAGGTAAGCACCTCGCCTACCGGATGGTCCTGGTAGACGAAGAGGACGACGGCAACCACTACTTCGGGGTGCAGGGGATCCGCGGCTGGTCAGATCCGCCGATCCTCGAGGACCCGAGCCTGACCAAGACCATTCACGGGCGTGAGTACGAGATCTTCGTCGACGACGAAAACGTGAAAATGATCGCCTGGCACCGGGGGGACAACACCTATTGGATTACCAACGACCTGCTGCGCAGCCTCAGCAACGACCAGATGGTCGGCATGGCGCGGTCGGCCGACGTCTTGATCAAGAAGAAGAAACCGAAGAAAAAGGGTAGGAGGCAGCCATGAGTGAGCAGCTGGAGCCGGTCGGCGTAATCGGAGTGGGCTGGGTTGGGCTGGTCACGGCGGCCTGCTTCGCCGAGCTCGGCCACAAGGTGGTCGCCCGCGACATCCTGCCCGAGAAGGTCGAGGCGCTCTCGCGCGGGGAGATCACGATCCACGAGCCGGGCCTCGAGGACCTGCTGCGCCGCAACGCCGAGCGAATCACCTTCACCACCGACATGAACGAGCTGCTGGAGGGGGCGCGGCTGCTCTTCGTCTGCGTCGACACGCCGCCGACCTACTCCGGCGACGCTGATCTCTCGCGGGTACGGGCAGTGGTCCAGGAGCTGCCGGAGGACTCAGACCACGTGCTGATCATGAAGAGCACGGTGCCGGCAGGGACCGGCGAGTCAATCCGACGCGACATGCCGGATCTTTCCTACGTCTCCTGCCCCGAGTTCCTCAAGGAGGGGACCGCGGTCGAGGACTTCATGCACCCCGACCGGGTGGTGGTCGGCTCGGACCCCGGTGACGAGGAGGCGGCCGAGGCGGTCGAAGCCCTCTACAAGCCGCTCGGCGGCGAGATCCTCCGCACCGACGTCGCCAGCGCCGAGATGATCAAGCTTGCCTCCAACGCCTTTCTGGCGACGAAGATCTCCTTCATCAACGAGATCGCCAACGTCTGCGAGGAGGTCGGTGCCGACGTCGGCCAGGTCGCCTCCGGCATGGGCCTCGACGCGCGGATCGGCAGCTCCTTCCTGCGGGCCGGAATTGGCTACGGCGGCAGCTGCTTCCCCAAGGACGTCAGCGCCCTGAAGATGCTGGCGGGCAACACCGGCTACCACTTCCAGCTGCTGACCTCGGTGATCGAGGTGAACGAGCTGCAGAAGCGGCGCGTCGTTGGCAAGCTGGAGAAGCACCTCGGCTCGCTGATCGGCAAGCGCGTCGCCCTGCTCGGCCTCGCCTTTAAGCCCGACACCGACGACATGCGCGAGGCTTCGAGCCTGGTCTTGGCAGCGCGGCTGCAGGGCGAGGGGGCGGAGGTCGTTGCCTACGACCCGGTTGCCGCCGAGCGCGCCGCCAGCCTGCTCGGCTCAGTCGAGATGGCGACCTCGGCGATGGAGGCGCTCGACGGCGCCGACGCCGTCGTCCTGGTCACCGAGTGGCGCGAGTTCAAGGACCTCGACTGGAGCGCCGCCGCCGAGCGGATGACCCGGCCCCTGGTCGTCGACGGCCGCAACTTCCTCGACCCGGACACTCTCACCAGTGCCGGGTTCGAGTACGAGGGGATAGGCCGCCAGACCTCATCTGACCGGCGCATTCCGGCGTCCTCGTGAGCTCGCGTGCAAAGCACGCCACGCTCACTGCGTCCTTGGACTGCTTGATCAGCTGAGCTCTGGATGCAGGCGATCGTCTTAGTGGGAGGTGAGGGCACCAGGCTCAGGCCGCTCACCTCGGACGTGCCGAAGCCGGCGGTGACGCTGGTCGACCGGCCCTTTCTTGCCTACGCCATCGAGTGGTTGGCGGCGCACGGGGTGACTGAGGTCGTCCTCGCCTGTGGCTTCCTGCCCGACGTCCTCCGCGAGGCGCTCGGCGACGAGGAGCGTCACGCCGGGGTGACGATCACCTACGTCACCGAGCCCGAGCGGCTCGGCACCGCCGGCGCGATCCGTTTTGCCGCCGACGCCCTCGGAGACCGCCTCGACGAGCGCTTCCTCGCCCTCAACGGCGACGTCCTCGCCGACCTCGACCTCACTGCCTTGGTCCGGGCCCACGAGGAGCGCGGAGCCCAGGCCACGATCGGGTTGCACCCGGTCGAGGACTCCTCGGCCTACGGCCTCGTCCGCTGCGACGCAGAGGGCAAGGTGCTCGAGTTCCTCGAGAAGACCGGGGAGGAGGTGCCGGGTGAGATCAACGCCGGCGCCTATGTCCTCGAGCGCTCGGTGCTCGAGCTGGTGCCGCCCGGCCGGGCTGTCTCGATCGAGCGTGAAGTCTTCCCCCGCCTCGTCGGCGAGGGCCTCTGCGGGTTGTTGCTCGAGGGCTACTGGATGGACATCGGCACCCCCGAGCGCTACCTGCAGGCGAGCTGGGACATCCTCGAAGGCCGGGTCGAGACCGAGGTCGAGCCGACCAGCCCCGGCTGCCTGGTCGCCGACGGGGCCGAGGTCGCCCCGGGAGCCCGGCTCGGCGAGCGTGCCGTCGTCGCCGCCGGCTGCCGGGTCGAGCCCGGCGCGGAGCTCCGCGAAGCGGTCCTGCTCGACGGCTGCACGATCGGCGAGGCGGCCCGCGTCGAGCGCTCGATTCTGGCCCCCGGAGCAACGGTTGCTGCGGGCGCACAGGTGGTTGACACCGTGGTCGGCCGAGATGAAAGAGTCCCGGCCTGAGATGCCGATCCTCGACGACGTCCTCGCGCTTCCCGACCAACTCCGCGACGCCATGTGGCGGCTGGAAACCGCGCGGCTGGAGCCGGCCGAATCCGCCGGCTTGATGGTCTGCGGGATGGGCGGCTCGGCGATCGGCGGCGAGCTTGCCGCCGGCGCCCTCGGCGACCGCCTGACCAAGCCGATGCTCTCGATCCGCGGCTACGAGCTGCCGAGCTGGACGACGCCGGAGTGGACCGTGCTCTGCTCCAGCTACTCGGGCAACACCGAGGAGACGCTCGCCTGCTTCGAGGCGGCCGAGGTTCTTGGAGCGCGGCGGATCGTGCTTAGCACCGGCGGTGCCCTGGTCGAGCGGGCCCGCGAGGCGGGCGTCCCCGTGATCGCACCGCCGGGGATCTACCAGCCGCGGGTCGCCGTCGCCTACATGCTCGTCGCCGCCGCCGAGGCGGCGGCTCTGGCAGGTGCGGCGCCCAGCATCCACACCGAGATCGACATGGCGGCGGCGTTCCTGGAGCGCGAGCGCGAGGCGCTGCAGGCGCAGGCGGCGGAGATCGCCGCCCAGCTCGACAGCGCGGTGACGGTGATCTACGGCGCCGACCTGACCGCGCCGGTCGCCGGCCGCTGGAAGACGCAGATCAACGAGAACGCTAAGCTTTCGGCTTTCTGCGCCGAGCTGCCCGAGGCAGACCACAACGAGGTCTGCGGATGGACCGGCAACAGCGCCGCGAAGATGGCGGCCGTCTTCCTCGAGGACTGCGATCAGCACCCGCGCGAGGGACGCCGCTTTGATCTCACCGCGGAAGTTGTCGGCGAGGGTGCGGCGGCGGTGGTGCGGGTAAAAACGAAGGGGGAGACCCGGGTCGAACGCCTGCTCTGGGCCACGCTGCTCGGTGACCTGGTCTCGCTAGAGACCGCGAAACACCTTGGGGTCGATCCTGAAGGGATCGAGGCGCTCAATCGGATCAAGGCGGGGATGAACGAATGAGGGCAATGGTTCTAGCGGCGGGGCTGGGGACGCGGCTGCGGCCGATCACCTACGCGATGCCGAAGCCGATGGTGCCGGTGATCAACAAGCCGGTGATGGAGCACATCCTGCGCCTGCTCGCCCGCCACGGCTTCACCGAGACGATCGCCAACCTGCACTGGTTCCCCGACGTGATCGAGGGCTACTTCGGCAACGGCTCCGCCCAGGGCGTCTCGCTCACCTACAGCCACGAGGGGCAGCTGCTCGGGACCTCGGGCGGGGTGCGCAACGCCGCCGGCTTCCTCGGCGACTCCTTCCTGATCATCTCCGGCGACGCCCTCACCGACATCGACCTGACGGCGATGCGCGAGTTCCACGAGTCCCATGACGGGATCGCGACTCTGGCAATGAAGCGGGTCGAGGACACGAGCCAGTTCGGCGTCGCGATCGTCGGTTCCGACGGGCGAATCCAGGGCTTCCAGGAGAAGCCGCAGCCCGCCGAAGCGCTCTCCGACCTCGCCAACTGCGGCATCTACATGTTCCGCAAGGAGATCTTCGACTACTTCCCCGAGCCGGGGACCAGCAAGGCGGCCGGGCCAGGTGACCCCGAGGGTTTTGCTGACTGGGCGATGGACGTCTTCCCGCGCCTGCTCGACGGCGACGTCCCCTTTTACTCGCACGAGATCGACGCCTACTGGAACGACATCGGCAATCTCGAGGAGCTCCGCGACGGCAACGTCGACGCCCTCACCGGGGCGGTTGAGGTCGAGAAGGAGGGCGAGCTGGTCGACGGCTACCGTTCCGGCACCGACCCCGGCGACGAGGGCGCCCTAGTCGGCCCCGTCCTCCTGGGCCCCGGTTGCAAGATCGGCGACGACGTCCGTATTGACGGCCCCTCGATCATCGGCGACGGCGTCCAGGTCGGCGAAGGCGCCCGGCTAAAAGAAGTAATCGCCCTCCCCGGCGCCGAGATCCCCACCAACGCGGTCCTCATAGGCGCCATCGCCACCGCCCGCGGCTGACGCTCTCGCGAGTCCGTGAAAAGGTGGCTTGAAGCCGACTTTTCACAGACTCGAGCGTGGGACGAGGCGCGAGGGAGGGTGCCGGTGCCCCTCCTCCGGAATTGACCTCCCCTCCGCTGCGCTCCGGGGAGAACATGCAGCGCGGCTTCGCCGCGCCCCAGCTCAGATTGCATATCGCCGAACATTCCTGCGGAGGGGCACCGGCACCCTCCTTCCAAGCGGCTTCGGCAGACGCGATTCCTCCGCAGCCGATTTTCGGCACACCCCGGTGTGCTCGAAGTCGGATGCGCTTCTCATTCGTAGGTAGCCGACTGCGGTCTCGGCGAGCGGGGTGCTTGAAGTTTCAGGTTCGGCACAGAGGTGCGCGTGAAGATTTACTTTTTGCGCGCCATACGTGCGCTCGCTCTCGGCAGGGTGGCGGCATGGAGGTTGCGAACGCTGTTGCTCTTGCTCTGGTGCCGCCGTTGTGTGCGGCTTGTGGGCGGGTTTGTCGACCTGAAGCTGTGCTTTGCAATCGGTGCGGGCGGAGGTTGGCTCGGGCTGAGCCGTTTTTGAGTTCGGGGCCGGCGGGGTTGGATAAGGCATGGTCTTCGGCGCCCTACGAGGGAGTGGCTCAGGATCTGGTGGCGGCGCTGAAGTTTCGGCGGCTGCTGCCGGTCGCTGATTTGATGGCAGAACGGATTGAGTGGTTGGCGCCTGCTCACATGCTGAGCGGGACGGTGGTGCCGGTGCCGCCGGCGCCGGTGCGGTTGCGGCGGCGGGGATTCGATCCGGCGGGGGAGCTGGCGGGGGCTCTGAGGGAACGGTTGCGAGCGCCGGTCGAGTGCTGCCTCGAGCGGCGGGGGCGGGGGAGGCAGGCGGGACGGCGGCGAGCGGAGCGGATCGGGCATCCGCCGCGGATCCAGGCAACCCGCGCTGCCCCGCGCAGCGTCCTCCTGGTCGACGACGTGCTGACCACCGGGGCGACCCTCACGGCCTGCGCTCGTGCGCTGCGGGCCGCGGGGTCGTCTCGGGTGGTTGCGGTGACTTTCTCCCGGCGCCTCTAGTTGGCTCTCCGCGGCCCTACGGCCGTGCCTCGGCCGGGCGTCCCCGCATCTGGTCGACAAGCCGCCGCGTACGGCTCCGCTTGCGACGCAGTTCGCGGTGCTTCTTCACTTGGCGATTCATGTCCAGGGCAAGCTCATGAACAGAGTGGTTCATGTCGGGAGAAGCCTCGCGCGCGTGCAGCGTTGCTCCCTTCAAGTGAATCGTCGCCTCCGCCAGCTGGCTGTCTGCGACCCGAGGGTTGCGCTCCTCCGAGAGCACCACTTCCAAGGTCGCGACCGGCGACACCTGCCTGCCCAGTCGCCCAAAGCGTTTCCGCACCGTCTCACGCAGCTCGTCGGTCACCTCGACGTTCCTGCCCCGAATCTCAATCCGCATGAGTCGCCTCCTTGTGGGTTGTGCAACGAGCTTAGAACGGCATCTACCCGGAAACAAGGGTGCAGATGTCCCCTCAAATCCCACACCGCTACTCTTGACCGATGCCAGCGATGGACCTTGTAACGAAGGCGCTGCGCGCGGGAGAGGGACGGAAGTTCAAGACCTACCAGAAGCGCGCGGAGGCGATCAACCGCTATGAGCCGGAGATGGAAGCGCTCTCCGATGACGAAATCCGCCAGGAGGCGGACAAGCTGCGCGAGCGCGCCCAGGGCGGCGAGTCGCTCGACGATCTGCTGCCCGAGGCGTTCGCGCTCACCCGCGAGGCCTCGAAGCGGACGACCGGCCAGCGCCACTACGACGTCCAGCTGATCGGCGGCATGGTCCTCCACGACGGCGCGATCGCCGAGATGCGGACCGGCGAGGGCAAGACCCTGACCGCCACCCTCCCCGTCTTCCTCAACACGCTCGCTGGCGGCAGCGTCCACGTCGTCACCGTCAACGACTACCTCGCCCGCCGCGACTCGGATTGGATGAAGCCGATCTACGAGGCCCTCGGCTGTACCGTCGACGCGGTCCAGGACTTCGACGACCACGACGCCCGCCAGCGCAAATACGCGCTCGACATCACCTACGGGACCAACTCCGAGTTCGGCTTCGACTACCTGCGCGACAACATGGCCGACCAGCTTGAGCACTGCGTCCAGCGCGGCCACGACTTCGCGATCGTGGACGAGGTCGACAACATCCTGATCGACGAGGCGCGGACGCCACTGATCATCTCCGGCCAGCCCGAACAGGCCGCCCAGACCTACTACACCTTTGCCCGCCTGGCCAAACAGATGGTCGGCGTGCCGGCGAAACAGAAATTGAAATCGCTCGGCGAAAACAAGGAGACCCACGACGCCGACTACGACTACGAGTACGACGAGAAGCACAAGACCGTCGCCCCGACCGAGCGCGGGGTCAAAAAAGCCGAGGAGTTCATCGGCGTCGACAACCTCTACCTCGGGGAGCACGGCAGCCTCGTCAACCACCTCGTCCAGTCGCTGAAGGCCGAGTCGCTCTACAAGAAGGACGACGACTACGCGGTGATCGACGGCGAGGTGATGATCATCGACGAGTTCACCGGCCGCATCCTCGAGGGCCGGCGTTGGTCGGAGGGCTTGCACCAGGCGGTCGAGGCAAAGGAGGGGGTGGCGATCCGCGAGGAGAACCAGACCCTGGCGACGATCACCCTGCAGAACTACTTCCGCCTCTACGGCAAGCTCTCGGGCATGACCGGCACCGCCCTCACCGAGGCGACCGAGTTCATGAAGATTTACAAAATCCCCGTGGTCGAGATCCCGACCAACAAGCCGATGGTCCGCAAGGACGAAAACGACCAGATCTTCAAAACCAAAGACGGCAAGTGGGGCGCGGTCCTCAGCGAGATCATCGGCCGCCACGAAAAAGGCCAGCCGATCCTCGTCGGAACCGTCTCGGTCGAGGTCTCGGAGATGATCTCCGGGGCGCTGAAACGCGAGGGGATCAAACACGCGGTCCTCAACGCCAAGCCCGAGCACGCTGAACGAGAGGGCGAGCTGATCGCCCAGGCCGGCCGCAAAGGCGCGGTGATGATCGCCACCAACATGGCCGGCCGCGGCGTCGACATCAAGCTTGGCGGCGACCCCGAACACCTGGCGATCGCGGAGCTGAAAAAACAGGGGATCACCCACGAGAGCGAGGGCTACGAGGAGGCGCTGGCGGCGAAAACCGCTGAGCTGGCGCCGCAGTGCAAGGCCGAAGGCGAAGAAGTCCGCGAGCTCGGCGGCCTCTACATCTGCGGCACCGAGCGCCACGAGTCCCGCCGCATCGACAACCAGCTGCGTGGTCGCTCCGGCCGCCAGGGCGACCCCGGCGAGTCGCGCTTCTTCCTTTCTGCCGAAGACGACGTGATCCGCCTCTTCGCTGGCGACCGCATCTACAAAATCCTCGACAAACTTGGCCCGGTGGGCGACGAAGGCGAGGAAGTGCCGCTGGAAGCGAAGATGCTGACGAAAACCGTCGAGAACGCCCAGAAGAAGGTCGAGGAGCAGAACTTCCTGATCCGCAAACGGGTGCTCGAGTACGACGACGTGATGAACGAGCAGCGGCGGGTGATCTACAAATACCGCCGCGAGATCCTCGAAGGCCGAGACATCTCCGATAACGCCCGCGACGAACTCGAGGGCGTGATCGAGCGCCTGGTCGACGAGTACACCGCCTCAGACGTACTCGAGGACTGGGACCTGGAAGAGCTGGAGACGCAGCTGCGTCAGATCTGGCCGGTCAGCGTCGAGGTTGCCGGGGTCGCGCCGGAGACGGTCGACCGGATGCAGCTGAAAGAAGCCCTCGACGACGACGTGATGACCGCCTACGACGAGCGCGAAGAGCAGCTCGGCGAAGAGCTGATGCGCTTCCTCGAGCGCTCGATCCTGCTGCAGGTGATCGACAACCGCTGGCGCGAACACCTCTTCGACATGGACTACCTGCGCGAAGGCATCCACCTCCGCGGCTTCGCCCAGATCGATCCGCTGGTCGCCTACAAAAACGAGGGCTACCAGATGTTCGAAGAGCTGCTGCACTCGATCTGGGACGAGTTCTCGAAGCTGGTCTTCCGCGCCGAAATCGAAGTCCAGCCCGAGGAAGCGGGAGCCGCCGCGGTGGCCAACGGCGGCGGCGGGACGTCGACCCTGGCCTACTCCGGCGGCACCGCGGAGAATCAGCCCTCGGCGTTGCAGGAGGTCGCGGCCTCGAGCGGCGCCAGCGCTGTGGACGTAGCCGCGGCGCAAGCTGCCGGCCCCAACAGCGGCGGCTTCGAAACGGTCGAGACGGTCGTCAACGACGACAAAGAGAACATCGGCCGCAATGACCCCTGTTGGTGTGGCTCAGGCAAAAAGTACAAGAAGTGCCACGGCGCCTGAGGAGCCTGCAAATCGGCGCATATCGGGGTCTTCGGTCGGTTGCCTTCGGGTCACGCACTTAATGTGCGCTCCCCTCGTCGCCCTCCCTGCATCCCCCGATCTGCTTGATTTTCGGCTCCTCCGTGGACCCGGTTAGAGAGTTCATCCGCGCCTTTAACGAGCAGGATCTCGATGCCTTTGTGGCGGTGCTCGATCCTGAGGTCGAGCTGCACTCGGGCAGGGGGCTCCGCAAGGGGATCAAGGCGGCGCGCATCTGGGCGACCAAAAGCCCTGGCGGCGCCCAGCAGACCATCGCTCTCGACGAGCTCTACGAGGAGCAAGATCGAGCCGTGGCTTTGATCACTCGCTCCTGGCGGTGGGGTGAGGATGGTTCGCACGCCGGCGACGAAGAGATGGCGTGGCTGTTCGAGTTGCGTGATCGCCGCATTCGAAGTTGGCGTCCATATGACGATCGTGAAGGGGCTTTGCGAGTTGGCGGGTTCGGCGTACGATGACCTCGATGTCCTCGGTCGCACCCGACAACGCAGAAGCCACCGAGGCCTGGAGCGGGCCGCTCTTCGAGATCTTTCTCAAGTACCGGGACCTAACCACCGGCGGGCTCGGCGCGCACGGGGAGGTGGCGATGAGCTCGAACCCGCCGCAGACGGGGGAGCGGGCGATCGACATCGGTTGCGGGTTCGGCGACACCAGCCAGCGCCTGGCCGAGCTGGTCGGGCCGCAGGGATCGGTCCTCGGCGTCGACGTCTCGGCGCCGTTCATCGAGACCGCCCGCCAGGAGGCCGATGAGGCCGGAATCTCCAACGTCTCCTACCAGCTGGCCGACGTGCAGACCCTGCAGCTGCCGCAGGAATTCGACTACGCCTTCTCGCGGATGGGAATCATGTTCTTCGCCAACCCGGTTGCCGCCCTACGCAACGTCCGCGCGGCGCTGAAGCCGGGCGGCCGCTTTACCGCTGTCGTCTGGCGGCGCAAGCTCGACAACGAGTGGGTGCGGCGGGCTGAGGAGATCGTCGACGAGTACCTCGAGCATCCCGAGGAGACCGACGAACCGACCTGCGGCCCCGGCCCCTTCTCGATGGCCAACGCCGACACGGTCTCCGAACAGCTGAAAATCGCCAGCTTCGAGGAGATCGGCTTGCGCCGCTGCGACCTGCCGATGAAGGTCGGCGCCGACCTTGACCAGGCGGTCGAGTTCGGCATGGCCCTCGGCCCCGCCGGCGAGATCCTCCGCCTCTGGGGCGACCGTGTCGACGAGATCCGCCCCGAGATCGCCGCCAAGATCCGCAACGCGATCGCCGACTTCGAGCAGCCCGACGGCGTCTACGCCCCTGCCTCCACCTGGATCATCACGGCCCGCGTGCCTGACTAGCTCGGGACGAAGCGCACTCGTAGGGAGGGGTGGGGGTCCCTCTCGAGACCTGGGTTGCCGGCCTCTAAGCAGTCGTCTCTCGCCGAGTTGGTCTGTGCCGGCAACAGGACGCCGGCCCCGAGAGGGACCCCCACCCCTCCGAGCAACACTTTCTGCCAGACCCCCACCTTGGCCGCTCTCTTCGAGGGCTAGCTGTTCCTTATGGTCGCTATGCATCTAAAAGGAACAGCTACCTGCCCTTGGTCCTTTGCCGTTCAGCAGGGCGTGTGGGTGAGGGGTCCGGTCGTCCTCCGCGGGAATGTCGTGAAGCCGCAACATGCAATCCGCTCTTTGCCCGCTATAGGCGGGCAGCATGTTCGGGAGTTGGCCCGACATAGGGCCGCGACAAATTCACGCGGAGGACGACCGGACCCCTCCAACGACCACGCCTACTAGTCTGTCTCTCGTGGCCGAGAATCAGAGCGAACCCGTTGCGCCTCGCCTGGCCGCTGTCCGGGAGCAGTTGACCCTGCTCGCGGACTACCTTTGACCCGGTCGGCCTAGAGAAAGAAGCCGCCGCACTCGAGGAGGAGATGGGGCGGCCCGGGTTCTGGGACGACCAGGAGGCCGCGGCGAAGACCTCCGCCGCACACGCGCGGGCGCAGAAGCGACTGGAGATGTTCCGCGGCTTGGAGTCCGACGTCGCCGACCTTTCTGACCTCGCCGAGATGGCGGCCGAGGACGAGGAGATGGCGGCTGAGCTGGATGCGCAGCTGCGCTCGGTCGAGCAGCGGCTGGCCGAGCTGGAGGAGGCGCGCTTGTTCAGCGGTGAGTACGACGCTGGGGATGCGGTGGTCACCGTCCACGCCGGCGCCGGCGGTACCGATTCTCAGGACTGGGCCGAGATCCTCCTGAGGATGTACCTGCGCTGGGCCGAACGGCGCGATTTCAAGGTCGAGATGGTCGAGGCCTCGGCGGGGGAGGAGGCGGGGTTGAAGTCGGCCACCTTCATCGCCCGCGGCGAGAACGCCTACGGCCTCTTCGCCGCCGAGCGCGGCGTCCACCGGTTGGTCCGGATCTCCCCCTTCGATTCCTCCGCCCGCCGCCACACCAGCTTTGCCCAGGTCGAAGTCGGGCCGGTGGTCGAAGAAGACGTCGAGGTCGAGATCGACGAGGGCGATCTGCGGATCGACACCTACCGCGCCTCCGGGGCCGGCGGCCAGCACGTCAACAAGACCGACTCGGCGGTGCGGATCACTCACCTGCCGACCGGCGTCGTCGTCCAGTGCCAGAACGAGCGCTCGCAGATGCAGAACCGGGCCGTGGCGATGCAGCTGCTGCGCTCGCGGTTGATCGAGCTGGAGGAGCGCAAACGCTCCGAGGAGATGGCCAAGCAGCGCGGCGAGGTCAAAGACGTCGCCTGGGGTTCGCAGATCCGCAGCTACGTGATGCACCCCTACACGATGGTCAAGGATCACCGCACCGAGCACGAGGCCGGCGACGTCCAGCGAGTGCTCGACGGCGACCTCGACGAGTTCGTCCGCGACTACCTCGAGAAGACCGCCGCCGCCTCGGCGAACTAGCGATTAGCGATGGCCGAGCCCCTCCTCCATCTCGAACGGGCGGCCGATGGAGACCCCGAGGGCATGCTGGTCCTCCACCACGGGCGCGGGACCAGCGAGCGTGACCTGATCGGGCTTGCCGACTATCTCGACCCCGAGCGGCGGCTGCGGGTGGTGACGCCGCGGGCGCCGCTGCAGCTGCCCGGCTCGCCGGGCTACCACTGGTACTTGGTGCCGCGGGTCGGCTATCCCGATCCCGACACCTTCGAAGCCGCCCGCGCCGCCCTGACCGACCTCCATGACCGGCTCTGGGAGGAGACCGGGGTCGGCCCCGAGCGGACCGTGCTCGGCGGCTTCTCGATGGGGGCGGTGATGAGCTACGCGATGGGCCTCAGCGCCGAGCGCCCGGCGCCGGCGGGGATCCTCGCCTTCAGCGGCTTCGTGCCGACCGTCGAGGGCTGGGAGCCGAGCTTCGGCGACCGCACCGGTACCCGGGTCTTCGTCAGCCACGGCCGCAACGACCCGGTGATTGGGATCGAGTTCGCCCACCGCGCTCGCGAGCTGATCGAGGCCGGCGGGCTCGACCTCACCTACCGCGAATCAGAGCTGGGGCACCAGATCGACCCCTCGCACCTGCGCGACGCCGCTACCTGGATAGGCGAGACGCTCAGGTAGCGCGATGGTGCCGCGACTGGCGGTGCCGGTGCTGGCCTGCATTTCCCTTGCCGTGGCCGCCTTTTCCTTGCCGCTTCGAGTGGTGCCGCTCTGCCTGACGCTGCTTGGCCTTGGCCTGGCGCCGTTCGGCCGCTTCTTCGGCTTCGATTTCCTTGCAGAGCTCTTCGTCTTCGGCGTCTTCGGCCTCGCAGCTTTCGCTTTCGTCGTCGGCTTCCTCGTCTTCGTCGGCTTCAGCCGCTTCGTCGTCGCCTTCTTCATCGTCCGCTTCGGCTTCGTCGTCGGCGGAAAAGGCGACGAGCGGGCCGGCGGCGGGGATTTGCAGCGTCTGCGCGTGCGCCGAGGCGGCTGCGGCGAGCAGCAGCAGCGAGGCGAGCAGGAGGACCAGCAGGTACGGGAGTTTCCGCATGGCCCCTTCATCGGAGCCCACGGCGGGCTGCGTTAGGAAGCTGGACTTTCGTCCAGCACACCCTCCAGCTGCAGCAAGGCTTCCTTCATCGGCAGGCCGCCCGCGTAGCCGCCAAGCGCGCCGCCGGTGCGCAGAACCCGGTGGCAGGGGACGACGAGCGGGATCGGGTTGCTGCCGCAGGCGGATCCGGCGGCACGCACCGCGCGCTCGTTGCCGGCCTTGCGCGCCATCTCGGTGTAGTTGCGAGTCTGGCCGTAGGGGATGCGGTTGATTGCCCGCAGGACCTGCCGGCGGAAGCCGCCACTGAGCTGCCAGTCGAGCGGCAGGTCGAAGGAGTCGAGCTTGCCGTTGAAGTAGAGGTCGAGCTCGCGGCGGACCTCGTCGAGCGAAGCCGGTGCCTCTAGGACCCGCGGTGAAACCCGCTCGGCGAGGTCGGCCAGCAGCTCGTCGGAGTTCTGGTTCGGCAGCCCGACCCGGACCAGCCCGCGCCGCGTCTGCGCCAGCAGCAGCGGCCCGAAGGGGGAGTCGGTGCTCGCGTAGGCGACGTCGAGCAGGCCCTCCTCGGCGGCGCGCATCTTCAATGCCTTCAGAGCGTTGTCGGTGTTTGGGGTTTTCGGGGTCTTCGTGCTCATGCCAGCTCCTTTCGCAGTCGCTTCAGTCCCTCGTGCAGGCTCCGCCGCGCCGCCTCCGGCGAGCAGCCGAGTGCCGCGGCGATCTCCCCATGCGGGAGGTCGCTGCCGTAGCGCAGCGCCACTGCCGCCCGCTGCTTCGGCGGTAGGGCCCCGACCGCTGCCCAGAGCTCCTCGTCGCGCTCGGGGATCCCGTCCTCGGCCGCGACCTCGGCTACCTCGGCCAGCGGCACCGGGTTGCGCCCGCGCGCCCGGTAATGATCGATCGCTTTGCGATGGGCAATCGTCAGCAGCCAGCCGCGCAGGTTGCGGCTGTCCTCGAGCTTCGGGTAGGCCCGCAACGCCGCCAGGAACGTCTCCTGGAAGCAGTCATCGGCGCCCTCGCGCCCGACCGCCCCGTGCAAGATCGACATCACGGCGGCGGAATGGTCGTCCAGAACGGTTTGAAATGGCGGCAGCGCGGTCACTCTGCGGATTAAACGTGGCGGCGGGGCAAAACGTGAGATCAACTGTTCTTTTTGGTCGCTATGCGCCCGAAAGGAACAACGGAGCGGTGATCTAGGGTGGCGCGATGACCGAGTTGACGGCCGAAGTCGAGGAGCTGGTGGCGCGGGCGCTGGCCGAGGACCTGGGCGAGGGGGACGTCACCGCTGAGGCGACGGTCCCAGAGGACACCCAGGCGCGGGCGCGGATCGTGCAAAAAGAGCGGGGGGTCGTCTTCGGCCTGGCGCTGGTCAGCGAGACGATGCGCCAGTGCGGGGTCGAGCACCTCGACAACCTCGTCGTCGAGGGGCAGTGGCGGGAGGAGGTGCCGGCCGAGGTGATGCTGGCGAGCGGCCCGGCGCGGGCGCTGCTGGCGGCCGAGCGGACCGCAATCAACTTCCTCGGCCACCTCTCCGGGGTGGCGACGATCACCGCCCGCTACGCCGAGGCGGTGGTCGGGACCGGGGCGACGATCCTCGACACCCGCAAGACGACGCCGGGGCTGCGGCGGCTGGAGAAGGCGGCGGTTGCCGCCGCCGGGGGCCTCAACCACCGGATGGGCCTCTACGACGCGATCCTGATCAAGGAGAACCACATCGCCGCAGCCGGCGGCCTGGCGAAGGCGGTCCACGCCGCCCGCACCGCCCAGCCGGAGATGGCGATCGAGGTCGAGGTCCGTAACCTCGACGAGGCCGCCTACGCCCTCGGCACCGGCGTCGACCGTCTCCTGCTCGACAACATGAGCCCGCAGTCAATGACCGAAGCGGTGGCGCTGCGCGACCAGACCGCCGGCGAGGCCGGCGTCTCCCTTGAGGCCTCCGGCGGGGTGACCCTGCAGAACGTGCGCGAGATCGCCGAAACCGGGGTCGAGTTCATCTCGATCGGGGCGTTGACGCACTCGGCGCCGACGCTCGACTTCTCGATGCTGCTCGAGCTGAGCTAGCTACTTCAGGAGTTTCGAAAGGCGGCGGTCTTTGAGGACGCGGCCGCCGGTCTGCTCCTTGGGGCAGTAGTTGGTCTGGTGCTCGGAGAAGAAGACCGCCTCGATCGTGGTGCCGCAGCGGGGGCAGGGCTCGCCCTCGCGCTTGTGGACCTGTAGCGGCATCGGCACCTTGTCGGGCACCTCGGGGCCGATCGTCTCCTCGTAGTGGTCGATCGCGTCGCCGAGGACGTGGAGGGCGACGTGAAGGCGCTCGACCTCCTCGGGGTTTAGCTCCGAGCCTTTCTTGAAGGGGGAGAGGCGGGCCTCCCAGAGGACCTCGTCGACCCAGGAGCGGCCGATCCCGGCGATGTCTTTCTGGTGGCGCAGCAGCGGGTGCAGGTGGCGCGGCTTGTCGATTGCGGCGGCGAACTCCTCCAGCGGCGGTGGTGGCCAGGCTTCCGGGCCCAGGCTCGTGACCATCTCGTCGGCGGCCACCTCCTCCGCCGGCAGCAGCTTCGCCCAGGCCCGCTGTTTGGTCCCGTACTCGCGCAGCCGCAGCTCGCGCCCGTCGCCGAGCCGGATCAGCACCCGCGAAGCTTTGTCTTTCAGCGAGGCGCGTTTGTCGAAGACCCGAAGCCGGCCCGCCGACATCAGGTGGATCAGCAGCGCCAGGTCGCCGAACTCGACGACCGGCATCTTGCCGACCCGTCGCACCCCGGTCAGCTCGCGTCCGACCAGCGCTTCCAGCGGCGGGTCGAAGGTCTTCATCACGTTCATCCCCGGCGCCAGCACCGATTCGACCTCGGCGCCGGCGAGGGCGCTCTCGAGGCGGCGGGCGACGATCTCGACCTCGGGCAGCTCGGGCATCGCGAAGAAGGCTAGACGGACGCCTCCGTGGTCTAGACTCCAGCTACGTCATTCGACCGGTCCGGACCCAGTCCCGCCGGCGAACATAGGAAAGGTAGGGCTCATGCAGGAGCTCCCGACTATCCAACCTACTTCCGCCCCGGAATTGACTCCGGAGGAGATCGCTGAGATCAGCGAGGAGGTTCGCGTGCTCGCCGAGCAGCGCAACGCCGTCATCCTCGCCCACAACTACGAGCTCCCCGAGATCCAGGACGTCGCCAACTACCGCGGCGACTCACTCGGCCTCTCGCGCCAGGCCGCCGGGACCGACGCCGAGACGATCGCCTTCTGCGGCGTCCACTTCATGGCCGAGACTGCCTCGATCCTCTCGCCCGAGAAGACCGTCCTGATCCCCGACCTCGACGCCGGCTGCTCGCTCGCCGACTCGATCACCGCCGACCAGCTGCGCGCCTGGAAGGCCGAGCACCCCGGCGCGGTGGTCGTCATGTACGTCAACACTTCGGCCGAGGTGAAGGCGGAGACCGACTATTGCGTCACCTCATCGAACGCCGTCCAGGTCGTCAGGCACATCTGGGAGGAGCACGGGTCCGACCAGGAGATCCTCTTCGGCCCCGACATGTGGCTCGGCGCCTTCGTCGAGCGCGAGACCGGCCTGGCCGAAGAACCCGAGCGCCGCGGCCGCTTCCACATCTGGGACGGCGAGTGCCACGTCCACGCCGGGATCAAACCGCTCGACATCGCCCGCACGCGGGAGGAACACCCGAACGCCGAGTTCCTGATCCACCCCGAGTGCGGCTGCTCGACCCAGGCGATGGAGTACGTCGCCGCCGGCGACATCGACCCGGAGGGCGTCCACATGCTTTCGACCTCGGGGATGCAGAAGCACGTCGAAGAGCACCCCGACGGCGAGTTCATCGTCGCCACCGAGAACGGCATGCTCTACCCGCTCCAGCAGGCCGCGCCGCAGGCGAACCTGATCGAGGCCAACCGGATGGCCACCTGCAAGTACATGAAGATGATCACCCTGCCAAAGCTCCGCGACTCGCTGCAGGAGATGAAGTTCGAGGTCAGCGTCCGCCCCGAGATCGCCACCCGCGCCCGCATCCCAATCGAGCGCATGGTCGCGATCGGGTAGATGGTCGCTGGTCACTTGAGCACACCATCCTGTGCTCAAGTGACCACCCGACTCTTCACACATCCGTCGAGGAAGCAGAAGATCCTGGTGGTCGCCAACCGGACCGCCGATTCGCCTGCGCTGATCGCAGCGCTGCGGGAGCGGGCCACTGGCTCGCCGGTCAACTTCACCCTGCTGGTGCCGGCAGTGCCGCACGGCCTTGCCTGGGCGGCCGACATGAAGGCCGGTTGGACGGAGGCGGCCGGACGCGCGGAGCGCGCCGCCATGCGGATGCGGGGGAGCGGTCTGCTGCTCCAGGAGGTGATCGTCGGCGATCCTGATCCCTTTGCCGCGGTCGGCGACGCTCTGCACGCGCGCGAGTTCGACGAGGTCGTCGTCTCAACGCTGCCGCGGACGCTCTCCCGCTGGCTGGCAATCGGCCTGCCGGCGCGGCTGCGGCGGGCGATCGACCTTCCGGTCGTCCAGGTGACCGCGCATCCCGCCACCGCACCGCAGCCTGCGATTCCCGTCGCCGCCTGAAAGATCCCCTGCGTGGGCGAGATCTTGCGGGGTCGGGGAGCCGCAGGAGTCACTCTTTGATCGCAGAAGGCACCTCCTCGATGCGCAGATCGAAGAAGAACAATCACGGCAGTGACGAGCCGCGGCGTCCTCGCGGGCGGCGCGCGCCGATCATCGAGCTGAACCAGGTCACCAAGGTCTATCCCGGTGGCCACATGGCGCTCGACCGGATCTCCCTGGGGATCGGCCGCGGTGAGTTCGTCTTCCTCGTGGGCCCGACCGGCTGCGGCAAGTCGACGCTGATCAAGATGCTGATCCGCGAGCTCACGGCCACCGAAGGCACGGTGAAGATCGCCGGGCGCGACATCGGCAAGCTGCCAGAGAAGAAGATCCCGCAACTGCGCCGCAACATCGGCACCGTCTTCCAGGACTTCAAGCTCCTCCCCGATCGCACCGTCTACGACAACGTCGCCTACGCCCTGCAGGTGATCGGCGCCAGCCGCGCCGAAATCCGCGAGCAGGTGCCGCAGACGCTGCGCTTGGTTGGCCTCTCGACCAAGCTCCATAGCTATCCCGACCAGCTTTCCGGCGGCGAGCAGCAGCGCGTCTCCGTCGCCCGCGCCTTCGTCAATCACCCGCCGCTTCTGCTGGCTGACGAGCCGAGCGGAAACCTCGATCCGGTCACCTCGATCGGGATCATGCAGCTGCTCTACCGGATCAACAAGGCCGGGACGACCGTCGTCGTCGTCACCCATGATCGCGAGATGGTAGACAACATGCAGCGGCGTGTCGTCGAGCTCTTCGAGGGCCGCGTCGTCCGCGACGAGGTCTCCGGCGGCTACACGGAGGAGTCGACGAGCGAATTCGGCCTGCGGATGCGGGCTGAGATGGGCGTCGGCGCCGGGGGCGAGAAGCTGACCAACGGCCACTCCAAGCACGACGAGCTGAGCTGACCATGGGCCGGATCATCTTTTTCTTCCAGGAGGCCCTGCGCGCGCTGAAGCGGAACGGCGCCCCTTCGCTGGCGGCGATCGTCACCACGGTCGTCACCGTCGTCCTGCTCGGGATGCTGATCCCGATCTTCCAGACCGCCCAGGGCAAGTCAGAAGAAGTCCGCAACCAGCTGAGCGTCCAGTACGCGCTCTTCCCCGACGCGACCAAAGCCGAAATCGCGGCGACGAAACAGAAGCTGGAAGGGATCCCGCACGTCGCCGAAGTCACCCTCATCGGCAAAGAGCAGGCACTGAAAACGCTCGAATCCGAACTCGAGGACAAGCGGATCGTCGAAGAGCTGAAATTCAACCCGCTGCCAAACAGCTTCGAAGTCAAGCCGGATGACGCCGCCAACCTGCCGGCGATCCAGAAAGCCGTCTTCCCGGACGGGCCCAAGGGGCAGCCGTTCACCTCGATCATCAACAACGAATTCGACCGCACCTTCGGTCAGAAGAAGGTCGAGCAGGTGACGAGCGCGCTGAAGATCATCCTCACGGTGATCACGGCGCTGCTGGTCCTCGCCTCGCTGATGCTGATCGGCAACACGATCCGGCTCTCGATTTACACTCGCCGCCGCGAGGTCGAGGTGATGCGCCTGGTCGGCGCTACCCGCTGGTTCATCCGCTGGCCGTTCATGATCGAGGGCGTGGTCGTCGGCTTCGTCGGCGGGCTACTGGCCATACTGATCTTGTGGCTGGGAAAGATCACGATCGTCGACCCGCTGAGCAGCTCGGTCAGCGTCCTCTCGGCCCAGAGCAACTCGACGCTCGGCTTCCCGGCCCTGATCGCCATTCTCTTCGCCGCCTCGATCCTCGTCTCGACGATCGGCTCCGGCGTCACCCTGCGCCGCTTCCTCAAGGTCTGAGGCCCGCGTGAGCGGACGCGGTGCGGTCGCCTTCGCGGCGGCACTTGTCGTCCTCTTCGCCGCCGGCCTCTGGCTGGGCGGCCACCCGCGGAACCTGCCGGAACCGCTGCGCGAAGTGTTCGTCGCCGAACCGACCGGCCTGGTCAGCGAAGCCGCCGAAGCGATCGAAGACAACTACTACGAACCGGTCGGCCCGCAGGAGCTCGGTAACTCCTCCCTGCAGGGGATGGTCAGGGAGCTGCGTAAACGCAACAAAGAGGATCGCTACTCCGAATACTTCTCCAAGGAAGCGCTCGAAAGCTTCAACCAGGAGATCGAAGGGCGGTTCTCCGGGATCGGGCTATCGGTGATCGGCGTCAAGCAGGGGCTGGGGGTGGCGCAGGTCTTTAAGCACTCGCCGGCTGACGAGGCCGGGATCGAACCCGGTGACACGATCGTCTCGGTCGAAGGCAAGTCGATCGCCGGCCAGAACAGCACCGAGGCGACGAAGGAGATCAAGGGGCCGGAAGGGACGAAGGTGACGATCGGCGTCCGCGACCACAAGACCGGCAAGGTGCGGGAGCTGACGATCGTCCGCGCCGAGGTCTCGCTGCCGAACGTCAGCAGCAGCGTCAAGACGGTGCGGGGGAAGAAGCTCGGCTACGTGCGGCTGCTCTCCTTCAGCGAAGGCGCCCACGCCCAGCTCGCGAACGCGGTGAAAAAGGTGGAGAAGGAAGGGGCGGAAGGAATCGTCCTCGACCTCCGCCACAACCCCGGCGGCCTGCTCGACGAGGCGGTCTTAAGCGCCGGCCTGTTCCTGCCCGAGGGTGAAACCGTGGTGATCACGAAATCGCGGACCCAGGGCGAAAGCGTCCACAAGACCTCAGCCGGCCGCATTACCGACCTGCCGGTTGTGGTGCTGATCGACGGCGGCACCGCCTCGGCTGCCGAGATCCTCGCCGCCGCGCTCGCCGACGACGAGGGGGCGACGACCGTCGGCACCCGCTCGTACGGCAAGGGTCTCTTCCAGGAGGAGCAGTCGCTCGCCAACGGCGGCGCCCTGAAGCTCTCGGTGGGAGCGTTCTTCACGCCGAAAGGGGTAAATCTGGCGAAGAGCCACGGCATCCACCCGGAAGTGAAGGCAAAGGACGACTTGAAGACGAAGGCCGACGAGGCCAAGCAGCGCGCGCTCGGGGTCCTCGCCGGCCAGGTCGGCTGATGCCGGGGCGCGGCAGGGGCAGGCGCGAGCGCGCCCGCACCGAGGCGCCGCGCCGGCGCAGCCGGACGGGCGGAGTGGCCCGTTCGGAGCGGCGCGCCCGCGAACGCGAGGCGCAGCGGCCGGCGCGGGAGGCGGTAGCCGAGCTGCTGCGCGAGGAGCTCGGCTTTGGCGGCTTCCGCCCGACGATCGAGGGCGAGGCGCGGGAAGCGGCGAAGTGGGCGGAGCGGGAAAGCGGGCCGCGGCGCGACCTCACCGCGCTCGCCACCTTCACCGTCGACCCGGCTACCGCCCGCGACTTCGACGACGCCGTTTCCGCCCAACGCGAGGGCAGCGGCGCCCGCGTCTGGATCCACATCGCCGACGTCGCCGCCCACGTCAAACCGGGCTCGCTGCTCGACCAGGAGGCGCGGCGGCGCGGCAACAGCACCTACGTCCCCGGCACGGTCGAGCCGATGCTGCCGCACGCGCTCTCCTCCGAAGCCTGCAGCCTGGCGCCAGGGGTCGAGCGGCTGGCGGTGACGACGGAGGTCGAGCTCGACGCCGGGATGAAGCCGAAAAGGGCGCGCTTCTACCGCAGTCGGATCCGCTCCGACGTCCGTCTGAACTACGGGGAGCTCGATGAGATCTTCGCCGGCCGGCGGCAGCCGCCCGGCGAGGCTGCCGAACCGCTCGCCGCCGCCCGCGAGATCGCCGCCGGGCTCGGCGAGCACCGCGGCAGCTCCAGCCTCGATGTCGAATCCTTCGAGCCCGAGTTTGAGTTCGATGTCGAGGGCAACGTCGTTAGCGCTCACGGCGTCGCCCAGACCGAGGCCCACCGCCTGATCGAGCGGCTGATGATCCTCAACAACGAGCAGGTCGCCGAGCTGCTCGAGCGCGAGCGGGTGCCGGCGATCTACCGCGTCCACGCCCAGCCCGACGCGGCCCGGATCGAGCGCCTGCTCGAGCAACTGGCGGCGCTCGGGGTACCGACGCCGCCGCTCGGCCGCGGCCTCTCGCCGCAGGAGGCGGGCCATGTCGCCGCCGAGGCGAGCCGGCTGGTGCGGCAGGAGGCCGCCCGACGTGGGCACGGCCGTGAGGCGTATACCTCGCTCGTGCTTCGATCCCTCAAGCAGGCCTATTACAGCGAGAGGAACCTCGGCCACGCCGGCCTCGGCAGCTCCGCCTACTGCCACTTCACCTCGCCAATCCGGCGCTATCCCGACCTGGTCTGCCACCGGGCGCTGCTGGCGCTGCTGGGGGAGGGGGAGGAGGCGCCGACCCTGGCGCAGGCGCGCGATGCCGCCGCTGACTGCTCGGCGCGGGAGCGCGAGTCCGCCCAGATCGAGCGCCACGCCGACGACGTCTGCGCCGCCTACTTGCTCGAACGCGAGCTGGGCGAGCGCGGTCTCGACACGGTCTTCGAGGGCGAGGTCTCCGGGGTGATCCGCTCCGCCGCCTTCGTCGCCTTCCGCGGCGAGCTCGGCGACGTCTACGAGGGGATGCTGCCGGCGCGGCGGCTGCCGGGCGAGTACTTCAAGCTCGACGAGGCCGAGGTGGCGCTGGTCGGGCGCGAGTCGGGAGCGCGTGTGCGGCTCGGCGATCCGATATCCGTCCGGGTGGCCGGTGTCGACGCGGCGCGCGGCCGGGCCGAGCTGGAGCCGGCCGATGTGCATTCCGAGGAGCCCAAATGACCAAGAAGGCAAAGAAGAAACGCGAGCCGGCTTCGGGTGATGTCGTCACGAATCGGCGCGCCCGCCACAAATTCGAGTGGGTGGAGAAGATGGAGGCGGGGATCGTCCTCCAGGGCTCGGAGGTGAAGGCGCTGCGGAGCGGCAAAGCCCAGATGACCGACGCCTACGCGGTCGTCGACGGGGGCGAGGTTTGGCTTCGCAAGCTGCATATCCCGCCCTACGAGTACTCGGCGGTCGACGCTCATGCCGCCGAGCGGCCGCGGAAGCTGCTCTTGCACAAGGAGGAGATCGAGCGGTTGGTCGGGAAAACCGCCCAGAAAGGGTTGACCCTGATCCCGACCAGGATCTATTTCAAAGGACCGCGGGCGAAGGTGGAGCTGGCTCTGGCGCGAAACAAGGAGGGGCGCGACCGGCGCCGGGAGATCGCCGACCGCGACGTCCGTCGAGAGGTCGAGCGCGAGTTCAAGGGAAGGATGCGTTGAGTTTGAAACTGAAGGACCAGATGCGAGGATTGACGACGATGCGGCCGATGAAGAATTCAGCCGCCGCCGTGGCTGGGACCATCGCCCTTGTGATGGCCGTTCCGGCGGAGGCCAACGCAGAATCTTTTCCCGACAAGGCGAGTGATTACGTGAGCGACCACACCGGTTTATTCGTCGCCGCCCTTCTGGTGGCCATCCTGGTCCTGCTGCTGATCGTGAGGGTCACGCAGCGGCGCGCGAAGGAGAAGGAACGCAAGCAGGCAGCGCAGGCCGCCGGGCCGGCGACGCCGCCGCCAGGCGCCGCGTCCGTGCCCGGCGCCCAGGCGCCGGGGGTGCAGCCGGCTACCGCGCAGCCCCCAGCGCCCGGCCAGACCGCCGAGCTCGCAGCCGTGCCTGTTGGGGGGCCGCCGCCCGGAGTCACCCCTGGTCAGTCTGTCCCCCCTCCCAGCCAGTCGGTGCCGCCGCCTGGGGCTTCGATGTCGCCGCCAGCTCCCGGCGCGGTCCCCGTGCCCGGCGCAGCTCCCGTCCCCGCCAACGAGTCTTCGAAAGACCGCAAGCGCCGCCAGCGCGAGGAACAGAAAGCGAAACGGGCGCAGATGCGCGAGGCCCGCAAAGCCGAGTTGCTGCGGCGCAAAGACGAGAAGGCGCGTCGCAAGGCGCAGAAGAAGGGCCAGCCGATGCCGGCGCCGACGGCGCCCGCGGGTGCGCCTGCCGGTGTCCCCGGTGCGGCCCCGGCTCCCGCGGCGCAGCCCGAAGCTTCGAAGAAGGGCTTCACCGAGATGAGCCTCTTCGGCCTCAAGCTGGGCCGCAAGGGCAAGCGCGAGGCGGCTGAGGCCGAGCAGCGGCTGGCGGAGGCGCGCGCAGCCAACGAACGCGCCCTGGCCGAAGCACAGGCCGGCAAAGCGGTACCCACCGCGGGTCAGCTTCAGCCCTGGGAGGAGGCGACGGCCGTGCAGCCGCCGACCGGCGAGCTCTCGGCTGTGCCATCCGTGCCGCCGCCCCCGATCGGCGGGTCCCCTGCCCCGGGTGAATATGACCCCGCGGCGGCCGAGCAGCGTGTGCGCGACAAGGTCGCCGAAGTACAGGCCGAGCAGCAGCGGATCGGCGCCGAGGCCGACCGGCGCCTGCAGGCAGCCGAGCAGCTGCAGCAGCACGGCATGCCGCCTCAGGCGGTCCCGGCGCCACCGGTTGACCTGCGCACGGCCGAGCAAAAGCTCGAGGAAGAACGCGCCGCCCGCGAGCGCGAGATGAAAGAAGCCGAGGAGCGCCTGCGCCAGATCGAAGAGCGGACCAAAGCCGCCGAAGAACGCGCTGCCGATGCGAAACGACTGGAGCAACGGCGCGCCGAAGAGGCCGCCAAAGATCAGCGCCTCGAGGAGATGCGCCGCAGCGTCGCCGAAGCTGAAGAGCGCGCCCGCGAAGCGGAGCGCCAGGCTGTCGAAGCCGAGCAGGCAGCGCTGCAGTCGGTGCAGGGGGGAGGGGCCCCGATGCCGCCGCCCCCGGCTCCGCCAGCGCCCGAACCGCCGTCACCCGCGCCGCAGCAATCCTTCGCGCCGCCTACCCCGCCGCCGGCTCCGGTCGAGCCACAGCCGATCCAGGCCGCGCCACCTCCACCGCCGCCGCTAAACCAGCCTCCGCAGGCACCGCCGCCGCCCCCGAGCGAAGGCCCGCCGACGCCCCCGCCTGCTCCGGCCGAGCCCTTCCCCTCATCCCCGCCGCCTCCGCCGCAGCCCCCGGCTGCCGAGACGCCGAGCTACTCGGTCCCCGACCCGGCCGCTCGTCCGCTCGAAACCGCGGGTGCTGGTTCAGGCGAGCAGATCAACCTCAACACGGTCACCTTCGAGCAGCTGCGCGAGCAGAACCTCTCGGTCACCCAGGCGACCCGCTTGCTCGCCCATCGCGAGCGCCTCGGCGGCTTCCAGTCGACCGACGACCTCGATCAGATTGCGGGCTTCCCGCAGGAGATGCTGGACGACCTGAAGCAGCGGTCGAGCGTCTAGCTCTCGTCTTCTTCGAACTTCTCGACGAGCTTCAGCCAGATCTCGCTGCGGGAGGGGTACGGCGCAACCGCGTGCCTTAGCTGTGTGAGCGGCACCTCGCCGACGATCGCGACCGTCGCCGCTTGGAGGAAGTCTGCGGTCTCGAAGCCGGTGAAGGTAGCGCCGACGATCGTGCCCTTGGCCTGGTCGACGACGAGGCGCGAGACGCCGCCGGTGTCCTTGCCCTGGAAGCTGGCGCCGGCGCTGCCGTCGGTGGGAACGTCGATGGCGCGGGCGTCGATTCCGGCTTCCTGCGCCTGCACCAAGGTCTTGCCAGCGGCGGCGACCTGGGGGTCGGTGAAGGTAACGCGGGGTGAGCCGATGCCTTCGGCGATCGCCTTGACCGGGCGGCCGAGCAGGTTCTCGGCGGTGACCCAGGCGTGGTACTTGCCCATATGGGTGAAGAGCGCGCGACCGTTGGCGTCGCCGATCGCATAGAGCCAGTCGCTGCCACCGACCCGCATCACCGCGTCGGTGTCGAGGAAGCCGTGCTCGTTCGCCTTCGCCCCGGCGGCTTCGAGGTCGAGATCGGCGGTGTTGGGGACCCGGCCAACCGCGACCAGGATCTCGGCTCCCTCGGCGGTCGATCCGTCGCTGAGGCTGGCGACGACGCCCGGTCCCTTGGCCCGCACCGCTTCGACTTTCGTCCCAGTGCGGACGTCGACGCCGAAGTGCTCGCGCAGGGACTCAGCGACTTCCTCGCCGGCGAACTGCTCCTCGTGCGAGAGCAGGTGGTCGCCGCCCTCGATCAGGGTGACGCGGGTGCCGAGGCTGGCCCAGGCCTGCGCCAGCTCGCTGCCGACCGGGCCGCCGCCGAGGACGATCATGCTCTCGGGGACCTGCTTGGCGTTGGTCGCGGTGCGGTTGTTCCAGGCCTTCACCTGGTCGAGCCCGTCGATCGGCGGCATCGCCGCCTTGCTGCCAGTGGCGACGACGACAGCGCGCTCGGCGATCAAGGTCTCGCCGCCGACGAGCACCCGGCGCTGGCCGCCGAAGCGGGCGTCGCCGCGAAAAAGGTCGATCTCGCGTTCTTCCAGCCAGGGCAGCTGGACCGAGTCGTCGAGGTTATGGACGACCTCGTCGCGGCGGTCAAGCACCGCCTGCGGCTCGAGCTCGCCGTGCCCGGTGGGCACGCCGGGGATCCGCTTCGCCTCTGAGAGCACGTCGGCCGGGCGCAGCAGTGCCTTCGAGGGCATGCAGGCGTAGTAGGAGCATTCGCCGCCGACCAGGTCCCGCTCGACGATCGCCACCTTCCAGCCGGCGTCGGCCAGGCGCCCGGCGCAGACCTCGCCGGACGGGCCGGCACCGAGGACGATCGCGTCGTAGCTGCGTTCGCTCACCGGGTGCATCCTTTCAGGTCAGGTGCATCGGCTAGCTAGCCCAGGTCATCTACCATTACAAGGCATCGCAAGCACGGGGGCGACAGGCTTCGACGTGGTCGACTCGTGCGAACGGTTGCAGGTCGAGGTTGCTGGAGGCCTCGTTAAACCCCAGCACAAACCAATACGTGCGGACCACGAGTTCGCCCTCGCCGCTTAGTTAGAAGCTAAGCGCTGTGAGAGTCGGTCCTCCCTCGCCCGAGGGGAGGGGCACCGGCTTCAGAATCGGGCTCACCCAGGCGGACCGCCCCGGCCGCAAGGGAACATCAAAGGGGCTTTATCTCCCGCAGTGCCCGCTGGCGCGGACCCCGGGAGACGAGAATCAAGCGCCAGCTAAACCTGTAGACACCCTCGCACCGCGTCCGCGGATCCGAGTTCGAATCTCGGCGCCTCCATCGAGCAGGTATCTGGCCCCGGCGGGGGCCGGATGCCTGCCCACTTCTCATCTACTGTTGACCAGCGGTCGATAACTGCGCTACGGTTGCTGACCGACGGTCAACAAACGTACGAGAAGGGAGTCGATTGTGAAAGGGAGCACGCTCGAGCAGGTTGAGTACCAGCCGTTTCCGAACGAGGAGGGTCGGAATAGCCGCCAGACGCAGTGGGAGATCCCGGCTCTGGTGAGGGCCCTGAAGCTGCCCCGCGATGTGCGGATCCTCGAGGTCGGGTGTGGGCGCGGGATCGCCCTGCCTGTCCTCGAGCGTCTTTGCGCGCCGCGACGGCTCGTCGGTCTCGATATCGACGAGGCTCTGTTGGTGGAGGCCGCTCGCAACCTCCGCGAGCACGGGACGGAGGCGGAGCTGCACCGCGGCGACGTGCGCCAAATGCCGTTCTCCGACGGGGCCTTCGACGTGATCATCGATTTCGGCACGCTGTACCACATCGCCAGGTCCCAAGCCGCGCTTGACGAGATCTCGCGCGTGCTCGCGCCAGGGGGCATGTTCGTCTACGAGACGAAGGCCTCGCAGCTTCTCTCGCACCCAGTCCGCTCCCGAGGCCGCCGCCTGCCGGCGCTGGCGGAGCACGGTTTGCGCCGCCGGCGCTGGGCGATGCTCTGGGCATCCCACACTAAGGCCCCTAGCCCGTTGTAACCACTTGATGTTCCCTGCCTGCGGGATTCGATCTCTCTTCGGGGGGTCGATTCCAGCTGTTAGCACTAGTTGTCACTCCGTTGTTTGTTTTCACTCGACTGAAATTGATAGATATGTCAATTATGGCTTGGTCAAATGATCTAAACCTCGGACTCGGCATATCGGGCTCGCCCGCGGTGGCCGCCTACGACGGCAGGCTGGTCTTCGTGCACGAGGGGTACGGGAATGAAGGCAAACTTTGGTACGTGACTTGGGACGGTGATGGATGGTCCTCTGACATAAAGACGCAATTCGGAACCAGCGGTGGGCCCGGGCTGGCTGTGTTCGACGGAAAGCTCTACTGCGCCCACCAGGGGTATGAAGGCCGTGGCGAATTGTGGTACACGGTCTTCGACGGCAATGACTGGAACGGGGATCACCACATCGGTGGCATCTCCATCTCGGGGTCGCCGGCGCTGGCCGCCTACAACGGCGAGCTCTTCTGCGTCTACGAGAACAAGAATGACCCCGGTTCTCTTTGGTACATCGTCACCTCCGACGGGGCCCAGTGGTCTGAACCAAAGGAAATCCCCATCACCGGAACCACCGGTGGGCCAGGGCTGGCCGTCTTCGAAGGAAAGCTCTACTGCGCGCACCAGGGGTACCGGGCTGACGGCCTACTTTGGTGGACGACGTTCGACGGGACTAATTGGTCACAGGATCACCTGGCCCGTCGCGCCGGCATTTCGATATCCGGCTCGCCCGCTCTTGCAGTGTTTGATCAAAAACTTGTATGCGTCTACGAAGGGCGGGGGAGCTATTTCCTTTCGTACACGGTCCTCGAAGGTGATGAATGGCACGCCGAAGTGCCCATGAAGCTCGGAACCACCGGTGGACCAGGGTTGGCCGTCTTCGACGGTAGGCTCTACTGCGCGCACCAGGCGTACCGCTTTGAAGGGTCGCTGTGGATGGCCTCCGCAGATTCGCTTTAGCTGTTGAGCGAGGGCGCTTCGGCGTCCCTCGCCTCTAAGTACTTGCGCTTCCCTCTGTGGAACTGGGCGCCCTGAGCGCATTAGCTCCCTGGGTGACCAGTGGCAGGGAACCACAGCGGGGCTTCGCCTGGGCTGTGCGCAAACTTCGGACCGACAAGGGGCTGACACAGAGCGGCCTGGCGCGGCGCGTCGGGCTGGATCCGAGTCAGGTCTCGCGGTTGGAGAAAGGCAGGGGGAACCCGCGCTGGGCGACTGCGAAGCGGATCGCGGTGGGGCTCGGGGTGACGCTGGCGGAGCTGGCGGCGGTCGCCGAGGCCTTCGAGGAAAGAATTAAGTGAGCTTTTAGGTACGGGGCGAAACCTCTGCCCGGGAGCGGGTTCTGAATTAGTGCAGAGCATCGGCAGGGGGCTGCAGTTCAGCTAATGAGTCCCGATTTCTCCAACCCACTCCTTCACTGGGACCCGGCCGCCCGGGATCCCGCCCAACGGCGCATCCACCCGCTGCTGCGCGGTGCTGTCCTGCACCGGGATGGCTGGACCTGCCGCTATTGCGGTGCCGAGGCGACCGAGGTCGACCACGTGGCTCCGCGAGCGCGCGGCGGCGCCACCTCGCCCGCCAACCTCGTCGCCGCCTGCCGGCGATGCAACCAGAAGAAGGGCCTCCGCACTCCCGGCGAGTGGCGCTGCGACGAGGCTCTGGCGAGGCTGCTCGCCAATGCCTCGCGGGCGCGGGCGACCCGCAGACGACGACGGCGCCCGCGGTTGGACCTGTAGCGACTAGGGTCGCGGCATGAGCCGCTACGTCGCCTTCCTGCGGGGGATGAACCTCGGCGGCCGCCGGATCAAGAACGAGGAGCTGCGGCGGCACTTCGAGGAGATGGGATTCGAGGAGGTAGCGACCTACCGCGCCAGCGGCAACGTGATCTTCTCGGTGCCGGGTCGCGAGGCGGAGAGCAAGCTGTCGATGCGGGTCGAAGCCGAGCTCGACGAGCGACTCGGCTACGACGTGCCGGTGTTCCTGCGCAGCATCGAGGAGGTGGCGGCGATCGCCGCGCAACAGCCATTCGACACCAACCTCGTGAAGAAGTCGAAGGGCAAGCTGCAGGTCTCGCTGCTGAAGAAGAAGCCGAGCGCCGCGGCGAAGAAGAAGGCATTGGCGCTGGCAAACGACGAAGACCACCTGGCGATCAAGGGCCGCGAGCTCTACTGGCTTCCCAGCGGCGGGATCAGCGAATCAGACCTCGATCTAAAGGCGATCGACAAGGCGCTAGGCGCGGGAACGATCCGCACGATGGGCACGATCGAACAGATTGCATCGAAGTACGCGTAGTTCGAACGCTCTCTACGCTCGAAGCAGCCATGGCGATCGCGACCGCAACCAACCTCGATGTCTATGTCGGCGGCAAGCTGCTGTTCGAAGACGTCTCCTTCAAGCTCGAGCCGCGGGAACGGATGACGCTGTCGGGTCGCAACGGGGCCGGCAAGTCGACGCTGCTGCGGGTGCTGGCGGGGGAGCTGGCGCCGGACGCCGGAGCGCTCAGCGTGCAGCGGGGGGCGCGGGTTGCCCTGCACGACCAGCGGCCGCCGCGGGAATCGCAGGCGACCCTGGGCGAATACGTCTTCTCCGGCCGCACCGACATGCTCGAGACCGAGGCCGAGCTGGCGCGGCTGGAGGCGGCAATGGGGGACGCCGACGAGGAGACGATGCGGGCCTACTCTGCCGCTCAACAGCGACTTGAAGCCGGCGGCGGCTACCGCTGGCGCGACGGCGTCCTGGAAGTCCTGCGTGGGCTTGGCTTCGACGACGAGCACACCGGCCGGTCCCTCCCGACCTTCTCCGGAGGCGAGCTGACCCGCGCCTCGCTCGCCCGCGCCCTCGCAACCCGCCCCGACCTGCTGCTGCTCGACGAGCCGACGAACCATCTCGACATCCCCTCGCTGGAGTGGCTCGAGGGGTACCTGGTCGAGCTCGACTCTGCGGTCGTCCTCGTCGCCCACGACCGCTGGTTTCTCGAGGCGGTTGGCACCTCGGTCCTGGAGCTGGAGGCCCAGCGCGCCCGCTTCTTCGCCGGCCCCTGGCACGCTTGGCGCCAGGAGCAGGCGGCGCGGCAGATCGCCCTCGGCAAAGCGATCGAGCGCCAGCAGGCGGAGATTGCACGGATGGAGCGCTTCGTCGAGCGCTTCCGCTACAAGGCGACGAAGGCGCGCCAGGCGCAGTCGCGGGTCAAACAGATCGAGAAAAAGAAGCGCGGTGGCCCGCAGGCCGAACGCCGCGACACCCGCAACCTGCGCTTCCACTTCAAGCCGCCGGAGCGGCCGGGACGGGTGGTCCTGAAAATGGTCAACGGGACGCTCGAGGTGCCGGGGCGGACGCTCCTCTCCGGCGCCAACCTCGAAATCGAGCGCGAGGAACACGTCGTCCTGGTCGGCCCGAACGGCGCCGGCAAGACCACCCTGATCGAGACCCTGGCGGGACAGCGCGAGCCGGCGACCGGCAGCGTCCGCAGCGGCCACAACGTCAAGATCGGTTACCTCTCCCAGCACGCTGAGACCGCCGCCGGATCGGGCACGGTCCTCGACGCGGCCAAGCGCGAGACCGGCCTCAACGAGAACGGCGCCCGCGCGCTCCTCGGCGGCTTCCTCTTCTCCGGCAAGGACGTCGACAAGCAGCTCTCCGACATCTCCGGCGGCGAGCAGCGGCGGCTCTCGCTGGCGATTCTCGTCGCCTCCGGCGCCAACGTCCTCATCCTCGACGAGCCGACGAACCACCTAGACATCGAGAGCCGCGAGGCGCTTGAGGACGCGCTGATGGAGTTCGAGGGCTCGGTCCTGCTGGTCTCCCACGACCGGGCGCTGCTGGAGGCGGTCGGCAGCCGGACGCTGGTCTGCGAGGGCGGCGAGCTGAAGAGCTATCCCAGCGGCTGGGCCGAGTACCAGCGGCGGCGCGATGAGCGTGAGGCGGAGGCCGTCTCGGCGGCGAGAGCTTCCTCGAAAGGCGACGGCGGCAAGAAGTACAGCGCGACGAAGCCGGCGCAGAAAGCGGCGCGCAAGGCGGCGAAGCTCGAGCAGCGGATCGAGCGGGCCGAGGCGAAGCTGCGCGGCCTCGAGGACGAGCTCGCCGACCCCGCCGCCTGGTCGAGCCCCGGCCGGATCGAGCGGGCAACGAAGCGCCACGAAGAGGCGAAGACGGAAGTCGAAGAGCTCTACGCGGAGTGGGAGGAAGCGCAGGCGCAGGCCGAGGGCGCGGCGACCTAGACCCGTTGCGAGGGGCTCTCGGGTACCGGCGCGTCGAAGGCGCGGTATTCCATGTCCGGCCGGGTGAGGGGGCGCTCCAAAACCACTCTGGTCCCGTGCTGCGGCGCCAGGGTGATGTTGCGGATCTTCACCTTCTCGGGCGCGGGACTGGCCGCCCGTATTGCCGCCCTGGTAACGAACTCGCGCAGGACGACCCGCATCTCGAACTCGGCAAAAGCGGCGCCGGCGCAGCGGCGGATGCCGCCGCCGAAGGGGATCCAGGCGTAGGTGTCGGCTTTGTCGTCGAGGAAACGCTCCGGGCGGAACTCAGCGGGCTCGGGGTAGAGGTCCTCGCGCAGGTGGACCGCGGCGATCGCCGGGACGACGAAGCTCCCGGCGGGCAGCTCGTAGCCGCCGATCCTCGCCGGCGCGGTCAGCCGGCGGGCGACGTCGATGATCACCGGCCGCGCCCGCAGGGTCTCTTTCACCGTCGCCTCCAGGTAGTCGCCCTGCCCGGCCGCGAGCGACTCGCGCAGGAGGCCGAGGGCCCGCGGGTTCCGCAGCAGCCGCTCCATCGCCCAGGCGAGGCCGGTGGCAGTCGTCTCGTGCCCGGCGCCGACGACAGTGACCAGCTCGTCGCGGAGTTCGGCGTCCGACATCGGCGCGCCGTCCTCGTGCCTGGCCCGCAGCAGCAGCGAGAGGACGTCGTCGCGCTCATCGCTCCCGGCTTCCGCCCGGCGCAGGGCGATCTCCTCGTAGATGAAGGCGTCGAGCTCCTCGCGGGCGCGGAGGAAGCGGCGCCAGGGGCTCTTCGGCCCAAGGTCGCGGCGGAGGAAGGGGAACCTGATGATCGTCGTCACCCGATCCGAGAAGCTGTCGATCAGCCGCGTCGCCCGGTCGATCCGCGCCTCGTCTGTGATCCCGAAGACGGCGCGGAGGATCACCGCCAGGGTGATCCGCTGGGTGTGGGGGCGCAGGGCGAAGCTCTCGCCGATCGGCCAGGCGGCCATCTCGCGCCGGGTCACCTCTTCGATCAGCTCGCCGTAGCGACGGACCCGCTCACCGTGGAAGGGCGGCAGCAGCAGCTTGCGCTGGCGCATGTGCGGCTCGTCGTCGAGGGTGAGGACCGAGTTCGGCCCCAGCGCCGGCTCCAGCATCGTCGCGTTGGCCTCGCCGGCGTGGAAGACGGCGGGCGAGCCGGTGAAGACGGCCTTGACCAGCTCGGGGGAGGCGACGTAGAAGATCCGGCCGAAGAAGGGAAAGCGGACGGTGAAGATATCGCCGTAGCGCTCGCGGTTTTTGGCGAGGAAGCCGAGCGGATCGCGCACGTAGCGGGCGGCCTGGAGGGGCGCCGGGGCCTTCGAGCCTGGAGGCAGCGCGGTCATCGCTAGAAGACGATCGTACGGTCTCCGTCCAGCAATACGCGGTCGTCGAGGTGGGCCATCACCGCTCGGGCCAGCACGAGGCGCTCGATGTCGCGGCCGATTCGGATCATGTCGGCGACCTCGTCGCGGTGGTCGACCGGCTCGACGTCCTGGGCGATGATCGGGCCGGCGTCGAGCTCGGCGGTGACGTAGTGGGCGGTGGCGCCGATCAGCTTCACCCCGCGCTCGTAGGCGCGGTGGTAGGGGTCGGCGCCGACGAAAGCGGGGAGGAAGCTGTGGTGGATGTTGATGGCCGGGGCGTCGAGGCTGCGGAGGAAGTCCTCGGAAAGGATCTGCATGTAGCGGGCGAGGACCAGCAGGTCGACGCCGTCGATCAGCTCGAGGATCTGGCGCTCGGCCTCCGCTTTGGTCGCCGGCTCGACCGCGATCTGGTGGAAGGGGAGCCCGACCGCCTCGACCTGGCCGCGATGGTCGGGGTGGTTGGAGATGACGCTGACGATCTCGCCGCCGAGGTCGCCGTTGCGCCAGCGCCAGAGCAGGTCGGAGAGGCAGTGGTCCTCGCGGCTGACCATCACCGCGACCCGCTTCGTCCGGCTGGTCTCGTGGAACCCGTAGTCCATCGCGAAGGGCTCGCCGATCTCCCGGGCAAAGCGCATCTCCAGCCCCTCGCGCTCGGCCTCCGGGACCCGGTCGAAGACCATCCGCATGAAAAAGCGCCCCTCGGCGCTTGAGTGCTGGTCGACGTCGACGATGTTCAGGCCCGACTCGGCGAGGAAGCCGCTGACGCGGGCGATCAGCCCCGGCTGGTCCGGGCAGGCCAGCAGCAGTCGTGAAGTCGGCGCCTCTCCCATCCGTCGATGATCGCGGATAGTCTGGCGTCGATGCGGATTGCTGCCGTTCCTGACGGGCCCGTCGAGCGCCTCGGGCTGCTGCTGAACAAACTGCCGACGCCGATCGGCGAGGCGATGTTCGCGATGCCGGTGGCCCGCTGCCTACAGGTGGCGCAGCGAACTGGGATCCTGGCGGCGCTGGCCGAGGGACCGCGCGAGCCGGCCGAGCTGGCCGAGCACCTGGGTCTGCAGGCGGCCGGGACGGCACGGCTGCTCGACGTGATCGCGACGCTCGGGCACGTGCGCCAGAACCCGGACGGCCGCTACGAAATGACCAAGAGCGGGCGGCCCTGGCTCGACCCGCGCTCGGACACCTACCTCGGCGACTTCCTTTCCGACACCGCCGAATACTGGGACTGGTACGCGCGCCTGGAGGACCTGGTCCGCGACGGCACCCATGCCGAGCTGCACGGCAAAGAGGCCGACGATCCCTACTGGCAGTCCTACATCCGCGGTCAGTACCAGCTGGCGCGGCTCTCCAGCGCCGAAGTGGCGAAGGCGCTGCCGCTCGCCAAAGGGGCGCACTCGGTCCTCGATGTCGCCGGTGCCCACGGCGAGTACTCGATGGCCCTCTGCCGGCGGCACGAGGGGCTGCGGGCAACGATCGTCGACCTCCCGGGCAGCGCCGCGGTGGGGGAGAAGATCGTCGCCGAAAACGGGATGAGCGACCGCGTCCGCCACCTCGTCGGCGACATGTTCGAGGTCGACTACGACGGTCATTACGACGGCGCCCTCTGCTTCAACATCATCCACCACCTCTCGCCCGAGCAGATGCGCACGCTCTTCGCTCGGATTCGCGCGGTGCTGCGCCCGGGCGCGCCCTTCGCCGTCCTCGACCTCTACGACCGCCCTGCCGGCGAGCGGGCCAATACCGCCTCGATCCTCGGCCTCTTCTTCCACCTCACCTCCGGGGCCGACACCTACACGGTCGATGAGGTCTCCCGCTGGCTGGGCGAGACCGGCTACGGCAAGGCCGAGGTGAAGTCCTTCCGAACCCTTCCGGACCTGCGCCTGCTGATCGCCAAAGCGGTCTGAGTACAGATCTCGGCTGACTCCAGCCGCAAGATGGCGACCAAGTCACTGCCTCGCCAGAGGTAGTTCGTGCGTGAGCTAGTGCTGACTGTTGCTAGGTGTGGCGCATCTGTGATGCCCGCCACACATGAGATTGGCGTGAACCCTCACGGTTTCGCGCTTGCTCACAAAACGCAAATACTTCACTTGGATCTTGCTCATACTGCTCGCCTTTCCGGCTGCCGCATTAGCGGCAGGAGGGAGCGGGGCGGAGGCTGGCCCGAAGGTCGGTCAGGCCCAGGTCGTGCCGATCCCCTCGCTGCAGCGACCGGCTGTCCGCTTCCAGCGGCTCGTCGACACGATCGCCGCCGCCATCCGCGCCGACGAACGCGCCGCCGCGCGGAAGCGCGAGCGTGAACGCGAAGAACAGTTCGCCGAGTTGCCGGGTGGCGTCTCGATCTCGACCCTGGAAGCGATTGCATCCTGCGAGTCGGGCGGCGATCCGGCCGCCGTCTCCTCCGACGGCACCTACCGCGGCAAATACCAGTTCGACTACGGCACCTGGGAATCGATGGGCGGCAGCGGCGACCCCGCCGCCGCGCCCGAGGCCGAGCAGGACTACCGCGCCGCGCTCCTCTACGCGGCCTCCGGCTCGAGCCCCTGGCCCGTCTGCGGCTAACCACAGCCGGCGTTCGTCTTTTGTACCTCGCAAGGGGAACAAAGGACGAACGCCGAGGTCGGTTCTACGATCCCGGCCATGAGCGAGGAGAAAGTTCCGGCGCCGGATCCCGAGGGTCCTAAGCGCAAGCCGCCCAAAGAGGCTGTCGCCGAGGCGCGGGTGCGGGCGCCGACCCGCGGCAACCGCAAGCTCGAGAGCTTCCTCGAGGCGGTTAACTCAGACGAGCAGGTGCGGGCCTGGTGGTACATGACCCAGGTCCAGTCCGAGCGGCTGGGGATGTCGGACCACTCCTGGGTCCACATGCAGATCGTCCTCAACATCGCCCTGCGGCTGCTGCGGCTGCTGGTGCGGGCGGGGGTGGAGCCGGCGATGGTTGCCGACCACGGGATGCGCGACCGCGACGCCGAGGTGGTCGTCGCCGGCGGCGCCCTGCTGCACGACGTCGGCATGTCGATCCACCGTGCCGACCACGAGGCCTACTCGCTCTTCCTCGCCAACGGCGCCCTCGACCGCCTGCTCGCCGACGCCTACCGCCAGCCGGAGCGGACCGTCGTCGCCTCGGAGATCCTCCACGCGATCATCGGCCACCGCCGTCGCGGCGAGCCCTACACGCTGGAGGCCGGCGTAGTCCGCGTCGCCGACGCCCTCGACATGGCCCAGGGCCGCACCCGGATCCCGATGGAGAAAGGCCATGAGGGCATCCACTCGATCTCCGCCGCGGCGATCGACGAGGTCAGCATCGACTCCGGCGAGGAGCGCCCGATCAAGATCGAGATCAAGCTCAACAACTCCGCCGGCATCTTCCAAGTCGACGACCTCCTCGCCACCAAGATCCGCGGCACCCCGCTGGAGGGCAAAGTCGAAGTAGTCGCCAAGGTCGAAGGCGAAGCCGAGAAACGGCTCCTCACCGGCTTCCGGCTCTCTTAGCGCTCGTTAGTTGAAGCGAGCGAGGTCGGCGCGGCGCTGTTCCTTGCGCTTCTCCAGGCGGCCCTGGATCAGCGAGAGGACGATCACCAGGGCGGCGAAGAAGAAGATGACGCCGAAGCAGAAGAAGGTCACCGTCTTGTCAGTGGTGGGGCCGGCGAGGCCGACGCCCTCCTCGGCGAAGGCGGCGGGGGCTGCGACCAGCATCAGGGCCCAGATCGAGACCAGTAGTGCGGCGGTGCGCTTCACGGCCCGGAAATCTAGCGGACGGAGGGGCGTCGGCGTTCCCGCGTAGGATGCGCGCCGATGTCGAACCTCGAGGCGCTCCTGCTGGGGGTGGTCCAGGGCCTGACCGAGTTCCTGCCGATCTCCTCCTCCGGCCACCTGATCCTGGTGCCGTGGCTGCAGAACTACACGTTCCTGCAGGAAAACGCGGCCTTCAACAAGACCTTCGACGTCGCCCTGCATGCCGGCACCCTGGTCGCCGCCGTCGCCTATTTCCGGGTCGAGGTGGTGATGTTGCTGCGCGGCTTCTGGGAGGCATTGCGGCAGCGGGCGATCAGGACCCAGGAGCAGCGGCTGGCGGTGACGATCGCGATCGGGACGATCCCAGCGGTGATCGCCGGCGGCCTCGGTTCGAGTTTCATCGACGAGCACCTCGGCGAGCCCTGGATGATCGCGATCCAGCTGATCTTCTTCGCCGCCCTGCTCGGCTACGCCGACCGGATGCCGGAGCGGCGCAATCTCGGCGACACGGACCTGCGCGACGGCTGGATCGTCGGCCTGGCCCAGGTGCTGGCGCTCGCGCCGGGGACCTCGCGCTCGGGGATCACGATCACCGCCGCCCGCTGGCTCGGCCTCGATCGCGACGCCGCCGCCCGCTTCTCCTTCCTGCTGCTGATCCCAGCGGTCGCCGGTGCCACCCTCTACAAAGCCGCCAGCGCCGCCCACGAAGGCCTCCCGAGCGGCGTCGCCGGGCCGATGGTGGTGGGGACGATCGCCGCTGCTGTCTCCGGCTACTGGGCGATCTCCTTCCTCCTCCGCCTGCTGCGGACGACCAGCTACCGCCCCTTCGTCCTCTACCGCTACGCGGTCGGGGTCGCCGTCCTGCTGATCATCGCCACCGGCCTACGGCCGGCGACGTTCTGAGACGCAGCCGACTTTTGCCCCACCCGAGTGGGGAAAGAATCGGATGCGCCGTGCGGCGCGTTCCCGCAAATTCGGGGTGCGCCCCTGGGGACTTGTGAAAAGGCTGTGAACGCAGGCGGTTCGCGCCTTCCGGGTGCATACACTGTGTCTATCCGCATCGCAGTGATCGACACCGACAGCGGCTTCGTCACCGTCCTGGCCAAGCGTGCCGAAGTCGCGGGCTGGAGCCTCAGCCACAGCAGCGGGCCCGTGCCGCCGCGCGACCTCGTCGCGATGAAGCTGAACGCCCTGCTGATCGACCCGGCCCTGCTGGGCGACGAAGCTTGGTCCTACCTCGACCGCGTCGCCTCGATGCTGCCCGAGCTCGGGCTCGTCGTCTGCACCGGCCGCTCGACGGTTGCCCAGCGGGTTCGCGGCCTGCGGCTCGGGGTTGACGATTGGATGACCAAGCCCAGCCACCCCGAGGAGGCGATGGCGCGGATCGAAGCCGTCGCCCGCCGCCACACCCGCGGCCGCCGCGAGGTTGAAAGTGCGCCGCTGACCGCCGGCGAGCTGGAGATCCGGCCCGACCGCTTCCAGGCCTTCGTCGGCAAGGAGCCGCTGGAGCTGACCCGGCGCGAGTTCGAGCTGCTTTACCTGCTCGCCGAGGAGCGCAGCCAGGTGCTGGAGCGGGAGAAGATCTACCAGCGGGTCTGGGGCTACGCGATGGCCCACGGCGACCGCTCGGTCGACGTCTTCGTCCGCAAGCTGCGTCAGAAGCTGGAGAAGCGCTCGCCGAGCTGGGCCTACATCCACACCCACTTCGGGATCGGCTACCGGTTCGAGCCCGAACCCGCCGGGATCGTCGAGGAGGAGCTGCGGCCTGCCGCGGTCGAGCCGGCGGAGGTCGAGCCGCAGCGCGACGCAGGTCCGCAGTCGGACTCCTCTTCACAGATCGTTCACAAGACTTTCACCGCGGGGTAACCGACCCTCACGCCGGGCCGGCCATGCTCGGCGGGCATGGGACGGCTGGAGATCAGGCCAGAGGAGCACGCCGCGCTCGTCGACGGGCGACCGCTCAGCCTGACCGTCCGCGAGCTGCAGCTGCTGGTCAGCCTCTCCGAGCACCCGCAGCGGATTATGACCCGCGAGGAGCTCTTCGCCCAGGTTTGGGGTGGCGAGCCGCGCGACGACGACCGCTCGGTCGACGTCTACGTCAGCCGCCTGCGGGCGAAGCTGGGGGAGGCCCTGCCCGGCCGCAGCCTGATCCACACCCACAACGGGATCGGCTACCGCTACTCGCCAGATGGGTGAAGAAACCCCGCTCCGCCGCCCTTTTACATCTTTTTTACATCTCCGCCACACAGCAGTAACAAGCTGGAGGTCGACCGCTGGGAGCCTCCGCCTCAGCTATGTCGAACGAACCAAAAAGGGAGTCTGATGTCCAGCTCTAGATGGCTTGTGGTGATCGCCTTCGCCGTGGCCCTTGCCCTCGGCGTTGCCGCGTGCGGGTCCAGCAGCGACAGCGATACCGGTAGTTCCTCCACCTCCAGCGGTGGCGGCGAAGTCAGCGGCGAAATCGCCGGCGCCGGCTCGACCGCGCAGCAGGCGGCGCAGGAAGCCTGGATCGCCGAATTCGAGAACGCCAACTCCGGCGCGACGATCTCCTACGACCCGGTCGGGTCCGGCGGCGGTCGCGAACAGTTCCTCTCCGGCGGGGTCGCCTACGCGGGCTCAGACGCGGCGCTCTCGACCGAAGAAGGCGAACTGGAAAAGGCCGAAAAGCGTTGCGCCCCCGGCGAACTGATCGAGGTCCCGAACTACATCTCGCCGATTGCGATCATCTACAACCTCCCGGGCGTCGAAGAACTGAAACTGAGCCCGGAAACCCTGGCGAAGATCTTCGCCCAGGAAATCAGCAGCTGGAATGACCCGGCGATCGCCAAGGACAACCAGGGCGTCGAACTGCCGGACACCCGGATCACCCCGGTCAACCGCTCCGACGAGTCGGGCACGACGGAGAACTTCACCGAATACCTCTCCGAGGTTGTCCCCAGCGTCTGGAAGTTCGAAGTCAGCGGCGACTGGCCGGTTAAGGGCGGCGAAGCCGCGTCCGGCACTTCCGGTGTGGTCGAAGCGGTCAGCGCCGGCGAAGGCACGATCGGCTACGCCGACGCCAGCCAGGCCGGCGAACTCAGCTCCGCCCAGGTCAAAGTCGGCAGCGAATGGGCTGAACCGACCCCGGAGGCAGCGGCCAAGGTGCTCGAGGAGTCTCCGCTCGACAAGGAACTGAGTCCCGGCAAATACACGCTGGCCTACAAGCTCGACCGCAAGACGGAAAGCGAGGGGACCTACCCAATCGTCCTCACTTCGTACCTGATCGCGTGCACGAAATACGGCTCGGCCTCCGAAGCCGAAGCCGTGAAGGCCTACGCCGAATACGTGGTCGGTCCGGAAGGTCAGGAACTGGCCGCCGAACAGGCCGGCTCGGCGCCGCTCTCCCCGGCGCTGACGAAGAAGGTCATGCCCGCGGTCGAAGCGATCGAAGCGGGCTAGGAGGGACGTGGCCTCGGTCGACACCACGACCAACGCAGGCCAGTTGCTGGCGGCGGCGTCCGGAGGGCGCCGCCGCCTCGGCGATCGTGTCTTCTCGCGCACCGCGATCCTCGCCGCGGTGACGATCCTGGTCCTGCTGGCCGGGGTCGCGATCTTCCTCCTCTCCGAGGGCTATCCGGCCCTCACCGCCAGCGCCGCGGACCTGCCGGAAGGCAAGACCTTCCTCGACTACGTCGCTCCGCTCGCCTTCGGCACGGTTCTGGCAGCGACGCTCGCGGCGCTGATCGCGGTCCCGCTCGCAGTTGCCGCGGCCCTCTTCATCACCCACGTGGCGCCGCCCCGCATCGCCTTGACGCTCGGTTACCTGGTCGATCTGCTGGCGGCGATCCCGAGCATCATCTACGGCCTCTGGGGCATCTTCGTCCTCGGCCCGAAGATGGTGCCGGTGATGAAGTGGCTGGAAGCGAAGCTCGGCTTCCTCCCCTTCTTCGACGGCCCCGCCTCGGTCACCGGGCGGACGATGCTGGTCGCCGGTCTGGTCCTGGCGGTGATGATCCTGCCGATCGTCTCCGCGGTCGCCCGCGAGGCTTTCGCGCAGTCGCCGCGGCGGCTGCAGGAAGGCGCGCAGGCGCTCGGTGCCACCCGCTGGGAGATGATCCGGATGACGGTCCTTCCGTTCGGCCGCTCTTCGGTGATCAGCGGCGCCATGCTCGGCCTCGGCCGAGCGCTGGGCGAGACGATGGCGGTGACGATCATCCTCTCGGTCTCCGGCGCCGTCACCTTCAACCTGATCAGCCAGGCGAACCCCTCGACGATCGCCGCCAACATCGCCCTCGACTTCCCCGAGTCGAGCGGGCTCGCGATCAACGCCCTGATCGCCACCGGCCTCGTGCTCTTCGCGATCACCCTGGTCACCAACATGGGGGCGCGGTGGATCATCGCCCGCCAGCAGGGGGAATAGCCGTGGAGAGCTCGGTCCAGACCCTCCCTCAGAACCAGCCCTCGCGGCTGCTTGCCAGCGGGCTCGGCTGGCGCCGCCGCGGCGTCAACATCGTGATGACGACGCTGATCGCCGGCGCCTTCGTGCTGGCGATGATCCCGCTCTTCTCGCTCGTCTTCGAGGTCGCCAAGCGCGGCATCCCGGGGCTGAGCGCCGAATTCTTCACCTCCGATGCGCGCGGCGTTGTCGGCGGCGGCGGTGCCGCCCACGCGATCATGGGGACGCTGATCATCACCGGCGTCGCCGCGGTGATCTCGGTTCCGATCGGGATCATGGCCGCGATCTACCTGAACGAGTACGGGACCGGGCGCCTGCGCAAGGCCCTGACCTTCTTCGTCGACGTGATGACCGGGATCCCCTCGATCGTCGCCGGCCTCTTCGCCTACGCGCTCTTCGAGATCTTCCTCGGGCCGGGGATCCGGCTCGGCGCGATGGGCTCGGTGGCGCTCTCGCTGCTGATGATCCCGATCGTCATCCGCTCCGCGGAGGAGGTCCTGAAGATCGTCCCCAACCACCTGCGCGAGGCCTCCTACGCGCTGGGAACGCCGAAGTGGAAGACGATCACCAAGGTTGTCCTGCCGACCGCCTTCGCCGGCCTCGTCACCGGGGTGATGATCGCGATTGCCCGAATCGTCGGCGAGACCGCGCCGCTGCTGGTCACCACCGGTGTCGTCGACTCGATGAACACCGACCCCTTCAACGGCCGCATGCAGAACCTGGCCGTCTACGCCTACAACGAGTACCGATCGCCAGGGGTGATGAAACAGGCCGCCTATGACAAGGCCTGGGCCGCCGCCCTGACCCTGATCGCGATCGTGATGATCCTCAACGTTGCCGCCCGGCTCGTCTACCGGCGGTACAAGACCGAGATTCGATGAGAGTCGAAGGAAGGAAGCTGAGATCGATGCTGGGAGCCGCGACCAAGAAGCGCAGCGAGCCGGAGGAGAAGCGAGCGGAGATGGCTGATTCGCGGGCCCCCGGCGCCACCTCCACCGAGCCCGTGACCAAAGCCGCCGGGCGCCCGGCGAAGACGATCGAGGCGCGCGACGTCAACCTCTTCTACGGCGATTTCCACGCGGTCGAAGACGTGACGATGACGATCGAACCGAACAAGGTGACGGCGCTGATCGGCTCCTCCGGCTGCGGTAAGACGACCTACCTGCGCTCGCTCAACCGCATGCACGAGCTGACGCCGGGGGCGCGGGTCGAGGGCCACGTCGCCCTCGACGGCGAGGACATCTACGGCTCGCGGGTCGACCCGGTGGCGGTGCGGCGGCTGATCGGGATGGTTTTCCAGCAGCCGAACCCGTTCCCGACGATGTCGATCTACGACAACGTCGCCGCCGGCCTCAACCTCAATGCGAAGAAGGTGAGCAAGACGCAGAAGGACGGCGTGGTCGAGCGCAGCCTGCGCGGTGCCCACCTCTGGGATGAGGTGAAGGACCGGCTCGACAAGCCTGGCGGCAGCCTCTCCGGCGGCCAGCAGCAACGGCTCTGCATCGCCCGGGCGATCGCCGTCGAGCCCGAGGTCTTACTGATGGACGAGCCCTGCTCGGCGCTCGACCCGGTGGCGACGCTGGCGATCGAGGACCTGATCGGCGAGCTGAAGGGCCGTTACACGATCGTCATCGTCACTCACAACATGCAGCAGGCCTCGCGGGCGAGCGACATCACCGCTTTCTTCAACCTCGATGAGACCGGCAAGCCCGGGCACCTGGTCGAGATGGGGCCGACCACCGAGCTCTTCACCAACCCGAAAAAGAAAGAGACCGAGGACTACGTCAGCGGTCGCTTCGGCTGAGACGGGGGAGACGATGCCTGAAGTAGCGCGCGCGGAATACCTGGAGGAACTGGCCAACCTGGAGGCGAGCGCGCTCGGCGGGCTCGACCTCGTCAACATCGCCCTCGGGCGGACCCTGGAAGCCGTCGAGCACCAGGACGTCGAGCTAGCGCAGCTGGTCGTCGCCGACGACGACCGCATCGACGGCCGCTACCTCGAGGTGCACCAGGCGCTAATCACGCTGCTGGCGACGCAGTCCCCTGTCGCCACGGATCTCCGCTTAATCTCTTCATTGCTGCACGTGCTGAAGAACATTGAGCGGATGGGCGACCAGTGCGTGAACGTCTGCAAGGTGATCCCGATCTCCGGCAACGAGCCGCCGGCCGACCGGGAGATGGTGGAACTGATCCTGAAGATGGGCCGTCACACGAAGACGCTGATCTCACAGGCGAAGCGGGCCTTCGAAGAGCGCGACGTCGAGATGGCGCAGGACCTCGTCCGCCTCGACGACGTCGTCGACGACCTCAACCGCGATTGCTTCCGGCTGGCGCTGGAGATCGGCGACGACGCCGATCGGCGCGAGTGGGCGATGACGATGCTGCTGGCGGCGAGGGCGCTGGAGCGGACCGCGGACAACGCGGTCGACATCGGCGAGCAGGTCGCCTTCGTAGTGACCGGGCTATTCCGCGAGTTCGAGGACGCTTCGCACCCCTCGTAGCGCTTGAGATCCGGCGCGGCTGGGAACATGCGGGGGATACCCGTGACCCTCTGCGCCGCCATCGACATCGGCAGTAACACGACGCGCCTGCTCGTCGCCGAGCCCGTGGACGGGCAATTGAAGAAGGCGATGGAGCAGCGCGCCTACACCCGGATCGGCAAGGCGGTTGACAAGAAGGGCGCGATCAAGGCGGAGAAAATTGAGGAAGTCGGCGAGGTGGTCGGCACCCAGGTGCGGCTGGCGCAGGAGCTCGGTGCGAAGGAGTTCCGGGCGGTGGCGACCGCGGCGGTGCGCGACGCTACCAACGGCGAGGCCGTGGCCGAGGCGGTCGGCGAGGCGGCCGGGATCCCGATCGAGATCCTGCCCGAGGAGGAGGAGGGGCGGCTCTCGTTCATCGGCGCGACGAAGACCCTCGGGCACCCCTCCGAGGGGCTGGTCGGCGTCGTCGACATCGGCGGTGGCTCGACCGAGGTGATCCTCGGCACCGTCACCGACGGCGTCCAGAGCGTGCGCTCTTGGCCGGTCGGCTCCGGCAACCTGGCCGAGGAGCTGATCTCCTCCGACCCGCCCTCGGCGGCGGAAATTCGCCGCATCCGCGACCGCATCGACGACATCTTCGAGGGCGTCGAGTTCGAGCAGCCCGCCCAGGCCGTCGCGGTCGGCGGCTCCGCGACCTCGCTGCGCCGTCTGGTCGGCGCGGTGCTCGAGTACGAGACGCTGGAGCGCGGCATCCGCGTCCTCTCCAGCGACCCTGCGGTGGACGTCGGCCGCCGCTTCGAGCTCGACCCGACCCGCGTCCGCATCCTCCCGACCGGCGTCCTCCTGCTCGAGAAGGTCTCCGACCTCCTCGGCCAGCCCCTGCAGATCGGCAAGGGCGGCCTCCGCGAGGGCGTCATCCTCGATCTTCTCAACGGCAGCACCAACGGCTCCTCCCCCGAGCGCGTCGCGGCCTAGCTTCCGGCCAAGGCGGGCTTCCGCCGTTCACCGGATCGACACCTTCCGGTTCCATCCCCTTAACGGCCGCCGTGACGGTCGCTCCTAGGTTCCCGCGGGACCGATAAATCCCGAAAGGAGAAGCCTGATGAGAAGCACCAGGATCGTTTCGCTCCTGGTCGGCGTCGCCCTCTTGCTCGGCACGGTGATGGCCGTGACCGCTGGAGCCTCGCCTTCCCCCGACCCGTTGTTCACCTCTGTCCCGAAAGCCAATACCCGCTCGGAGGGGTACGCCCCAGCGTCCAAGCTTTCGCCGGAGCTCTTCCAGGTAGCGGTGGCCCAGGGCTCGACCCGGCTCGAGAACGGTTCGCCGTTGACCTCGTACTACGGCTACGACAACGACGTCCTCAACTCGGCGGGCGAGCCGCAGATGCTGCCTACCCCGGCCAATCCCGGCACCGAGGCGCACAAAACCGAGCCGGACAAGAACACCTATCTCGTCTTCAAGAAAGGCCTGGCGGGAGCGGATCCGAGCTACGACTACGGCACCGACTTCCTCTTCCAGGGTCATGAGGGTGGCGCCGAAGGCCACAGCGGCCTCACCCGCATCAACCTCGACGCCGACGCCGAGCATCGGGTGACCCTGCTGGCGACCGCCGACGTCAACGGTAACCCGCTGGCGACGATCGACGGCTCGACCTGGGATCCGTTCGCCCAGCGGTTGCTCCTCACCACCGAGAACTCGAATGCGCCGACTTACGCGGCGACTCCGGATTACCCCTCGCAGGTGACCGACGTCTCCGGCGCGCTCGGCCGCGGCGGTTACGAGGGCATTCAGGACGACTCCGACGGCAACATCTGGATCGCCGAGGACATCGGCGGCTCCAGCAAGCCGGGGACGAAAGCGAAGAAGCCGAACAGCTATATCTACCGCTACGTCCCGCAGAGCCCGGGCGATCTCGCACACGGCAAGCTGCAGGCGCTGCAGGTCCTGAACGGCAAAGGTGACCCGATCACCTTCGAGAGTCAGGAAGCGCTGAACAGCCCCGACCAGCTCGCCCTCCACACCTACGGATCCTCGTTCAAGACCCGCTGGGTGACGATCCACAACACCGCCACCGACGGGAGCACTCCGTTCGAAGCTCTGCCGCTGGCGCGGGCCGCGAAAGCGACCCCGTTCAAGCGACCGGAGAACGGCGTCTTCCAGCCGGGCTCCCACTTCGAGCGCTTTTTCTTCGACGAGACCGGCGACACCAACGCGACTAGTCCGGAGAACGCGACCGCGGGCGGTTGGGGCTCAATTTTCGAGCTCACTCAGAAAGACCCGAGCGCCAACACCGGCACCCTCAGCCTCTTCTACAAAGGCGACGAAGCGCATGCCGCCTTCGACAACGTCACGTTCCTCTCCCGGAGCGCGATCACGTTCGTGGAAGACGCTGGCGACACGCTGCACGGCCAGCGCAACGCCCTCGACTCGGGCTGGGTCTGGGACGTCGAAGCCGACTACGCCAACTCGGCGAATCAGCCGGTTCGCTGGCTGGCTGAGGGTCGCGACTCGGCGGCCACGATCGACGCCGACAACGGCGGCTTCGGTAAGAACGACGGCGATAACGAGATCACCGGGGTCTACGTCTCTGACGGCGACATCGGGCCGCAGGGAATCCTCGGCGCTCGTATTCCCCAGTTGGGGACGCCGAAGTGGCGCTGGTTCTACACCCAGCAGCACGGCGACAACGTCACCTACGAGGTGCTGCTCAAGCGCCGCTAGCGGTCGAGCTCCGCGACGAGATCCCGCACCCGGCGGTCGATCTCGTCGCGGGTCGCCCGCACCGCCTCAACCGATTGGCCCTTGGGGTCGGTCAGGTCCCAGTCGATATAGCGCTTGCCGGGGATGTAGGGGCACTCGTCGCCACAGCCCATCGTCACGACGACGTCGGCCCATTCGGCGTCGGCCTGTTCGAGCTTCCGCGGCCTGCGTTCGCTGAGGTCGATTCCTAGCTCGGCCATCACCTCGACGACCTCGGGGTGAACATGGTCGGCGGGGGTGGTGCCGGCCGAGCGGGCCTCGTGGCGTCCCTCGGCGGCGCGACGGAACAGGGCCTCGCTCATCTGCGACCGCCCGGCGTTGTGGAGGCAGACGAAGAGCGTGCGGGTCATCAGGGCCTCGCTTCGGCCGGTTCGCCAGGATGCTCGCCGCGGACCAGCTGGTAGGCGAGCGCGCCGAGGGCGGCGCCGATCGGAGGGGCGACGAGGTAAAGCCAGAGGTCGTGCAGCTCGCCGGAGACGAGGGCGGGCCCGAGGGAGCGGGCCGGGTTCATCGAGGCACCGGTGATCGGGCCGCCGAAGAGGGCGTCGAGGCCGACGGTGCCGCCGATCGCGATCGCCGCCGCGGCGCCGACGGCGCGGGTGTCGGTGGCGACCGCCACGATCACGAACATCAGGAAGGCGGTGAGGACCGTCTCGTAGACGAAAGCGCTGCCGATCTCGACCGAGGGAAGCGTGGTTCCCAAATTGGCCGGCTGGCTCGGCCAGACGGCGGCGAGCAGGGCGGCGGCAAGGATGGCGCCTCCGGCCTGGGCGAGGACGTAGGCGGCGGCCTCGGCGCGAGGGAAGTGGCGGGTCAGCGCGAAGGCCACGGTAACGGCGGGGTTCAGGTGAGCTCCGGAGAGATGACCGGTGGCGTAGATCATGACCATGATCACCAGGCCGAAGACAAGGGCGATGCCAACGGTTCCCAGCGAGCCGGGATCGGTGCTATCGGCAACGATTGCGCCGCAGCCCGCGAAAACGAGGGCAAAGACGCCAATCGCCTCGGCAGCGGCACGACGGGCTAGGTTCGGGCGTTCGTCCACGGCTCGCTCAGCGACGCGAGATTAACTACCCGCGTTGAAGATCGTTTCGTCGAAGCCGGTGATCGCCGGTTCGGCGGCGTAGCCGAGCTTTTCGAGGCCGAAGAGTTCCTCGATCGTCGCCAGCAGCGAGTAGTGGTTGAAATAGGTTTCGCTCGTCGTCCCGGCTGCGACGAAGGGCGAGATCAGGAGGGCGCCGACGCGGCCGCCACCCCCGCTCGGCTTCACCGGCCCGGGGGCGGGTTCCGCGGACGGTTCCGGTGGCAGGTTCGGGTAGGCCGGGGAGATGCAGCAGGCGCTGCTGTCGGCGTGTTCGCCTTCCTGGGGCGCCTGGGCCGAGGTGATCACGATCAGGCCGCCGTCTTTGTAGGCGAACGAGCTCTGGATCGAGGAGACGATCGTCTTCAGCTCTTCTTCTGCGGCGGCCGGGTTCTCCGGCGTTGGCGGGGCGGGGGAGATGTAGGCGAGAGCCGGAAACTTCTCCGGCTTCAGCGCCAGGTCTTTCGCCAGTCGCGCCAGGCCGGGGTCGCCTTCGCCGCATTCGCCGGCCTCGACGATCGCGTGGAAGTAGGCGAAGGGGTTGCGGGGGTTTGCGAAGCAGCCGGGCGCCGCGGTGCTAATGGCGGGAGGAGCTTCTTCGCCGGTTTCGTCTTTGTCCACGTACGAGCGCCAGCTGAGTTTCTTTTCGGCCAGCTGGGCGGGGAGCGTCTTCGTGGTCGCGGGGTAGACGCAACCGTTGCCTTCCACCTGGCCTTCCGTCGATTCGGTGCCGGGGGCGATGTCCGCGTAGGTGGGGCAATCGGCGGCGGTTTCAGGCGTCGGGCCCTGGCCGCTGAGCAGGGCGACCTGGTTTGCCAGCGCGCCTTTCGTCACCGCGAAGTAGTTCGTCAGCAGCTCGCCCTGCGCCGGCAGTTCCCCGCCGAGGTATTTGGAGGTCGCGGCTTCGCCGAAGGTTTCCTCGTAGCCGCCTTCGCCGAGCACGATCAGGAACACGTGTTTCACTTCCGGCAACCCCGCCGGAAGTTCTTCTTCGATGACCGGGACTTCCGGCTCCGGTTCGCTCGGCAGCGGTTCTTCGACCAGCGGGGCTTCGGCCGGGATACTGGGAGCAGCAGCGACCGGTTCCGGCGCCGCTTCGGCCGCTTCGGCTTCTGGTTCGACAGCGGTCGGTTCCGGGGCCGCCTCTTCTGCGGTGGGTGGGGCCGGGGGTTCTTCGACGAGGATCGTCGTCAACCCGGCGCTCTGGGCCAGCTCGTTGGTCGCCGAGCCGAGGGCGACGCCGAGGGCAAGCATCCCGATCACCGCGGCCGCCGCGGCCCGCGGGGAGGGCATGAAGTCCGAGCGTACGTAGGGCCAGCCCCCGTCCTTCCTTGCCGCGCCGTTCTCCTTGGCGGGGGCGGGAGCCTTGATCACCGGGATCCGGCCGGTGGCGTAGGTGCGCAGGCGCTGGATCTGCTGGGCAATCGCCGCCGGCAGCGAGCCGAGGCGCGCTCCGCACTCGAGGCAGTAACGCTGATCGGGTGCTCGCACGGCCCCGCACTCCGAACAGTTCTTGCCAGTCACGTGTGGAGTGATTCTCTGTGCTGGTCATCGCACAGTTGTGAAGATTTTGTACCTAGGAGGTACTGGCGCCTGCCACACCGTTTTCACAACTCTTCAACATTGAAGCTGGCTCGCATCCAGAGAATGGCCCCGTGCGCAACCCGATCGCCGGCAGCAGTGACAACTGCCCCAACTGCGGCGCCTCCCTTGCCCCCGACCAGCGTTACTGCCTGGCCTGCGGCCATCGGCGTGGCGACCCCCGCCTGCCCTTCATGGACGCCGTTACCTTCATGGAGTCGGCGAAGCAGCCGGCGCAGACCGACGCCGCGGCAGCCGCGGCAGCGCCTGTGCCCGACCGACGCCCGTTCATGTCGGCCAATGCGTCCCTGGTCGCGGGGGTAGCGACGCTGATCCTGGCGATCGGCGTCGGCGTTCTGATCGGCCGCTCCGGCGACGGCGGCGCGAGCAACGCGGCGGCCCCGGCCCCGCAGGTGATCAAGGTCGGCGGCGGTGGCGAAGTCGCCTCAGCGGCGAAAGCGAACGAAGCCAAAGCCGGCACCGGAACCGCCGCCAAGGGCAACCAGTCGAAGTCGGCGGCTCAAAAGAAGGCAAAGAAGAAACTCGCCACCGGGAACAGCGGTACCACCAAAGCGGTCGAAGAAGTCTACGAACCGGCGGCCGGCGTGAAGATCGCCCCGCCCGAGCAGAAAATCGGCGGCGAATGCGACCCGAGCGTCGCCGGCTGCGGCTCCAACGGCAAGTTCGAAGGGACCTTCTTCGAATGAGCCTGGTCGAGCGCTTCCGCCGTACTCCTTCGCAGACGACCAGTCAGCAACCGGCCGGCAACGGCTCCGCGCCGCCGGCCCTCAACTCCGCCTACGGCGAAGAGTTCGTCGTCGACCTCGAGCGCCGGCGCGAGCAGCTGGTGGCCAAGGTCGCCGAGCTCCAATGGGATCTCGGCGGCCTCGTCTACGAGATGATCGTCCGCAACAGCATCGACGTCGAGGTGATCGTCAAACGGGCGGTCCCCCTCCAGGACGCCGACGCCGAACTCGGCGAGGTAGAACGGATCCTCCGCATGGAGCAGTCCGGCACCGCCGGCCTCTGCACCAGCTGCGGCGCCCCCCACTCATCCGGCGCCACCTTCTGCTGGCAGTGCGGCAAGCCCTTGCTGACGCAGGTCTCAGGCGACGAGATCCTGAAGCGCTGAGTGCCACTCCGAACTTAGGGCCCCTATGAGGGACCAAATCTCGGAGTCGCTGCCGGAGGAGGGGGTCGGCACCCCTCCTCCGGAATACAGGCGCGCTCGGTCCCTCAGCCGAAGCGGCCGGAAACGTAGTCCCTAGTGCGGGGGTCGCGGGGCTCGGCGAAGATCTTGGTGGTCTCGTCTACCTCGATCAGGGTGCCTACGGGCTTGGGGCCGGCGGTCTCGAGGCTGAAGAAGGCGGTGCGGTCGGCTACCCGGGCCGCCTGCTGCATGTTGTGAGTGACGATGACGATGGTGAAGCGGCCTTTGAGGCTGTGCATCAGGTCCTCGATCGCGCCGGTGGCGATCGGGTCGAGGGCGGAGGCGGGCTCGTCGAGGAGGAGGACGTCGGGCTCGATTGCGATCGCGCGGGCGATGCAGAGGCGCTGCTGCTGGCCGCCGGAGAGGCCGAGGGCGCTGTCCTTGAGCCGGTCTTTCACCTCGTCCCAAAGGGCGGCGCCGCGGAGCGCCTGCTCCACGCGCTCGTCGAGGCCGCGGCGCAGGCCGAGGTTGCGCGGGGCCCAGGCAACGTTGTCGTAGATCGACTTCGGGAACGGGTTCGGTTTCTGGAAGACCATCCCGATCCGCCGCCGCACCTCGACCCGGTCGACGTCGGAGCCGTAGACGTCGTGGCCGTGGTAGAGGATCGAGCCCTCGATCCGGAAGCCGGGGACCGGGTCGTTCATCCGGTTGAGGCTGCGCAGGAAGGTCGTCTTGCCGCAGCCCGAGGGGCCGATCAGGGCGGTGATCTGGCCGCGGCGAATGCCGAGGTCGACCCCGGCCAGAGCCTGCTTGGCGCCGTAGAAGATCGAGACGCCGCGCGCGTCGAAGACGAGTTCGGGGGCGACCAGCGGCCGCATCTCCACGGTCGTCTCGGTGACGCCGGTGGGGGGAGTGGAGACGGTCGGCCCGGCGGGGGCAGGAGGCTGCACGCGGACCCGCGAGGGAACCTGCGGGTCGCCCTGGAGGAGGTCGTCGGCGTTGGCGAGATCGAGGCGGCTGTTCATGAGGAGCTCAGCTTTCGTTTGCTTCGCGCCAGCAGGGCGCGGGCGCCGAGGCTGGTGACGAGGATGATGGCGACCAGGACGAGTGACATCCCCCAGGCTTCCGCGTAGCCGTTCGGGTTGCCTTCTTCGGAGACTTTGTAGATCCAGGTGGGAACGTTGGGCAGCGCTTCGAAGGGGTTGACCGAGAACTTCTTCGGGTCGAACGCGGAAGTGGCGAGGATCAGCGGCGCGGTCTCGCCAGCGGCGCGGGCGACGGCCAGCACCGTCGAGGTGACGATGCCGCCGAGCGCGCTCGGCAGGATCACGGTCAGCACCGTCCGCCAGCGGGCGACGCCGAGGGCGTCGGCGGCTTCGCGGAGGTTCTTTGGGACCAGCTGCAGCACCTCCTGAGAGCCACGGGCGATTAGCGGCAGCTCGATGATCGCCAGCGCCACCGAGCCGGCAAACCCGGTCTGTTTTTCCTGGGCTTTGACGATGAAGACGAAGGCGAAGAGCCCGAGGATGATCGAGGGGAGGCCGTTAAGGAGGTCGAGGATCAGCTTCAGCGCCCCCGCCCCTTTCGCCCCCGAGTACTCGGTGATGTAGAGGGCGACCAGGACTCCGACCGGCATCGCGATCGCGGTGGCGACCAGGGCAATCACGACCGTTCCGAGCAGCATCGGGCCAACCCCTTCCGGATAGCCCTTGAAGAGGAAGTCGAGGCTGATCGCCGGGGCGCCGCGGGAAACCACCGTCCACAACACCAGGACCAGAGCGGCGAGGGCGAGGACCGCCGCCCCGGTGGCGGCGACCTCGGCGGCCCGGCTGACGATCTGCCGCCGCCGCAGGTTGCCGCTGGGGGTCAGCGGCGCCGTGGGCTCTGGAATCAGGGCGCCGCTCATCGGCTCACCGCGCCCCCGTAGCCGAAGCGCCGGCCGATCCAGCCGGCGAGCAGGTTCGCGAGCAATCCGATCACGAGCAGGATCACACCGCAGTAGAAGAGGGCCGCCTGGTGCAGTTCGGTGAGGGCGCCGGGGAACTGGAGGGCGATCTGGGCGGCGAGAGTGCTCCCGGGGCCGAACAGGTTGGCGCTGATCTCCGAGCCGGCGCCGATCACCTGCGAGACCGCGATCGCCTCGCCGAGGGCGCGGCCGAGGCCGAGGATGCAGGCGGCGATCACCCCGGAGGAGGTGGTGGGGAGGACGATCCCGCGAACGACCTCCCAGCGGGTCGCGCCGAGGGCGGCGGCACCGTCCTGCAGCTCGGGCGGCACCGAGCGGAAGAGGTCGCGTGAGATCGAGGCGATGATCGGGATCACCATGATCGTCAGGATCAGGCTGGCGGTGAAGACGCTGAGCCCGGTCGTCTGCGGAGCCCCGAAGATCGGGATGAAGCCGAGGCTGTCGTGGAGGAACGGCTCCACGTGTTCCTGCACGAACGGCGCCAGCACCACCAGCCCCCAGAAGCCGAGGATGACGCTGGGGATCGCGGCCAGCAGCTCGACCAGCGGGCCGATCACCGCGGCGAGCCCCTTGGGCGCCAGCAGGGTTAGGAAGAGCCCGATCGCGATCGCGATCGGGCCTCCGAGCAGCAGCGCGAACGCCGACGTGATCGCGGTCCCGAAGAGCAGCACGCCGGCGCCGAACTTGCCGAAGTTCGGCTGCCAGGTGGTGTCGGTGACGAAGCCGAGGCCGAACTTGTCGATTGCCGGCATCGCCCCGTGGACGATCTGGTAGCCGACGAGGAAGATCGTCCCGCCGGCCAGCAGCGCCGCCAGCAGGCAGATGCCGAACATGGCCCGGTCGCCGAGCCGGTCGGCTCGCCTGCGAAGCAGGCTGACCCGGGCGCCGTGCCCGGACATCCTCGTGGCGGCCGAAGCGGCGGCGCTCATCCGGCGCAGCCTAAGAAGTAAGGGTCACGTTCTTGTAACCCAATTGTTACTTCCCTCTTTCACGGAATTGACACACCTTTGTGAATCTTTCTGTGGAGGCTTGCGCCGTCAATCCACTGGAAAGGAATCCCATTGCTTCGCAACAGGTTGCTTGTACTGCTGATCGCGGCGCTCGCGTCGGTAGGAGCCATGGCCTCGGTGACGGCGGCCGCAGCCTCTGCCGCGGTTACGGGCGCCGGCTCGACGCTGGTCGCTCCGCTGATGGCCAACTGGATCACCAACTTTGAAATCAAAGAAGGCATCCCCGTTAAATATTCGGCGGTCGGCTCGGGCACCGGTATCGCCCAGATCACCGCCCGGACCGTCGACTTCGGCGCATCCGACGCGCCGATGACGCCTGAACAGGCCGCCGCCTGCAACGGCTGCGTCCAGGTTCCCTGGGCCCTCTCGGCCACGGGCCTCGGGTTCAACATCCCCGGTGTGAAGAAGCTGAACCTGACCGGCAAGATCATCGCCGGCATCTACTTCGGCACGATCACCAAGTGGAACGATCCGAAAATCAAGGCAGTCAACAAAGGCGCGAAGCTGCCGGGCCTGACCATCACCCCGGTCTTCCGCAGCGACGGCTCCGGTGACACCTACGCGTTCACCAACTACCTCTCGAAGGTCAGCCCCGCCTGGAGGAGCGAAGTCGGTTACGCGACCACCGTCGGCTTCAAAGCCGGCGTCGGCGCCAAAGGCAACGCGGGCATCACCGCCACGGTGACGAAAACCCCGGGTGCGATCGGCTATATCTCGGCCTACTACCTGATCGCCTCCGGCGTCCACGCTGCCGCGGTGCAGAACAAGGCCGGGAACTACGAGCTCCCGAACATCCCGAACATCTCGAGTGCCGCTTCGGTCGTGACGAAGCTGGGCTCGGATAACGCGGTAAGCATCACCGAGCCCCCGAAGAAGGCGAAAATCGCTTACCCGATCTCCACCTTCACCTACGCGATCATTCCCCATGACGCGAAGCAGAAGGGGTTCCTGCAGCAGTTCGCCAACTACTGCCTGACCATCGGCCAGAAATACGGCGCCGCGCTCGACTTCGCGCCGCTCCCCAAGGTCGTCCAGCAGGCGGTAAAAGCAGTCGCCTCCCTCTAACGGGAAGCAGCAGTACCTCCCCAGACCGGCATCGGGCTTAGGCCCGGTGCCGGTTTTTCGTTCTCTGCCTTTTCACATCCTTCCGCGGGCGATCGCGAACCCTGTGAGTGACAAAGACGAGCTAACGAGGGAGACACCGATGACTTCCCGTGTTGACATGCATTGCCACTCGACCGCGTCGCAGCTCTCGAAGCTGGGGGTGCAGCGGTCGCTGGGGTTGCCGGAGTGCGCGACGGCTCCGCAGGAGGTTTATGAGCTTGCGAAGCGGCGGGGGATGGACTTCGTCACGATCACCGACCACGACACGATCGACGGCTGCTTGGAGCTGGCCGATCGTCCCGACTGCTTCGTCTCCGAGGAGCTGACCGCCCGCTTCGCTGGCGAGCCCCAGGCGGTGCACGTTCTCGTCTATGGGATCACTCCCGGAGACCACGAGTGGCTGCAGGCTCATTCCGGCGACGTCGAGGCCTGCGCCGCATACCTTCACGAGCGGGAGATCGTCTGCGCCTTGGCGCACCCGTTCTTCAACGTCGCGGCGCCGCTGACCCGGCGCCACCGGCGGCGACTGGCGGAGCTCTTCCCGATCTGGGAGGTCCGCAACGGCTCGCGGGCCGCCGAGCTGAACATGCCTGCCGTGGTCTACATCGAGACCCACGGCGGCACCGGCATCGGCGGCTCCGACGACCATGCCGGCGTCGACATCGGCCGCACCTTCACCGAGGTGCCCGCGGCCGGGACGGCGGAAGAGTTTCTCGCCCACCTGCGCTGCGGCGACGCCGAAGCGAGTGGGGAACAGGGCAGCGCGGCCAAGTGGGCTCATGCGGCGATGGCTCTCGCCACTCGGGCTCTGGTGTTGGGGGACGAGGGGGAGCCCCTCCCCGGACAACAGCGGGGAGGGTCCGGCGAGGGACCCCCGCCCGTCCAACCAGGCGCAGTGTTGAAGATGGTCGAGCGCGTCGTACGTGAGGGGGCCGCTCGCGGGGGGAAGGTGGCAGCAGATGTCGGGCCCGAAGATGCGCGAGCTTTGCTTGAAGCCTGGCTTGATGGGATCGGGCTTGATCTGCGCGGGAGGGACCTGATCGCCTATTTACAGTCGGACGACTTCTCCCACGCCGACCTCTACCGTCGGGCGCGCCGCATCCACGACCGCCGCCTGCGCGCCGCGGTTGATGGTGGGGCTAAGGCGGTCGCTGAGGGTGACCTGGGCACCGCCGTCAACGGGCTCTTTGAGGCTCTGGTTCCTGCCGTCCCCTATGCACCCGCGACCGCGTTCCTCGGCGCGGAGAAGGCGAAGCTGCGGGACCGCCGGGGTGCGCGCAGACGGGTGGCGGTGATCGCCGATGGGATCGGCTCGATGCACGGGGTCACCCACACGATCGAACAGATTCGGGAGCGGGGGGTGCCCGGGTTCGAGGTCGACATCGTCGGCACCGATCCCGGGGTCGATCGTCGCCTGCCGGCTGCCGCGGAGCTCGAGGTTCCCTTTTACGAGGGGATGGCGCTGGGCGTGCCGGGGCTGCCGGACCTGGTCGAGCTCCTCGCCGACGGCTGCTACGACCTCGTCCATGTCACCGCCCCCGGCCCGGCCGGGATCGCGGCGACGTTGATGAGCCGGATCACCGGCGTGCCGCTGATCGCCAGCTACCACACCGAGATCGCTACCTACGCCGGGATGCGGACCCAGGACGAGACCTTGGAGGCGCTCACCCGGGCCGGCCTCGGTGCCTTCTACAGCGCCCCCGGCGCGGTCCTATCGCCGAGCCCCTCGGCCGACGCTTCAGTGATCGCCCTCGGCGCCGACCCGGCTCGGGTCGGCCGCTGGGAGCGCGGCGTCGACACCGAGCGCTTCGATCCCGCCAAGGCTGACCGCGACGCCTTCCCCGGCGATATCAAGGTGCTCTACGCCGGTCGCCTCACCCGCGAGAAGGGCGTCGACCTGCTCGCCGAGAGCTTCATCCGCGCCCACGATCGCGACCCGCGCCTGCACCTGCTGCTCGCCGGCGGCGGTCCCGAGGAAGCGGAGCTGCGCGAATGGCTGGGGGAGCGGGCGACGTTCCTCGGCTGGCTTTCCGGCGAGGACCTGCCCCGCGCCTACGCCAGCGCCGACGCCTTCCTCTTCTGTAGCCGCACCGACACCTACGGCCAAGTGATCTTGGAGGCGGCGGCCAGCGGCCTGCCGGTAATTGCCGTCGCCGAAGGCGGGCCGGCCACGCTGATCGAGAACCGCCACACCGGCCTCCTCTGCCGCCCGGACGCCGACCAGATCGCTGGCACGCTGCTGCAGCTTGCCTCCTCGCCGGAGCTGCGCCGCCAGCTGGGCGACGCCGCCGCTCGCGCCGCCCGCGGGCGCTCCTGGGAGCGCTCGCTCGGACAGCTAGCGGCCGGGTACCGGCGGGCTCTCGACGCCGCCGCGGCCGGCGCCTCGCAGGCCCTCTCGCGTGCCGCCTGAGGCCGGCGACCAGCCTGGTGCCCCTCAGTACGATGGGGGCATCGACGATCCCGCCCTCTACTTCAACCGCGAGCTCTCCTGGCTCGACTTCAACAAGCGGGTCCTTGAACTCGCCGAAGACGAGGAGACGCCGCTGCTGGAGCGGGTCCGCTTCTGCAGCATCTACGCCTCCAACCTCGACGAGTTCTTCATGGTCCGGGTCGCCGGCCTCTTCGACCAGCTCGACGCCGGGATCGAAGCCCGCGGCCCCGACGGGCTAACGCCGAAAGAGCAAATCGACGCGATTCAGCAGCGGGTGCTAGAGCTCGACGACCAGCTCTGCCACTGCTTTGGCACCAACCTGCGGCCCGCGCTGGAGCAGCAGGGGATCAGGATCGTCACCCTCGACACCGCCACCGAGGAGGAGCGGCGCGAGATCGACGACCGTTTTGAGCAGCAGGTCTTCCCGGCGCTGACCCCGCTGGTGATCGGCCTCGGCCGCCCCTTCCCCTACATCTCCAACCTCTCGCTCAGCCTCGGGGTGCTACTGCGCGACGCCGAGAGCGGCAACGAGATCATTGCTCGGGTCAAGGTCCCGAAGGAGCTGCTCGGCCGTTTCCTCCCGCTCGGCGACGGCGGCCTCACCTTCGTGCCGCTCGAGGAGGTGATCGCGGCGAATCTCGACGCGCTCTTCCCGGGGACCGAGGTGATCGACCACGGCTACTTCCGGGTCACCCGCGACGCCGACTTCAACGTCTCCGACGAGGCCGACGACCTCCTGCAGGCGGTCGAGGACGAGCTCCGCCGCCGCCGCTTCGGCGAGGTCGTCCGGCTTGAGGTCGAGGGGGGCATGAATCCGAAACTGCGGGCCCAGCTGGTCGCTGCGCTGCGGCTGGAAGACCGCGAGGTCTACGACATCGACGGGCTCCTCGACCTCGCCGACCTCGCCGCGATAGCCGATGTCCCCGGCCACTCCGACCTCCGCTACGCCCCCTGGACGCCGGTGACGCAGCCGCGCCTTCAGGGCGAGGACGACGAGCCGGTCGACATGTTTGCCGCGATCAGCCAGCGCGACCTCCTCGTCCACCACCCCTTCGACTCCTTCAACACCTCGGTCGAGCGCTTCGTCACCCAGGCGGTCGCCGACCCCGACGTGCTGGCGATCAAGCAGACCGTGTACCGGACCAGCGACGACTCGCCGCTGGTCCCGTCGCTGATCCGCGCCTCCGAACGGGGCAAGCAGGCGGTCTGCATGGTCGAGCTGAAAGCCCGCTTCGACGAGGAGGCGAACATCCACTGGGCGAAGTCGCTGGAGGAGGCCGGCGTCCACGTCGTCTACGGCATCCCGGGGCTGAAGACGCACGTTAAGGCGATCCTCGTCGCCCGCCGCGAGGGTGATCAGGTGCGCGAGTACGTCCACGTCGGCACCGGCAACTACAACCCGAAAACCGCCCGCCTCTACACCGATCTCGGCATTTTCACCGTCGACCCCGACGTCGGCGCCGACGTCGCCGAGATGTTCAACTTCCTCACCGGCTACGGCCGCCCGGCTGGGTTCCGCAAGGTGCTGGTCTCGCCGACGACGATGCGGGATCAGATCATCGAGGAGATCGAGCGTACGGTCGAGACACACGAGGCGGGTGAGGAAGCCCGGATCGCCCTGAAGATGAACTCGCTGGTCGACGCCAAGTGCATCGACGCTCTCTACAAGGCTTCGCAGGCGGGGGTGCGGATCGATCTCAACGTGCGCGGGATCTGCTGCCTGCGCCCGGGGGTCGAGGGGGTCTCGGAGAACATCCACGTCTGCTCGATCGTCAGCCGCTTCCTCGAGCACTCGCGGATCTACGCCTTCCGCCGCGGCGAGGAGACCCGGGTGCTGATGGGCTCAGCCGACCTGATGCCGCGCAACCTCGACAGCCGGGTCGAGCTGGTGGTCCCGGTCGAGGACGTGGCGATCAAGGCCGATCTGCTCGACGTGCTGGAGCGATGCTTTGCCGACAACGCCAGCTCCTGGGAGCTCGATTCCGGGGGCGCCTGGACCCGCCGTCGACCGAATGGCGAACTGCGTACCGCCCAGGAGGAGCTGATGGCCCGTCATTCCGCACGTGCCGCAGAGCACCTGGCCGCCTCGGCCGCCTGAGCGGCGCTCCCGCTTGTTACATCTCTAGGATGCGCCCCAGTGGCGCGCTTCTCGCTCCTCCCTCGCGATCAGACCTTCTTCGACCTCTTCAACCAGGCCGGGCAGAATTCCGTGCGCGCGGCGAAGCTGCTCGACGAGATGATGCACACCTGGCCCGATTCCGGGTCCCTTTCGCGGGAGATCGTGATCGCCGAGCAGGAGGGCGACAAAATCACCCACGAAATCGTCCAGCGGCTGAACTCGACCTTCGTCACCCCGATAGATCGCGAGGACATCTACAACCTGGCGACGCAGATGGACGACATCGTCGACTTCGCCGAGGAGGCCGCCGACTTCCTTGGCCTCTACAAGATCGAGGCCCCGATGGAGCAGGCCACGGCGCTGACCAAAGTTCTCGTTGCCTCCTGCGAACAGCTGGCGATGGGGCTGGAAAAACTGCCCACGTTCAAGGACCTCGACCAGTACTGGATCGAGATCCACCGGCTCGAGAACGACGGCGACCGGATCTCCCGCGACGCCGTCGCCTCACTCTTCTCCAACGGGATCGACCCGATGGTCGTGATCCGCTGGAAGGACATGTTCGCGGTGCTCGAGGAGGCGATCGACGCGACCGAGACGGCCGCCCAGATCCTCGAGGGCATCGTGATTAAAAACAGCTGAGGCCGTGGATTCCGATCTGATCCTCGTCATCGTCGTCGCTACCGCGCTGGCGTTCGACTTCACCAACGGCTTCCACGACACCGCCAACGTCGTCGCCACCTCGATCTCGACCGGGGCGGCGCGGCCGCAGGTGGCGATCGGGTTCGCCTCGCTGCTCAACTTCATCGGCGCCTTCATCTCGATCAGCGTCGCCGCGACCGTGGCCAAGGACGTAGTCGACGCCGAAGTGATCACGCCGACGATCGTCTTCGCCGGCCTGATCGGGGCGATCGCCTGGAACCTGATCACCTGGTACGTCGGGCTGCCGTCGAGCTCCTCGCACGCGCTGATCGGCGGCGTCGTCGGCTCGGCCGTGGCGGCGGTCGGCTTCGACGCGGTCCTCGCCGAAGGGCTGGTCGGCAAGGTCCTGATCCCAGCGGTGGTGGCCCCGATCCTCGCCTTCCTCGTCGCCGGCATCGCGATCGGCATCTCCTACAGGGTGGTTGGCAGGCAGCGGCCGGGGATCGTCTCCCGCGGCTATCGCTACGGCCAGATCGTCTCCGGCGGGCTGCTGGCGCTGGCCCACGGCACCAACGACGCCCAGAAGACGATGGGCGTGATCACGCTGGCCCTGATCGCCAACGGGACGCTGGGGGCGGAAGCCGACCCGCCGACCTGGGTGATTGTCGCCTCGGCGACCGCGATCGCCCTCGGCACCTACAGCGGCGGCTGGCGAATCATCAAAACCACCGGCACCCGGATCATCAAGATGGACGCGGCGCAGGGGTTCTCGGCGCAGGGTGCGGGCGCTGCGGTGATCCTCGCCTCGACCCACTTCGGCTTCCCGCTCTCGACCACGCACGTGATCAACGGCGGCATCATGGGCTCCGGAGCGGCGAAACGGCTCTCGGCGGTGCGTTGGGGCGTGGCCGGGAACATCCTCGTGGCCTGGCTGCTGACGCTGCCGGCGGCGGCAGCGATCGGCGCCCTCACCTACGGCTTCACGCGGATCTTCGGCACCGGCGCGCTCGGACCGGTGCTGGTGACGCTGATGGCGCTCTCGCTGATCATCGCTGCCTTCTCGCGCCGGGCGCGGCAGGGGGCGCCGGTCGAGGCGGCGAGCGCATGATCATCGCGACGATCGTGCAGTGGAAGGACCTCTGGCAGACGGTCGTGGCCTCGGTGGTCGTCGGCCTCGGCATCACCTTTGCCTTCTCCCTCGGGATCTGGGGCTCGGGTCAGTTCATCGAGCTCAGCCGCAACGACCGCCAGGTGGCGGCGACGACCGCGGGCCTGGTGGCGCTGCTCGCCTTCGCCGCGGTTGCCGCGGCGGTGATCATCGGCATCCTCGTGATGACCCAGAAGTAGGCGCCCGCCGTCATACACTTGAGGGGTGCGAACCGCGCGCAACGTAGCGATCGTGATGCTGCTCGCCCTGGGCGTGGCCTTTTTGCCTAACGGCGGCAACGTGGCCGAAGCCGTCCTGACCGCGCTGACCATGGCCCTGCTCGCCGGCATCGCCTGGATGCTCTACGTGTTCAGCCGTGAGAACCAGCTCACCCTCTCGACCCTGACCGACGGCCGCCGGGCGGTCTTCTACGGCGCCTTCGGCATGCTGGCCCTGCTCATCGCCGGCAGCGACAAGATGTTCTCCACCGGAGGCGGCACCCTCCTCTGGATCGTCCTCCTGGCAGCTTCGGTGGCCGCGATCTGGAAAGTCTGGATCGAGGCCAACACGTACTGAGGTAGCTCGGTCACGCTTTCGCGCGTGAGTTGAGTCTGAATTTTTCGTTTTTGCGCGCCATGCGTGCGCTCTTGCCTGTGACGGTCCAGGCATGCCGTCGAGAGCCGAGAACGCAGCGCAGGGGGAAGCCGGGACTGCTTCGGTGGAGTTGGTCGCCGTGGTCCCCTTCCTGCTGCTGGCGGTCGTGGCGGTGGCGCAGATCGCGCTTGCTGGCCAGGCGCTCTGGTCGGCAAGCGTGGCGGCGCGGGCGGGAGCGCGGGCGGCGGTGGTGGGTGGGGACCCGGCCGCAGCCGCTCGCGCCGCCCTGCCGCCGGCGCTGCGGCACGGGGTGAAGGTCGAGGACGAAGCCGGAGTCGAGGTCCGGGTCGAGATTCCGCGGCTGATTCCGTCGCTGCCCCCGGTGCGGGTCGGGGCCACCAGCTCGCTGGAAGGCGGCGATGGCTGAGCGGGGACAGGCGACGGTGGAGCTGGTTGCGGCGCTTCCGGCCCTGCTGCTGGCCGGGTTGGTGGCGCTGCAGTTGCTGGCCGCCGGATACGCGATGACGCTTGCCGACGGCGCCGCCGAGGCCGGCGCTCTAGCTTTGGCTTCGGGTGGCTCGGCCGCCGACGCGGCGCGGGAAGCGCTGCCCGGCTGGGCCGAAGACGACGTCTCGGTCTCGGTCGATCGGGGGGAGGTCGCGGTGCGGCTGCGGCCGCCCTCGCCGATTCCGGCGCTGGCGGAGCGGCTGGAGATCAGTAGCAGCGCAAGCGCGAGGGAGGCACGGTGAGCGCCGCGACCACCTTCGTCAACCCGCTGAAGGTCGGCCCGACCGTGGTTGTCGCCGCAGTAGGCGAAGCGGAGGGTTCGCGCGGGGCTGCGGCGGCCCTGGCCTGTGCCGGCGCCGAGGTCGATCTTCCGACCCTGCTGGTCGACATCGGCGGCAGGGCACCGCGGCCGGCTCTGCTGGCCTCGGCGGCCGCCCAGAAGCTGGAGGAGCGGCTGGGCGCGCACCTGCCGGAGGCGCGGGTCGCCGCACGAGGCCAGGTCTGCCATCTCGCGGTGTCCGCGGATCCCGAGGGAATCGCCGTCGCCGCCGCGGCGGTAGATGTCGCCCGCGGCGCACCTTCGGTGCTCCACGTTCCGCCGGGCCTGCTGCAGCAGACGCTGGAGGGAGAGCTCGATCTGCGCCCGACGGGGGTGCTGCTGCGGGCTGACCTGCCGGCGGACCGCCCGCTCGTCTCCCTCGCGGTGCGAGATCTCCTGCTCCGCGATCTCGCTGTGGCGGTTCTGAAGAAGCGGCTGAGCTGGGTGGCGGAGCGGCGGGCGCTGTTCGGCGCACTTCCGGCCGGAGCGCCGGGAGGCTTGTCGGAGCGGTTCGCTGCTCGTCTCCTGCGGACGCCCCGATGAGTCTGCGGGAAGAGCGGGGCCAGGCGCTGATCCTGGCCCTGGGAGCATCGCTGGCGCTAATTGCCGGGGCGTTGGCACTGGTGGCGATCGCCGGCGCGGTGATCGGCAAGGGCCGGGCGCAGCGGGCCGCGGACCTGGTTGCGATCTCGGCGGTCCGCTCGATGCGCGACGACCTCCCGCATCTTCTGGCGCCGCCTCGGCTCGCCGACGGACGGACGAATCCGAATCACCTGGAGAAGGGCCGATATCTGGCGCGCGCGGAGGCCGCCGCGCTGGCTGTCGCCCGGGAGAACGAAGTCGATCCGAGGCGGGTTCAGGTGCGGTTTCCCGACGCGAGTTCCTTTGCCCCGGTTCGCGCCAAGGCCACGATCGTCGCCGGGCTGCGGGAAGGCGACGCCCAGCGGGTCGAAGCCTCCGCCGTCGCCGAAGCGGCGGCACCCTACGGAGCGGCATCTGTAGGCAGCGGCGCCGGTATGGCAAGCGGGGGCGGCTACAGCGGGCCCTTGATCTACCGCGACGGCGAGGGGATGCGGCCGGACGCGGCCGCCGCTTACGACCAGATGGTCGCCGCCGCCCGCGGCGACGGCGTCGTCCTGGTTGTTGTCTCCGGCTTCCGCTCTGATGCCGAACAAGCGGAACTGTTCGCCGCCCATCCGGACCCGACCTGGGTGGCGCCGCCCGGTCATTCCCTGCACCGGTGCGCCACCGAGCTCGACCTCGGTCCGTCGTCCGCCTACGGTTGGCTGGCGGCCAACGCGACGCGGTTCGGGTTCGTTCAGCGGTACTCGTGGGAGGCCTGGCATTACGGCTTCGACGCCGGACCGGCCCCCTGTTCACCGGCAGGTGAAGCACTGAAGCCGAGCGGGGGAGGGGCGATGACCGTCTCCTCGACCAGTTTGCCCTCCTTCGTCCCGGCGCAGTACCGGGACCCCATCCTCCGCTCCGCCGCCCGCTGGGGCGTCCCATCTGCGCTGATGGCCGGCCAGCTGATGGCCGAGTCGGGCTTCGACCCCACCGCCGGCTCTCCCGCCGGTGCCCAGGGCATCGCCCAGTTCATGCCCTCGACCGCCGCCGCCTACGGCCTCACCAACCCCTACGACCCAGCAGCCGCCATCGATGCCGAGGCCCACCTGATGCACGACCTCCTCACCCAGTTCGGCTCCCCCGAACTGGCCCTCGCCGCTTACAACGCCGGTCCCGGCCCCGTCGAAGCCTGCCACTGCATCCCGCCCTATCCCGAGACCCAGGCCTACGTAACCCGCATCCTCGCCCTGATCGGCGGCGCCGGGGCGATGGTCATGCCGAGCTTCGAAGTGCGTCTGGTCGCGTGAGCTTCCGGGTTATGAGGATGCGGGAGCTCTACCCGAGCGCCTTCAAGCATGGGGTAGCCAAGGCCGACATCAACCACGGGCTCAAGCATGCAATACGGATCATCGATCAAGATGACGGCCTACGTCTTTACCTTGGAGCGGCAACGAATGGGGAGCTACTGGAGGTTCTGACCTATCCCCACCCCGACGGGTCCGAGTTGGTGGTTCATGCGATGAAGATGCGGCCAAAGTATGTAAGCCTCCTACCGAGGGAATGAAGATGCCACGTAAGAAGACCTACGGCAGGACCATCAAAGGCGAGCTGATTACGGACGAGCTCATCGAGAAAGCGGTGAAAGAAGCCGAGGAAGGCTGGGAGATCGAGGAGCTGCTCACCTGGAAACAGGTTGACCAGAACCCGCCGCCGGCTCCAAATGCTCGTGCACGAAGCGCACCACCGCGGCGCCCTCGCCGACGGCGATAGCGCAGCGCTTGATCGAGCCGGCGCGGACGTCGCCGGCAGCGTAGACGCGGGGGACGGTGGTTTCGAGCAGGCCTTCGGCACCGACTTCGGGGCCGGTGAGGACGAAGCCCTTCTCGTCGCGGGCGACGGCGTCGCCTAGCCAGTTGGTGCAGGGTGAGGCGCCGAGGAAGAGGAAGAGGAACGAGTAGGGGAGGCGGGTGCCGTCGGCGAGGGTGACGGCTTCGAGCTTGCCGTCGTCGCCGTGCAGCTCGGCGATTTCGCTGCGGTCGCGGACGTGGACGCCGTAGCGGTCGAGCTCGTCGATCAGGTAGCGCGACATCGTCTCGCTGAGATCGGCGCGGCGGTGCAGGAGCGTGACCAAGGCGCCGCCGCGGGCAAGCCAAACGGCCGCCTGACCGGCCGAGTTGCCGCCGCCGACGACCCCGACCCGCTGGCCGCCGCAGATCTGCGCCTCCGGCGGCCCGGCGGCGTAGAAGATGCTGAAGCCCTCGTACTGCTCGAGGTCGGCGACCGGCAGTTTCCGGTATTCGGCGCCGGTGGCGAGGACGATCGCGCGGGCGGCGATCTCGTTTCCCTCCTCCAGCCGCACCACGTGGTGGCCGTCGCCCGGCTCCAGCGCCTTGGCCCGGTACGGAGTCGCGGTGCGGGCGCTGAACTTGCGCGCCTGGGTGACCGCGCGACTGGTCAGCTCCGTGCCGGTGATCCCAGCCGGGAACCCGAGGTAGTTCTCGATCCGCCGCGAGCTGCCGGCCTGGCCGCCGAGCACGGTGCTCTCGATCACCAGCGTGTCGAGCCCCTCGGAGGCGCCATACACGGCGGCCCCGAGGCCCGCAGGCCCGCCTCCGATCACCAGCAGGTCGACCTCCTCCCGCGGCTTCAGCTCCAGCCCGATCCCGAGCGCTCGCGAGAGCTCACCGTCGCTCGGCGCCCGCAGCTCGACCCCGCCGGGCAGGCGGACCAGCGGCATCTCCTCGGACGTCAAACTCTCCAGCGCCCGCGCCGCCTCCTCGTCCTCCGCCGCGTCGCGCCAGGTGTAGGGGAGCCGCTGGCGTTTGGCGAATTCGACCAGTTGCCGCGTCGCCTCCGAGTGACGCGGGCCGAGGATCTCGACCCCGATCCCCTGCCGCTGCTGCAGCAGTTCGCGCCGGGCCACGAAAGCGGGGAGGAGGATGTCGGAGAGCGGAGCGTCCTCGCGCAACAGCTTGCGCAGCTCTTCGCGCTCGACCGCGATGTAGCGCATCGGCTCGGTCACCACCGCGGTGAGGAAGACGGTCTGGCCGGAGAGCAGGTTCATCTCGCCGAGGAATCCAGAGGCGCCGTGGCGGACGATCTCCTGGCCGTTGCCATCCAGCACCGCGGCCTCGCCCTCGAGGATGGCGATGAAAGGGTAGGTCTCGTCGCCGATCCGGAAGAGCTCCTCGCCGACCGCGGCCGTCCGCTCCTCGCCGTGTTGGGCCAGCGTCTGCAGCTGGCTGTTGGAGAGAACACGACCGGTGGGGCGGGCCACGCCCGTAGGCTACTGCGCGATGAAGCCCGTCCTGCTCGCGCAGCTCAGCGACCTGCACATCGGCGCCAACTGGGAGGGGGTGGACCCGCGGCCCCGACTGGAGCAGGTGATTGAGGCGATCAGGGCGCTGCCGAACCCGGTCGACGCCGTTGTCGTCTCAGGCGATCTAACCGCCGACGGTGGCGAGGAGGACTCGCAGATGGCCCGGCAGTTGCTCGACCGCCTTGAGGTTCCCGTCCACGTCCTTCCCGGAAACCACGATCTCCGCGCCTCCCTGCGCCGCGCCTTCGAGCTGCCAGGGGAGCGAGACGAGCCGGTCAACTACTCCGTCGAGGTCGGCGAGCTGCGCCTCGTCATCCTCGACTCGATCGTCCCCGGTCAGGACCCTGGTGCCTTTGATTCCGAGCAGCTCCGCTGGCTCGACCAGGAACTCGACAAGGAGCCCGAGCGGCCGACCCTTCTCGCCATGCACCACCCGCCGCTGACCACCGGGCTCCCGGAATGGGACGCGATCAACCTCGCGCCCTCCGAGCGGGAAGCGCTGGCCGAGGTCGTCGGCCGCCACCCGCAGTTGCGCGCGATCGTCGGTGGCCATCTGCACCGGATCGCCACCGCGGCACTCGCCGGCTGCCCGGTCCTCTCGGCCCCCAGCACCTATCTGCAGATGCTTCCCGATTTCATGCCCGCCGACTTCGAGGACGACGACGCGGCCGTCTGGACCGACCCGCCCGGGTTCGCGCTGCACGTGCTGCTAGACGGCGAGCTCTCCTCCCAGGTAGAACTGCTTGGTCCAAATCACGGCGGGTAGCGGTACCGCCAAGCCAGTCGACGAAAGGACCGTTATGCGCAACCCCTTCACTCACAAGAAGCTGGACGAGGTCAAGAATTCGGCGCCGGAGTTCGGCTTCGGCGACGACGTCATGGAGGCGCGCTTCGCCAAGGACGACCTCGAGGCCGAGGACACCGGCTTCAGCTTCCACCGGATCATGCCCGGCAAACGCCAGCCGTTCGGCCACGTGCACGAGGATGCCGAGGAGGTCTACGTGGTCGTCCGTGGCAGCGGCCTGCTCAAACTCGACGACGAGATCATCGAGGTCGAGTCGCTCGACGCGATCCGCGTCTCGCCGGAGGTGACGCGGGCCTTCGAAGCCGGCGACAGCGGCCTCGAGGTGCTCGCCTTCGGGCCGCGCCGTGACGGCGACGGCAGCATCGTCCCCGACTGGTGGACCGACTGAACCGGGGATAGACTGCCCGCCGATGGCCACCGAGGTCGAGGGAATCGCGGGGATGGAGGCGCTGGTCGGCCAGGAGGTCGGCCCGAGCGAGTGGCGCACGATCACCCAGGCGGACATCGACGCCTTCGCCGAGCTCTCCGGCGACCACCAGTGGATCCACGTAGATCCCGAGCGAGCAAAGAGCGAGAGCCCCTACGGCACCACGATCGCCCACGGCAACCTCACCCTGGCGACGGTCGACGGCTTCCGCGGCGACCTCATCTCCTCTACCGGCTTCGCCCTCGGCGTCAACTACGGCTGGAACAAGATCCGCTTCCCGGCCCCAGTGCCCGTCGACTCCCGCATCCGCGCCAAAGCCGAGGTCGTCTCGATCGACGAGAAGGGCGGCGGTTGGTACGAGGTGGTGACCCGCTTCACCCTCGAGGTCGAGGGCGGCGACAAGCCCTGCTTCGTCGGCGACTCGGTCACCCGGGTGATGGTCGCCGGCTAGTCGTCGTCGACCGCAGTTCGCCTTCCTCACGCCACACTCGCTCCAATCGCCGCAGCAGCGGCGGGTAGACGACGAGGTGGCGGAAGGGTTGGATCGCGGCTAGGTAGGTCTTGCCGAGCAGGCCGTTCGGCTTGACGTAGACCGACATCTGCCCGCGGTAGGCGCCTTGGCCGTCGGGAACCCAGGAGAGGTGGAGGACCCCGTGGACGGTCTTGTTGGCGATCTCCGCCGCCCACTCGTTATCGAGCAGGTAGACCGGTTCGAAGGGAAGCTCCTTGAACTCGGGCCCGGTGGGGCCGTCCCGCAGGTCCTGCGGCAGTCGGTCGCGCAGCATCTCCGAATCCGGCAGGTCGTCCTCGTCCACCTCGTCCCAGCCAAAGATTTCGCCGAGTTTCCAGCGGACCACCCAGAGAGCCTGCGCCGGCCGCGAGTCGCTGTCCGTGTTGCTGGAAGCGAAGATCTCGACCAGCCGCGGGAAGTCGTCCGGCCCGCCGGGCGTCGGCAGCGCCCAGACGTCTAGGAGGCGGAAGTCCCGGACCAGATCATGAATGCGCCACGGTCGCGACGTCTGGTCTGAGTTCGGGAGCTTTGTCATCTAGTGGTTGGGTGAGGGAAGGAGATGTAGCTAGGAGTCGCCGGCTTTTAGTGGCTGGGCTCTGGAGGCTTTTTTCGAACTCGCAGGTGACGGACTTCGAAGCTAGCTCAACGGGTCCGGCTGAGCCGGGATCTCAACATCTGAGTAGGTCTCCTTGAGCCATCGGGTTTTCTCCTCGGCCTTTGGCCCGAAGAATGCCCAGTGCCGTTGAGCCGTGTCTGGGGGGAGCCGCAGTACAAAAATCGTGGCATTAGTTCCAGCCACGATGGGCTTCAGCTCATCCCTCCAAAACGAAGCGTTTTGCCCCCCCGCAACCCAGACATTTGGCATGTTGTGCCACCAGCCATTTGCCTTCGCTTTTATCAGGGCGTGGGCCACCTCCCGACGCTCATCGGACAGCTCGTCGAAGATGATGATGAAACTGTCAACGGTTGCCACTAGCCCTCCTCCGCGGGTGGCAGCTCTATGGTTACGTCCTCAACATCTTCGGCCGCGGGCGTAGCAGCGGTGGTTTCCGTCGAGGGTATTTCGATTTGGTCTCCGCGAAGGTCATCTCCCATTACTAGGCGACGGTGGGCCAGCCAATCTCCGCCCGTCATCTCTCCTAGTACTAATGGCGTCGGGTCCTTTTGCGCTAGTCGCAGAACAGCCCAGACCAGGACGACGACCCCAGTGGCAACGAAAAGAAGGATCACCGGAATGAGCCAGCGCAGACCATCCACCGTTGCGATTGCCACTATCGCCCCTAAGGCGAAGGAGAGAACGATCAGCACGATGGCTCCAAGAAAACCCAAGAGAGTTTTCGGAGCCGAATAGTGACCCCCGCGGATCGCCTGGGTGACCTGAGAAATGATTTAGGCAGAGTACAAAGAAAAACCAGAGCGCTGTAGACCCGTATCTAGCGCTCAGGTCGGCTGGGTAGTAGTGGTCCCCTGGGTGTCCCGCCGCCTGGGCGCTTCGCGACTCCGAACTTAGGTGCCCTATAGGGGCCCAAAGTTCGGAGTCGCTTTTGCGGTTCGCTACTTGACGGTGAGGGTGCCTTCCATGCCGGCCTGGCGGTGGCCCGGGATCGAGCAGAAGTAGGTGTAGGTGCCCGGCTTCAGTTCGACTTCGGTGCCGTCGGAGCCTTCCTGGATCACTTCGGTGCCGCCGAGTTCTTCGCCGCTGGAGTCTTCGATCACGACGTCGTGGGGGACCGGCGAGGAGTTGGTGAAGTTGACGGTCACGTCGCCCGCCTTGGCGGTGGCTTCGTCGCTGGTGAAGGCGAGGTTGCCGCTGGGGTCGGCTTCGATGTCGAGGCTGGAGGCGCTGCCGCCGCTGCCGCCTTCGGCTTCCTTCTTGGCTTCTTCGGCCTTTTCCTTGCCTTCTTCGCCTACTTCTTCGGCCTTTTCGCCGGCTTCTTCAGCCTTTTCTTCGACTTCTCCCGCCACACCGGCGGCGCCGGTTTCGGCTTCGCTGGAGCTGTCGGAGCCGCAGGCGACCAGGGCGACGGCGGCGAGGAGCAGGGCGAACAGGGCAATGAGCTTCTTCATCTCTTTCCTTTCCCGCAAAAGGTTGTCAGGCGGACTCTAATCGCGGTACGTAAAGAGTCGCTACCCCGTTCAGCGTCCGTGGAACTCCGGGGTACCGCCGCTGAAGAAGGTCTCGACGCCCTGGCGCAGGTCTTCAGTCGCCATCGAGTCGGCGATCCCGTGGCGCTCCAACTGCAGGTGCTCGGTGATGCTGTTGTCGAGGCTGACCCCGCAGAGGTACTTCGCCATCCGCACGTAGTGCGGCGCCTTCTTCGCCAACTCCGCGGCCTTCGCCCGCGCCGTCTCCATCAGCTCGTCCGGTCCGACGACCTCGCTGACCAGGCCCAGCTCCCGGGCCGCTTCGGCCTTCAGGTTCGGGTCTTCGAGCAGCAGTTCAAGCGCCTTGCTCGGCCCGACCACGCGGGGGAGGAAGTAGGTCATGCCGCCGTCGGGGGAGGCGCCGATCCGCCCGTAGGCCGGCGCGAAGAAGGCGGTGCTGGAGGCGATGCGGATATCGCAGGCAAGCGCCAGCGAGAAGCCGGCCCCGGCGGCCGGGCCGTTGATCGCCCCGATCACGGGATAAGGGACCCGGCGCAGGTCGACGATCGCCTGGTGCAGGACCTCGGCCCCGCGCCGCACGTCGCTCGGCAGGTCGATCTCGCCGGACTCGACGCCTTTGCGGAACCAGGTGACGTCGCCGCCGGCGCAGAACGCCTGCCCGGAGCCGGTGATGATCAGGCCGCGAAGCTTCGCCTGGTCGGCGAGCCAGGCGAAGGCGACCGTCATCTCGCCGATCAGTTCCGGGCTCATTGCGTTGAAGGCGTCGGGCCGGTCGAGGGTCAGGGTCCCGATCTCGCCGTCGACCTCGATCCGAATCGTGTTCAGCTGCGGCGGGTTGACGGTCTCGGGGCTCATGGGTCTCCTGGTTCTTTTGATCGCGCGGGCTGGTCGCGTGGGCTGGCCGGGTGGCCAGCAGCCTACCCTTAGAGCGATGGCGAAAGGCAAGGGAAAAGCGAAGGAAGAGGGCGCGCTGAGCCGCGCCGAGCGGATCGCGCAGCAGCGCAAGCAGCTGCCCGACCAGCCCGGCGTCTACCTCTTCTACGACCGCGACGGTGAGCTGCTCTACGTCGGCAAGGCGCGCTCGATCCGCAAACGGATCTCCTCCCACTTCTCCGGCGGCAACACCCGCCTCACCTCGCGGATCGACCGCATCGAGAGCCTCGTCACCGCCAACGAGGCGGAGGCGCTGCTGACCGAGCAGAGCTTCGTCAAGCGCCATCGGCCGCGCTTCAACATCCGCCTCCGCGACGACAAGTCCTACCCCTACGTCGCCGTCAGCCTCGACGAGGAGTACCCGCGCGTCTACTTCACCCGCGAGAAGCACCGCTCCGGCCGCGCCTACTTCGGCCCTTTCTCGAGCGCCAAGCGGGTGCGCGAGACCCTCGACCTGCTCGGCAAGCTGTTCCAGTTCCGCACCTGCGAGGGTAAGGAGCCCGGCCGCCGCTCCGGCAGCCCCTGCCTCGACTACTACATCAAGCGCTGCGGGGCGCCCTGCGTCGAGTACATCTCCCAGGAGGAGTACCGCCGCAACATCGAGGCGATCGTCGACTTCCTCTCCGGCCGCTACCGCCAGGTCGAGCGCGAGGAGGAGGGGAAAATGAAACAAGCGGCAGCGGATCAAGAATTCGAGCGGGCGGCGATCCACCGTGACCGGCTGAAAGCGATCCGCTCACTGTTCGAGCGCCAGCGGGTGGCGGGGGTGACGATGGGGACCGCCGACCTGATCGGGGTCGCGGTCGAGGGTCAGGACGCCAACGCCCAGGTCTTCCAGGTCCGCGACGGGATCCTCGCCGAGCGCCAGAGCTTCTACCTCGAAAACCAGGGCGAACGCGAGCCGGGCGAGGTCGCCGAGGAGTTCATCTCCCAGTACTACGCCGCCTCCCCCTCGATGCCGCGGACGATCATCGTCGGCCCTTACCTGCGCGATCGGGCCGAGGTGCTGGCCGAGGCGCTGGGCGAGCGGCGCGGGGCACCGGTCGAGGTCCGGGCCGCCGAGCGCGGCGACAAACGGCGGCTGCGCGAGCTCGCCGAGCGCAACGCCCAGCTGGCCCTTGACCAGGACCGGCTGCGACGTGAGCACCGCCGTACCCAGCGGGTCGAGGCGCTCGGAGCGCTGGCGCAGGCGCTGGGGATGGAGGAGCTGCCGGTGCGGATCGAGGGCTTCGACATCTCGACGATCGGCGGCGAGCACACCGTCGCCTCGATGGTCGTCTTCGAGGGTGGCGCCCCGAAGAAGTCCGACTACCGGCGCTTCAAAGTCCGTGGCGATCTTCGCCTCGACGGTGTCGGCAACGGCGGCCCCGACGACTTCGCCTCGATGGAGGAGGTGCTCAGCCGGCGGATGGCCCGCTACCTCGACCAGGCCGACCTCTCGCCCCACGACGGCAAACGCGACGCCAGCTTCTCTTCGCTCCCCTCGCTGATCCTGATCGACGGCGGCAAAGGCCAGCTGGCGGCGGGGGTGCGGGCGCTGGAGCCGTTCACCGAGCGCGGCGTCACCGTCGTCAGCCTCGCCAAGCGCCTCGAGGAGGTCTACGTCCCCGGCCGCTCCGAGCCGCTCGACCTCGCCGCCGACTCGGAAGCCTCGCGGCTGCTGCAGCGGGTCCGCGACGAGGCCCACCGCTTCGCGATCGACCACCATCGCGGTCGCCGCGACCGCGGCATGCTCGAAAGCTCGGTCTTCGACTCGCTGCCCGGGATTGGCCCGGCGCGCAAGCGGGCGCTGCTGCAGCATTTCGGCACCCCGGAGCGGTTCCTCGCCGCCACCCGCGAGGAGCTCGAGGCAGTGCCCGGCCTGCCTGGCAAAGTAGGGCGCGAGATACACGAGCAGCTCAACCGGACCAACTGAGGAAGCAGATGGCAGAACAGGTGACCCTGGTGGTGATCACCGGCCACTCGGGAGCGGGCAAGTCGGAAGCGATCGCCGCTTTCGAGGACGGCGGCTACTTCTGTGTCGACAACCTGCCGCCGCGAATGATCGCCAGTCTCGGCGAGCTCTTCCGCCACGAGGGCAGCGGGGTCGAGCGGGCGGCGATCGTCTCCGACGTGCGCGGCGGCGACTACTTCGAGGAGCTGGTCCAGGTAATCGACGATCTCGAGGCCGAAGGCCTGAAGCCGATGGTCCTCTTCCTTGAGGCCGACGAGGAGACCCTGCTCGACCGTTACAAGGAGACCCGCCGCCGCCATCCGCTGGCCCCGGAGGGGCGGATTGTCGAGGGAATTCGGGCCGAGCGGGCGCTGCTGGCGCCGCTTCGCGAGCGGGCCGACAAAGTCATCGACACCAGCGACCTGACCGGGGCCGAGCTGCGGCGGCAGATCAAGGAAGAGCTGCTGGGGCAGGAGGAGAGCGGCAAGCTGGCGCTGACCCTGCTCACCTTCGGCTTCAAGAACGGGCCGCCCCGCGACGCCGACCTCACCCTCGACGTCCGCTTCCTTCCCAACCCCTACTACGACAAAGACCTGCGGCCGATGACCGGGATGGACGAGGAGGTCCGCGCCTACGTAGAGAACGGCACCCAGGCCGGCGAGTTCTACGGTCGACTGCTGCCGCTGCTCGAGTTCCTCGTCCCCGCCTACGTCACCGAGGGCAAGAGCCACCTGACGATCGCGATCGGCTGCACCGGCGGCCGCCACCGCTCGATCACTGTCGCCGACCGCATCCGGCGGGACCTTGCGGCGAGGGAGGACGTGATCGTGCGGGTCAAACACAGAGACGTCGAGATCGGCTGAAGCAGCCGCGGGCCTAGAATCGCTCGCCTTGCCTGACCCCGTCATCTTCATAAAGGGCCTGCGGATGAGCTACGGCTCGACTGAGGCTGTCCGCGGTATCGACCTCGAGGTTGAGCGCGGCGAGGTCTTCGCCTTCCTCGGGCCGAACGGGGCGGGGAAGACGACGACGGTTGAGATCCTCGAGGGTTACCGGCGGCGGACCGGGGGAGAGGTAAGCGTGCTGGGGGAGGACCCGCAGCGGGCCGGGCGCGATTGGCGCGAGCGGATCGGGATCGTTCTGCAGAGCGGGCGGCTCGACCCCTACCTGACCGTGCGCGAGTCGCTCGACCTCTACGCGGGCTACTTCCGCAACCCGCGCCCGACCGAGGACGTGATCGCCCTGATCGGCCTGGAGGGGAAAGCCGACGAGCGGGCGAGCCGGCTCTCCGGCGGCCAGCAGCGGCGGCTCGACGTCGGCATGGCCCTGGTCGGCGACCCCGAGTTGCTCTTCCTCGACGAGCCGACGACTGGGTTCGACCCGTCGGCGCGCCGCCAGGCGTGGGACGTGATTGCCGGCCTCCGCGACCTCGGCAAGACCGTCTTCCTCACCACCCACTACATGGACGAGGCGCAGCGGCTGGCCGACCGGGTGACGATCATCGCCGCCGGCCAGATCGTCGCCCAGGGCACGCCTGAGGATCTCGGCGAACGCGACGTCGGTGCGACGACGATCCGCTATCGCCAGAACGGACGCGAGGTGAGCCTGCAGACGAGCGAGCCGGTCAAGACCCTGAGCGAGCTGACGAGCAGAGCCCTCGCCAACGGGGAAGAGCTGGATGGCCTAGAAGTCACCCGCCCCTCGCTCGAGGACGTCTACCTGCAGCTGACTGCAAGTGCGGAAATTGACGCCCCCGAGGAGGCCACGCCATGAGTGGCCTCGCCCTCATCGGCCACCAGTTCCGCTACGACCAGAAGGCCTTCTGGCGCAACCCGGCCTCCGTCTTCTTCACGGTGATGTTCCCGGTGATCCTCTTCCTCATCCTCGCCGTCGTCTTCAGCGGCGAAAACGTCGACGTCCGCGGCGGCATCGACGCGACCACCTACTACGTGCCGGCGATCATGTCGCTGGCGATCATCTCGGCGACGATGCAGACGCTGGCGATGACCCTGGTGATTGCCCGCGAAGACGGCCGCCTCAAGCGCGGCCGCGGCACCCCGATGCCGCCCTGGGTCTTCATCGCCGGCCGCGTCGGCAACTCGATCGTCGTCGCCCTGATGATGCTGGTATTGCTGGCGGCGATCGGCGCCGCCTTCGGCGCCGACCTCCCCTGGGACCGCCTGCCGGCGATTCTCCTGACCCTCGTCATTGGCGCCGCCGCCTTCTGTTGCCTCGGCATCGCCCTCACCGCCGCGATCCCCTCCCAGGACGCCGCCGCCGCGATCGTCAACGCGATGCTGCTGCCGCTCTACTTCCTCTCCGGCGTCTTCATCCCCGAAGACCAGATCCCCGGCGGCGTTCTCGGCTTCGCTGACCTCTTCCCCGTCCGCCACTTCTTCGACGCCTTCTTCGACGCCTACGTCCCCGCCGGCGCCGCCGCCGTCTCCTGGGACAACCTCGCCGTCGTCGCCCTCTGGGGCATCGCCGGCCTCGTCCTCGCGATCCGCTTCTTCCGCTGGACCCCGCGGTCCGGCTGAAGCCTCATATAGCCTCCGCTGTCTGATGCTTCACCACGTCCTCCTGGAGGTCGGCGATCTTGATCGCTCTGCGGCCTTCTACGACTCGATGCTGGCCCCGTTGGGCTGGCGGCGGCATTTCGAGCAGGATCAGACGATTGGCTGGGGTATCGCCAAACCCGTTTTCTTCGTCTCGTCCAAGCACAACCCGGCGCCCGGCTTCGGCCTGCTCAGCTTCTCGGCGCTGGGGATCGTGGCGGTGAAGGCGGCTTGGGAGAACGGGGTCAAATCAGGCGGCGTTAGCGTCTCCGACCCAGGCGAGCAGCGCTCGCACGGCTCGGGCTCCTACTCCGCCTTTCTCAAGGACCCCGACGGGTACGAGATCGAGATCACGATCGGCTCCGACTGAGGTCGGAGTCGAACCTGCCGACCCCATAGGATCGGCTTCCCCAAACAACCCGCTTCACCAACGAATTAGGAGGAATTGGTTCATGGCTGTGAAGGTCGGCATCAACGGGTTCGGACGCATCGGGCGCAACGTCTTCCGGGCCGCGAAGGAGTCTGGCGCCGACATCGACTTCGTCGCGGTCAACGACCTCGTCGACACGGCCACGATGGCCCACCTCCTTAAGTACGACTCGATCCTCGGCCGCTACCCCGGCGGCGTTGAGGTCGATGGCGACACGATCATCGCCGACGGCGACGAGCTCAAGGTCCTCTCCGAGCGCGATCCGGCCGCCCTGCCCTGGGGCGACCTCGGCGTCGACGTGGTGATCGAGTCGACCGGCTTCTTCACCAAGCGCGCTGACGCCGCCAAGCACCTCGAGGCGGGCGCCAAGAAGGTGATCATCTCCGCTCCGGCGACCGAACCGGACGTGACCGTCGCCCTCGG